>OBNH01000001.1_pt1 | contig 468200 bp, 417 predicted proteins | sample 1670201 | NCBI WGS metagenome assembly OBNH01 (sample SAMEA104232308, study PRJEB22302) | sediment metagenome | isolation source: sediment | reverse complement strand
GGGGTGGGTCAATTTTCGATGCAAATCGTGGGTCAGGATTCGGTGCAAATCAACAGTGGGGCGCTATCAGCGCTATCTGCGCTATCAACCCAATCCCGATCAACGCTGCGAGCAGTGTCGCCAGCGTGAACCTTGCTCGGCGCCGGGCGGTCGCCATGGTGATTGTCATCGACGGTCCTCGTGGGCAGGCCATGCGGGCCTGATTGGGGCGACTGTATTTCCATGAAGTAGAGGCGGATATCGCCGATCTGCGGAAGTGCCCGTAACGTTGTTGCCGATGGATGTTTTCAGATATTTCTGAGGCGCTGTCAGTAGTGCCGAGGCGACGATTGCGTCCCATCTCCAAATTTCCGCGCAGCATTGAGGGTCTCTTGATGCACATGAACTAGTTCGCAGAGAAATCATTTGCATCCTAATAGATTCACATCTATCATTCTGCCCATGCCAAAGATCGATGCCCTTCTTTTCGCCTTTACCGGCCAGTTGATGCTGGCCGGGCGCCAGTGGCGGCAGATCAGCCAGGCCGCAGTGACCGCGCACGGGATTTCCGCCGCGGCCGCCGCGCCGCTGCTGTTCATTCGCCGTCTGGGCGGTGGTGTGCGCCAGGTGACTCTGGCCGATTACGTGGGCGTGGAAGGCGCGACGCTGGTGCGTCTGGTCGACCAACTCAGCGCGGCCGGGCTGGTGCGTCGCGAGGTGGATTCGAGTGATCGCCGGGCCAATGTGCTGTCCCTGACGGAAGAGGGCGAGCGCATGGCGGAGTTGATCGAGGTGGCGCTGAAACAACTGCGGACCGAGGTGTTCGCCGATATCAGCGAATCGGACATGGCGGCCACGTTGCGTGTGTTCGACGCCCTGGCGCGCGCGGCTGCATCTACATCGGGCAAGCAGGAGTCCTGAGCAACATGGGTAGTTGGCCGTCCGCGAGAGATTGGGTCTTTTCCATCAAGGCCTTCGTCGCAGCGATGCTGGCATTGTGGATTGCGATGTATCTCGGCCTGCCGCGCCCCTACTGGGCGATGGGCTCCGTCTATATCGTGGCGCATCCGCTGACCGGCGCCACGCGCTCCAAGGCGCTGTATCGCGTGCTGGGCACGCTGCTGGGCGCCGCCGCTGGCATTCTGATGGTCCCGCCACTGGTCAACGCGCCGCCTCTGCTGATGGGCGCCGTGGCGATCTGGACCGCCTGCCTCTTGTACGTGGCGCTGCTGCATCGCACGCCGCGCAGCTATGTCTTCATGTTGGCGGCCTATACGTTGCCGCTCGTCGCGCTGCCTTCGGTCGATAATCCAGCCGGTATCTTCGATCTTGCCGTCGCGCGGTCCGAGGAAATCTGCCTGGGCATCCTGTGCGCCAGCGTGGTTGGCGCGGTCGTGTTTCCGGCCAGCGTAGCCAATGTGCTGCGCGACAAGTCTCGCCAATGGATGGCCGATGCGACGCTGTGGGCGAGCGACATGCTGTCGGCAAGCCCCGGCAAGCAGGTGTCGCGCCACCATAGTCGCCATCGTCTGGCCGCCGATATCCTGGCGCTGGACCAACTCATCAGCCAACTGAGCTACGACGCCGAAAGTGCCCAGCGTGTGCGTGCCGCGCGTGAGCTGCGTGGCCGCATGACGATGCTGCTGCCCGTGATGTCGTTCCTGGCGACCGTCGTCGAATCGATGCAGTCCGCCGGCGGCGTGCCGGAACCCCTGGCCGCGCAGATGCGGGCGGTGAAGGCCTGGATTCAGGCGGGCGCCGCGGAAGGGGAGCGTCCCGAACTGACGTCCACGCCCGTCCAGGCGGGTTGGGATGCCGCCTTGGTCGCAGCAGCCGAAGATCGTCTGCAACAGATGGCGGCCTTGTGGCACGACTGCGTCTCGCTGTGCCGCCGCCTTGGTGAAAAGCACATCGAAGGCGAATGGCTGCCGGAGTTCCTGCGTTGGGATGTTGGCCGCGCCCGCCACTACGACCACGGCATGCTGCTGTTCTCGACCGTGACGGTGGCGCTGGCCATCTTCGCGATGGGCATGATCTGGATTCACACTGGCTGGGCCGATGGAGCTGGTGCTGTGGCGCTTGGCGCAATCTCGTGCTGTTTCTTCGCCGCGCTCGACGAGCCCGCGCCGATGATCCAGTCGTTCTTCAACTGGAACGTGGTTTGCCTGCTGATCTCGATGGTGATGCTGTTCGCGGTCCTGCCGATCGCGCACGATTTCGAGATGCTGGTGCTGATGTTCGCGGTGCCGTACCTGATCATCGGCCTGCTGGTGGCGCAGCCGCGCCTGGCGATGATCGGGATGCCGCTGGCCGTGGTTACGGCAAACGACATCGGTATCTCGGGCGCCTACAGTGCGAATTTCCAGAGTTTTTTCAACAGCAACCTGGCAGGTATCGCCGGGATCGCGTTCGCCCTGGTCTGGACACTGGCGGTGCGGCCTTTCGGTACGCGAGCCGCAACGCGCCGGCTGGTGCGCTCCGGCTGGAGTGACATCGCCGAGAACGCCGTGAGTACGCGTCCGGAGTCTCATTCGACGCTGCGCGCGCGGATGCTCGATCGTCTGGCACAACTCGTGCCCCGGCTGGCTGCGAGCGAAAGCGAAGTATCTGCCGACGGCTTCAGCGAAGTGCGTGTGGAACTCTGCACGCTGGCGCTGCAACGCGAGATGGCGGAGCTGGAAGCCGATGAGCAGCATGCAGTGAATCGCGTGCTGCGCAGCGTGTCCGGCTATTACCAGTCACGTTTGAAAGGTGCCATCGATGCGCCGCCGCCGGCGTTGCTGACGCGACTGGGCAAGGCCCAGCAGAAGGTGCGTTCGCGTATCGCACTGGCGGCTCTCGTGGACCTTCAGGTTGCCCTGTTTCCGCCGGTCGTGGTGCCGGCAACCGTTTCCGGAAAAGCATGATGCCCGGTGAAATCAGTATCTATGGCGTGTACATCCCCAGCTTGCTGGTGTGGATGCTTGCCGCCTTCGTCATTACGAGCGCCGCGCGGGCGGTGCTGACGCGTGTCGGCTTCTACAAGCTCGTGTGGCACCGTTCCCTCTTCAACCTGGCGCTGTATGCGATCGTCCTCGGTGGGGTGGTTGCGTTGGTGCCCTCGCTGCAATCATGAAACTGAGACTCTCCTCGCTCGGGCCAGTCGTGCTGACGCTGGCCGTCACCGCCGTTGGCGCGGTCGTTGTCAAACACCTTTGGGACTACTACACCGTGGCGCCGTGGACGCGCGACGGCCACATCCGCGCCGAGGTGGTGCAGGTGGCACCCGATGTCTCCGGGCTGGTCACGCGGATCGCGGTCAAGGACAACCAGCATGTGAAGGCAGGCGACGTTCTGTTCGAGATCGACCACGAACGCTATGCGCTGGCGCTGCGTCAGGCGGAAGCCACGGCGGCGGCGGTGCGCGCCAATCTGGCCCAGGCACGCCGCGAGGCGAAGCGCAGCCAGACGCTTTCCGAGGTGGTCTCGAAGGAAATCGTCGAAGAGGGGCTGGCCAAGGTGCAGCAGGGCGAGGCCCAGCTGGCACAGGCCGAGGCCGCGATCGGCGTGGCGAAGCTGAATCTGGAGCGCACCCACGTGGTGAGCCCGGTGGAAGGCTACGTCAACGACCGCCTGCCGCGTCTGGGGGATTACGTCGTGACCGGCAAGCCGGTGCTGTCGATGGTCGATTCGAACTCGTTCCACGTGGAAGGCTACTTCGAGGAAACCAAGCTGAAGGGTATCCATATCGGCAGCCCCGTCGATATCCGCGTCATGGGCGAGAAGCGCGTGCTGCACGGCCATGTGCAGAGCATCGCAGCCGGTATCGAAGACCGTGATCGCACCAATGGCTCGAACCTGCTGCCGAACGTGAACCCGACGTTCAACTGGGTGCGTCTGGCGCAGCGCGTGCCGGTGCGCATCCAGTTCGACCAGATGCCCGAGGATGTACGCCTGGTGGCAGGACGCACGGCCACCGTGTCGGTGAAGGCCGATGACGAAAAGAACATCGGGGAAACGGAAGACAAGCCGACCGCGCCGGCGGCCGGCCGTAGTGCCTCGCAGGACAAGGTTGCGCTGGCCGGCAAGCGCGCGCCCTCAACCGGAGCAGTGCAGTGAAACGCTTTGCCCGTGCCTCGCTGGCGGCGATGTTGCCGCTTGCGCTGGCCGCTTGCATGACCGTCGGCCCTGATCACAAGGTGCCCGACGATGCGGTCGTGAAGTCATCGGCCGCCAATGGACCGTTTGCCGGCACCGACAGCGATGCGGTGTCGATCGGCGATGTTCCGAACGACTGGTGGCGTCTGTACGACGATCCCCGTATCGACGATCTGGTGCAGCAGGCACTGGTGGCCAACACCGACCTGCGTGTGGCCGCCGCCAATCTGAAGCGCTCGATCGCCGTGTATCACGAGGTGGAAGCCGAGAATCTCCCGGAAACGAAGTTCCGGGCCAGTGCGGAGCGCGGCCAGATCGCTGGCGAACCGCTGCTGCACGAAGAGAAGATTCCGGTCATGAACTTCGGCGACATTGGTCTCAATGTTTCGTACCTGATTGACTTCTGGGGCAAGCTCAAGCGTGCCGACGAAGCCGCCTTGGCATCGGCGCAGGCCAGCCATGCGGCGCTGGACCAAGCCCGTGTGGGCGTGGTGGCGGAGACCGTGCGTGCGTATGTGCAAGGATGCACAGCCACGCACGAACTACATGTGGCCGCGCATCAGCTCGACCTGCAGGAACGCGGCGTGAAGCTGGCGCAGAAACTGGTCGATGCTGGCCGAGGTCAGCCGACCGATCTGCTGCGCGCCGAGGCGCAAGCCGACACCCTGCGTTCGGCACTGCCGAAGTATCGTGCGGAGCAGGAAGGCGCGGCATACCGCCTGGCGGTAATGCTGGGCAAGCCGCCGACTGCGCTCGATGTCAGCGGCGTGGCATGCGAGCACGTACCGGCGTTGAAGCAGGCGCTGCCCGTTGGCGATGGCATGGCGCTGCTCAAGCGCCGACCGGACGTTCGCCAGGCCGAGCGCGAGCTGGCATCGGCAACGGCCAAGATCGGCGTGGCTACCGCGGACCTGTTCCCGCAGATCCGCATCGGTGCATCGGCAGGTTTCACCGGTATCCTCGACCACCTTGGTCAGGCGCCGACCGCGCACTGGGGCTGGGGCCCCGCGATTTCGTGGACGATCCCGACCAGCGGCACGCGCGCGCGCATCCACAACATGGAGTACGGGGCCGAAGGGGCGCTGGCTCATTTCGACGGCGTGGTGCTGAAGGCGCTGCGCGAGACGCAGACCGCGCTGTCGGCCTATACGCACGAACTGGACCGGAACGCGTCACTGCGCTCGGCGCGCGACAAGGCCAATGAGGCAGCCCGCCAGAACCGGCTGCTGTGGCAGGCAGGCCGATCGCCGTATCTGCAGAGCCTGGATGCCGACCGCACGCTGGCCAATACCGATGCCGCGCTGGCCGCATCCGACGCGCAGGTTGCGATGGATCAGATCAACCTGTTCCTGGCGCTTGGTGGTGGATGGCAGGATGCGCCGGCCATTGCCAGTCATCCGGTGGGCAAGGAGCCCGGACAGGCCACGGAACACACCGAGGAGCACTGAGGAGCGCCGAGGAACAATAAGGTAAGCTTCGGCCTCGGCCACGCCTTGGCTGCACTATCGAACTGATTCTGGCGTCGTTGCGCGGCTTCGCCGTACGATTTGTACTGGCTGCGGCCAGGCGCCAAGCCAGAACCGCTTCGCTTCAGTTTGATAGCGCCGCTTACCCGGCGAGGACCGACCGCCATGACATCTGCGCTTGGCGGCTCCTCGATTCCCAGGAAAACAAGACCTATGAAAATGCTCTCGATTTCAAAGACCCTGGCTGCCGCAACCGTGGCGCTGGGTATCGTAGCCGCCGGCAACGCGGCGGCTCAGGAACAGACGATCCGCGTGGGCACCGTCAGTGGCCCCGACGCCGAAGTCTGGCAAGTGGTGCAGAAGGTGGCCAAGAAGAACGGCCTGAACGTGAAGGTGGTCGAGTTCAACGACTACGTGCAGCCGAACGCCGCGCTCGACGCGGGCGACCTCGACGCCAACAGCTTCCAGCACCAGCCGTATCTGGACAGCCAGATCAAGCAGCGTGGCTACAAGATGACCAGCGTCGGCTACACCTATATCTCGCCGCTGGGCATCTATTCGAAGAACCTGAAGTCGTCGAAGGATCTGCCGCAGGGCGCCAAGGTGGCCGTGCCGAACGACCCGTCGAACGAGAACCGCGCATTGCTGCTGCTGGCCGCCCAGGGCGCGATCAAGCTCAAGCCGGGCGTGGGCACGAATGGCGTCAACGCCACGCCGCTCGACGTGGCCGAGAACCCGAAGAAGCTGAAGATCGTGGAACTCGACGCAGCCCAGCTTGCCCGCGCGCTGCCTGACGTGGCCGCCGCCGTGATCAATACCAACTACGCGCTGGCCGCCGGCCTGCAGCCGACGAAGGACGCGATCGCGCTGGAAGACATCCACAGCCCCTACGCCAACATCATCGTCGTGCGCACGCAGGACAAGGACAAGCCGTGGGTGAAGAAGCTCGTGGCCGCCTATCAGTCGGAAGAAGTGCGCCAGTTCATGAAGGCCCAGTACAAGGGCGCCATGGTGCCGTCCTTCTAAGAAGCCGCTTCAAAGAGATTCTGGCGTCGTTGCGGGGCCTTGCCGTACTACTTGTACTGTCTGCGGCCCCGCCCTTGCAGGGCGCGCATGTGCTTGCAGGCACATGCCGTTCCGCAGGCGGCTCGCATGCGAGCCGAAACCCCTGCTTCACCCTAGCCAGAACCGCTTCGCTTCATTTTGAAGCAGCTTCCAAGCAGCAAGGTTCCATTACCTTGGCTTGATGCGGAACGGCGGCCAATGGTCGCCGTTTTTGCATCTATCCATAGTCGAATTGCTTCGTTCGCAACGCACGGACGGGGCGCTAAGGTAGGGGACCGATTCCCGCCCCGGAGACTTACCGTGTCAACCCCGCTCAAAGTCGTTGCCGTCAATGGCAGTGCTCATCAACCGTCCCGCACGCTCGTACTGGTGCAGGCACTGCTGGCCGAACTGGATCAACGGCTCGTGCTGGATACGCAGATTGTCGACCTCAGCGAGATCGCCCGACCGCTCGGCGCGTCGCTGACCCGCGACGAACTGCCGCCCGACATCGAGGCACAACTGGCCGCGATCGAATCGGCTGATCTCGTGATTGCCGCGGCGCCGGTGTATCGCGGTTCGTTCCCCGGTCACTTCAAGCATCTGTTTGACCTGGTGGGCATGGATGCGCTGGCAGGCAAGCCGGTACTGCTGGCAGCCACCGGTGGCAGTGACCGTCATGCGCTTGTGCTCGAGCACCAACTGCGTCCGCTGTTCAGCTTCCTGCAGGCGCTGACGCTGCCAATCGGTGTGTACGCTTCCACGGCGGATTTCGATGGGTATCAGGTGGGCAGCAAGTCGCTGGCCGACAGGATCACCCTCGCGGTCGAACGTGCCGCGCCGCTGTTTGCCAATGCAGCGAGGCAGTTGCGGCGGGTGGCCTGAAGTACCGTATTGCTTTCTCCCCTCCCTGCACGACGTGAGAGGGGAGCAGAACCCTCAGCCTTCGATAGCCGGCGGCAGGCGATCATTGACCCAGTCGCGCACCTTCTCATAGGCCGCTGCCAGTTGCAGCACACCCAGATCGTCGCGCGGCCTGCCGATCAGTTGCATCCCCATTGGCAATCCGTCCGCGTTGAATCCCACCGGCACGCTGATCACCGGGCAGCCCGATAGCGTCCACGCGACCACCACTTCCATCCAGCGATGGTACGTGTCCATCTGCCTGTCGGCGATTTGCTTTGGCCAGTGTTGCGTGACGTCGAACGGAAACACCTGTGCGGTGGGCACGGCGATGTAGTCGAACTGGGTGAACGTCCGTTGCAGCGCCTGGTACCACGCACTGCGATCGGTGCTGGCGGCGTACAGATCGCTGGCCTTGAGGTCCAGCGAGCCTTCGATTTCCCATATCGCCTCGGACTTGAGCTGCGCACGCGTGGACGGATTGGTGTACAGCCCCAGACGCGAATTCCCAGTCAGGAAATGGCGATAGACAAGCCAGGTTTGCCAGATTTTCTCGGGCGGGTAGGGTGCTTTGATGGCCTCGACGTCCACGCCGAAATCCGGGAAGAAGCGCAGCGCCTGCTCGCAGAGCGACAGGATGCCGTCTTCCATCGGCAGGTAACCACCCCAGTCGCCCAGCCATGCAACACGCTTGCCGGTGAGATCCGTTTTCAGTATGTCCGCGACGTTTGCCGGTGTCAGCGAAGCCAGCATCGGATCGTGTGGCAGCGCCTGCGGCGTGCGCGCGTCGGGGCCGGATTGCGTGGCCAGCAGTAGCGCGAGATCCTCGACATTGCGTGCCATCGGCCCTTCGCTGCCCAGCTGGGGCAGAAACAACTCCGGCGTCGGGCCGTAAGGCACGCGTCCCGCTGAAGGCCGGAACCCATAGACATTGCAGAACGCAGCGGGATTGCGCAGCGACCCGCCAAAGTCGCTGCCATCGGCAACCGGCAGCATACGCAGCGCCAGCGCGGCGGCTGCACCACCACTGGAGCCGCCAGCCGAGCGCGTGGGATCGTAGGGATTCAGCGTGGCGCCATAGACGGGATTGAACGTGTGCGACCCCAGCCCGAACTCAGGCGTGTTGGTCTTGCCGATCAGGATCGAGCCGGCACGTCGCATACGCTCTACGATGACCGAATCACTGGCGGGGATATTGTCGCGAAAGATCGGCGATCCGTACGTTGTGCGAATGCCGCGCGTCATCGCCAGATCCTTCGGCGCCTGCGGGAAGCCATGCATCCAGCCGGAAGACTTGCCCGCCGCCAGCGCTTCGTCGGCCGCCGATGCCTCGCGCATCAGCGCTTCCTCGTCCTGCATGGCGACGATGGCGTTGCTGCCCGGGTTGACTCGGGCGATGTGCGCCAGATAGGCCGTCATGACTTCCCGGCTCGACACCTCCTTCTTGTGAATGGCCTCGGAAAGCTGTCGGGCAGACAGCATGACGATGGGGTCGGGACGGTAGGCGGACATCGGAGGAGGGCGCAAATTGGATGTGGCGGAAGACGGCATCATGAATGAATTGCCCGCGCTCGTGTATTGGGAGTTGACCGCGAGGCGTGTTGATCACGCCATGTCGTATCATTCCTGCCCAAAACCACAAAAATGACACTAGGGAGAAGCAATGCGCAAGCTGATATTGGTCGCCGCACTGTGCGCCGCCGGGTACTACTACTATCAGCACGACCGGCAGGCGCGCCTGCTGGCGGCAACGGAGATTGTGGCGGCAACGGAGACTGTGGCGGCCGAACCGTCTGCGCCGATCAGCCTGAGTCGGTCGAAACCGGCGGTGCAGTCATTCAGTTGCCAGGGCAAGACCAGATGCAACGAGATGACGTCCTGCGACGAGGCAACGTTCTATCTTCAGAACTGTCCTGGTACGAAAATCGATGGCGACGGTGATGGCATCCCATGCGAGAGGACGCTCTGCGGCGGCTAGAGGGATTCAGGCGTGAATGGATGCCGGCGCCGGGATGCGCCGGCATCAGTCCTTAAAGCTGCTCTGCGTGATGCCGCACGTGGTCGGCAATGAACGTCGAGATGAAGTAGTACCCGTGGTCGTACCCGTCGTGCCGACGTAGTGTCAGGGGCTGCCCGGCCTTTTCACAGGCGGCCTCGAACACTTCCGGATGCAGTTGCTCGGCCAAGAATTTGTCGGCGAGCCCCTGATCGATCAGGATGCCGGCCGGGAAGGGTGCCGACGTCTGCGCGCGCATCAGGGCACTGGCATCGTGCTGGGCCCAGCGGCTGCGATCTTCGCCAAGGTAGCCGGTGAACGCCTTCACGCCCCACGGGCAGTCCGACGGCGCCGCGATTGGCGCGAACGCCGATACCGATCGGAACCGCTGCGGGAAGCGCTGGGCCAGTACCAGCGCGCCATGTCCACCCATGGAATGCCCAAAGATCCCTACCCGTGCCGCATCGGCGGGAAGCTCGCGGGTCACCAACTGGAACAACTCATCCGCAACGTAGCTCTCCATGCGCCAGTGCATGCGCCATGGCGTTTCGACCGCATCCACGTAGAAGCCGGCGCCCACGCCGAAGTCCCACGCATCGGCCTCGCCCGGCACATGCGCGCCGCGCGGACTCGTATCCGGGCCCACCAGGATCAGGCCGTGCTCGGCGGCAAAGCGCTGCGCGTTAGCCTTGATCGCGAAGGTTTCCTCGGTGCAGGTCAGGCCGGCCAGATAGAACAGCGCTGGCAGCGGCTTCGCGCCGGGTTGCAGCGCCTGCGGCGGGAGATAGACCGAGAACCGCATCGGCAGCCCGATGGCCACCGACTGGTGCTGGTAGAAGCGCTGGACGCCGCCGTGGCAGCCGTGTTCTGACAGCAGTTCCATGGATCGCGTCCTCAGTACAGGACCACCGAGCGGATCGATTCGCCGCGCTTCATCAGGTCGAAGCCCTCGTTGATGCGGTCGAGCGGCAGCGTATGCGTGATCAGGTCGTCGATGTTCAGCTTGCCGTCCATGTACCAGTCGACGATCTTGGGCACATCGGTGCGCCCGCGCGCGCCGCCGAAGGCCGAGCCCTTCCATTCGCGGCCCGTGACGAGCTGGAACGGACGGGTAGAGATTTCAGCGCCCGCTTCGGCCACGCCGATGATGATCGACTTGCCCCAGCCCTTGTGGCAGCACTCCAGCGCCTGACGCATGACCTGCGTGTTGCCGATGCACTCGAACGAGTAGTCGGCGCCGCCGTCGGTCAGTTGGACGATGTGGTCCACCACGTTGTCAACATCCTTCGGATTCACGAAGTGGGTCATGCCGAACTTGCGTGCCATCGCCTCACGCGCGGGATTGAGGTCCACGCCGATGATCTTGTCGGCGCCGACCATCTTTGCACCCTGGATCACGTTCAGGCCGATGCCGCCCAGGCCGAACACCACCACGTTCGCGCCGGCTTCCACCTTGGCCGTGAAGATTACCGCGCCCACGCCCGTGGTCACGCCGCAGCCGATGTAGCAAACCTTGTCGAACGGTGCGTCGGGGCGGATCTTGGCCAGCGCGATCTCCGGCACCACGATATGGTTGGCGAACGTCGACGTGCCCATGTAGTGGAAGATAGGCTTGCCATCGATCGAGAAGCGCGAGGTGCCATCCGGCATCAGACCCTTGCCCTGCGTGGCGCGGATGGCCTGGCACAGGTTGGTCTTGCGCGACAGGCAGAACTTGCACTGACGGCATTCCGGCGTGTAGAGCGGAATCACGTGATCGCCCGGCTTGAGCGACGTGACACCCGGACCAACGTCGGTGACGATGCCCGCGCCTTCATGGCCCAGGATGGCGGGGAAAATGCCTTCGGGGTCCGCGCCGGACAGCGTGTAATAGTCCGTATGGCAGATGCCGGTGGCCTTGATCTCCACGAGGACTTCGCCCGCGCGCGGACCGTCGAGGTCCACCTCTTCGATGGTGAGTGGTGCACCGGCTTTCCAGGCGATGGCGGCTTTGGTTTTCATGAAGCAACTCCCGAGCGAATGAATTGAGGCGGCACGTGTCCGCGTGACAGGCCAATACCAAGGCCACGACTATAAGCCGAACCGCGCGCACGAGCCAGACCAGCGGGCGATTATCGGCTGCCGGTCTGGCCTCGGGCGAGTACAGCCGGTGAGGATTTCTCGACTGTCAGTTCGGTCAGTTGACCTTCGTGCTGGCGGCCAAGCCACCAGCCTAGCCAGCCCCACACGATGGCGAGTACCGCGCCCGCCAGCGCCACGGTTGCGGGGTGCCCGGACAAGGCGTCGATCGCCGTTTTCACCCAGGCGCTGACGGCATCGCCGGCACGATAGATTGCGGTATCGATGACGTTCTTGGCCTTGTACTTGGTTTCCGGGTCGACCACCGTAAAGAGCATCTCCCGGCCGGGGCGCAGCATCGCGTACTCCCCGACGCGCCGCACGATCATGGCAGCCGCGAGCACGCCGAATGTGGGCCACATCGCCAGTAGCAGGAAGCCGCCGGTCACGGCCAGCGGCACGGCGGTCAACAGGGCGGTCACGCCGTAGCGCCGCGCCACGCGTCCTGAAAGGAAGATCTGCACGAGGATCGTTAGCGCCTGCACGGTGGCGTCGAGCGCGCTGAATACCTGTGTCTGCTGCGCACGCGAGTGGAAGGTGGCCGCCACCAGTCGTGCCTGCTCGAAGTAGAGGAACGTGCTCGATGTGGCCAGCAGGATCACGAACAGGCTGATACCGATGAGGTACCGGGAACGGAGGACCAGGGACAGACCAGCCCAGAGTCCGCCGCCTACCGGTTGCGCGGGGTCCGCCGCCGAAGCTGTCTCGCTGCCGGGCGCACCCGCTCCATACCTGCGTCGCCAGGCGAACAGGTAGCCGACCCCGGGCAGCGTCGCGGCCAGCAACGCGGCCGACAGCAACATCAGGCCAGTCAATCCGATGTGTCCCACGAGCCCGGCGCCGAGTACGGGTCCGGCGAGACCGCCTGCGCTGGCGCCTGCCGCGATGATTGCGAACAGTCGCTTGGCCTGTTCGGGCCGGAATACATCGGCCATCAGGCTCCACGCCACCGATACCACAAACAGGTTGAAGACCGAGATCCAGACATAGAACACGCGGGCCAGCCAGACACTATCGGGCAGGGCGCGGGTGACCAGCGCGAACGCCACGAGGTTGGCGATGAAGAATGCGTAGACCCATGGCACGAAGCGCCGGCGCGGCAGCCACTTGCAACATGCGCCGTAGAACGGGATGGCCACGAGCATCACCACGAACGTCGCGGTAAACAGCCACTGCAGATTCTGCACGCCGCCAGCGATGCCCATCGTCTCCCGCACGGGCCGCAGCATGAAGTAGCTCGCGAACAGGCAGAAGAAGAACAGGAAGCCCGCCACCACGGCCGGAGTTTCGCTCCGATCGATGCCAAGCAGCCCGCTGGGGCCGTCGGGATTGGGAGACGGGTCGGGTGTGTCCATGGCGAAGGCCGACGGTCAGGCCAGCAGTCAGGTCAGCAGTCAGGCCAGCGCCGCTGCGATGCGGGCGCGTTCGGGCGTATCGGGCATCCGCCCGAACGCGGCGCCTGCGTTGTCGAGCATATTGTGCGGATTGGAGGTGGCCGGGATGGCGGCGGTGACAGCGGGATGACTGACGATGAACTTCAGGAAGAGCTGACCCCAGGACTCGCAGTCGACCTCGGCGGCCCAGTCTGGCACGGGCTTGCCCTTGACGGCCGCAAACAGGCGCCCGTCCTGGAACGGGCGGTTGATCAACACGGCTACGCCGCGCTCCTGGCATAGCGGCAGCAACACGCGCTCGGCACCGCGTTCGCCCAGTGAATAGTTGATCTGGACGAAGTCGAGCCTCTCGGCCCGCACGATCTGCGCGACGGCATCCTGCGCGTCTTCCCGATAGTGGGTGATGCCGATATACCGCGTCTTGCGCTGTTCCTTCCATTGCCGAAGCAGCTTCAGGTTGTCGCGCCAGTCGATCAGGTTGTGCACCTGCAGCAAATCGACCGCATCCGTATGCAGATCAGATAGCGAACTGGCGAACTGCGCTGGCGCACTGGCTGCGTTGGCTGAGATCTTGGTGGCCAGGAAGACGCGGCGCCGCGCGTCGGCGGCTTGCAGCAGGTCGCCGGTCACCGCTTCGGCGCTGCCATAGCTCGGCGCGGTATCGACGACGGCGCTTGGCAGGCGTTGCAGCAGCACGGCCATGACTTCGGTCAGGGGCGCGCGTTCTTCGGTGCTCTTGCCGGTGTTGAACGTACGGGCCGTCCCCATGCCAATGACGGGCAATTGCACGGTCGAGCCCGGAATCTTGCGCCGCATCGGCGCGTCGACGGTTGCGGCGCTGGCCGTGTTGCCGAGCGTGAGGCCGGCTGGCAGCGCGGCCAGCGAGGCGGAGATTCCCAGAAAGGTGCGGCGGTCAATCGACATGGCGATGTCCCCGGCTGTCAGGTGCAACGACCTTAGCGCTTGTGGGGGGCGAAGTAAACCGGCACCGGGTGCTGCGCGGGTCGCGCCCGATTGCAAAAATGCGGCGAGACCTGAACAATCGGCGCCAACCTTCCCGAACCCGCGGTCATCCATGAAAAGGACCGGATTGTGATATCGAGCTTGCCTGGCGTGCTGTTCGATGGCGTGGCATACGGCAGCCTGCTGTTCCTCATCAGCATCGGGCTGTCCGTGACGATGGGGCTGATGAACTTCGTGAACCTGGCGCATGGCGCGTTCGCGATGCTTGGCGGCTACGTGGCGGTGGTGCTGATGAACCGGGCCGGGGTGCCGTTCCTGGCAGCATTGCCGCTGGCGTTCCTGGGCGCGGCGGCAGCCGGCTGGGTGCTTGAGCGCACGCTCTATCGCAGGCTGTATCGGGCCAGCCACCTGGACCAGGTGCTGTTCTCGATCGGCCTGACCTTCATGGCGATGGCGGGCGCCACGTGGCTGTTCGGCCCGGGCCAGCAGCCCGTGGTATTGCCGGATTTCCTGATTGGGCAGGTTCGCGTGGGCGGGGTCGACCTCGGCGCCTACCGCCTGTTCCTGATCGCGGTCGTGATCGCCATTACGCTGGCGCTTGGGTGGCTTGTTGCGCGTACCCGCTTTGGCGCGCAGGTGCGCGCGGCAGTCGATCATCAGCAGGCGGCGCGCGGACTTGGCATCGACGTCGAACGCGTGTTCAGCCTGACCTTCGCGCTGGGATCGGGCCTGGCCGGACTTGGCGGTGGGCTGGGCATCGACGTGTTGGGCCTCGATCCGACGTTTCCGCTCAAGTACATGGTGTATTTCCTGCTCGTGGTCGCCGTTGGCGGTGCCGGGAGTATCCGTGGCTCGCTGGTCGCCGCGATCGTGCTGGGCATGGCGGACGTGGCAGGCAAGTACTACGTGCCCGAGATCGGCGCGTTCGTGATCTACGCGATGATGGTGCTGCTGCTGGTAGCGTTTCCCGCAGGTCTCTACGGGAGGCGCGCATGAAGACCCGTGTGCATCGTCTGCCCGATGGCCGCTGGCATCCGGCGGAGATCGTGTTCTGGCTGGCGCCGGTCGTGGCGTTCTTCTTGCTGCCCGACTACCTGATCCTCGGCAGCCAGATCCTGATCGTTGGACTCTTCGCGCTATCGCTCGATCTGATTCTGGGTTATGCGGGCATCGTGTCGCTGGGCCATGCGGCGTTCTTCGGCCTGGGCGCGTACATGGCCGGTCTGCTTGGCGCGCATGGCTGGGGTGAGCCACTCACGGGCTTGCTAGCCGCAGCTGCGGTGGCGGCGCTGGCCGGATGGCTGTGCAGCTTCCTCGTGATCCGGGGCGGCGATCTGACCCGGCTGATGGTGACGCTCGGCATCGGCCTGATGTTGTTCGAGGCGGCGAACAAGGCGGCATTTCTGACGGGTGGCGTCGACGGGCTCTCCGGCGTGACGATGAACAAGCTGCTTGGCATGTTCGAGTTCGACCTGTTCGGCAAGACCGCTTATGTCTACAGCCTGGTGGTGCTGTTTGTGATCTTTCTGCTGGTGCGAAGGCTGGTGGCTTCGCCATTCGGTCTGTCGCTGCGGGGTATTCGCGAGGGTGCGCGGCGAATGCCAGCGCTTGGGACCGACGTGCCCGCACGACTTCGGGCGGTCTTCACGGTGGCAGCGGCGATTGCCGGCGTGGCGGGCGGCTTGCTGGCCCAGACCACGCAGTTTGTCGGCATGGATGTGCTCGGCTTTCCGCGCTCGGCTGAATTGCTGGTGATGCTGGTGCTTGGTGGCACTGGGCGGCTTTACGGCGCGTTGGTTGGCGCGGCATTGTTCATGATCGCGCAGGACGTCCTGGCTGGTATCAACCCCGTGTACTGGCAATTCTGGATCGGGTTGCTGCTGGTGGTCATCGTGTTGTTCGCGAGAGGTGGTGTGATGGGGGCGCTGTCGGCGCTCGGCCGGCGCAGGCATCCGTCCGAGCCAGCGCGAAAGGAGGTCGACGCATGACCGCGATCCTGCGCACGGAAGGGCTGAGCAAATCGTGGGGCGCGTTCGCGGCGAACAGCGACGTCTCGCTGACGTTCAAACCGGGCGCCCGCCATGCGCTGATCGGACCCAATGGGGCGGGCAAGACCACGTTTGTCAATCTGCTGACCGGGGCGCTGGCGCCGTCGGCAGGACGCATCTGGCTCGGCGAGCGTGACATCACCACGCTGCCGCAGCACGTGCGCGTGAAGCTGGGCATGACGCGCACATTCCAGATCAACACGCTGTTCCCCGGGCTGACGGTGCTCGAATCAGTAGTGCTGGCGGTCGCCGAGCGCACGGGGGCGGGGCGCGTCTGGAGGCGCACGGTGGCGTCGCAGGTCGCGCTCGTCGACGAGGCGATGGCAGTGCTGGCCATGCTCAGGCTCGAGGCCGACGCCGATGTCGAGACCCGGCAATTGCCCTATGGCAAACAGCGCCTGCTGGAGATGGCACTCGCGCTGGCCACGCGGCCTTCGATCCTGCTGCTCGACGAGCCCGCCGCCGGCATTCCGACCGGTGAGAGTGCAGAGTTATTCGCGGTGATTGCCGCGCTGCCCCGCGACATCACCATCGTTTTCATCGAGCACGATATGGATCTGGTGTTCCGCTTCGCCGAACGCATCACGGTACTGGTGGCCGGGCGCGTATTGATGGAAGGGACGCCGGCTGAAGTCTCCACCGACCCAAGAGTGCGTGAGGTCTATCTTGGAGAGGCCGCCCATGAGTGATCTGCTACGGCTGGAGACTGTCAGCGCCGGATATGGCGAGGCGACGGTGCTCGAGCAGATCGATCTGGCGCTGGGCGCCGGCGACAGCCTCGCGCTGCTGGGCCGTAACGGCGTAGGCAAGACTACGTTGCTGTCCACGCTGATGGGCTTCACGCGATTGCGCGGGGGCAAGCTGGTCTGGCAAGGGCGGGATCTGGCCAGGGTGCCGCCGCATCGCCGTGCCCAGAGCGGCATCGGCTGGGTGCCGCAGGAGCGCTGGGTCTTTCCCTCGCTGACCGTGGAGGAGCATCTCGGCGCGGTGGCCCGGCCCGGGCCATGGGATGTCCAGCGTGTGTATCGGACCTTTCCGAGGTTGGGTGAGCGTCGGCGTAATCTCGGCAACCAGTTGTCTGGCGGGGAGCAGCAGATGCTGGCCATTGGCCGGGCACTGATGGTCAACCCCGCCCTGTTGCTGCTGGACGAGCCGATGGAAGGGCTGGCGCCGGTCATCGTGCAGGAGTTGCAGCGCGTGATCGCAGGGCTGATCGCAGACGCGGGCATGGCTGTGATCGTGGTGGAGCAACACGCGCGGTTGGCGTTGGGCATGACCCGGCAGGCGATTGTTCTGGACCGGGGCCGAGTAGTGCACCGGTCGGATAGCGCCACACTGCTAGCCGACAAGGCGTTGCTGGATCGGCTGGTTTCGGTCCGATAGCCGAGGGGCGGGCGTTCGCATTAGCGCTCGGACGATTCCGAACGTTTTCGGAATCGTCTTATATCCGCGTGGTCTCCCGGCTTTGACAATGCATGGGTCGCTACAAGGGTGGCGACGCGGGCCACACGCCCGCCTGAACGCTTTGTCGAAAGAAAGGAGTTACGCCATGCATCGCCACGATGTCTGCATCTTACTTGCCGTTCCGGTCTCCCTCCCCCTGGGGAGGCCGGGGCATGGATAAGCCGGTACCCGGAGCCGCTTCGCGCAAGCCCGCCGGCAAGCGGCAGGCCGGGCCACCAGGGCAACCCCATGCGGGCTTTCCAGCGCCGGATGTGATGGCGTTCCGGCAGTTGCAGCGCGTCGAAGGGGCAATGGGTGTGGTGACGGTTGCAGTCGAGCACGCCGCCGCGCCGGAGTTTTCGAATGAAGGGGCTGCGCTGATCCTGCGCATGTTGAGGCAGGAGGCAGCCAGGGCTCTCGAGGAGCTGTCGCCGTACTGATTGGCGCCGGAGCGGATTCACGGTCTGTGGTATCCGCTCCGCCAATGCCCGTCAGTGCATCCGATCCGGTCTTGGGTTGAAGTTGGTAACAGGATTTTTATAAGAGGCGCTATCAAAATGAAGCGAAGCGGTTCTGGCTAGACGCGCGGGCGCAGACAGTACAAGTGGACTGGCCAAGGCCGCGCAACGACGCCAGAATCATTTTGATAGCGCCTCTAACAGGATTTTTGTCCATGGATGTTCGTACCATCGGTGTCGATGACCTCGACCTCATTTGCCAGCATCGGGAGGCGATGTTTCAGGAGGCAGGCTTTGCCCCGGGCACGTTGCGCACGATGACAGACCACTTTCGCGCCTGGCTGCGGCCACGCCTGGCGGATGGCAGCTACTTCGGCTTTCTGTTGACCGATGCGGGGCGCCCTGTAGCGGGTATCGGCCTGATGCTGGTCGACTGGCCACCGCATCCCGCGCATCCGACACAGGATCGCCGGGGCTATGTCCTCAACGTCTATGTAGCGCCAACGCGCCGGCGCCGGGGTCTGGCGCAGCAGTTGATGGCGCTGGCCGAGGCGGAGTTCGCGCGACGCCGCGTGGAATTTGCCGTTCTCCACGCTACCGAGGCAGGTCGACCGCTCTATCAACGGAGCGGCTGGAATCAGACTTCGGAGATGTCCAAGGTGATTGCCCCGCCCGCGCCGTGATGGCACGGGCGCGGCAACCACGCCGAGCGCCTTGGGGCTACTTCCCCGAGTCCTTCACGCCATCGAACTTGTCGAATTCGACGTTGTAGAGCTCGCCGTTCACCTTCTCTACCTTCCGGATATAGACCGTCTGGACCACGTCGCGGGTGGCGGGGTCAATCGTGATGGCGCCGCGCGGGCTCTGCAGTTTCATGCCCTTCAGAGCGCCAACGAGCTTGTCGCCGTCCGTCGCGCCGTTGGTCTTCTTCAGCGCATCGTAGATGGCGGCCATGCCGTCGTATGCGGCCACGGCCATGAAGTTCGGGCGTCCGGCCCCTGGGTTGGCATCGGCAAAGGCCTTCAGGAACGCCTTGTTCTCCTTCGAATCATGCGCCGCCGAGTAGTGGAACGACGTGATCACGCCCAACGTGGCATCGCCCATGGCCGGCAGCACGTGGTCGTCGGTCAGGTCGCCCGTGGCGATGACGCGGATACCGGCATCGGCCAGCCCACGTTCGCGGAAGCCCTTCATGAACGCCACGCCTTGTTCGCCTGCCGGCAGGAACAGGAACACGGCCTCGGGTTTGGCATCCTTGATGCGCTGGATGAACGGGGCGAACTCGGGATTTCGCAGCGGCACGCGGATCGATTCGACAATCTGGCCGCCACCGCCCAGGAAGTTGGTTTTGAAGGCCGTTTCGGCGTCGATGCCAGGGGCGTAGTCTGCGACCAGCGTCACGACCTTGCGGACGTTATTGCGAACGGCCCACGTCGCCATCGGTGCCGAGATCTGCGGCAGCGTCATCGACACGCGGGTGATGTAGTTTGACTTGGTGGTGATGACCGACGACGCCGCATTGAAAATCACCATCGGCTTCTTCGCCTGCTCGGCGACCGGGGCAACGGCCAGCGCCTCGGGCGTCAGGCCGAAGCCTGCCAGGATATCGACCTTGTCGCGCACCACCAGCTCCTGCGCCAGCCGCTTGGCGACCTCGGGGACCGGACCCGTGGTGTCCTTCATGATCACCTCGATCTTGCGGCCCGCCACGACGTCGCCGTTCAGCTTCTGCCAGGCCTTGATGCCGCCTTCCATCTGCTTGCCGTAGTCGGCAAAGCTGCCAGAAAACGGGGCGATCAGGCCAATCTTCACGGGATCGGCCGCAAGGGTGAGGAGGGGATACGCGAGGACGGCGAAGGCGCTGCAGGCCGTGATGGCACGCCGCATCGGACTGAACGTCATGAGAGTCTCCCGGAAGTGCAGCATCGGACGGCTGCATCGAACAGGGAGTGTAGGAGGGGTGGGGGCTTTGTGCTACCCCGGGTTTTCTCCCCCGCCGTCGGGCGGAACAGGGGAGAAAACACCGCCGCGAAGCCTCAGGTCACCGTCGCCAGTCCCAGCGTCAGTAGCAACGCCACGACCGAAATGATCGTTTCGGCGACCGACCAGGTCTTGAAGGTCTGGGTCACGGTCATGTTGAAGTACTCCTTGACCAGCCAGAAGCCGCCGTCGTTGACGTGCGACAGGATCAGCGAACCGGCGCCGGTCGTCAGCACCAGCAGTTCGGGGCGCGTGCCCGGCACGCTGGCGGCGATCGGGGCGACGATGCCGGCGGCGGTGGTCATGGCCACGGTGGCCGAGCCGGTGGCGATGCGGATCATCACGGCCACCAGCCAGCCCAATACCAGCACCGAGACGTTTGCGTGGGTTGCCACGTCGACGATGGCGGTGGAGATGCCGGAGTCGCGCAGGATGCGGCCGAAGCCACCGCCGGCACCCACCACGAGGGTGATGATGGCGGTCGGCGCCACGCACTCGTTGGTGAACTTCAGGATCGCATCGCGACCGAAGCCGCGGGCCTTGCCGAAGGTATAGAAGCTGACCAGCGCGGCGATCAGCAGTGCCATGACCGAGTTACCGATCAGCTTGAGGAAGTCGTTGGCGAAGGTCTTCGGCGTGGCAATCAGGTCCGCCCAGCTACCAATCAGCATCAGAATCACCGGCAGCAGGATCGTGAAGACAGTGATGCCGAAGCCTGGCAATTGGCGCGTGGCCTTGATGTTCTCGGCTTCTTCGGTGAACTGCGCGGCCAGCGGGTTGACCTCGGGCAGCTTCACGTGGCGGTCGATCAGCTTGGCGAACAGCGGGCCAGCGATGGCGGCTGTCGGGACACCGACGATCAGCGCGTACATGATCGTCTTGCCCATGTCAGCGCCGTAGGCCTGCACAGCCAGCAGCGCGGCAGGGTGCGGCGGAATCAGCCCGTGCACCACCGAGAGGCCGGCGACCATCGGGATGCCAACCAGCACCATCGAGGTATTGGTGCGCTTGGCGACGTTGAAGGCGATCGGGACGAGCAGCACGAAGCCCACCTCGAAGAACACCGGCAGGCCGACGATGAAGGCGATGACCACCATCGCCCAGTGCACGTTCTTCTCGCCGAAGAAGTCGATCAGCGTCAGCGCGATGCGCTCGGCGCCGCCCGATTCGGCCATCATCTTGCCAAGCATCGTGCCGAGCCCGATCACGAGCGCGATATGCCCGAGCGTGCCGCCGACACCCGCTTCGAACGACTTGACGATGTCGCCCATCGGCATCCCCACGGCGAAGCCCAGCGCCACCGAGACCACCACGAGCGTGATGAATGGATTCAGTTTGAATTTGGCGATCAGGATCACCAGCGCGATCACGGCGATCAGCGCATAGACCAAGAGCGTGGTTCCTGTAACGGCACCCATGTCGTCTCCTTTTTGCGGGTGCCGCCGGTCCGGACGGTCCGCTTCCGCGTGTGAAAAAGCCGCTATGCCTTGTGTCGCGTAGCGGCGGGTTGAGAAAGCTGGAAAAGCTAAAAAGCTATGAAGCTGTGGCCCTGGCTCGGCTGGCTCGCCGACCACGCCCACGCCGGCCGGGTTCAGGCCGCCGGCTTCTTGTAGGCGATGCAATCCACTTCGACCTTGCAGTCGACCACCATGCTCGATTGCACGCAGGCCCGGGCCGGCGGATTGGCGCCGAAGTATTCCTTGAAGATCTTGTTGAACGACGTGAAGTCGCGGGCATCGTCCAGCCAGACGCCGCAGCGAACCACATGCTCCGGGCCGTAGCCGGCTTCCGCCAGGATGGCCATGACGTTCTGAATGGCCTGGTGGCTCTGCGCGACGATGCCGCCGTCGATGACTTCGCCGTTGACCATCGGTACCTGGCCCGACACGTAGAGCCAGCCGTCCGCTTGCACGGCGCGTGCGAACGGCATGTGCGAGCCGCCCTGGCCGGTGCCACCTTCGACGCCGAATCGTTTGATATCCATGGAAACTCCTGTTTTCAGTGTTGTTGCTGGGTGCCGCGTGGCAGGAAGCGGCCGGCGCGTACGCCGGTGGCGGCGCGTTGCCGCCATGTCAACTCGCCGTTGACCCAGACGGCCGCAATGCCTTCGGCCGGTTGCTGCGGATCGGTGAAGCTCGCCGCGTCGCGGATCGTGGCGGCGTCGAACAGAACGAGATCGGCCCAGTAGCCTTCGCGCACGAAGCCGCGACCGGTCAGGCCGAAGCGCTCGGCCGACATGCCAGTCATCTTGTTGACGGCCACCGCGAGCGGGAACAGTTCGCGATCGCGCGCGTAGTGGCCCAGCACGCGTGGAAATGCGCCCCAAAGGCGCGGATGCGGTAGCGGGTCGTTGGGTAGCCCGTCGGACCCAACCACGGTGGCAGGATGGCTCAGGATGCGATCGACGTCCGCATCCTCCATGCAGTGATAGACGGCGCCGGCAGGCTGCAGGCGCCGTGCCGCCTCAAGCAGGTCGACGTTCCACTCGGCGGCGATATCGGCCAGCAGCCGGCCACCCATCGTGGGATGCGGCTCGGACCAGGTGACCTGGATGTCAAAGTCGCTGGTGACCTGCTTGAGATCGAGTGTCGACGAACTGGCGGTGTAGGGGTAGCAGTCGCAGCCAACCGGTTGCCAACGCTCCGCGCCTTCGAGCGCGGCGAGCACCTCGCCGCTACGGCCCCAGTTCGACACGCCCGCGCATTTCAGGTGCGAGATCACCACCGGCACGCGCGCGTGCCGGCCGATGCGGAAGGCTTCGTCCATCGCGTCCAGAATCTCCGCGAACTCGCTGCGCAAGTGGGTGGCGTAGATCGCGCCTGCCTTGGCCAGCGGTTCGGCCAGCGCCAGCACTTCGTCGGTGGGAGCGTGGAATGCGTTGGCATATGCCAGGCCGGTGGAAAGCCCAAGCGCGCCATGATCCAGGGCTTCCTGAAGCTGGCCGCGCATTGCGGCGGTCTCGGCCTCGGTCGCGGGCCTGTCGAGCCTGTCCATATGATTGCTGCGCAGCGCGGTATGGCCGACCAGTGCGGCCACGTTTACGGCTGGTTTCGCGGCGTTGACGGCTGCCACATACGTTTTGAAGTCGGGGTAGCGAAACGCGTCGGCGCGGCCCAGCAGGTTCATCGGGTCGGGTGGATCACCGGCCAGCGTGACGGGTGCGGCGCTGATGCCGCAGTTTCCGACGACCACAGTGGTCACGCCTTGCGAGATCTTCGGTGTCATCGCCGGCTCACGCACGACATTGGTGTCGTCGTGCGTATGGACATCGATGAACCCGGGGGAGAGCACCAGACCGTGACCTTCCACGACGTTTGACGCGGAATCGGGGTCGATCGCGCCAGGCTCGTCGATGCGGGCGATGCGGCCATCGCGGATCGCCACGTCGGCCAGGCGCGCCGCGGCGCCCGAGCCATCGAGCAGCAGCACGCAGCGGATCAGGGTATCGAACAGGTGTGGCATTGTCAGTCTCCGAGCGGCTGGCGGCTGTCCGGCCCGTCGCTGTCCTGGCTGACGCCTCGGTGGGCATCCAGCACGTATTTCAGCCGGCGCAACTTTTCCTTGCTTTGCTCCTGTTGCAGCAGCGCAAAGCGGGTGGACAGTACGTCCAGCACCATCAGCATCGCGTAGCGCGAGGCCGACGGCTTGAAGATGAAATCCGTTTCCAGCGTCCGCACGGGCAGGAGCACGTCGGCGCGCGCGGCCAGCGGCGAGCCAAGCGCGGTCACGGCAATCAGCCGCGCGCCATACTCGCGCGCGATATCGCAACTGGCCAGTATCTCCGGCACGCTGCCGCTGGCCGAGAACGCCAGTACCACGTCATCGCGCGTCAGTGTTGCGGCGACCATCTTCTGCAGCAGCGCGTCGTGATACGTGGCCACCGGGTGCCCCAATCGCGCCAGCCGATACCGCGCCTCGTCGGCCATGAAGGTCGAGCCTCCACCCATGCCAAAAGCGTAGACCATGCGTGCGTTGAGTAACAGGCGCGCGGCAATGTCAATCCGCTCGGGATCGATCAGCTTTCGGTTGACTTCGAGCGTGGCGAGAACGTCGGCGTGGATGCGCTCGGCCAGCGCGGCCGGTGCGTCAGTATCGACCGGGCCCGGCGCCGGTTGCAGGAAACGCGATCCGACTGCCGTGGCTTGTGCCAGGCGCAGTTTCAGATCGCGGACGTCGCGGCAACCGATGGCCTTTGCGAAGCGCGTGACACTGGCCTCGCTGACCGCCGCCTTGCGTGCCAGTTCGTTGATGCTGGCAGCCGCCGCCCCTGCAAGATCTTCAAGGATCACCTGCGCCACTTTCTGCTCGGCCAGTCGCAATGACGGGCCACGCTCGGCGATGCGGGTCAGGATGTCGAAGGGCGCGGTCATGGCGTACGGTGGGTGGGCGGGCCCCGCCGGTCACCTCGGCCGACGAAGCATGTTACTTTATAACAAGGATGAAATATCGTAGTTTCAAGGCTATCATTACGTCAATTGAATTTTGACGGGGTGATGTCAGTCATGCGTGAAACAAAGTACCAGACCGGTATGATCGATCCGCTGAACAAGGCGATGGGGCGTCTGGACGCGCCGCTCACGCCGTCCGAGGCGGGGCAGCCGGGCTGGCGTCTGCTGGCCGAAGAGCTCAGTCTCCCGGCCGCAGTGCTCTATGAAGACCGTCTGACGCACAACCTGCAGTGGATGCGCAATTTCATGGGCGCATACGGCGTGCAGCTGGCACCGCATGGCAAGACAACGATGGCGCCGAAACTGTTCGCGCGTCAGCTTGCCGAGGGCGCTTGGGGCATCACGCTGGCCACCGCCCATCAGACCGCGGCGGCAGCCGCGCACGGCGTCAAGCGCGTGCTGATGGCCAACCAGCTTGTGGGGCGGCGCAATATGGAGATCGTTGCCGATCTGCTGGCCGCCGATCCGTCATTCGAGTTCTTCTCGCTGGTCGATTCGGCCGCGCTCGTCGACCAGCTTGGCGCGTTCTTCGACGCGCGTGGTCAGACGCTGCAGGTGCTGCTGGAACTGGGTGTGGAGGGCGGCCGGACCGGTGTGCGCGATGCCGCGCAGCAGGCGGACGTGCTCGATGCGCTGTCGCGCTGGCCGAACGCCCTGAAGCTGGCTGGCGTCGAGATCTATGAAGGCGTGCTGCAGCAGGAAGCCGATATCCGCAAGCTTTTGCAGCGCACGGTGGCCGTAACGCGCGAACTGGCCGCGGCGGGGCGTTTCGGACGCAGCCCGGTGGTGATGTCCGGCGCGGGCTCGGCATGGTACGACGTGGTGGCCGAAGAGTTCGCGCGCACCGATATCGGGATGCCGATCGATATCGTGCTGCGTCCCGGGTGCTACCTGACGCACGACGTCGGCGTCTATCGAGCGGCGCAGGAACGCATCCTGGCGAGCAATCCGGTGGCGCAGAAGATGCGGGAGGGCCTGCTGCCCGCGCTGCAGCTCTGGGCCTATGTGCAGTCGATTCCCGAGCCAAACCGCGCCATCATCGGCATGGGCAAGCGGGATGCCGCGTTCGATGCGGGCATGCCGATACCAGCGCAGATGTATCGTCCGGGTGCGGCCGGCCCCGTTGCCACGCCCGCGCGCTGGAAAGTGACGGGCATGATGGATCAGCACGCCTATCTGGAAATCGAAGCTGGCGATGACATCCGCGTCGGCGATATGATTGCCTTCGATATCTCGCATCCTTGCCTGACCTTCGACAAGTGGCGCCATATTCCCGTGCTGGACAGCCAGTTCCAGGTCATCGACATTGTTCAGACGTTCTTCTGACCCCGGTGTCAGTCCCTGTGGCCAGACCGAATGGAATGAAGAGGAGATGAAGCCGAGATGAGTATCGATATCCTTGCCTATGGCGAACCGCTGATCGAGTTCAACCAGCAGCCCGACGATCCGTCGCGTTACCTGCAGGGCTTTGGCGGCGATACCTCCAATTTCTGCATTGCCGCCGCGCGCCAGGGCGCGACCACGGGCTATATCACCGCAGTAGGGGCCGACAGTTTCGGTGAGCGGTTGCTGGCGTTGTGGACACGGGAACGTGTCGATACCCGACACGTGGTGGTCAATGCCTCTGCGCCCACCGGGGTTTATTTCGTCTCCCACGACAACCACGGCCATCGCTTCGACTATCTGCGCGAGCGTTCCGCGGCCAGCCGCTATCACCATGAGCAGTTGCCGCTGGCAACCATCGCGCAGGCGCGCTTTCTGCATCTCTCCGGTATCAGCCTGGCAATCAGCACCAGCGCCTGTGATGCAGGACTGGCGGCGATGGAACATGCGCGCAAGGCCGGGGCGAAAGTATCGCTCGACACGAATCTGCGATTGCGGCTCTGGTCGCTGGCCCGCGCGCGCGGCATCATGCGCGAGGCATTCTCCCTGACCGACATCTGCCTGCCGAGCTGGGACGACATCACGATCCTGACCGGGCTCGATGACCGCGACGCGATCGTCGACTATCTGCTGGGTTGCGGTGTGGAACTGGTTGCGCTGAAGCTCGGAGAAGAGGGCAGTTACATCGCCACGCAGGAGTCGCGCGCGCTGGTGGCGCCGTTCCCCGTACGTCCGGTCGATGCCACCGGCGCGGGCGACTGCTTCGGCGGCAGTTTCATCGCACGGCTGGCTGCGGACGCTGATCCGTTCGATGCGGCTCGCTATGCCAACATTGCCGCCGCGCTGTCGACCACGGGTTATGGGGCCGTGGCGCCTATCCCCCATGCCGAAACCGTGCGGGCCCGGCTGGAGCAGGGCGTCACAGTGATTGCCTGATGCATTCGGCAACAGCCTTGTCCCGTTTTACGACAATTCGGCCCCTTGCACCAACGCACCAACGCACCAACGCACCAATTTATCGAAGATCTGTCATGCCCATCCACGCTTCCCCTCTGCTCGAACGACTGACCAATGTGCCGGTGATTCCGGTGCTCGAATACCACTCCGTCGACGACGCGCTGCATATCAGCGAGGCCTTGGTGGCCGGAGGCCTGCCGCTGCTTGAGATCACGCTGCGCACACCGGTGGCATTGCAGGCGATGGAAGCCGTCGCCAAGGCCTTGCCGGAAGCAGTGGTCGGCGCGGGAACCGTCCTGACGACTGACCAACTCCAGGCGGTACGTGATGCTGGCGCTCAGTTCGCGGTGTCGCCTGGGCTGACGCAGAAGCTGGCCGATGGCGCTCAAGATGCGGGTATTTCGCTGCTGCCGGGCGTGGCGACTGCGAGCGAGGCGATGTTCGCGCTCGAAGCGGGCTTCTCATTCCTGAAGTTCTTCCCGGCGGAGGCAGCCGGGGGCGTGCAGATGCTGAAATCGCTGCACGGGCCGTTCTCTCAGCTCAAATTCTGCCCGACTGGAGGTATCGATCTGGCGAAAGCGCCCAACTATCTGGCCTTGCCCAACGTTGTGTGCGTAGGCGGTTCGTGGGTGGTGCCGAAGGATGCGGTTGCGGCGAAGGATTGGGGGCGAATCCGCAAGCTGGCCGAAGAGGCGGCCCAGTTGCGGAAGGTCTGAGCCTGACGGCAGTCGTCGATAGGATGCGGCACTGGCAAGCCGCAACAGGAAAAAGAAAAGGGGCGCTGGAGCGCCCCTTTTTCATGCTTCAGTTGGACAACCTGAGCGCTCAGCCGTCTTACTTGCGCTCGGCCGAATTCTCAAGCTTCTGACCGCCCTTCTGAATGTCCTGGCCAAGTCCTGCCATGGTATTGCAGCCTGCCAGCAATGTGGCGACCAGTACGCACCAGATCCATCCTTTCTTCACGAGGGGCTCCTTTCAGGGATAGTAATCAACGGGCACATTTTATCGCCGCGCCGATACTTGTCGATGCAGGATATGTGCCAAAGTGTAAGTCCATCTGTACTGCAATTGATGTGATCCGCGCGTTGCGCCTCACCTCAATGCCGGTTAGACCAAATTGGTTGGCCGCAGGAGCTGGCGAGCGCGCTCGGCCACGGCTGCGTGGGTCTGCACCAGCCATTGCGCGGGAAAGGGCTGCGCCAACAGATAGCCTTGCACGCCATCGCAACCCCAATCGCGTACGGCCTCAAGCTGGGCGCGAGTTTCCACACCCCGGGCATGGACCGCCACGCCCCGCGACCTGGCGAACACACATGCCGCGCGCAACAACGTGGCAGCATCGCGCGCCTGCGCCGAACTGCCCAGATGCCGTGCATCGAGCATCACCATGTCCGGTGCGACCAATGCCAGCGCGTGCCGGCTGACCTGGTCATCTGTGAAATCCGAAAGGGAAATCTGGATGCCGCAGTCATGTAGTCGTGCGGCTTTCTGCGTGGCATCGGCAACTGCGCTGATGCACTGGACTGGCACCTCCACGCAGAGACGGTCCGGGGAGATACCGGATGTCTCCACAGCGCGCTGCAGCATGGTGATCGCATCGTCGGCCAGGAGCTGCGGGCTGGACGCCAGCAGCGTGAACTGGACCTTTGCCACATGTTTGGATTCCTGGATCAATTGCAGCAATTGCTGCACCAGCCAGTGGCCGACCTCGCGCATCATGCCGAGCGCTTCGACGGCTGGCAGGAAGTCCTGCGGCGAAATACGCCCAAGCACTGGGTGATGCCAGCGCAAGCGCACCGTATAGGCGGCAATCTCCGCTGTGTCGAATAACGCACGAGGCTGTAACTGCAGGCTGAATTCGCCGCGTGACACGGCCTCGGGCAGCGCCGCCAGCAGGGTCACCATGCGCGGGCTAACAGGCTGGCTGGCATTGGCAATACCACCACCGCCACGCCGATTGATCTGCAGCATCGCATCGAACGCCTGCTGCAGATTGCGTTCGGTGGCGCTTTCCGGGCTGTCGATGGCGGTGCCGATGCTGCACGAGAGGAATAGCTCGAATCCGTCGACGGAGTAGGGGAGCCGCAGCGCTGTGGCAATGCTCTGGCTCAGTTCGGCCATCTCTTCGGCGGTTGCCGGCAGAAGGCAGGCGATGCCAAGGTCGGCCGGACTCAACCAGTGCATCACGGCGGGCATGACGCCGACACCGGCTATGCGGGATTTGACCTCAGCCCGCAGCAGGCGGGTGCGCCGGCTGCCGATCGTTTCGCAGGCAAACTGAAAACGGTCCAGGCGGACGATCACGATCGCCAGCGGGTGTGCGGTTCCAATCTCCGCGCGATGCCCGGCAAGCGCTGCCAGAAAGGCGGCGGGCTGGGACTCGGACAGCGCAGGCTCGCGGGCGCGGTCATCCCCCCAATGCGCGTCTTTGGCTTCAGAGTCCATCGAATACGTTTGCTGGCAGCAAGTTCATGTTAGGCAATAGCCGCCGGCGATACCGCGACTGCGTTCCGTCCTGATGTACTCGCGCCCGGCGCGCCCCGGTGGTGCGGCAGGGTCTATGGGGTGTGCGCGGTCGCACTACCTATGCACGGCTGGTCAGATAATACGGCAGGAACCTGCGAGATCGTAATTCGACGATGTTGGCACAGGCATATCGTCGCAGCGAAAGTTGATCTTGAGCAATATCGGGATTGCCCGGCTGTCGCGTATCTTGAACACGGCAGTGGCGAGCGATAAACACACTCGGCTTGAAACAAGTGAAAACGGACACCGAAGTGTCCGTTTTGATCGATCAATCGAAATGATCGGTACCGGTCAGGTATTGCCGATCAGTATTGCCGATCAGCCGGTGGTATCGGGCTCGGGGCCGTCCTCCGCCGGCACGCGGGAGGCCAGCACCTTGTCGATGCGCTTGCCGTCCATGTCGACAATCTCGAACTTCCAGTCCTCCCACTGCACGGCGTCGGTGGTTTGCGGCAGTCGACCCAGAAGCAACAGGAGCATGCCTGATAGCGTGTGATAACGCTCCTTGGCCTCTTCCGGCACCGCCCGCAGGCCGATGCGGTCCTTGAGTTCGGGAATCGGGATCAGGCCGTCCAGCAGCCATGATCCGTCGTCGCGCTGCACGGCCCATTCGTCGCCAGCCGCATCCGGCTTGAACTCGCCGGTGATCGCTTCCACGAGATCCTGGAGCGTGACGAGGCCCAGTACTTCGCCGTACTCGTCGATTACGAAGGCAACTTGCCCGCCGGACGAGCGGAAGTTCTCGAGCAGTTCCATGCCGGTCACGCTTTCGGGCACAAATACCGCCGGCTGCAGCACGGCTGTCAGCTCGGCCTTTTCGCCGCGCAGGCGCTTGGCCAGCATTTGCCGGGCGCTGACTACGCCGAGAATGTCGTGCATCCCGCCGCGTACCACCGGAAAGCGGGCGTGGTCCGATTCCTCGATGCGGCGCAGGTTCTCGTCCTCGCTCTCCTCGACATCCAGATAGACCACATCGCCACGGGGCACCATCAGCGAAGCGAGTTGGCGGTCGTCGAGGCGGAACACGTTGCGCACCATCGTGTGCTCCTGCTGCTCGATGATGCCGGCCTCCGAGCCTTCCACCAGTAGCGCGTGGATTTCCTCCTCGGTAACTGCCGGGCCGCGATTGGTTTTCACACCAAGCAGGCGCAGCACGAGGCGGGTAGAGCTCGACAGCAGCTTGACGAAGGGGGTGGAGGCAACGGCGAGGAACGAAATCGGGCGGGCGGCCATCCGGGCGATCGCTTCCGGCGCAAGCTGACCCAGCCGCTTGGGCACGAGTTCGCCCAGCACGATGGAGAAATAGGTCAGGCCGGCCACCACGATCGCGGTGGCAACGTATCCAGCAGTAGTGGCCGAAATACCAAATCCCTGAAGCCATACGCCAAGTGGCGCCGCCAGCGTGGATTCACCAACCACGCCGTTCAGCACGCCGATCGACGTAATGCCGATCTGGACAGTCGAGAGGAAACGGGTAGGGTCCTCGCCCAGTTTCACGGCAGCCATGGCGCCCCGGTCGCCTTCGTCGATATGGCGCTGAAGGCGGGCCTTGCGAGCCGTCACAAGCGCGATTTCGGACATGGCGAACAGCCCGTTCAGCAGAATGAGCGCCAAAAGTATGGCAATTTCCATCAGGGTGCGCGCCCTGTGCGCGCGGGAATTGAAAAGTCAGAGCATACCATCGGCATGTGACGGGGTACGGCCTTGGTGGCGTAAGCATCACTGTCGTGGTGGCGCAAGGGCAGGTCATGCTGTCAGCGGCTGGATGTCGCGCTCGATGTTCGCCCCTGCAGTCGCGCGCGCCAGCCGCAGTGCATATGCGGTCTGGAGGCCCGCCCAGAATTCCGCACTAGTGCCGAAATAGCGGGCCAGCCGCAGGGCGGTGTCTGGCGAGATAGCTCGCTGACGCCGCACGATATCGTGAATTCGTTGCGGCGCCATATGCAAGGCCACCGCCAATGCTTCCGCCGACAGTTCGTTTGGCGCCATGAACTCGGTTTCCAGTACATCGCCGGGGTGTGCCGGCGGAATCGGCTGGCCGGTGGCAATGCTGCGAAAATCCGCGCGCCGCAAGTCTTCGCGGTTGATTGTCATGCGCGCTCCTTATTCCTCGTATTCGGCGATGCCGACGTCCCAGGCTTCGCCGTTGATGAAGCGAAAACAGAGATGCCACGGACCTTTAATGCGGACGCGCCAGTGTCCGCGGCGCTTGCCAAGAACTGGTTCCAGCCGGTTTGCGGGTGGGGCGACCATATCGGGAAGAGACGACGCAGCGTCGAGGATCGCGAGCTTGCGCAGCGCGTCGGCCTGAATGTGAGCGGGCAGTGTGTGAACGGACTGGCCGCAATAGATGGCGGCCGTTGTCTTGTCGGAGAGCGAGCGGATCATGATGGTTGGCGGTACGGTCAGTCATTGGTTCCGGGATGGAGCCATCGTACGAATCGCGCGCCATTACCAATATGGGATGAATCTGAAACCCCGGATTCCCGAGGTTCTGAATCGTGGATGCGAAAACGCCCACCGGTAACGGTGGGCGTTCCGAGGCCGCCGCTATCCCGTTGCGCTCAACCTGCCAGCGCACGGCCTACGACCAGCGGGTCGACCAGGCCGACATGCTCCGGGCTGCGATTTGTATAGGCAAAGCGGTGGAGCACGACGCGCATCGCGTTCAGGCGCGCCCGTTTTTTGCAGTCCGAACGGATCACGGTCCAGGGGGCGTCGGCGGTGTCCGTACGGGCGAACATCGCTTCCTTGGCCTGGGTGTAGTCTTCCCATTTGTCGAGAGAAGCAAGGTCGACCGGGCTCAGTTTCCACTGCTTGAGTGGATGGACCTGACGCTCCTTGAAGCGGCGCCGTTGTTCCTTCTGGCTCACGGAGAACCAGAATTTGAACAGATGGATGCCGCTGCGGACGATGTGCCGCTCGAACTCGGGTGCCTGATACAGGAAGTCGTGATACTCGGCATTGCTGCAGAAGCCCATCACGTGCTCGACACCTGCACGGTTGTACCAGGAGCGGTCGAACAGCACGATCTCGCCAGCCGCCGGCAGGTGCTGGATATAACGCTGGAAGTACCACTGCGAACGCTCGGTGTCCGTGGGCTTTTCGAGCGCCACCACGCGCGCGCCGCGTGGGTTCAGATGCTCCATGAACCGTTTGATCGCGCCGCCCTTGCCGGCCGCGTCGCGTCCCTCGAAGACGATCACCACGCGCTGGCCCGTTTCGCGCACCCACGCCTGAAGCTTCAGCAACTCCACCTGCAGGAGGTACTTCTGCTTTTCGTAGTTGCGGCGCGACATCAGGTTCTGATAGGGATACGTGCCCTGGCGCCAAGTGGGTGACAGTTCTTCGTCAGGATGGCGTTTTTTGCCGGCAGGCCACGTCGAGGGCTCGCCCTCGAGGATCAGGCGACGCAGTTCGGCGGCCTCGTCGGGCGACAGGCCGTCCATGACCGTGCGGACGGTGGCAAGGACAGTATCCGGGTCCTTGCCGGCGACATCGGCCAGCACGTCGCGTAAGCCACTGGCCACGAGCACCCTGGCGGCTTCCGCGCCATCGCGCACAGCGTGAAGTTCGGCCGAACGCGCCGAGTTGGTGGGAAGAACGTCCCCCTTGTTGACCGGACGCTCTTCGGCACTGGAGCCTGCAAGCGGTTGCGCGGCGTCGATGGACTGAAGCCCTTCGCTGGCCGCTGTGTTTTTCTTGCCAATGGCCATGTTAGTTTCCGGCGGTCTTGCGAAGAATCACGTACAACTGATCCTTCAGGCGCAGCTTCTCTTTCTTCAGGTTTTCGATGGATTCATGGGTTCCGACGACGATGCCGCTTTCCATGTTCTTGATCTGATGATCGAGATCGTTGTGGAGGTTGAACAGACGCGAAAAGTGGGCGTCTTCAGTCTTGAGGCGGGAGATTTCTTCGCGGTATTCCGGGAACATGTTGTGTCCTGTTAAGCGGGGGGAGGGCGAGAGACTGTGCCGATTGATTACATTTTGTGTAGCTGGCGGCAGCTTGGAATTGACGTGGGTCATGCTTGTTGCGGCGCTCACGAAGAATCAGACATTTCCTTGTGAAGACAACGAAGCCCGCTGTGGGCTGGTCTCGGAACCCCTCACTATCACTGTCGATCGTCGATAGTCCGCGCGTTCGTGGCAGCAATGGCAGTGTTTGCATGGTGGATGATTGAATTACAACGATTACCTCGAAGGTAGTCGCCCGGGCATGGCCGGCGTGCTGTAATCCGTCCCATGGATACGCTAACTCCCGGCTCCGAAGCCGCCCTCGATTTCCCCGGCCTGCTGCGCTACTGGCGCGGAAAGCGCGGCTATAGCCAGCTTGCCCTGTCGTTGGCGGCCGGCGTGTCGCAGCGCCATATCAGTTTTCTCGAGTCAGGCCGCGCCCGGCCCAGTCGTGAGATGGTGCTGGCGCTCGCAGAACGCCTGGGCGTGCCCTTGCGGCAGCGCAACCGGCTGCTGCTGGCCAGCGGCTATGCCCCAGCGTATAGCGAGCACGCGCTGGCCTCGCCTCCGATGCAGATGGTGCGGCACGCCATCGCGCTGATCCTGGCCAAACAAGAACCGTATCCGGCCGTGGTGCTCGACCGTTTCTGGCACCTGGTCGATGCCAATCAGGCCTACCGGCGCATGCTCGACAAGCTGCTGCAGGGCCGCAAGCCAGCCATGCTGGACGAAGGAGGGGGGCGACTGAACCTGATGCTGGCGGTGTTCGATCCCAAGGGTCTCTGGCCTGTGATCGAGAACGCGCGGCAGGTGGGCCGCTATTTGCTGCGGCGCGTCTGGCAGGAACTGCAGGTACAGGCGCAGGACCAGACCGCGCGCGAGATCCTGCGGCGAATCGCCGAATGGCATCCGGACATGGTCGGGCCAGGAGGCGTCCTGCTTGTCGAGGATGATCCGGCCGAAGGCACGCCGCCGCCCGTGCTGCCGGTGGCGCTTCATGCCGGGCGATTCCGTGCCTCGCTGTTCTCCACGCTGACCACGCTGGGTATTCCACAGGATGTCACCCTGCAGGAACTGCGGATCGAATGCTTCTATCCCGCTGACGACGCCACAAAGGCGGTATTCGAAGCGCTTGCCGAGGTGCCAGCAAATCCGTTGGCAGCGTCGACGAATCGCTGAACAACTAAAAAAGCACAGTCGTGCTAAGATCCTCGGGCCGCTGCGAGGTCTCTCGCGGCGGCATCGTTACGTCTTCAGGGCGGGGTGTAATTCCCCACCGGCGGTATGTGGCCGGCGCCAATGGCGCATTGTCACGAGCCCGCGAGCGCCCACGCTCTCCGCGTGGGGTCAGCAGATCTGGTGAGAGGCCAGGGCCGACGGTTAAAGTCCGGATGAAAGAAGATGGGCGGAATTCGCATGACCCCATGCGCGCGCGATGTCGTCCATTGCGTGCTGTCGGGGTGTCTTTGCCGTTCTCGCTGATCATCCCCTGAAACGCCCATCCATGGAAATCCACGCACGGAGCGTTTCAATGCTGACCCTTACCAAATCCACCAGCCTTCCTGATTCCACCGCCGCACTGGCGCCATCCGATGCCGACGCGCGTCCACTGGCCGAGCGCATCGCGCAGGCCCTCGATGCGATGCGCGATGGCCGTCCGGTCGTACTGCTCGACGATGACGACCGCGAAAACGAGGCAGACCTGATTCTTGCAGCGGAGCGGCTGACGAACTCGAACATGGCCATGATGATCCGCGAATGCAGCGGCATCGTCTGCCTGTGCCTCACGCCGGAGAAGGTGCGGCAACTCGGCCTGCGGCCGATGGTCGAGAACAATCGCAGCCAGTACGGCACTGCGTTCACGGTATCGATCGAGGCACGTGAAGGCGTGACCACCGGTGTCAGCGCGGCGGACCGGATCACGACCATTCGCGCAGCCATCGCCGATGAGGCGGGCCTTGATGCCGTGGTGAGCCCCGGACACGTGTTTCCGCTGGTAGCAGTGGAAGGGGGTGTGCTGGCGCGTCGCGGGCATACCGAGGGCTCGGTCGAGCTCGCGCGCATGGCGGGACTGTCGCCGGCCGCGGTGTTGTGCGAGTTGATGAATCCCGATGGCACGATGGCACGCAGGCCCGAAGCGCTGGCGTTTGCCGAGATGTATCAGTTGCCAGTACTGACGATCGCCGATCTGGTGGCGTGGCGGGAAATTAACGGCTGACCAGCCGCAAACAAATGACGCGGCGGGGATCTCAAAACGATGCAGATCGATCAAGATCATCGTCGCGCGCGAACGCTGTGCGAAAATGCGGGGACTTTTTCCCGTCCTTACGAGGGTTCCCAATGTTCTCCCGCTTTATTTCGCGCGCGGCCCTGCTCGCCGGCGCGTGCCTTTGTCTTGCCACGCCGATTGCCTATGCGGAATCGGATGGCATGGGTCCAATGACCCCTCCGATGCCCAATCCTGCGGTGCGCCCGGTAGCAGCCGGTGCTCTGTATCAATGCCAGGGCCCGAATGGTGGCACCGTGTTTCGCGCTTCGCCGCGTGAAGGGTGCACATTGGTGGCCTCGCCCGATCCGGCCGCACCAGACCCGCAACGCTGGATGCCGCTGATGGGCGCCACTGGCATGGTTTCCTATCTCGATCAGACGGCCATCCGCCGGCGCGGCACCGAAGTGGGTGTGGTGCTGGTGCATAACGCACCGGCTGGTGTCATCAAGACCGCCAGTGGCGACACGATCCGCTCATCGCTCAAGCGCATGGTGCTTAACTGCGCGACGTCGATGTATGCAGTGATCGAACAGACCCTCTACAACAAGCGCTACGCGCGCGGCGAATCGCTCTATACGATTCGTGGGCCTCAGGCCGGGATGCCCCAGCCGGCGGCCCCCGGCACGCTGGCCGGTGAACTGATCGGCCGTCTCTGCCACTGAGTATTCGCGCTGAGTATTCGTCTACCGGCCGACTGCGGGAGTGCCACCCGGCACTCCGCGTCGGCCGGTGGCCTATCAGGCGTCAGTCCTGGACTTGACGCGCCTTCCAGGTGCCATTCGACTGCTTGCAGAACCAGCCTGACCAGGCCTCGGTGGCGCTTCCCCGCTTCAGTTCCGATTTCAGCCGGCGGCAGGATTGGCCCTTGTCCGTCTTGGTGGCGATCGGGCTGACCGTGCCATCCACGGCCTGACGACGACCCTCGCCGGGGAAATGCCATTCCACGACCTGGTTGTCTTCCGTGTCGTTGAGTGCCTTGCGCACGGTTTGCTGGAGTGAGGCAACTTCCTTCTTGTTCAACGTGCCCACGATGCTGCCGGACAGGTAATTGTCAAAATAGGCCAGGGCCGGCTGGCTGGCGCCAAGCAGCAGGGCGCAACCCGCGGTGGCTGCAATGGCAAGGCGGAAATGACGCCGGAAGGACATGACGGTTCCTTGTGAAATGACGTTGTCGATGGGCCGATTGTAAGCGCGTGGTGACGGATTGCGTGCAAAGGAAGGGCGTCCGCGGCACATTCTTCGATGCGGCCGTTAACGCCCGGCGCCACCTTGTCAAACCATGACCTATGCTTGACTTCAACCCGCAAACGCTTGTCCGGAGCGGCTTTCAGCCCACAGGTGTGACATTTTGTTGCAAACGTTGCGACACCGAAACGTGACTTTTAAGGCTCGAATTGTTAAGGTTTCGCATCGCAATGCAACAAAGCCATCAAACCTGTCCTGCGGTGGGCCTATCTGGCACTGGCACGGATATGCCGACGCGGGCGTCGTTGCGCAGCACCCTGGCTCATCTCTTGCTGCTTCCGCATGTTGAAGATTCACGATCCGGCCACATGATCGGGTCGCTGCTTCCGTTAAGCCACTCCCGGGCCTTCATGACCGCCATTACACCTTCAATTCGCCACGACCAGATTCCGACCGCCGCGCCTGCGCGGCGCTTATCGGCGAGGATGTCCGGTCTTGGGCGATGGATTGGTGGCGGCCTGCTGGCGGCGATGGTGGTGACTGCGCACGCGTTCGACTTCGAGACCGTGGCGGCGCGCGCGCGTCAGTTGTCGGCGTCGCCGTACAAGCCGGTGAAACACGACTTGCCGCGCGAACTGAAGGATCTTCCCTACGAGCGTTATCGCGAGATCGAGTACAAGCCCGAACGCTTCGCGTGGCGCGGCCAGCGGCTGCCGTTCGAGGTGTCGTTCTTCCACGAGGGCATGGTGTTCGACCAGCCGGTGAAGATCAACGAGGTGGTCGGCAATAGCGTGCGCGAATTCCGATTCGATCCTTCCGCGTTCAACTATGGCTCTCACCGGGTGGATCCGGCCAAGCTCAAGGGACTCGGGTTTGCCGGTTTCAAGCTGCTGTATCCGCTGAACCAGGGCAAGCGCAAGGATGAGCTGGCGTCGTTCCTGGGCGCGAGTTACTTCCGCGCGCTGGGCAAGGACCAGTGGTATGGTCTGTCGGCCCGCGGCCTGGCGGTCGACACGGCCTTGAACTCGGGCGAGGAGTTTCCGCGCTTCGTCGAATACTGGATCGAGCGACCGGCGGCCAACGACAAGCAGCTGACCATCTACGCGCTGATGGACTCCCGCCGCGTGAGTGGCGCGTACCGGTTCGTCATCAAGCCCGGCAACGAGACCGTGATGGAAGTGAAGTCACGTCTCTTCCTGCGTGAGAACGTGACCAAGCTGGGTCTGGCGCCGCTGACGAGCATGTATCTGTTTGGCGAGAACCAGCCGTCTCAAGACACCGACTACCGGCCCGAGGTGCATGACTCCGATGGCCTGTCGGTGCAGCTTGGTACCGGCGAATGGATCTGGCGTCCGCTGGTCAACCCCAAGCGACTGTTGGTGACATCGTTCGCCGCCACCAATCCGCAAGGGTATGGCCTGATGCAGCGCGATCGCAGCTTCGACAACTACCAGGAGATCGGTGCCTGGTATGAGCGCCGTCCGAGTGCCTGGGTGGAGCCGAAGGGTAACTGGGGTTCGGGCCGCGTGGAGCTGGTGCAGATTCCAACGCCCGACGAGACCAACGACAACATCGTCGCGTTCTGGGTGCCCGACAGCCCGCCGAAACCCAAGCAGGCATTCGATTACGAGTACCGCCTGAAGTGGCAGAAGGATGGCGAGAACTTGCCGCCGCTGTCATGGGTCACGCAAACGCGCCGTGGGCAGGGCCTTACGCGCAAGCAGGATGACACCAGCTTCTCGCTGATGGTGGATTTCGAAGGTCCGGCCTTCAAGAAACTGCCCGATGACGCGAGACTGGATGCAGTGATTTCGGCGGACGCCAATGGCGAACTGCTCAAGACAACAGTCCAGCGCAATGAGGCCACGGGTGGCTGGCGCATGACGATGTTCATGCGGCGCAAGGACGAGAACAAGCCGGTTGAGTTGCGCGGCTATCTTCGCAACGGCAATACAACCCTTTCCGAAACATGGAGCTACATCTTACCCCCAGGCTAAAGCAGTTACCGGCCCAGGCGGCGGCAGTATGCGAGCGCTATGTCGATCGTCTGCCGGCTTCGCCCGAGGTACGTAGTGAACTGCTGGCCGATGCCCTGTCTCCGGCTGTGTCGAGCCTGCCGGCTGAGGGCATTGAAGTGCCGTCGGCGATGACGGAGTTGCAATTGCGCCTGGCTGGGCGTGACCCGAAGGAGAAGGACATCGCGGATCTGAATACGCGGAATACGGCCGGTGGTGCTGCATATGCCTCGGTGCCCCGACGCTTCGCGATGGCGTACGGCAATCCACAGGTCGATGGCGCCCCGTTGCTGCAGCGTCGGGATGATGGCACCGTGCGCGTGGACACGGGCCCGGAGCCGCAGCGCGCGTCCATGGTGCCGCGTCAGTGGCCACCGCATGTGATCTCGGGCTGGATTCGCAATACCTGGCGCAAGATGCTGGGCCGGCCGCCGGTCCCAGAAACCTGGGATACGCTGCACGACGGCCCGGATGCCGAAGGCAAGTGGCATCCCGCTGGGTCGCATCGCCGTTGGTTCCTGCTGGCGCTGGTGGTCTTCCAGACCGCGCTGGCCACGTATTTCATGGCGAAGGTCCTGCCGTATCACGGCGCGGATCCGCTCGAAGTGGCGATCCTGGTGCTGTTCGCCGTGCTGTTCTCGTGGGTGTCGGCTGGTTTCTGGACGGCGATGATGGGCTTTCTGGTGCTGGCCAAGGGCGGCGACCGCCATCTGATATCGCGCAGTGCCGCGAGCGATGCGCCGATCGATCCCGCAGCGCGAACGGCCGTGATCATGCCGATTTGCAATGAAGACGTGACGCGCGTCTTCGCCGGTTTGCGCGCGACCTACGAATCCCTCGAGCGCACCGGCGAGTTGCAGCATTTCGATTTCATTGTCCTGTCCGATAGCGGCAATCCCGATCTGCGCACGGCCGAACATGACGCGTGGATGGAAGTGTGCCGCGCCGTAGGCGGATTCGGCCGCATCTACTACCGCTGGCGTCGCCACCGTGTGAAGCGCAAGACCGGCAACGTGGCCGACTTCTGCCGCCGCTGGGGCAGCAAGTATCGCTACATGATCGTGCTTGATGCTGACAGCGTGATGAGTGGCGACTGCCTGGCCACGCTGACGCGGCTGATGGAGGCCAACCCAGGTGCAGGCATCATCCAGACCGCGCCGCTCGCGGTCGGCCGCGACACGCTTTACGCGCGCGTGCAGCAGTTCTCCACTCGCGTCTACGGCCCGCTGTTTACGGCTGGCCTGCATTACTGGCAACTTGGTGAATCGCACTACTGGGGCCACAACGCAATCATTCGCATCAAGCCGTTCATGGAGCACTGCGGCCTGGCGCCGCTGCCGGGTAAGGGTCCGCTCTCTGGCGAGATTCTGTCCCACGACTTTGTCGAGGCAGCGGTCATGCGCCGCGCGGGTTGGGGCGTGTGGATCGCATACGACCTGCCGGGTTCGTTCGAGGAATTGCCGCCGAACCTGCTCGACGAGGTCAAGCGAGACCGCCGCTGGTGCCAGGGCAACCTGATGAACTTCCGGCTCTGGATGAAACAGGGCTTCCACGCGGTGCACCGCGCGGTGTTCCTGACCGGCATCATGGCCTACGTGTCGGCGCCGCTCTGGTTCCTGTTCCTGCTGCTGTCCACGGCCGCGCTGGCGAAGCACGCGCTGGTGCCGCCCGAGTACTTCACCAAGCCGTACCAGATGTTCCCAACCTGGCCGGAGTGGCATCCGGAGAAGGCGCTCGCGCTGTTCTCGGCAACGGCCACGCTGCTGTTCCTACCCAAGCTGGCCAGCGTGTTGTTGCTGCTCAAGGACGCCAAGCAGTATGGCGGTGTGGTGCGGCTGTTCATTAGCATGTTGCTGGAGATGACGATGTCGGCCCTGCTGGCACCGACGCGCATGTTGTTCCACACGAAGTTCGTGATCGCAGCCTATAGCGGCTGGGGGATCTCGTGGAAGTCGCCACCGCGCGAGGACGCCGAGACCACCTGGGGCGAGGCATTCCGTCGCCACGGCTGGCATACGCTGCTGGGGCTGGTGTGGGGCGCAGGCGTCTACTGGATCAGCCCGGGCTTCATCTGGTGGCTGCTGCCAATCGTTGGGTCGCTTGCGCTGTCGATTCCGTTGTCCGTGATGCTGTCGCGGGTTTCCCTGGGTCGTGCCGCGCGTCGCGCGGGCCTGTTCATGATTCCCGAGGAAACGGTCGTGCCGCGCGAGATCGTGGAGACGCAGCAGCACGTGGAGAATGCACAGGAGGTGCCGGGCTTCGTTGATGCCGTGGTCGATCCGGTGACCAACGCGCTGATGTGCGCCACCGGTACCGCGCGCAAGGTCCAGCCGGAAGCGGCACGGCTGCAACACGCGGCGCTCGTGCAGCACGCGCTGACGAACGGGCCGAAATCGCTCTCGGCTGCGCAGAAGCACGTGTTGCTGGGCGATCCGTTCGCGCTGGCCAGGCTGCATGAGCTGGTTTGGGGTTCGCCACTGGCGGACAGCGCCTGGAAGGAAACGCGCGTGTTGATGCGCCGGGCGCCGAACGTGTTGCCATTGCGTCCACGGGCGGCCTGAGGGACGCATCGCTGGAATCAAAAACGGCAGGCTTTGAAGCCTGCCGTTTTTGTTTGTCCGGCATCCGAACGCGAAGGGGAGACCGGCGCTTTCCTGCTATGCCGTGGCGCGATATTCGCTCGGGCTGCGCCCCGACACTCCATGGCATCTTCGGGCGAAGGGACCACGACAGCATCGGTTTGAGGATGGCACTCTGGCCGATGCCGAATCCGCCTGCATGCAGGCGTGTGGCACTTGTTTGAAACGGGTTATCGCAACGCGGCGGTACAGATCGGGGCGTTGATATAGACGTCGCCGACACGACGCTCGCCGCGATCGTTGCGAGTCATATAGCGGAACATCATGCTGATGCCGAGCTTGGTCAGGATCTCGACGTCGCGGTTAGCGCAGATGTTGCGCTGTAGCGGCGCCGCGTAGTTGACCTCGAAGCTGGCGAGGTCGAGCATCGGGCCACGGTAGTTGGTCAGTTCCAGCTGAAACAGGATGTGCTTGCCTGGAATCGACTGACAGCGCCGCAGGCGAGTCTCTCCGTCGATCTCGATCGGCAGCGCATCGTTGAGCTGGCGGCAGGCGCGCGCCAGCACGCTGTCAGGGCGATTGGTATTGCGCAGGAGTTCCGGCACGCCGGCGGCGCCCGTGTTCTGACCGGTGGCGGCACCCTTGAGCATTCTCGCCAGGGCGTCGGCTTCGTCCACCGCCACGGGCGCGGAAGACGGAGCCGGCGTCGCGGTCGGCCTGCCCGGCGCGGCCCATGCGGGCAACGGCGGCAGGGCTGCGATCGCAACCAGGCTCAGCGAGGCAATTAACGGCTTATATCGTATGGTCATGCAGGATAACGGTGCCGGGGACGGTTCCCGTGATCCGTCTCCCGCGATGCGTCTGACTGCGTGGTCGGTGCAACATCCGAGCCGACAGGCAGGCATTGTACCCTCCACCCCGCCGCGCGTGAAAGCCAGTCCAACAATGTTCCGCACCGGTGGCGGGTTGCCTGGCGGTCGATGCCAACATCCTTGCTTCCCCGACGGGTGGGCCGGTGCGCATTTGCCGGCTGTGCAACAATTGCGCCTTGCGTTTCCGGAACCCTTTCATGACGTCGACCAAGGGCGCGCCATCGTCCTCCCGTTTTCCCCTCTGGCTTCTGATTTGCGCATCGCTGACCGCCATCGCGCCGCTGTCCATCGATATGTACCTGCCGAGCTTCCCGGCGTTGGCAGCAGATCTGCATACCGACATCGGACAGGTGCAGCTGACGCTTGGCACGTTTCTGGTTGGGCTGGCGATTGGACAGGCGTTTTACGGCCCGATCAGCGATCGCTTCGGCCGCAAGCCGCCACTGTACGTCGGACTCACGATCTACGGCGCGGCGGCTGCAGGCTGTGCGATGGCGTCGACCGTCGATTCGTTGATGCTCTGGCGGTTCCTGCAGGCGCTTGGCGGCTGTACCGGCCTGGTAGTCTCGCGCGCGGTGATTCGTGATCGGATGGAAGCCCATGAGTCGGCGCGGGCGTACTCCTCGCTGATGCTCGTGATGGGCCTGGCGCCGATCCTGGCGCCGCTGATTGGTGGCGCGGTGCTGGCGGCTTCCGGCTGGCGTGCGATCTTCTGGATTCACTGTGGCGCAGCGGTGCTGCTGCTGTGGTTCGTCCACGTACGCATGGAGGAGTCGCTCGACGTGCAGCGCCGCCGGACACTGCATCCGGTTGCAGTGCTGCGCAGCTACTGGGAGTTGCTGCGCGATCGCGAATTTCTCGGCTATTCGCTGGCGGCGGGATGCGTGCAGGGCGGCATGTTCGCCTATATTGCGGGGTCGCCGTTTGTGCTGATCGAACTGCATGGCATCGATCCCTCCCACTACGGCTTTGTTTTCGGGGCGAATGCGTTTGGCCTGATCGGCATGTCGCAGGTCAATACCCGCCTGGTGCGGGCGCGCGCGCTTGACGATGTGTTGCGCGTGGCGCTGTTCGCGCCTTGCGTGGCAGGTCTCGTCCTGGCCGGCACAGCCCTGATCGGCTGGGCAACGCTTCCGGTACTGCTGGTCTGCTTCTTCGCATTCCTGTCGGGCCTTGGCTGCATCACGCCCAACGCCTCGGCTTTGGCGCTATCCCATCAGAGTCATCGCGCCGGCACGGCTTCGGCGTTGATGGGCACGTTGCAGTTCGGCTTCGGCACGCTGGCAGGCGCGGCGGTCAGCCTCTGGCACGATGGCACCGCGTTGCCGCTGGCCGTTGTCATGGCTGTCTGCGGCAGTGGCGCGGTCGTGCTGCGTCTCTACGGGCGGGCAGGTATGCGGCAGCGCTCCCAATCCGCAACCTGATCCCGCCGAGCTTGCCTGGCCGGATCAGGCTCAGGCCGCCTGGTTTGCCGGCGTGCCCGATGCTACCGATACGGCCGGCGCGTTCTGCATCACCACAACCTGGGCCGGCATCGGCGCCTGGAAGCCCGCTTGGCCGAAGCTGTCGCGAATCGTGCGGTTGGTATCGAAATAGACCTGCCAGTAGTGATCGGTATGGCAGTAGGGGCGGACGGCCAGGACCGGGCCAACCAGCGTGAATTCGAGGATCTCGACATCGACGGGCGGTTCGGTCAGCACGTTCGGAATGGCCGCGATCTTTTCCTTGAGCAAAGCCGTGGCGGCTGCCACGTCAGTCGACCCGGCAAGTTGCGCCTTCAATTCGACCCGGCGGAACGCATTGGCCGAGAAATTCTGGATCGTGTCGCTGAAGATCTTGTTGTTGCCGACGACCGTCATGACGTTGTCGGGCGTGTCGAGCGTGGTGGAGAACAGGCCGATCTCGCGCACCGTGCCGGTGACACCACCGACGGATACGAAATCTCCGACCTTGAACGGGCGCAGGACCACCAGGAACGCGCCGGCTGCGAAGTTCGACATCAGGCCAGACCAGGCCATACCGATAGCAACGCCGGCTGCGGCGATCAGCGCTGCAAACGTCGTAGTCTGGATGCCGAAGTAGCCGAGGATGCCGATGACCAGCACGACATTCAGCGTGACGGTAACGATCGAGCCAACGTAGCGCAGCAGCGTCGGGTCTACCTTCTGCCTGGCCAGCGAATTCTGGACCATGCGCACCACGAAATGAATCAGCCAGCGGCCGACCACCCAGAAGGCGAGGGCGGCAAGGATCTTGACGCCGAAAACAGTGGCATAGCCATAAATCACATCGCGGATGCTTTGCAACGAAGAAGTATCCATGGGGGCACGCTCCAGTTCTTTATGGAAAAGTGAAAATCAGGCACGTCAGAATCAGCGCAAATCGGTGTGGATGGTGCCAGGGCTGCAAGACACGCCTGTGTCGGCGTTTCTTCGGGAGTCCAAGGGCATTATTGGGCGCGTCGAGATCAAAGTTCAAGTTAATCTTTGTGAACACAAAGTAAAACGGCCGGATGATTCCGGCCGTTTTATTTGGGGCGATTCGAGGCTGCAAGCGCGTCGATTACCAGCTCGTTTCGCGCTCCGGTGTAGCGGAGATGCGGTGCAGTGTCAGGTCGGCGCCGTTGTACTCCTCCTCAGCGTCCAGGCGAATGCCGACGACCTTCTTCAGCGTGCCGTAGACCACGGTGCCGCCCACCAGGGCAATCACGATCCCCATGGCCGTGCCGATAAGCTGGGCCACGATCGAGACGCCGCCGATACCGCCGAGCGCGTGGCTGCCGAAGATGCCCGCGGCGATGCCGCCCCAGGCGCCGCACAGGCCGTGCAGGGGCCAGACACCGAGTACGTCGTCGATGTGCCACTTGTTCTGCGCCAGCGTAAACAGATGAACGAACAGCACACCCGCCACCGCGCCGGTAATCAGCGCGCCCAGCGGATGCATCAGGTCCGAGCCCGCGCAAACGGCGACCAGGCCTGCCAGGGGGCCGTTGTAGGCAAAGCCCGGATCGTTGCGGCCGGCCCACCACGCGGCCAGCGTGCCGCCCGCCATTGCCATCAGCGAGTTGATCGCGACAAGGCCGCTGATCTTGTCGACGGTCTGCGCGCTCATGACATTGAAGCCGAACCAGCCCACCGCCAGTACCCAGGCGCCCAGCGCGAGGAACGGGATATTCGAAGGCGGGTGCGCGCTGATGCGGCCATCCTTCTGATAGCGGCCGCGGCGTGCGCCCAGCAGCAGCACCGCCGGCAGCGCGATCCAGCCGCCGACCGCGTGGACCACCACCGAGCCGGCAAAATCATGAAACGGCGCACCGGTCACGGAGGCGATCCAGTCCTGGATGCCGAATCGGTTGTTCCACGCGATGCCTTCGAAGAAGGGGTAGACGAAACCGACCAGCACGAACGTGGCTGCCAGTTGCGGGTTGAATCGCGAGCGCTCGGCAATACCGCCCGAGATAATCGCCGGGATGGCCGCAGCAAATGTGGCCAGGAAGAAGAACTTCACCAGCTCATAGCCGCTTTTTTGCGCCAGTACATCTGCCCCGGACATGAATTGCACACCGTAGGCGACCGTATAACCGATAAAAAAGTATGAAATCGTCGAGACCGCGAAATCGACCAGGATCTTGACCAGGGCATTGACCTGATTCTTCTTGCGGACGGTGCCAAGCTCCAGGAATGCGAATCCCGCGTGCATGGCTAGCACCATGATCGCGCCAAGCAGGATGAACATTGCATCCGTACCGGTTTTCAAGTTGTCCATCGTTGCCCCATGCTCAAAATGGGAGCATGGGTATGCAAAAGCCGTTCCAGATCTGGGCATGAACGCCGAAAAACCGCGCAAACTCAGTGCGTGGCGCACTTGGATGGCGTTTCGGGTCACGCTGAGCCGCGGAATGCCAACGCCCAAAAAGAGGGAATATGGCGTAAATGCGCCGTGATGGCGCACGTTGTGTTGTCAAATCAGACCCGAAACGGTGCATTGCACCTGAACTGGGCGTTGTTGAGTCTGGACGGACTGATGCCTGGTAAATGGGAGCCGAGCGTTCCGGTGACGGGTACGGCAATTTCTCCGGGAATGCCGATGTGCGATATTCGGTACAGCAGGCAGCCGCAAAAAGTGATGTTTCGATTCTCGGAAAAGAGGGGGAGAACGCCCGCTAAGTCTTGCCACAGAACGATTTCCGGCAGTTTTCGTTGCATTGGTGCCACTGGGGATTGCCCAAGGCACAAAGGGCAGATTAGACTGCGCCGATCGGACTTCTGCCATGCGGTAAAAAGTCCGGTGACGACGACCAACAAGGGAAATCAGCCATGAATAAAGGTGAACTGGTATCGGCCATCGCCGCGGAAGCAGAACTCAGCAACGCCGCCGCCGAGCGCGCGCTGAACGCTGCGCTGGACAGTATCAAGAAGGCAGTAGCCAAGGGCGACTCGGTCACTCTGGTGGGTTTTGGCAGTTTCAGCTCGGGCAAACGTGCTGCCCGCACCGGTCGTAATCCGCGCACCGGCGAAACGATCAAGATTCCTGCGGCCAAGACCGTGAAGTTCTCGGCAGGTCAGGGTTTCAAGGACGCTGTGAACAAGAAGAAGTAAGCACATCGCGTCTGAGAAGCAAAGAAAGCGGCCTGAGGGGCCGCTTTTCTTTTGTCGGAAGTTTCTTGCATGGCTGGGGTGGACCGGGCTCCCATTCACGCACGCGGCGAGTTACACTGCCGGCGCCTGAATGCCCGAATCTGGATTTCCTGCGATGAACGATCTGTCCCACCAGCTTTCCATGACCGTGCTGATGACGCCGGACATGGCCAATTTCTCCGGCAATGTCCACGGCGGCACGATCCTGAAATACCTCGATATGGTGGCCTACGCCTGCGCCAGCCGCTACGCCGGCCGCTACGTGGTTACGCTGTCGGTGGACCAGGTGATGTTCCGCCAGCCGATCCATGTGGGCGAACTTGTGACGTTCCTGGCTGCCGTCAACTTCACGGGCCGCAGCTCGATGGAGATCGGTATCAAGGTGGTGACCGAGAATATCCGCAGCAAGGTCGTGCGCCATACCAATAGCTGCTACTTCACGATGGTCGCCGTTGACGACAACGGTGCGCCGGCCGAAGTGCCGCCGCTGCAGCCGCGTGACGAAGTGGAGCGCCAGCGTTTCGAAGCCGCCAAGCAGCGACGCGCGCTGCGCCAGGAAATGGAACGTCGCCACGACGAGATCAAAGGCTCCACGCCGTGACCCCGACATGACCAGACTTCGTATCAGCATGGCCGCAGGCCTTGCCATCGGTATGCTTGCCTGCGCGGCACAGGCCGAAGAGATCGGCAGTGTTTCCACCAATTTCCGCATGACCGGATCGGATAAAGTCGTTATCGAGGCTTACGACGATCCGCAAGTCGACGGGGTGACCTGCTACGTCTCGCGCGCCCGGACCGGGGGCATCAAGGGCACGTTCGGCATGGCCGAAGATCCGCCAGAGGCGTCGATTGCCTGCCGCCAGGTGGGGCCGATTACGTTCAAGGGTCCGGTGAAGGCGCAAGAGGATGTGTTCTCCGAGCGCATGTCGATCCTGTTCAAGACGCTGCACGTGGTGCGCGCAGTGGACCGCAAGCGCAATACGCTGGTCTATCTGACGTATTCGGATCGGATCGTGTCCGGCAGCCCGCAGAACTCGGTCACTGCCGTGCCGGTGCCGGCGGGGACGCCGATTCCGGTGAAGTGATATTCAGAGACTGACGGTTTGCGCCCCTCTCCCGTTTGCGGAAGAGGGGGCGTCACCTCAGACAATCAAGCCGCGAACAGCTTCCTGAGGTTCGACTTCAGGATTTTCCCGTTCGGATTCCGCGGCAGCATCTCCTCCAGCACGATCACGCGCACCGGCACCTTGAAGGCCGCCAGACGCGCGCGCACGAACTCCTGCAGTTCGGCCTCGGTTGCCTTCATGCCAGGCTTCAGGCTGACCACCGCGCCGGGCTCCTCCCCCAGCGTGCGGTGCGGAATGCCTACCACCGCCGCATCCATGATGGCCGGATGATCGTATAGTGTGCTTTCCACCTCGATGCAGTAGATGTTCTCGCCGCCACGGATCAGCATGTCCTTCATGCGGTCGACGATATAGAGGAATCCGTCCTCGTCGATACGCGCCACGTCGCCAGTGTGCAGCCAACCGTCGACGAAGGTCTTCGCGGTTGCTTCGGGCTTGTTCCAGTAGCTGTGGACCACATTGGCGCCGCGCACCAGCAACTCGCCGACCTCGCCGGGCGGGAGTGCCCGGCCGAATCCATCGTCGATCTTCATCTCGCAGATCGGCAGCGCCGGGCCGGCACTGTCGGGACGATGGATGTATTCCTCGGCGCTGTGGCTTGTGAACGTGGCTGACGTTTCCGTCATACCCCAGCCGATGCCCGGTGCGGCATGTGGGAATACCTCTTTGATCCGGCGCACGAGTTCCGGTGAGGCGGGGGCCCCACCATAGTTCATGTTCTCGAGCGACGACAGATCGAACTCGCCGCGCTGAGGGTGCTCCAGAATCTGCCACGCGATGGTCGGCACGCCACCCGCGCCGGTGCAGCGCTCCGCCTGAATCAGTTCCATGGCGCGCAGCGTGTCCCAGCGATAGAGCAAGACGATCTTTCCGCCGGTGGCGAGCGTGCCATTCAGGATGGACATGCAGCCGGTGACGTGAAAGAACGGCACCGCCAGCAATCCCCCTTTCTGTGGGGCGTCCGGATTCGGTTCCGGCACCGGCTCGCCACGGCGCAGCAGGTTGCGCAGCGGGCTGAATTGCGCGCACACGGCCACCGTGCAGGCGTTGCGGTGCGTGCCGACGGCGCCTTTCGGCTTGCCCGTGGTGCCGGACGTATAGAAGATCGTCACGTCATCGTCCGGATCCAGGGGGACGACCGGGAGCGATTGCGAGGGGAGTGCCGGCCACGCATCCGATTCGCCGATTACCGATGCCAGCGGCACGATACGCGGGTCGTCGAAGGTCGCATTGGCGGGGGCGCGCACGACGTAGATCCGTTCGAGATCGGGGCAGGCTGCCAGATGCTCCGTGATGCGATCCAGCCGTTCGTAGTCGACGATGGCAACGCGGCTGCCCGAATCGGCCAGGCCATATTCCAGCTCGGGACCGGTCCACCACGCATTGAGCGGGGTGACGATGGCGCCGGCGAGAATTGCCGCGTAGAACGCCACAGGCCACTCGGGCAGGTTGCGCATGGCCACGGCCACGCGGTCGCCCTTGTGGATGCCGTCGCGTACCAGTTGCTGGGCCAGCGTCGTGGCCGCCTGCGCGAACGCGCGATAGCTGACGCGCTCCTCTTCGTAGACCACGAAGGTCTTGTCGCCCCAGGCTGCCGCGATCAGGAACAGATCGCGCAGCGTCGGTGGCGCATTCTTCCAGACCGTGGTCGGGATGCCCCGGATCACGCGCGTCTCGGTTTCGAACGGCGCGCCCGGCGCGGTCAGCCGGGCGTGCGCTTCGGCCAGGGACATGACCGGCCATTGGCCGGCGCCGGCCTCCGGCGGCCGGGATTGCTGCGTCTGCTGCTGGTGCTCTTGGTGCTGCTGTTGCTGCGGTTGTTGCGACATGCATGGCCTCCCGCAAAAACAATCGTCAGATGGTAACGCCCCCGTCAACAACCAGTGCCTGGCCCGTCATGAACGTGCTGGCGGCGGAAGCCAGATAGCAGGCCGCGCCCGCGATTTCCACCGGTTCGCCGATGCGGCGCAGCGGCGCGTTCTCGGTGGATTGCTTGTAACGCACCGGATCTTCCCAGAGGGCACGTGCGAAATCGGTCTTGATCAGGCCCGGGGCAATGCAGTTCACGCGTACGTTGTGCGGCCCGAACTCCACGGCCAGATTGCGGGCCAACTGGAAATCGGCGGCCTTGGACACGTTGTAGACCCCGATCGTGGGCGAGCCGCGCAGGCCACCGATCGACGACACGATGATGATCGAGCCCTCGCGGCGTTCGATCATCTGCGGCGCCACCATCTGGATCAGCCAGTGGTTCGAGATCACGTTGTTGTCGAGCACCTTGCGGAATTGCTCGTCGCTCACGCCACTCATCGGGCCGTAGTAGGGGTTCGATGCCGCGTTGCAGACCAGCACGTCGACCTTGCCGTAGACGCGATTGGTTTCGTCCACCAGATGCTGCAGTGCATCCTTCGACGAGATATTGGCGGCCACGGCCAGCGCGGTGCCCGCGCCGTGCTTGGCGTTGATGGCGTCGACGACTTCCTGGCAGGCCTCGATCTTGCGCGAGGAGACGACGACCTTCGCGCCCTGGATGGCAAGCTGCTCGGCGATGGCCCGGCCGATGCCGCGCGAAGAACCGGTAATGATGGCTACCTTGCCCGACAGATCGAACAATGACATGGCGTCTCCTGTTGTTTGACAGCGGTCATTGCCGCTGTCTGGATGGGTGATTGGCCGGGACATTATGGGCAGGCGCCAGGACTCAGTCCATAACGAAAGCGGTGCCAGGATGCCTGTATCAGCAAACTTTCTGCGGGCAATTCACGCGATGCATGGCGTGTGCCGCTGCGCGGAATGGCGGCCGGGTCTCTATCCGAGCACCGCTGGCAGTCGTGCCGCCAGCGCGGCGCGCAAGGCGGGATCGAGCCGGATCTGGAAGCGCGTTGCCAGCGTGTCGATCACGGCGTCGGCCGACGCCAGGGCGGTTTTTCGCACGCTGCCGTCGGGCGAGCGCTCGCTCAGGTTGCCATTGGCGAGCGCGAGCCGGGTGTCGCCGTCGGTACGCGCGGCCATCAGCGTACGGGTGAAGTGGCTGTCTGGATGCGTGGAGACGTACCAGTTCCGCGCGATGAAATCGATCCAGGGCTGCGGGGTCAGGTCGAAACGGTAGATCGGTTGCCAACCCGAAGCGTCGTCGGTGACGTCGGGCACCGTCAGATCCAGGCAGTGAAAACCCGTACCCGTCAGCGCGTTTGCCGGGGAGGGATGCAGACGATAGGGCGTGTTTTCATCCGGCGGCAGCGATAGCGACAAGGCGCGGTCCGGCGTCGGCCCGCCGAAGCCCACATCGGCGATATAGCTTTCGTGCGCCACTTCTACGCGCAGGAGCATGTGCGACAGCCCCGTCGGCGTGGCTTCCGGCACATGCCAGCGCACGCGCGCTGCAAGCGGCGTCACTGCGTAACCGAGTGCCTTGAGGCCGGCGCAGAGCAGGGTGTTCTGCTCGAAGCAGTAGCCGCCGCGGCCCTGCGCCACGAGTTTTTCGAATACCGAGGGCAGATCGATCGACACCCGGCGGCCGAGCAGCGCGTCGAGATTCTCGAACGGGATGTGCGCGAGTTGGGCCGCGATCAGCGTGTTCAGCACCGGTAGCGTGGGGGCGTCGGGAACCTCTGCGATGCCGATGCGTCGCAGCCAGGCGACCAACTGGTCGGGGTGGAGAGCGGGGATTTCGTCGGCGGCAAGCATGGTGGGGGGCTGGCGGGAATTAGTGGGGGCGCTCGAACGGAAGGGGGAACGCTACCGAATCGCACGGGACGTGACTACTATAAGGCCGCAACGGCCGCGATGCGAACCTTGCGCCAAAGCATAAAAAACTACGGAGACGCCCGTGAAAACCCTGATCGATCACCTGTCGAACTACGCTGCCTATCACCGTGATACCCGCAACGTCGTGACGCATTTCATCGGCATCCCGATGATCGTCCTGGCCGTGACGGCGCTGCTTGGCCGGCCCGCGCTGCCGCTTGGTGACGGCGCTCGATACCTGACGCCGGCGATGATCGTCTACGCGCTTTCGTGCCTGTTTTACCTGCGCCTGTCGTTCGCTTTCGGCGTGGTAATGGCCGTGATTCTGGCGTTTTTCGTGTGGGCCGGCGCGTGGCTTGCGGCGTTGCCGACGGCCGCGTGGCTGGCATCTGGCATCGGTCTGTTCGTCGTGGGCTGGGTCATCCAGTTCGTCGGGCATTACTTCGAGGGTCGCAAGCCGGCGTTCGTCGACGATCTGGTTGGTCTGCTGGTGGGGCCGCTTTTCCTCGTCGCGGAGACGGCTTTCGCACTTGGCCTGGCGCGTGAAACGCGCGATGCGATGCTGGCGCACGCGCATTGAATGACCCGAAAACGCGCCGTCGCGCGACGCTCGCGGAATGCGAAAGTGGGGGGACGTAACGCTCCGCAGCGTGTTTGCTGATGCAAACCAGCTACAAAACACGGGGTTTTCACTTGGTTTGCCCTGCGGCATGTACGAAAACCCCTTTACTTCTGGCCGTTTCCGCTATGATTCAGTGCGTACCGGCACTGACGTTCAGCAACATGCCAAACGTTGCGATCGGCCGGTACACTATCTTCAACTCTCGTATATAGACATGGCGACCAAAGCGAAACCGACCGCGAAGACCGCAACCAAGCCCGCTGCCAAGAAGGCCGCGGCACCCAAGGCACCCGTGAAGGCACCTGTGAAGGCTGCTGCCAAGAAGGCCGCTCCGGCCAAGAAGGCTGCTCCCGCCGCTGCCGCACCGACTCCGAAGCCGCTGAAGGACACCTTCAACAAGTCGAGCCTGGTCGCTCACCTGGTAGCCCAGACCCAACTGGAAGCCAAGGCCGTGAAGACGGTGCTGGCACACCTCGAAAACACCATCGTCAGCGCACTGAACAAGAAGGGTGCTGGCGAATTCACGCTGCCGGGCCTGCTGAAGGTGACCGCACAGCAAGTGCCGGCCAAGAAGAAGCGCTTCGGCAAGGATCCGTTCACTGGCGAAGAGCGTTGGTTCCCGGCCAAGCCGGCCAGCGTCAAGGTCAAGGTGCGTCCGCTGAAGAAGCTGAAGGACGCTGCGGCCTGATCGCCCGCATCTTTGGTAGTCGTCAGTCCGGTGCCGATCGCTCGGCGCCGGGCGACTTGAAACCCCGTGCCCGAAAGGCCCGGGGTTTTTTGTTGGGCGGGCGGGATCGAGCGGGATCAGTGCCTCAGTAGGCCTTGAAGTTCGCCGCGACTCTTTGCCGCAGGAAATCACCTGCCGTAATCGCCGGATATCGCTTCGACGGCCCTTCGATCACCGCATCGCGGTTGGCCTGGCAGAAGAACGCAAGGCTGTAGCGCGGGCCCATGTACTCTCCCGGCGCGGGATTCCGGACGCGATGGAAGTTCGACGGCAGATGGTCGTCGCTCCAACGCATCAGCATGTCCCCGATGTTGCAGGTGACCACGTCCTCGATCGGCGCGATCGGGGTCCAGGCCTGGGCATCCATCTCCTTGCCGGGACACACCTGCAGACCACCCTGGCCTTCGCGCTGGAACAGTAGCGTCAGGCAGTCGAAATCGGTATGGGCGCCGGCGCGCCACAGGTCGAGCTTGTCCTGCGCCTCGGGTGGAATCGCGTAGTAATGCAGCAGCCGTAGCGTGCTCTGGTAATCCGGCGCGGCCGGGTCATGCGCGCGCGAGAAGAAGTCGGTGTCGAAGCCGAGTCTGTCGGCGAAGCAGGACAGCACCTTCATTCCCACGTTCCAGCATTGCGCCTCGAATTCGAGCATCGTCTGCCGGAACCCGGGCAATTCGGTCTCCGAAGGCCAGAGTGGCGCCATGTGTGGGCGCGTGATCTGATAGGACTCCTTCTGGTCCGGCGTGCCGGTGGATGGCCTTACCTGCGCGCGCGATTCCCAGCCCGCGTTGTTGGCTTTCTGCAATGGATACCGGGCTTTTACCGTCTCCGGCAATGCGAAGAATTGTTCGGCCATGGCAAATGCCTGCCGTATGGCGGGCAGGTCGATACCGTGGTGCCGCAGTTGGAAGAAGCCGATGTCGGTGGCGGCACGCCAGAGCTGATCGGTAATCTCTGGCTTGCGGGTGTCGAAGTCCGACAGGTCGATGCAGCGGATCTCGCGCGTGTCGGTTTCGGAGCCATGGGCGCCCATGCGTGATTCGCGGGCAAGCTCGTGGAGGGGAAGGGTGGCGTTGGTCATGGGTGTCCGGGTTCGGGAATGTGGGCCGATCGGTCCGTCCCGGGAGCAAGACACACGCATATCGCGGCAATGCGGCTCTCGACTTCCGGGATGGACACGGAACTCAAGAGCAATTTCCTGCCGCCCCGGTGCCTGGAAAGGGCGGGGCGGTTGAACGCTTCTACTCTTCGATCGTAGGTGACGCAGGATTCGGGCCAGCCGGCGCGCGCCCCGATTCACCAGATTGGCGCGGGCGACGGCTACTCCGTGGCGTCGAATGCATCGTGATAGCGCACGGTGCCTACCGGCACGTCGGGCCCGAAGGCAAGGGTCTGGAAATACTCCTGCGGTACGCCGGGCAACACCAGCCGGGAATCGGCCTGGAAGCCGAATCTGCCGTAATAGGCAGGCTCACCTAGCACGACGCAACCGCGTGCGCCAAGGCGTCGCAACTCATCAAGCGCCGCCAGCATCAGCACCGAGCCAATGCCCCTGCGCTGCCGATCTGGCAATACCGAGACTGGCCCAATGCCATACCAGCCCGAATTGCCGGAGGAAATGGTGACGGGCGAGGCTGCAACGTGGCCGACGATCCCGCTTTCATCCTCCGCCACCAGCGAGAGCGTCAGGCATCCGGCACGACGCAAGCCGTTGATGATGAAGGCTTCGGTGTGGCTCGAGTGGGTCTCGCCCCTGAACGCCGCTTCCGTGAGTTGGGCGATGGTTTCAACATCCTCGGGACGCTCGGTCCGGACGGAGATGGTCATGCAGTTTTCCTCATTGATGCTCTCGCGGTGGACATCAACCATACTGCAATACGGTCAACCAATCATCCAGATCGTGGGAGGCGGGCAATGGGAAGTATTGGTGCGGTGGTGGTGGCGTCAGTCGCCTTCGTGGGCAGTCATTTCCTGCTGTCTCATCCGTTGCGGGGAGCGCTGGTTCGCGCGGTCGGCGAAAAGGGGTTTCTCGGCATCTATTCGCTGGTCGCCTTCCTGACGCTTGGGTGGATGGTGATGACCTACAAGCGAGCGCCGGTTTCGTCACCGCTGTGGGTGCCTGGCGACGGGATCTGGGCGGTGGTGACGGTGGTCATGCTGATCGCCTCGATCCTGCTGATGGGATCCCTGATCCGAAATCCGGCGTTGCCCACGGTTGGCCGCCCGGGCGCCTTCCCGGAGGCTGCGCGCGGCGTGTTTGCGGTGACGCGTCATCCGATGATGTGGGCCTTCGCGCTTTGGGGCGTGTGCCATATCGCTGTGTATCCGGTGACGAGGAACATCGTGGTCGCGCTGGCAATGATCGTGCTCGCCCTTGTAGGCGCCGCATTGCAGGACCAGAAAAAGGAACGGCTGCTGCCAGACCGCTGGCCGGACTGGGAGGCCAAGACGAGCTACCTTCCATTTGCGGCGATCGTCACCGGCCGGGCTCGGCTGGCCGGATTTGGCTCGCACGCGCTCCTTGGTGGGCTTATCGTCTGGCTCGCGGCGACCTGGGCCCACCTGCCGCTCGCCGCGATTGCGGCGGGCATCTGGCGGTGGTTGTAGTCGCCGCGGGGTTACAACATCGTACCGCCCCGACAAATGCCGGAGGGCGGGTCAAATCCACTGGTCGTTCTCGACGGTGCGCTCGCCCGCCGCACCGTCACCCGTGTTCACCACGCCGCGCGGCTCGATCAGCAGCAGTTTGACTTCCGCGTTCGCGCAGGGCTTGTGCTCGACGCCCTTCGGCACCACCGCCATCTGCCCGGCACGCAGCACGATCGACCCGTCGCCCGTGGGTCCCGCCCGGACGTCGATGCGCAGTTCTCCTTCCAGGACGATGAAGGTTTCGTCGGTGTCGACATGGCGGTGCCACTGGAACTCTCCCTCGACCTTCACGACCTTGAACTGATAGTCGTTCATTTCAGCGACGACGCGCGGTTGCCAGTGACCGTCGATCAGCGCGATCTTGTCGATCAGGTCGATGGCCCGGCACTGGCCACGGTCGGCATGCATGGTGGGATGTTTGGGGGCTTGGGGCATCGTTCTCTCCGCTCAAATGTTGACGATTCGAGCTTACGCACGATCCGCGCGACGGTATTGAACGATCGTGGGTGTGCTCAGCCGCGTTGCATGTACCCGGCGACTTGCAGCCAGCGCCCTGGCGTCAGTCCGAATGTCTTCGAGAAGTGCCGCGTCATGTGGCTCTGATCGGCAAGCAAAAGGATTCTCGCACGGAGCATCGACATCTCCGCTGGCGCATGACACCGTCCTTCAACTGCGTCTGAAGGACCCAGATGCATCTATATCAGTGCGCCAGCCATCTGCGGCGACCCTTTCCCCGGGAACTGAAAGCACATTTCATATTGCGAAATCACCGGAAATTTTCACCGCCGAGTTCTTTTCGTTCTCCGAAAACTCGTTCCACATCGCAAAAAATAGAGCTTATATCTTTGAAAAATAAGGATAAATTAACTCTTATGTCTTATATAAGACCTTGCCGCAATGCATCAAAAACCCCCTACAATTATTTCCACGCTGCTTGCTTCGACACCCGTAGCGGCACAGGCAAACACTTCTTCAAACACGCTTCACTCTTAGGAAACTCGTATGGCTCAGTATCAAGACGACATCAAGGCAGTTGCTGGTTTGAAAGAGCAACACGGCAGCGCGTGGAATGCCATCAACCCCGAGTATGCCGCTCGCATGCGTGCCCAGAACAAGTTCAAGACGGGTCTGGACATCGCCAAGTACACCGCCAAGATCATGCGCGCCGACATGGCCGCCTATGATGCGAATCCTTCCAAGTACACCCAGTCGCTCGGTTGCTGGCACGGTTTCATCGGCCAGCAGAAGATGATTTCCATCAAGAAGCACTTCAAGAGCACCGAGCGTCGCTACCTCTACCTGTCGGGCTGGATGGTCGCTGCGCTGCGCTCCGAGTTCGGCCCGCTGCCGGACCAGTCGATGCACGAAAAGACCTCGGTCAGCGCGCTGATCCGCGAGCTGTACACGTTCCTGCGCCAGGCTGACGCACGGGAACTGGGCGGCCTGTTCCGCGAACTGGATGCCGCCACCGGTGTCGCCAAAGCCGCCATCCAGGAAAAGATCGACAACCACGTCACCCACGTGGTGCCCATCATCGCCGACATCGACGCTGGTTTCGGCAATGCCGAAGCGACGTACCTGCTGGCCAAGCAGTTCATCGAAGCCGGCGCATGCTGCATCCAGATCGAAAACCAGGTGTCCGACGAGAAGCAGTGCGGCCACCAGGATGGCAAGGTCACCGTGCCGCACGAGGACTTCCTGGCCAAGATCCGCGCGATCCGCTACGCCTTCCTCGAACTGGGCGTGGACGACGGCGTCATCGTGGCCCGTACCGATTCGCTGGGCGCAGGCCTGACCAAGCAGATCGCCGTGACCGCCACCCCGGGCGACCTGGGCGACCAGTACAACTCGTTCCTGGATTGCGAGGAACTGTCGGCTGACCAACTGGGCAACGGTGATGTCATCATCAAGCGCGACGGCAAGCTGCTGCGTCCGAAGCGTCTGCCGAGCAACCTGTTCCAGTTCCGTGCCGGCACGGGCGAAGCACGTTGCGTGCTGGATTGCGTCACCGCGCTGCAGAACGGCGCCGACCTGCTGTGGATCGAAACCGAAAAGCCGCATATCGCCCAGATCGGTGGCATGGTTAGCGAAATCCGCAAGGTCATCCCGAACGCCAAGCTGGTGTACAACAACAGCCCGTCGTTCAACTGGACGCTGAACTTCCGTCAGCAGGTGTATGACGCGATGAAGGAAGCCGGCAAGGACGTGTCGGCCTACGAGCGCGGTCAGCTGATGAGCGCCGAGTACGACGACAGCGAATTGGCGAAGCTCGCCGACGAGAAGATCCGCACCTTCCAGGCCGATGCGTCGCGCGAAGCCGGCATCTTCCATCACCTGATCACGCTGCCGACGTACCACACCGCCGCGCTGTCGACCGACAACCTGGCCAAGGAATACTTCGGCGACCAGGGCATGCTGGGCTACGTGGCCGGCGTCCAGCGCAAGGAAATCCGTCAGGGCATCGCCTGCGTCAAGCACCAGAACATGTCCGGCTCGGACATCGGTGACGACCACAAGGAATACTTCAGCGGCGAAGCTGCCCTGAAGGCGGCTGGCAAGGACAACACGATGAACCAGTTCTGATCTGGGTCGTACTCCTAAGCAAGCTTCAGGCAGAACGCCAACCCTTCGCGGGTTGGCGTTTTTTTATTTGGCGACGCGTAAAAAAAAGAGCCGACGAATCGGCTCTGTCCAAACTCTCAACGTGACGACCTGAGAAACTTACTGCGGTCCGAGCTTGCGGATCAGCGCATCCAGCCGTGCCATTTCGTCTTCGGTCAGATCGGTCAGCGGCGCGCGCACCGGACCGGCATCGTGGCCAACCAGCTTGGCGCCAGCCTTGACGATCGACACCGCGTAGCCTTGTTTGCGGTTGCGGATGTCCAGGTACGGCAGGAAGAAATCGTCGATCAGGCGACCCACCGTGGCGTGGTCGTCAGCGGCAATCGCGCGGTAAAACTCCATCGCGGTCTTCGGGATGAAGTTGAACACGGCCGACGAGTAGACGGGCACGCCCAGCGCCTTGTAGGCGGCGGCATAGACTTCGGCGGTAGGCAGGCCGCCCAGGTATGCGAGCCGATCACCAAGCTTGCGGCGAACGCGCACCATCGCCTCGATCTCGCCCACGCCGTCCTTGAAGCCGATCAGGTTGGGGCAGCGGTCGACCACGCGTTCCAGCAGGTCGGCGCCGATACGGGAGTTCGCGCGGTTGTAGACGATCACGCCGATTTTCAGCGCCTTGCAAACCTCTTCGATGTGGTTGGCGATGCCTTCTTCGCTGGCTTCGGTCAGGTAGTGCGGCATCAGCAGCACGCCGTGGGCGCCCAGGCGCTCGGCTTCCTTCGCGTATTCGATCGCCACGCGAGTCGCGCCACCGGCGCCGGCAAGAATGGGTACCTTGCCCCGGCAGGTCTCCACCGCGGTGCGAATCACGTTCGAATAGTCCTGCTGCGTCAGCGAGAAGAACTCACCCGTGCCGCCGGCGGCAAACAGCGCCGACGCACCGTAGGGCGCCAGCCATTCCAGGCGCTCGATATAGGTATCGGGGCGGAAGTTGCCTTGCGCGTCGAAATCGGTGATAGGGAAAGAGAGCAGGCCTTCCGAGATGATCTGCTTGAGTTCTTGCGGTGTAGTCATGTCACGCTTCCTGATCGCCACATGGCAGATGGCGGTTGGTGGGGAACAAGGTGGGTTATGGCCTCGTTCCATCTGGTCGATGGCTTCGAGATAAGTCATCGTACAACTTTAGCGAAAAGCGCGCAAGCATCGACAGGGAAGTCCGAGGGAAAACCCCGGGTTTGACTGCTTCGGAAGCACGCCTGCGCTCAAATGGAAAGTGACGGCCTGAAGAGAAAATTGCCCTGAGAGCCCGTAAACAGGCTGAAAGAGGGCGATATGTGTCGGACTACGGAGTCGGAGAATGCGCGGAGTAGGGGTAAACGCGCACTGCATTCATTCGAGCCTCGTTCTTATAATTCAAGTCGTATGACGACATATCTCAAGCCGGTCCAGAAGCACTCCCGCATCCAGGAACCAGGGCTGTGAGGAGACCTCTCATGAATGCCACCCCCACCACAGGCGCTGCAGCCGCATCCACCGCGCGGCGCACCAATGTCCGTTACTGGATTCTCGCGCTGATTTTCATCGTGACCACGGTCAACTACGCGGATCGTGCCACGCTGTCGATTACCGGGCCCGCGATGCGCGAGGAATTCGGTTTCTCGGCCGTCCAGATGGGCTATATCTTCTCGGCCTTCAGTTGGTCGTACGTGATGGCGCAGATTCCTGGCGGCTGGCTACTCGATCGCTTTGGCGCCCGGCGCATCTATGCCGTGAGCATCTTCCTCTGGTCATTCTTCACGCTGCTGCAGGGGTGGGTCGGCATCTTCGCCTCGATGGGAGCAACGATGACGGCGCTCTTCATGCTGCGTTTCGCCGTGGGCCTGGCCGAGTCCCCGGCATTCCCGGCCAATGCAAAGGTGGTGGCAAGCTGGTTCCCGACCGCCGAGCGCGGCACCGCGTCGGCCATCTTCAACGCCGCGCAGTACTTCGCCGCCGTGGTGTTCACGCCGCTGATGGCATGGATCGTTCACAGCATGGGCTGGCATCACGTCTACCTGTGGATGGGCATCATGGGCATGCTGCTGGCGATGCTCTGGCTCAAGGTCATGCGCAGCCCGGTCACGCATCCGGCTGTGAATCGCGCGGAACTTGAGCACATCGAGCAGGGCGGTGGCCTGATTCACATGAATGAAGGGGCAGGCAAGTCAAAGCAGGGCGCTAATCCCGCTGGCTGGTTCTATGCCCGGCAGTTGCTGTCGAACCGGATGCTGGCCGGGGTCTATCTGGGCCAGTACTGCATCAACGTGCTGACGTACTTCTTCCTCACGTGGTTTCCGGTGTACCTGGTGCAGGCGCGCGGCATGTCGATCCTGAAGGCGGGTTTCGTCGCGTCCCTGCCGGCCATCTGCGGTTTTCTCGGCGGCGTGCTGGGCGGCGTGATCTCCGACCACTTGCTGCGCCGCGGCTACTCGCTGACCATCGCCCGCAAGGTGCCGATCGTGGCGGGCATGTTGCTGTCGGTGTCCATGATCGCCTGCAACTACGTGGATGCCGAATGGCTGGTGGTGGGCATCATGGCGCTCGCGTTCTTCGGCAAGGGCATCGGCGCGCTGGGCTGGGCCGTGGTGGCTGACACTGCGCCCAAGGAAGTGATCGGCCTGGCGGGCAGCATCTTCAACACGTTCGGCAATATCGCCGGCATTGTGACGCCGATCGTGATCGGCTATATCCTGAGCGCGACAGGCTCGTTCAACGGCGCGCTGGTGTTCGTGGGTATCAATGCCCTGGTCACCGTGCTGAGCTATCTGGTGATCGTCAAGGACATTCGCCGCGTCGAGCTGAAGCACCCCCAATAAGGAAGGAATCCCCAACATGTCGGACTTGTCGGTACAAAACGCGCAGGGCCAGGCCGCCGAACGCGCGCCGCTCTACATCCGCATTCACGCCAATGACAACGTGGCCATCGTCGCCAACGACGGCGGGCTGCCAGCCGGCTCAGTATTCCCGTGCGGTCTGACGCTCGTGGAGCGCGTGCCGCAGGGCCACAAAGTGGCGCTGGTGGATCTAAAGAAAGGTGACGCGGTTACGCGCTACAACGTGACCATCGGCTACGCCTTGCAGGACCTGCCGCGCGGCGCGTGGGTCAACGAGCGCGTGATCGAAATGCCAACCGCGCCGGGACTGACCGATCTGCCGATCGGCACACGCGTGCCCGAGCCGCTGCCGCCGCTGGAAGGCTATACGTTCGAGGGTTTCCGCAATCCGGACGGATCGGTCGGCACGCGCAACATTCTGGCGATCACGACCACGGTGCAGTGCGTGTCCGGCGTAGTGGAGCACGCGGTGCACCGGATCAAGACCGAGCTGCTGCCGCGCTATCCGAACGTCGACGACGTGATCGGCCTCGAACACACTTATGGCTGCGGCGTGGCGATCGACGCGCCCGACGCGATCGTGCCAATCCGCACGCTGCGCAATATCGCGCTGAATCCGAACTTCGGCGGCACCGCCATGATGGTGAGCCTGGGGTGCGAGAAGCTGCAGCCGGAACGCCTGATGCCGCCGGGCACAATCCCGATCCAGACCGGCGCCGGCGAGGTGCAGGTGGGCGTGGTTTGCTTGCAGGACGACAAACACGTGGGTTTCGCGTCGATGATCGACTCGATCATGGCGATGGCCGAGACCCATCTGCAGACCCTTAATGCCCGCAAGCGCGAGACGGTGCCCGTATCGGAACTGGTGGTGGGCGTGCAGTGCGGCGGTAGCGATGCGTTCTCCGGCGTGACGGCCAATCCGGCTGTCGGCTTTGCCACAGACCTGCTCGTGCGCGCCGGCGCGACCGTGATGTTCTCGGAAGTGACCGAGGTCCGCGACGGTATTGACCAGCTCACCGCCCGTGCCGCTACCCCCGAGGTGGCCGAAGCGATGATTCGGGAAATGGACTGGTACGACCGCTATCTGGACCGTGGTCGCGTCGATCGCAGCGCCAACACGACGCCAGGCAACAAGAAGGGTGGCCTGTCGAATATCGTGGAAAAGGCCATGGGTTCGATCGTCAAGTCGGGCAGCGCGCCGATCTCGGGCGTGGTGTCACCGGGCGAGAAGGTCAAGCAGAAGGGCTTGATCTATGCGGCGACCCCGGCCAGCGATTTCATCTGTGGCACGCTGCAACTGGCTGCCGGCATGAACCTGCACATCTTCACGACGGGGCGCGGCACGCCGTATGGTCTGGCCGAGGTGCCCGTGATCAAGGTCGCAACGCGCAGCGATCTGGCGCGCCGCTGGCACGACCTGATGGACGTGAACGCAGGCCGCATCGCCACGGGCGAAGCCACGATCGAGGATGTGGGCTGGGAGTTGTTCCACCTGATGATCGACGTGGCCAGCGGCCGCAAGCAGACCTGGGCCGAGCACCACAAGCTGCATAACGCGCTGGCGCTGTTCAATCCGGCGCCGGTGACCTGAGTGGTGGTTTGTTGAGGGGTGTCGCCTCTCTCCCGCAGGTGGGGGAGAGGCGGAAGATCGCCAGGCTTAGCCGCCAATGATCTGCTTGGAGTACGTCGCGCGCTCCATTTCCACGACGTTCACAGACACCTGAACGCTTTGCGCCGACGCGCCGGGGCGGACCATTTCCGAGATCGCATTGCACACCAGCTGGCCGAGTTCCTTGCGCACAGCCTGATCACGGCCGTCCAGGATCTGCAGCGTGGCGTGGACGAACGCGCGGTCCACGTTCTCCGTTCCCTGGCGATAGGTGGAGAGCGTCACGCAGCGCGACTTGATATCGGGTTCCTGGAATTGGCCGCTGGACAGCAGCGCGGCGTTCGCCTCGTCGAGCAGCTCCTCTTGAGAGCAGGTCAGACGGGTGTTTTCCGTGAGTTCGATGACGAGATGGGGCATGGAACCGGGTCCGGTTGATAGCGGGAAACCCGCATCGTACGGCATTCCGGTGCGGCGTGCCCGCAACCGTTTCCCATCCCGTCAGTGTTGCGCTCCGTTACCGTGTGACACCGAACGCGGCTTCGATCTTGCGGATATGGTCACGCAGCAGCGGACGCACTTTCTCCAGCAGATGGGCTGGCGGCACGATCGCATTGGGGCCACTGCAACTCAGCGTCATCGGGGGCAATGAGGGACCCGGCCGAAACGCGTGGGCGATCGAATTGATGTCGGGCAGCCATTCACCAAACGACGTGGTGCAGCCAAGCCGGCGTTGCTCGTCACGGCTGTTCGCGAGGATGGCTTCTGCTTCGGCAGGGGCGACCTTCTCGTCCGTGCGGAATGCCGTCAGCGCCTGACGCTGCTCGGCTGGCGGCAATGCCACCAGGTAGGCACGGCCTGCTGCCGTATTGAGCCCCGATACGCGGCTTCCCACGGCGACGCGCAGAGTCAGGTAGGTCTCGGACTGGCAGTTCTCGAATACCAGCATACGTCCGCGGTCGCGCACGATCAGCGAGGCGACGCCTTGCGACAAATCCGCCAATTCCTGCATGTAGGGCCGCGCCACCGCCAGGACCTCTGCGCCCTGCTGCGCGGCGGGCGCCAGCGCCAGTGCGGAACTGCCCAGGCGGTAACGAACGGGGTCCGTCAGGGCCTGGAGGTAGCCAAGTTCGGTCAGCGTGTGGGTCAGGCGCGAGATCGTCGATTTTGGCAGGCCACAGCGCTTGGCGAGTTCGGCATTGCCAAGTTCGCTGTCGAATGCACGAAAGCACGCCAGCACATCCAGACCACGCGCCAGCGCGGTCACGAAATGGCGGTCTTCCTTGCGTTTGCTTTCCTTGGGTGCGGCGGCGATCTCCGCCATTTCGATCACATCTTCCATGGCGTGCTCACTCTTTGCCCGTGGCAAGTTGCACGTGCAGCTTCGCCTGGATGGTGGTGCCTGCGAGCAGGCGTGGTCTTGCGAAAAGGGGGAAGGACGCGAGACCAGAACGGTTCGCGGGTACTGCGGTACTACGCATGATGTCTCCGGGTAAGGCGTCCGGTGTTGATGACTCACCGGTATTCGATGAGTCGCATCGTCCCACCGATACTCGGCAATTGTCAACCGCAGCGCGGAATCATAATTCTGCATTGCAGAATTAAACGACTGAATCTAGTGCTCGGAGGCTTGCGTCTGCAGCCATTCCCGTGGCGATTTGCCAACTTTGGCCGCGAAAACACGCGACAGCGCAGAGGGGTTGGCATACCCAAGTTCGTTGGCCAGCAGCTTGATCGGTACGCCATCACGCAGCCGGGCCTGTGCAAGGCTGATACGCCAGCCGGCCAGGTAGTCGGCTGGCGTTTGTCCCACGATTTCGCGGAAGGCGGAGGCGAATGCGCTGCGCGACATGCCGGCGCAGGACGCCATGCGGTCCAGGTTCCAGGTCTCGCCAGGGGCTTCGTGCATCGCCACCAGTGCGCGGGCCAGTCGCGGATCGGAAAGCCCGGTAATCAGGCCCGCCTGGATGCCTGCATCGGCCGGATGATCGAGCATCCAGCGCAGTAGCTGGATCAGCACGACCTCGAACAAGCGGTCTGCCAGCAGCCGCTGGCCGCAGCGGACACGCCCGGTCTCGGCGAACAGCAGCGATAGCGCGGCATCCAGCCCCTCGACCCGCGCCAGCGGCAACACGATCAGCGGGGGCAGGGCCCTCGCAACCGGGTTCATTGCACCTCCGGCGAACTCGAGCGTGGCGCAGGTGAACTGCGAGCCTTCGATCGGCGGATTGTGGAAGGTGTGGACGACGTGCCGCGGATAGAACAGCAGGGACGGCTCGCGGATTTCCATGCGCCGAGGCAGGCCACGGGCCGAGTGCGAGAGCGTCAGATGGCCTTCGCGCAGCACGTGCAGGAATCCGCGTTCCTTCACATCGAACCGGCTGATCCCGCAGAGCGCCCCGGTATGGAACAGGTGGGCGCGAACGCGGAAGCGCTCCAGCAAGCCGGAGAGGCGGTCAGGAGTGGATTCGATCGGGTGGGACATCTTGATGGATGAATTGGTATGTTTCGTGGACGTATGGTATCCGATCGTGTTGCGCCCGGCGGCATAGTGGAGCCCATGGACGGCACGGCCCGTCCGGTTCCCAGTACCACTCCACTTATCATCCAGAAAGGAGCTTCATCATGACCGCACGTGTTCCCCTCGTAGACCAACGCACTGCTCCGGCCGCAAGCGTGACTGCCATCGAACAGATCCAGACCGCGTTCGGCGTCGTACCCAATATGTTCCGCGCCGTGGCCAACTCGCCGGCCGCGCTGCAGTCGATGTGGGGCAGCTTCGGCGCGCTCGGTGGTGGCACGATCTCAGCGCAACTGGGCGAGAAGATCGCCGTAGCCGTTGCCGACCGCAATCGCTGTGAATACTGTCTGGCCGCGCATACCGCGCTGGGCCGCAAGGCGGGCGCATCGGCCGAGGAGATGGCCGCAGCCCAGGCAGGTCTGTCGAACGAACCCAAGACGGCCGCCGCGCTGGCGTTCGCGGTGAAGGTGGTGGAAGCGCGCGGGCAGATTAGCGAGACCGAAGTGGCATCGCTGCGCCAGGTCGGTTTCAGCGACGAAGAGATTGTCGAGATCCTGGCACACGTCGCGTTGAACCTGTTCACGAACTACGTCAACGTGGTGTTCAACGTGCCAGTGGATTTCCCGAGCGTGAAGCTGATTGCGCGTTGAGGTTGCGCCGAGATTGCGCTGATGGCGCTGATTGCGCTGATGGCGCGCGAGGCTGAAAGCCAATGAAAAAAGGGCCGCAATTGCTTGCGGCCCTTTTTCTCTTGCTGCGGGACCGATTGAGCGTCAGTGCTGAGTCAGCCCTGAATCAAGCGTGAATGGCACCCGATTCGAGCTGCTTGCCAGTCAGGCTGGCCACCGCGACCGCCATGGCGCGCTCGCGGGCCTCGGCGGCGGCGGGCGCCGGCATAAAGCGCTCCGGTGCCTCGCGTGCCAATTGCTGCAGATGGCGCAGCTTGGCCTTGAGATCCGGGTCGACGCGCGAATCCGGCGTGATGGTGGAAGGGCAGGCCACACCGAGGATGTCGAGCGCCTTGCGGAAGATGTCGACGGTCAGACCTTCGGCCGGGTTCACCTGTACCAGGTGTGCGCGCTGCTCGTCGGTCAGGGACTCGGGGGCAGTGGTCGAGATGATGACCCATGCGCCCGGCGCCGGGTGTTGCGCGAACCAGGCGTCGATCTCCGCGCCGTGTCCGCCTGCCACTGGCGGCGTCATGCCTTCGACCTGCAGATCCAGCTGCTGGAAGATGGCGGCCGGGGTGCCACGGCGCCAGGCGTCCGAGACCACGACGCGGGCGCCGGCAATGCCGAACAGGCGGCGCAGGTAGCCGAGGGCGATGGGGTCGAAGTACCTGACGTCTCGCAGGGTTCCCGTGTTTGGCGTGCCGCCCAGGCGGGTAGCGGAGCGGTCCGAATACAGGACGCCGGGGACGTCCAGCATGATGAGGCGTTCAGACATGGGATTCCTGTGTTTGTCAGTCGCAGTTAAGCGGTTAAGTTGAATCAAGCGTATCTGGCTTTAGGGTGCGATGGGCTACACAAATTGTGCTCAAGTGCAACAGCCGTGTAACTTGGCCACACAACTCGTAAATGCCGGTTAGCGCTTGATATCAGTTGTTTCGTGCAGACACACTGCCCGGCTGCAGTCCGCATTGTCTCGACAATGTCGACGCGCGGATACAGACCCGATGCACGCCTCAACGAGTGGTTTGGCGGGTCGGTTGACAGGAATTTGAAAGGAAATGTTCGCGGATGTGAAACATTTGATGCATTACAAACGAGGGGAAGGGCGTTCAGCGCTTGCGCAGCAATTGCATTTCGAAATGCTCAAACGAGTACTGGCACGTGATGCCGCAAAACAGTTCGGCTCGCCTGACCGGCTGCTCGCAGGCGTGGCAGGTGCCGCAAGGCTTGAGCCGGGGCGCCCAATCGCGCCCGGCGTTCTCGAAGTCTTCCAGAAAGCTGCTGTCGTCCTGTACGGCTTTGCGTAGCATTCGCTTGTCTCCGCGGAGGCATTTCCTTGGCCAATGACGCAATGCCTTCGGCCCGAGGGCCATGCTCGCGGGGCGTTCTGCGTCGGTCAATAGGCGTGTTGCCATTTACGGACGACAAATGCGAAAACTGAAGCCTTGCCCCGGCGTTCTGCACCCTCAGGGCAAGGTATTGCGGCGGTGCGAAACCTCAGAAGCGGAAGCGCGCGACGTCTGCCTCCAGCGCTGCGGCCTGTTGGTCGAGTTGCGCCGCCTGGCCGGACACCGCCTCCACGAGCGTGCCGTTCTGGGCGCTGGTCTGCTCGAGCCGTGTCAGCGCATCGGCGACGTGCCCGATGCCGGCCGCCTGTTCGTCGGCCAGCAGGCGCAGTTCTTCGGCAAGGGTGTGGCTGTGATTGACCGCGACATCGATGCCTTCCATGGCGCCCACCACGCGCGTGCTGAGGTCCGCACCGCGTGCGATCTCTTTCGCCGCGTCGCCGACAATGCCGCCGATTTCGCGCGCAGCCGTGGCGCTACGCTGGGCCAACGCGCGGACTTCCTGCGCGACAACGGCGAAACCACGTCCCGCAGCGCCCGCGCGAGCGGCTTCCACCGCTGCATTCAGCGCCAGGATATTGGTCTGGAAGGCAATCCCTTCGATCACCGTGACGATCTCGGAGATGTTGCGCGACTGCGCGTGAACGTTCGCCATGGCGCCGCTCATGTCGCGCACCGACGCCATGCCTGTAGTGGTGGCTTCGCGCGCGCGGCTGGCCATGTCGCTCGACTGTCGGGCCTGTGCGTGCGCCTGCTGGACCAGTTCGGTCAGGCGCGCCACGTTCCCTGCAGCCTCGGCAAGCGCTGAAGCCTGCGTGCCCGTGCGTGCAGCCAGTTCGCGGTTGCCGTTTGCGATGCCGTCGCTGGCACTGGAGATTTCATGCGCGCATTGCTGAATGCGCGCGAGCACGCCGGCCAATTGATCGCGCATGCCGGCCAGGAAGTAGAGCAGGCTGCCTTGATCATGCGCGCCCACGGCGATCCGGGCGGTCAGGTCGCCATTGGCGATGCGATTCGCAACGGCCGCGGCGTCGCGCGGTTCGCCGCCGAGTTCGCGTGTCAGGCTACGTGCAGCGATCCAGGCCAGCGCGGCGGCGGCAATGAAACTGGCGACGAGCAGTACCGCCATCACGGTCTGGGCGGTGACTTGCGCGGCGGCCACGCCGGCAACCGTGTCCGCAGCTTGTTGATCCAGCGTGGACCGTGTCTGTTCGATCAGGCCGGCGAGCTTCTGCAGTTGTTCGCCGACGAAGTGTCCGTCGACCGAGACCGATGAATCGAATTGCAGGGCGTCGAGCGGCTGCTTGCCGATCAGGGCCACGAAGTTGTTCATCAGTTCGCCGGCAGTCGCGCGCTCTTTCTGCAGCGCGTCGGCTTGCTGCGGGGCGGCCGAGCGGACGCCGTCAACGGCCTGGTCGAGCCGACGCAGCGCCTGGGCGATCTCCGACGCGGCGGTGTCGCGCTCCGCGGTGCTGGTGGCCAACGTCAGCGACAGCTGGGCGCGGCCCAGCGTGGCCAGCGCCGCCTGAGCACGCTCGGCGGAGATCGCGCCGCGCATGTCGCGCTGGTAGAGCGTGTCCGTATCCTGCTTCAAATGAACCAGATTGATGATGCCGGTGAGTCCGACGGCCGCGCCGAAGGCGTAGATCAGCACGAATGCCGCTGACAGCCGCATGACCAGCGGCAGGCGCGCCAGTCCTTGCCACAGGGATTTGCCTCCCAGTCCAGGCAGACCCAGCTTGATGGCTTGCAACACGAGAAACACTCCTTCGGGGCCGCGACCCCGTCATTCCATGACCCGATGCGCTGCGGCATGCCGGCCTCTCGGTCATTCCCTGGAGAGTGCGGGGCGTCGGTCGTGCTGCGGTGCAGCGCGATCGTCGTGCATGAATGTGACGATAACGTGACACCCCCTGAATGGGTGACGTCGTCATACTGGCGACACATTGCTGTCATGAAATGGCGGACGCTCCATTTATCGTTCGCGCCGAAAGCCGCCTCGTGGCATCACGGCCTCCCGGCCGATAACCTGCCATTCAACCCTTATCCGCATGTCATGCTGACCGTCGCCTCCTCGTTGGCCACGGCCCGAGAGGCTGTGTGCCTGCCTTCGCTGCAGGCGGTATTCCAGCCTATCGTGTCGCTGGGCAATGGGGACATTCTTGGTCATGAGGCGTTGATTCGCGGCCCGGCCGCATCGTTGCACGAGATGCCTGACGCCTTGTTCCGACGCGCGCAGGCAAATGGGACAACCGTGGCGCTTGAAGTGGCGGCAGCCCGTACCGCGCTCGATGCGTGGTCGTCGCTGAACCTGCCCGGCAAGCTGTTCCTGAACTTCAGTCCATTGACGCTGCGCCATCTTCTGGTCGGGCGTGGACACGCCATGGCCGCGTTGCTGGGGGCCGATGGCATTGTCGGCGGAGCGGCGGCTATCGCACCATCCCGGGTCGTCATCGAGATCACGGAGCAGACTGCCATCGGCAATGCCCAGACCTTTGGCCAGGCCATGGCGTTGCTCGGCGAGCTCGGCGTGCATTACGCTCTGGACGATTTCGGCTCGGGACATGCCAATCTCGACATGCTGGCCGATCTGTCGCCGCAGTTCATCAAGCTGGACAAGTCGCTCGTGCGCGGGATAGGCACGTGCTCGCGCCGGCTGGAGATACTGCGCGGGATGCTACGCATGATGGGAGCATTCGGTGGGCACGTGATCGCAGAAGGCATCGAGCGGGCCGAGGAACTGGCCATGGTGCGGGATCTTGGTGTTTTCGCGGGCCAGGGCTACTTTTTGGGGAGGCCAGTGGCGCAGCCTGAACGGCAAGCGTCGCTGGAGGTGCGAGCTGTGCTGGCCTCGCGTCAGATCGCGGTGTTTCCCCAAGCCTTGCGCTCGGGGTGGTCGGGCATGACAGCCGGGCAACTCCTGCGCCCCGCGCCCACGATTCATCCGACTACCTCCAATAACGACGTCCTGGCGCGGTTTCACAGCCAGCCCGATCTGCACGCCATGGCGGTGGTGGACGAGGCCATGCGGCCGGTGGCGATGATGAACCGGCAAATCCTGATCGACCGCTACGCCACGCCATTTCATCGGGAACTCTATGGCAGGAAGGCCTGCATCACGATCGCCAATCCGGCGCCAGTTTGCTTCGACCGCCGCACCAGTCTGGAGGATATGGCCGAACTCTTCGCGGGCGAGCAATCGCATGTGCTGGCCGATGGTTTCGTGATCACTGATCAAGGCAGATACGTGGGTCTTGGCACCGTGGCCGATTTGCTACGCGCCACCACCGAGGTACGCATGGAGGCGGCACGTTATGCGAATCCGCTGACGTTCCTGCCCGGAAACATCCTGCTGAACCAGCACGTCGACCGACTCATCGCAGCTGGCAGCGCGTTCCATGCGTGCTACGTCGACCTCAACCAGTTCAAGCCATTCAACGATCGCTACGGCTACTGGAAGGGCGACGAAATGCTGAAGGGCGCGGCCGCGATTCTGGCGCAGGCTTGTGACCCCGCGCGCGACTTCCTTGGACATGTCGGCGGCGACGACTTCCTGGTGTTGTACCAGGGGGACGATTGGGAGGTACGTATCCGGGACGCCATCGCACGCTTCAACGATGCGGCACTGATGTCGTACTCGTCGACGGATCGTGCTGCTGGCGGTATTCACGGCGAGGACCGGTTCGGCAATCCGGCGTTTTTCGTGCCGGTAACGATGGCCGCCGGCGTGGTCAGTGTCGGTGCGGAAGCAATGGCGACGCTGCGGCTATGCAGTCAGCATATCGGCGCGGCCTCGGCGGTGGCCAAGCGCAGCGCCAAGCGCGCGCCATCAGGCGTTGCGCGGGTCGATATCGCCGAACTGGCTGCGCGCGGCGCGCTCGATATCTAGATCTGGATTTTCAGGCGGTCTTACGAAAGCAATTTGAACATCCGCGCAGGGGTCGATGACGCGGAGGCCGCGCGAGCGGCAGCGGACAATTCGTGGCGCGCAGCTTGATCGAGGATGTCCAGCCGATACCCCTGGGCATAGACGACGCTGACCGTGACGCCGTTCTCCGCGCACAGGTTCAGGGTACGACGCATTCGCGATACCAGTCCGGCCAGCGCGCGGGAGTAGGGCGGCAAGTCATGTCCCCAGATTGTGTGCTCGATGCGGCGGCTGGCCAGAATGCGGCCCGCGTTGGCGAACATCAGCATGGCCAGGTCGAACTCCTTGGGCGTCATCGGAATCCGGCCGCCATTGAGCGTGGCGTAGCGACCGGGGTTGCTCAGCTCGTATGGCCCGGCGCGCAACGGCATGGCTCCGCGCAAGCGCGTGCCGCTCATGCGCCGGCGCAATGCGGCGATGCGGGCCAGCAGCACACGCGCGGCCAGCGGGCGAAGCACGTAGTCGTCGGCGCCGGCATCAAGGGCCTCGACGAGGTCGTCGTCATTGTTCTCGCTGGCAAAGATCACGATTGGCACGTCGCGGTTGCGCACCGCCCGGACGGTGCGAATCACGTCGATGGCGGAGATGTCGGCCAGCTCACGGTCGATCAGGAGCATCTCGTAGGTGTCATGGCCGAGCCCTTGAATCAGGTCACGCCCGGCGTGAAAGACGTTGCATTGGTAGCCGGCGACGGCAAGGAGTTCCTGCAGCGGATGCAGGGGTGACGAGCTGTTTGCAAGCAGCGCGATGTTCGTTCGGGCATTCATGCGACATTCTCTGGAAAGCGAAGTAAACGCGTTGCAGCGTAGCCAGCGTTGGCAGGGCGAACAATCGGTGTTTCCTTAAATGGATGGCGTTGACGTCGGAATGAAACGAAATCGGGCGTCCGGCCGGCGACGCGTGCGTGGTGTCGCTTATCCACAGATTGTGTGGATAACTGCGTCGGCGCCTCCGCCAGTCGCGCCGGGTCATGGGAGCGCATCGGACTGCCTAAAAATTAAGCAGCATGGATTCGGGTGCGAGGCTTGGGGATGTTGGAAGTGATGTGCTGTGCCAGAATAGCGTCCATCCCGTCCGGCCCCGGCTGCCTATGTTGACCCCTAGTGTGATTGCAGCGATCGTCGTGTCTCTTCACGTGCTGGGCGTGATTGCGGCGCTGCACGCCGTTATGACCGTACGCACTGCGCCCGGGGCCATAGCCTGGGCTGGATCGCTGGTCATGATGCCGTACTTCTCGCTGATCCCCTATCTGATCTTTGGACGAAGCCGCTTCGCGGGATACGTCAATGCGCGGCGCTTCAACAATCACCGTCTGCGCGAGATCCGCCAGAACATGAGTACCCAGGAGCTGGATTCGCTCAGCGCCTGCCTGGTGATGAACCCCGACCAGGAATGCATGCGCGCATTGCCGCGTCTGACTGGCATGCCATGCCTGGGTAATAACGACGTGCGGCTGCTGGTCAACGGCGAGGCGACCTTCCAGGCGATCTTCGCCGCGATCGATGCCGCCACGCAGGTCGTGGTGGTCCAGTTCTTCATCGTTCATGATGATGAGCTTGGACTCGAACTGCAACGCCGCCTGTGCGCGCGTGCCAAGGCGGGGGTCAGGGTCTATTTCCTATACGACAGCATCGGCTGTCACGCGCTAGGCCGGGCCTACCTGCGTGCGCTGGAGGAAGCCGGCGTCCACGTGCGCTCATTCGCCACGCATCCCGGCTTTGTCAATCGCTTCCAGCTCAACTTCCGCAATCACCGCAAGCTGGTCATCGTCGATGGCGAGCGCGCCTTTGTCGGGGGTCATAACGTCGGCAACGAGTACCTCGGTCGCCGGCCACCACTCGCGCCCTGGCGGGATACCCATATCGAGATTCGCGGCGCGGTGGTGCTCGAGCTGCAGATGACGTTCGCCGAGGACTGGTACTGGGCCGCGCACGAGGTGCCCTACCTGTTGCTGCCACCGCCGAGGCGTTTCGGCGACATGGTGTGCCAGATCGTGCCATCCGGGCCGGCGGATGCGCAGGAGACATGCTCGCTGTTCTTCGTCGAGGCGATCCAGGCCGCGCGCAAGCGGATCTGGATTACGTCGCCATACTTCGTGCCCGACGAAGCCGTTTCCGCGATGCTACGGCTGGCAGTGCTGCGTGGTGTGGACGTGCGCATCCTGATACCGGCCCGGCCGGACCATTACGTGGTCTATGGGGCGTCGACGATCTATGCCCACCAGGCCGTCTGCGCCGGCGTGAAGGTGTTCCGCTACCAGCCGGGCTTCCTGCACCAGAAGGTCATCCTGATCGACGACGACGCGGCGGCTGTCGGCACCGCGAATCTGGACAATCGCTCGTTCCGGCTCAACTTCGAGATGATGGTCATGACGGCTCACCCGGCATTCGCGGCCAGCGTGGCCGAGATGCTGGAAGCCGATTTCGCGCAGGCCCGTCAGATCGACCGCGAGGACTTCCTTGGCGCGCCCGCCATCCTGCGCGTGGCGATGCACGTGGCCAAGCTTTTCGCTCCCATCCTTTAGTGACGCGGGAAATACGCGAACAGCGCGGACGAACGGCGCTGGAAGTGTTTGTGTACACTGTCTACTATTGTTATTCGTTGCCCTGGACGTTGTCCGCATGGGAGCTAGCATGAATCGAACCGCCGCGCCCACACCGCCCACACCGCCCACACGCACCACTTATCGCCATGGTGACCTGCGCCGGGCCCTGCTCGAAGCGGGCATCGATCTGGCACGGCAGGGCGGGCCCGATGCCATTGTCCTGCGCGAGGCGACACGCCGAGCGGGCGTGGTGCCGAATGCGGCATACCGGCACTTCGCGAACCGGCAGGATCTTTTGCAGGCAGTGCGCGCGCACGCGCTGTCCAGCCTGGCGATAGCGATGGAAGCGGAGTTGGCGACGATTCCTTCCGATGCCGCGCCAGCCGAGCGCGCGCGAGCCAGCCTGCGGGCGGTAGGCGCGGGCTACCTGCGCTTTGCCTTGGGTGAGACAGGGCTGTTTCGCACCGCATTCTCGGTTCCCGACGATGTGGAGGAAGATTCCGATCCGGCAAAAGCCGGCAATAGCGGACTGAACCCGTTCGAACTGCTTGGCGCCGCACTGGATCGCTGGGTAGAGGCAGGCCTGCTGCCAGTCGAACGACGTCCGGGTGCGGAGTACCTTGCGTGGTCGGCCGTACATGGCCTGGCGATCCTGCTCATCGACGGGCCGCTGCGCGGCCGGGCAAGGGAGCAGGCGGGAGTGCTCGGCCAACGACTGCTCGACCTGGTGGAGAAGGGCCTGTGAAAAAAAGATGCCACGGGACGGGGACCGCGTGGCATCGTGAAGCCTGAGTCTCAGGGGGAGGGGTCGGCCCTGAAACCGGGTGGGTCGCCCGTATTGCACGGGCGAGAGGCAGTGTAAGAAGACGATTCTCATATGAGAATCGGAAGATTCCGAAATTTGGACTTCTCGATGCAGCTATTGTCTAAGTGACTGTCGGAAGTCAATTCCGACCGGGTATCGACAGGAGGTTGTGATGAGGGGCGCCCACGGGTGGGTCCTGGCGGCAGTGACCGCGGCAACGATGCTGGGCGGCTGCGCGACGTATCCCGGCTATGACAGTCCGTACGGATATGACCCCAACTATCCGCTGGGCGACCTTGGTTCTGTCTACGGTGGGTACCCGGGCTACGAATATGACTACGCGTATCCCTATTGGTACGGCTACCCGTACGCGTATGGCGGCGGTTATCCATACTGGCCCGCTTACTGGCCGGCGTACACTGGTGGCGTATTCTTCGGCAGCTTCTGGTATGGCTGCTGTCACACCTCTTACTACCACCGCTACGGATGGTATGGGCATGGGTACCGTGGATACTACGGGCACGGCTGGTATGGGTATCGCGGTGGCTACTACGGCTACCGTGGATCGCCGGGCTATCCTGGGTATCGCGGGTACCCCGGCTACCAGGGCGCAGGTGGAATGCCGGGATGGGGGGGCGGTGGTAGGGGCGGACGGAGCGGTGGTGGCCGCGGAGGCGGACATCGCTGACACGCATCACCAGCACTTTTCAAGGAGCCGATGCTATGAGCAAACTGGATTCCACCAAATCTCTCACACCTGCTTCAAGAAAGGCACGCGAGTCGCATGATCAGAAGGTCGAGCAGGAACTCGACGAGGCCTTGCTCGAGACATTTCCGGCCAGTGATCCGATCGCGGTGCATCCTGTGCCGCACGAACCGGCCCACAAGGGGCCGGGCGGAAAAGGGTGATTGGAAGGCGTCTGCGAGCGTTAGCGAAAGTGGCCAGGCAACCAGGGCAACCAGGGCAATTTAGGGCAACTGGCGCAATTGCCCGATGACGGACATCAGCCGGCCGTGCGCGACGGTGACCGCGGCTTCATCCTGCAGCGCTTCCTGATAGCGCTTGCGGAAGTCCGCGTCGCCACGTTCGCTGAACAGCTTCTGCGCGGCGGCGGCCACGGCCCGGCAGGTTTCGTCGTGATGTTCTTCACCATCGAGTTCTTCGTCGATCTCGATGATCAGTCTCGATAGCGGATCGAGCCAGCGGAAGAAGGATTCCTCGGTCACGAGTTGCACGAACTGGCCGGCTGGAATCGGACCGTGCAGCCGCTCGTACTGGCCACGGTCATAACCGATGACTTCCTTGTGAACCTGGAGCAGCGCCGCGCGCAATGCCCGGAGCCCCAAGCGGCGGGTTTCCTGGATTGCAAGGAACTGTTCGCTGGGCATGTCCATCTTCACTTTCCTCTTCAATGGCAGGCCGAATGGACATGATCATCCGTGGCATCCTCCCTGGGCCGCCAGAGCCTGCCCGCTAGTGTTATCGGGCACACTCGTAGACAGCGTGATGCTGTGTACGGTGCGAAGTCAGTATAGGCAGCGGGGCAGGCGCGATCTAGCGTTGAAGCCTAGCGAAATACCCGTATTGCGGCCCCGCGACAAAGCGTGCCGGGCTTGCTGCGCAGGCGCTCGCCACGCCTCGCACGTTGCAGTGCGGCACTCGGCCGCACGGGCGGGACGGGCGAACGTGGCGCTACTTTTGCGCGGGTAGCGACTTCAGCAGTTCAACGAGATACGGCTTCCAGACCTCGGGGTGTTGCAACGTCTGATGCCCATATGTGTTCACGCTCTCCGGCATCTCCACGTACTTGCCTTGCCGTACCTTCGGCACGGTGCGTTGCATGACGCCGAGGTCCACCGCGTTGATCATGTCGTCGGCGAAGTTCACCGCGTAAAGCGGCGCGCGGATCATGCCCAGATCCGGCTCGGGGTTGTAGTCCCATGATGATTCGAACCAGTACAGGTAGTCATTGGCGTCCACGCCGCGGCTGTCCGCCACGGTCTTGTCGACGTACTGGTTGACCTGGTCGCGCGTAGGGGCGGCCTTCTGCAACGTGGCTGCGCTTTGCGTCATCAGGGCGAATACCGGCGTGGTGCGGGTCCAGTGCGTGGGCTGCCGCGTGTAGTTGCCACCATTCCATTCCGGGTCATTCCGGATCGCGTCGATCAGCATCCGGCGCCACAACCAGTTGCGGCCCGACATCGCCACGGGCTGGCTGGCGATCGGCATCAGCGCATCCATCATGTCCGGATGCCGTTCACCCCAGACCCACGTCTGCATGCCGCCCATCGACGTGCCCAGTATCAACCGCAGGTGATCGACTTTGAGTCCCTCGGTCAGCAGGCGGTAGTGGCCTTCCACCACATCGTTGTAGCCATAGCGCGGAAAGTTCGCGCGCAGGGCGTCGCTGGGCTTGCTCGATCCGCCTCGGCCGATGCCGTCGGGCATGATGATGTAGTAACGCGAGGCGTCGAGCGGCTGTCCCGCCGCGAACAGTTCCTTCTGCATCAGCGGCGTCAGGTACGCGCGTCCGGTGCCGGTAGTGCCGTGGAGCAGAAGCACGGCGTTGTTGATTTTGCCGTCGGCGCCGCGAGTGGGCGTGCCCAGTGTCGCGTAGTGAAGCTTGACGGTCGGCAGCGTCTGGCCGCTCTGGAAGTGGAAGTCGCGTGCTTCGAAATCGCCTTCGGTGGGTTGCATCACCGGCACCGTCGATTGCGCATGGACTATCCCGCAGGCGAATAGCGTGGCAACGGCGAGGCGCTTGAGCCCGACCGTCGTGATCGTTGTCTTCATGGTTGTCTCCCCGTTTTGGTTCGCTGGTTCGCTGGCTCGAACACGCGCGCATCATACGCGCGGCGGGAGAAATCTGCAGATCAGGCCAGCGCGGCGGCCCGCCACGTACCGGGCGGCTTGCCGAACCGACGGGCGAATGCGCGTGTGAAGGTGGTCTGATCGGGATAGCCAACGCCATAGGCGATATCGGCGAGCGGCATCGTACCGGCCATCAACCATTGCACGGCCTGGTCCAGCCGCAGCCGTGTCTGATAGCCGTGCGGGGTATCGCCAAACGCCTCGCAAAACAGCGTGTGGAACCGACGCGCGCCCCAGCCCATGCGCGCGGCAAGCTGGTCTACCCGCAACGGCGACGCGAGATTGGCGCGCAGCCATGCATCGATGGCCATTGCCGGAAAATGCGTGGCATCGTTACGGGCCGCATCGAGACCCAGCGCCGATGCCAGATTGCCCGCGAGCGCCGTTGCGCAATGCCACGCGTGCTGGAGTGGCAGGTCGCCAGACGGGCGATGCGTCGCCAACGCGCGGACGCGGGCAGCGAAGCTGGCATCCATGGCGAAGGCACGCGGGTTCTCCATTAGCCGCGCAGGCAGGGCGACGGAACTGGCGGGAAAGTCCGCCACGAGCTGGAGGTTTTCGGTCAGGCCCGCGCAGACATGGTGGGCGCCCGCAGGCACCACCAGGCCGTGTTGGCCATCGACGCGGTACGCATGGCCGTCAATTTGGAGCTCGATGGCCCCGTCCACGCCGAACAGCAACTGATGGTAGTCATGCGCATGACCGAAGGGCCGCGGCGAATAACGGCGCGGCTCGACCAACGGCGAGGCGTGTTCAACGAGCTTGGGCATGTCGGGGGTTGCCCTGCGTCTGACAGAGCCACACGCCAATACCGGCCACGGCCATGCCGAGCCACTGGAGCGGGGCGAGCCGGTCGCCGAACAATAGCGCGGCCTGCACGGCGGCAAGTGGTGGAGCCAGGAACATCAGCGCCGCCGCATTGGCGGCCTGACCACGGCGCACCAGGCTGAGCAGCAGCCAGGTGCCGATCCCAGACAGCACGAACGCAGCCCAGGCCAGCGATGCCCACAGCGTCGGGCCGGTTTCCCAGCGCAATGCGCCGATCCCGCCCGTGGCGCAGACCAGCACCCCGGCCACAAGCATGGCGCCGACATTCTGCCAGGCCGAGCTAGCGCGGATATCCGCACGGGCGATCGAGGTTTTCTGGAGGAGGGTTCCCATCGTGATGGAGAGAATGGCGAGCACGCCCGTCAGTATGATCCATGGCGACACGGTCTGCGGCGTGCCAGCCTGCATGGCCGGAAGCACCACCAGCCCGACGCCCAACGCGCCGAGCCCAAGGCCGCGCCAGGTACGGGACGAAGGTTGCTCCTTCAGTAGCGGGATCGCAAGCAGGGCGGTCAGCAGCGGCTGCAAGGCGCCAAGCAGCGCCATGATCGAAGGAGACAGTCCATGCGCCACCGCGCCGTAGCCCGCGCACAGGTAGATGCCCTGCATCAGCGCGCCGGCCAGCAGATGGCGTGGCACCTGCTTGAGCGCAGGCCACGTGACGCCGCTGGCCATCGCCGCCAGGGCAAACATCAGCGCGGCCAGCGTGAAGCGGGCCAGCAGGAACAGGTTGGCGTCGGCGACCGGAACGACGGCCTTGCCGACGATGAAGCCGGTGGACCAGATCAGGACGAAAGCCATGGCCGGGAGCCAGGCGGGGAAGGGGCGCGACATCGGTTCGAATCGGGTAGGGCCTTGGTGGAGCCTCGGGATGGCATTTCTTGGGCCGGAATGGTCCGCGGAATGGTCCGCATTGTCCGGGAGCCTAACCCGCCACGTGCCGGGTCGTCTTGGCGAATCCTGCAATGCCGGGGCCATGCCGCCATCGGCCGACATTCTGTCATGCCTGGCTTTCGGGTAAGGTGGCGTGTCAGTCATCCGATCCACACACCAGCCCCCCGCAGCCCCTGCAGCCCCGGAAACAAGTCATGCCTACGCGCTCACCGCAGCAACGCCTGATCGACGAACTGTCCCTGGTCCCGCACCCGGAAGGCGGCTATTACCGCGAGACCTACCGGGACCCCGCGCGTATCACACGCGTGGCCGACGGAGCCGAGCGCTCTGCATCCACGGCCATCTACTACCTGCTGTGCGATGGCGCCTATTCGGCTTGGCACCGCATCCAGTCCGACGAAGCATGGCACTTTTACGCGGGCGATGTGCTCAATGTCCACGTGCTGGCACCTGACGGCGCGTTCACCACGCACCGGTTGGGTAATCCGCTGTTCCAGCCAGGGACCGTCTTCCAGGCGGTGGTGCCGGCCGGCTGCTGGTTTGCCGCGGAACCCGTGGTGGGCGCGGCCGGCTATGCCCTGGCCGGTTGCACGGTGGCGCCGGGATTCGAGTTCAGCGAGTTCGAGCTGGCGGACCGCGATGAACTGGCGCGGCTGGCGTCATCCCATCCACGTCACGCCGCGTTGATTACCCGGCTGGGCAAGGCATAAGCAGCGGCCCGTCGCTTGCCTTACCTGTCCTGTCCGTCCGATCAACGAGGCCAATTCACCATGAATGCACGGAACGCTGTCCTGCTGGCTGTCCTGCTTTGCGCCACGAATGCGATGACCGCGTTCGCGGCGACCCGGTGCGATGGCCCAGACCACAAGGTTCTCTATCTCGACGATGGCGTGACGTGCCCGACCGGCTACCGCAATGCCGGCGAGCCAGGCGGCACGCTCTCGATCATCGGCAAGACGGCGGTCACCCGGCAGCAGGAGGAAGCCTACCTCCGTCGCCACGACGTCGAAGCCAGGCAGTTGCAGCAGGCCAGCGCCCGTGAACAACAGATGACGATCACCGCGGAGAACAATCGCCGCTCCGGTTGCACCATGCTGTTCAATCAGCTCCGCCAGAACGACCTCGCCATGCGTCAGGGCAACGCCTGGGACAACATGGCGCAGCTCAAGGCCAACCGCCAGGCCATCGTGAATCAGCGTGGTCAGCTTGGCTGTTAGGCGGACCGGATACCAGAGTGCTGCAAGCTGCGCGACATATATGGTGGTATATATCGCCTCATAATCATTGATATATCCACAATCGACTTATAATTAAGCGGTTTTCCTCGCTTCTTAATTTTCCATTAATGTATTTTCTTCGGACATTCAAAATAACACTGAATGTCTAATGAAAAATGCATTATTCATTCCTCAGATCGGTATCTTTTCTGGTGTTTCTCTCCTAATCTTCACGCAGGGAAGGAGAACGCGCGGCGTCACCATGACCAAGACATGGAAAGCCGGACCGGGAGGGCGCCGCTGCCTCAAGCGGACAGAAGTCGAAGCACGCAATGTACCCCTGAATTCGGGGGAGGCCGCGTCCTTTGTGACGCGCGCCGGGCACCTGGACAGCGCGGAATCCTGTGAGCCAGCAAGGGATTCCAGTTCGGTTCGTGACTGCCCCAAGCATTGTCGGGCGGGCCTCCGCGGGCCCGATCTGTCCCAGGCAGTATCACCACCTGACAGGCTGATTCATGCTGCCCCCGCGTTGAAATACGTGTCGCCTCGGACACGTTTTCAATGTGGATGCCGCTCGCACTTCCGCGTAGTTCGAAGTGGGAGGCGCAAATGAATAACAACTGCAGTGTGCTGATCGTGGAAGACCATAATCTTCTGCGCGCGGGTTTGCGTTCGATGCTGTCCGCGCAAATGGGATATCACGTGGCGGGGGAGGCAAGAGATGGTCGGGAGGCCTGCCAATTGGCAATCTCGCTGTGCCCGGATCTGATATTGATGGATCTTTCGCTCCCCGGCATGAACGGTATCGATGCCATTGCAGCAATCAAGCGCCGATCTCCTGGTATTCGGATCATTGCGCTTTCGGTGCACCAGAACGACGAATATGTGCGCGAGGCATTGCGGGCAGGCGTCGACGGCTATGTACTGAAAGACACCTCCTTCGATGATCTGGTGACCGCGATGCGCGTCGTCCTGCTGGGCAAGAAACATCTGAGCCCGGAGCTCTACGGTAATCTTGTGGAGTCCTACGTCAGCGGCCATGAAATGTCGACCGCCAAGACCGGATGGGACCTGCTGACGGCACGGGAGCGCAGCGTTCTCAAGCTGGTGGCCGAAGGGCGCTCGAACCGGCAAGTCGGCATCTACATGAATCTCAGCCCGAAGACGATCGAGAAGTATCGGGCGAGTTTGATGCGCAAGCTCGGCATCACCAACCTGACGGAACTGGTGCTGATCGCCATCAGCATGGGGCTGATCACATCGTTGGCGCGGAAGTATTGCGACGACAATCATCCATCCGTGACGAACCATGACGGGCTGGATGCCGTACCACTTCCCGCAGTACGCCGGCAGATGCTGGACGAGGGGCACGCCGCCGGTTCGGATGGTGAGGCTTCCCCATGACTGCGGAACGAGTGACAGGGTAGCGGGAGGGTCTGCCCGATCAGACCCTCCATGCAGCGCTGACCAGGGTTCCGCTACCTTGGCCTGACGTCAGCGCAAAGCTCCCTCCGTTCGATTCGACCCGCTCGCGCATGCCCAGAAGACCAAGGCCGGAGAATGTCGGGCCGTCGGGTGAGCTGGATAGATCGTCGAAGCCAATGCCATTGTCCTGAATCGTCAGCAGAATCTCCTTCGCGGCGCGGCGCAGGACGATGTTGATCTCCGTGGCCAGCGCGTGCTTGATGATGTTGTTGATCGCCTCCTGGGCAATCCGGAAAATGTCCGCCTTGAGGTTGTCGGGCACCTCGTTTTCAACGATGCGACAGTCGAAGACCACCAGCAGATTGCCGGTGCATTGCTGCGTCTGCTTGCACAGCGCCTCCAGCGCCGGCACCAGGCCCAGATCGTCCAGCAGCCGTGGGCGCAGGTCATTGCAGATGTGCCGGACCTCGCCGATGGTTTCCCTGATGCGTAGCAGCGTGGTTTCGAGCAGCGACTCCGCCTGCTCGGCGCTGCCATGGCGCATCCGCCCAAGCGCATCCTCCACCATCAGCTTGACCAGCGTCAGCGCCTGCCCAAGGCCGTCGTGAAGCTCTGAAGACAGGCGCTTGCGCTCGTGTTCCTGACCGGTCAGCAGGTGCGTGTACAGACGCCGGAAATCCGCTTCCGACCGCATCAGGGCATCCACCAGCCCCTGCTGCAGCACGACAGGCTCCTCGAAGATGACAAGCACCGCGCTGCAGTTGCCCCTGCCATCCATCACCGGCTGAAAATGCAGCAGGACACTGGCTGCTCGATTGTCACGGCCATGCAGCACGACATTGAACGAGCGGAGGGTGCAGGAGATGCTCGCGGCCAGGCAATCCACGATCCATGCGCGATCGCCGTCGTCTGCCATGTCGGCCAGTGACCGGCCGATCAGCTCCGCGCAGGTGTAGCCGAGCAATCTGGCGGCGCCATGGTTGACAGATACGAAGTACCCGTCAGGCGCCAGAACTGCGAGCGCCGTGCCTCGTCCGTCGGTAATGGCACGAAAGCACCGGTGACCCGTTTCGATGGCCGCGCTCATCCGGCGCATCGCATCCGTGACGTCACGCAACTTCAGGGGCTCGGCTCCATGGGATGGCTTGTCTTCCATTGGCCCTCCGATACAGATTCGCGCGATTCCCACGTTCCGATGAAAGGCGCGCCATGGTGGCCCGGACCACGCGGGCCTGTGTTCCCGACTGCGACGGGCCGGCACTCCCGATGCGTGCCTTGTATCGTTTGTGATCATTCTAGGCGCGTGAAAAATGCAATGCCATGAAAGCGGCCCGTCGGAGGAAGAAGGAGGGTCTCTACCCATGCCTAAAGGCGGACCTCCCTACTACTTGGCACCCGCCCTGTATCCAAGAATGTCACTAAGGCCCCAGGTTGGATCGCAGCTCTCCACCAGGAGGAAGGGATTTGCCATGCGTATCGACACGCAACCGAAGCGGCTGGCGCAGCGCCGATGGCGATGGGTAACGCGCCGCTTCCCGGATCATCGCCCATATCGGCTGGCGGTGGGATGCCCGCCAGGGTTCACGTTGCTCGAGTTGCTTGTCGTCATGGTCATCATCGGCTTGCTGGCCGGGCTGGTGGCGCCGCGCTACTTCGAACAGATCGGCAAGTCGAACACCAACGTGGCCAAGGCGCAGGTCGACTCGTTGAGCAAGGCGCTGGACGCATATCGCCTCGACGTGGGGGCATACCCCACTACCGAGGAGCGTCTCGACGCGCTGGTCACGCGGCCCCAGAACGCGCCGCGCTGGAATGGCCCCTATCTGCAGAAGCGTGTGCCGCTGGACCCATGGGATCGGCCCTATCAGTACAGGTCGCCGGGGGAGCATGGCGACTACGACCTCATGTCGTTTGGCAAGGACGGACAGCCGGGAGGGACGGGAGAGAACTCAGACATTACTTCGTGGTGAAAGCGTGAGGGGCCGGCCCGCCGGCCTGACGTGGAGAACGACGGTGACCTACATGTTGTGCGTGTTCGACAGCGGTGGCCGGGTCAAGACCATCTATCTGGACGGCGAGTCCGCTGCCAATGTGGTGACGCAGGCGGAATCCCGAGGCCTGCGCGTGGCATCCGTCCGTTCCACCGTCACGACCACGAACAGTCTCCGCGGATGGCGCGTGCTGCCGGGTGTGCGGTTCGACGTGGAACTGTTCGCGCGGGAGCTTGCCGCACTGCTCGATGCCGGTGTTGGCGTGATCGACGCCTTGCGCACGCTGGGCGGCAACGATCGCAGGGAGGCGTCGGCACGTGTCTACGGGAATCTGCTCCGGCAGCTTGAGGAAGGCCATTCGCTATCCGCAGCCATGGTGAACGCCGCGAACGTGTTTCCCGATGTGCTGATCGCCTGCGTCAAGGCCAGCGAACAGACCGGTGGTCTCGCGGACAGCCTGCGGCGCTACTCACGCAACAGTGCCACGCTGCAGGCGTTGCGCGCGCGCGTGATCTCTGCAGCCATCTATCCGTCGGTTCTGCTGGTGGTGGGGATGGCGGTAGTCCTGTTCCTGCTGGCGTTCGTGGTGCCACGGTTCGCCGCGCTGCTCGAGCACAGCGGCCGCGAACTGCCGTTGATGTCGCGCTGGTTGATGATGTGGGGCGGCGCGGTGCACCGGCACGGCTCAGCCATCGCATTGACATTCGCCATGCTGCTTCTGGCCGGCATCGTTGCGCTACAGCGTCAGTCCATACGCGATCTGCTGGCCGACCGGCTGCTTGCGCTGCCTGGCATCGGGCCGCATTTCCGTATCTATCGCCAATCCCAATTCTTCCGAACGTCGGCGATGCTGGTGGAAGGAGGGATTCCCGCGGTACACGCCTTCGAGCTGTCGCAAGGGCTCGTGAGCCAATCCGATCGCGCCGCGCTGAGCACGGCACTGCACGCGGTACGCAGCGGCAGGAAGATTTCGGAAGCCTTCCAGCAGTGTGGATTGGCCAATGCCATCACTTCTCGTTTGCTGACCGTCGCGGAGAAGACCGGTGGCCTCGGCCCGGTGCTGGACAAGATCGCCGGATTCCAGGAGTCGCATGTCTCGCGCGCCATCGACCTGATATCGCGGTTGATCGAGCCGGTGATGATGATTTTCATCGGCGTCGTGATCGGCGGCATTGTCGTGCTGATGTACATGCCGATCTTCGAACTCGCCTCCAGCGTTCAGTAGACCATCATGGACCCGATCGGCACGCATCCGGAGCAGCATGGGGGGACCACCCTCCGCGCAACGCTGCGCGAACTCGCGGCGTCCTACGGGTCGGGCACCCGCGCGCTGGAAGCGTATATGTCCCAGAGCGGCGTGGGCGCGGACGAGAGCCTTGCCGAGCTGGCAAGCGCCTTCCGGATGGAGCCCATCGGCATTCGCGACCTGCAGGAGATGGAGCCCGACTTCGAGATCATTCCATTCGTCGAGGCCGTGGCACGCCTGTGCGTGTGCTTCCGGTCCGGGGACGGGCTGGTGTTCGTGATCGCGGACCCGCTCGATGCGCAGTCGCGCGGGCGGGTTGACCAGCGGATGCGTGCCCGGCCGCACGTGCGTTACGAATGGCGCCTGGCGACCGTCGGCGACGTGACGGCCTATCTTGCGGCGCGTGAGAAAGACGTCCACGCGCTGGATACCGTTGCCTTCGAGGAACTGGAGCACCGCGCGGCGGAATCGTCCGCGCTGGCGCTGAGTCTGCAGGGCATCAGCAATGACGACAGCTCGGTCGTCAGGTTGCTCAATTCGACCATCTATGACGCCTTGAAGATGCAGGCCAGCGATATCCATCTGGAATGCCGCGCTAACGGCCTGGTGATCAAGTGCCGCATCGACGGCGTGCTGGCGGTGGTGGGCAGGGTCGACGGACGCGCACCCGCCGATCAGGTGCTGTCGCGTGTCAAGGTCATCTCGGAACTCGATATCGCCGAGCGGCGTGTGCCGCAGGATGGCCGCTTCAAGGCGCAGTATGCCGGGCGGGAGATCGACTTCCGCGTATCGATCATGCCGAACCTGTTCGGGGAGGACGCCGTCCTGCGCATTCTGGACCGCTACCAGCTATCGCAGTCCGCGCAGGGCCTGACGCTCGAAACACTGGGTTTTCAGGCTGCCGATACGGGTTTCATGCGGTCGGTGGCATCAATGCCTTACGGCATGTTGCTGGTGACCGGTCCAACCGGTAGTGGCAAGACCACGACGCTGTACGCCATCCTGACCGAGATAAACGATGGTCTGGACAAGATCGTGACCATCGAGGACCCGGTCGAGTACCAGCTCGGGGACATCCTGCAGATCCCGGTCAACGAGGCCAAGGGCCTGACCTTCGCGCGTGGCCTGCGCTCCATCCTGCGTCATGACCCGGACAAGATCATGGTGGGCGAGATCCGCGATGCGGAGACCGCGCAGATCGCGGTGCAGGCGGCGCTGACCGGACACCAGGTGTTCACGACCGTCCACGCGAACAACGTGTTCGACGTGATCGGTCGTTTCACGAACATGGGGGTGGATCCATACAGCTTCGTCTCGGCGCTGAATGGCGTGGTCGCCCAACGGCTGGTGCGCAAGTGTTGCGATGGCTGCGTGGTCGAGGAAGCCGGTGATCGGGACTTGCTGGCACGATCTGGCATCGACCCGGACATGGCGGACGGGTTCCGCTTCCGGCGCGGACTGGGTTGCGCGGCCTGCCGTGGCAGTGGCTATCGTGGCCGGCGCGCGATTGCGGAAGCGCTGCGGATGAACGACGAACTCCGGGCGCTGCTCTCGGAGCGCGCGCCACTTGCGCGCATCAAGAGCGTGGCACTGCGGCAAGGTATGCAAACGCTGCGCAAGGCCGCGATCGAGATGGCGGCCGCCGGGGAAACAACGCTCGAGGAGATCAATCGTGTCACGATCTCCGAGTAACCGTCTTGCCATCGGCATTGGCACGTGCGATGTCGCGGTCGGCGTGTGCCAGTCCAGGGCCGAGCGTCTGTGGACGCTGTTGCAGCGACGCGAAGTCAAGGCGCTGTCGCTGGGCGGCCTCACGGCGCCGCTGGCTATCGTTTCGCACCGCAGCGTCGAGACGCCGTCCGACCGCTGGTATAACGAGGAGGGCGCGCTCGATAGCCTGCGCATGGCACTTGCCGAGGCGCATTCCCCGTCCAACCCGCCTTTGGCGGGGCGCAGACACCATGCTGCGATCGTACTGGACGACTTCTGGGTGAATCATGGGGTGCTGCGTGGCGATTTCCGCAGTATGCGCAAGCGGGACGTGGAAGAGGTTGCGCGCGCGTACTTCTCGGATGCGTTCGGCCTTGAGGGTGTGAGTCTGGCGATCGCCATCGCAGTGCAAGCTGGCGGTGACGCTGTCTTTGCCAGCGCGATGCCGAGATCATTGCTGACAGGCATCCAGGAAACCTGTGCCGAAGCCGGCATCAAGGTGACGTGCCTGTCTCCCAGGCTGCCCCGACTGCTCGACCGGACCCAGCGCGATATGCCGGATCTTCCGGGCATGATCGTCGTGGTAGCGGACGATCTGCTGCAGGTGGCCATGACCGCTGGCAGCCACTGGGTTGCCTATGACGCGCAGCGATTGTTTCCCGGCGAGACGGCTAGCGATACGCGGCTCGCCGATCAGGCCCGCACGATGTTCGAGAGGTGGTCGGACGAGAGTGCGAGTACGTGCACGGTCTTTCTCAGCGGCAATGCGGTGGACACGGCACCGTTCGAGCGCTGCTTCGCCAAGGTGCATCGGGCGACGGGGATGGATGCCACGTATGCCTCGCCGGCGTTAGGCCTGATGGGGCTTGCATCATGAAGCCGCGCCTGGACATCGACTTCTGCGCGGCACGCTGGCAGCCGCCACTGGCTGGCATTGTACTGTTGCTCGTGTCCGGCATCCTGCTTGGGTCGGGGGTGTGGGAGCTTTGGCGGGCGGGCGAGAGCAACGAGATCGCGCGAACGGATCTCGAAACCGTCATGCGCCGTGCCAGCCCGGCGAGGCACGCCATCGCTGTTGCCTCCACGCCAGCCGCGAAGCTGGCCGAGAAGCAGTCTCAGGCGATCCTGCGGGAGCTGACGGTGCCCTGGCAGGACCTGTTGTCGATTGTCGAGAACTATCCCGAGCACGATGTGGCGCTGATCGGCATCGACCAGAATCCGGCGCAGGGGCAGATTCGGATCGTCGCGGAAGCCAAGGACGCCGATGCGATGATCGCCTATCTCAAGTACCTGCAGAGTAGCGCGCTGTTGCGCGAGGCGGTCCTGAACGCGCATCTGGTGGAAACCAATGTGCCTGGCACGCCAATACGGTTTCAGGTTGCCGCTGTCTGGAGAAAGCCATGACAGCCGCCCAGGTACGCGATCGCCTGCTGACGATGCGTTTCGCGCTCTGGCGGACACTGGGGGCCCCAGGGCTGCTTGGCATCGCCGTTCTAGCGGCGGCGATTGTGGTCTGGTCAATGGTGCCCGACCTGATGGCGGACACGAAGGCACTTCATGCGCAGACATGGCAGGCCCGCAAGGTGGCAGGAATTCGTGCCGCCGAGGCGGCGCAGGCAAAGGCCGATATCAGCGCGCCGGACAAATTCCCCGAACTATTCTCGACCTTCTCTGGCAGCGGCGAAGACCTGACCGTCATCTTTGCCCAGGCGCGGGAGAGCCACCTGACGCTCGGCTCGGCCCAGTACCAGTTCAGTGCCGAGCCGGGCGCGCGCTTCGTGCGCTATCAGGTCACGCTGCCGGTCAAGGATCAGTACGGCGCGATTCGGCGCTTTATCGCGTCGGTGCTGAACAGTGTGCCTAACGCGGCCTTGCAGGAGATTCACGTCGAGCGGCCGGCCGTGGATGGCAATCAGATCGAGGCGCGTATCCGCTTTGCCTTGATCTATCGGACGGAGCGGCCATGACGCACGATCTCGCCCGAAAGATCCTGATCGGCACGACTGGCTTCGTGTTGGCCGCCGTCGTTTCCTGGTCGGTGATGCCCGACCCGCGCACCAACCCGGCACTTGCAGCGATCAATTCCGGCCCTTCCTGGGGCACGATGACGCGGCACGGCGCCTCCAGTGATGCCGCAGCGGCCAGTCACGCGCATCATTCCGCGGCGAAGCACCCACCCGCCAGCGCAGCCGTGGCCCAGACGCAGACCCATGCCGCGCCACGCGAGCAGCTGGAGAAGCTGCGCAAGCCGATGTCCGCGGAGCCGGGGCACGATCCCTTCACGGCGTCATCGTGGTTGCCGCCGCCGCCCCCACCGCCGCCTCCGGAACCGGTCGTCGAGCCACCGCCAACGCCGCCGCCCCTGCCGTTCAGCTTCCTTGGTGCGCTGGACGGCAATACGCCCAAGCCGCAGATTTTCCTGGGCAACGGCGACCGCCTGTTGATTGTCTCTCGCGGCGACGTGATCGACGGGCAGTACCGCATCGATGCGATTGCGACCGAGAGCATCACGTTTACCTACCTGCCGCTCAATATGAAGCAGGTCCTGCCCACCCAGAGCGAGGGGAAATAAATGCATACCTCACGTGGGCCCAGGCTGATCCGGGCGAGATGCAAAGCGCAGCCCATCTGCATCGGCGTCATCCTGTTGGGAACCTGCCTTGCCGGTTGCTCGCCCATGTACCAGCGATTCCCGCCGGACCCGAGCACCAATGCAGAGCAGATCGTCGGCGCGCTGCGCGAGCGGGACAGGCAGGTCAATGCACTGCTCGAGGAGGCGGAGCGACTACGCGCGGCAGGCCAGTACCAGGACGCCGTTCCGCTGCTTGGCGCGGCGAACCAGCTGGACCCCACCAACGAGCGCGCGCGCATTCTTGGCGCGGCGCTGCAGCGTGACTGGCGCGACGCGGCCATCCTGCAGGAAGCGGAGCGTATGTTCGATCGTGGCTCCTACGATATTGCAGCGGAGCGCGTCCGCTACGTGCTTGCCGAGAATCCGAACAGCATTGCCGGCAGACAACTGGCCCAGCGTATCGAGGAGCAACGCCGTCTGCTGCGGCTTGCGCGTGAGGAACAGCGCGCGGCGGGGTCCATCATGCGCACGCCGGTGACCCTGCAGTTCCGCGATGCCAACATCCGCATGGTGTTCGAAGCACTATCCCGTACCTCCGGTCTCAATGTCATCTTCGACCGGGATGTGCGTGCCGATCTCAAGACCACGATTTTCGTGACCAATGCGGCAATCGAGGACGCGGTGGATCTGATCCTGCTGCAAAGCCAGCTCGACAAGAAGGTGCTGAACGCCAACACGCTGTTCATCTACCCAGCCACGCCCGCCAAGCAGCAGGAGTATCAGGAGCTCAAGGTCCGCACATTCCAGCTGTCGAATGTCGACTCCAAGCAGGTCCAGTCGCTGCTGAAGAGTCTGCTGAAGATCAAGGAAGTCGTGGTCGACGAACGCGCGAACACCGTGACCATTCGCGGTACGCCAGACACGATTCGCGTGGCGGAGCAGATGATCGCCGCGCAGGACCTGCCGGAGCCGGAAGTCATGCTCGAAGTCCAGGTTCTGGAGGTGTCGCGCGAGCGTCTGACCGACCTTGGCATCGCATGGCCAAATTCGTTCACGATGGCCACGCCAGCCTCCGCGACGACATGGGGCGTGCTGCACCACCTGACCGCCAACGAGCTTGAAGTGAGTCCGTTGTCGGCGACAGCCAACTTCAAGCTGACCGATACCGATGCCAATCTGCTCGCCAGCCCGCGGATTCGTACGCGAAACAAGGAGAAGGCAAGGATCCTGATTGGCGACAAGGTGCCGGTGATCTCCAGTTCCAGCACGCCCAGCACGAGCGGACCATCGTTCACCCAGACGATCCAGTATCTGGATGTCGGCATCAAGCTGGAAGTGGAGCCCCAGGTGTATCGCGACAACGACGTGGGCATCAAACTGGCCCTGGAGGTCAGCAATATCACCAAGACGATCCAGAGCGGCAACGCGCAGACGGGTCTGAGTTCGCTGGCTTACCAGATTGGCACGCGCAGCGCGTCCACGAGCCTGCGACTGCGGGACGGCGAAACGCAGATACTCGGCGGGCTGATCTCGGATCAGGATCGGACGTCTGCCGACAAGGTGCCCGGGCTGGGGCAGTTGCCGGTGGTTGGGAGGCTGTTCTCCGACCACAATGGTGACCACGTCAAGACCGAGATCGTGCTGCAGATCACGCCGCATATCGTACGCCCGCAACTGACGATGGATAGCGACACGCGCGAGCTCTGGTCCGGCACCGATACCAATGTCCGCACCGAACAATTGCGGCTGGACCCGAGCCGTCCCGTCGCATCGACGGCATCCGGCGCGCCTGCGTTGCCCTATACGCCGGTCAAGCCTGGACAGGTAGGTGGCGGAACCATGGGGCCGCCACCGGCCGCAAGCGGCAGCGCTGCAGCAACGCCAAAGAGTGCATTCGGGCAGCCTCCGCCGCCGATGCGGACCACGCCGCCACCGGCTCCCTATAACGGTCGCTTCTCGGGCACGCCTGCGGTGCCGCAGGGGCAGGCAGCGCCAGCCGGCACAGCCGAGCCGGCGCCGCCACCACCCGTGCCGGCGTCTGGCAACGCCGACGGCTCGGCCGAAAATACGGCGCCGCCGCCAGCGCCACGTGGTCCGGTGCAGGTGGAGCTGATTCCACCGACGCCGCCCGCGCCAATGCCCCGGCAGCCGACGGACATCCCCAGCGACAACCCGCTGTACTCGATCCCCGGCGGCAGCCCCTGAACCATGAATGCCAGGCCCGGATCTCTCTGCATTGCGCGTCGCGGCCCGCTGGCGGGATGCGGGGGGCGCGGCTTCACGCTGATCGAGCTGGTGGTGACCCTGGCGCTGGTGGGCATCGTGGCGCTGGCGGTGTTGCCGTTCTCCGAGCTGATCGTGCAGCGCCAGAAGGAGCAGGAACTCCGCGTTGCCCTGCGCGAGATCAGAACAGCGCTGGATGCGTACAAGGAGGCCAGCGACTTCGGCTCCATCGAGAAGAAGGCAGATATGTCCGGCTATCCGCCAACGCTCGACGTGCTGGCGACTGGCGTCGCCGATGCCAAGGACCCGAAGGGTGGGCTGCTGCAGTTTCTGCGACGGGTGCCGCGCGATCCGTTCTATGCGGGCGATGTCGATGTGCCACCCGAGAGTACGTGGAATGTCCGCGCCTACGGCAAGGCGGCAGACGGCAGCCAGGCGGGCAGTGCCGATGTCTATGATGTGTCGTCGACGTCCACGCGCGTTGGCCTCAACGGCATTCCGTACAAGGACTGGTGACGGCCATGCGATTTCCGGCTTTCACGTGGCGGCGAGGATTCACGCTGATCGAGATCGTGGTCGTGATGGCGATCCTTGGATTGCTGCTGACCATCGCGCTGCCACGCTACCTTCACGCGATCGACCGTGGCAAGGAGCAGGTTCAGCGGCAGAACCTTGCGGTGATGCGCGACGCCATTGACAAGTTCTACGGCGACAACGGGCGCTATCCCGAGACACTCGACGAGCTGGTGACCCGGCGTTACCTGCGCAATGTGCCCGACGATCCGGTCAGCGGCAGCCGCGACTGGGTGGTCGTTGCATCGCCAGACGGCGAGAAACCCGGCGTGTACGACCTGGCTCCCGCCAGCGCGCCGGAGGCGGTAAAGCCCGCCGCTGCCACGACTACCGCAGCCGGGGGAGCTTCCGCGGCAACTGCTGCAGCCGAACGGCCAAGCCAATGAGCCCGATGCCTAGTGCGCGTCTGGTGCGTGGATGCCTTCGTCGCAGGCGAGGGCAGGGGCTGGTCCTGCTGTCGCTATTGATCGCGCTGTTGCTGATGGCGATCGCGATGGAAGGGGCGCTGGACGTGTGGGCGCTGCAACGACAGCGACAGATGGAAGAAGAACTGCTCTTCGTTGGCGAACAGTACAGGCAGGCGATCCAGAGCTATTACCTGGTGGGACGCGCGCTTCCGGCATCCATCGACGATCTGCTCGAGGACAAGCGGTTTCCCGTGCCATTGCACCACTTGCGACGCGCCTATCCGGACCCGATGACGGGCAAGGCCGACTGGAAACTGTTGATCGAAGGTGGCCGGATCTACGGCGTCTACAGCAGCTCGACCGCCGAGACGATCAAACGGGCGAGGTTTCCCAGACGCTACGCCGAGTTCGCGAACGCCAAGACCTACGCAGAATGGCAGTTTTTCTATGTGCCTCCTGGCCGCGGCATTCCGGGCACGAACCCCGGGCCGCAGACGCCAGCGCCGAACACGCGCGGTGGGAAAGGGGCAGTGCCGGGCAACGGGAACAGGACCTCTCCATTCGCGCCATTGCGGCCGGGCGGTTGAGGGTGTCGAAGACGGGGCAGTCTTTGATGGATTGCCCTACCGCATCAGTAGGGTGTTGCCCCATGCCAAGCTTTCGTCGCGCTTTCCAGAATGGAAGCATCGGGCGATGGATGTCCTGGACATCGGCCATTCGCCCGGATCGTTCGGCTGCGCGCGCAGACAGCCGGGGGCACCGGACCAGGACCGAGGCTGCCGCCAGGAAGGAGGCCGTATGTCGAGTTCCCGCATATTGCGCAGCGCGTTCACCGCGCTGCTGCTGACCAGCATCGCCTTGCCTGCACTGGCACAGTCGTTCCGGGTCCAGTGTCCGGACAGCACGACACTGCATCCGGCACCCGCGCAGGGCGGCGGCGTCGCGGCAGGCATCAAATGCCAGCAAATCTCCGGCGGCGATGGCTACGCCACGATGGGCGATGGCACACAGACCTACCTGTTCTCGTTCGGGCCACTGTCTGGGCTGGCCGATATCAAGAAAGGCCTGCCCGGCACCCAGCCAAACTCCGTGTTCAATACCGTGGGCAGCCCACAGACCGATCCGACCTACAACGGCGCGGTGGGTCTGGTGCCGGATCCGGAGGCAACGGACGCCAACCATCCGCTGACCGGTCACGTCGATCCGAAGCAGATCATGGACGTAGGCGTCATGAACGGCAACATGCCGGCGCCGACGATGGCGATCGACGAAGACGACGAGTTCTTCCTCACGTTGACGAACGTCGGGATGATCATGCGCCCAGACCTGTTCGAGCAGCACACCGTGCACTTCCACGGCTACCCGAATGCCTCGTCGTTCTATGACGGCGTGCCGGACGCATCGGTCGCGATCAATATCGGCGGAAGCTTCACGTACTACTACCTGGCGCCGGACGCCGGAACGTACTTCTGGCACTGCCATATCACGCCACCGGAGCACTTGCAGATGGGCATGGTGGGGCAGATCTACGTACGGCCGCGCCAGAACCGCGTGCCAATGGACGGCACCACCACGCTGTACGCCGCACTGATGTCGCAGCAGGCGGACCCGCGCACCCGCTGTGGCACGGACATTCTCTGCGCCACGCCGCTGCCACCGCAGAACACATTCAAGCGCGTGCCGAACAAGAGCGGAACGCCCACCCTTTATGCCTACAACGATGGCGATGGATCCACCGCCTATGACGTCGAGTACCCGATCCAGATCCACGGCTTCGACCCGAACTTCCACTTCGTGGGGATGACCTTCAATCCCGAGCCGTTCACCGACATGAAAGACAAGTACTTCCTGCTGAACGGACGGAGCTACCCCGATACGATCAACCAGGCGGCGATGCATACCCAGGTGGCGGACGGTACCGAGCACTTCTCGCAGCCGCTGCCGACGCTGATCAACATTCCCGTTGGCGGGAAGGCGCTGCTGCGGATCTCGGACCTCGACGTCAGCGAGTTCCAGACGCTGGCGTCGCTCGGCATCCCGATGCACGTGATTGCCGTCAATGCGCGCCTGCTGCGCGACATGGCCGGCAATGACATGACCTACTACACCAACTCGATCACGCTCGGCGGTGGCGAATCGATCGACGTGATCCTCGATGCCAGCGATGTGAACAGGTTCCCGGTCGGTTCGACCTTCTACCTGTACACGCCGAACCTCGATCACCTCTCGAACGATGCGGAGAACTTCGGTGGCCTGATGACGGAAGTCCATATCTGCAACGCCGTCGACCCCGCCAGCAAGGTCTGTTCCTAGGAGAGATGCCGTGAGCCAACTATCCAGAAACAGGGGGGCGTCCAGGGTGGCATCGCTGGCCTGTGCCGGTGTGGTTGCACTGGCCTGCGCATCGGTGCAGGCCGCGGCGCCCGGCATCACTGGCCCGGTGTTCAACCTGAACGCCGAAGCGAACCGCATCAGCCAGCCTGACGGATCGAGCATCTATTCATGGGGCTATGGTTGCAAGACCACGCCGACCGGCTTCCTTCCTGCCAACATCACGGGTACGTGCTCCTCGATGCAGATTCCGGGGCCGACGCTTATCGTCAGGCAGGGGGACACCGTCACCGTCACGCTGACCAACAACCTTCCTGCCGCGGCCGGTACCACGTCGATCCTGTTTCCGGGCTTCCAGGTCTGCGCGGCGGCGCTGAAACCGGACAAGACCTGCCCGAACACACCGACCGGTGTCCCGGGCCTCCTGACGCGCGAAGCGGCCAACGGTGGTGGCACGGTGACCTACAGCTTCGTTGCCACCACGCCGGGTACCCATTCCTACTACAGCGGCACGCAGGGCGATCTGCAGATCGAGATGGGGATGTATGGGGCGCTCATCGTACTGCCCACATCGGGTGGCGGTGGCGCGACGGTCGTGCCGCCCGGATGCCGCGCGGTGGCTGCCACGCTGCCGGATGGCCAGACCGACTACCGCAATGCGGCAGCCGCCTACAACAATCCGTCGGCCTGCTACGACCGTGAGTACCTGTTTCAGTTCTCCGAGCTCGATCCGCGTATCCATGAGCAGGCGGAGCAGCAGGCCGCCAAGACGTGCAACCAGCCCAACGGGTGCATGTCCGTGGTCACCGAGCCGTACCATCCGGCGTACTTCATGATCAACGGTCGCTCGATGCCGGACCTCATGGACCCGAACTATGCCGTGCAGTACCCGCATCAGCCCTATAACGGCAATCCGCATATGCATCCTGGGGAACTGGTGCTGTTGCGGATTATCGGGACTGGCCGCTGGCAGCACCCCTTCCACGAGCACGGCAATCACGTGCGCGTGCTAGCCAGGGACGGCAACCTGCTGTTGAGCCAGAGCGATTCGACCAAGCTGGCCGGGCCGCTGCTGTTCACCACCACGACCACGCCGGGGCTGGCCATGGACGGCATCTTCTACTGGACGGGCAAGGGCCTGAACTGGGACGTGTACGGCCATGTGGCTGGCGCTGTCTACACCGATCCGGCTTTCCCCGCGTACGCCGGCAAGCCGGTGGTGTGCCAGCCGGACGCGAATGGCTATTACACGGTCGATCCGCACGCGCCGAACTACTACGAGTGGTGCGCCGACCATAACAAGGCGCTCGAGGCGCATCCGTTCGGCAATGTCGCCAGTGGCGGGCCGGTGACGCTGCCCGACGCCAACATCCTGACCAACGGCGCGTGGTACGGCGGCAGTCCATACCTCGGCCCGGACGCCACGATCCGCGCCGTGGGCGCCAATGGCACCACACCGCCTTCCGGGACCATCGCCAATTCGCCTACGAGCGAGGCTGGCTTCGCCTTCATGTGGCATTCGCACAATGAGCGCGAGATCACCACGAACAATATTTTCCCGGGCGGAATGATGATGATGATGCTTGTGGACCCACAGGCATTCACGATTAACGAAGGCAACTAGCGGGCGGGAGAAACGCGATGAGATCCGATCAGTTCAGGGCCAGGGTGCTTGACCTGGTCAAGGCAGGACTCGCGGTGTCGCTGCTGCTCGTGGCGAGCGGCGAGTCTCTTGCACAAACCGTCAACCTCACGGCCCAGGCGGCCACGGCGGCAATGCCTGATGGCCAGGTCGTGCCGATGTGGGGCTACAAGTGCGGCACCGCCACCGGCGCGACATGCGTGGCGTCCAATGCGAACGCCGGTACGGGCTGGTCGCCGGTCATTATCCGGGTGCCATACATTGGCGCCGCGACCACGTTGACCATCAACCTCACCAACAGCCTGCCGGTGCCCAAGAACGCCACGAGCGGGGTTCCGACCTCGCTGGTCATCGCGGGACAGCTGGGAGGCGGCCTCGGCAAGACGGCCACGACCACGGCCAGCCCGGCCCACCCGGTGCAAAGCGCAACGTGGCCGATTGCCGGCGGATCCGCACAGTTCACGCCGCCCCAACAGGCCGCGCGCGTCCAGTCGTTCTCGACCGAAGTGGCGACGGGCGGGATGGCTACGCTGACGTGGAGCAACCTCAAGCCTGGCACCTATCTCATCGAATCGGGCACGCACCCGTCGATTCAGGGTCCCATGGGGCTCTACGGGATGCTGATCGTGACCACGCCGGCCAGTGCCGGCAACCCCGCGCTGGCATACACCAACGTCCCTTATGACGCTGACCTGCCGCTGCTGCTGAGCGAAGTCGACCCCGTGCAGAACGCTGCGGTGGCAGCGGCGGTGGCGACGCCGAACTTCAGCGAGACCGCAGTCTGGTCGGGGCAGGCCGGCAGTTGCGGGGACCCGAAGTCCCCAACGTTCGGCACCTGCTACCCGCCTGCCGTGAACTACGATCCACGCTACTACATGATCAATGGCGTGGCCTTCGATCGCACGAACCAGAACCGGTCCAGCTTCCCGGTTAGCACCACGCCCTCCACGGGCAGGATTCTCGTGCGCTACGTCAATGCAGGGCTGCGCGCGCACGTGCCGGTGATCGTGGGTGCCCAGACCGGCAACGCCGGCTCGTCCGGTGTTGCGTTGATCGCTGAGGACGGCAACGTGCTGCCCGGCACGCCCAAGGTGCAGAGCGCCACGTTCCTGGCTGCCGGTAAGGCCTACGACGTGATGATGAACGCGCCTGCGAGTGGCGCGCTGGCCCTGCCGGTGTTCGACCGGCAACTCAGTCTGTCGACGAACAACCAGCGCGATGGCGGCATGCAGGCCTACATCGCGGTCAATGGTGGCGCGCTGCCTCAGGCGTCGTCGTCGACGAATGCGGTGGCCAACCCTGATACGTATTTCCTGGTCCCCGGCAATCCGGTCATCGTGGCGGACCCGGCCAAAGGCGTGATCGCCAATGATGTTGGCGTCTATGGGGTGACGGTGCAGCAGGGGCCTTCTGGCGGTACGCTGACATTGAACCCGGATGGGACGTTTACATACAGCCCGGCTAGTGGCACCACCACTGACAGCTTCATCTATCAGGCCAATGGCAATCCAGCGATCAAGGCCAAGGTCACGCTGGCTGCCTGCACCTCCAATTCAAAATGCCTGGGCAAGGCGCCCGTGGCGGTGGACGACGCCTTCTCCAGCAGTACGGCCTCGCGCTACCAGTCAGGCGCGCCCGGCGTACTGGCCAACGACACTGATCCTTCGGGTCTGCTTCTGACGGCTGCCATTTCTGGCGCCGTGCAGGGCGGCACGGTGACGCTGAATCAGGATGGATCGTTTACGGCCATTCCCTCGGCGCCGCCGTCGGGCAACGGTACGGCAACGGTACGTTTCAGCTACACGGCCGTAAACTCGCAGAAGACATCCAGCAAGCCGGCCACGGTGACCGTGACATTCGCGGGCGGAAGCGGGCTTGTCGTGGCCGTCAAGGATGCCCCGACCGGAACACCGATCAACGACTACCGCTGGATCATCGAGGAAGACCGCACTTTCTACATCGATCCTGCCTGTCAGGTTAACAGCACGAAGCGACCGGCCAACTGTCCGCCGCTGCCCGTGCCGAGTCTGGGCACCAACTTCCACACCAGCTACATGCCTGTGGTTGCCTCGGGATGCGTCGGCGTGGTGGCTTGCGAATCCGGGCAGTCGGTGCTTGACCCGAACACCGGCACGCATTCGGCAGCGACCTGCGATGTCGGCAACGGTACTTGCCGTACCGATGCCGCGCAGAAAACCCCGCTGGACCCGAGTCAGGTGGTGCTGGACCCCGCCAAGCGCTACTACATCTCGATCCTGCCAGGCGATGCCGGCAATCCGTTCAGCGCCGGGGCGGGCGCGCCGAAGCCGGTGGACCCGAACAACGCGAACAGCCCGCTGCGGCCGTTCAGCATTGCCGCGGATTGTCCGTCCGGCCCCGCAGGCGCGGATTTCGCGCCGGGCTCGGGTACCTGTGGCCACGGCATGGGCGGCGCGCCCATCGCGGCGGGCCAGAAAACGGTGAACGTCCTGCTGCAGCAGACGCCCTTGCAGACCGCGAAGATCTCGGTGTTCGTGTTCGAGGACGACGCGCCGCTCAATGGCGAAGTCGATGTCAGCGGCGGCACGGACGGCTTCGGCACGGCCCGCGAACCGGGCCTGGGCGGCTTCGAGATCAAGCTCTTCGACGATGCCGGCGGCACGGGCGATCCGACCGGACAGATGACCTACGACATGTTCAACATGCCGTTGTCGAACTCTCTGCAGGGAACGATCGATCCGCTCACGGGGCTGGATGCCTGCCCGATTTCGAAGTCTCCGCCCAATGGCACGCTGGTCGGCATGATCCCGACCTGCCCGAAATTCGAATCCGATGGCAAGACGCTGTCGCCACTGGTGGGGCAGGCGATCATCGCCAACCTGATGCCGGGCCGCTACGGCGTTGTGGCAACGCCCGCAGCCGATCGGATCGGCCGGGGCGAGGAGTGGCTCCAGACCAATACGCTTGACGGCCAGAAAGCACACGATGCGTTCATCAAGGTTGGCGGGCCGTCCTACTTCCAGGAGTTCGGGCCGGCTGGCTTCCATGTATCGGTCGGCTTTGCCAATCCGAAGATCATCAATGCCCGCCTGAAGGCAATCTGCGCAAGCGCGGGGTCAGGCTGCGTCAACAGTGTGAAAGGCAGGATCACCAACTTGCACTACAGCCGGCCGCCCAACCAGCATCTGTACGGCAGCGGATCGCGCGATTCGCTTGGCTTCACGCAATGCTATGTGAGCGTGGGTGACCCCGACGGGGAGGATATTGCCTTCGCGAAGTGCAATGCCGACGGCACCTTCTCCGTATCGGGCATTCCGGACGGGACATACCGCCTGACCGTCTTCGACCAATGGAACGACCAGATCGTCGATGGCCTGGCTACCGCATTCCAGGTGAAGGGCGGACAGAACATGGTCCTGGGCGATATCCCGGTATTGCAATGGCATACCAACCTGTACACGCGCACCTTCATCGACACGAACAAGGATGGCGTGTCCCAGAGCGGTGAACCGGGGTTGACGCTTGTTCCCACCAATATCCGGTTCCGCGACGGCAGCTACTCGAACTTCAACAACACCGATCTCAACGGTTATGCGGCGTTCAACGAGGTGTTCCCGCTGTTCAACTGGTACGTAGTCGAAGCCGATACCACACGCTTCAAGCAGACGGGCGTGCACGTGGTCTATGACTCGGGTGGTCCGCCGGACGGCACGCCGGGCGGGGGGACGTCCTCGATCGCGTCGAACTATGCCAACACCCTGGAATCGAGCACGGCTCATCTGCCGAACCCCCTGCGGGTACCGGGATCGGTGTACTGCGACAACGCGGACTGCAATGGATACTCGATCCAGAACGGACCCGGCAGCAGCGCGCACCAGCCATCCACGGGCCGTATCGATCCGCCGTGGATCACCACCATGGGCTGGCAGGGCTTCTCGGGCCAAAGCGGATTCATCGAGTTCGGCAAGCAGCCATTCGCCGCGAACGAGAACGGTGGCATCCGTGGCGAGGTCATCTACGCCTCGACGCGTCCGTTTGATGATCCAGCGCTGCTGATCCATACGAGCTGGACGCCGAACGTGCCGAACGTGACGGTGAATCTCTACCAGAAGACCGTTGCGGCTGATGGCTCGGTTGCGCTCACGCTGGTCGATACCACGAAGACCAGTAGCTGGGACGACTTCGCGCAGGGCTTCCGCACCAACAACGTGCCGAACATGAACTGCCCTGGGCAGGAGACGCAGGCCAAGGACCCGTTCTTCTTCACGTTGCGCAACAGCACGCAGTGGCTGGACCCGACCCAGAAGCAGTTGCCGTCGAACGCGCAGTTCAAATGCTATGACGGGATGCACGCCTTCAACCAGCTGCAGCCTGCGCCGTACGATGGGATGTACAGCTTCCCGAGCGTTACCGGCCGCAACCCTGGCAACGGGAATGCCACCGGGACCAACTGCACGATCTGCGTGAAAAACCCGACCGGCGACGGCACCATGATGCTGCCCCCGGGCAAGTATGTGGTGGAAGTCATCCTTCCGCCCGGATACGAGCTGGTCAAGGAAGAGGACAAGAACATCCTGATTGGCGACAACTACATCGCGCCGGTCACGCAGCAGTTCGGCGCGCTTGGCAATATCTTCATCCTGCCCGACCAGGCCGCGGTAAACGCCACCTACAACCGCTTCAATGCCCAGAATCCGACCACGGGCCTCGGTTCGTCGCCACGGCATGAGGGCGACACGGGCAGCGTGGAAACGTTCTGGCCGTGCGTTGGCGCGTTGCGCGTGGTGCCGGACTACATCAGCCTGTTCCCGGGCTCGAAGGAGGTGGCGCCGTTTGCAGGTGCTTCGCGGAACCTGTGCGATCGCAAGGAAGTCATCCTGACCGACCAGATGACCGTACTGGCCAAGTTCTGGGTCTTCAGCTCCACCCATGTGGCCGCGCACTATACGGGCTTCATGCTGGACGACTTCTCGTCCGAGTTCGATCCGTACTCGCCGCAGTTCGGAGAGAAGTTCGCCGTGCCCAATGTGCCGATTTCGATCAAGGATTTCGGCGGCACCGAAGTGGCGCGCGTCTACTCGGACCAATGGGGCATTTTCAACGGCCTGAACTATTCCACCTGGGAGGTCAATCCGCCCAATCCGACTGGTTACGCGCCGACCATGATGGTGGCGTGCATGAACGATCCGGATATGCCCGACCCGGCGCACCCCGGCAAGACCATGCGCGACCCGCTCTACAACCCCGGCTACAGCCAGTTCTGCTACGAGATCCCGTTCATGCCGGGCCAGACGCAGTACATGGACACGCCAGTGGTGCCTGTCCAGGCGTTCGCGGATGGCTACAACCAGCCGGACTGCGCCTATCCCGACGCCACGCCAGCCATTTCGACCGTGCAAGGCGATACGGTGGGTACTGGCAGCGGGCCATGGGTGCAGGCGGCAGGCAACAGCCTGACCATCAAGGCGCTTGGCGATCAGACGGTGACCAACCACGCCTACAGCGGCCCATCGGCCACGACGGCGCCGTTCAACGCGAAGTCCATCAGTCGGCATTACGGCTTTGGTAGCCGGCCTGCCGGTTGCCCGGCTTCGGGTCCGTGTCCGAACGTGACCATCGGCGGCAAGCCGATGACCGACGTGACGTGGAGCGACCTCAGCATCACGGGCAAGGTGCCCGCCGGCGTGGCGGCGTGCTCGGTGCAGCAGGCGGGTCAGTCTGCGGCCCAGTGCGGCGAACTTTCGATCGTGGCGGCCAATGGCAAGACGTCGATCGACACCGTTACCGTCACTATCGGCGGCAAGGCGCCGACGTTCGTCAACGGAGAGAACGGATCCAACAATGCCATCCAGACTGCCATCGACAAGGCGAGCCCGGGCGACATGATCCTGGTGGGCCCCGGCACGTACAACGAGATGCTGCTGATGTGGAAGCCTGTGCGCCTGCAAGGTGTCGGCGCTCCGTCGGTCGTGGTCAACGCCAATACGCATCCTTCGGGCAAGCTCGATCCGTGGCGCAGGCAGGTGCAGTGCCTGTTTGGCGTGGCGACGAACGGCGGTCTGATCTCCGCGACCAATCCGTATGACAAGTCGGGAACGTACACCTGCCCGGCGAACATGCAGCGGCAGGTGGATGCGATTCCGCTCGAACCGGTGATCGGCTGGGATGGCACCCTGAATGGCAACCTGGGCGAGCTGCTTATCGAGCCGACGCTGATGGGCGCCTACGAAGGGGCGGCGATCACGGTCCTGGCCAAGGGGGTACGTGACGTGTCCGTGAACGGCGTGCTGCAATCCGACCCGAACTGCAGCGCCAACGGTATCTGCACGCCGCTGACCAGCAGCGCGGCGGATTGCTCCACCTATCCGAGCAACTTCCTCTGCAACCCGTCGCGGATTGATGGCATCACCTTTACCAATAGTTCGCAAGGCGGTGGCGGGATTTTCCTGCACGGCTGGAACCACAACATGGAGGTCTCCAACAACCGCGTGTTCGGCAACGCCGGAACGCTGACAGGTGGCATCACGGTGGGGCAGGTGGAAGTGCCTGACGGCACCATCGCCGCCGACGGCTTCACGCAGCAGCCGTTTGCCTACAACACCAATGTGAAGGTGCACCACAACGCTGTCACGTCGAATGCCTCCTACGGCGACGAGATCAACTCCACCACGCCGTCTTCGGCGGGTGGGGTGACGTTCTGCTCGGGTGCCGACAACTACAAGTTCGACTACAACTGGGTGTGCGGGAACATCAGCAGCGGCGACGGTGGCGGCGTGGCCCACTTCGGCTTCAGCTACTTCGGCGAGATGTCGCATAACTGGGTGCTCTTCAACCAGAGCAACAACCCCACGCTTCCCACCTATGGCGGCGGCATCATCGTTCAGGGGGTTCCGCCGGATGGCACCTTCTGCGAGAACTCGGCAACCGACCTGGATTGCGCGCCGCAGTTGTCCGATGGCGCGGGCCCGGGGATAAAGATCGACAGCAACCTGATCGTCGGCAACACGGCGGAAAGCGGCAAGGGTGGCGGGCTGCGGCTCCAGTCGGTCAACGGCACCGACGTGGCGCGTAGCCCGACGAACCCGAGCCGCTGGTACCAGGTGTCCGTCACCAACAACATCATCGCCAACAACGTGGCGGGTTGGGCTGGAGGCGGGGTGTCGATTCAGGATGCGGTGTACGTGAGCTTCATCAACAACACGGTTGTGTCGAATGACTCGACGGCGTCCGCCGGCGTGCTGTTCAACACCGCCGCGGCAAGCCAGGCCAACGTACCACCGCCGACCAACTGCACCACCGTGGGTGCGGAAACGACCTGTGACCCGATCACGACATCCACCTATCAGCCAGCGGGACTGGAGACCGCGCGGCATACGCAGAACCTGCTCGGCGCGTTCAATGGACAGAGCGTGAACTGTCCGGCCGGGCTCCCGGGGTGCAAGACGTACTCGAACCCGGTGATCGCCAATAACCTGTTCTGGCAGAACCGGTCCTTCTACATCAAGGTGGGCGCGCTCGACCAGGGGATACCCGGCCTCCAGAACATCGTGACCCTGATCCCGACGCTGAACCAGTCGGGACATGCCACCGGCTACTGCGCGCCCAAAGCGGTGTACTGGGACATCGGCGCCTATGGCGACCAGGGGCCGAGCGACCACTCGTCGGGACTGACGCTTGCGCCACGGCAGTCGATTCTGACGGATGCCGCCGACTATCAGGGGCAGGGGAATCTGGGCTCCAATCCGGCCCTGGTGAGCCAGTACTGCAATGGCTCGCGCAAGCCGCCGGAAGCGGGTGGCAACGGCATCTCGGTGCCACCGGGCATTGCCGATGCGGTGATCCCGAACCCGCTGTTCAGCCTGACGCCGTCGGCCACGCCGGACGAGGGTAACCAGTGGATCAACATGTCCTACGGCCCGTTGTCGCTGGTGAATGCCTCCGTCACCGCGGGCAGCGCGGGGTACGGCGTGCCGCTTGGCAATTACTCGATTACGGGCGCGTCTCCGGCGATCAATGCGGCAGGGGCGGGTGCGCCGGACCACGACTTCTTCGGGACGCCACGGCCGCAAGGCGGTGGGGTGGACATCGGCGCGGTCGAGTACGTGCCCTCGAAATAAGGCGGCAACGAAATGACCTGTTTCGCATGCATCCTGACCACCACGGCGTTGCTGCTTGCCAGCGGCGCCGTGCCCGGCGCGCTGGCCGCGTCGGGCGATGCGACGGCGGCCAAGGCAGGCTCCGCGTCCGCCTATCGGCCCGTCAATGTGCCGAAACGGGCCCAGTCCTACTACGAGCTGAATCGCGGCGTGGACAACCTGCGGGTACGCCGCACGGCGTCGGGCAACCTGCTGCGCTTCAGTTTTCGCGTCGTCCAGCCTGAAATCGCTCAGGTGCTGGGCGACAAGAACGCCACGCCGTATCTGATTGGCCAGCGCACCCACGCACTGCTCGAGATTCCGGTGATGGACAAGATCGGCCAGTTGCGGCAGACCGGGCAACTGGAAGCTGGCCAGGAGTACTGGATGGTGTTTTCCAACAAGGGCAACGTGATCAAGGCCGGCGACCGGGTCAGCATACTGGTTGGCACGTATCGCATCGACGGCCTGGTGGTGGAATAGGTGGACGGGCTCGGACAAGTCGACGCCTGAACCGGGGAGGAGAAACCCATGAACCGAAATCTCTTTGTGGCGCTGGGTCTGGCCGTGCTCGTGACACCGGTCGCGGCCGCCGCCGCCGATGCAGGCCGGATGTCCGCCGCCCAGATCGTCGACCGGAACGTGGCCGCGCGGGGCGGCCTTGCGGCCTGGCGGGCGGTCAATACGCTGACCATGTCGGGCGAACTGGACGCGGGTGGCAAGAAGGAGACGAAGCTACCGTTCGTGGCCACCATGAAGCGCCCCCACAAGGTGCGATTCGAGTTGCGGTTCCAGGACCAGACGGCGGTGCAGGTCTACGACGGCACGCAAGGGTGGAAGGTCCGGCCGTTCCTGGGGCGGGACGGCGCCGAACCGTTCACGCCCGCCGAGGCAAAGGCAGCGGCCGAATGGGCTGAGCTCGACGGGCCGCTGGTCGATTACGCCCGCAAGGGGTCTACCGTCGAACTTGAAGGCACTGACACCGTGGAAGGCCATCGTGCTTACCGGCTCAGGCTGACGACGAAGGATAGGGTGCAACGCAGGGTGTGGGTAGATGCGTCGAGCTTCCTGGAGGTGAAGATGGACGGCGAACCCCGCGTGATGGACGGACGGCCGCGTCCGGTTGCGATCTACTACCGCGAATACGGCAAGGAGAACGGCCTGATGATGCCGCACGTCGTGGAAACCGTGGTTGTTGGCGTCAAGCCGGGGCACAAGATGAAGATCCAGCGAGTGGCCGTGAATCCGCCGGTAGACGATGCGGCGTTCGCCAAGCCGCAGGCTGCCGTTCCGGGAGCCGCAGGCCAGTAGCAGGGGGCGAACGCCATGAGCACCATAGCAACACGCGCCCGGACCATGGGCACCAGGGCGATGGCTGGTAACGCGCTGGCCGCCTGTCTGCTGGTACTGGCAGGCGCGCAGGGCTGCGCGGCGGAGCCTACCGCTGCCGAGGTCGTCGAGAAGCATGGCAAGGCCATTGGCGGCGCGGAAGCCTGGCGCAAGATCGATGCCATGGTATGGGTCGGGCACGTGGAAAGCGCGCAGGCCCCCGCCCAGTTCGTGCTGGCCCTCAAACGGCCCAACAAGACGCGCTTCGAGATTCGCGGCGGCAGTCAACAGGCCGTGCGGATCTTCGACGGCAATCGCGGCTGGAAGGTGCGTTCGGCGCAGGGCAAGCCGAGCCTGACGCCCTACACGCCGGAAGAGGACAAGTTCGCGCACGACGAGCAGGTCATCGACGGGCCGCTGATCGACTGCGAGGCCAAGGGCATTACCGTGGTGATGGAGGGCACTGACGAGGTTGACGGGCACAAGGCCTACCGGCTCGGTGTCGCCTTGCCCTCCGGCAGTTCGCGCCGCGAGTGGATCGACGCGCAGACCTATCTCGATATCAAGTCGGAGCGGCAGTCCCGCAACGCCGCCGGACAGGCGCATCTGGTGACCGTGTACTACCGCGATTACCGGGAGGTGGACGGCGTGCGTCTGCCATTCGTCATTGAGAGCGGCGAGGGCATGGCGCGTGCCGGGGAACGGCTCGTGATCGATCGCATCCAGATGAATCCGCCATTGCAAGACATCATGTTCGCCAAGCCGCCGTCGATGCGTGGCAGCGAAGAAGCGGCACGACCCACTGCGGCGCCCCCATACGGCTTCCGCCCGGCCCCGATGCAATGAACCCGCTTGCTTGCCGACTCTGGCGGATTGCCGCGTGGCTGGCGCTGCTATTGCTGGCGGGCCTAGCCCGTGCCGACCCGCCGCCAGACGCTGGCGAGCGGATTTTCCGGCAGGGCACGCTGGCCTCGGGCGAGCCGCTTCAGGCCATCCGCGATGGCGGGATGCGCATGGAGGGCCAGGCCGCCGCCTGCATGAACTGCCACCGGCGCAGCGGGCTCGGCGCGCGTGCCGGCCTGACGGCGATTCCCCCGATTACGGGCAGGTATCTCTTTCACCCGCGCGCAACTAATCCCGACGATCTCGACCTGCCATTTGTCGATGGCATCCGTATCGACCGCGAGCCCTACACGGAGGCTACGCTGGCACGGGCCATCCGCAGCGGGCTCGACTCGGAAGGCCGGCCACTGAGCTACCTGATGCCGCATTTCGCATTGGACGATGCCGATATGGCGGCGCTGATCGGCTTTTTGAAGCGCCTTGACGCACGCACGCTGCCCGGCGTCGATGGGACCATGCTGCACTTCGCCACGATCATCACGCCAGACGCGGACCCGGTCAAACGCCAGGGAATGCTGGACGTGTTGCAGCACTATTTCGCTGACAAGAACGCGTTCCCGCTGGGCCCCACGCCGCGTCTGCGCGCGTCGCGCAGCATGATGTTCATGGTGAACCGGCGCTGGCAGCTGCATGTCTGGGAACTGAGCGGCGCGCCCTCCGCGTGGCAGGCGCAATTGCAGAAACATCTCGCGGAACAGCCGGTGCTGGCCGTGGTATCCGGGCTTGGCGGTTCGAACTGGGCGCCGGTGCACGCGTTCTGCGAGCAGGCAGCCGTGCCGTGCCTGTTTCCCAATGTCGAGGTGCCCGCCGAGGAGGGCAAGGGGTTCTATTCGCTCTACTTTTCCAATGGCGTCACCCTTGAGGCGCAGTTGATGGCACGGTCGATCCTGCGCGGCCAGGACGGCAAGGCAGTTGGCCCGGTGCTTCAGGTATACCGCGAGGGCGATAGCGGTGACGCTGGCGCCAGGGCGCTCGCGGCAGCGCTCATGCCCGCAGGCGTTACGGTGTCGAACCGCGTGCTGAAGGCGCACGAGAGCATCGCCAGCGCACTGCGCAAGGTGCCAAAGGGCAACGTACTGGTGCTTTGGCTGCGCCCGCCGGATGTGGCGGCGCTTGGCGGCAGCCCACCGCCCGGAACGACCGTGCTGATGTCGGGGCTGATGGGCGGGCTGGAACATACGCCTGTCCCTGCGGGCTGGCGAGCGGTCACCGAGTTGGCGTATCCCGTCGACTTGCCCGAACGCCGGCGTGTGCGCGTCGACTATGCGCTCGGATGGTTCACGATCCGGCGCATCCCGCTGGTGGCCGAACAGGTGCAGGCGGATACGTTCCTGGCTTGCGGGCTGCTAGCCGAGACCCTGAACCATATGGCCGATACCTTCCAGCGCGACTACCTCGTGGAGCGCGTGGAGGACATGATCGAGCGCCGCGTCATCACCGGATACTATCCGCGCCTGACTCTCGCGCCAGGGCAGCGATTCGCATCCAAGGGCGGCTACATGGTCCGCTTCTCGGGGCCGGATGGCACCCGGGTTGCGGCGGATGGGGACTGGACGGTGCCCTAGGCGCGCCGGGCGGAGGTTTACCTATCCCAGTTAGGGGAGGGTTCCCCATGCCGCCCTTGGCGCTGCTTGCCCACAATGGAGTAAACACCCGCCAGGGTGCGCGTCAGCGAAACGTCGAGGAGGGGACTCCCATGAAAGCGTACGCAAAGCGTTGGAGCAAAGTGGCGGCAGTGACCGCCGTTGGGCTGATCGTGTGCGTCTCGATGGGCGCCGTCGGTCATGAATCCGACGATCCGCATTCCCATCACGAGATGAAACGGGAGATGCATACGTCCACGGTGGACTATCGCCTGCCGCCGGTGACGCTGGTGCGTGACGATGGGCAGGCCGTGTCGCTGGCCAATGAACTCGATGATGGCCGGCCCGTGGTACTGACCTTCATCTACACCACGTGCACGTCGATCTGTCCGGTCATCAGCCAGACGCTGTCACAGCTTCAGGCGGAACTGGGTCCTGACCGGGACAAGGTGCATCTGGTCTCCATCTCGATCGACCCCGAGCACGACACCCCGGGACGGTTGCGGGAATATGCGGCGAAGTTCGGCGCGGGCCCGGAGTGGCAGCACTACACCGGCGCAGTGTCGGCCAGCGTTGCCGCCCAGAAGGCCTTCAACGTTTATCACGAAGACAAGATGAATCACAGTCCGGTGGTCCTGCTGCGCGCGGCGCCGGGCAAGCCCTGGCTGCGGATAGATGGTTTCGCGACGGCGGACGAGATCCTCCATGCGTACCACCATCTGATGGCGTCGAACTGATCTCGCCGGGCGCACGAACATCGCGCCAGTCGTCCGAATGCGGAGGCCCACCATGAATGCGATTGCCCTGTCTCGTCTGTCAGGTCCGGCACGTCTGGCGCTCGGGCTGATGCTCGCTGCGTGCCTTGCGCCATGTCAGGCAGCGGATGACAGCGGGAGCGGGGCGGGCACAGGCCTGCCGCCCGGAACGCTCGCCGTCGTCAACGGCGTGCCGATTGCGCAGACGCAGCTCGACGACGCCTTGCGTGTGGCGCGCCAGGCAGACACCCCGCAGATGCGCCAGTTCTTCACACAGGAACTGATCGTGCGCGAAGTGCTGCGGCAGTCGGCGGAAAAGGATGGGTATGACCGGAGGCCGGAAGTCGTGCAGGCCGCCAACACCGCGAAGGCGTCGGCGGAGGCGGAGCTTTACCTGCGCGACAACCTGCGCCTCGATCCGATTACCGATGCGCAGGTCAAGGCGCGGTATGACGAGGTAGTCAGCATGATGGGGAAGGAGGAGTACAAGGTCCGCATCATTTCGGTGGCGGACGATCGGACCGCCCGTACCGTGCTGGAAAAGCTCAGGGCGGGCGTGTCCTTCGATGAGCTGGTCCGGATGTACAGCGTGGCGTCGAGCAAGGAGGGCGGGGGCGAGATGCCGTGGATCACGTTCCGGGTGCCCGTGGTCGAAGGCAAGAGCCAGGGCGTGCCGGTAGCCGTGGCCGAAGCCGTCTCCCATCTGGAGGTTGGTGCGGTCACGCAGGAGCCAGTCGTGGTCGACAATCTTCGTGTCATCGTCAGGCTCGATGCGAAGCGTGCCACGCAGGTCCCGGCATTTGACGAAGTCAAAGACGACATCCGCAGGCAACTGCATATTGTGGCGCTCAACAAGGCCAGGGCGGATGTGGTCGGCAATCTGATGCAGGCGGCGACGATCCGGCAGTAGAGCCGTAGAGCCGTAGAGCCGTAGGGCAGTAAAGCAGCAGCACCGGCCATCGCCGGCGCATTACCCCGAGGCCAGCAGCCTGCGGTAGTGCGCCATGACCATCGGTACGTAGGCCTGCGTTTCCGCGTAGGCCGGGATCCGGTTTCCCGCCTGGATCACCGCATTCTCGCCAGCGTTGTAGGCCGCCAGCGCAAGTTCCAGATCATCGCGGAACAGGTCCAGCAGATAGCGCAGGTACTGTGCGCCCGCGAGTATGTTGTCGCGCGGATTCAGCATGTCGCCGGTCGAGAACCGCTTGGCGGTATCCGGCATCAGTTGCATCAGTCCGATCGCGCCCTTTCTCGATACCGCATTGGGATTGAAGCGCGATTCGATGGCAATCACGGCACGGATCAGTTCCGGCGGCAGGTGGGAGTTGCGGCTGGCTTCCGAAATGAAAGTCGCGAACAGCGCGGCGTCGGTGGGCAGATCCCTCGGCTCCCGGGGCTTGCGCTCGGCCGGTGGATTGCCGGCGACCAGCAGGTGCAGATGTGGATTTCCCGCCGTATTGGTCAGCGTGATGGACCCGTCCGCACTGACCGCGCCGAAGATCTGGGCCCGTGCCACGCGCGCAAAGGCAAGCCCCACGATCACCACGACCGTGAAAAGGATGGTCCTCGGCAACGTTGATGGCTTGCGCTCAGTCATTGGCGTCCCCTCCCAGTACATTCTGGTACGTCCCGACCCATTGCGGCAGGAGGAAGTATCCCCATGACGCAGTAGGGATTGTGGGAGTTGTAGGGATTGTGGGGTTCCTGGCGCCCCGTGCAGCGTTTGCGCACTCCGGGCCAACCCTGATTCACTCATGTTTACCTTGACGCGGGCAGGCGCGTCTCCGACACTTCGCAGAACTATGCAATGATCAGTTTGACGCGCTCTGGCGTCCGGATCACTTGCTGCGACGCACCGCCAGTTGGAGACTGGGAAAGGACCCGCATGAGCGCATTCTTCTACGCATTACGACCGGTATTGTTCGACTCGCTTGGCGTGATCGTCTTTGCCGTACTGTTTGCCATGAAAGTCGATGTCGTGGTGGCCACTGCGGCAGGTACTGCCGTGGCGGTCGGCGTGGTGCTCTGGGCGAGGTTTCGCGGTGAGCCCATTGCCGCGCTGCAATGGATCAGCCTGATCAGCGTGCTGGTATCGGCCGCTGCCACGTTACTGACGAACGACCCCCGCTTCGTGATGGGCAAGCCCAGCGTGCTGTATGTGCTGGTCGGCGTGGTCATGCTGCGCGGCGGCTGGATGCACCGCTACGTGCCACCGGTCGCGCGGGAGCGCATGGGCGATCTGCTGACCCGTTATGGCTACCTGTGGGCCGGGCTGATGCTGCTCACCGGCTTGCTGAACCTGGTGGTGGCAGTGGCGTTCACGGCATCGTGGCCGCTCTTTATCGGCGTGTTTCCGCTGGCATCGAAGCTTGCGCTGTTCGGCATCCAGTTCACGCAAATGAAGCTGGCCGCGCGCCGGATGGGCATCGTGCAGCCCCAGGTCGGCGGGGAGGGGGCCGCCTGACCCCTCGGTTCATCGGGCTTTAGTTCATCAGGCTTTGGTTCATCAGGCTTTGGTTCATCAGGCTTCAGAACGACCCAACCCAACTCCCCAGCGCGATCACCGCCGCCAGCGCCAGCATCGGGCCGACGATCCCCACCATCACGATGCCGCCGTAGCTTTCCCGATGCGTGGCGCCGCATACGGCCAGCAGCGTGACCACGGCCCCGTTGTGCGGCAGCGTGTCGAGTGTGCCAGCGCTCATCACGGCCACGCGATGCAGGATGGCGGGATCGATGCCCAGGTCGAAGGCACGTGTCAGGTAGGTGCCACCCAGCGCATCGAGCGCAATGGTCAGGCCGCCAGAGGCTGAGCCGGTCAGCGCCGACAATACGTTTGTTGCCACGGCCAGCGACACGAGCGGGCCTCCCTCGATCGACAATACCCAGTCCCGCACGACGCCGAACCCGGGCAGGCTGGCGACCACCGCGCCGAATCCCACCAGACTGGCCACGCTGAGCACCGGCAGGGCGGCGGCGTGAGCGCCAGCCCCCATGCTGTCGCGCAGCTCCGGCAGGCGCCGGAAATTCAGCGCAATCAGGCAGAGAATGGCAGCGGTCAGTGCGACGATAACGGACCACACGCCGCTGACTGCCTGCAGCGTGGTCGCGCCCCACTCGGGCAGGCCGAGGTAGTCGGCATCCACCCGTGGCAGCACCACGAAGCTCATGAGCAGGTTCACCACGATCACCACGGCCAGCGGCAGCAGCGCGATAAAGGCTGCTGGCGGCTCGTCGCTGCGACTGCCTTGCAGCGCCTCGGCCGGGTCGAATTCGCGTGCGGTACTGGCAAGCTCACGGATCAGCGGGCGCTCCGCCACCTCATCGGGCGAAGCCTCCTCCTCGGCAATGGCGTAACCCTCGCCCCTGCGGCGCGCAGCGTTCTCGCGCTGCGACAGCCACCACAGCCCGAACGTCAGCATGATCGCGCTGGCCACGATACCCAGGCCGGGCGCGGCGAACGGCGTGGTGCTGAAGAACGGCATGGGAATCGCGTTCTGGATCGCCGGCGTTCCCGGCAGCGCCGACATCGTGAACGTCGACGTACCCAGCACGATGGCGGCGGGCATCAGGCGTGGCGGGATGTCCGCCGCGCGAAACAGCGCGTGCGCCATCGGCGCCAGCACAAAGAACGCCACGAACAGGCTCACGCCGCCGTAGGTCAGCAGCGCGCCCGCAAGCACCACGGCCAGCATCGCACGCTGGGGACCGAGCACGCGCGTCATCCATTCGGCGATGGCCGTGACGGAGCCGCTGTCGTCCATCAGCTTGCCGAACAGGGCGCCGAGCAGGAACAACGGGAAGAACTGGGCAACGAACCCCGCCGCCGTGCCCATGAAGGTCTGGGTCCAGTGAGCCAGCAGCGGTTCGCCCGCCGTGGCCGCGGCCAGCAGGGCCGCCGCCGGCGCGATGATCAGGATGCTCCAGCCGCGAAACGCGAGCCAGATCATCGCCCCCAGGGCGATGACGATGCCAAGGAGACCCATGGTTCAGATCTCCTCGAGCAGTTCGTCGAGATTGAACGAAGAGCGCTGGCCGAGCGCGTCGCCGTGCTCGGCCAGGAATTGCGAAGCCGCTTCACGCCCTTCGTCGCGCAGCAGGCACAGGAACGACCACTCTGCATTCATCTTCGATGCCGTGCCGTACTCCGCGATCTTGTCGCTGGCAATGCGGTGGATGCGCATATTGGCCCATTGAGCTCCTTCCGCGTCACCGGGATCGGCCACGCGCTGCAGCACCGCCATCATCCGCAACTCCTTGAGCAGCGCGGCGTTGAACGAGATTTCGTTGAGGCGGTTCACGATGTCCCGGGCGCTGCGTGGCGCGCCGGGGCGGGCCACGGGGTTGATCTGCACAAGGATCGTGTCGTGCGAGCAGCATTCCCGCACCAGCGGCGTGATCGTCGGATTGCCGGCGTAGCCGCCATCCCAGTACGGCACCCCGTCGATTTCCACGGCCTGGAATACCGTGGGCAGACACGCCGAGGCCAGCAGCACCTCGGACGTGACCTCCGCGTTCTTGAACACGCGTCCGCGGCCGGTTTCCACATTGGTGGCGGTGACGAACAGGTGGATAGGCGCGCGCGCCAGCAGCTCGAAGTCGATGCTGGCCTGCAGGATATCGGCCAGCGGATTGCTGCCGGCGCGGTTCAGGTCATAGGGCGACCAGATCCGAGCCGCCAGATCGGCGGCGACGAACAGCGGGGAATCGTCGAGGGTCCAGCGGCCCAGGATCACGTCCAGCGGACTGCGGCGGAACGGGCTGAAACGCGCCGTCTCGGAGACGCGCTGCCAGAAGTCCGACAACGCCTGCCGGGCGCCTTCGGCGCCGCCAAGCGCGTGGCCATGCACGAGCACCGCGGCGTTCATGGCGCCGGCCGAGGTGCCGGAAATGCCGTCGATCTCCAGCCACGGCTCTTCGAGCAGCCGATCGAGCACGCCCCAGGTGAAGGCGCCGTGCGCGCCGCCGCCCTGTAGCGCCAGGTCGATCAGCAGCGGCTCCCGCCTTGGCGGCGGTGCGGCGGTCTTGCCATCGTCGGCCATGTGTCTCTCCGTTGGGTGAATCACGTGAGGTACAAGCCGCTCTATTATTTGTGTTGCGCTGCAACTTAGGCAAGCGGAAAGAATGTCGTGTAGACCAGACGTTCCTCCACCACCCGGCGCCGCAACGATTTGCCGGCCCGGACTTCTGGCACGGTGCGGTCGGTGTAATACCGCTCGAACTCCCGGATGGCCAGCCGCGCGGGCTTGCCTGCGACATCGGGCAGTGTGACCGTGCCGGACCAGATGACCGGATCGAGCAGGTCGCCCAGCGATGGCCGTGTCACGTCGATTGCTCCAATGGCGCCAATAGCCCCAATAGCCCCAATAGCCCCGGTGACGGCAGCGGGCGGTGCGATGCGGCCAAGCCCTAGCACTTCCGGGACGATGCGCTGCGGCGCCTGCCCCACCAGATGCTGGCCGACGGTGCCGATATTCAGCGGGGCCTTCGGGTCCAGCAGGCTGTCCGCCAGCACGCGAACATCCTGCCAGGCCAGATCGCTGTCGATGGCCGGATCCCGCGTCTGCAGCACGACTTCCACCTTGTTGCGCCCGGTCTCGCCCTCGGTGCCGAATGGCGGGATAAACGAGATGTCGAGATATTCGCCATCGGCCGACCACTTCATCGGCCCGTGGGCCGGCACCGTACCGCGCAGGCTGACGTTGACCTGCGTCCCCGTGCGGGCGAAGGTGGCGCGTCGGCGCGGCAGGATCTGGGCGAACTCGCAGAGCACGACTTTCGACACCAGCGCCTCGTCGATTGCATTTGGCTGGTAGCGGACCAGCGCCAGCCGCACGAACGGCATATAGGTCAACCCCGGGTCCAGCTCGATATCGCAGTACCAGCAACTGCGTTCGGCGTGCCAGTGAACCCGATGCCCGACCACCATGACCCTGGGATTGCCCGCTTCCTGCAGCGGGGCCAATGCCGATGTCACCCGCGCCGGGAAGTCGGTGTCGTGGATCGACATTTTCGGCAGTACCGAATCCCAGAGCGGATCGGCGCCCCACTGGGTCACGAGCCCCTCGAGCGGCAGCGGGATGCTGGCGAAATCCCCGCTGGCCGGCAACACGACGCCAAGCAGTTCGCCTTCGCCGGACGTGAACCACGGGCGATCCAGCCATACGCGCACGCCGTTGCCGAGCCGGGTGGTGTCGAAGTCCGTGTTGGTGGGCGTGCCGCTCCAACGGAACGTCGGCACGCAGTAGCGCACGCGCGGCGCATCCGGCGGAGCGCTGGCGGGTATGACGGTATAGGCGTCGGTGCCATCGGCAGCCCGCAGCATCGGTGCGCCCGGATCGTCGTCGGCGCCACGCACCATGCGCGGCCCCTGGGCGAATTGCCCGGTACGGGTGATGGCGTTCGGGTCCGCATAAAGGGCCGCCGGCAGGTACTCGCGGAAGCGCGTCGTAGCCCGCAGGCAGTACGACACCAGACGGCATTTCGTATCGCCGAATTCGTGCTGGTCGCCGCGCGTGCGGGGTCGTAGCGGATCAGCGATCATCGCATCGACAAGCGGACCGAGACTGTCGAGGTTGGGTCCGTTTTCCGGCAGGGCGATCTCCGCCAACGTGCCCTCGCAATGCGCGATCCGGGGGCCTGCGGCGTCGGCGGGGTCATCGATCCATTCGGTCCATGTCGCCTGCAACTCGAGCTTGCCCGTGCTCGGCCCATGCACCCGCACACGCGCGCCAAGTTTGGCAAAGCGATCGCCCGGGCTGCGTGCTGTGCCCAGTCCGGTCAGGAATTCCGGCGTGCAGACCGGTTGCTGCGTCGCGTGAACCAGCACCAGCGGCCGGTACGGCGTGAGCATCCATGCCGCGCCCGTCAGCGCCATCTGCTGTAGCAGCGCCTTTTCGGCGGCGGTATCCACCCAGTCTGGCAGGCCGAACGTGCCGATCAGGTCGGGATGGACAAAGCTGGCATAGGTCAGCCTCGCGATCTGGCCCTTGGGCAGAAGGAACGTCAGCGTGCGGGCGTCGGCGTCCCAGCGTGGTGCGCCGTCGTCGGGATACGTGACCTGACAAGGTGGGTCGGCGAGCAGTCCGATGCGTTCCGCCAGCACGATGCGCAGCCCACGTGTATCGGGCCAGCGCTGGTCGAACGCCACCATCAGGACGAGTTCGTTACCCGGAATGGCGACGATCTCGGCACCCGCGCCCAGTGACATCGGCCCGGTCACGCCGGGCAGCCGGCTGCCCGGCGCGGCGCGCAGCGCGATGCCCCCGGCTGCGACATCGGGCAGCCACGGCGTTGGCACCCGTGCCTCGCGATGGATCACGTACTGGCCAGCCGCGAGCCGGTCGCCAGTCGGGTTGTCCGGCGACGGCAGGGCTGGCGGCACCGCGACGGTGGTGGCAACGTTCGCCAGCGCCGTGGGGGTGATCAACGCCACGTCAGCGCCCGGACCGGTGTCGTAGAGCGTGCCGGATTCGCGCGCGGCCAGCGCGTACGCATCGCGGATTCCCGATGCGGATCCGAACATTGGATCAAACAGGCCGTGGGTCTCGCACAGCGTTTGCGACGCCTTGGGCGGTACCACATGCCGCTCGTTCGCGGGTGTGTAGGCGAAATCGGCGGAAGCGGGCAGCTTGATCGCATCGGCAAACGCGCCGGTCGTCAAAAAGGTGGCCGGATCGGCGTCGTAGTTGCTGCGAATGACCATGCGTTCCAGCGACTCCCCCTCGCTGGTACGCGCGCGTTGCACCAGCACGGGCGGGTCCACCGGCTCGAAACGCCAGTACGTGACTGGCTGCGTGACCTCCAGTTCGTTTTCTCCGTCACCGAGCGAGGGGTCGTCGACATCGAGGCTGTTACCGGCGAGATCGACCAGCCGCGCGCGCAAGCGATAGGCAAAGCCGAAGCGCAGCCGGGGCAGACTGCCTTTCGCGGCCACGAAGCTGGCCAGGATGCCGTTCCCATCGGTAGCGGCCGCGGCATCGGTCACATCGGTCGGCACTTCGGCCTGCACGCCCGAATCGCCATCCTGCGCGCGCAGCGTGCGGCCCGGACGCGGCACCACCAGGCTCCATCCAGCCCAGCGGAACAACGATTCGTGCAGATAGTGATCGTCAGGGTCGGCGCCGCTGGCAGGGTTGGCGGTACTTGTCGTCGATGCGCCCTTGACGTAGCCCTCGTCATCGGCAGGCAGCGAGAGCTTCGCGCCCGTCGCGGCAATCTGGTATGCGCCTTGCCGCCGACACAGCGATTGCCAGCGACCCGGCTTGCCTCCGATGATCGGCTGCACGTCGACCCTATACCCGCGCAGCACATCTTCCGTGAACAGGGCAATCCCGGCCGAAGCCGCCGCGCCGCTGCGGACGGCGCCATCCTTGGCGGCGCTGCTGGCGGCCCCGAAGGCCAGCGCGGCGGCACGCCCATGGCGGGAGACACCGATCCCCCCGGCACGCAACGCGGCAACGGGCTGGTCGTCCCCGGTGGTGTAGGTCACCGCGCCATCGGTGCCGGTCTTGTGGCTCTTGTCGATCAGCCGCTGCGCCGACAGCACGAAATCCACGGTCTTCAGCGCGGTGCCGTCGGGGTCTACCTGATAGACGTCGAACGGAATGCGCTTCGACTGATCCCAGCGATCATTGGCGCCGCCCAGCCGCAGCATTCCCATGTGGTGATCGTTGGTGCGCGGGCGGGCCGTGAAACGTTGCGAGTCGGCCTGCCACGCGGTGGCCGGGCAGCCATCCACGCCGGGATCGTGATCATTGGCCCAGCGCAGATCGAGTTGCATCGTCCCTTGCGCGTTGCCTTGCTGGCCGACCTGCTGATCGATCGGGTTTTCGGCGGGCAGGACGAAGTCGAGCAGCACACCAAGTCTGCGCAGCAGGGCTGGGTAGTCGCTGTAGGACGCCAGACGCTTGTGGAAGTCGAGCGTCTGGGTCTCGGGCGGCGGGGGAATGCCCTTGCCGCTCGGCCGGCGCATGGCAAGCGCATCCGCCGAGAGGGGTTCCCGGCGATAAAAGCGGTCGGCCTGGTACAGCGTGTATTCGGCGGCGGTGGCCCAGTTGGCCATCAACGCCGTATCGGGCGTGCCGGTGGGCGGCTGCCAGTCCGGCGGCAGCACGCGCACCGGGAAACTTGCCCCGTTGACCGGGTTGCCACCCCTGTCGACACCGATGCCGGCCGCGGTGCCCGAGTATTTCGAGTTAGGGCCGAATACGCTATTGCGCAGCACCTGCTCGATGCCACCATCGCCATCGTTGAAGAAACGGGCGAAGCCACCCTGGCGCTCCGCGCCCACCTCGCGCGGTGCCCCCATGTCGATCAGCATGGCGCGTAGTGCCGGATTGGCCGATGACCAGGGCAACAACGTCGGGTGCCGGCTGGTGGCGCCCACGGCCAGTTGCGCGTAGTACTTGCGCGCCAGACCGAGCACGTTGCGCACGGCGTAGGAGCGCAGGTTGACCCGGCTCATGTCGTTGAAGACGAAGCCATCAACCGGCGTCTCCGGCGCGAAGAGCTGGCTCCACAGATCGACGTCGGGCTGTGCCTGACCGGCAAGCGGCCCAAGTGGCTCGAGTGGCAGCAACGTGGTGCCGATGCGTAGCCCGAACTTTGCCTCGGCCACGGTCCTTGGCCAGAGCAGCCATTCAGGAAAGGCCCGGAGTTGTCGCTCGTTCGCGCGTTCGGGTGTCAGTCGCGGCGAAGCGACGACCGACACCTTGAGGCGCCCCTTCAAGGCCCCCTCGGTCACACGCCCGGCGGGCAGGACCGTCCAGAGAATCGTTTGCGTGGCCATGCGCAGCCCCCTGTTTGACCAACGTCGGGTCAGGCAAATGCCTCGGCGTACTGCCGCCAGGCGTACTCGGTGTCGTCGTGGATCAGCGCCAGTTCGTCCGTCAGCGGCAGGGCCGGCTGCAGCCCCATGAGTTCGCGGAAGGTCGGGTCGCCGTTCGCGCCGGCGAACTTTCGCTCGCAGCTGATCGTGACGCTGGTGGAGAACAGGAACACCTCGACTTCGATCGTCAACTGCGCGCGTCCCACGCACTTGCCGCTTTGCGATTCGTACGCCAGCGCAAGGTAAAGCTCGATCGACGCCGTGATCAGCCCCAGCACGCTGACGCTGCCGCCAAGGCGGAAATAGCCGGTCAGGGCGCAGTTGTCCTGCTCCATGCGGAAGTAGATGCCGGCCATGACATGGACACCGCCGGATGCCACGCCGAGGTTGACCGAGATGCTGGCGCCAAACTCGAACGAGGCTTCCAGCAGCTGGATGCCGCCCGGATCAAGCGTGATGCCGAAGAACCCGCCGCCGCCAAACATGCAGACAGACAGATTGAACGGCTGCTCGCGCGTGCAGAAATTGAACCGCACCGCCAGCGGCTGGCCAATGAACGGCACCGTGAACCCGGCGCCCAGCGCGAGGTTGCTGAGATTGAACATGCCCACCGAGATCGACGGCAGGGCCACATTGAAGCCCGCATCTATCCCCTGGGTGGAAATATCCAGGTAGGGCGGGTCGGAGAAGCCGTCGAGCGGTATCAGGTCACGCAGCGTCTCCACGAATGAGAGCGGGCCGATAAATTTGATGTCGTTGAGCAGCACGTCGACGTTCATCTTGTCGGCGGTGCCAACGCGGAATTCGATCTTCTCGAAATTCAGTTCCAGGAAGCCGGCAGCGCCTATCAGGATCAGGTCGAAATGCTTGAGCGAACTGACGACCGTGAGCTTCGGCTGCCCGCCGCCTGATTTCTTGACCTTGGCCTCCACGGCCACCGAGAAGCCGGCGGGGTCGTTGGGGTGAAAGATCGGGCCGGAGGCTGGCCAACTGGCGATGCGCGGGTTCCAGTTGAAGCGGATGGTCAGTTCATCGCCGAACAGCACCTGCAAAAGCGTGCGGAGCACATCATCGCTCACTGCGAGCGCCTGCATCATCGCGTCGAGTACGTTCAACAGCGTCTGCCGCGCCGCGCCTTCGAGCAGCCGGAAGTTGGCGAGGGTATTCCGCAGCGGCGCCAGCGCGTTCTGCACGGCCTTGAGGTGGGTAAAAGACGCGTCCGGATCGCTCAGCAGCGCCTGGAACGCTTTCGGGTCGCCGAGGATCGCATCGAGCGCGGCGAACAGCGCCTTGCCTTCGGCCACCAGCGCGGCCACCGTGCCGAGGTCGCCGGCAAGCGCCGTGGCAACGTTGGCGGCCTGAACCAACGACTGACGCAGGCCAGAGGGTAGCGAGACACCGGCGACCGTCGCACCCGCGGTGGCGCGCAATTGATCCGAGGCGCTCTGCACAGCCGTGATCGCCGTGGCGAGATTGGGCAGAGCAGGCGCTGCGTCGATCGACGTGTTGACCAGCGGCGCGATAGCGTTGCTGAGTGCGGTCAGCGCGGCTTGCAGGGCGTCCAGTCGCGCCTGCGCATCGGCAACGAGGCCCGGCGCGTAGGTGGCGGCCTGCTGTTTCAGGTCTGCCACCGTCGAGCCAATGGCGCTCACCCCGCCCGTGGCGGCGCTGCCTGTCTGCCCGGCCAGCCCAGTCAAGGCGGCATAAAGCTGCGCCAGACCGTTCAGGAATAGTTCGGCCTGGCTGCCGCACTCCGAGACAAAGCGCGGCACCTGCTCGGGCGTGTCCACCAACGACGTCACTGTCTCAATGACCGCGCCGAGTGGAATGCATCCGAACAGCAACGGAAGGTTGGGCAGTCCGGCGCCGGGGAAGGCATCCGACCCGGTCATGCGCCCGCCCACGAAATCGTTGACAGAGCCGGCGACCGGCCCGGTCAGGCGAGACACCGCGCTCGGACTGAGGTTCGGCTGGACGAAGCCGCCGGCGCGATCCCCCTGTGCGGAGAAATCGAGCCGGGCCTGGTTCTTCGGATCGTCTGGCACGATGTTGACGAACACCTGTCCCTTGTTGTCCGCGCCGAACTCGCTGACCAGGTAGGTGTTGTTCCATTCCACCACGTTGGCGTCGCCGCTGCCCGTAAGCTGCGCCAATGCAGGAATGCGCACCGTGGCCCGAACCACCTTCGGATAGAAGGCGGGACGCTGCTGGGTCTGGCCGTACGCCTTCAGCGTTGGATTGCCGGTGCCGGCTTCCGCGCCGAAGCGTAGCTCGCGCACCTCCAGCATCGTGTCACCGGGCTGGGCGCTGCGCGCCAGCGTCATCGATTGCGGCGCCATCGTCGCGCCACGTCCCGTGCCGGGGACCTCGCCGGGTGGCAGCCCTTGATCCCAAAGCGTCTGCGCTTTGGCGAACGTGTCGTTCGCAGTGCTCGGGTCCATGGCGATGGATTCATACATGAACACCATCGGCAGGTCGAAGCGGATGGCGCGCCCGTCGAGATCCGTGCCTTCGCAGCGGAACGGAAACGGCACGCCGCCGACCAGGGGCCAGATCGGGGCCGTCGTCGGCGTTACCGGGCTCAGGTCCGGCGTCACCAGGCTCAGGATGCGCACACTGGTCAGGGGCATCTGCAGGTGCAATTGCGTGCGGCCATCGGTACCGCTGCGCAGATCGGTCTCCGTGAAGGCCCGCTCGCGTTCGCGCACGATGATGAACGTACGCTTGCGTAGCACCGCCGCATTGCCGGGCACACCGCCATGCTGGAATTTTCGCTCGGTGACTTCGACCAGCACCGCGCGGTGCCCGAAGGGCCATAGAAACCCGCGCTTGACCGTGCGCACGTAGTGGTCGCGCCCCATGCTGCCGCGATGGGTCCAGGCGACGAGGTCGATCGACTGGGGGCCGTCCCATACGCCACGCACGTTGATCCACGCGCCCAGCGCGGAGAGCATCAACTGATCGGCAGGAATCGCGGCGGGGGTGTAGCCAGAGCGCGAGAAGTTGGACGACAGATGGACAATGCTGTAGCGGTCCATGTCGTTGAGTGCTGCCTTGAACGGCATGTCCACGGGAGCGGGCAGTTCCCCGACGGCGGCCGGAAACTTGGCCTGCATCGGCTTCGACGTCCCTTCACCCGCCAGCGCCCAGACCGCGCGCACGATGCGGTTGGGGTCGGGGTGCGGGGGCACGATGGTGCCCTGATCGGTGGGTGCCACGAGCTGGGTGTGCCATAGCTCCGTATGCCCGTCCGGCGTGGTGACTGGCGCCACCGCGTGATGCCAGCGCTCATCGGCATCGGGGCTCAGGATCAGGCGCCAGGGTACCTCCAGCGCGGTCTGCTGGGCGGTAGGCTCGGCGGGACGGGGTTTCAGGCCCGACAGGATCGGACCCAGCCCGACGTCCGTGGTAACGCCCCGGCGAACGTCGATGGCCGGCAGGGCCGCACGGCGCCGTGCCGTAGCCGGGGCCACCTGCCGCCGCTCAAGCGTCGACGTATCGCGCTGGACCGATGCGAGCTTCAGGTTGCGTAGCGTGATGCTCGGCAGGGCGGCGCGCTGGGCCAGCGTCAGGCTGCCGGTTGCCTGCGCGATCAGTCCGCCGAGCCATTCGGGAAAAGACAGGGGCGGTTGCGCGGCCGTGGGCGGCAGGGCATTGGCGCCCACGGCCAGCGGCAGATCGCGCACGGCCGTGAGCACGCCTTCGAGCGTGTATGGGATATCGAAACCATCAGGCACGGCAAACGCGATCCGCGATTCCCCCGCGATACGCGCGCGCGCCGGCAGCGTGACGGGGGGATCAACGGCTGGTGGGGAGGATTCGGCGAACGCCTGCTCGAAGATCGACTGAGGTGGAAAATGCAGGACCAGCGTGGCCACACCGCTGCCAGTCTTGCGCAGCCGAGGCGGGCTGCCTCGCTGCACGGTCAGATTGTTCAGTTCCACCCGCAGCACGAGCAGGTCGTCCTGCCGGACCACTGGCTGACCGGGGCGGCCCGCGTCGAAGAAATTCTGATTGGGATCGGGCGCGACAGGGAGCGGGATCGGGATCGGAATCGGAATCGGCCGGATTACCACGGGGCCATCGACACGCGTCTGGACTGAAGTTGTCTTGCCGGCGGCCGGCGTCGGCTTGCGCGGGACTCTGCTGACCATCGCAGCCCCCTTTCAGAGAATGTTCTGATTGTTTGCAAGAAACGGGGTCACGGGCAGCGTCCCGGGACACAGCCAATATATTCAGTCCGCGCGTTTGCGGAATTCGATATCTTGCAGATCAGATCTGAGACGGGCCACGCGCGGGGGGCAGGGTGTGGCCGTGGCGTCTCACCAGCGCAGCAGGCGCGGGCCGAGCAGCCAGCCCAGCGCCGCCGGAATCAGCATCCCGGCCAGATACCAGATTGCCCAGAACGGGACCTCCATTTCGGGGCAATGCAGGCAATAGACGATAGTCGCCACCGAACCGGCGAGCAGTCCGGCCAGGGCGCTGGCGGCGCGGAGGTTCGTTGGGGCCATCTGCCGAACCGCCCAGACCAGCGCCACGCACAGCGGCAAGGACAGGAACACGATATTGAACGGGCAGGTCCTCCACGTCATGCCGAGCATCAGTGACAGCCGCTCGGTTGCCGGCACATTGGCCAGCACCGCCAGGGCGCCGATCCACACCGCCAGCACCGGCACGCCGGGCACCGCCCAACGGGTACCCACCTGCGCGCCGGGCACCACCAGCCGTTTCAGCACAACGAATGCGCCGATTGCCAGCGACAGCGGAAACGCCACCTTGAGCCAGAAGATCGGCGTGACCAGCATCACGCGGATGTCTGGGCGCACCCCATACGTCATGGTCAGCAGCAGGAGCGCGCCGGCGGCACCGGCGCAGAGCGCCCGGACGAACGCCCGGCGCATGATGTGCGGGTCCACCGGGCGGATGCCGGTGGCCAGCAGGGAGATCAGATCGTCTGTCTTCATGATGTGAACAGGCGCGCTTTGGCGGCCAATGCCTTGAGCCCGCGATGAATACCTACCTTGACCGCCGATTCGGACAGCCCCGTCAGCCGGGCGGTCTCCGCCACCGACAGGCCCTCCAGTTTCACGTGCAGGATCGGTAGCCGCTGCTTGTCCGGCAGTTGCTCGAGCAGGCCGCTCAGGTCGAGTCGTGCATCGTGCGCCGGCGCGTCGTCGCTATGGCAGAGGATGTCCGCGACATCGTCCAGCGACTCCGTCGCCCCGTGACGGGAACGGCTACGCAGGAAATCCAGCAGCTTGTAGCGGGCAATCGCGTAGACCCACGCCGTCAGCGGTTCCTCGGCGCGGTAGGTGTGCCGGGCGTTGTGCACCGCCAGAAGCGTTTCCTGGACGATGTCCTCGACTTCATCCTGCAACTGATAGAGCCGCCGCCGGACAAAGGCGCGCAGCCGGCCGGTCAGTTCGGTCAGGAATGCATGATAGGCGGCCTGATCGCCACCCAGGCCGGCCAGGAGCAGCGCACGCAGGCGCTGCTCCACCGCATCCATCGCCTCCATGCCGGCGCGCTCGGGAGCGGGCTTCATGCAGGCGACGACTGCGCGGAGATTTGATCGATCAACATCGTCACGAGGTTCAGGGGTGATCGCTTCGAAATGATATGTGAGTGCACCCATGGCGACAATCCGCGTGCATGTGCTTCTCCGTTATTCGTCGGCGGGCGCCATCCGGTTACAGCGGACCACAAAAAAATATCCTCCCGGGCGGCTGTAACCGGTGACGGATCCCCCGCGAATTGACAGTCAGATCATCCGACCACCGAGCCCAACAACCTTGCGTCACAAGGCAGGCCGGGCGGGACCACGGATATCTGACTTCCCTTCACATTGATCCGCTCTCAAGGAGTATCGCCATGAACACCATCAAGCTCGCCGCCGCCGTGACCCTGGCCGCCCTGACTTCGGGCGTCGCCCTGGCGCAGAACAGCACCATGCAGCCGTCCAAGGACAAGCCCGCCATGGAGAAGTGCTACGGCGTGGCCATGGCCGGCCAGAACGATTGCAAGGCGGGGGCGGGCACGACGTGCGCCGGTACCCAGAAGACCGATTACGAGCGCGACCACTTCAAGTCCGTGCCCGTTGGTACCTGCGCGACGATCAAGACGCCGCACGGCATGGGCACGCTGAAGCCGATGTAAGCCGGATAGCAGCCCGTTGGAGACGTCTACCATGACAGCGACACCACGCGCGGGGCTTGGACTCAAGCCGCAACACTTCGAGCAGGCGCTGCAATGCGCCGAGCCGGGCCTGTGGTTCGAGGTCCACCCGGAGAACTACCTGATGGCAGGCGGTCCGCGCCTGGCGTGGCTGACGGCCATCAGGGAGCGCCATCCGGTGGCACTGCACGGCGTGTCGCTGTCATTGGCGGGCGATGCCCCGCCGGACGAGGCGCATCTCGATCGGCTTCACGCACTTTTGCGGCGGATCGAGCCGGTGCTGGTTTCCGAGCATCTGGCGTGGTCGACGCTGGACGGGCGCTACGTGCCGGATCTATTGCCGGTGGCGCGGACCACGGCAAGACTGGCGCAAGTGGCGGCCAATATCTCCCGCGTTCAGGACCGCCTTGGATGTGCCATCGCGCTGGAGAACCCGTCGCACTACCTGCGCATGGACCAGCACGACTGGAGCGAGACCGATTTTCTGGCCGAACTGGTACGGCGCACCGGTTGCGGGCTGCTGCTGGACATTAACAACGTTTACGTCAGCGCCCGAAACATGGGTTACGACGCGTGGGACTACCTGACCCGCGTGCCGGCCGAAGCCGTGCGGGAGATTCATCTGGCCGGACACAGCTTCGACGACGAGTTCGGCGCGTCACTGCTGATCGACTCGCACGATGCGCCGGTGGCGGAGGCCGTCTGGTCGCTATATCGCCGCTTCGTGGCGCGGGTAGGTGAGCGTCCGACGCTGATCGAACGGGACGACAACATTCCCGAATTCGCCGACTTGCTTGACGAGCGGGATCGCGCACAGTCCATCCTGGACGCGGAGGTCGCCACATCATGAACGCCAACGGACATCACTTTCAGGACGATTTCCTGCGCGCCATTCTGGCGCCGCCGGGCATCGCGCCGCCGTGGACCCCAATCACGCCGCTGACGCAGCAGCCCGGCTTCAAGGTCTATCGCAACACCGTGCTCAAGGGCTGTGTGGATGCGCTGGCCGCGAATTTCCCGACGGTCCTGCGGCTGGTAGGAGAGGACTGGTTTCGCGCGGCGGCGCTGATCCACGTCTGCGCGGAGCCCCCGCGCAGCGTCTGCCTGATTGAGTATGGGCAGGAATTCGCGGATTTCCTGTCGGGATTCGAGCCTGCCGCGGCACTGCCATACCTGCCGGACGTGGCACGTCTGGATCGCCTCTGGACCGAGTCCCACCTGGCCGCCGATGACGAGGCGCTGGACGCGGCGGCACTGGCCACGCTGAACGGGGGCGATCTCCTTGGCGCGGCGCTACGGCCATGCGCCAGCGTGCGCTGGCGCTGGTTCGAAACGCCTGCCTTCACGATCTGGCGGGCAAATCGGGAGCAGCGTGACCTTGATGGCGAACTCGAATGGATCGGGGAGGGCGCCTTGCTGACGCGGCCAGAAGGTGCCGTGGTCTGGCAACACGCCACGCAGGGCATGTGCGCCTTTCTGGATGCCTGCGCCGCAGGCGCCAACCTTCAGATCGCCAGCCAGTCCGCCATGGTTGCCGAGCCCGGCATCGACATCGCCCGCCTGCTGGCCACGCTGCTTGGCGCGCGGGTTTTCGCAGACATTCACGGCGCAGACATTCACTGAGCCTATCCAGCTTGCCGAGGTAGCCATGTCAAACGTATCTCATACCGATTCCCCAGTGCGGGCCGATACCACGCTCTGGTCGAACCTTACAACGCGGGCCTCGCGGCTGATCAGCGACTCGTTTCTGGCATTGCTGGCACGGCTGGCAATTGCCTCGGTGTTCTTCCTGTCGGGCCGCACCAAGGTCACCGGGCTGCTGACGATCAAGGACAGCACCTATTCGCTGTTCGAGCAGGAGTACAACCTGCCGCTGATCCCGCCCGAACTCGCGGCCCATCTGGCCGCGTACGCCGAGCACCTGTTTCCGGTGCTGCTGGTGCTCGGCCTGTTCACGCGATTTTCGGCGTTCGCGCTGCTGGGGATGACGCTGGTCATCGAGATCTTTGTCTATCCCGATGCCTGGCCCACGCACCTGACCTGGGCCGCGTTGCAACTCTTCCTGATTGGCCGGGGTGCCGGCGCCTTTTCGCTCGACCGCCGATTCGGCATCAAGTAGCCCTCAAGTGGACCTCAACCTGGCCCGAGAAACCTCTCGCGTCTTCTCCTTCCGCCCCGGCACGCTCGTTGGCCGGGGCATTCTCCTTTCTGCATGGCGGTTCTGTGCGGATATCGGCCAGATCTAGGCCGTCCGTCCGCACGTCAATGCTGCACTGCGCAATCCGATTGCTGGCGTATTTACAAGGCCAGAAGCCCTGGGTCACGCAGAGCATGTCGCGCTGCAATGCAGCATCGGATAGTTGTGACTTTCGCACTAATTAAGCAATTCATTAACTTGACTTTGCGCATTCGGACTCTTACGCTCCCGATCTTCATACAAGACGTTCGCATGTAGAACGCTAGTTCGATATGCGTTCATTTCGGATTTCGTAGGAGACAGATCTTGAGTAAGGTCGCCGGGTTCTTTACTGAACTGATGCGCCGGTATTTGCCGGACCCCTTTGTATTCGCCATCGGCCTGACGTTGCTGACGATGGTCATGGCAATGCTGGTAGAAGGACAGGCCGCCCAGGCGGTCATCACGAACTGGGGCAAGGGGTTCTGGAACCTGCTCTCGTTCACCACCCAGATGGCGGTGATTCTGGCGATGGGCTACGTGCTGGCCACCGCGCCGCTGGTCGACCGCTTCCTCAATGCCATCGTCGCCCGCGTGCAGACGCCGCGCGGCGCCATCATCGTGGCCACACTGGTCGGCGGTATCGGCAGCTACCTGAACTGGGGCTTCGGCCTGGTGATCGGCGGCATCATCGCCCGCAAGCTGGCGCTGAAGGTCAAGGGCGTGCATTACCCCCTGATCATCGCCTCGGCCTACAGCGGCTTCACGATGTATGGCCTGGGCCTGTCTGCCAGCATCCCGGTACTGATCTCCACCCCGGGCCACCCGATGGAAAAGCTGATGGGCGTGATCGGTCTCAAGGAGACGATCTTCTCCACACCGATGCTGCTGACGAGCCTTGCCGTCATCGTCACGCTGCCGCTGCTCAACGCGATGCTGCACCCGCGTGACGCCAAGGAAGTGGTGGAAATCCGCGAGGAGAACAGCTCCGAGGACCGCGCCGCCGGGCACGGCCACAGCATGGGCATCGAGAACACGCTTGCCACGCGCATGAACAACAGCCGCCTGCTGAGCCTGATCATCGGCCTGTGCGGGCTGGCCTACGCGGGTCTGCATTTCTCGCAGGGTGGTTCGCTGGACCTGAACCTGATCAACTTCCTGATCCTGTTTATCGGCGTGCTGTTGCTGGGCACCCCGGCCAACTACGTGGCCAAGCTGAACGAAGGCATCAAGACGATCTCCGGCATCATCCTGCAGTATCCGTTCTACGCAGGCATCATGGCGGTCATGGCCGGCTCCGGGCTGGTGGACAGCATCTCGCGCGTGTTCGTCGATATCGCCACGCCGCAGACGCTGCCGTTCTGGGGTCTGGTCAGCTCGTTCGTGATCAACTTCTTCGCGCCGTCCGGCGGTGGCCACTGGGTGATCCAGGGTCCGTTCATGATCGACGCGGCCAAGGCCATCAACAGCTCTGTGGCGCAGACGTCGATGTCGGTCATGCTCGGCAACGCCTGGAATGACCTGGTGCAGCCGTTCTGGATTCTGCCGGCGCTGGCGCTGTCGAAGCTGAAGCTCAAGGACGTGATGGGCTACACCGTGATCATGATGTTCTGGGTCGGCGCGATCTACATCGTCGCCATGCTGGCCTGGGGCGCGCAGATCTGACAACCGATACAGGAGACATTCGATGCCGTACCTCATTGAGACCTTCGACAAGCCCGAACACCAGCACGTACGCCAGGCCAACCGGCCCGCGCACCTGGAGTTCCTGGCGGAGAACAGCAAGCTGCTGCTGGCCTGCGGGGCCAAGCTCAATGACGACGGCAGCGATGGCGGCGGTGGCATCTACATCGTCGACGTGGACACACGCGAGGCCGCGCGGGCACTGATCGAGGCCGATCCGTTCTTCACGGCCGGCCTGTTCGCCGACATCCGGATCGTGCGCTGGCGCAAGGCGTACCTGGACGGCGTCTGCCATCTCTGAACGCCAGTCCGGAGCGTCAGCCATGAAACGATGGAAGCAACGGCCCGAAGGCGCCAACTGGGGTGATTTCGGCGATGACGACCAACTCGGCCGCCTGAACCTGATTACCGCAGACCGCGTGCTTGCCGCCGCGCGCGAAATCCGCAGCGGCAAGACGTTCTGCCTGTCTCTGCCGCTCGATCTGCCGGGCGGCAATGTTCTCAATCCACGCCGGCATCCGCCGGTGCTGCGTCCCACGTTCCGTGACGACGTGGCGTACGTCAACTTTCCGCTGGCCAAGGTCGACCCAAACGCGCTTGATGTCTTGAGCGACGACCAGGTACTGCTGTCGATGCAGTACTCGACGCAATGGGATTCCCTGGCGCACGTCGGCGCGCTGTTCGATGCCGACGGCGACGGCGTGGCCGAGCGGGTCTACTACAACGGCTTTCGCCCCAATACCGACATCGTCGGCCCGGTCGACTACGCGGAAGGCGACCATTTCTCCGCGCACCCGTGCGGCCATGACCACAGCCACGCCGACGCGCTCGGCATCGAGACCTTCGCCGCGCACGGTATCCAGGCGCGTGGCGTGCTGGTCGACCTGGCCGCGCATTACGGGCGCGAGTGCCGCACGGTCGGATACGACGACCTGATGCGCGTGATCGAGGCCGATGGCATCGTGGTCGAACCCGGCGACATCCTTGTGCTGCGCACCGGGTTTGCCGAGATGGTGATGGAGATGGCCGGCCAACCCGACGCCGAGGTGCTGCACCATAGCTGCTGCGCGCTGGACGGCCGCGACGAACGCCTGCTGCAATGGATCACCGATTCCGGCATCGCCGCGATCGCCGCGGACAACTACGCCGTCGAGCGCTATCCAGCGCGGCCCGCGCCGGAGGGTGCAGGGCCAGTGCCGATGCTGCCCCTGCATCATCATTGCCTGTTCAAGCTCGGCCTGCCGCTGGGCGAGCTGTGGTACCTGCGCGATCTCGCCGCATGGCTGCGTGCCGAGGGTCGCCATCACTTTTTCCTGTCGGCGCCGCCGCTGCGGCTGCCGGGTGCGATGGGGTCGCCGGTGACGCCCGTCGCCACCGTCTGATTTCGCCGGATTCACAAGGAGCCCCCACATGTTGTTCATGGTGGAAATGACCGTCCGTATCCCCCAATCGCTCGACCCGGAAGTGGCCGATGCGATCAAGGCCAAGGAAAAAGCCTATTCACAGCAACTGCAGCGCGACGGCAAGTGGCGCCATCTGTGGCGCGTGGCTGGCCTTTACGCCAACGTCAGCATCTTCGACGTGAAGGATGCCGACGAACTGCACACGCTGCTGACCGGCCTGCCGCTGTATCCGTACATGGAAATGAAGGTCACCGCGCTGGCGCAGCACGGCTCGGCCATCGCGCAGAACTGAGCCACGGGAGCCGTCATGCCTTTTGCCGACCTCTCCGACGTCCGCATCCATTACCGCCTGGATGGCGACGAGCACCTGCCGGTGCTGGTGCTGTCCAACTCGCTCGGCACCACCCTCGACATGTGGAAGCCGCAGATCGCCGCGCTGTCCCAACACTTCCGCGTGCTGCGCTATGACACGCGCGGCCATGGCGAGTCGGGCGTGACGCCCGGCCCGTACAGCATCGCGCAGCTTGGCGGCGATGTGATCGGGCTGCTCGACCATCTGGGTCTGCAGCGCGTGCATTTCTGCGGGTTGTCGATGGGCGGCATCACCGGCATGTGGCTGGCGCTGCATCACGCCGATCGCCTGAACCGCCTCGTACTGTGCAACACCGCGGCCTATATCGGCCCGCCCGAGAACTGGACCAATCGCGCCGCGCTGGTGGAACGCGAGGGCATGGCCGCGATCACGGCGGCCGTGGTCGACAAATGGCTGACGCCGGACTTCAGCGCGCAGCAGCCGGAACTGGTGCAGCGTCTGCAGACCATGCTTGGGGCCACCAGTCCGAGCGGCTATGCCGCCAACTGCCTGGCCGTGCGCGATTCCGATCTGCGCGCGGAGATCCAGCGCATCCAGACGCCGACGCTGGTGATCGCCGGCTCGGGCGATATCCCCACGCCGCCCGCCGACGGCCGCTATCTGGCCGACACGATCCCCGGCGCCCGCTACACGGAGTTGTATGCCGCCCACCTGTCGAATCTGCAGCAGGTGGAGGGCTTCACCCAGGCCGTGCTGACGTTTCTCGGCAGCTGATTCGAGCGGTCATTTGCCCGCCGCCACGCGGTGCGGGTAGCATTGCCCGCCTGACGACAACTTCTCGGGCGGGTGATGATCGACAAGCAGTACGGCGGCAAGCCTGCATGGCGACTGGCCATGGCTGTGGTGGGAGCCTTGCTGGCGGGCGACGGCATCGCCCTGATGCTGATGGGCGTGTTCAACTTCGGTATCGTGCTGCCGTTTTCGCTGGGTGTCGCCCTGATGGGCCTGGCCTGGCGCTGGGCCGCCATCGCCCGGTGGCGCGCGGCGGTGCCCTGGCGGCAATGGCTCTGGCGCGCCGGCTGGGCAGGGTTGATCGTGTGGCTGGTCAGCGTCGCCATGTTCTTCCAGCACATGCGTCACGGCATCGCCGACCTGGCGCCGAACGCTTCGGCGGCGGGCGCCCCCGTGGCGATCGTCATTCTGGGTTCCGGCTCACCCAACTGCGAGGTATCGCCCACGCTTGCGGCCCGGCTCGATGAAGGGCTGCAACAGGCCAGCCGTTTCCCGGCGGCATCGGTGGTCGTCAGCGGTGGGCAGGATTTTGGCCGGTTGCCCTGCACCGAGGCCGGCATCATGGGGGATTACCTGCTGGCCCATGGCCTGGTCCCGGAGCGCCTGATCCGCGAGGACCGCAGCACCAGCACCGCGGAAAACATGCAGTTCAGCCGCGAGGTACTGGCCCGACACGGCGTCCGCGCTACCGATCCCGTGCTGGTGGTGACCAGCGACTTCCATCTGCTGCGCGCCGAGCGGATCGCCCGCAAAGCGGGCTTTACGACACTTTCCGGCGCGGCTGCCGCCACGCCGCTCTATATCCGCTACAACGCCTGGCTGCGCGAGTATTTCGCCTATATCAGCGGCTGGGTGCTTGGAGAGTACTAAAAGACATTTTGGACGGCGTCCGCAAGTCCGATAAGCAGAGCCGCCGGCCGTGCATATCCCCAGAATTAGCGATGTGCAACGGCAGGCGATCCGGTCATCATGCCGCCACAGGCGTTTGCCGCGACTCGCCTGCTACCACTTCCAGCCCTCATTCCTCCCGGCCTGAGGGCTTTTTCTTTGCTTCTTCGCGATTGACGCGGGGTGTCGGAAAACGACCCATGACGGTCATTTGCGTTTTCGTTCGCAAATGACCGCAATCAGTCGCGGATCGGCCGTGCACAGTGTTACTCGCAGGTCCGGGATTTTGAGGTAGCCCGAACGCCGACAGTCGTTGAGAAGTCCTGTCGACCTCCGGACTGGCGAGGGCACTGACGCCCCAATCCTCCGAATCACTTTGCCACCACGAGGACCGCCTTGGCCGTCAGTCTGTAGGAGCCGTGGAAAGTGACACCCTGCCTGCCGTATTTCAACGCTACCCCAGCGTAGTTCAAATTGCGTCCGCCGATGTTGCGAGTCGAGTTGTCCACCTGAAAATGCACGGCTTTGTTAGGACGAATGAGAGAGTGGAGGTTTTGGACGACCTGTCAGCAGTTGATTAGTCTGAGGCGGTCTCCTTGTGATAGCGGAATCCCTTTATCTCGGATATTTACAGAGGACTCAAGTATTTAACATGTGCCATTAACTTTATTTGATTCAGATATAAATAAATATACTCGGAAGCCGGCTTGAATCTACTTACGTGGCCGCATAGCCTTCCTTCCAGTGTCTCGAGAACTTGGCTATTGCTATTCACTTTTCAGGAGCCAACAAATGCGAAAATGCGACTTTGCGAAACGCGGCTTCGCACTCGGGCTCTTTCTTTGCGCGGTAACGACCGCGATTGCTGCCGCGGTCTACGGGGCGATCGGGGATAAGTACAACGTTTTGGGAAGGGAGAACGGGCCGTTGGGCCCCGCCTTGACCGATGAAGCGAGCGCCCCTCGTGGCGGTCGCTTCAACGAGTTCAAGAACGGCTTCATCTATTGGCGTCCGGACATCGGAGCGTTTGCCGTTTGGGGTGCCATCGGAGCCAAATGGAATCAGCTCGGCCGCGTCGAATACGGGTATCCGATCACGGACGAATCAAAAACCCCCGACCAGCGAGGACGCTTCAATCACTTCCGCGCCGTTCACCTTCCAGGGACGCCCGAGTCGTCGATTTACTGGACGCCGCAAACTGGTGCCATTGCCATCTACGGAGCCATCCGTGAGAAGTGGGCGGCCGAAGGCTGGGAACGTGGCCGCGTGGGCTATCCCACCAGCGACGAAATCGCCGATGGCCCCTACCGCCGGAGCACCTTCGAGCGGGGATTCATTCGCTGGACCAGCACTGGCGGCCCCCAGGTCATCCCAACCACGCTCGCGCCGCACGACGGCGGGGGATTCGCTGGAAACGTCGTCAACGGCATCGCTGCGTACGCTGATCTTCCCACCGGTGCTCGAACGGAGCTCTACCGCGATCCCACGCTCATGTCCCATGCTGAACTCTGTGCCCGCTTCCTGAATCAGCCCGGCCTGAACGATACCCTTCGCAATACCTTGATTTCGAGGATACGACCGAAGCTACCGTCGGGCTTCGGCATTCATTCGCAGTCCAATCATACGACGGGCACTTCGTGCGCCGCCCGTTCGGAATTGTGGCCTCACTCGGTCTCCATCCTGATCCGGGTTCCGGGCAATCGATTGTTTGTCCGCGTCACCACGCCCGACGGGTTCCCGGGGGCCGTCGATCCCAACTTCGCCGTGACCTACGACCTTATTATCAGGACATCCATCACGTTCCCCGATACTGTCGCCGGCAGCGTAGTCCAGGGGCCTGTCACAGTTGAGGGCACGAACGTCAGTCGACCCGAGTCGAGAAGTGTCACCGGCAACCTCGTAATTGCCGTGAACGACATTAGCAGCTTCCTCGGCGGGCCCGACTTCTTCGCGGCCGTTCGTCAAGGCGGTATCGCGCAAATGTCGGGCGTCAATACGGGCGCGGCGCTGCTCAACCAGAAGCTGGCCCAACTCAGGAACAGTGCGCCACCGGGTACCCGACTCGAGCTATACCCCCAGGACTCCTTGGTTGCTGTGGTGGCCACCAATCGGCCGCCTCCTCAGGGGCCGCGTTGACAAACATCAAAGGACTTAGCTGTCGTCTTCCTTTGCATGTTCCATCCGTCGCAGCAAAGATGATCGTCGATAAGCGAGCCGTGGGTAATGGAAGCTAAGCGGACATCCGGGCTTACCTTTGAGGCCGAGACGAACGACGCTTCATGGCCGGCAGCGCCCGATCAGCCCGGAAGGCTGCTAGCAAGGAGTTGGCCCACTAGTTTGGGACAGGCGCCTCAACCTTCTTGCCCTGCAGTTGATACTCCAAGGTACTTCCTTCTGGCGCGCCTAGCTCAATGCGTTTCACCTTCAGGAAGGGCAGCCCTTTGTCTAGGTCGATCAGATCAACGTCAAGACCCACCCATTCAATTTCGCGCTCCTTGGATAGAGAACTGCCGCCGCCCGTGACTTCACCGAGCGTCGCTTTCTTCAGGCTGCGTCGAGTGGGTCTTCGTACTTCTGTCCTCTCTCGATCGGCATGATCGATTCGTTGATTCTCACGAACACGAACGTTGGTGCCGCTTGGGCCAGTGCCGCGGACGGCAATAGTAGAGCTAGAAGGAACGGGAGAGCTTACTGGGTTGGCCACGGCGGCTGCCGATCCTCTGCGCACGTTTTTGCAGCAAGCCGCCGAATCGAGTGAACCCCCAAATGGCGACCTTGTTGTCGCCGAGCAGGACCGCTTGCGTGTCGAGCACTTCGATCCACCAAAGGCCATCCGAAATTGGCCGGAACCAAGTGAAAAGACCCGACTTTCTTGGGATGAGCGCAGGAAGATGCGTTGCCATGAGTTGCTCAAGCCAGAGTTCGTAGGCGCGCGTGTTCAGATATGGTCTGTGTTCACGAATGACCCAGCGCGGCGGCACAAGATTCGGTCAGCAGGCCGGATCTGCGACGAAGCTGTGGTTTGGGATTTCGACTACCACGCGATGCCTGGCCGCGTAGTTGTGTCCAAGTACGACGTGGAAGGAAACCCCAAATACAGAATAGCGATCGCACGGCCTGCAAGCGACGCCACGATTCGCCAGCCCTCTTTTCAAGCCGAAGAAGGAACTCTGGACTTCGAATGGTGGAGTGGCGACCATTCCGGATCGAGCTACAACGCCACATCGGTCACTCGCGTGAGAGTCAGGGAGCCGGCGTGAGAGCGAGAGAAAATGACAGAGGGGACTTCTGGCGCGCGCATTTCGGACGCTCGTGACCGTCCGCTTCTGGCCGGTCTCGGCCTTCGGTCCACTTAGGAGGGGGCTCGGCGGCGCCAGAGGCGACTCCCGACCCACCTCAGCCGTTCCACTATTCCTGCCGTAACGGCGGCCCTCAAGTGTAAAGCGATCGATCAACAAAAACCGTGGCTGCCACGCGTGGGAGTGAGGGCTCTGGCACGAAAGAAAGCTTTGACGAGCAGGTCGCCGGCCCGCTGCGCGAAAGCGTCTTGCTCTGCTCCTGCCCTCGATTGCCGACACGCCTTGGTATTTCAACGAACATGGCACTACTATGTGATGCATATGATCATGGCATTGCAATGCGAGGCTCCATGGAACTCAAGACGGCCCGGCTCACGATCCTGATCGACCCGAATAAAAAGGCCGCCTTCGAGGCCCTGTGCGCGCAGCAGGACCGGACTGCCTCACAGGTGATACGCCAACTCATTCGCGACTACCTGACTCAGCACGGCGTTGACTACGTACCCAGCGGCTTGAATCTGGACGAGACGGTTGAGGGCAAACCGGCCACCGCTAAAAAGCCTGCCAGGAAGAAGTCATCGCAGCGCGATACGACTTCGCCCGCCAGGCGGCGCACGGTTCGCCGCGGAGCCTGAGTCGTGGACGGCGTGCCTGCGGTCGGACAGTGGTTGTTGCTCGACTGGATGCTCGTTGTCACGGCCGCGTGGCTGATGATCGGGGCAACCGGTGTGCTCGCACTGCATCGTCTGGCACTGGTGTCGCGCCTGCTCTTCCCTCTGGGCGCTCTGCTCGGGCTGGTGCTCAGCGCGCTGGCTCTTGCGGCGGTGGGTAACAGCCCCGAAGTGGCAGTGCTTTCCATCGGGCTGCCGCGTCTGCCTTTCCATCTCCGGCTGGATAGCCTGTCCGCCTATTTCCTGATGGTAATCGGTGCCGCAGCGGCCGGAATCTCCGTGTTCGCGGCGGGTTACTTCCGCCAAGGCGAGGGCACGCCCCCCGGCTTGCTATGCCTGGAGTATCACCTGTTCCTGGCCAGCATGGCTGGCGTTGTGCTGGCCGACGACGCCTACGCGTTCATGGTGATGTGGGAGACCATGGCGTTGTCATCGTTCTTCCTGGTGACCGCCAACCACCGCATCGCGGAGGTTCGCAGCGCCGGCTACCTGTACATCACCATGGCACACATCGGGGCGATCGCGGTCCTGTTGTGCTTTGGCGTCCTGCAGGCCAATACCGGCGACTACACCTTCGCGAACATGCGCGCCCAAACGCTGACGCCGTTCTGGGCGTCGGTCGCGTTCCTGCTTGCAATGTTCGGCTTCGGCGCCAAGGCCGGTCTGCTTCCACTGCATGTGTGGCTGCCCGAAGCGCACCCGGCCGCGCCATCGCCGGTGTCGGCAATGATGAGTGGCGTCATGCTCAATACCGCCATTTATGGCCTCTTGCGTGTGGTTCTGGACCTGGCACAGATACATCTGTGGTGGTGGGGCGGGCTACTGTTGGCCTCCGGCCTGGCCACCGCGCTGTATGGCGTGGTGTTCGCCGCAGTGCAAACCGACATGAAGCGGTTGCTGGCCTACTCATCGATTGAGAACATGGGCCTGCTGTTCGTTGCTATTGGCCTCGCTTTGATCTTCTCGGCCTACGGCATGAAACCGTTGGCCGCTCTGGCGCTGACCGCAGCGCTATATCACGTGGCCAGCCATGCCTTCTTCAAGAGCCTGCTTTTCCTTGGTACTGGCAGCGTGCTGCATGCTACTGCCGAGCGCAGCCTCGGCAAGCTGGGAGGTTTAATACGCCAGATGCCGTGGGTGGGCTGGCTCACACTGGTGGGCGTGCTGACCAGCGCGGGTCTGCCACCGCTTGGTGGGTTCGTCTCGGAGTGGTTGCTCCTGCAGAGCTTTCTGTTTACGACCGGATTGCCGGTGCCGCTCCTGACCATGCTTATCCCCGTGGTGGCGGCGCTGATTGCGCTGGTAGCGGCCCTGGCCGGCTACACGATGGTGAAGTTCTTCGGTGTGATCTTTCTCGGCCTTCCGCGCGAGCCCAGACTCAACGACGCGCAGGACGCTGGCGGCTGGGAGCGCGCCGGCATGCTATGGCTGGCACTGGGAAGCATCGCGCTTGGACTATTGCCATCTCCTTTCATCGGCCTGATCGATGCAGTGACGCAGCAATTGGTCGGCAGCGGCCTCGGCGCACGTGTCGCGACCAGCGGCTGGCTGCTTGCGCCGATCAGTCCGGAGCAGGCCAGCTACGGGCCGGTCATCTTCCTGCTAGGTATCCTTGCCAGTTTCGCGCTTGCCTATCTTCTTGTGCGCGGTCTCTACCATGGCAGGCTGCGTCGCAGCGTGGCCTGGGCCTGCGGCTTTCCGTGGGGCACCCCGCGCATGCAAGATACCGCCGAGGGTTTCGGCCAGCCGATTCGGCAGATCTTCGAGCCCTTTTTTCAGATTAGGCGTGACCTGCCCACCCCGTTCGACGAACACCCGCAATATCGGGTGATAGTGTCAGATCCGTTCTGGCGCTGGCTGTACTTGCCCGTGGTCCGCCTGGTCGCGGTTATGGCACGCGCGGTCGGTGCAATTCAGCAGGGGCGCATTTCAGCGTATCTGCTGTTCAGCTTTCTGACGTTGATTGCCGTGCTGCTGGCGGTCATGCGGTGAGGCCATACCCATGAGCGCAACCGGCGTGCTGGCACAACTGCTCGAGATAGTGATCTCGATTGTCCTGGCGCCGTTGCTTTCCGGCTGGATCAATGTGTGGCGTGCCTGGCTGCAGAACAAGTCCGCGCCGAGCTTCTGGCAGCCCTATCGCATGCTGCACAAGCTCCTCAACAAGGAATCGGTGGTGGCTGACAATGCCTCGCCGCTATTCCGCGTCACCCCCTATGTGGTGTTTGGCTGCATGACACTGGCGTGTTCCATCATCCCCACATTGTCTACCGACCTGCCACTGGCGCCCGCCGCCGATGCCATCGCCCTGGTTAGCTTGTTCGCGCTGGCACGGGTGTTCATCTCGCTGGCTGCCATGGATGTTGGCACGGCCTTTGGCACGATGGGTGCGCGCCGAGAGATGCTGATCGGCTTCTTGGCGGAGCCGGCGTTGCTGATGGTGCTGTTCTCGGCCTCGCTTATCTCTCACTCGACCTCGCTCGCCACGATTGTCGAGACGCTGGCCCATCGTGAGCTGACCATCTATCCCGGCATGGCCTTCGCCGGTGTCGCATTCACCATGGTGTCACTGGCCGAAAACGCGCGCGTGCCGGTGGACAATCCCGCTACTCACCTGGAGCTGACCATGATCCATGAAGCGTTGATCCTGGAATACTCGGGCCGGCATCTGGCGCTGCTGGAGTGGGCGGCCAGTCTCAAATTGTTCGCATACTCCTGTATCGGGCTGGCGCTGTTTATTCCCTGGGGCGTGGGCGAGGCCAATGCACCGCTCTCGGTGTTGCTGGCATTGCCGGCACTGATGTTAAAACTGCTGTTGGGCGGGTTCCTGCTGGCGCTGCTGGAGACCGTCAACGCCAAGATGCGGATATTCCGTGTACCCGAGTTCCTCGCCACCGCTTTCCTGCTGGCGGTCATCGGCCTGCTTGTGCATCTGCTCCTGGTCCACTGATATGAGCATGCTACTCGCCCAGTTTGTCAACCTGCTCGGCGCGGTCCTGCTGATACTCGCGTTTGCGATGATTTCGCAGCGCCGCATCCTGTCACTGATTCATCTGTTTACGCTGCAGGGCATGACATTGGCGCTGGCGACAGCGGTGGTTGGCTATGTCACAACCCAGCCGCACCTGTACCTGTCGGCCGCGCTGACGCTGGTGCTCAAGGCCCTGTTGATTCCCTATCTGCTGCACCGGATCATCGATCGGTTGCAGATTCGTTGGGACATAGAAAGGCTGATCAATATTCCCACCACCATGCTGATCGGCATTCTCGTGGTGATATTCGCCTTCAACCTGGCCATGCCGATCTCGCAAATGTCGCTCAAGCTGGCCAGCGGCACGCTCGGCATTGCGCTGGCGTGCGTGCTGCTGTCCTTCCTGATGATGATCACACGCTCCAAGGCGGTGCCACAGGTGATCGGCTTTCTGTCGATGGAAAACGGGCTGTTCTTTGCAGCCACCGCAGCCACCTACGGCATGCCGATGGTGGTTGAGCTGGGCATTGCGCTGGATGTGCTGATCGGGGTGCTGATCCTGGGCGTGTTCATGTTCCAGATCCGGGCGCAGTTCGACAGTCTGGACATCCGGAATCTGGAGCAATTGAAGGAGGATTGACGTGGCGGCGCTCGCATTCCTGCTCGCAATTCCGCTCGCCGGCGGCCTGGTGCTGGCACTGGCAGGGCATCGCGAACATGCGCGCGACATCAATGTTGCGTTCAGCCTGGGCACCTTTGCTGCGGCCTGCGTGCTTGCGGCGATTGTTGTCTCCGATGGCCCCTTGCTCGCGTGGCAGTACGAGTTCTACGTCGACTCTCTGAACGTCTTCCTGGTCGCGCTGACCGCCCTCGTGGGGCTGACTACTTCGCTCTTTTCGCGACCATATATGCGGATCGAACGTGACCACGGCAAGATGACACCGCCCCGTCTGCGGCTGTACCACAGCATGTATCAGTTGTTCATGTTCACCATGTTGCTGGCGCTGACCACAAACAATCTCGGCATCGTGTGGGTCGCAATGGAAGCCGCAACGCTGACAACAGTGCTATTGGTCAGCGTCTACCGCACCGCGGCCAGCCTGGAGGCAGCGTGGAAATATTTCATTCTGTGCGGTGTGGGTATCGCTCAGGCGCTGTTTGGCACGGTGCTGCTCTACATGGCGGCGGAGAAGGTGGTCGGTGCCGAGGGCGGCGCTCTGCTATGGACCAACCTCAACGCGGTAAAGGAACACCTGGACCCCAATATCATCACACTGGCCTTCGCCTTTCTCTTCATCGGCTATGGCACCAAGGTGGGGCTGGTGCCACTGCACAACTGGCTACCCGATGCGCACGCAGAGGGGCCGACGCCGGTGTCAGCCGTGCTGTCCGGCCTGCTGCTTAATGTGGCCCTCTACGCGGTGCTGCGTTGCAAGATGCTGACGGACGCGGCGGTGGGCAGCCATCTCACCGGCTATCTCATGATGGGCTTCGGTCTGCTCTCAGTGGTGGCGGTCGTGTTTTTCCTGATGCGTCAGCGCGACGTAAAGCGCATGTTTGCGTACTCGTCGATCGAGCATATGGGCCTGATCACCTTTGCCTTTGGCATGGGCGGTCCGATCGCCAGCTATGCCGGGCTGCTGCACATGACGATGCATTCGCTGGTCAAGTCAGCCATCTTTTTCGCCGTCGGCCATGCCGCGCAGAAAGCAGGCACGCAGATCATGGATGACATCCGCGGGCTGATCCGCGTCAGTCCCACGGTTGGTTGGGGCTTGATGCTGGGCGCGCTGGCCATCCTCGGCATGCCACCGTTCGGCGTCTTTGCCAGCGAGTTCCTGATTGTCACGACCGCCATGCGCGAGCATGCATGGGCGACGCCGTTTCTGTTGATCGCGCTCGGCGTGGCCTTCGCATCGATCTTCAGCCGTGTTCAGCCGATGGTGTTCGGTGACACCGAACTCAAGCCGCTGGCGCATCCACCGGCCTTGGTCCCCGTGTTCCTGCATCTTGCGCTTGGGCTGGTTGCAGGACTTTACATTCCGCCATATCTCGATGTCTGGTACCGGCAGGCAGCCGCGATGCTGGGAGGCTAAGCGCATGACGCAACCCGACCTTGGTGTAGAGCTGGAGCGCCTGGTGGCGCCATTGCCGATGTGGCACGGGCGCCTTGGTCAAGATGCCTGGCAGGCGATTGCGTGTGTCGTTGCGAACGCGGGCGGACGCCTTGTTGCTGTGTGGGGCGCCGAGCGCGATCCAGATGCGATGGCGACGGCTTGCGTTGCCTATGCGATGCCGCATGGACTGGTCTGGCTCGAACTTCAGCTCGACGGCGCCCGGGCGATACCGGATCTGGCTGGCGTCTTTCCCTGTGCCAGCCGGATGCAACGAGCTATGACCGACCTCTCTGGAGTTTCCGTGGAAGGCGCCCACGATACTCGTCCGTGGCTTGATCATGGCCTGTGGCCGCCTGGCGCGCGTCCTCTGCAGTCAAGTGGGCCGGGGTTCGCCGTCGCAGCGGGGATGTTGCCGGCGGACTACGCCTTCGTGCGCGTTGAGGGTGATGGCGTACACGAGGTCGCGGTAGGGCCGGTACACGCCGGCATCATCGAGCCCGGACACTTCCGCTTCTCGGTGGTTGGCGAAAAAGTATTGCGGCTCGAGGAGCGGCTGGGCTATACGCACAAGGGAATCGAGCGTCGGTTTACTGAGCTTGCGCCAGAGGAGGGCTATCGGTTGGCGGGCCGGGTCTCGGGCGATTCCACGGTGGCTTACGCCTGGGCCTACTGCATGGCGCTCGAATCCGCATGCCGCATGACGCTGCCTGCGCGCGCGGCCTGCTTACGTGCGCTGATGCTCGAGCGCGAACGGGTGGCCAATCACCTGGGCGATCTTGGCGCACTGGGCAATGATGCGGGGCTGGCATTCGGATTAGCGCAGTTCTCGCGCTTGCGCGAAGACTGGCAGCGACTGTCGGGGCAAGTGTTTGGCCATCGACTGATGATGGATGTGGTGGTGCCAGGCGGGGTGGCGATCGACACGTCTGCGCCCGCGCTGGAGCGGCTGGGGCGGCAGTGTGACGAAATTGAGCGCGAACTGCACGTGCTGCGTGCCATCTACGATGAGCATGCCGGTTTGCAGGACCGCTTTCGGGGTACCGGGCAGATAACCCCGCAGCTCGCGGCCCGGCTCGGACTCACCGGACTGGCAGGTCGTGCGAGCGGCCAGGCCGTGGATCTGCGCTGCGACGTCGCATGGCTGTCCTATGAAACCCTGGCGGTCAGAATGGCCACGCAGAACGTTGGCGATGTGGCGGCGCGCGTGGCGGTGCGCTTTGACGAGGTGATTGAATCGCTGCGACTTATTCGTGCCCTCTGCACCGGGCTGCCAGAGGGGGAAATTCGCGGCGAACTGCGGTTACCGAGCGTGAGGGCGATCGGAGCAGGGTGGGTGGAAGGGTGGCGCGGTGAGGTCCTCGTCGCGCTCGAACTCGGGGCCGACGACCGTGTTCTGCGTTGTCATTGTCATGACCCTTCATGGCAGAACTGGCTGGCGCTCGAGCATGCCATTATCGGCAACATCGTTCCGGACTTTCCGCTGATCAACAAGTCCTTCAACCTCAGCTATGCGGGGCACGACCTCTGATGTGGCAAATACTGAAACAGATCGCGCGTACCGGCATTCTCACGGAGCCTGCGCCGCAAGGTAGTGCCGACGACACCGCGATCGAGCGTATCCACAAGGACCTGCTCGATATCCTCGGCCGCGCACTGACCATCCGGCAGGTCGACGCCGGCTCCTGCAACGGCTGTGAGCTTGAGATCCACGCGCTCGGCAACCCCTACTACAACATCGAAGGACTGGGCGTCAGGTTCGTGGCTAGCCCGCGGCATGCCGACATGCTGCTCGTCACCGGGCCGGTCTCACGCCATATGGAGGAAGCATTGCGGCGTACCTACGAGGCAACGCCCGAGCCAAAACTGGTGGTCGCCGTGGGAGATTGCGGGTGCACCAGTGGCATCTTCGGCGAAAGCTACGCGAGCTGCGGCCGTGTCTCCAATGTCATTCCAGTCGATTTGAGCGTCCCGGGTTGCCCACCGCCACCCATCGACATCCTGCGAGGCATCCTTGGCGCCGTTCTGCGCGATCGCGTTGGTTAGCGGGTACAAATTGCCCTGTTGCGTCAGGACGGGTCCCCGACCTTCGGGCGGGTCGCATAGTCAACGCCGTGTCGATTCAGGTACTCGCGGATGAGTTGGCGCACCACTTGCGACGGCGTCTGGTCTTGCGCCGCGCACAGTGATTCGAAGGCGTTTTTCTTCACCGGGTCGATCAAGACAGTGAGTCGGGCGGTCTTGGATTCCATGTGTGTTGGAGTTGTATTGTATGATAATGAAATTATCATAATACACAACTCGACTGTGGCGTGTGGATCTCACAAGGTGTTTGGGGGAATTTGACCCAGATGTCTCGGCTCAGGTTTGCCGCGCGACTGGCTCGGGGGCGGCTAGCTTGAGGGAGCGGTGGTAGAAAAATCGATTGTGGTGACCAGCAGTATTGGACTGCAAGGCCGGGGCTCGGCACGGCTCGCGCATGCGGCGAATCAGTTTGAGAGCGATTTGCTTCTAGTCAACGACGTCTGCATTGTGAATGCCAAAGACGTCATGCAGGTGCTGCGGTTTTCCGCGCGTGCGGGTAGCAGGGTACGGGTTCAGGCGAGTGGCTCGGATGAGGCCGCCGCCGTGAAGCGGTTGGTGGCGTTACTGACAGCCTGAACCACCCACAAGTACTGACCGAGTATCAGATGAATTCCCAACGCGCCTCTTTGAGAGAGTACCTACGGTTTCTAGCTACAGTCACCAACGATGGGAAGCCTGTAGTACTGGAGACGGAGCAGGCACTTTCGCTCCATTTCGACATACACGCGACGCAGAGCCTCATGTCTGTGCGCGACCCCAACAAGCTCGTGCTCGGCTATACACGCACGATGATGAGTTTTCTGCTGCTGCAGCCGACGCCGTCACGTATCTCCATGATCGGCCTAGGTGGGGGGTCCCTTGCCAAATACTGCTACCACCATCTTCCCAGTGCGAAGGTGGTGGCAATTGAGATTGACCCGGCAGTGATTGCCTTGCGCGACAAGTTCCAGATTCCGCAGGATGACGACCGGTTCGAAGTCATCTGCGCGGATGGCGCGGAGTATGTCAAGGGACAGGATGCTCGACCCGATGTCATTCTGGTGGACGGGTTTCTGGCGCACGGCATGCCTGCACAACTCGGAACAATCGCCTTCTACTCGGCCTGCCATGCGCGGCTTGCCGACGATGGCGTCCTCGTCGCCAATTTCTTGGAGAACGACAGGGACATCCCCTTCTATCTCGAAGAGATTCGCTCCGTATTCGGTGATTCGTTTTCCGTGTCGCTGACCGAAGATAGCTGTAATTACACGTTGATCGCGTGGAAGGGAACATGGAAGCTCCCTTCGCTGGATACGCTGGTCACGCGTGCGCGCCAGCTCGAGACCTCGCACCCCTTGAACCTGCGCTCGGCCGCCAGCCGTCTGAAGCGTGGCAGACACCTCGCGTCTGACCATACGTACTGGCAGAGGCTGACAAGATAGGCGGCGCCAGCCCACGATGCCCCCACATTTGCCCAAGCGCCTTTCCAAGTAAGGGGAGCATGCTGATCCCATACCTGCGCCGACTGACGGGGAAGGACCGCAGTCCCGAAGCGAACCTCCAATTGGCTCGGTATCTTGCGTTCGTTGCTGGAGCAACCAACGCGGGTGGATTCCTAGCCGTGCAGCAGTACACGTCACACATGTCCGGTATTCTGTCCGCTATGGCCGATAACCTGGCACTGGGTAGCCTGGGACTTGTACTCGATGGCCTTGGAGCCTTGATAGCGTTTCTGTCAGGTGCCGCTTGCTCGGCTGTGCTCATCAACTGGGGACGAAGGGAGCAACTGCAAAGTACCTTTGCCTTACCGCTGATGGTGGAGGCTGGGCTTCTGGTTTCCTTCGGGCTGCTCGGCGGCAACCTCGAACATCACGAATGGCTATTTGTTCCCGCGACAGTTCTGGTTTTGTGCTTCATCATGGGCTTGCAAAACGCCATGGTGACAAAGGTATCGAATGCTGAGATCCGCACTACGCATGTGACGGGTATGGTGACCGATATTGGCATCGAACTCGGCAAACTCTTTTACTGGAATCTGTCCAGGGCCGACTCTGGCAAGCCCGTGGTGCTAGCCAACAGGCAAAAGCTGCGTGTCTTGGCCACTCTGGTTGGTCTCTTCTTCGTCGGTGGCGTGGTCGGTGCACTGGGATTCAAGCATATCGGGTTCAGTGCCACCCTACCGTTGGCAATCCTGCTGCTCGCCCTCGCGGCAGTCCCGGTGGTCGACGATGTGCGCTTGCGCATGTGGCGCCAGGATTTTCTATCCCGCATTGCTGCGCGGGCACGTCGGTGGTCCCGCACGGTCAAGACGGACATCCACGCGATCTGGCTGGCCGCACGGGACCCCCGAACTCCTTGGTATGCAAAGGTTCTTGCCGCGGTTGTTGCGGGCTACGCGCTATCCCCGATCGATCTCATTCCGGATTTCATCCCGGTGATTGGGTATCTGGACGATGTTGTGCTGGTTCCCTTGGGCATCCTGGTCGTAATCCGGCTGATCCCGGAAGAAGTCATGAAGGAGCATCGGGCTGCGGCCAGCAGCGCCGAGCGCCGGCCCGCAAGCAAGATGGCGGCGGCAGCAATTATCGTGATCTGGACACTTTCCGCTTTCGCAATCGCGCATGCGCTCCCGCGCTTGCTGGCAAGCTTTTTTCATCCATGAATAACACCCACCCCGAGTCCTTGGTCGCGCTGGTTGCTTTAGGCCGCGAGCGGGGATTCCTGACGCACGGCGAGATCAGCGACGCCCTTCCTGACAGTGACTTTGGGCAGATCCAACGCGTGTTGGAGGAGCTGGGCGTCCAGATCGTTGAACGGACGTTGGCGAACGAACCCGTCAGACTGGAGGAGCACGCGGACGCTCTGGTCGTGGATGAGGCGGTCATCGAGGAAGCGGCAGCGGCAGTCATGCAGGCCGATGGGCGTGAGGCACGAACTACCGACCCTGTGCAACTGTATCTGCGTGAAATTGGGACGATTCCTTTGTTGACGCGAGAGGACGAGGTCGCGATTGCCAGGAGACATGAAATCGCGGTGACCGAAATGGTTGCCGAAATGGTCTCGTGTCCGCTCGTGGTTTATGAACTGCTCACGATGGCAGACGAAATCGAGCGAGGCGAGATGGCTGTCGACGACCTTATCGACCATTGGGATGAGGTGCCTGCCGCCGCAGTCAATGTACCAGCTATCGAGATGAGTGAGGCGGTCCAGGATGATGATCCAGCGCCTGGCGCTGCGGGTGTGGACCTCGAAGAGACGGATCCGGTCTCCACCGGCGCCTCGACGGCCCGATCATCGGCCGCATTGGAGCGTGAGGTGATAGCGCGACTTGCAATCGTTCGAAACCGGTTCCTTGACTGGTCACGCCAATCCAGGCAGCAGGCAGCCACATCGGACGCCTTCGTTGCATTGAATGCGATTCGGGGCGAGTTGGCGGTCTATCACTTCAGTGCCGCTGCAGTCGCCCGTCTCGGCCAGGTGCTGTCCACTCACATCGCTGCAATTCAACAGGCCGAACGCCGTATCGCGGGAATCGTCATTGATAGATGCGGTATCGCAAGAGAGCAATTCCTTCAGACGTTTCCGGGGCATGAAATCGATCTTGGCTGGTCGGAGGCGCTGGCGGCAGAGCGCATCAGTGGTGCTGCGGACGCGCTTGTGCGAGCCATCCCGGAAATTCAGGCAATTCAGCGGGAAATGAGGGTACTTGAGAACCGCGCGGCCATGTCACTTGGCGATCTGAAAAACCTCGGCCAGCGCGTTGCCAAAGCACGCGCGAGGGCTCAGGCCGCCAGGGACGAAATGATCAGGTCCAATCTCCGTCTCGTCGTTTCAAATGCCAAGAAGTATCTTCACCGCGGGATGCCTCTGCTGGATCTTATTCAGGAGGGCAATCTCGGGCTGATGCGAGCCGTAGACCGATTCGATTACCGCCGGGGCTACAAGTTCTCGACCTATGCCACGTGGTGGATTCGTCAGGGCATTACCCGCGCTATCGCGGACAAGGGGCCGACTATCCGGATTCCGATTCATCTGGTGGAGGTTGTGGGAAAGGTCAATCGTGCGTCACGGGAACTCTTTCATGAAACGGGAGAGGCCCCTGCACCGGAAGCTTTGGCCGCGCGTCTTTCCCTTTCCGTAAAAAAGGTCAAGGCGATTCTTGATCTGGTCAAAGAACCACTGTCGCTGGAAATGCCGGTTGGCGAAAGCGGAGATGCCTTGCTATGGGATACGCTCACCGACGAATGTTCAGCTTCACCGGATGAATCCGCAATGCGCGTGTCGCTCAGAAAGGATCTGGATGAGGCGTTGGCAACCCTGAAACCAAGGGAAGCGAAGATTGTAAAGATGCGGTACGGCGTTGATGCCGGCACAGACTACACACTCGAAGAAATAGGCCAGCAGTATGGTCTTTCGCGTGAGCGAGTCCGCCAGCTCGAACGTCAGGCCCTGCGCAAGCTACGCAATCCCGATCGCGCACCTCGCTTGCAGGCGCATCGAGATATCCATTAGGGTGCACGTTTACCTCTCGCCGGCAAAAATGGGGCCATGGAAAATGCTCGCCCAAGCTTGCAATAGGTGGTCCAAGCTCTTTCGGTTCCACGTGGGCACCGAAAGAGTGGCTAGCGCACGAAGGTATCTCGTCTGGGTCACGTACTCATTTAGGCTGGTACCGTCGATTGACCGTTGCGGACTGCGGATTCAACCGGTCGATACCTGCCACTTGACCGACGCTTCTGAAACATCCGCCTAGCATTGAGGTGAACGACTGCATTGGCTAGACGCGGAAGTTCGCCAGATACCCCATTTCGGCTACTGACTTATGCCCCTCGAAGGAAGGGGTACATCTCACTCCGATTGGGTCGACAACTACATGTTGATCTTTGAGGAGGAATGGGTCGGTACTCTTTGGAAGTACCGGCGCCAGCCAGACTTCAAGTGTGTGTCCGTGCGAAGCCTTTACTAGTTGCGTGACTACCCTCCCGAGAATCGCGGTGTTGCTGACCTCGTATTGAGCCCATCCTTCGGCATGAAACCCAACTCCTCCCTTCTGTTCGCTCCAACTATTGACGCGTATCGGAAGCGCCTGACCCTGTTAGTCGGCTTCCTGTTCGTTCTCTACGGGATACTGTGGCTCAAGGACACCAGAGCTGATATCGGGCTCGCGAACTATCTGCCATTGCACCTTGCGATGGAAACCGCAGCCATCGTTGCGGCGACGCTGGTCTTCGGCATTGCCTGGAATGCCCACGCGGAATCTCGTCCGGGCAGTGTCATTCTTCTTGGCGTGGTGCTGTTGGGTTCGGCGCTACTAGACTTCGCGCACATGCTGGGGTCCGGCGGCATGCCAGATTTCGTGACCCCTGCAAGCCCTCAGAAAGCCATCACATTCTGGTTCGCCGCACGATTTCTGGTAGCCATTGGATTGCTCATTATTTCTCTCCGCCCCTGGCAGCCGGTGCTGAATCGGCGAGGGCGATATCTGGCTCTCATGCTGGTTTTAGCTTACGTTGGGGCGATCTACATTAGTGAACTGTTCTTTCCGGTGGATGCGCCGCATTTCTTCATTCCGGGCAGTGGCATGACCCCGTTGAAGATCCGGATAGAGTATTCGCTGGTTCTGATGTACGGTATTGCCGCTGTTGCCCTCTATCGCAAGGCTTGCCTGGAAGCCGGTTTCAATCGGGCTGACTTGTTCGCCGCCGCTTCCATCACGTGCCTGTCAGAGTTATGCGCCACGCTTTACGGATCAGTCAGTGATACGTTCAATATTGCGTGCCACGTATTCAAGATCATTTCTTTTTTGCTGATCTTCCGTGCCGTTTTTGTCGATAGCGTGCGTCAGCCGTTCCGCGATCTCAATGGGGCGCTGCTGAAGGAGAGGCAGTATGCGGCGGAACAGCATTCGCTGGTGCGGACCCTGGACATGCTGGAGGAGGGCGTGGTGGAGCTTAGCCCGGATGGCGTCGTTATGCATGCCAATACAGGGTGGTGGAGGCTGGCCGATACGCGTTCTACTAACGGCACTCTGGATGAATTGATCCACCCCCAAGACCGCCCTGCATTTCTGGCGTGTCTTGGACATTTGCAATCCGGGCAAAAGGATGAATTCCACGGACGCTTCCGCTTCGTCGCCGGCGCCAGCCACGAACGCTGGATGGACTGTCGCTTTCTTGCAGAACGAAACGACCGGAGTCTGATCATCGGTATTCGGGGCGTTCTGCGCGACATCACCAAGACTTATCTTCAAGAGCGCCACATTGCTCATATGGCGCACCACGATGCACTTACCGGGCTGCCCAATCGGATATTGCTGGAAGACCGCATTAGTAAGGCCATCCAATCCGCCAAGCGCCACAACGAGATCGTCGCGGTATGCTTTGTCGATCTTGATCATTTCAAGAATATCAACGACGCTTACGGGCATAAGACGGGCGATGGCCTACTACGAGAGGTCTCCAGCGCACTGGTAACCTGTCTCGAGGAAGGCGACACGGTGGCACGCTGGGGGGGTGATGAATTTGTTGTACTGTTCCCGTGCATCACGGACCTCGACGCTGCGCGCGAGGCAGCAGGCAGGCTGATCAACGTCATGGGCCAGTCCTTTGAGTCGAATGGACAATGTGTCAATGCGACGTTCAGCGTGGGCGTTTCCCTCTACCCCATCGACGGAGACAATGTCGATACGTTGCTGACTCATGCCGATCGGGCAATGTTTTACGCAAAATCTCAGGGGCGCAACAACTTCCAGTTCTTTTCTGACATGACTGAAAGAGGGTTCGCGAAGAAGGAGCTTTACATCCAGGCGCGTCTAGCGCAGGCCCTCCGAGACGAGTGCATTACTATCTGGTTCCAGCCGCTGGTGAGCACTCGCAGCGTAGCCTCCGGCGAACGTTATCATCTGACGGGGGTGGAAGCCTTGGCACGCTGGAAAGACGACGAATTCGGCTGGATTCCTCCTGGCAGCTTTATCCCGATGGCTGAGAACCTCGGCCTGATCGGTGAGCTTGGCCGCCTGGTGCGAAGGAAATCGCTGGCCCAGTTCCGGGAATGGATGCCAGGCCGTCCGGACCTGCATCTTTCCCTGAATATTTCCAAACGCCAGTTGGTTGCGCCGGATTTTTGCAGCTCAATGGTCGAAGACTGTGTGACTTTTGGGGTTCCGACCGGCAGGCTGGTTCTGGAGGTCACGGAATCGATCGCTTTGATGGAAGTGGAGGGCGCCGCCGACCAACTACAGCGACTTGCCGACGCCGGCTTCACGCTTTCCATCGATGATTTCGGAACTGGCTACGCCTCCCTATCGCAATTGCATGCACTGCCCGTCGGAGAGCTGAAGATCGATATCTCCTTCGTGCGGCGCGCTCATACGCCGGATGGCCTGCGGATACTGCAGGCCATTGTGCAACTGGCCAAGGCTTTGTCTTTCCGCACGGTAGCAGAGGGCGTCGAGGATGAAGCGACAAGCGCCTTACTTGACGAATTGAATGTCGACATCCAGCAAGGCTACTACTTTGGTCGCCCATGCGCGGGCGAGGAGTTTGAAGAGCACGCACTTTATCTTTGCGGCGAGCTCCGACCCTGTCTCTGACATGAGGTACGGCAAGACACCTATCGATTGAGCTGCGGATCTCCGTGTGGCGACACGCTGCCCGTTTACGAATGACCGTTTCGGAGATCTGTAGCCAGTCGAGACACAATGGGCTGACGACGGTTCCTGGCCGGTCTCGGCCTTCCGTCTATCCAGGCAAGGGCTTCCTGGCGCAGAAGATCGCTACCGACCCAAAGCCGCCGTACGATTCGTTCCAAAGCGGTCGCTAAAGAGGGCAGCGCAACTGTCCCCGTTTGAAGCCAGCCCGTGCGGTGGTTGGCAAACTGGCCTTAACGAAGACGGTGGCGGTTGCCTCTAGCGAGTTGTTAACCCCTGGCCGCCAATCGGCGTTGTCTCAAACCGTTCGCCGAAACCCGCGATGAGTGGTTTGCCGCGCACGATGGCTTGTTGCACTGACGGCAAAGACAGGGAGGCTCGATGGCTATCTTGGCTGTCCCAGACCTCGGTGATCCAGATCGCATCAGCATCATTCGGATCATGCGCGACGATGTAGCTCAAACAGCCAGGCATTCCGCTAACGCCCTCAAGGAGGATCGAGGCTAGTGCCTCGCGTTGTCCAGGAATGACCTTCATCTTTCCAATCAGTCCGTACATCCTTGTTTCCTCATCACAGAAAAGCTCAACTTGCGTCATCTTGAGCCAATGATGGTCGAGCGTGGTGTCTTCGTCGATCACTCGCTGGCTTCACCACGCCGCCGTTATCGCGACAGAACCGCAGCGGGCATCGGCGCCTACTTCAGCAATTTCTCGAAATCACGGTCGAGTCGGCCCAGCGAGCCATCGATCGCCGCCCGCCGCGCGCGGATCCACGCATCCTGTTGTGCCAGTTGTCCCTCGGACGCCTTCAGCATGCGTTCCATCTCTGCTGGCTGCGGTCCGCCCACCGTCACGCGATGCTTGACGATGGCCACCGGATCGAGCGCCGCGCGAAACTCCGCCTCGCTCATCGGAAACTCCCCACCACCGTAGTCGCGCACGGCTTCGGCATAGATGCGCTTCGCCTCGGCATAGGGGAAGGCGCTTGGCTTGATGTCGTGCGCCTTCGCATAGTCCACCAGGTTCGACGCGAAGTGATGGCCGACGCGGAACGGCAGCTTGTACTTGCGCATCAATTCGTCAGCCAGTTCCTGCGACGCCGTCCAGTCGCTGTCCAGTTCATCCAGCGCGCGCTGCCGATCGATCACCAGGGCTGTCATGATGCGGTCCAGCCCCTTCAATGTCGTGATCGCGCTCTGCACCATCTGGCCATTGGTAACGGCATCCTTGGCATCGGACATGCCCGGCGGCAGGTTGTGGGCACGAATCACCGGCCCCATGGCCAACGTGATCGCTGTGGAGGCCTTCTCGCGCGTGGAGTTGAGCAGCCCCGGATTGCGCTTCTGCGGCATCGCACTGGACACATAGGTATTGCCGCCGCCCTCCTGCAGCAGGATCCAGGGGCGCGGCTGCGCATACTGCGTCATCACATCCTCGATGAAGCTCCCGGTGTGCAGGGCGATGCTGGTCACGATCGAGCCCACTTCCACCGGCAGGTCCACGGCGCTGATCTGCGACGCATCATAGGCGTTATCCACCAGCGCGGAGAATCCGAGGTAGCTCGCCATCCGCGTGCGGTTCAGCGGCCAGCCCGTGCCGTTCAGCACCGTCGTTCCCATCGGCGAGCGATCGATGCGCTGATAGGCTTCCCGCAGGCGCTGGGCATCGCGTTCCAGACCCGCATTGATGCCGAGCAGGTAGTGGCCATAACTGTTGGGCTGCGCAGCAACGCCGTTCGTGTAGTTCGGCACGATGGTTTCGGCATGCTGCCGCGCCAGCTTGACGATGGTGGCGGAGGTCTTGTTGAGCTGGTCGGCCAGCGACAAGACTTCGTCGCGCAACATCGCCGCGCGCACCGTCGCAAGCATGTCCTGGCTCGAGCGGCCGGCATGGATCAGCGTGACTTCCTGACCTGCGGCCTGAATCATCAGCGGCTCGAAAGTAATCACCGTCGACGGTCGTTGGCCGCCGGGCTTGTCGCCATTGGCCAGCACCGTGGCAATGCCGCCCGCCACGCGCGGCGCCTGCGAGCGATCCAGCAATCCCTCGTCGGTATTGATGACCGTCGACGCCTTGTTGATCTCCCCTAGCCAGAAAAAGGCATCGTGGCTAGCGCCGCCCGCCGCGAATGCGGCTTGGGGGCCGACCGACATCATCAGCATGGCTAGTGCGGTCAGCCTGGCCAGTGATTTGACTCGGCTGTGCAGTCGGGGGGTAGGCATGTAGTCTCCAGAGGTGTTTGCTTGTTCGGACAGGACTCCGGATTCTAGGGTGGAATCGCCGAGTTGTGGCACACGTGGCATTCTGCCTGTGGTGTGCAATGCTGCTGTGCTTCGTGATAAGCAGGCAACGCCGGATGTATCGAAATGGTGTCTCGGTGCTCGATCTCTCGGCCAGGGACGCCGGGGGCCTTGCAGCGTCGGGCGACGGGCTTGGTGTGCTGCGACATGGGCGTGCCGTGCGCAACGCCGTTCGACGTTTAAGAGGCAAAGAAAAAATCCCGCTCTCGTGAAGAGAGCGGGATTTTTCCCATGCAACGGCTATCACGCCATCACGGCGCAATCATGACTCGGTTCAGCGCTGTGCCGACTGCTCACCCTTCGCATACACGCGCTCGCCGGCCACCCACGTTTCCAGTACCTGGATCTTCCAGATATCGGCCGGGGCTACCTTGAACAGGTCGCGGTCCACCACGATGAAATCGGCCCACTTGCCGGTCTCCAGCGAACCCAGCGTCTTTTCCTGATGCTCGGCGTAGGCGGCGTCCAGCGTGAACGCGCGGAATGCCTGCGGCAGGGTCATTGCTTCCTCGGGGTGCCAGCCGTGGATCGGTCGGCCTTCATGGTCGGTACGCGTCACCGCCGCGTGCAGACCGTAGAACGGGTTGGCCGATTCCACCGGGAAATCCGAGCCGCCGGCAATCACGGTGCCTTGCTTCAGGAAGGTTTGCCAGGCATAGGCGCCCTTGATGCGTTCCTTGCCGATACGGTCTTCCGCCATGTTCATGTCGCTGGTGGCGTGCGTCGGCTGCATCGACGCGATCAGGTCCAGCTTCTTGAAGCGCGGAATATCAGGCAGCGAGACCACCTGCGCGTGTTCGATCCGGTTGCGCAGGTCGCGGCCACCCACTTCCTTGTAGGCCACTTCTATGGCGTCGAGCACCTGATGATTGGTCTTGTCGCCGATGGCGTGCACATTGACCTGGTAACCAGCCTTGAGGGCGGTCTTCACGGCGGTCTGCATCGCGGCATCGCTCATGAACAGCAGGCCGCTATGGGCGTGGTCGTCGGTGTAGGGCTCCATCAGCGCGGCGCCACGGCTGCCCAGCGCGCCATCGCCGTAGAGCTTCACGGCACGCAGGTAATAGCGGTCATTACCGTAGCCGATCAGCGGCCCCTTGGCGGAAAGGGCCTTGAAGTCGTCGCCCGTATCGCGAATCATCCCGTAGATGCGGGTGTTCAGCTTGCCCTGGTCGGCGAACTCGCGATAGATGCGGTCGTCGGCCACGGTCACGCCGGCATCGCCCACGGCGGTCAGGCCCAGCGCGTTCATATGCGCGACGGCGGCGGCCAGCGCGGCACGGCGATCGTTGTCGGTGTAGGGCGGAATCACATCGTTGACCAGCGCCATGGCCTTGTCGACCAGCACGCCGGTCGGGTTGCCCTCCGCGTCGCGCTCGATACGGCCACCGGCCGGGTCCTTGGTGTCACGTGTGATGCCGGCCGCCTGCATGGCCTTGGTGTTCAGCCACGCGGCATGGCCATCCACCCGAACCAGTCGCACCGGGCGGTCCGACACCGCGGCATCGAGCTCGGCGGCGGTCGGGAAGCGGCCCAGCTTCCAGTTCACCTGATTCCAGCCGTAGCCGAGCAGCCACTGGCGTTGAGGGTTCTTCTGACCGTGGGCACGGATCAGGCCTTGCGCTTCTTGCAGGTCGCGCGTGCCGGAGAGCGAAATCTCGGTCGTCTTGAAGCCCAGGCGGAACACGTGGCCGTGGGCGTCGATCAGGCCCGGCAGCAACGTCTTGCCCTGACCGTCGATACGCTTGGCATCGGGGTATTTCGCGCGCAGGGCGGCGGCGTCACCGGTGGCCACGACCTTGCCCTGGTCGAACACGAGACCGCTGAACTGCACGATCTGATCGTGCTGCAGCGTGTAGCCCTGCACCGACTCCACCAGCGTTGGGGCTGCGTGGGCGTGCATCATGGTCATGGCGGCTGCCAACGCTACCAGACTGGTACGGATGACTTTCTTCAAGAATCTCTCCTTCTCGTTGTGCTTTGTTTTTTAGTGTTCTGGCCGGCGATGGTGAGACCGGCCCACCTTCTTTGTATGTACTTGACCGGACATTGCAGACATTGGTCTGGCCCAAATCGGACGGCGCACGGGTAGTACAGTGCGCCGCATCATAAGAGAAAAAAGAAGGGGGCGATAGGCGGGGAAATGCCGAAACAAGGCCGTTCGGCGTGACCGTTACCAATGGACGTTCGATAGCCGCTCAATAGAAGCTCAATAGAAGCTCAATGGACGGTCGATGGACGGTCGATGGACGGTCAATCGACATTCCGCCGGCGTTCAATGGGCATCCGCAGACGGCGCGCTCGGGGGCGCAACCTTTCGCATTAGCACGACCATTGGAACCGCGATGACAAAACACACAAAGATCGCGAGGAACGCATCGGCGTAGGTCAGCGTGTGGGCCTCGCGCATCGTCAGCGCCCAGAGTTGCTTCAGGGCGGCCGCGTTGCCATCACTGATCTCGTTGTTCATCGTCACCGCGTGCGTGGTTGCCTCGTTGAGGAAAGCGGCCATGGACTCGTTGCGAATGTTCAGGTGTTCCGCCAGACGCAGGAAGTGCAGGTTGGTCCGGTCGTTGAGGATCGTCGCGCAGGCGGCAATACCGATGGCCCCGCCCAGGTTGCGCATCAGGTTGAATAGCCCGGATGCCAGCTTGAGCCGTGCCGGCGGTAAGCCGCCAAGCGTCAGCGTAACGGTGGGCGCCACGGCGAACTGCTGCGCCATACCCCGCAACGCCTGCGGAAACAGCAGTTCCGCGCCGCCCCAGTCGTGCGTGATTGGCGCGAAATTCCACATCGATAGCGCAAACAGGGCGAGGCCGAACATCAGCAGCCAGCGTAGATCCACGCGGTTCGCCAGGTAGGCATAGAACGGTATCGATAGCACCTGGAACAGGCCCGTCGAGAAGATCGCCAGCCCGATCTGCAGGGCGCTGAATCCGCGTACCTGACCCAGGAACAGCGGCGTCAGATATATCGTCGCGAAAATTCCGATGCCGACCACAAACGAGAAGAAACATCCGAGCGCGAAGTTGATGTCCTTCAGCGCGCGTAGATCTACCACCGGGTTCTTGTACGTGAGCGAACGCCACAGGAAACCAATGCCGGCCAGCCCGGAGATCCAGGCCGTGGTCAGGATCGTCCGGTCGCCCAGCCAGTCCCAGCGGGGGCCTTCCTCCAGGGTGTACTCGAGACAGCCAAGAAACAGCGCCATCAGTACGATGCCGAGGTAGTCCGCCCCCTTGAGCAGCGACCAGTCGGGCTCGTCGATCTTGACCAGCGCCGGCACCGCGATCGTCACGAAGATCCCCGGCACCAGGTTGATGAAAAACAGCCAGTGCCACGAAAAATTGTCGGTGATCCAGCCGCCGATGGTTGGGCCAAGGGTGGGGGCCAGCGACGCCAGACCACCGATGATCGCGGCGGCGGCCACACGCTGACGTCCCTGGAAGAACGCGAAGACGGTGGTGAAGACCATCGGGATCATCGATCCGCCCAGAAAGCCCTGCGCCGCGCGGAAGGCGATCATGCTCTGGATATTCCACGCGATGCCGCAGAGCAGGCTGGTAGCCGTGAATCCGGCGGCTGATGCGGCAAACAGCCAGCGCGTGGACATGACGCGCGCGAGCCAGCCTGATAGGGGGATGACGATGATCTCGGCGATCAGGTAGGCGGTCTGGACCCACACCGTCTCGTCCGCGCCAGCGGACAGCCCACCGCCAATATCACGCAGCGACGCGGAGACGATCTGGATGTCCAGCAGGGCGATAAACATGCCCACGCACATCGAGGCAAAGGCGAACACCCGCGCTCCCATCGGCAGTTCGCCGGGCGAGTGTATCGGGGAGACGGGTGGCGCTACGGGTGGAACCGATGACGCCTGCGCGGCGGAAGGCGTGCTGACGTCGGCGCTCATGACTTGCTCGCTGCGGTGTCTGCCGTCACCACCTTTGCGGCCTTCGTATCGACTTCCGCCACCACCGACAGGCCCGGGCGCAGGGTGCCGAGCCTGGCATCTTCGTCATCCAGCACGATCCGCACCGGCACGCGCTGCACGATCTTCGTGAAGTTGCCGGTGGCGTTCTCCGGAGGCAGCACGCTGAACTGCGCGCCCGTGGCCGGTGCCAGGCTTTCGACGCGGCCGTGGAAGACCTTGCCGGGCATCACGTCGGCCACGATCGTGGCACGCATGCCGGGCCGCATATGTGCAAGCTGGCCCTCCTTGAAATTGGCATCGACCCAGAGTCCGCGTGCCGGCACGATCGACAGCAACTGGCCGCCGTTAGGCGCGTAGACGCCGACGCGCGCGCGGCGGTTGCCCACGGTGCCGTCGACTGGCGCGCGAAGTTCGGTGTAGCCAAGATTGAGTCGGGCGATGTCGCGCTCGGCAATCGCCTGGGTCAGCGATGCCTGCGCCTGCTGCCTTTGCGTGGCGATCACATCGAGTTGGCGCAGGGCGGCTTCCGCGCTGGCCTTCGCTTTCTGGCCGTTGGCGACCGATTGCTTGTAGTCGGCATCGGCCTTCTGAGAGCTTTGGATCGAGACCGCCGATTTCTCGACCAGACTGGCATAGCGCGCCTGGTCGTCGCGCGCCCGCTTGGTTTCCGCATCCACCGCCGCCACACCGGCGCGGGCCTCGGCGATCACCGCCTGCTGCAGTTTTTCCCGTGCATCGAGATTGGCGATCAGCGCCTGCTCGGACGCGACTGCGCCCTCCGCCTTGGCCAGCGCTGCGCGATAGTCGCGGTCGTCGATGCGTGCCAGCAGATCTCCCGCGTGCACCTGCTGATTGTCGGTCACCAGAACCTCCGCGACATAGCCCGGCACCTTCGCGGCAATCAGCGTCACGTCACCGCCTACGTAGGCGTCGTCGGTCTCTTCGGTGAAGCGTGAATCAGTCCACCAGTGATAGCCGTATCCCGCGGCTGTCACGACGAGCAAGGCGCCCGCGCCGCGTATCAGCAACGCCCGCCGGTTGGTGCCACGCCTGGCCGGGGCTGCCGTGGATGGAGCGGCCTCGGCGGGGGCGCGGCTCGCGGTGGTGGTGCTTGTCATGACTGTGCTCCGTGGTTCCATGGTTAGCACGCGCCCATCGTGGGCGCGGTGGTATTCGAATCGGATTGCTGATGCTGAGCGGCGCGTTCCAGGCGCGCGCGCAGGCCCGGACCCGCGGCGGGGCCCGGCGCGAGGTAGTGATCGGATGCGGTGATGGGGGTGCCGGTGGCCGTATCCACCAGCGCGAATTCCACCGGGTGGCCGGTGCGGCGATCCATGAGACGTACCAGTTCGCCCTCCTGTGAGAAGTGGCGACTCCCCCATGCCAGCAGGGCCAGCAGCACGGGACGGAAATCGCGCCCGAGATCGGTCAGCAGGTATTCGTCGCGGGGCGGGTGGGCGCTGTACTGGCGTCGGGTCAGCAGCCCGTCGTCCACCAGACTGTTCAGTCGTCGCGTCAGCATGTTCGGCGCGATGCCAAGCACTTTCTGGAACTCGTCGAAGCGGGTCGTGCCGTAGAACGCCTCACGCAGGATCAGGAAAGTCCAGGGGTCTCCGACACGTTCGATGCCACGTGCCATTGGGCAGGGCGCATTGCGATGTGACTTTCTGAACATGGCAGTCCGTCCTCGAAAAAAGACGTTGCTATCAATATGAAAGTTAGTCTAGGCTAGTAACTATCATCATGCAAGAAACAGTTTCGAGAACCGCTGCATGAGAACTGACGAAAGGAATCGAGATGGCATCGAAAGCACTTCCCGGCACCCATGCCCAAGGACTGGTTCAACGTACCGCGCGCGCCGTGGCCCTGGCCGCCGCCACACTCGCTGCACTGGGCGTGGCCGCCTGCGCGGTCGGCCCTGACTACCGCACGCCGGATAGCGAGATGCCGACGCAGTACCAGCACGCCGCCGACGTGGCAGCGATCAACGACGCGCGCGAACCGGTGGCGCTGGATACGTGGTGGGCCGGCTTCCAGGACCCGGTGCTGACAAAGATCGTCGAGCGGGCCCTTGAACAGAATCTCGACATGGCGGCGTCAATTGCCCGCGTGGCGCAAGCCCGTGCCGCCGCCAACTTCGCTGGGGCCGAGTTGCTTCCGCAAGGCAATGCCTATAGCGACGTGACCAAGCTGCATCAATCCGTACAAAGCCCGCTGGGCAAGATCGGCAGCACATTCCCCGGATATGACCGCAACCAGACGCTCTATTCGGTGGGCGCTGCGGCCACGTGGGAAATCGACATCGCTGGCGGGCTGCGGCGCGGTGCCGAGGCGGCCAATGCCGAACTGCAGGCGGCAGAGGCGAACCATATGGGCGTTCGGATTCTCGTGGCAGCGGAGGCGGCGGACGCCTACTTCCGTGTGCGGGGTGCTCAGGCTCGCATCGCCATCGCGCAGCAACAGGTTGAGACCAACCAGCGCCTGCTTGATCTCGTGCGTTTGCGGTTGGCCGATGGCATCGGGGCGGAGCGCGAGCAGGCGCAGGCCGAGGCCCAACTCTCGCAGACGCGCGTCACGATTCCGCCGCTGCAGATCGAACTGGAAACGCAGCTTAATCGCCTCGACGTCCTGATGGGCGCGCAACCGGGCACCTACGCAGCCGAGTTGCGCGATTCGAAGCACGAAACGCAGGCGGTGCCACAAGTCGCCTTGGCACAGGGTCCGGCAAACCTGCTGGAACGTCGCCCAGACGTCATTGCCGCCGAACGCAGGCTTGCGGCGTCGAGTGCGCGCATTGGCGTGGCCACGGCGGAGTACTACCCGAAGGTTTCGCTATCGGCATTGCTTGGATTCGAAAGCCTGTCCGCCGGCAAGCTGTTCACCGCGCAGGCCTTCCAGCCTGCGGCGGCGGCTGGGCTGCGCTGGCGGCTGTTCGATTTCGGCCGGGTCAATGCGGAGGTCGCGCTGGCCAAGGGCGCCAATGCCGAAGCGTTGGCCAGCTATCGCAAGTCGATGCTGCAGGCCACCGAGGACGTCGAAAACGCATTGATCTCGCTGGCGCAGCTCGAATCGCAAAACCGCGAACTCGCCGTAGAGATCCGTGCGCATGAGCGTGCGCGAAACGCATCCGAGGATGCCTACAAGGGCGGGGTGGTCAGCCTCTATGAAGTGCTGGACGAAGACCGGCAATTGCTGGCTGCACGCGACCAGCAGGCAAGGGTGCAGGCGGATAATGCACGGGCGGCGGTGTCGGCGTTCCGGGCGCTGGGAGGTGGATGGTCCTGAGCCATTGGACGCGCCTTGGCTTCATGCTCAAAAAGCGGATCAATAGACATTTTGATGCCTCATCCAGACGATTTGCGGGGAATGACGGCAATATTCACCGCAACTTGTGCGGCGAATATCTTGTCCATGCGGTGAATGCCGGCCATAATCCCCGCATGAATCGCGGCGAATACACCTATATCTGGCAAGCCCCCGACTGGCCCAACTGGCGCTACGACCTCGGCGCGCTAGCCTCGCAGATGGCCGAGGTCAGTCGCGCCCAAGGCATGTTGATGGGGAGACTGGCAGACCTCGGCATGGGGCTGCGGGACCAGGCGTGCCTGGCGGCGCTGACCGACGACGTAGTCAAGACCAGTGAAATCGAGGGCGAGCATCTCAGCGTGCATTCGGTGCGCTCGTCCATCGCACGACGGCTCGGTGTTGAAATCGGCGCGCTGGCGCCCGTCGATCGACATGTCGATGGCGTCGTCGAAATGGTGCTGGACGCCACCACCAACAGCCAGGCGCCGGTGTCCCAGACGCGACTGTTCGGCTGGCACGCGGCGCTGTTTCCAACCGGCTACTCGGGCCTGTCGCGGATCAACGTCGCCCACTGGCGCGACGACTCGGCGGGGCCCATGCAGGTGGTTTCCGGCCCGATCGGCCGACAGCGCGTGCATTTCGAAGCGCCGCCCGCCGAACGTCTGCCCGCGGAGACGGACCGTTTCCTGGCATGGATCAACGCCGCGTCTGGCGAAGCCCCATTGATCCGCGCCGGCCTTGCTCACCTGTGGTTCGTGACACTGCACCCGTTCGACGATGGCAATGGCCGTATCGCGCGCGCCATCGGCGATCTGATGCTGGCGCGGGCCGACGGCAGCACGCAACGCTTCTACAGCCTGTCGGCCCAGATCCAGCGCGAACGCAACGCGTACTACGACATCCTCGAACGGACGCAGAAGGACGCAATGGAGGTCACGCCGTGGTTGTCATGGTTCCTTGAGACGTTGCACCGCGCGGTGGATCAGGCGCAGGTCACGCTCGACGACGTCCTGGCCAAGTCACGCTTCTGGCAGCACTGGGGCACGCAGGCGCTCAACGCCCGGCAGATCAAGGTGTTGAACCGGTTGCTGGACGGATTCGACGGCAAGCTCACGAGCAGCAAATGGGCGGCCATCGCCAAATGCTCCAGCGATACCGCGCTGCGGGACCTTAACGATCTGGTCGAGCGGGGGATGCTGCGCAAGGCGGCGGCGGGCGGCCGAAGCACCAGCTACGAGTTGAACGATGTGCCAGGCGACGGCAATCGCTGAATTCGCGGACTGCCGTACCGGGCGTCCTGGGGACGCTACCGCCCCGGACGCACCGGCGCGCATGATTCGCCCAACATAAGATCCATCGGTATCACCACGCGCCGCGCCTCGCCAGCGTAGTGGCCTTCGAGCCGGTCGAGCATCAGGTTCGCCGCGGTCTCTGCCGAAAGCGCTGTGTTGAAGCGGAGCATCGTCGGGGGCGGATACATCAGTTCGAGCGTTTCCGGCGTGCCAAGCGCGATGACGGACAGATCGTGCGGCACTTCCAGCCCGGCCTTGCGCGCCTCATAGAGCGCCCCTGAAAGCAGGCGCGTGCCCAGCGCGATCACCGCCGTCGGCGGTTGCTTCAGCGCCAGCATCTGCTTCATCGCCGCGCGCGAGGAGTCCATCGAGGGCAGGGTGCACACCAGCGCGGGATCGAATGCAAGCCCGACCTCGGCCAGTCCTTCCTGATAGCCGAGCAGCTTCTCACGGCCCGGACGGATGCTTTCCTTTGGCCCGAAGAACGCAATGCGCCGATGGCCGAGTTGCTTCAGGTAGCGCACTGCCAGGCTCAGTCCGGTTCGATGGTCGATCAGCACGCAATCCCTGGGCGATGCCGTTTCGCGATCCATGATGACGATCGGCAGGTCCGCCTTGGCGAACAGGTCTTCGGCCGGGTCCGAACTTTCCATGCTCAGTGACGCGATGATGCCCTCAAGCCGGCGCGTCTCGAACAGTTCGACCAGCAGGCGGTCGCGGTGGTGCTGGTTCCGCGTGGTGCCGATCAGCATCGAATAGCCCGCAGCGTGCATGTGCTGCTCGACTTCGCTGAAATGGGCCGCCAGCAGCGGATTGCTGATATCGGTTGTCAGATAGCCGACCGTTCGACTGCGCCCGGTACGCAGATGGCGCGCGGCGAAGCTCGGCTCATAGTCGAGTGCTTTCGCCGCGGCCAGCACGCGGCCGCGCAGTTCCTGGCTCGCATAGCCGTTGCCGTTCAGGACGCGCGACACACTGCCGACCGATACCCCCGCCGCCTGCGCCACATCGCGCACAGAAGCCTTTCCCGTCATGGTCTTCCCTAATGAAAACGTTCCACAGTTGGACGCCGATTTCCTTGCTGGGTAAATTAATACCACACGGAAAACGATTCCACATCTGGAACTACAACGGAGACAACATGACCGCGACACGCCCGATCCATCCGGAAGTGCAATGTTTTGACGAGGCGCTGGGACAAACCCCGCCCGCTGGCGGCCGACTGGCAGGGCGTCGCATTCTCGTCGTCGGGGCCGGACAGCGCGTCATCGATGATCCGGACCCGCCCGTCGGCAACGGCCGCGCGATCTCGCTGCTGTTTGCGCGTGAAGGCGCCACACTGACCTGCGTCGATATTTCCGAACCCGCCGTGGCGGAGACCTGCAGGCAGGCGAAGGACCTGGGTGCGACCGTCTTTGCCGAGGTGGCCGATGTCGAACGCGCCGAGACCATCGCGCCGCTAGTCGAGCGCGCGGCTCGTCAGATGGGAGGCCTCGACGGCCTGGTCATGGTGGTGGGCATTTCCAGCGCCTTGCCGATCGATAAGCAGGACGCCAACACGTGGGACCGCGAGTACGCCGTCAACGTGCGCAGCAACATGCTGTTCGCGCAGCAGGCCATGCGCCATATGGAGCCGGGTAGTTCCATCGTGCTGATGTCCTCGCTGGCTGCCTTGCGCAACAGCAGCGGCAACCCGGCCTATGAGTCGTCGAAGGCCGCCCAGGTGGCGCTGGCGCGTTCCATTGCGATGGCCGGGCAGAAGCAGGGCATCCGCTGCAACAGCCTGTTGCCGGGACTCATGGACACGCCGATGGGCCGTGCCGCCACCGCGCGACGGCCCGCGCGCGTCGGTGGGGCGCTGCCGTTCGGCCGGCAGGGCACCGGATGGGAGGTGGCGTATGCGTGCCTGTTCCTGATGTCCCACGAATCGTCGTACGTCAACGCGCACGCGTTGCAGGTGGACGGCGGACTGGCCGCCGGTGTGGCCCTGACGGCCTGAGGAGCGCTGCATGGATGCATCTCTTGTTTATGCGCGGGCGCACCGGTTGCGCGCGTTACGACCATTACGACCACTACGCCCGTTGCCTGCCCTGTTGCCGACGGCCTTGTCCATCGCGACGGTATGCCTGGCAGCCGTGACGCCCGTGCCGGGCCAGGCGGCTTCGGACTATCCGAGCCGGCCCATCAAGCTGGTGCTCGGCTTTCCGCCCGGTGGCAGTACCGATGTGGGCGCCAGGCGGGTGGCTGACCAGCTCGGCAAACGGCTCGGCCAGCCGGTGGTGGTGGAGAATCGTCCGGGCGCGTCGGGCAATATCGCGGCCGCCTATGTCGCCAAGACGCCGCCGGATGGCTACACGCTGTTCTACGGCACCAACACCACGCACGCGATGAACGTCAGCCTGTATCCGAAACTGGGCTACGACCCGGTGAAGGATTTCGTCCCGATCGTGCTGATGGGCAAGGTCTGGAACGTGCTGAGCGTGAATCCGTCGTACAAGGCCACCTCGCTGGCAGAGCTGATCGCGATGGCCAAGGCAGCGCCGGGACAGATCGACGTCGCGACACCGGGAAACTCGACCAGTCCGCATATGTCGCTCGTGCTGTTGGAGTCCAGAGCGGGCATCAAGATCACGCACGTGCCGTACAAGGGCAGCGCCGCGGCGCTGAACGACGTGATGGGCGGCCAGACGTCCGTGCTCTTCGACAACCTGCCGGCCTCGCTGCCCTATATCAAGGCAGGCAAGCTGCGCGCGCTGGCGGTTTCATCGCCCAAACGGCTGTCCGTCCTGCCTGACGTTCCGACCTTCGACGAACTCGGCATCAAGGGCTACGAAGTTGCAGGGTGGGGCGCGCTGTGGGCGCCGGCCGGGACACCGCAGGCCATCGTGGACCGGCTCAATCGCGAGACCAATGCAGTCCTGAAGGATCCCACCATGATCGCGCAAATGGAGGCGCTGGCATCTGACCCTCAGGGCGGTACGGCGAAGTCGCTGGCAGCCTTTGCCGCAACCGAAACGCAGCGCTGGGGCGAGGTCATCCGCGCCGCCGGACTCAAACTCGACTAGACAACGCAGGAGACAATCATGGCAAGACTTCCATACTTCGATCTGGAACAGGCATCGCCGACGTACAGGAAGATGATCGGCGCGCGTCCGCCGCTGAACCTCTACAGGATGCTGCCCCATGGCGGCGCCGTGGGCGAGGGATTCCTGGCGCTCGGTGGCGCGATCCTGCGCGAATCGGAACTGGACCCGACGTTGCGCGAACTGGTGATCCTGCGTGTGGGGGCGCTATCGGGGGCATCCTATGAAATCCATCAGCATCGGCGCGTCGCCCGGAAGGCAGGGGTGCCTGAAAACAAGATCGAAAGCGTGCTCGACCACGGCGCCGCCGAGCCTGACCCGAACGTGTTCTCCGACCTCGAGATCCGGCTGATCCGCTTCACAGATGCGGTCGTCCGGGACGTCAAGGCGCCGGCCCCGCTATACGAGGCCGTCGCATCGGTGCTGTCCAACAAGCAGCTGATCGAGGTGCTGATGACGATCGGCTTCTACATGCTGGTCAGCCGCTTCCTGGAAAATCTCGAGATCGATATCGAGAATCCACCTGTGGTCTGACGGCGCGACGCCCGCCCGCGTGTTTTTTCTAGTAGGGCCCCGGGACGCGGTTGTGCCAAGGCAACGAGGTCTGTACGATGCCGGCACCATGGCTGGCACGGCGGCGAAAGCACGCTCGCCGCCCGGCCCGACTTCGGACCACCCACGCCCGCGGGGCGGGCGTCTCAGGAAAACACATGCAAAAAACCCGGGTTCTGCTGATTGCCGCCTTGGCGGCCCCTTTGCTTGCGGCCTGCGCGGGCGGCGGTAATACCCCCGACTACATCCAGTCGCAAGAACCCAAGCGCATCCACTCGAATGCCAGCGTAGGCGACCTGGTCCAGTGCCTGAAGAGCAAGCTGCAGGAAGAAGCGACCATCGTCCCCTATGCGGAACCGGGCAAGGTCGATATCCGCATCGGCCACGCGTCCGCCTCCGAGATGCGCTACTTCTACCTGATCTACCTCCGCGCCGCCGCCCAGGGCTCGGACGTGGAAATCCGCAGCGCGGGCGAGTGGCACCCAATCCTGCGACAAGGCCGTATCGAAGGCATCGTTGAAGACTGCAAGCCCGGCGCCGCCAGCGCGCGCGGGTAATCTCAGGCCGCCGGCCAACTCACCATGTCGTACCGAATCGCCCGGGCGTTACGTAACACGTAACACCGGCGCGACAGCGACGTTCGCCACCAACGGCCTTGCACCGGCCGTCTGAAACGCCCGTAAGTCATTGAAACGATTGATTTTCAAGGTGCTCGACCGAGCGAATCCGACGAGGGCGAATTGAGCCGTGCCAGGGCTGGCACGCGGGTTGCGAATATGGAAGCGTCAAGGCTCAGGCCAAGGCTCAAGCAGTGGAGCCCCGGGCAGATCCCCGACCTACCACCCCAGGCTGATACCTGCACAGCCTGGGGTCTTTTTTTGCGGGGGCTGGGTTTGGCCAGAAGCCGCCGGTCGACACACTCGCCTCGATTGCACACAATCCGAAGGCAACGCCCGCGATCGCTTGGGGGCGGCAATGCTAGCCCCGTACGAAGATTGCTTTCTCCGGTGTTGTGATCAAGTTGGCAAGTGCGGATGGAACCCTCCGTTTGGGGCATGCGAGGTTACAGGCCTCTCGCCATAATCGCCGGTCGGGCCTCCGGGCACCGATATCGCTAGCTAATGCGGCGCACAGAGCAAGAATATCGAGGAGGCATATGAAGGCATTATTCGGCCTAGCGTTGTTCATGGCGCTCGTCTTTATCGTGCTGGGCGCGATGAAGACGAAGCGCGGCGGGGACAGGTCTTCGAAGCGCTATCAGTTTTCCCGAAAGGCACCGTTCATGCGCGACGACGAAATCCATCTCTATGAGCGGTTAGTGGTTGGCCTTCGAAACGCGCATGTGTTTCCGCAGGTAGCCATGTCGTCTTTCGTGCAGCACAAGGGGAAGGAGTACGGTGCCCGGAGTCTGTTTTCGCAGAAATATGTCGATTATCTCGTGTGTGAACGCGGGACAATGAGACCGCTGTATGTGATCGAGCTTGACGGCGCTTCGCATGGCAGCGTGCGGGCGAAAAAGCGGGATGAGCAAAAGAATCAGGTGCTGGAATCGGCGGGGATTCCGATCAAGCGGTACACGTCGAAGGACGTCGATTTCAAGGTCATTTTGTTGGATTTCGCATCGGTGGTTAGACCGGCAGAATCGGTTATGGATCCCGTTAGTAGGAGCGTGGTAAACCTTATGTAATGAAAGGACGAGCTCGGGACGAGCGGATTCGGCCAGGAATGGTCGTCCGCCGCCGTCGCCAAATTGTGAACAATTTTCGCGACCATAGGGTGGGTGGCCCTCCACCCACACATCGCAGAGGACGGAAACGCGCCTGTCGCCGCCATGCAGGAGCCGCTCAGCGGGTTCAATAGTTCAAGAGGCGACATAAATCACAAGGAGCAGAAGCCAGAAATGAAGATCCAAACCGTTCGCATCCGAAACTTTCGCACGTTGAAAGACGTAACGATTCCGTTCGATTCCGTCACGACCTTCATCGGGCCGAACGGTGCTGGCAAATCAACGGTGCTTCGTGCGCTTGACTGGTTCTTCAACGGCAAGCCCGGCTCGCTGACCGAGGAGGATTGCTCTTTTGGGGCGACCGACGAAGACATCGAGGTTCAGATCACCTTCGCAGACCTCACCGAAAAGGATCGTGAGGCACTTGGCAAGTACGCGCCGGAGGGAGTTGGCACGTTCACCGCATGGAAGCGCCGATCTCCTGATGGCGCCGATGTGCTCTCCGCCAATGCAAAGGGATTTCCGGACTTCAATGGCATCAAGGCGGCAGGGGGTGCGACTGCGAAGAGAGAGCTGTACGCCAGTCTCCGGCGCGATCGCCCGGAGCTTGATCTTCCCGCGGCGAATACTGGTCCTGCCGTCGAGCAGTCGATGACGACTTGGGAGGCGGCTCACACTGATCAACTTCTCGATGCGCCCGAGGCTCTACAAACTAACTTCTTCGGTTTCAACAGCGGCGGCAAGATGAGTGGGCTCTTCGACTTCGTCCTCGTTACGGCCGACCTTCGGGCGAGTGAAGAGTCCATCGACGGCAAGGCAAGCATCATTGGGCGAATCCTTGAGCGCTCGATTGACCGAACTGCCGCTGATGAGGCAATCGCAGAAATCGTTGCGGAGTCACGGGCAAAGCAGCAACAGGTCTATGAAGAGAAGTTCAAGGAGCAGCTTGGGGCCATCACGACGCAGCTCAACGAGGTCGTCACAACCTATGCGCTGGCCGTGCAATCACGGTTTCGCCGGCTGAAGTGGAACTCAAGGCGCCTCGCACGACGTTCGACGTGGCTGTGCTTGATGGCACCACCGAGACTGCGGTGGAGCGGCAAGGACACGGTTTTCAGCGCACGCTGCTGATCTCAGCACTACAACTCTTGGCCCAGTCAGGTGCAGCCTCGGCCGAGGGAATAATTTGCCTGGCGATCGAGGAGCCAGAACTTTTCCAGCATCCGATTCAGGCGCAGGCCTTTGCGAAGGTGCTTAGATCGCTCGCCGAAGACGCTAGCAAACGCATTCAGGTGACCTATGCGACGCATAGTCCCTACTTCCTGGAGGCCCGACATTTCCATCAAATCAGACGGCTGACGAGATCGGCTGACGAAGTCCCGGTAGTTACGGTCCACTGTGCCACTGTTGAGATTGTGAAGGCCAAGCTGAATGGAACAGTGGATGGCGATGTGGTCGATCGCAGGCTCGACCATAACGTGGCTGACCAGCTTGCCATAGCACTCTTCGCGAATCGCGCTTTTCTTGTGGAGGGCACAACCGAATCTGCTGTGTTCTACGGTATTGGAGATAGAACTTCCCCCGGCGCACTTGAAGCGGCAGGAATTTCGATCGTTCCTGTGGGCAGCAAGACATCGATACCCCTCGCGCATGCGATTCTGGAATCTATTGGCGTGCCAGTCTACGCACTGTTTGATGCGGACGGTGGATTTGAAACGCGAGCCAAAGCCAAAAACAAAAAGCAAGAGGAAATAGATCGGGAGCGCAACAATCATGCACTGGAGAACCGCAGGTTAATGCGGTACTTCGGCTTGCCTGAAGAGGATTTTCCACCTACTACTATTTCGGACGTCGCGGCCATATTGGATGATCACCTTGAATCGTTTCTGTCTGCGAACTGGAGTGAATGGATAACTACCTGCAATAGCGTCGAGCAGGATGCTGGAATAAATCTCTCGAAAAACCAATTGGCATACCGGACTGCAACACTCCGGTCGGGAGGAGTGGTGCCAGTAATGCTTACACAGATTCTTGTCAAGGTGGAGGGTAAGTAACCTGACATTGACCTCCTGGCCTAGCTGCACGTTTTGAAGCAGATGCGGCCGTTGCATCGATGGTGGACTAGCCGCGCTGAGCCCAGTCTTCATGCTGACTCGAAACATTCACGGCGCGCGCACTTTTCTTTTCAAGCATGACGATCAGAACCCTGAACGAAGCTGAGATTGTATTGATCAGGCATATGCTGCGGGGAACAGTGCAGGAGATTGCAATCGCTAACTCCCTCCCGACGTGCCTCGTCGAAGAAATGACCGATGATGGAATTGGGAGTCTCCGCTTCGATTCCAATATTCAAGCCCGGCTTCTCTGCAGGGATATCTGCAAGATGGAGTTCCCAGACTTCAATGCTGTGCGCAACTTCGTAACGTTGTTGCTGGACAATTACGACGAGTTGTTCGATCTCAACGTTTGGAACGCAGATTTCTCTCCTCTCAAACAATTCCCGCAGATTCGTCCGGCATCGGGCTCACGCACGCTGCCCCCTCAAGATTGCGTTAGACACTCCAACGTCCGCTTTCGGGAAAATGAACGTCCGCTTCGGGTCGATCAGAGACAGCCATCGCCCTGGCTGTTGGCAGCCGACTCGATCGGGCTCTTCCCAGCCAGATGGAGACAGTCGCGACGCAACCTATATGGCCACGCCAATCGCAACAGCCAGGCCTATTCACGCACCGGATCGTGGCAGCAAACGCAGATCTTATTTCCCTCGGAATCCCGGAAATAAGCGCCGTAATAGTCAGGGTGGTATTCAGGTCTTAAACCCGGAACGCCCTCGCAAGATCCTCCGGTGGCCAAGGCGCTGGCGTAGGCCTTGTCGACCGACTTGCGATCCGGCGCAAGTAACGCAACCATTTGACCGTTACCGCACCTGGCAGGGTTGCCGTCGTATGGCCCGCCAATCAGGAAGAGGGGCCGTGGCATGCCTTCCGCCATCCAGCCGGCCCAAGGCTTGTCAGGCTCGCTGAACTTCAGTTTGTGCCCGAGATCGCCCATGATCACCGAATAGAATCTGAAAGCCCGGGCAAAATCGGTAACGCCGACAAAAACGTGCGAAATCATCTGGTTCTTCCCCGAAGCAGGCATTAGCGCTGTCTGACGATAGCATGGCAGCAGCGCGTATGGCGCCTGCGGCAGGCTCTGCTCCTATCCAAAGCGAACACAATAAATCGGTGGCAAATGGGCTGAAATCAGATGCCAGTTTTCGCCGCCGTTCTCGGACGCCCAAAGCGCGCCGGTGGTCGATCCCATCGCCAGGCGCGTGCCGGAGTCATCCACCGCGAGGCCGTGCCGATACACCAGGTCATAGGCCGGTGCGGACGGCAGACCTGCCGAGAAACGCTCGAACGTGCGCCCGCCATCGCGGGTGCGCGTGACGACGAACTGGCCATCCACCGGGATCCGGCACTGGTCCTTCACGGCGGGCACGAACCACGCGGTGTCTGGCTCGTGCGGATGCACGGCAACCGCGAAGCCGAAGCTCGATGGCTGCGCTTCAATCCGGTGCCACTGCATCGCCCCGTCGGTCGAGCGGAAGATGGCGCAATGATGCTGTGTCCACAGGACGTCCGGGTTGGCCGCGCATTGCACGACGCGGTGCGGGTCCTGCGTGTTGGCGTCGCCGCGCTGTTCCGGTGGCATGTAGTCGGCCTCCATGCCATCGGCAGTCAATTGCCAGGTCGCGCCTCCGTCGCTGGTTTGCCAGACGCCACCGCACGACACACCGATCGTCACGTGCCGGCTGTCGCGCGGATCCACCATCACGGAATGGATGCCCGGCGCATCGTAGCCGCCTCCAAACCATCCGCGACGCTCCGGACGATCCCATAGCGTGCGGTTGAGTACCCATGTGTCGCCGCCATCGTCGGAGCGGAAGAGCCCGCCGGGAATCGTGCCGGCCCACAAGACGCCCGGCTCGTCCCCGCCGCCTGTCTCGAGCGACCAGATTTGCTGAAGCGACCACGGAGGCGAGGGTGGGATTGGGGCAGTCGCGCTTGCATCGTTCGCGCCGCCACCGGCGTGCTCGTCGGCTGGCTGCGGCGGGTAGACAGGCACCGCGCATTCTTCCCAATCGTCCATGCCAGCGCGCCGGCGATGCAGCTTCACGCCGAAATGGCCGAGATTGAGCGCCGCATACAGCGATCCGTCTCGCCGGTCAGCCAGCACCATGTTCACGGGCTCGCCGATGAAATGGGGCTCGCCGAGCGTCCAGCCGCCTTTGCCGTCGGCCTGCAACACAAACAATCCCTTGCGAGTTGCAACAAGCAACCTGTCGCTCATGTCTAGTGCCTCCTCGCGTGTGAGTGGACTCCCGCTATCCGCCCGACAGCGCCTGTATGACGTGCACCTGGCTTTTTTCGCCGAGCGCATCGGACAGATGTTGCCGATCGAGCACCCGTCGGCCGTCCACAAACACGGCAAGATGCCTTCGCAGCGCCCCCTGATCGTCGAGGATATAGCCGCGTAGTTGGGGGCGATCCGCGAAGACAGCCTCGAGCGCTTCGCCAAGCGTGCGCGCGTCGACCTCGCGCTCGGGCGTTGGAATATGGCGCTGAATCGAAGCGGCGAAGAAAATGTGCGCCATGAAGGGGGCTGCGCTGGAACGGGGCCTGGCTGTTGGTTTTGTAGTTTAGGCGATCCGGAATGGGCTTTGAGGCATCTCGAGACGCCACTGACACACCAGACACAGCGGCGTGTGGCGATGGTTTTGGACCTGAACGCTCGCCGCTCAATGCCCAACCCAGACCACCTTATGGCCTCCATTTGCTTGTGCGTGCACAGCACTCCAGCACGCCGCCATACGCTAGACTCCCGACACCGCCCAACTGACAATTCGCCCCCCGGAGACCCCATGCCCCCCTGGTTCGCCAAGCTCGCCGGCACACTCGGTTGCGCCCTGATGCTTCTGACCGGCCCAGCCGGAGCCGCAGGCGCAGCCGACCCCGCCACACTGACCATCGTGTCCGGCCCGCAGGAGCGAAGCTGGACACGCCAGGAACTGCTCAAGGATCGCCGTCTTGTGTCGGTGACCGTGGACGATGACAACCTCAAGCGGCGCCTGACCTTCAAGGCCATCCCGCTGGCGGCGCTGTTGCACGGCTTGCCGGTTGCCGCCGATGCCACAGCCACGACCGCTGCCAGCGACGGGTATATTTCCCACCTGCCGGTGCGGCTGCTGATTGCCGATGGCGCAGATACCCCGCGCGCGTGGCTCGCTGTGGAAAATCCGGCTGCGCCGTGGCCGAAGCTCAAAGGGCAGGACATCGGGCCGTTCCGGCTGATCTGGAGCGTGCCAAAGGGGCACGCCCATAACAAGGTCAGCGAGAGCAGCGAGATCAACGAAAGTCTCTGGACCTACAGCATCGTCCGGATCGACGTGACCGTATCGCCGGGCGAGCGCTTTGCCGCCATCCGTCCGGCGGCGGACCTGCCAGCCGACAGCCCGGTGGTGCGCGGCTTCGCCACCTTCCAGCGAGTCTGTTTTTCCTGCCACTCGATGAACCGAATGGGCGATGCCACGCTGGGGCCGGACCTGAACGTGCCGAACAGCGCCGTGGAGTACCTGGGCGACGAAAAGTTGAGCGCGCTGATCCGCGACCCGCAATCGCTACGCTGGTGGCCGGGCTCGCGCATGTCGTCGATCGACCAGAGAACCCTGTCCGATGCCGACCTGAAGGACCTGCTGGCCTATCTGCATCACATGGCCGGGCGAAAGGCGCCATGAGGATGGAAAAAAGAGGGGCCTGACTTGCCGGGCGCATGGGGCTACCATGCGTCAGATACGCACCCGCGGGAAAAACAACAAAGGGAATCGTGACCACGACCGATTCGACGCACCCGACCGACAGCGCGCGCGACGGCAGCCGCCTGCGCGACCTGGTTGCCGGCTGTTCGATAGCCGGCCTGCTGCTACCCGAAGCGGTGGCGTACGCCGGCATCGCCAATTTGCCACCGCAGGCCGGCCTGATCGGCCTGCTGGTGGGCCTGGTGGTCTACGGTCTCGCAGGCACCAGCCGGTTCGCGGTGGTTTCGGCCACGTCGTCCTCAGCAGCGGTGCTGGCCGCCATCACGCTTTCCATGTCCGGCGCGGACCCCGCGCAGCGGCTGTTGCTGGCTGCGGGGCTGGTGATCCTGAGCGGCTTCTTCCTGATGCTGGCCGGGCTGGCCAAGCTGGGCGGCATCACCGAATTCATTGCCAAGCCGGTGCTGCGCGGATTTACGTTCGGCCTGGCCATCACCATCATCCTCAAGCAACTGGCCAGCGTGGTGGGCGTGCACCCCGCGCACAACGATCTGCCGCGCTTCACCTACGAAATGCTGGGGCAGCTCTCGGCCTGGAACGTGAATGCGCTCATCGTCGCGCTGGTTGCGCTGGCGTTGCTGTTCGGCATGTCGCGCTGGAAGAACGTCCCCGGCCCGCTGGTGGTAATCGTGCTCGGCATTGCCGCCTCGCATGGGGTGGACCTGCATCACTTCGGGATCGGGCAGGTCGGCACGATCGATCTGGCGGATCTGTCGTTCTCGATTCCCGACCTGTCGCGCAGCCAGTGGCTCAGGCTCGGCGAACTGGCCTTCGCGCTGGTGCTGATCCTCTATGCGGAATCCTACAGTTCGATCCGGAGTTTCGCGCTCAAGCACGGCGACAGCACGTCGGCGGACCGCGACCTGCTCGCGCTCGGCTTCGCGAACCTCGGCTCCGGGCTGTTGCATGGTATGCCGGTGGGCGCCGGTTACTCGGCCACTTCGGCCAACGAAGCGGCCGGGGCAACGTCCCGGCTGGCGGGATGGTGCGCGGCCGTGGTCGTCGCCGTGATCGTCGCGCTGTTGCTGCCGCAGCTGGCGCTGACCCCGGAACCGGTGCTGGCCGCCATCGTGGCCTACGCAGTCAGCCATACGCTGCGACTGAGCGTGTTCCGGCCCTATTGGTCATGGCAGCGCGACCGCCTGCTGGTGGTGGCGGCGTGTGTGGCGGTGTTGCTGCTTGGCGTGCTGGATGGCCTGCTGGCCGGCATCGTGGTAAGCCTGCTGCTCACGCTCCGCAATTTTTCCGAACCTCGGGTCAGCCAGTTGGGCCGACTGGGCACGAGCCACAACTACGTGGATGTCTCCAAGCATCCCGAAGCCACGATTCCTCCCGGCTTGCTGATCGCGCGGCCCGAAGCGCCGCTGTTCTTCGCCAATGTGGAACGCATTCTGCTGCGCGTGCGGCACCTGGCCGAGGCGGAGCAGGGCGCCGTGCACACCGTGATCATCAGCCTGGAGGAAACGCCTGACCTGGATGGTTCGACGATCGAGGCCTTGCGTACGTTCGCCGCGGGGGTAGCCAGCCGTGGCCGCCGACTGTTGCTGGTCCGTCTGAAACCGCCTGCGCTGGACGTATTGACGCGCTCGGCGGACGATACGCTGCCGCTCGGCGCCCTGCATGAACTCAGCGTGGATGAGGCGGTGCAGTCGCTGGCCCTGGAAGCCATCGGCGCCGATGCGCCGGCAACATGAACGCGGTGACGGTCCGGCGATCAGGCCATGATGTGTCGTAGCTGAGCCCACCACCGCAGCAAGGTGTGCATGATCCGCTCGAAATCCTGCGCGATGGGCTGAATCAGCGATCTGAGCGCCTGGCCAAGATCCTCGCCCTCGCGCTTCGGCTCGCGCTTCGGCTCACGGTTGCCACGTGTGGTCGATTCCGCCCGCAGCTCCGGCGCAGTGGCAGTCGTGTTTTCACCGGGCATCAGGCCCGGCAGGAATTCGATGCCGGTACGTTTCACCAGTTCGTGATAGCTGATCGGCTTCGAAGGGCGAGCCTCGTTGGTGTTCGCAATCCAGTGCGCCCAGGCGCGATTCGTGGTGGGGTCGTAGACCAGCTTGAAGTAGTAGCTGGGCACCCAGACGCGGCCCGCGCCGATGGTTTGGGGGCGATCGGAGAATACAGGGCCAGAGATCACGTAGACATCGCCCTTGGCCCGCATGGCGTACTTGCGCGTGGCCGATTCGATCGAACTCCACGCCTCGCGGTTGTTCTTTGGCGCCTGTGGCGTCATGTTGGCCAGGCTGAACGATTGCGCCATGGCCTGCGCAGTGGGCTGATCGCCTGCCGGCGCCAGGTGACCACGATCCCATCCGCTGCCGCGGTAGTCGTCCAGCTCGGCGCGTTCGGCTCGCGGTAATCGCGCGTCGGCGAAGAACTGGTTGGTCCGCTTTTCATCGCGGGCATCGACAAGCTGGGATCTCGATAATCGCTCTGCGACGTAGACCGGCGTCTTGCTGCGGCCCGAGTGCATGACCGCGAATGCGTCATAGCAGAGCGGCCGTAACTTCAGGTCGGACGTGGCGGTGACTCTCGGTGGCGCGCTGTGGGCAAAGAACTGGCGGCATTGGGAAAAGTCCGCCATACCTGCGGCGCCAGCAAGCACGGGCGCCATCCCCAGGATCAGGGAAATCACTAACTTCTTCATTGTTCTGGTGTCACGAGTGGGACCAGATTGACTGCGCAAGCGTCAATACGTTCACTCGAAAAAATCAAAATCCGACAGTCTTCTCATTCCGGGCCTTGCACAGACGCCGCGCGCGGGCGATTGGCATGGTCCGCCAAGTCATGGCGCGATGGGTCAAGCAGCAGGCATCGCGGTTGGCCACAATCATTTCCAGACGGCGCGCGGGTGTTTCCGGATTGCCCGCACCACGGCTTCTGGCGTGGCCGCCCTCAATCCACAACGCCCAAGGAATGAAATCATGCAAGTCAATCCCCTCACATGCTCGATCGGCGCCGAACTGGCGGGTGTGAGTATCGCCGATGTTGCGCGCGACGATACGCTCTTCGCTGAAATCAAGGCGCTCCTGCTCAAACACCGCGTGCTGTTCTTCCGCGACCAGGACATCTCGCGGGCCGACCACGTGGCGTTCGCCAAGCGCTTTGGCGATCTGGAAGATCACCCGGTCGCGAACTCGGTGCCCGAGCATCCTGGCCTGATCGAGATCTACAAGAGCGAGAAGCGGGACCACTTCGAGAACACGTACCACACCGATGCCTCGTGGCGCGCCTGTCCACCCAAAGGTGCGGTGCTGCGCTGCATTTCCTGCCCCGATGTCGGTGGCGACACCATATGGGTCAACATGGTAGAGGCCTACAAGCACCTGCCCGAGGACATCAAGGTAAAGATCGCCGGCCTGCGAGCCAAGCATGGTATCGAGCATTCCTTTGGCGCGATCATGACGACCGAAGAGCGCGAGGAACTGGTGCGAAAGAACCCGCTGGTGGACCACCCCGTGGTCCGGACGCACCCCGAAACCGGCGAGAAGATCCTGTACGTCGGGCCGTTCTCAACGCACTTCATTAACTACCACACCGCGGAAAACGTGCGCTTCGGGCAGGACAAGACCCCCGGCGCGAGCCTGCTGCTCAACTACCTCATCAGCCAGGCGGCGATTCCCGAGTATCAGGTCCGCTTCCGCTGGAAGCCGAACAGCGTGGCGCTGTGGGACAACGTCTCCACGCAGCACTATGCCGTGAGCGACTACTGGCCCGCGCCACGCCGGATGGAGCGAGCCACGATCAAGGGCGATCGTCCGTTCTGATCTGCGCTCAACCGAACAGGGCAGGGACGGCCGCTCACGCGGGCTGGCCCGCCCTCCAGCGTGTCGGGGACACACCGAACTGCGCGGCGAACCAGCGCGAGAACGTGCTGACCTCGGAGAAACCGAGCAACGTGGCCACCTGCGACACCGGGTACCGCTGGTCTCCCAGATAGCGGTTGGCCAGCCCCCTGCGCACCTCGCCGAGCAGCGTGGAGAACTCGACGCCTTCCTGCTCCAGCCGCCGCTGTAGCGTGCGCGAACTCATGCCGAGTTGCTGGCCGACCTGTTCGATGCCACTGCGCCCACGCGGCAGCAGCAACTGAATGGCCCGGCGCACGTTGGATGCCGTGGACGCCTGCTTGCCATGCGGACGCTCGTCGAGAAACTCCTTGGCATAGCGGGCCAGATTGACGTCGCCGAGCGGATTGGGCCGATCGAGGTCATGCCGGTCGATCGTGATGCCATCAAAGTCACAGCCGAACTCGACCCGCGTGCCGAACAGGCGCTGGTGCACATGCAGGCTCGGCGGCGCGGCATGGGAGAAATGAACGCTGCGCGGCTTCCAGTGACCACCGAGCATCGACTTCATCAGGCTCTGCAACGCGCCGACCGACAGTTCCACCGGCTGACGGCCAGGATTAGGCCGCTCGGTAATGACCTGCTGGTGGACGATGGCGATATCGTCGAATTCCTCCACGTGGACCGCGACGGATTCGCTGAGCAGATGCCGGTAGGTCTCTAGCTGGCCCAGTGCGTGGCGCAGCGTGGGCTGATGCTGCAGTAGCAGACTGATCGGGCCGAAATCCGACATCCGCCAGGTTTCCGCCATCAGCAAGCCGATCGACGCCGATGCGCCTTGGCCGGCCTGCTCGCTGCTTTCCAGCATCCGGGCGAGCCACGGTTCCGGCACGTGCAGATCCGGCGAGAACATGCAGGATCTGTCGCCACCGACATACTGGATCAGCCGGTCGGCGTCGATGCCAACGGTGCGGGACACTTCGGAGAATTTGACGAGGAGGGCGCTGCGAATCAGAGTACTCATGGCATCACGGGGGCGGAGAAGCGGCAAGTGTTATCTGATGATTCGGGGAACCGGACAAGACGGGATTGCCCTGATCCGGCTCCAGCCCCTGTGCCGGGGCTTCACTCGGTCGATGCGGGAAACAGTGACCGGCTCAGGCCGCTCAGGCCGTTTTGCGCAGGAAGCCCTGGTTTCCGCCGTTGCGGTTGGGGGCAAAACCGTTGGCCTGCAGCGATTCCTCGACGGTATCGTAGAACTCGCCAATGCGGCTGATCTGGCGCGCCTGCTTGGCCGTGGCGATCTCGCGGCCAAATTCGCGCGAGATCCGCACGAGTTGCTCGATCTGCTTTACGGTGCTCATTTTCTCGGTGCGCGACTGGTTCCACAGGCAGTCCTCGGTGCCGCAGCGCACGTGCAGGCCCATGGAAATGCCCATCATGTTGACCGGCAGCACGTTGCGCACGTTGCTCTCCACCGTCACCACCGCGCCATCCGGCACGGCACGGATGAAATTGGCCAGGCTGTAGACGCTCGGCGTGTCCATGCCACCGGCGATAGCCACCCAGTTCATGACCAGCGGCCCCTTGTAGAAGCCCCGGCGCATCAATCGCTCCACGGACTCGAAGCTGTTGAGGTTGTAGCACTGGAAGGCGCTCTGGATGCCCTTGGCGGTCAGGCGGCGCACGTGTTCTTCGACCCAGCCCGGCTGCGCGGGCACCGTCATCTCCTTGTAGGCGTTGAAGATGGCGGCCCGTTCGCGCGACGTGCCCTTGAAATCGGCGTCTTCGGCCTGGTCGGTGACGTTCATCTGCGACGTGTTCACCGTCACCGTAACCTGATCCGGCGTGGGTTCGAGATCGGCCAGCATGTGGCGCGTGTCGTCTGAGAGCCATTTTGCGGCCTGACCTTCGTCCTCAGGCGCAAACGAGATCGATCCGCCGACCTGGATGATCATTTCCGGCACCGCCTTGCGCACGCCGGCAATCAGCTCGTTGAACTTGGACAGGCGCTTGCTGCCCTTGCCGTCCAGTTCGCGCACGTGCAGATGCAGCACCGTGGCGCCCGCGTTGTAGCAATCCACCGCCTTCTGAATCTGCGCTTCCATGCTGACCGGGATCTCCTCGGGGAAGTCCTCGGGCAGCCAGCCCGGCGCGTAGGGCGCGGCGGTGATGATCAGGGGCGGCTGGTTCTCGGGGAAGAGGTGACCGTCGAGGAAGTTCATGGTGTGTCTCCAGAGTGTTCGTTTTGGTGGGGATGATTGCCGCGGTGGCTTTGCAAGCCTGCCCTTTGAGTATCTGGAGCATTCCCGGCCGCCGCTTGCTTATCTGGGACAGGCATTTGCTTTTGTGGGACATGCGCGGGACATACCCAGGCCTGGCATGGCGACCGGTTCCGGCACGGTCGCCCCGACGTGCCAGTGGCGCGATCGGCATGACTCTGTCGCGCATTGCCAAGCACCCGGGGGAGTGACGCCACAGAATCCGTCCCAAGGCTGGCACGGGCTGCCCCGTGGCATCGAAGAATGCGATCCCGCCAACAACTCCACCCGACGCTTTCATCCATCCGGAGCGAGACATGCGCAACCCAGGCCCCCACCTGCCTGCACCGAATCGTGCAGGCACGACTCACGCCACCACCACGCCACCTGCAATCCGCCGCCGGCTAGTCATCGCGAGCCTCGCGATGGTGCTGGCGCCGATGCTGTCTGCCCAGACGGCCCACGCGGCCCAGGCGGGCGAATGGCCTACCAAGCCCGTGCGCATCCTGGTAGGCGCGCCGCCCGGAGGCACGGCAGACATCCTGGCGCGCCTGTTCGCGCAGGAGCTGCAGAAGCCGCTCGGCCAGCCTGTCATCGTCGACTACAAGTCGGGCGCGGCCGGCACCATCGCCGTCCAGGGCATGCTGTCTTCGCCACGCGACGGCTACACGTTCCTGCTGATCCAGAAAGGTATTGCTGCCGAGGTTCCGCAGGCCATCAAGGTGTCCTACGACCCGTTCAAGGACATCGTGCCGATAGCGCAGTTGTCGCGGCAGGGCCTGATCCTGGTCGGCAACCCGAGCCTGCCCGCGAAAAATCTCGGCGAACTGGTCACGTACATCAAGGCCAACCCGGGCAAGGTCGACTACGCGAACTTCGGTATCGGCCTGCGCGGCCAGACCATCGGCGTGCAGTTCAATCGCCTGGCCGGGCTGCAGACGGGTACCGTGAGCTACAAGGGATCGCCGCCAGCGCTGCAGGACGTAATGGGCGGCCACGTGCCACTGATGTTCGATGCCCCGGCCACGTCTCTGCCGTTCATCCGGGCCGGCAAGCTGCGGGCCTTCGCGATCGCCTACCCACACCGGATCAGCACGTTGCCCGAGGTGCCCACGTTCGCCGAACTGGGCTATCCCGACCTGCAGGAAGTCGGCTGGATGGGCCTCTGGTCCGCGCCGGGCGTGCCGGCGGCCGTGACGACAAAGCTCCGCGACGCCACGCTCAAGGCGCTGCAATCGCCCACGCTGCGCAAGAAGATCGAGGAGCTCGGCATGGAACCCGGCTCGCAGGCGTCGATGGAGGAGCTTGCCAGCGACGTGCGCGAATCGTATGAACGGCAGGGCAAGCTGCTGCATTCGATTCACTTCGTGCCGGAGTAAGACGGACGGCGCGAAGGGGCAGGGCGGCCCTTCCGCGCGCTGGGCTACGTCAGGCGCGCATCAGACGCGCGAAGGCGCCCGTCGGCCGGTTGCGGCAGCGGACTGCCCGGATCTCGCGGATTTCCCGGGCTGCGCCGATTGGACCCTGCGCCAGTCGGTGGCACTGCACCCGAATACGGTCTGGAACCAGTGGCTGAAGCTGCTCTGTGCCGAGAATCCTAGCAGGCCCGCCACTTCCCCCATCGGCATATCGCTTTCCAGCAGGTGGCGCATGACCAGTTCGGACCGCACCTCGTGGAGCAGGGTCGAAAACGTCAGGCCTTCGGCGCTCAGGTAGCGGTGCAAGGTGCGGCGATCGACACCCAGATGACGTGCCACCTGATCGGCGGTACAGCGCCCGCCGGGAAGCAGCGCCTGGACCAGTTCGCGGCAGGAGTCTCGGATGCCGATCTCGCGGTGCCGCAGCGCCGCCTCCAGGTAATCGCGCGCGAAGCGTGCCACGCCGGGGTCATCGGGCATCCGTGACATGCTCAGGTCGGCCGCCGCGCAGACCATGCCATTGAACGGCTGGTTGAACATCGGGTTGCGCCCGAAGAACGCACGGTATGGGGACAAATCGGCCGGCGGGCGGTGCATGAAGCAGACTTGCTGCGGGCGCCACCGGGGGCCAATCAGCTCGCGCAACATGCGGAAGGTCACGCCCATCGCCAGTTCCAGCGCCTGGCGAGACGACAGCCCAGGGGTGGGCAGCAGATCCTCGCGGATGATCACCGCGTCGCCAACGTCCTCCACGCGCGTGATCAGCGCGGCGCTAAGCAACTTCAGATAGCGGCAGAGCGTGTCCAGCGCCTCACGCGGCGTGGCGGCTTCCTTGAGCACCAGGCTGATTGGCCCGAGGTTGGAGAACGTGCGCCGCGCCGCCAGGCGCAATGCAAAGTCTTCCACGCCGGTGACCTGCGCGGTGACTTCGAGCAGTTCGCGCACGGCGGGGCTGGGGATCAATGTCTCGGGATTCTCGAGCAGCCGGGCCGACAGCCCCACGCCCCGCAGGAACGCGCGCGGATCGTACCCGAGCGACTTCACCAGTTCGATGTAGCCGTTCAGGCTGGCGCTGCGGACGAGTCTGAATTGCTGGATGGAGGGGGCTGTCATTGTTTGCATCCTGACCAGACAGGAAGGCTCGGGCATCCTGCCGCCCGAGCCTCAATTTGAGCACACCTGAAGGCCGTGTTGGGTGGCGTGGCAAACGCCGGACGCCACCCCGTACGGCTACGGCACCAGCACCGTGGCGCCGCTGGTCTGGCGCGATTCCAGCGCCTGGTGGGCCAGCGCGGCCTCTGCCAGAGCGAACGTCTGGCGGGGCTCGTTGTGGATCTTGCCCGCCATGACCATGTCGAACACCTCCGCCGCCATCGCCAGCATGTGGGAGCGCGGCGTGGCGTAGTGGATCATGGCCGGGCGCGTGACCCAGAGCGAACCCTTGCGGGCGATCACCCGGCTGTCGATCTCGACCGGGCCCGAGGTCGTGCCATTGCTCACCAGCGTGCCGCGCACCTGCAAGCTGTCGAGCGACGCCTCGAGCGTGGATTTGCCGATGGAATCGAACACCACCGGCACACCCTTGCCATCGGTGAGCGCCTTGACGCGCTCGGCGATGTTCTCCCGCGAGGTGACGATGGTATGTGTGCAGCCATTGGCCTTGGCGATCTCGGCCTTTTCGTCGGAGCTGACGGTGCCGATCATCGTCACGCCAAGCGCGCGCGCCCACTGGCAGGCAATCAGACCCACGCCGCCGGCTGCGGCGTGATAGAGGATCGTCTCGCCACCCTTGAGGGGATAGACCTGGCGGAACAGGTACTGCGCGGTCATGCCTTTCATCATCAGCGTGGCGGCCGTGCGGTCGGCAATGCCATCCGGCAGCGGAATCAGCACGTCGGCAGGCATCACGCGCACGTCCGAGTAAGCGCCCTGCGGCCCGAGCAGGTATCCGACGCGGTCACCAACGCGAATATCGGTCACGCCGGGACCCACCGCCTCGACTACGCCCACAGCGTCGGAGCCCAGTCCGTTCGGCAGCTCCAGCGGGTAGTGGCCGGTGCGGAAGTAGATGTCGATGAAGTTCACGGCGATATAGGTGTGCCGCACCCGCGCCTGACCGGGACCCGGGTCTCCGACTTCGACGTTCTCGAACTTCAGGACTTCGGGACCACCGGTCTCGTAGAAACGAACAGCCTTTGCCATCTTGATGTCTCCTGTGAATCGCCCACCGCGCGGCCCATTGGTTGCCCATTAGCGGCACATTGCCGGTGCCATCGAGCCGGCGGTTTGAACGCGATTGTCCTGCCCTGGCGGGTCCACTGCCTGACAATGCGCGACAGAATCGTGCAAAACGCGCCAGCGCCAGGTGTGGGACGAATGGTCAAGCGACTGCCCCCATCCATCAAATGGGCGCACCCGCCACTTGGTAAAATCGGGAGCCCCATGTGGGCGAGGTGCCGAACCGGACCGCGCTCCCGCATGTTGTAGACGCAGAAACCCTCCCGGATCTTGTCCGGGGTGCGGAAAAACCCAACGTACATGCCACCAGACACCATCTCCGTCGTGATCGCGGATGATCACCCGGCGATTCAGCTAGCCGTCAAATCCACCCTTACCGAGATTCCGACCGTCCAGATTGCCGCGATGTGCGCGTCCGGCGGAGAGCTTTTCGCGGCTGTGGAAGCACATCGGCCCGATCTCATTGTTACGGATTTCACAATGGGCCGTTCCGAAGGCAACGATGATGGCCTTCGCCTGATCCAGCGGCTGCGCCAGTCCGGCCCCGACACGCCGATCGTCGTCTTCACCATGCTGACCAACGGCGGCCTGCTCACGCGCATACAGGAATCAGGCGTCGCGGGCATCGTGGGCAAGGACGAGGAGCCGGCCATCCTGAGGCAGGTTTGCATGGATGCGGTTGCCGGAAATGGCCTGCGCCTGTCGCCAGGTATCTCGGCGAGGATGGCAAGTGCCGGCGCAATGGCCGGCGGCGGTATCAGCCCGCTCTCGCCCAAGGAAATCGAAGTGGTGCGGATGTTCGCCGCTGGCAGCCCACTGACCGAAATTGCCGGATACCTCCATCGCACGCTGGCCACGGTGGCAACGCAGAAGCGTTCGGCCATGCGCAAGCTGAACATCACCAGTAACGCCGACCTCGTCACGTACGCGCGCGACAACGGCCTGACATGACACCGGACACCGTCGAGCCGAACCCGAACCTGAATCCGGACGCGGACCCGACCCGGCCTGCGCCGCCAGACCTCCGCGCCGTCGAACGCAATCTCCAGCGGGAACGCCGCGTATTCTCGATGGTGGTGCTGCTTCTGGGGCTGCTGGTCGTTGCCATCGCCTCGACGGCCGTGCTCGTGCGATTCAATGGCTCGCTGCGTGCCCAGGAGCAGATGACTCGCCTGTACGAGCAGGGCGTGGTTGATGCGGTGCTGGAGCGCCGGAGCACGCTGGCCGCGAGCAACCTGATTCTGGAACTGCGTGCCAACGGCACGCTTCCCGTTGCAACGGGAGGGCGAACCGGTCTCTGCGCGAAGGTGGATGCGTCCGTGCCATCCGACGACGTGCTGCAGCAAAGCTGCGACCAGTCGGTCCGCGCATTGCTCGCCGCCAGCCAGCGGCCCTCGATCGAGATGATCTCGATCGGCAGCGGCGCCACGTATCGCTATGAAGCCCCAGATGCATCGGGCGCGGCATCGCAGACGGTGTTGCCACCGATGTCTCCGGGGGCCATCACGCAAACGGTCCTCACCAGCTTTCATGATCGCGATATCGACGTCCTGCAGGCGGCCCGGGAAAAGCGTGTCGAATGGTTCGGGGTACCCGGTAGTACGCCGGGCGCCGATCCGGAGATGGTTGGCGCATCGCTGGTGGCGAAGGGTAGCCAGCTTTACGCGATCGCGCTCACCCGCATCCCGCTGCACGTGCTGCTGCGCGATGCCGGGCCCAACCTTCCGATCCCGGAACCGATCGTGTTCGACGGCGTCGGTGCGCCACTGGTGCCGGCCACCGCGCGGACCAACGCGCAACGGCTCGACGCCCGGCTGGAGTCGAAGGCGGACGGCATGTTCCACTGGGTCCCCGGCTACGGCTGGGCGCTGCGCCGGCCGCCGCTCGTATCCGACGTCGGCCACCTGATCTTCGCGCTCCCGATCGGGCATCAGCTTCAGGGCATGGCCGACGAACTGATGGTGATTGGCGCGATCGCCGGCGCGCTGCTCGCCTTGCTGTTTGCGATGTACCGCTACTGGAACTATCGCTTCCTGACCGGCACCTATGCCGAAGCAGCGCGTGCCCAGCGGCTGCTGCACCAAGCCCGCCTTGCCAGCGACGCTGCCGCCAGCGCCCGGGTGGCATTCTTCGCATCGATGAGCCACGAGATACGGACACCGCTTGCCTCGCTGCTGGGCAACATGGAACTCGTTGCCAGAGGCCCACTGCCGCCGGATCAACGGACACGGGTCGGCGCCATGCAGGTATCGGCCGAAGGGTTGCTGCAGATCGTCAACGACGTGCTCGATTTTTCCCGAATCGACGTGGGCGAACTAAGCATCGAGCCGCAACCGATAGTCGTGACCGATCTGCTCTCGCGTATCGCCGTCGCCCATGCGCCGCTGGCCGCAGGGCGCGGCTTGCGCTTCATCACGGTGTACGGCCGGGACATCCCCGCACGGCTCGACCTTGATCCCGTGCGGCTGACCCAGATCGTCAACAACCTGCTTGGCAATGCGTTCAAGTTCACGCAGGCCGGCAAGGTAGTTCTGCGCGCGCGCTGGGCAGATGGGGCATTGGAAATTATCGTCGCGGATACCGGCATCGGCATTCCGGACGAGTACAAGGACCGCCTGTTCCAGCCGTTCTCACAGGTGGCTGACAATCGGCTCGCCCAGGCCCGTGGAACCGGGCTCGGACTGTCCATCTGCTCGCGGCTTGCGGAACGGATGGGCGGGCGTATCTCGCTCGACAGCATTCTGGGCGTGGGCACGCGTGTGACGGTTTGCGTGCCGCCACGCATCGCCGACGCAGCGCCAATGGCACGACCGGGCCTGCCGCCGAGCCGCACGCTGGTGCTGTCGCGCGAACCCGAATGCCTGGAGGGAATGCTCAACCAGATCGACTGGGGCACCTGCCAGCCATCGGCCAGGATGGATCTGGACCGCCCGGTCGACGCGGAGAGCTATGACTGTCTGCTGGTCGCCGACGGCTTCGATCCGGATCGGGTGCTGGCCTGGTGGCCAAGGCCGGCTTCGATCGTCTGGCTGAAGCAGTTGGGCCCGGTGGTGGCCACGGTGCGACCCGATGGCGGGCGCGAGGTGTCCGCCTACAGTCTTGTCGGTATCCATGCGGCTGCGTGCGCGGTCATCACTGGCCTCCACCCGGTCACGTCTGACGATGACGGGGGTACGGGTCAATTGCTGTCGCCACTGGCTGGCCGTCTGTTGCTGATTGCCGAGGACAATCTGCTGAACCGCGATCTGCTGCGGGACCAGCTTCTCGCGCTCGGCGCCAGGGTAGTTGCCACCGGCGACGGCACCGAAGCCATGGCGGCGCTCGCGGAGCATCGGGTGGATGCCGTGCTGACCGATATCGACATGCCCGGCATGAGCGGCTTCGATCTATTGCGCGAGCTACGGCAGGCCAGCATCGACATTCCGGTCTATGCCGTCAGCGCAAGCGCGCGGCCAGAGGACGTTGCCGCCGGGCAGGCCAAGGGCTTCACGGGCTATCTGACCAAGCCTGTCTCGCTTGCCATGCTCGCCTCGGTTCTTGCACGCGCCGAATGGCCCCGCGATGGCCAGGGCAACGACGCGCCCAATGACGAGGGGCTCCCGGAACTGCCCCGGATTCCCGGGCCCCATGTCGAGGCGTTCCTCGCGCAGACCCAGGCTGATCTCGATGACCTTGACGAAATCCTCGCGACGCAGGACCTGGCAGCGCTAACGCGTCTGCTGCATCGGATCTCGGGAGGGCTGGCGGTGCTCGGTCGTTCGCGACTGGCCGAACTGTGCGAAGACCTGCGCGGCTACGTTGCCGATGCGCCTGGCTGGAACGAAGAAATCGCGCTCCAGTCCGAGTACCTCGCCACGCAACTCAGACTGATCCGGCAAAGGCACCAGCGCTTGCCCATGGGTTGACCACATCGGTTGAACACATCGGCTGCCCCCATCGGCTGATCACTTTCTAATTTCTATGATTGTGACCCCGTCGCCGCGACGCCACTATTAAGGGGACGGGTGACGGCCTCCTCTTGCTGCCACCCGTTTTGGGTACTTCCCCAAGCAAGACCTCGCAGTTTGCCCGCCCCCCGGCGGGCATTTTTTCTTTCAGCCTGGAACGGGCGTGGTGGATTGCCGCAGGATGGCGCGACTTTCGGATTTGAGGCGCGCAGCGTCAAGACTCCCTCGACGCCCCCCCGAAGGCCCGAACCCGGCACCTGATCAGGAGAGTTCATGAGCAATCGTCCAGACTTCGCGCTGGCCGCGTGTACGGCAATCGTTCTGATATCAGGCGCGCTACCCGGCCTGGCGCGCGCGCAGATGATCCCGCAGAAACCTATCGCCTATCCGGCGAGAGGGCAATCGTCCTATCAGCAGAGCAACGACGATGGCGCGTGCTATAGCTGGGCAAGACAGCAGACAGGCATTGATCCGCTCCAGATCGCAAGCTCGCCGGTGCCGGTCATCGTGCCCGGTGGCGAGCGCGTGCGCGGCGCGGCCGGTGGCGCTGCTGCGGGTGCGGTCGTGGGTGCGATCGCCGGTGACGCGGGGAAGGGCGCCGCGGCGGGTGCGGCGGCAGGGACAATCGCCGGTGGCGTGGCGCATCGCCAGCAGCGCCGTCAGGCCGTAGCCACCAGTGCGCAGATTCAGGCGAACAATGGCTGGGCCGTGACGTCGTACTGGCAAGCGTGGCGCGCCTGCATGACGGGCCGCGGGTACTCGGTGCAGTAACTGGCGCGGCGGCGTGCGTTGGCAAGCGGCGGCTTACGGACCACCGCTTGTCGACGCGTTACGCCTCGCTCATGGCCGGATCGCTGATGGCGTGCTTGCCAGTCTCCACACGGCCAGAGAAGCGGCGATAGAACGACGCATCACTGCTGCACGTCACGGCGAAGTCATACCACTGCCCGCTGGCCTGCAGCTCCCAGTGCTGGGTGGTGCTGGCGCCGGCGGCCACATTCGCGGTCCACGGACCGTCCTGGCGGTAGGCCACTGGCGTCACGGTGAACACGCACGGCTGGCCGCCCTTGTTCATCAGGTCCACGTAGACATTGCCATTGGCTACGTCGTAGCACACGCGGACTTCCGGCGCGGCCTGCGTGCCGGTCAGGCGGTTCAGGTCGCCCTTGAAATGCCGATGGAAGCCGTTCGGGCCCAGCACCCATAGGTCGTACTTGCCGAAGTTGTCACGTGCGGCGTCCCAGGTGTCCGACAAGGTCTTGCCCGCCTCGATGGTATAGCGGCGCGGGATGCGATCAAGCTTGAAGCCGTCGTACACGTGGAAGACGGCAGCCTGCGTGCCCGAGTTCGCGAATACCAGTTCCACCTGACCGGAAGCACGGCAACGCGCGCTGGTATGCAGTTCGTACGGCAAGGCCCGCGACGGACGCGCACCGGCGGCCTGCAGCGGCAACTGCATGTCGCGTGGCACCGGCACCTGCTGCAACTTCTGCTGGTCCGCGCGCAGCTTGTCGGCAAGTTCTCGCGTGGTGCGGCCGCCCAGCGTCGGCATGGGCTCGTTGTTGGGCGTCTTGAAGTTGAACGCGCTGGTCAGGTCGCCGCAGACCGCGCGGCGGAACGGGCTGATGTTCGGCTCGCGCACGCCGAATCGGGCCTCAAGGAAGCGCAGCACCGACGTATGATCGAACACCTGCGAATTGACCCACCCGCCGCGGCTCCACGGCGAGATCACATAAAGCGGCACCCGCGGACCGGGGCCGAAGACGCGGCCATCCGGCGCGGGCTGGCCCGTGCTGCCGGCCGGCGCGCCTTGCGTGAAGTACTCGGCGGTCAGGTCCGCATCCGCCAGCGTGGTCTTGCCCGCATAGGTGCCATCCGGGTTCTTCGACGGTGCCGACGGGGAGGGCACATGGTCGAAGTAGCCGTCGTTCTCATCGAAGTTGATCAGCAGTACGGTCTTGCTCCAGACATCCGGATTCGCGGTCAGGGCGTCCAGTACCTCCTGCAGGAACCACGCGCCTTGCACCGGGCTGGACGGCGACGGATGCTCGCAGTAGATCGACGGTGCGTTGATCCACGACACCTGCGGCAGCTTGTTGTCGAGAACCGCCTTCCTGAAAGCGTCCAGGTACTGGTCCGGCTTGTCGCCGGGCAGCGTGTTCGCCACGCCCTTGTACAGCGGATTGGCGGCATTGTCGGTGGCGGCGTCGTACGCGTGATACGGCACGGCCTGGCCGGTATTGGTGTAGGGCTTGCCCGGCGAGCCGCCGCTGGAGACCGGGAAGCCCGATGCCAGGTTCGCGCGCCGGAACGTCTGGAACGCGCCAAGCATGTTGTCGCCCCATTCGTCGGGCATGTTCTGGTAGCTGATCCAGCTCACGCCGGCTTCTTCCAGCCGCTCGGCATAGGTCTTCCACGTATAGCCGAGGTTTGCGTCGGCCGGCACGCCATTGATCGCATCCCACTCATTGTTGACGAAAGCCACGTTCTGCGGCGTCGCGCCGTTGGTCCCCGAGATATGGAACGAGCGGTTCGCGTCGGTGCCGGTGTGCATCGAGCAGTGATACGCGTCGCAGATCGTGAAGGCATTGGCCAGCGCGAACTGGTACGGGATCTCCTGCTCCTTGAAGTAGCCCATCGACGTGTCGGTTTTGGCAACCGGCCAGCGGGACATGCGACCGTTGTCCCAGGCCTGCTGGCTGTCCGCCCATGCGTGCGGCGTGCCGGACGTGCGTTGGGCGTTGTTGGCCGTGCCATCAAGGTGGTAGGGCGTGATGACGGTGCCGTTAGCGCGCTCCTGCTGCCAGACCTTGCGGCCATTGGGCATCGGAATCGTGATCCGGTCACCGAAGCCACGCACACCATTGAGCGTGCCGAAGTAATGGTCGAACGAGCGGTTTTCCTGCATCAGGATCACCACGTGCTGAACGTCGTTGATCGTTCCTGTGACGTTGCTGGCGGGAATCGCCAGCGCACGGCGGATGCTCGGCGGAAATGCAGCGAGGGCGGCGGCGGAAAAGGCGGCACCGGCGCTGGCCTGCAAGAACTTGCGGCGCGAATTCATGATGTCATCGAGTGAGGGTTGAGCCGTGCGCGCATTCAGGGCGCGCAGCGCATGTCCGGCTTGGCCGGCTCGGTGGGGCTGGCAGTGCCGTCGGGCGTGGAGGGCTGCTGAGGGGGCGAGACAGGCTGCTGAGGCGAGCTGGCTGGCGGGCTGTCATCGTTGCCGCCGCAAGCGACAGTGCCGATGGCCACCAGGCTGGCGACCAGCAGCGCCCGGATCAAACGCATACGTTGCATGGGGTCCTTGGCATGAGGAATGTCTGGGGTGCTTTGAAAGCCCCGCAAGCCTAAGGACCGAAGATGACGCTACCGTGACTACATGTGTGTCAGGCAGGGCGATGCATCGATACGGCGATACGCCGCGTCGATGCATCGGGAAGGCACGTGGTTCGTGCTAGAGCACCGCGCACGCTTCCGGCGTGGCAACGATGGTCATGCTTGGGCGCTCATCCTCGCGCAACAGCACGCACAGATAGCCCGTCGTGAGGTCATCGGGGCCAGGTTTCTCGCGCCACAAGGGCGGCAGCGCCACGGCGGTGGTGTGCGGCGCGCCAGTGACGCTGTCGCTCCACGTAATGGCAATGGGCGCTTCCGGCTTCTTGCCGAGGAAGCAATAGGCTGGCATCGATTGCGATTGGCGGGGTGCGGGTCCGGTCTCACACTGGCCGGCGTGCACGGCCAGCACGTCGTGATTGGTGCGATTGACGAGCACGACCTTGGTCCAGGGCCAGGGCTCCTGGAACGGGCTCAGGGTTTCGGCGGTTGGCACTGCGCACGCGGACAGGGCGCCGATGGCTGCCACGGCCATCAGGCGCGTGGCGATCGAGCAGAAAGCATTCATTGGGCGCTGCATATCGGGGGAGCCTGGGCTACACCCGAGCGAGTTACGACGGCGCACAGGGTAGGCCGTACCACCACGCCACGACTATCAAAGAAATTAGAAAAACAGCGCGGCACCGGTGTCCAGTCAATGTCGCGCCCACGCACTTTCTAAGTTCTTTGATAGCCGAGATCGGCACGTCGCCCCTAAGGTGTGCGCTTCTTCCGAACGAACCTCCAGACATGATCAATCACTGCCGTCCGGCCGTCCGGGTCTTTGGTATTGCGCTGCTGATCGCGGGCGCTGGCCATGCTTATGCGCAACTCGCGAGCGACATGGCATCGCCAGCATTGCCTGACTGGTCGCACGTATGCCAGGGCGCCGGAGTGGCCGCGAAACCCGCTGGCTGCCATGCCTCCGATGCGCCCGCCGGCAGCAAGTACAACCTGCTCTACGCAAACGACACATCAGAGGGCGATGAAGGTGAGGCCCCCTACCTCCCCGCCAACCAGCCGCCCCGGCACGCGCACGAAGATGCCAGCCGGGACGCGCCGCGTGACAACGCCTCCGGCAACTGACCGGTCGGCGCATCGCGCCCGAGCTTTCGAGCTTCAGACAACAAGACGATTCGATGAAACTGCGCCCCTATCTGTTGGCAGGCATTCTCCTGCTTGCATCGACCGAACCTGCTTTTGCGTCCGCGCTCCGTGGCAAGACCCTGGAGACCGTGGCGAATGCTATTTCCTGGGTGGTACTGATCTTCGTGCCGATGGCGGGGATCTACCTCTTCTGGATGCTGCATATCTGGCCCGAGAAGATTGCGCATCGCAAGCGGCATCCGCAGAAGGAGGCGATCCATTCGCTATGCCTGCTTTCTCTGTTTTTCGGGGGCCTGCTGTGGCCGCTGGCCTGGCTGTGGGCCCATACCAAGCCCGTGTTCTACCGGGCGGCCTACGGCACCGACCAGGCGCCGGAAGACACTGAAGCGCCCGGCGAGATTCGCGCCGGAAAGGAGCCGATCTGAATGGATGCGCTGATACTCGGTGTCTACGCGCTGGCCGTCTGGCTGGTCTTCTTCAAGTTCAAGTGGCTGCCGTGGAACACCCCGACCATGGTGATCGTGGTCACCATCCCGGTGGTGGCGATGACGGTGCTGGTCCTGACGCTGAACGTGGTGGCGCCGTCCTCGCATGACGTGCGGGTGGTCGGCAAGGTCCTGCAGGTGGTGCCGCAAGTCAGGGGCCGCATTGTCGAACTGCCGGCCGAAGGCAACCGAAGCTACAAGAAGGGCGAGGTGCTGCTGCGTATCGATCCAACGCCATATCAGGCGTCGGTCAGGCAGCTCGAAGGCAGGCTGATGGCCGACGATGCGGCGCTCGCCGAAGCCGAAGCGGCGGCACGTCAGCTAAGTGAATCGGTGCGTGGCGCTGCGGGGCGGGTGAGTGCCGTTCAGGCCAGGCTGTCGCTGGCCCGCAGGCGGGTCAGCGAGCACGATGCGCTGCTTTCCGCCGGTGCCGGGTCGAAGTTCGACCGTGAGGAAGCCAGCGCTCGCGAGCATGAACTGGAAGGCGATCTGCTCAGTGCCCAGGCCGCGGAGGAAGAGGCCCGGCAGAAGCTATCGGCCAAAAGCCAGGGAGAGTTTGTCGCGATCGCCACCGCGCGCGCCAAGCGCGCCGAGACCGAAGTCATGCTCGAGAACGCCCGCTGGGAACTGGAGCAGACGGTCTATCGGGCGCCGTCGGACGGCCGCGTCGTGAACTTGCAGGTGCGCGTCGGCACTATGCTCGTGCCGTTCCCGTTCTCCCCGGCATTCAGCTTCGTGGAGGATCAGCAGGAGGTCCTGGCCTTCTATCATCAGAACGAGCTCTACAACGTCAAAACGGGCGATCTCGCTGAAATCTACCTGCCAACGGCCCCGGGCGAAATCATCAAGGCCCGCGTCGATTCGATCGTCTGGGCCCAGTCGCAAGGCCAGTTCGCACAGGGCGGCATGATTCCGAACACCGGGGCCACGGATGTGGTGCCGAACCGGTTCGCGGTCAAGCTTGCGCTCCGCGACGAATCGAGCGGACTGACGCTACCCGTCGGCGCGGTGGGTGCTGGCGCGATCTACACGGAGCGCATGGAGATGTTCCATATCATCCGCATGGTCTTCCTGCGCGTCAGTTCCAAGCTGAACTACCTCGTGTTCAAGCTGCACTAGGCCACGGGAGACAAGCTTATGTCGTCATCTCAGATCAAGAAGTCCCTGCTGCTGGCGCTGCCGGTTGCCATGCTTGCCGGGTGCGCCCTGCAGACCCCGCCAAAGGGCGAGGACCTTCGCCAACAAACCGTTCCCTCGCTCGAAGGGCGGGCCGGGTGGGCGAACCCGACCTCGGGCGACGCTGTCGCCGATGGCTGGCTTGCCGCGTTCGACGATGCCGAACTGCAACGGCTCGTGCGGGAAGCCATCGCGCACAACGGCGATCTGCGACTTGCGGAGGCGCGTGTGCAGCAGGCGCAGGCGCTCGTTGCCATCGCACGGAGCGGGCTGCTGCCAAGCGCTGGCGTGAAGGGCAGGGCGGGCAACTCGGAAACGCAGATCCTCTCCATCGGCGCAAGCTGGGAGGTGGACCTCTGGGGGCGCATTCGCGCGGAGTCCCGCTCGGCCGAATCGCAGTACGCCGCCACACAGGACGACTATCTCTGGGCGCAGCGCGTGATTGCGGCGACCACTGCCAAGGCATGGTTCTCGCTGATCCGATACACCGTGCTCGAAGACCGGTTGCGGCAATCCGCCACCATTCAGGAGGAGCTGGTGCGAATCGTCGGCCAACGGGTGACCATCGGCATTGCGCCGGAGACCGACCTGCTGGAAGCCAGGAACACCCTGCACGCACAGCGCGACGGCATCGAGAAGACCGCACTGGCCAGGAGCCAGGCCGCGCAGGCGCTGGAACTGCTGCTGGGCCGCTACCCGGCCGGAGACATCGCGACGGCGCCGACCCTGCCTGCCATGCCGCCCGCGCCGAACGCGAGCCTGCCGGCGAATGTGGTCGAGCGTCGCCCCGACCTGACTGCCGCCGCGCATCGCGTTGCGGCGGCGTTCGACATGCGGCAGTCGGCGGAAGCGGCTCGTCTGCCGCGCATCTCGATCAGCGCGGCCGTTACCGGCATCCGCAGCGACGTGTTCCTGCTCAATCAGGCCGGTAGCCCGGTCAAAGGTCTGAACGGTGCCTTCTTTGCTCCGATCTTCATGGGTGGCGAGCTGAAGGCCCGTGTGGACTACTACACGGCAGAACAGAAGGCGGCACTGATCGCCTATGGCAACAGTGCGCTGCGGGCGCTGGGAGAGGTCGAAACCGGGTTACGGGCAGAGTCTGGCTACGCCGAACGCACCAGGCAACTCCGCGAGCGCGTGAACGAGCGTCGGGTGCTGGTGCAGCGAGAGGAAACACGCGTGACGATCGGCGCGTCGGACACACGGAGTCTGCAGCAGCAGCGGCAGACGCTCGTGGCGGCCGAGATGGATCTCGTGAACGTGGAAGCCGATCACCTCGACCAGCGCGTGGCGCTGCTGCTGGCGCTGGGCGGGGACTGGAGGCCGGAAACCACAGCCACAGCTACAGCTACAGCTACAGCTACAGCTACAGCTACAGCTACAGCTACAGCTACAGGTACAGGTACAGGTACAGGTACGGGGACGGGGACATAAGAACCTGGGCACTGTGACTAGTCACAGTAGACGCCTTCACGGCGACCTTTCATCATGCGGGCAGGTTTCCAGACGACGAAGTCACCCCCATGCACCCCCGCAAGTGGCACACCAATCTGCTGATCCTGTTCCTGGCAGGCTGGTCGCTGGTATCGCTCGTCGGGGTATCGGTCCTGATGATCCGCGCCCCGGTGCCGGTCGATCCGGCCGATTGCCTGTTGTTTCTCTGGACGCCGATCCTGATCGGCTGGGCGTCCTGGCTGCTGTTCCGGCAGCACCGCTATCAGGCGCTGCCGCTATGCATCGTGCCGGCGATGTACATCATGACGGCCGTTCGCTTGTCGCAGGGCCGGCTAAGCTTCGTGAACTGGCGCGTCAACGTGTGGAACCTGACCAGCTTTCCCCTCGGCTATGGCCTGTGCGCGGCGTTCTTCCTGGCCTGCGCGTTCTATGCCGCGCACCTCGCGGCCAGGGCCTCCGCCTGAAACCATTGCGGGTCAGGCGGAGACGATTGGCGAAGCAAGCCGTGAAGGGCAGCTTACATGTGGACGTTGAGGGTCAGCACTGCCGAGCGCCCCGGTGCCCACGTGGCGTAGATCGGGTAGGCCGACGAGTAGTACTTCTTGTCGAAGATGTTCTGCAAGTTCAACTGCAGGTCCATGGTCTTGTCGAGGCGATACGTCGCAACGGCATCGAAGCGGGCGTACCCCGGCGTCCACTTGCGCGTGGTCGCCGTGACGGACGCGTAGGTCAGGCTCGAGAACGTGGCGCCACCGCCGATCGACAGCTTGGGCAGCACGTCGTAGTAGGTCCACAGCACGAAGTTGTGCTTGGGCACCATCACCATCGGCAGGCCCGAGGCGGTTGGGTTCGCCGGGCCGGCGTCGGTCGTGATCGCGTCCAGGTACGAATAGCCGCCGAACACGCGCCACTGGTTGGTCAGGTTCCCGGCAAAGCCGAGTTCGGCACCGCGCACGCGCTGGCTGCCAGCGTTGACCGTGCCACCCAGGCCATCGCTGACGCGCGCATTGGTCTTGTCGGTCTGGAACAACGCGGAAGTCAGCGAGAGGCGGCGGTCCAGCACATCCCACTTGGCACCCACTTCGATATTGCGGCTGCGTTCCGGCGACAGGTTCTGGTTGGTCGCGGTGATCTGGTCGGTGCCGCCACCCAGACCGCTATTCGCGCCCGGCGGATTGGCCGACGTGCCATACGAAGCGTACAGGCTGACCGTCTGCACCGGCTTGAACACCAGGCCAAGCTGGTAGCTGAACAGGTTCGAGATATTGTTCAGGTCTGGCGCGCCCGCCTGCGTGGAGGAGACATCGAAGCGGTCGAATCGCGTGCCGGCATTGAACAGCCAGCGCTCGCTGAGCTTGATGCTGTCGAAGAGATAGGCCGATGCCACGTTGGTATGCGTGTAGGTCGGCGCGCCCGGGAATCCCTTGTCGCCATTCAGCACGATGCTGCCGGTCCACGGTGCGTTGGAATTCCATCCGCCAATGGGCGTGCAGTTGTAGGCGACCGTGCACGGCCCGCCCGAGCGAATATTGTTGCCGGCGCTGTCGCTCACGAGGTAGCCCTCGTACGTGCTGCGTTCCCAGCTGAATTCCATCCCGGCGGACAGGCTGTGTTCCATGCCGAACAGCGTGGCCTTGCCCGAGACCTCGGTCTGGTTCGCCACGCTATTGGTCGCGTACTTGCCGCTCTTGGCCTGCAATTGCAGGATGTTCGGATTGGTGCTGAGGAACTGCGGATTGGTGGCCACATAGTCCAGTGTCGAGCGGCCGAACATGGTGGTATTGCGCAGCTTCCAGTTCTCGTCGAGGCGATGTTCGACGCGGATCTCGCCCGTATCGGTCTGGCCCCGGCGGTAGTCCCGGTTGCTCAGGCCATAGAACTGCGAGCGCTCGATGCCGCTGTTCGCGCCAGGCGTGCCACCGGTCGATCGGAACGGCACGCTGAAGTCCGGCATGTCGTAGCTGTTCAGGTGGTAGTAGCTCACGTACACCGTGGTGGGCGAGTTCAGGCCGAACGCCACCGACGGCGACACGCCCCAGCGCTTGCTGTAGACGTTGTTGCGGCCGGGCTGGTTGGCGTCGTATCCCATCACGTTCAGACGTACCGCGGTCTCGTCATTGATCTTGCGGTTCATATCCACGGTCGCGCGCTTGTAGGCTTCGGTGCCCAGGCCAAGGCTGGCATTCGTGAAATCGTCGAGACGGGGCATCTTGGTCACGATGTCGATGCTACCGCCCACCGCGCCACGGCCCGCGTACACCGAGTCCGGCCCCTTGACCACGCTGATCTGCTCGACGGCAAACGTCTCACGGTTTTGCACGCCAGAGTCGCGCATGCCATCGACGAAGATCGAGTTGCGCGATTCGAAGCCACGGATCACGGGGCGATCCGCGGACGGATTCGCCGCGGCATCGCCACCCAGGAACGTGACGCCGGGCACCGTCTTCAGTGCTTCGGCGAACGTAGTCGCGTTGGTCTGCTTGATGACCTCCTCGGGGATGACCGTCACCGAGCGCGGCGTGTCCAGCAATGGCGCCACGAACTTGTATGACGGCAGTTCCTTGGTCTGCATCGGCGAATCGGCCGTGACCACGGCCGTCGGCAACGTCGCCTCCGTGGGTTTCGCGGACGGCGGGTTATCCGTGCTCTGGGCAGATGCGGACTGGGAGGCTGCAAATCCGGAGCAGCAAAGGGCACACGCGTACGCGACCAAGCGTACACGCGATGTGGCGTGGGCTGACATGACGATGGGAGGGAAGAGGAAAAACAAGAGGCGGCTTGCCCCCGAAAAGGTGTCTAATACACGACAAATCGAGGCATTAAGTGCGAATCATTATTGTTTACAGGCGGATTGTATTGGGGATGTCACAATTTGTAAACGTTCGCTAAAAACTCCACATGCCGCGCAGGGGCTCTCGACGATGTCTCACCGGATCGTCAACGGGTATCAGCCGTGCCGAAAAGGCAACTTGCCGAAGGGAGTCCTCGTGATCTTCAGGCCCTATTCTTCGGGGGGCAGCCGCCACCTCCCCGCCGCCTTCACGGGCGTGCGGCTTATGGCTTACGGCCGATTGCGGTTGCCGAAACGCGCCAGGCAGTGCCAGGCTTTCTTGAGCATCTGCGGATCGTGGCGACCCGCGCGCGCCGCTTCGCCAATGCGCGCGGGCGTCAAGATGCCATTGCCCGCCAGTGACGCCGCGAGTTCGGCTACGGCCTCGCCGCGGTAGGCGATGTCACGGGTCAGTTGATCCGCATCCGCGAGAAATCCGGCATGCCATTCGACGCGACAGGGCAATGCGTGCGCGAGGGCCTCGACCTCGGTATTGCGATATGAGGGATCGAGCACGATAGCCTCCACGTCCTGTGCGAGCAGCACGGGACCATGAACGTGTGCTTCCACATAATGGTCGAGCGGATCATCGTGGCCTGCGACGGATGCCAGCCGTTCCGCCAGCGCAAAGCGATCGGCCACCCCAAAATGCGTCGGCTCGTAGACGCTGTCCGGGTGACAGAACGTGGCGCGGGCCAGCACCCCGGCGGCAAGCCGCAGGTGCGCCGAGCCAAAACGCGGCGCGGCGCCTGCCCCGGCGCGGTCGATATTGAGCGCGCCATAGCGTGGCCGATCGGACGGCGAGGCCGTGTCATAGGCCCGTCCGAAGATCCGGCTCTCCCAATGCCATCGGTCCCCGCCGGGATACGCGGTCAAGCCGCCATTGCTCGTGCCGGTTTCGAACTGGGATCGATAGACGCCATCGTCAGCCATTGTCGCCAGCAGCGGTCGCCCCGCAAACATCCGGTCCGGATGGAAATTCAGCGTGACCCGCCAGGTCGGATCGATGGGATTGCCGCCGCATTGCCCGGCGACATGGGCCAATGCACGATCTGCGGGCGAGCTTTCGGAAGGCATATGGTTCGAGGCTGGCGGTGAGGCAGGGGGCGGGATTCGATTCTAGCGTAGCCCTGTCACGCAACCCCTTCGCCGGCGGGCTGAGTTCACCGCCACCGACGGCGTGATCTGCGGTCCCAGTCCAGTCGGTCGATCTGCGACTTCTTCATTCGGCGAATCGTCCGGAGCCGCCAGTGCTACTGACCCAGGATCGCGCCACGCACGTTCTGCACGTGCGCGGTGCCAGCAGCTTCGGCGGCGTCGGGTTCGCCCGCCTGCACGGCCGTGGCGATACGTTTGTAGTCATCCAGCCGCATCTGCCGCAATGACGCCAGCCGATGCTGCGCATGGACGATCGGCATCTGGATAGTGGGAAAGAGCCGGCGCAATTCGCGGTTATCGCCCATATCCAGCAGCGTGCGATAGAAATGACGCCTTGCCGTGGAGAACGCTTCGCCGTCGTGGGCCTTTTCGGCGGCCACGAGCGCCTGCACCGATGCGCGCAACGCCTGCGCGAGTGTCCGGTCACCGCTTCCCCGCGTGGCGGCGCGCGCGAGCAGGCCAGTCATGCGCTCCGCCACATCGAGCACGTCGAGTGTCTCCTGCAGGCTCAGGCGCCGGATGATCGCGCCGCGATGGCGCGGCAGGTCGACAATGCCCTCCGCAGCCAGCCGCTGCAGCGCTTCGCGCACGGAATTCCGCCCCACGCCGAATTGCTCGACAAGATCGGTTTCCACCAGCCGCTGGCCGGGCACAAACGTGCCAAGTTCCAGGCCATTCATGATCCCGAAGAACACCGAGTCCGATGCGCTGCGGCTTGCTGGGCCTGCGGTGACGGGCGAATCGATCGACATGGCGTGGGATGGAAAGGTCGGATGTGGCACAGGGCGCGATTCTAGCGGAAAGGTTGTGGCAATACCGGCCGGAGAGCCGTCCCATCCATTGACATAGGATGAAATCATCCTACAATTTGCCCCTACTATGCAATCGGAAGGAGACAGGGGATGAAGGAGACACTGCTCGGACTGGCCGGCAAGCGGGCGCTGGTCACCGGCGCCTCGAGCGGGCTCGGCGCGCATTTCGCGCAGCGGCTGGCCGCGCATGGCGCGGAAGTGGTGCTTGCGGCACGGCGAGTGGATGCACTGCAATCGGTCGCGAAACAGCTGGAGCCGTATGGCAGCGCCCGTTGCGTGGCGCTCGACGTCACCAGCGCATCGTCGCGCGCGGCGATGGTGGAAGAAGCGGGCCCCATCGACATTCTGGTCAACAACGCCGGGCTGGTTCGCGAGGGCGCGGCCCTCAAACATTCCGAAGAAGACTGGGACGTGGTGCTGGACACCAACCTCAAGGGCATGTTCTTCATGGCGCAGGCGCTGGCCTCAGGGATGCGCGAACGCGGCGGCGGGAGCATCATCAACGTGGCGTCGATTCTGGGGCTGCGGCAGGCGGGCGGGGTAGTGTCCTATGCCGTGTCCAAGGCAGGCGTCGTGCAACTGACGCGGACACTGGCGCTGGAATGGGCACGCCACGGCATTCGCGTGAATGCCCTCGCGCCCGGATACATCGATACTGAGATCAACCACGACTACTGGCAGACCGATGCGGGCAAGGCGCTCATCCAACGCATTCCGCAGCGCCGGTTGGGGCAGCCCGAGGATCTCGACGGCCCGCTGTTGCTGCTGGCATCCGATGCCTCGCGCTACATGACGGGCGCTGTGCTGCCGGTCGACGGCGGGCATCTGGTCAATACACTTTGAGAGGAATGGCATTCATGTTCACACCCTGTCCCACCGAACGCAGCCGCGACATCGCGGATCGCGTCGAGCGCTTCGTGCGCGACGTGGTCGCGCCGTACGAACAAGATCCGCGCTGCAGCGCTCACGGCCCCACCGAGGAACTGGTGCTGGAGCTTCGCGCCAAGGCACGTGCCGCTGGCATCATGACGCCCCACATCCTGCCCGACGGCGGGCACCTGAGCCAACTCGAGACCGCCGCCGTGCTCAAGCGCTCGGGCCTGTCGCCGCTTGGTCCGGTCGCCGTCAACACCATGGCGCCCGACGAGGGCAACATGTTCCTGCTCGGCAAGGTGGCCACCGCCGCGCAGAAGGCGCGGTTTCTTGAGCCACTGGTGCGCGGCGAGGCACGCTCGGCGTTCTTCATGACCGAACCGGCGGAAGAGGGCGGGGCGGGATCGGACCCCTCGATGCTGAGCACCACGGCGGTACGCGACGGCAACGACTGGGTACTCAACGGTCGCAAGAAGTTCATCACCGGCGCCGAGGGTGCCCGGGTGGGCATCGTGATGGCGCGTACCGGCGACGGCGAGCGCGCGCAAGCCACCATGTTTCTGGTCGACCTTCCACATCCCGCCATCCGCACCGAGCGCGTGATCGACACGATCGACAGTTCGATGCCCGGTGGCCACGCGCAAGTGCTCATCGATGGATTGCGCCTGCCGGCTGATCAGGTGCTGGGCGAGGTCAACGAAGGGTTCCGCTATGCGCAGGTACGGCTGTCACCGGCCCGGCTTTCTCACTGCATGCGCTGGTTCGGCACGGTCACGCGCGCGGACGAGATCGCGCGGGCCTATGCCACCACGCGCAAGGCGTTCGGCAAGCTGCTGATCGACCATGAGGGCGTGGGCTTCATGCTGGCCGAAAACCTGATCGACCTGCAGCAGGCGGCGCTGATGATCGACTGGTGCGCGGGCGTGCTCGACACCGGCTCGGCTGGCACGACGGAAAGCTCGATGGCGAAGGTGGCCGTCTCCGAGGCGCTGTTCCGTGTGGCGGACCGCTGCGTGCAGATTCTGGGCGGCAACGGCGTTTCCCGCGACACCATTGTCGACCAGGCCTTCCGCGAGTTGCGCGCATTCCGGATCTACGACGGCCCGACCGAAGTCCACAAGTGGTCGCTGGCGAAGAAGATCAAGCGCGACACGCTGCAGTCCTCGCACCATGGCTGAGCGCATGGGTGACGCCATGGCGACCCGCTAAGCGCATCGCATCATGGCGACGCGATCCTCCCCGGTTCAGCGCGCGCTTGCCGTGCTGCGGGCGCTCTCCGACCCCGAAGTGCGACGCATGAGCGACGTAGCACGCGCGACGGGCCTGGACCCGGCCACCACGTCGCGCCTGCTCGACCTGCTGGTGCAGGAGGGCTTCGCCACCCGCGATGCCAGGCGTCACTATGGCATCGGCCCGGAGGTGTTCCAGCTTGCGGATGTCGGGCAGCGGCGTGTGGACCTGCGCCAGCTTGCGCGACCCGCTCTGGAACGGCTCCAGGACGCGTTCGGCGATACGGCGGTGCTGACAGAAACCAGCCGTGGAGAAGCCGTGTGTTCGGAGGTGATCACGGGCACGTATCCCGTTCACGCGAACTACGTGACGGTGGGCACTCGGCGCCCACTCGGGGTTGGCGCGGGCAGTCTGGCGGTGCTGGCTTGGCTGCCACCGGCCGAGCGCGCGCGACGCCTGCAGCAAACGGCCCGCAAGCTGGCCAACTACCCGCAGCTCGATGCGGCATCCATTGCTGCCGAGGCGGACGCCGCGTGCGCGCGCGGCTACGTGCTGTTTCTGGATTGGGTGGTGGAGGGGATGGGCGGTATCGCCGTGCCGATCCTCGACTACGACGGCTGGCCCATCGGCGCGTTAAGCGTGGCGGCCCTGAGTACCCGCATCCGCAGCCGTGAGGCCGCCATGGCACGCCTGCTACGACAGGAAGCGCGCCGCATCACCAGCGCATGGACGCGCGCCGTAGTGCCCGCAGGGGGCACTCAGCGTGCCGGCCCGCGAAGCAGGGGGGCCAGCGCATCCGGAATCTCCACCTCGAAGCGCAGCACCGCGCTGGCCAAGGCCTTGCCGTAGTTGTCGATTGCCAGGCTGCGGGACACCCCACCACCGAGCGCGCCCTCGGCCACGAAGTTGAGGACCTGCAGGCCATCCACGTCAAACCTCGTGACCAGCCCCGTGATCAACGCGCCATAGTGCGCCTTGAACGCGTCGGCCGTCAGTTGCTGCTTGATATGCGGATAGAACTCCGGCGCGTAGGCAATGACGGCCGTGTTCGAGGTATTGCCCTTGTCGCCGGAGCGGCTGTGGGCGAGGCGGCGCAGCGGAACGCGCATGATGATGTCTCCCGATCAGGTTGGCAGGGTCAGACGAACTGGACCCGCGACTGGATCAGCGCACGCGGCACCAGGGCCGACCACACGCCGATAATCTCGCGTGTGCGGTCCTGATGGGGCACGCGCTTGCCAGTAGAGGCCAGTCCGCAAACAGCCATGCTGTCGATTTCCCGCCCCACCTTGGCCGCTTCTTCCTTTGTGCGGGTACGGGCCGCCACACGTACCGCGATCTCGTTAGGCTCGCACGCCGGTTCTGGCGATGCCACGCCGTGCACGGCATTGACGCCGAGGAAGTCGATACGCAGTTCGTCGGCCTGCAAGGCTGCCATGGCAAAACGCTCCTCGAGAATGCGCTTTGCCAGCTTCGCCTTTTCCAGGCATCCCGGGCCGGCATAGAAGAACATGTCCTCGCCGATATGCCCTTCGGTGCAGCCCAGCGACACCTTGAGCGTATCGGTACGCGGCAGGCCGCTCACGCCGCTGATGCGCACGCGGTCGGGGCCTGCCTGTTCCAGCACGGCTGTCGAGAAATCCACGATGACATCCGGCGTGATATAGCGCCGCGGATCGTGGACTTCATAGAACATCTGCTCCTTGACCGTTTGCAAGTCGATGCGGCCACCGCTGCCCGCCACCTTCGCGATCACGGCACTGCCATCGGCCTCCACCTCGGCGATCGGAAATGCGAGGTTCCACGGCTCGGGCACGTCCTTGTAGCCCGGATCGCCGAAGTACCCGCCGGTCACCTGTGCGCCGCATTCGAGCAGATGGCCGATGGCGCTGCCCCGCGCCAGCAGGGCGACGTCGTCCGGCTGCCAGCCGAAATGATGGATCATCGGCGCCAGGAACAATGACGGATCGGCAACCCGCCCGGTGATTACGATTTGCGCGCCAGCTCGCAGTGCCTCGACGATCGGGCCCGCGCCCTCGTACGGCTCCGCGCTGATCAGCGTCTCCCGCAGCGTCGATACAGGGGCGCCGGTTTCGAACAACGTGAGGTCGAGTTCGCAGATACTGCCCGTGAGATCGGTCGTGGTGACGGCGGCAATCTTCACGCCGGACAGGCCGAGTTCCTCGCACAGTTCCGCTACGCGCCTGGCCGCGCCAAGCGGGTGAATCCAACCCTGGTTGCTGATAATGCGTGTGCCATTGGCAATGCAGTGGGGCAACACCGCACGCATCCGGTCGTCCAGATACGTGTCGTAGCCGCCAAACGCGGGATCGCGCCGCTTGCGCACCTGTGCGGCCGATACCGTTGCCTCGGCCATGGTTTCAAAGCAGAGGTAGTCGAGCTTGCCGAGACGCGCGGACCGTTCCGCCGGCTCGACCCGGTCTCCCCACCAGCCAGATCCGGAGCCGATGCGAAGCGTAGTCTTCTGGGTCATGACTTCAAGTGTCCTGGTTTGACGATGGCGCGAGGGGCGTGCCGCTCATTGCGCCTTGATGCCGGCGCTCTTGATCACGCGCGACCATTTTTCGGTATCAGCCTTGATTTCGGCGGCAAACGCGGCGGAGCCTTCGCCGCCCGGTTCGGCACCAAGCTGCTCGATGCGTTTGCGCACGTCAGGCATCGCCAGCGCCTTGTCGACCGCCTGCTGGAGCTGGCGCACGCGCTCCGGCGGCGTGCCCGCTGGCGCCAGCAGGCCGAACCACGAATTGACTTCGTATCCGGGCAACCCGGATTCGCGCACCGTCGGCACGTTTGGCAGTACCGATGCCCGCTTGATGCTGGTCACCGCGAGCGCCTTGACCTTGCCGGCCTGGATCTGCGCAAGCGCGGAAGGCAGGTTGTCGAACATCAGGTTGACCTGTCCCGCAAGCAGGTCGGTCATCGCGGGGGCAGCTCCCTTGTAGGGTACGTGCTGCATGGTGGTACCAGCCATCGCGTTGAGCAGTTCGCCCGAAAGGTGAGGGGAGCCCCCGGTACTGGTCGACGCGTAGTTGATCTTGCCGGGCTCCCGCTTGGCCAGCGCAATCAGCTCGCCGACTGAGTTCGCGGGCAGCGTGCTGTTGACCAGCAACACGTTCGGGGAATTGGCGACCAGCGTGACGGGCGCGAAGTCCTTCGCGCTCTCATACGGCATCCGGGCGTAGATAAACTGGTTCGTGACCTGCGTGCCAAGCGTGCCCATCAGCAGCGTGTAGCCGTCTGGCGTCGCGCGCGCGACCGCCTCGGCGCCGATATTGCCGCCCGCGCCGGGCCGATTGTCGACGATGACCGACTGCCCGAGCACTTCGCCCGACTTCTGCGCGATCAGGCGCGCGAGGATGTCGGTCGTGCCCCCCGGGGTGAACGGCACCACGAGCCGGATCGGCTTGGTCGGGAATGCTTCGGTGGCACCGGCCGGAGCGCTGGCCGCGATGCAGAGAAGGGGCAGGACGGCGGCCAGCAGGCGCTGGCGCGGGAAGGTGATCATCGGCTGTCTCCTGTTTGCAGGCATTGGTTTCATCGACGGAAACTCTATGCGGCACATGGTAGGAAGCAGCCGGAAACGGCGTCAATCAATCGGCCGAAATTTTCAATGGATGAAAATTCGACGGTCACTGATGGCAAGCGTCTGGCGCATCGCGAACAGCGCCTGCGCCCTCATGTCAGCCCGCTGAGTGCCTAGGATCTGCCGGATGCGACAAGGGGTCGCATCCATCCGATATCGTGGCACTGATGCAGGTCAAGGCCGGTATAGTCGCGACTCCACATCATTCAGGACGGCGGCTGATTGCACACGTGATGCTCAGGTTTGCATCGCCTTGCCATCTAACAATCAGCCTTGCGAGCATATCGCTCGCGCCCTCCGTAGTCGGTGACTTGTCGCCGCAGTTGGACATGCACCGTCGCACGAAACACCACCGCTTCGAGGTTTCCTGATGCGCCGACAGTCGTCTCATCGCACTGCCTGGCTGGGGATTCTCGCCATTCTGCTGGCCACGCTCATGCCGCTCGCGTCGACGCTTGTGAGCGGCGCAAAGCTGCCTGTCGACACGGTCTGCAGCGCGGCCGGGCACCAGACCGGCGGCCAGAATGAGGCTTCGCTCGAGGATTCGTTCGCCGCGCACTTCAAGCATTGCGGCTATTGCGGCCTGCTCGCGCAATTGCCTGCGCTGGCGACCACGTCAATCGACACCGCTTTGGCAATCGTCGTCAGGGCCGCTGCCGTGCTGCCCCGCCTGCCTGCCGGGGTGCGGCACCAGCGCTACCTGCGCCGCCCATCGCGCGCGCCGCCTTTCAGCATCTGAACACGCCTAAACCGTCCTTCTGATTCTTATCACGCCCTCGCTCGCGATGTCATCCCGAGCGGGTGGGTGTCATTGCGCTGTTCAAATGCTTATCCCAAACAAAATCCAGCGTGCCTGCGCGCTGTCCCCGTTCGATCGCGATCGCTTTTCGCATCGCGCATCGGTCCTGGTGCTGTCGCTCGTTGCCTGCGCACCCTTTGCCAGCCGTGCCGCTGAGCACACGGAACATGCCGAGCACACCAGCAACGACGCTGCGGCCGAAGTTGTCCTGCCGACTGTCGAGGTCTCCGCGAGTCCCCTCAATATCCCGATCGTGGTCGTGACGGACCCCAAGGCGCCGCGACAGCCTTTGCCCGCGAGCGACGGCGCCGATTACCTGAAAACCGTGCCCGGGTTCACCGCGATCCGCAATGGCGGCAGCAATGGCGACCCCGTCCTGCGCGGCATGTTCGGGTCCAGACTCAATATGCTGGCCAACGGTGCGCCGAGCCTGGGCGCATGTCCCGGCCGGATGGACCCGCCCACCTCGTACATCGCCCCGGAGAGCTACGACAAGGTCACCGTGATCAAGGGCCCGCAGACCGTGCTCTACGGCCCAGGCGCATCGGCCGGCACAGTGCTGTTCGAGCGCGAGGCGCCACGTTTCGACAAACCGGGCGTGCACATGGATGCGAGTCTGGTGGGCGGATCGAATGGCCGCAATGACGAGAACCTCGAAGTCACCGCCGGCACCCCGGAAGTCTACGGGCGCCTGAATGCCAACAAGTCGTACGCCCAGGACTATCGCGACGGCAACGGCAATACCGTGCCTTCGGCCTGGAGCAAGTGGAATGCTGACGCGGCGGTGGGCATCACTCCCGATGCCAACACGCTCATCGAGTTCGCCGCCAGCGCCGGTGACGGCAACGCCCGATACGCCGGGCGCGGCATGGACGGCGTGCGTTTCAAGCGCGACAGTTTCCAGTTGCGCTTCAAGAAGCAGAACATCGGCGAATTCCTTCGCCGCGTCGACGCCGAGGTGTATTACAGCGATGCCGACCATCGCATGGACAACTACACCTTGCGAACACCGCCTCCCGGCAGCATGGCCATGGCTTCGGACGTGCGCCGCCGTACCGCAGGCGGTCGCATCGCCGCGACATTCGACCTCGGTGAGAACGTGCAATGGGTGGCGGGCTTCGATGCGCAGTCGAATAACCTCGATACACGCTCGGCCATGGGCGTGCTGAGCCCGTCGTCGATGCCGTGGAATTCGTCGGCGTCGCTTTCGAACTATGGTCTCTTCAGCGAACTGACCTGGGAGATCAACGACGCACGGCGCGTGGTTGCCGGGGCGCGGCTGGATCGCTCGGGCGCCACGGACGAGCGCGCCACGGTCAGTGGGTCGATGGGCATGATGAAGATGCCGAATCCCACCGCGGATGAGACACGCAGTCAATTGCTGCCGAGCGGTTTCCTGCGCTACGAGCACACGCTCGCGGAAACGCCGATGACCTGGTACGCGGGACTCGGGCACACCGAGCGCTTTCCTGACTACTGGGAGCTGTTCTCGCCGAAACGTGGCCCGTCTGGGTCGACAAACGCGTTCACAGGCATTGAGCCCGAGAAGACCACCCAGCTCGACATCGGCGCCCGCTACCGCACCAAGACGCTCGACGCCTCGATTTCGGCGTACGCCGGCTACGTCAACAACTTCATCCTGTTCTCCTATGGCTCCGGCGCGACCGCGAACCTGTCGCAGGCCAGCAATGTCAACGCGCAGATCATGGGCGGTGAGATCAGCACGTTCTGGTTCCCCAGCGCGAGCTGGAAGCTGGGCGGGTCAGTCGCCTATGCCTGGGGCCGCAACGTGGACAGCGGGGCCCCGCTGCCGCAGATTCCGCCACTCGAGATGCGTCTGAGCGCCGATTACTCGTGGCGCGAGTGGTCGGTTGGCGGCTTGTGGCGTGTCGTGGCGCCGCAGCGTCGCTATGCGCTGCACGAGGGGAATGTGGTCGGTCAGGATTTTGGGCCGAGCGCTGGCTTTGGCGTGGTCTCGGTGAATGCGCAGTACAACTTCAACAAGAGCGCGCAGTTGTCGATCGGCATCGACAACCTGTTCGACAAGGCCTACACCGAGCATCTGAACCTCGCCGGCAACGCCGGCTTCGGCTACGCCGCCTCCACGCCAATCATGTCACCGGGACGGACGTTCTGGGGGCGGTTGCGCATCAAGATCTGAGGGCAGGGCGGCAAGAGTAGAAAGTGGGCGGAGAAGCGTGGCTTCCCGCCCACCAATGCCGCGCGACAGCGCCGACGGTTATACCGCCTGCAGCGCCTGGTCGATATCAGCCAGCAGGTCGTCGATGTGCTCGATGCCAACGCAGAGGCGAACCGTATCCAGTCCCACGCCCGTCTGTGCCAACTCTTCCGGGGAAAGCTGGCGATGCGTCGTGGAAGCAGGGTGCGTGGCCAGCGACCGCACATCGCCGATGTTCACCAAGCGCGTGAACAGCTGCAGCGCATCCAGGAACCGGGCACCAGCCGCCCGCCCATCGCCATCGGCGGCCTTGACACCGAACGTGAGCAGGCCGGAAGCCTTGCCATTCATGTACTTCTTGGCGAGCGCGTAGTCCTGGTTGTCCTCGAGCCCCGCGTAGTTGACCCAGCCCACCTTGGCGTGCTGGCTAAGATGCCGGGCGACCGCGAGCGTGTTGTCGTTGATCCGATCCATGCGCAGGCCAAGCGTTTCGATGCCTTGCAGGATCAGGAAGGCATTGAATGGCGACAGCGCCGCGCCCATGTTCCGCAGCGGGACCACGCGAGCCCGGCCGATGTATGCCGCGGGGCCGAAGGCTTCCGTATACGTCACGCCGTGATAGCTGGCATCCGGGGTATTGAGCTTCGGAAAGCGAGAGGGGTACTTCGCCCACGGGAACTTGCCCGAATCGACGATGGCTCCGCCAATGCTCGTGCCATGACCGCCGAGGTACTTCGTCAGCGAGTGAACGACGATATCGGCGCCATGCTCGAACGGCCGAAGGAGATAGGGCGTGGCGACGGTATTGTCGACGATGACTGGCACACCATGCCGCTTTGCGATCGCCGCAATCTTCGCGATATCCGTCACGTTACCCGCCGGATTACCGATCGACTCCACAAACACAGCCTTGGTCCGATCGTCGATTAGTGCCTCGAAGCTTTCCGGGCGCCGGTGATCGGCAAACCGTGTCGTAACGCCAAACTGCGGCATGGTATGCGCCAGCAGGTTGTAGGTGCCGCCGTAGAGCGCCGAGGAAGCGACGATATTATCGCCGGCCTCGGTGATCGTCTGGATCGCCGCGGTGACCGCCGCCTGGCCGGATGCGACCGCCAGCGCCCCGACACCGCCTTCCAGCGCCGCGATCCGCTTCTCGAGCACGTCGGTCGTCGGGTTCATGATCCGGGTGTAGATATTCCCCGGCACCTTCAGATCGAACAGGTCCGCGCCATGCTGCGCATTGTCGAAGGCGTAGGCCGCCGTCTGGTAGATCGGAACTGCCACTGCCTTAGTCGTAGGGTCAGGGCTATATCCCGCGTGGACCGAACGCGTTTCGAATTTCCAGTTTTCAGACATTGATCAAGCACTCCCAGGTTTCACCAAAAGACAGCCTTCTCGCGGTGGCTTAGCACCTCCGTAGATCAGGGGCATGTTACCCGGAGAGGTGGTACCAAGGTGAAATACGAATCACTCATATGCATATGCCATGCACAGCATGTGGGTCGGGATTCAAATGGATATTGGGATTTTTCACCGCAAAACTAGGAAATTTCTGCCTCCGATTGACAGCTCCCCTGCGCAGAATTTGGCTTTATCCACCAGGCATTTAGCCACCATCGGACCCGCTTGCCAGGCCCGATCCGTGGGAACCCCGAAATCGTTTCTCACGCGCTGAATGCAAAGCCAGGGACCGACGCTTCTTCGTCGAGCACACCCACGATTTTCAATCCATTCCTTCAACCCGCTCCTCTTCCTGGGCATGACCTCATGAAAGAGACACTTCGCCACGCCGCCTCCCAATGCCGGCGCTGGACGCTGTCCGTCCTGATCCTCGGTCTGAGCCTGATGCAGCCCGCCATGGCGCTGCCGGCGAAACTGACCGTCGGCATGCTCGACAACGGCTGGCCTCCGTTCACGATGCTCAATGCCGGGCGGGCCGAAGGCATCGGCATGGATTTCCTTCATGAGGCTCTGCGCGGACACCAGATCACGTACAGCGTGAAGGGGTATCCCGACATGACGGCCCTTCTGGCGGCGTTGTGCAAGGGCGATGTGGACGTGGTGCTCAATGTTGCCATCACGCCGGCACGACGTCGGTGCCTCTCCTTCTCCGAGCCATACTTTGATGGTGATGCCGTGGTGGTCGGTCGTCCGTCCGCCGCGTTGGAAGAAGACCTGCTTGCGTCCATGCAAACCGGCCGCTTCGCGATCGAGCCCGGTTATTACATGGAGGGCATTCTGCGCCAGCGTTATCCGAAGGCGCGCATGGTGCCCATCAAGGACACGACCGATGGATTGCGCGCCATCGTGAACGGGCGGGCCGACTACTACGCCACCGTGCAGCCAGTGGCCGAGTATGCAATGGTTTCACCTGAGTTTGCGGGACTGAAGGTCCTCTCGCGCTACCGGGAGCCAACAGGAGCCATTCACTTTGCGTTTCGATCCAACGCGACGGAACTGCGTGACGCGACCGATGCCGGCCTGGCGGCGATTGATCCAGCTCGCCGCGCTGCCTTGCTGGCACACTGGATAACCTCGCAGGTGGCCTCGCCCGACAAGCCCCAGAAATTCTTCCTGACCGACGAGGAGCGTGCGTTCCTGAAGTCGTTGCCAACCTTGACGGTTGGTGTCGACGCGGGGCTCGCGCCCTACACGTACCTGGACGAGAGTGGCCGCGCCAGCGGCATAGCGATTGACTATCTGAGTTACCTTGGCGAGACCCTGGGCGTCCGCTTCCGACGCCAGCCGACGACTGACATCCAGCAGACCGTCGAGGCGCTGCATCAGGGCAAGATCGATCTGATGGCCGTAGCGGTGCCAGAGGACCCCACGCTGCGCGGCTTGCCGGTATCCCGTCCGTACTCGACGTTTCCAGTGGTGGTGGCGGGCAGAAACTCGGCCTTGCCGCTCGCACACCTGCGCGACCTCACCGGAAAGCGAGTTGTCGTCACCGACTCTGGCGGGGTTGGCGATTTCACCCGGCACGAGGTACCGGGCGTGAAGCTGGTGATCGCCCCGAATGTCCACGCCGGACTCGACATGGTGGCACAGGGGAAAGCCGATGCTTATGTCGACGATATCGTCTCGACCGATATCGAACTGCGACGCAATTTTGCCGGCAAGCTACGCGTGATCGGTTCGGGCGAGCACATGCTCAACAGCGGCTTTGCGGTCAACCCCGCGCTAGCCGGGCGACTGCTGCCATTGATCAATCGCGCACTCTCCGTGCTACCGGAGGACCGCCGGCTGGATATCCAGAATCGCTACGCCGGCACCAGCTATGTGCTGGAAACGTCGTGGCTGAATGCGCTCTGGCGGGCGAGTCCAATCCTGATCGGGATGATGGTCATCCTCCTGATCCTGCTTCGTTCCCAGCGCCTGTACCGCAAGGAGGCTTCCATTCGTCGCGAGGCCGAACGGGAGCTTTCGACCCAGTTGCGCTTCCAGTCGACGCTGATGGATGCCATCCCCCTGCCCATTGTGGTCAGTAACAAGGACGGCCGGTATCTGCGGTTGAACGCATTCTCCGAGTGGATCACGGGGCGGTCATGGGCCGACATCGTAGGTCACACCACCACGGAAGTACATTTCTGGGGCGAGGCGAACAGCGCGCGGGTGGAGGAGGCGAGCCAGCGGGCCATCGACACAGGCAGGCTGGTGCAACTCCAGTTGCAACTGCAGGACAAGGAGGGCGTGGAGCGGCATTTCCTTCTCTATATCAAGCCCTTTGTCGGCGAAAACAATGTCGAGGGACTGATCAACACCGGCGTGGATGTGACGGAAATCCGCCAGGCGGAGCTCGAGGCGCGCGAGGCACAGGGCCGTCTGGCCGACGTCACGCGCTACCTGCCGATCATGGTGTTCCAGGCACGCCAGTCGGGCCACCTAGGCCGGGGACCGATATGGGTGAGTGGCAATACCACGGACCTGTTTGGCGTCGACGCCGAAACCCTGGCGGTCAATCCCCCCACGATCGAAGCTTGTGTGCATCCCGATGACCGGATGTCCCTGCGTCGCGCCATCGCCAGGGCGCGGCGGGAGCTTCAGGTTCTGAACCACGAAGTGCGCCTGCGCAAGCTGGAAGGGTTTCGCTGGACGCGTTTGCAGGCCGTGCCCCGTATCGAGATCGACGGCAGCGTGCTCTGGAACGGCTATTGGCGTGACACCCAGGCCGAGCATGAACGCGCGGCCGCACTGGCCAGCGCAAAAGAGTCCGCGGAGGCGGCATCCCGTGCCAAGGATAGTTTCCTGGCCATGATGAGCCATGAGATTCGCACGCCGATGAACGGTGTACTGGGGCTTGCTGAACTGCTTTCCCATACGTCCCTGACGCCGGAACAATCCGCCACGGTCGGCATGATGGGGGATTCGGCGAGCGCGTTGCTCCAGATTCTCGACGATATCCTGGACTACTCGAAGATTGAAGCCGGCCGCATTGACATTGAATCCCGGCCATTGGATATCCGCGAGCTTTGCGATTGCACCATCGGTGTGCTGGCGACACGCGCGCATGAGAAAGGCCTGCATCTGCGGCTGCATGTGGGGGCGGATGTTGCCGCCGTGGTACTAGGCGACAGCGTGCGCCTGCGCCAGGTCCTGTTTAACCTGCTCAGCAACGCCATCAAGTTCACCGAAAGCGGCATGGTGTCGGTGTCCGCCGAGGTGGTACAGGAAACGGAGACCGCGCAAACCCTCCGGTGGCGCGTGACCGATACCGGTATCGGCATCGAGCCGCAGAACCAGAGCCGGCTGTTCGATCCTTTCGTGCAGGCCGACACGTCGACCACGCGCCGATTCGGCGGCACGGGCCTTGGCCTGGCAATCTGCCGGCGTCTGGTGCAGTTGATGGGTGGGCGCATCACACTGAAGAGCGAGCCCGGCATCGGCACCCAGGTCGAGGTCGAGTTGAGCCTCCCGGTCAAGGAAAGACGCTACTCAAAGCCGCCGCTGGCGGGCATCCAGTTCGGGGTCCGCTTGCGGGATCGCGCGGTGGGCCAAGCGCTGACGGACTTCCTGTCTGCCGCTGGCGCGACCAACTCTGCAAGCCAGGACGAGCGTGACAAGCCGCAGATGCTGTTCCTCAACGACGGCGAGTATGCGCCGCCGTCGCCGGTCGGGCAGGCCAGCCCCATCGTCGTGCATGTCACGGAAAAACCCAAACTGGCGGGCTACCGGCTGACAGAATCCGATGTCCGCCTGAGCAGCAATCCCGTGAGCTGGCGCGCGATCAACGCGGTGACGGTCGCCGCCATGCAGGGCCGGGCGCACACTGTCGCTACCCATGCGCAGGCCAAGCCGAAGCCTGCTGCGCACGCAGTGACGCGAGAACAGGCGCTGGCATCCGGCAGGTTGATCCTGGTGGCGGAAGACCACGAAACCAATCGTATCCTGCTGCAGCATCAGCTAAAGCTGCTCGGTTATGCCTGCGATGCCGTGGTCGACGGGCAGCAGGCACTCGAGGCCGCCGAGAAGACGGCCTACGCGATGCTGATCACGGATTGCCACATGCCGAACGTCAACGGCTATGAACTGGCAAGACAGCTTCGCGCCCGCGAAGCCGAAGCCAAAACGGAAGCCGGAACGCACGCCCATCGCCTCCCGATCGTCGCAATCACGGCCAGCACCGAAGCCGAAGAAGTCCAGCGCTGCAGAGAGGCCGGGATCGACGAATGCATGTTCAAGCCGACACAGCTCAATGCCTTGCGCGCGTGTCTCCAGAGATGGAACCCGGACAATCAGGACGCCGACGGACGCAAGGGGTCCGGCAAGGCCTGAAAGTAGCTGGGTTACGGCGGCTGCATGTCGCTCCCCGGAGGCGCCGGTGAACCGGCGCGGCAGCGCCACGATCGATCAACGCCACGCGGTCTACTGCCTCTGTCGTGGTGCATCAGTTTGCGCAGACGGAGCCGGGCTGGGCGCTGGCGACTCGTAGACGTCGGAGGCCGGCACGTTCATGCGTGGTGGCGCGGGGGCAGGGGGCATGGCGTGATTGCGTTGCGGAGCATTGCACCCGGCGATCAGACCCGCCGCAACGGCTCCGAGGCTCCATCGCACCAATGGAAGAAATTCCATGCCTGCCTCCTCCTTGTCAGACTCGTGCTACCAGCATAGTCATTTTCCGGCGATGAGGCTGGCCCCATCGCCGGCGTGGGCTCACATGAAGCAAGAACGCAAGAACGCAAGAAATTGCCTAAAGTATCCAGCATGGCTGCCGTTGATGGATAAACAACGATCCACGTTCGGGGGTGATCATGCAGGGGACAAGGCTATCTTTGTTGCTCGCCTTGATGGGCTCGATCTCTTTGGCTGGACCAGCGTGGGGTGGCACCATCCAGTTTCGCGGCGCGATCACGGAACCTTCATGCCAGATGACCCAGGTCGGCCAGTCGCGAGGGATATCGGCCACGTGTAGCGAGGCCGGAAGGATGATGACCCGAACGCTGAGCGATGTCCGCGAACTGCCTCGCGATACGCGTATCGGCCCCAACCGGCTAAACGTAACAGCGGTATTCGGCGCCAGCACCAGCACCAGCACCAGCACGACCGATGCCCGGCCAGCCGGCTACATCGTCACCATCACCTATCTGTAGGACGCCAGAGCATCGTGCACGACCGACGAGGCTGATCAAGCCTTGTCGGTCGTCTCACTCGGTTTCAGCCATGTCCGCCGAGTCATCTCGGAATCCAGGACCAGCCTGCCATGCACACGGCCGTTCATGCGCGTAACGTAATGCGTGCACTCTTCCATGTGCGCCGACATCAGCGAGCGCACCGCCTCCGCATCGCGCGCGCGCGCAGCCGCCACGATCCGCCGGTGAAACACCACGTTGGCGGCCCCGAAACGTTCGTGCTCGCACGCCGGAGTCTCGTTGCCGAACACGACTAGCTGGCGAATCATCTCGTTGATGAGTTCGCAGCAAAAACGCAGCATCGGATTCGGGTTCGCCGCGGCCAGGATGTCGTGGAAGGTCAGGTCCTCCTGTCGCTGGTCCAGCATCTTGGTGCCGGCGGCAGCCTGTGACGCCGGGTCGCACAAGTCGATCGTGCGCTCGAGCGCCAGAAAATCATCCTCGGTCAAATGCGGAATCGCGCCGGCGGCCAGCTCGGGCTCCAGGAGCCGGCGGACCGTGTAGACATCGGCAATGCCAACGTCCTTGAAGAAAAGATAGTTCTGCATGAGCTGGAAGGTGCGGTCCAGCGGTACTTCAACGATCGTGGCACCGCCCGAAGGTCCGGTGCTGACACTGATCAGTCCCTGGACTTCCAACGACTTCAGCGCCTCCCGAATCGTGCTCTTGCTGACCGAGAACATCTGCTGAAGCTTGATCTCGTGAGGCAGCTTGTCGCCAGGCTTGAGGTTGCGCTGGGTAATCAGCCGCTTCAGTTCTTCAGCCACGAGGTCCGCACGTTTTTGCTTGCGGATTCCAATGGCACCTTCCTTCGCTTCGCGAAACATCGACATTGCGCAATCCTTCACGTTTGCTGGACCTGCATGCCTCGCCCAGTCGATCACTGGGCGCCATTCTATCCATCTGGGGCCTGGCTGCCGCATCCGGACGAAAGGGCGCGCCAGCCTGGTCCGACGAGGACCCTCGTCGAAAGAGCGGGGCTGCGTAAACCCTGACCCCGCATTCATTGACAAGGCGTTTTCCAGCCTCCTAAGATGATTCTATTCTATTTATGATGATAAATAGGATAAATGCAATCGACCTGCCTCTCGCTGCGTCGCGCCAGGAGGCGGAATAAAGCTGGACGGGGCAAGGTGCCACATACGGCGCCCAACGCTTCGCCACAACACGATCCCCACCTAACGAGGAGTGAGCCGTGAACCGTCGTGATTTGCTGAAGTTGGCCGCCGTGTCGGCAGTCCCTGGCGTAGTGACCTATTCACGCAGTGTCCTGGCAGCCGGGGAGGCCATCGAGCTCGGGTGTCCCGTGCCGATGTCCGGCGCGTTTGCGGCGAACGGGAAGTTCGCGGATCTCGGCATGAAACTGGCCGTGGAGCAATATGGCAAGGTCCTGGGACGACCGTTGCAGTACAGCGTCCTCGATACCGAGGGCAAGCCAGCCACGGCGGTCAGAAAGGTGCAGGAGTTGGCGCAGCAGAAAGCCGCCCGCTACTTTGCCGGCGGCATCCTGTCCTCGGAGTCGCTTGCCATGGGCAAGGAAGCGGAGAAGCTTGGCGGCGTGTTCGTGACGACCGCTGGCGCCGACGAAATCACCGGCAAGGACTGCAACCGGGCCACGTTCCGCTGGTCCGTTCCCACCTATGGCGCGATCGAGCGCACGGTGCGACCGCTGATCGAAGCGATGCCGAAGGCCAAGCGCTGGTACACGATCACCCCCCAGTATGTGTTTGGCGACGGACTGCTTTCCGCAGCCAAGGCCATCTTCAAGGAAAAGGGCATCGAGCACGTCGGCAACAGCTATCACGCGCTAACGGAGAAGGAATTCAGCGGCTACCTCACCAACGCGATGGCCGCCAAGCCGGATGTGTTGCTGATCCTGAACTTCGGCTCGCAGTCGTCGGACACCCTCCGGCAGGCCGTGAGCTTCGGCATGAAGAAGAACTGCACCATCCTCGTCGCCTGGGCATCGGGTCTGGAACAGTTCGAATCGCTCGGCGCCGACCTCTGCGAAGGCGTCTACTTCGGCGCGCAGTACTGGCACGGCGTGGACACGCCCCTGAACCGCGATCTGGTCAAGCGCGCCAACGAGAAGTTCAAGGCGAATCCGAACTACAGCCTTGCCGGCTCATATATCTGCACGAAGATCCTGGTGGACGGCATGATCAAGGCAGGCTCGGCCGACCCGAAGGCCGTGGTGGCCGCGCTGGAAGGTCTGAAGTACGAGGGCCTGACGGGTCCCGAAGAGATCCGGGCCGGCGACCATCAGGTACTCAAGAACTACTATCTGCTGAAGGGCAAAGCCAAGTCCAAGATGAAGGACAAGGATGACTTTGCCGAGATCGTGAGCGTCGGCAAGGCATTCCTGCCGCTCGATCAGACGCAGTGCAAGATGGCATAAGCCGGGCGAAGCCGCGGTCGTTCTGACCGCGGACATCTCAAGTCATATTCGATGCAACGGACCGCGCCGCCGCGGTCTGGCGGTCTCCCTCATTCGCACGGTTTATGAACGTCTATCTGTTGCAGGTCATCAATGGCGTTGGCATCGGGATGCTCTACTTCCTGCTGGCAGTAGGCTTGTCGATCGTCTTCGGTCTCTTGCGTTTCGTGAATTTCGCCCACGGCGCGTTCTACGCGCTTGGCGCCTACCTGTGCTTCCAGGCGCTCCAGTTCGGCCTGGACTTCTGGGCGGCGCTCATCCTGGCGCCCATCATCATCGGCGCGCTGGCATGGCTCACGGAAAAGGTGATGCTTCGCTATGTCTACGCGCAGCCGCACGAATTCCACATCCTCATCACGGTCGGCCTGGCCCTGGCGATCCAGGAACTCATCATTGTCGGGTGGGGCCCGCTAGGCGTCGACGTACCGCCTCCCGATGTGCTGCAAGGCGTGGTGATGTGGGGCGATTTCGTCTATCCGAAATACCGTCTCTTCGTGATCGGCTTCACGGCCCTCCTTGCCGTTGCGCTCTGGTGGCTGCTCGAAGGCACCCGCATCGGCAGTGCCGTTCGCGCTGGCAGTGAATCCACGGAAATGGTCTCGCTGCTTGGCATCAATGTTTTCCGACTGTTCAGCCTGATGTTCGCGCTCGGCGCGGGGACTGCCGCCATCGCGGGCGTCCTGGCCGCGCCAATCCGGGGTGCCGAGCCGTTCATGGGCGTGGAAGCCCTGGGGGTGGCCTTTATCGTGGTCGTGATCGGCGGCATGGGCAGCTTCACCGGCGCCCTGGTGGGTGGCCTGCTTGTTGGCATTGTGCAAAGCCTGATGAGCACGCTCTGGCCGGAAGGTGCCCGGCTGATGATCTATGTGGCCATGGCCGCGGTGCTGTTGCTGCGTCCGCACGGCCTGCTTGGGAGGGGATGATGGCGTCAAGCAGACAATGGTTGTTTCGCTACCGCTACTGGTGGCTAGCGCTGGGCGTCACGCTGCTGCTCCCGTTGACGATGCGTTCGGGCACGCTGGCGACCGAAGTCCTGATCTATGGCATGGCTGCCATGGCCTGCAATCTTCTGCTCGGATACACGGGCCTGCTGTCGTTCGGCCAGGGGATCTTCTTTGGATTGGGAAGCTATGCGGTTGGCCTGGCGCTGACACGTGCCGGCGGCCTGCCGATGCCCGTGGCCCTGCTGGGTGCCGTGGTGATCGGCGCGGCGACCGCAGCCCTGGTAGGGTGGTTCTCCATCCGTCAACGCGGCACGTATTTCGTGATGCTGACGCTGGCGTTCGCGCAGATGTTCTACTTCCTCGCCTACACGGCGCCCGGCATCACCGGCGGTGACAACGGCTTGCTCGACATCCCACGCCCCCCGATTTCCATCGGCGGGCATGCCCTGATCGATCTGACGTCGTCGTGGGGATTCTACGGATTCGTGGCGGTGCTGTTCCTGATCGTCTTCGCACTCGTTCTGCGCGTCACGGAATCCGTCCTCGGCCGCACGCTGCTGGCTATTCGCGACAACGAGGAACGGGCGCTTGCCGTCGGCTACAACGTCCGGGCCTTCAAACTGCTGGCATTCGTGATCTCCGGCGCCGTGACGGGGCTTGCCGGCGCCTTGCACGCCATGCTGACAGGTATCGCGCCGCTGGCGAACATCGACTACCACGCGAGCGAAATGATCCTGATCATGACGGTGATCGGCGGCACCAGCAATATCTTCGCCTCGGTGCTCGGCGCGGCGTTCTACGTCCTGCTGGCGGACTGGCTGTCCACGCTCTGGCCGCGCTGGCTCATGCTTCTGGGCTTCCTGCTTATCGCGGTCAGCCTGTTCATGCAGCGCGGATTGTGGGGCCTGGGATCGACCATCGCGGCACGCCTGCGAGGTGTGACGGGCGCCGCATCCACCCAGGAGGAGCGCGCATGAGCACGCCGATTCTTGAAGCCACGGGCATCGTCAAGCAATACGGGAAGTTCATGGCGCTGGGCGGGGTCGACCTGCGGGTGATGCCCGGGACCGTTCATTCCGTCATCGGCCCCAATGGCGCGGGCAAGACAACCCTGTTCCATATGCTGACCGGCACGCGGCCAGTCAGCGCGGGGCGAATCGTGTTCGAGGGCAAGGATGTCACGGCGGAGGCCGACTATCAGCGGGTCCAGCGCGGCATCGCCCGGTCCTTTCAGGTAACCAGCCTGTTCCCCAACCTGTCCGTCCGCGAGAACCTGCGGCTGGCGGCGCTTGGCACCTCGCCCCGCAAGGCGATGAATGGATGGCGTCTGCCGGCCGGCGACCTCGCCTGCGCCGAGGTTGTCGACCATGTGCTGGAGCGGCTTGAACTCACTCATGTGTCGGGCTCCGCTGCCGGCGTGCTCTCGCACGGCCAGCAACGGCGGCTGGAGGTCGGCATGGCGCTGGCGGCACGTCCCCGCGCCGTGTTCCTCGACGAGCCGACCTCCGGCATGGGCGTGGACGATCTGGGCGCGATGAAGCGGTTGATACGTGGATTGGTCCAGGACCATACCGTCGTGCTGATCGAACACAACATGGACATCGTGATGGATATCTCGGACACCATCACCGTGATGCAGCAGGGCAAGGTGCTGATGGAGGGCGCGCCGGCCGACGTGCGTAGCGACCCCCGAGTCCGGGCGGCCTACCTTGGCAACATGATCACCGGAGGCAAGGGATGATGCTCGACGTACAGGATATTCATGGCTACTACGGCAAGAGCCATGTACTGCAAGGCGTCTCCCTTGCCATTGGCGACGGAGAACTGGTCACGCTACTGGGCCGCAACGGCGCCGGCAAATCGACAACCTTGAAGGCAATTGCCGGCATCGTACCCCCACGCGGCGGGCGTGTGCTGTTTCATGGCAAGGACATTGCGGGAATGGCCCCGCACCGGATCGCGCGCGAAGGCCTGTGCTTCGTACCGGAGCACCGGGGCATCTTCAAGCTGCTGACCGTCGAGGAGAACCTGAAGCTGGCGGCAAGGAAGGCGTCGCCATGGCAGCTTGAGGATGTCTACCGGATTTTCCCGCGTCTTCGCGAGCGGCGCCGCAATGGTGGCGCGCAGCTTTCCGGGGGCGAGCAGCAGATGCTCGCGATCGGCCGGGCCCTGATGAATCATCCGCGCCTGCTCATGCTCGACGAGCCCGTGGAGGGTCTGGCCCCGGTTATCGTCGAAGAGATCGTCGCGCAGCTCAAGGTCATCAAGGCCGCGGGCGTCCCCATTCTTCTGGTGGAGCAGAACCTTGAGGTCTGCATGCAGCTTGCTGACAGGCATGTGGTGATCGAGCAGGGAAGGGTGGTCTACACCGGCGGCAACGAGGAGTTCCGCCGCAACGACGCGGTCAAGGACAAGTACCTCGGCGTCGGCCTTACCGTCTGATCCGCCATCGCACTGGAGAAAGCATGAGCAACACGCAAGCATCTGCCGGCATCGGACATGATGTGCGCATCAACGGCTCCCGCCTGTGGGACACGCTGATGCGCCTTGCAGAGATTGGCGCGACCCCCAAAGGGGGCGTCTGCCGTCTTGCATTGACTGATCTGGACCGCCAGGGCAGGGATTTTTTCGTGAAGGAGGCCGAAGCGGCCGGCTGCACGATCCGCGTCGACGCCATCGGCAATATCTTTGCGCGCAGGCGTGGCCGCAACGACAGCCTGCCGGCCGTCATGACCGGAAGCCACATCGACACCCAGCCGACAGGCGGCAAGTTCGACGGGAACTACGGCGTGTTCGCCGGCATCGAGGTCCTCAGGACGCTCAACGACCACGACATTGTCACGGAGGCCCCGCTCGAAGTGGCAGTCTGGACGAATGAAGAGGGATCTCGGTTCGTGCCCGTGATGATGGGATCTGGCGCGTTCATCGGAGAATTCGTCCTCAAGGACTTGCTGGTGCAGACCGACCGCGAGGGCATCTCCGTCAAGGATGCACTCGAGGCTATTGGCTATGCCGGCTCGGCACCGATTGGCGAACCCCGGCCCGGCGCGTACTTCGAGGCTCATATCGAACAGGGGCCGGTGCTGGAGGCACACGACACCGTGATCGGCGTCGTGACTGGCGCACTGGGGCAGCGCTGGTACGACGTCACCATCACGGGCATGGAAGCCCACGCGGGACCGACGCCGATGGCGCTACGCAAGGACGCGCTGCTTGCCGCTTCGGAGCTGGTCGGCATCGTCAACCGTATCGCGCTGGACCATCCGCCGCACGGGCGCGGTACCGTAGGCTGCCTGACGGTCCATCCCGACTCCCGCAACGTGATTCCCGGACGCGTCAACATGACCGTCGATCTTCGCGCATCGGACGACGATCTATTGACCTCGATGCACGACACGTTCCTGGCCCAGACAGGCGAACTGGCGGTACGTAACGGTGTCTCGATCGATGTCAAGCAGGTTGTCTACTTCCCGCCGCAGCCATTCGACGAGCGGCTGATCCGCGCCATTCGCGCGGGCGCCGGACGGATCGGCCATTCGGAGATGGACGTCATCAGTGGCGCTGGCCACGACGCCGTCTATCTCGCGCGCGTGGCCCCGACCGCTATGATTTTTGTGCCTTGCAAGGACGGCATCAGCCACAACGAGATCGAGGATGCGAAACCAGAGCATCTGGAGGCGGGGGCCAACGTGCTGCTTCATGCCATGCTCGATGCGGCCAATCGGTAATCGTCGACGTCATTCCGATCATTCAGGACACCCATGAAGATTCTGATCGCCAGACTCAATCACGAAACGAACACGTACTCGCCGGTGGCAACACCACTTGAGTCCTTCAGCCCACGATACGGAGCCCAGGGGTATCGGGCCGCCAAGGGCACGCGCACCGCAGCCGGCGCGTTCATCGACCTCGCCGAAGCGGTGGGCGCGGAAATCGTGGTGCCGGTGATCGCCGGCGCGAACCCAAGTGGCCGTGTGGCCGCTGACGCCTATACGCACCTGACGGACACGATCGTCGCGGCGGCGGCGGGCTGTGATGCAGTGATGCTCGATCTGCACGGCGCGATGGTCGCGGAGAACAGCGACGATGGCGAAGGAGAGCTGCTCCAGCGCCTGCGGCAAGTCCTGCCCGACGCGCCGATTGCGGTTGCGCTCGATCTGCACGGCAATATCACGCAGCCCCTGATCGACCATGCCGACATTGCCGTCAGCTTCAAGACCTATCCACATATCGACATGTACGAAACGGGTGAACATGCTGGCCGCCTGCTTCTGGAGATGATCGCGGGGCGCGTGCGTCCCGTCATGGCGTGGCGCAGACCGCCGCTTGTTACCCATACCCTGCGCAGCCGTACCGACGAAGGGGCCATGCAACGGGCGGTGGCACTGGCCAAGGAGGCGGAAAAGGGCGGCATGTTGGCGGTATCCATCCTGGCCGGCTTTGGTCTGGCCGACATTCCGGCGCCGTGCATCAGCGTGATCGTGGTGGGCGATGGCGATCGCCGGAAGGCGGACGAGGTGGCCGAGCGCATCGCGGCGCAGATCTGGGAAGAGCGCGAAGGCTTCACGTATCGACCCGATCCGTTGCCGACATCCATCGCCACGGCGGCGGCTGCGGCGAATGCCACCGCCGAGCACCGTCCCGTGCTGCTCCTCGATCATGGTGACAACTGCATGTCGGGCGGCACCTGCGACAACATGGCCGTTCTGCACGAGGCGTTGGCCCAGGGCCTGGATGGCATCGAAGTCGGCCCGGTGTGCGACCCGGAAGCCGTGGCCCAACTGATCGCGGCAGGCGTGGGAGCAAGCGTCACGCTCAACGTCGGCGACAAGGTGGCCGCGCCGCAGCTCAACGTGTATCCGGAATCAAAGCCGCTATCCGGCAAGGTCACCGCGATCAGCGACGGGGAATACGTCATCTCCGGCCCGACATATACGGGCCAGCGCATCCGGATGGGCCGCACGGTGCTGCTCGATACCGGTGCGGCAAAGGTCATCGTCACCGAAACGCCGCAAGAGCATTGGGACCTTGGCATCTTCACCCATATCGGCGTGGACCCTCACGCCGCACGGTTCCTGATCCTGAAGTCGCGCATGTATTGCAGGCCGGTTTTCGTGCCGATCGCGAAGTCAGTGATCGAATGCGATAGCGAAGGCGTGACCAGTTCGCGCTATGAGATGTTCCCGTTCCGCAATGTCTCCAGGCCGGTGTACCCGCTGGACAAGGACACGGCCTGGTCGGCGTCGGCAGGTTGATTTGACCGCGGAAGGGCGCAGGGCAGGGGGCTCATGCGCTCAACCTGGCCGTCGATCCGGCACGGCCGTCTCAAATAGCAGCCCGAGCTCGGCTGCGGCATCCAGCAAAGGCGTGGCGCTCTTCTGCACGCGCATCTGGACCAGCGCTCCCGAGATCGTGGCCATTGCCATGCGGGAAAGGCGGTGCGCCCGCGACGCTTCCACGTCGCTTCGAAGCAGCGCCTGCTCGATGATGCAGGCCCACGCGCCAAATGCCGCCTCGCCGGCCTGCCGGATGTCTTCGTGCTCCGGCGCGAGTTCCAGAAGCGTGGTCGTGATCGGGCAGCCGTCCCGAAACTCGGATTGCTTCATCCAGCCGGCAAGCAGTCCGCAATACTGCGTGATCAGGCGGGAAGGCGAGTCAGATTGGCGCGCCAACTCCTCCAGCGTCGCCGCGACCTTATTGCCAGCAAACTCGATTGCCGCCACGCCGATCGAGATCTTGCCGTTCGGAAAGTAGTAGTAGAGCGACCCCTTTGGCGCGCCACTTGCGCCAAGGATGTCGCTTAGACCGGTGCCCGCATAACCCTGTTTCCGAAAAAGCGCGACGGCACTCTGCACGATCGCATCACGATGCTTGGCGGCTGCTGACATGTCGTTCGGGTCCTTGCCTTGTTTTCCTTCATTGAATTATATAGAGTGGTCTACATAATATCGAGGAGAACGTGCATGGAACATCAGGACAAGCTTGCCTTGATTCAGCAAATCAGCGCCACTGCGCCTTTCAACCGATGGGCCGGCTTCGAGGTCCTGCGCGCGGGCGACGGTGAAGCGGAATTGGGGATGGACTGGCGCGCCGAAGACATGGCGCAATATTCCGGCTTCCTGCACGCCGGGCTGATCTCGGCCTTGCTCGACACCGTATGCGGCTTTGCCGCCGCAACGGTTTCCGGCCGTGTCCTGGCATCCCACATCGCCGTGAGTTGCCTCGCGCCGGCGGTTGGACATCGGTTTATCGCCCAGGGCAAGGTGGTAAAAGCGGGCAGAAAGCAGGTCTTCACCAAGGCCGAGTTGTATGCGCTGGGAGAGGACAATGCGCGCAAGCTGGTGGCGATTGGCGACACGATCCTTGTGCCGGTCGAGGAGTCGCGGTAGCTTGGCGAGGCGGATGGCGCGGCGCGGTATCTGATGGTCGACATCCGTTGTCTGGGCCCCGGATTTCGTTTTAGGCGTCCAAACGGAGGCAAACGATGGCACGCGTTCGCGTTAACGGCTTTACCATCTCGCTCGACGGATACGGAGCGGGTCCGAATCAGGACATTAACAATCCGCTAGGCATTGGCGGGACGGAGCTCCATCAGTGGCTCATCCCGACACGGACGTTCCAGCGATCGTTGTTCGGCAAGGACGACGGCACGACCGGGATTGATGATGACTTCGCCGCGCGCGGCTTTCAGAATGTCGGGGCCTGGATTCTTGGGCGCAACATGTTCGGGCCCATTCGCGGGGACTGGCCGGACATGAACTGGAACGGCTGGTGGGGAGACAGTCCTCCGTATCACGTTCCAGTCTTCGTCTTGACCCATCATCCGCGCCTCTCCGTCGAGATGAAGGGCGGTACAACGTTCCACTTCATCACAGGCGGCATTCGCGAGGCCCTCGACCTCGCCCGCGAGGCCGCAGCCGGCATGGACGTGCGGATTGGCGGCGGGCCGGAGACGATCAGGCAGTATCTTCGCGAAGGCCTCATCGACGAACTGCACATCGCCATCTCGCCGGTTCTGCTTGGCCAGGGAGAATCACTGTTCGAAGGGATCGACTTGAGAGCGTTGGGATACACGTGCGCTGAGTCCGTGGCCTCCGAAAAGGCCACGCATGTCATCCTGCGGCGCTAGGGACGCACGGATGACATGCCTGCAGATCGGCGCCAGGCCTCAGCGGGGGCCCCAGCTTCCGCTAATCAACTCGGTCGGTTTTTGCCGCGCAATGATACGGGCGCAATCCTCCCAGGCGTCGACGCGCACATTCAGGCCCGCGTAAATGCCATAGCCTGCGCCGGTCAGAATATCTTCCTCGGTTTGGATTCCCTCGCCGGCCTTGATAGCCCCTTCGGCAACGATGGAGCCTTTGGCTTTGATACCCCATCCAGCTTCCAGGTGCTGACCGGCGTGAATGGCGCCGCCAGCCTCGATGCCACAGCCGGCAATGATGTCGTGCTGTCCATCAATGCTTTCGCCAGCCCTGATGCCACGGCCACAATGGATAGCGCCTTGCGCGGTAATGCCGTCTCCAGCGAACAGGTTGCCATGCGTCGATATGCGCTCGCCGGCAGTGACATACCAACCGGCGCGGAGATTGCCGCCACAATCGATCCTTGTTTCGGCCTCGACTCCCCAACTGGCCTTGATATCGTCGCCAGCTTCGATGGAGCCACCGCTGTAGACATTCCCCCCGCAGTCGATATCCGTACCGGCCACTATCGCAGTACCCGCCCGGATGCCCGCGCCGACACGGATGCTGTGTCCGACCCGGATCACAGATTCGACGTCGACGCTTCCCTTCACAATCACTGTGCCGGCGAAGATCAACGCCTTTGCGTCAAGCCCATTCAGCATGAGCACCGCGTCGGTCGGGCCAAACTGCTGGAGCAGCCAGCAGGCATCGGCAACGCGATCCGCACGAACCAGCGCATCGAGCAGGCGTTGATAGTCGCTACCACCGTCGCGATTACGCAGAAACCATTTGTATCCATCCGCGCAGGGGCGTTTGGCCTTGATAAGGTTTTGAGAGAGTTCCATAGCGATGAAGTCGCCGCTTGCAATCCTGCTCGGGCCGTCGCACGGCGAGCAGATTCCGCCCTCGTCATATGACAGGCGACAAGTACCCGATTTGGATCGAAGCCGGCTTGGGTTCGGTAATTGATCGAGGTGAGGGCGAGCGGCCAGTTGTCGGCCTGCACATCAAGCAGCAGGCCACCTTCGAACGCTCGCATCCCCCAGAGCAAGATGCCGTGCCAGGAAGATCAGATGGACTGCGATTTAGTCCCTGGCTTCCCGCACGGCTAAATGAAGCACGGCGAGAAGGGAAGCCTGTTGGGCAATCACTTGCGGAATAGCAGAGTCGCGCAGATGCGCACAGGTACACGCGCTCGCAACATGCTTGGCATGTTGGCGGTTGGCGCTGTGGATCTGTACGGAATGCATTCGATCGCCAGGTTTGAAAGGGGGCTCACACGACGGACGCGCAGTTGGCGTCTTACAGGACGATACACCACGAGATAGTGTCGCCGCACGGTCTGGAAGTCGTGGTCCAGCCGAGAGTCGTATGCCGCTATTAGACCATACTCCGCGCGACATGTAGGCCTATGGCCGCACTGGAGTCGTCGAAGCCTTCGCGGCGTGCTCCGGTTGATGCTCAGGCGCTATCCGTATGGGGTAGCCTCTGCACTCCAATATCCAGACCGTTTTTAAAGGCCGTAGCGCCAGCCATTTTCAAACGTCGCTGCGACCGTGCCTTTTGTGCGAAGTTGGAGTCTTTCAGGGGTTGACCGTATCCAGATTCGTGCGCCGCCGAGGCCCCAACTGACCTGCATGTCAATCACAATGACTAACGACGTTGGATGGACTTGCCGTTAAGCCGGCAACGTGGTCTCAGACACGCGGTGGAAGTGTGTCTTTGAAGAGGGTAAACGCATCCTGCAAGAGCTTATTGAAGCGACTGGCGTCACGTCGCAGTCCTGCCTGCTGACCACCAATTAAGCACAAGTGAGCCGCCTGGCCGATTATTTCTGCATGGCTAGGCGAGCGCGCCCATCGACGGCACATTCTGACCGCGAAAGCCAGTCGAGTTGCGTCGACTCGTTGCTGAAACTCGGCCACCAACGGATCGTGCAGCGCCCACGCTCGGATGGCAACTTCCCGGCCTGGCTGTTTCTCGGCGGCAATGCTCAAATAGCGCATCAAGGTTTCGCTGGCGGTGCGTCCCTGCGCTGCATAGGCAAGCATCCGCTCCGTGTAGTCCTCTTCCCACTTGGCCAGCAACGTACGCACGAAGTCTTCGCGATTGCGAAAGTGGTGATAGAACGAACCACGGGTTACGTTCAACCGACGAGCCAGGATTTCGGCCGAGACGCCGGCGTGTCCTTCTTGGTCCAGGGACTCAAGGCCAGCCGAGACCCAGTGGTTACGAGTCAGTTTGCTCATATGTCTGCACCATACAGGCTGTGTATGGTGTGATCTGGATTGATACGCTGCGAACATAGCATAGACCGCCACTGCATTTTGCACAGCAGCGCTTCGCCGGGAGTTCACCTTGAAAGAAATCGCACTGGTCACGTTCGACCGATTCACCGATATCGACCTCTTCCTAATGTGGGACATCTTGGGCCGCAACACCAAGGACTGGAAGGTGCGCATCCTGGCGCCTAGTTCTATCGTGCGATCGGCGAACGGACTGTCGGTTTCGGCACATGGCTCTCTCTCTGAGGCCAATCACGCCGATGCAGTGTTGTTTGCCAGCGGCAAGCAGGGCATACCTGCAGCGCTTGCTCATCCGGATTTCCTACCATCCTTCCAACTCGATCCCACACGACAGTTCATTGGCTCCATCTGTGCAGGCGCCTTCATCCTTGAACGACTTGGACTCCTTCCTAGTGGTCGTGCGACAACGCATCCGGATGCGCGCGGAGGCTTGCAAGCTCTAGGGCTGGAGTTAGTGGACCAGCCCCTGGTATGCCAAGGAAGCGTCGCGACGGCTGGAGGCTGCCTTGCTGCGCTCTATCTGGTGGGGTGGCTGGTGGAATCCCTGTTCGATATCGAGAAACGACGCGCCACACTGCTGCCGGTGCTGCCGGCTGGACAGCAGGAACTTTACGGCGCACTGATTGGGTTCAGTATCCGGCAAGGCGTTGGCCAGATGGCCCACGGCAGACCTTGTATCGGCACATACCCCCCAAAGGTGAATTGCGCCTGATGGCGTGACGCCAATCGCCCGTGTCTGACTTTTTTAGGTTGGCAACACCAAGGAGAGATGAGATGGCTATGTCCGACGTCGAAGCCCACCCGTTGTCCGGGTGGTGGAAGATTCTATCTTTTCAGGTCGAGTTCGAGGATACAGGTGAGCGCGCGGACACATACGGTGTCGAACCACTCGGCCACATAGTCATCGAACACGACAGGATGATGTCGATACTCACATCCAGAGAGCGCCTGAGTAGCGATCCGGCGGCCCTCTTCGAGACAATGATTGCGTATTCTGGTTTGTGTCGTGTCGAGGACGAGGACAAACTCATCATCAAGGTCGACACGGCTTGGCATCCAGCCTGGATTGGCACTGAGCAGGTTCGGTTTTTCAAAGTAGATCGCGGCGTCCTGGCAATAACAACTGCGTGGCAGCTGCATCCATCGTTCCCCGGGCGAATTGCTCGCGGTGTGCTGATGGCACAGAGAAGCAATGATTAGCGCAGGCTCGCGCTCAACCCAAACCATGGAGAGACTGGTTGATGATCGATGCCCATAAAGCTCACGCGATACCCATGCCATCCGACAGCATCCTGGCGCCGCTTTATAGGAGCGCGGACCTGCTGGATGCGTATGCGGTTCAGTTGCCGGCGGGGGCCAGCGACGATCTCGAAGTGTTGGCGCGCGCTGGATTCGAGCGGCAGGCGTGGTGGATTCGTGCGCTGACGCGGGTACGGGACACGATAATGGCGACAGTCGGCGTCAAATCGTCTCGTGCGGTCGGTATTGCTGCGGCGGCGCGAGGGCCGGTGATCGGTTTCTTTCCACTGCGGTCGAAGAGTGCGGGGGAACTGGTGATGGGCGAGGACGATCGGCATCTCGACTTCCGGATCGCGATCCAACTGCGCGCGGGTGCGGCAGGCGGCAGGGAGCTCGTCTTGGTGACCGTAGTGCATTGCCACAACTTGCTGGGACGGACGTACCTCGCGGTAATCACACCGTTCCACCGTGTAATCGCGCGGGCTAGTCTGGAACAGGCGGCAAGCCGTGCTGTCTGAACTGGACCTGGCGCCGCCGGTTAATGCCGAGCTTCTCGGCGGCGCGCCACACCATCAGGCCATCCCGCACGACGGCCTCGATGACGTTGCAGCGATCCAGTTCGCGCAGGCTCATTGTGATGGTGTCCGGTCGTGTCATGTCGTGCTCCCGCCAAGCCGTGCGGTACGACATTTCAATCTAGCCCAGGTACGACATGACAACTTACCCCTGACACTGTCCACTCCGTCTTCAAATGTCGGCACGATCGTTCGAGAACGTCTCTCTTGGGGCAACGTCGGGCGGTGTCGCTGGAGATCCATCCTCCAACTATCGCAAGCGCGGAACGCGTCAACCGCGTTGGACTATGTGCTTGATACCAGGGAAGTCTTCCTGCAACGCTTCGCGTAGGAACGCCGGGTAGAGCTCGACGTTGCCAAGCTCCCGACGACGAAACCAGCGGAACACCAAGCGCTTTGTATCTTCCATGCCAATGTGATCCCGGTTGACGTCAACGATGTGAGAGTCATCCGGCACGGAGATAGCGAAATATAGGCCTAGCTCATGGTGCGGCTTTGCTTCATTCTCGAAGAAATTCTCCACCGCGAATAGCAGGCGCTCCACCTCGGTAGCGACGCCTAGTTCCTCGCGCATTTCCCTGACGACAGCATGAGTTGCCTCCTCGCCGAGTTCCACACGTCCTCCGGGAAGGCTCCAGAAAGTGTCAGTCTCGACACGGTGTAGTAGAACATAGCCTCCGCGGATCAAGATCGCGGCGGCTCGCAAGTCGAAGCGGAATCTATCGGTGTTGAAAGAAATCATCGTGATGTCGCTGGTGTCCTATCGATAGGCTTGATTTCGGCCGAGTACGGAAACTCTCATCTTGTTCTTCAGAGGCCGGTGAATCTCGGCCAGGAACGGGCCAGGCCGGACTCTGCCCTTGGCAGGCAGAATGTCGGAAGTCCGGTGGTAGTCTGGCTTCGGACAGAGGGCAATTCCCTCACGCTGCCACCCGCTAGGATGTCGAACACGTAGACGCGGTCACCCATCGCGGAAAGGCCATAGACGACCGTGGTCACCTGAATCTCCGCCGCGTCTTGACGCGTGGCTTTGATGTCGGGTGCCGGATGAATGGGATGGCTTGTCTGGAGCAATACCAGACGACGCTGGAAGACGCGCCCGCGTGAGGGTTCGGCGGGCGCGTCGTCAGACATTTAACCGTGAGGCGGAACGGCTTCCGGGTCCATCCACATCACCTCCCAGATATGGCCGTCCGGATCCTCGAAGCTGCGTCCGTACATGAAGCCGAAATCCTGGACAGGCGTGGGGTCCGCCTTGCCGCCGGCGTCAGTCGCCTTCTGCACGAGGTCAGACACCTCTACTCGTCCGCCCGCTGACAGACACAGCAATACCTGTGCCTCCGCGTGCGCGTCGACGATTCGCTTCCCCGTGAACTGCCGCCATTTGTCGTGGGTAAGCAGCATGGCGTAGATCGTCTCGGAGATCACCATGCATGCCGCGGTTTCATCAGTGAACGCGGGATTGTTGACCGCGCCAATGGCTTCGTAGAAGGCCTTGGATCGCGGCAGGTCTGTCACCGGCAGGTTGATGAAAATCTGCTTGTTCATGATCTGGTCCTGTATTTGAGCGAAATATGAACTTCGGTTGTTGATGCGAGCCATGAAGAGGTAGCCATGGCATCTTACTGACGAATACTGAAAGAAGGTATTCAACGAGACCGTTTCCGGCCTCGGCCGAGGCCAGCAGCAGGATAGGCAGGAGCATGGGCCGAGCGCCTCCCTCAGTCGGTGAAGCCACCGTCCGTCAGCAGCGAACGGCCGGTGACCCAGGCCATATCTGGCAAGACCAGCGCCGCGATGACCTTGGCAATATCTTCGGGATCGGCCAGCCGGCCCAGCGGCGTCCTTTCGCGCGCCTGATCCAGATGCGCTTGGGGAATGCCGGCGGTCATATCGGTGCGCGTGATGAAGGGCGCCACGGCGTTGACGCGGATCCTCCGCGGCCCGAGTTCGAGCGCAAATGCGCGGGTGAGCGCGTCCACCGCCGCCTTGCTGGCCGAGTAGACGCCGGCCTCGGCCGTAGGTGCACGCGCAAGATTGCTCGACACATTGACAATGCTGCCGCCCGCCGCGCCGAACAGCGGTGCGAACGCCTGCGTCATCAGCATCACGCTGAGTGCGTTGTGGTGGAACTGTTCGTCGAAGAATGCGGCATCCAACTCGCCGATCGGCCGCGCGCCGTACACGCCCGCGTTGTTGACGAGGATGTCTATACGGCCACGCTCGTTCGCGATGGCGTCGGCCAGTGCGCGGACAGAGTCGGCGCGGCTGACGTCCGCCTGGAACGCATGCGCGCGGCCGCCGACGCCCCGGATCTCATCGACCACGATCTGCGCCGACTCGCGCTGCTGCCGGTAGACGACAGCGACGCTGGCACCGCGAGCGGCGAGGGCGATTGCGGTGGCGCGGCCTATGCCGCGGGAGCCGCCAGATACGACGGCGACTTTGTCTTTCAGGGACACGAAAGTTCTCCGGTAAGGTGCGGGCGAGAATGAGGCCCGTCGATACGGAGAACGTTATCGACTCGCCCCGGCGGCGGGAAGCCGGTGGTTTGCAACGAGGCGTTGCGGAAGTGGAACGGGCCCGCCGGACACGAGGGATCAGGCGGTAGCCAGATCAGACGGCCACCTTGCGCGCACCAACTCGAGAAACACACGCACGGCGGACGTCATGCCGCGTCGACTCGGGTACATCGCGTACAGCGTGGCCGGGCGGGAGCGCACGGCTTCCAGCACGGGCACCAGCGTGCCGTCAACGATGGCGTCCTGGCAAAGATAAGCCGGCAACTGCGCCATGCCGGCGCCGCGCAGCGCGAGTTCGCGGATGGCCAGCAGGTTATCCACGACAATGCCCGGCGTGACAGCAATATCGATCGGCTTGTCGTCTGCGTCGACGAACTGCCATGGCCGCGGATTTGCGAGTGTGCCCTGCGCGAGGCAGGGGTAGCCCGCCAACTCGTCGAGGCGCGCTGGCGGGCCGTCGGCTTCCAGCAACGACGGATGGGCCACGACGATCGACGCCGACGTCGCCACCGGCACGGCGATCACGTCCTCCGAGGCGAGCGGCACAACGGCCGCGCGGATGACCAGGTCCAGTCGCTCCTCGGCCAGGTCGACAAAGCGATTCGAGAGCGTCAACTGCACCTGCACGCCCGGGTGCGTGCGCGCAAACTCGGCCAGAATCGGAGGGAGCGTGGTCTCGGCGATCAGCACGGAGGTATGGAGGTGGATCACGCCGGATGGCTCCGCCACGGCGCTGCGCGTGAGGGCGCCGATCTTGTCGACGTGCGCGGCCGCCTCCCGCGCGTGCGCGAGCACCGCCTCGCCAACCGGCGTGAGGCCGAAGACTTGCCCCGACCGGTGCAGCAGTCGCACGCCGAGCGCGCGCTCGAGTGTCGCCACCCGTCGGGACAGCCGCGACTTGGCGATGCCGGTCTGCCGCTCGGCGGCGCTGAATCCGCTGGCATCGACCACGTGGATGAAGAGCAGCAGGTCGTCGAGATGTGCGCGGATGCTCTGCAGCATGGGGGCAGATTCTGTGTAGTCGGCGGAGGCCGCTCGGGGATCTGGCATAGGAGGCGAAGGCGCGGGGCCGCGAGATTGCGGGAAACGTAGATGCTACGGCCCTGAGGGGCGGCTGGGAAGGCCGTAGCCGCGGATCTGCCGGCGCAGGGGTCGCCGCTCGACCTGCGCCTGAACACTCAACAGCCCGTCAGACCGCCCGCAGCGCCGCCTCCCGACGCCAACGCCCGCGGCAAGGTGGAAGGCTGGAGCGTGGGCGCCTGCGGCACCTTGTACCGGAACGATGAAAGCAAGCTCGACGTGTATGCCGATACCTGGCTCCAGTACGGCTGGTTCAACAAATCGCATTGAGGCGACCTGCCTCACCCTCAACTGGTGGCACGCCACCGCCAGCAGCAACTTCAGCTCCAACGAGTTGCCGCTGGGCAGCGTGTACCCCGAAAATCGCCATGAGCTCAGGCTCGGCATGAAAGCGGACTTCCGCAAACACTGGACAGGCTGGACCAATGTCTCGGTCTCATGGGGAGCGCAGCGCTTTTACAAGTACGCGGTGCGGGTGGGTGTGAAATTCACATGGTAGGCGGCCGGCTATAAGGCGCAACGCGCCTGGACCATCCTTTCCTGGCCGTGGGCGGGCATATGCCCCTGCAATTCACCTTTGCTCGGGCAGCGTTTGTCCGGAGTGCAGGGCGGTCTCGTTCCGGCTGCATTGCCGGACATGCCTCTTAACCAGACAGAGTACAAGGACGGCAGGAACACCGGGGCCAAGAAGGTCCCGCTTTTCCTGCCACGATTCCTGCCACGAGCTGGTAGGCCCAGCAAACGCTCGGAACATTGATCTTCCCTTCATCCCATTGCGGAGCGATCTTCGCTTCGGGCGACCGCTATCGAGCAGCCGTTGCGAATGTCCACTTTTGACCGGTCTCAGCCTTCGGCCCTCCCACGCAAGGGCTTGGGACGCGAGCCTGAGCGACTGCGATTGGCTCGATTGCTGCCGACGCTGTCAGCTTCGCGCTAGCTCTGATCAGAGCTTGGGGTGCTAACGGTGCCTTGGAAGCCGGTGATCAAAGAACGGCTGGGACTACTAAGCACGGGACGATGAGTAGTAGAGGAACGTCGTGGGGGGCTCCACAGGAAGGGGCCCCAAACCAGGGTCACCTTTTCCCAATAGTATTTTTTTACCCGGGTAATATTGACGGAGATTTTTATCCGGGTACAATTCGTGTCATCAAATCTCACCTCGCCACCATGTCACCAGACAAGTCCAACTCCCTCACGTGTTCCGGTGGCAACCGCCGTGTTGCCAAGAGGCCTGTTCGCCCGACCATCGTAGGGTCGATCCTCGCCTTTGTGTCTCGCAAGGCTTGTCTCGCGGGTATAGGCCACCGCCCGGCGGCGATCGACGACTCGCCGCTGCTGCCGCTTTCGGGAGTCGGGGACAGCCCTTCGGCATAGACACCGAGTCACTCCATTAACCCGCTAGTGCCCTTTCTCGGACGGTCTGCTGTCAATCCGGGCGGGGAGCCCTTTGTCCAGAAAAAGAAAATGACCTCCAGTTCGTCAATCGCACCCGCCGCTCCAGCAACCTCCCGCCCGCTGTGGCGTACATACCTGGCCATCCTGCTACCAATGATTCTGACAAACACGCTGCAGGTTGCGGCCGGAACCATAGATGGCATCTACCTGGGGCAGATGCTCGGCGTTCAGGCCATAGCGGCCGTCTCGGCATTCTTTCCGGCGTTCTTCATGCTCCTGGCGATCATCATAGGATTGAGTACAGGTGCCACGGTGCTGATCGGCCAGGCATGGGGGGCAGGCAACCTGGAGAAGGTGCGCTCCATCGCAGGAACCGCCATTGCATTGGCACTGACCACAGGCATTGTCGTCAGCGTCGCGGGCGGCGTGTTCGCTTCATCGTTGCTGCAGGGGCTGGGAACGTCGCCAGACATCCTGCCCGAGGCCACGCTGTATGCACGCATCATGTTTGTTGGCTCACCACTCATCATTCTGCTGTGGCTGATGACTTCGATGAGTCGGGGAGTTGGTGATGCCGTCTCGCCATTGTGGACATTGGCCGTGGCAACCATCATCACCATGATATGTACACCAGCCCTGATTCGCGGCTGGGGTGGCATGCCTCGATTAGGGGTGGCCAGTGCGGCCGTCTCGACGCTGGTCGCGTTTGCGCTGGCGCTAGCGTGGATGGCTCTCCGCTGGCTTCGCACTTCGCATCCACTGGCACCAAATGTCGAACTGCTTTGCCAGATCCGCTTCGACTTGCCCACGGTACAGCGCATGTTGCGTATCGGCATTCCGTCGTCGCTTCAAATGTTCACGGCGGCATTGGCCGAGATCGTGCTGCTTGGCCTCGTCAATGGCCATGGCTACAACGCAACTGCGGCCTATGGTGCCGTGAACCAGGTCATGAGCTGGATTCAGTTGCCCGCGATGTCCCTGGGCATCACTGCTACGGTTCTGTCGGCGCATGCAATCGGCGCAGGTCGCAACCAGCGTGTCCTCGACATTGTGCGGGCCGGCCTCTGGCTGAACATCGTGGTCACAGGTGCCGTAGTTTCCATCGTGTACTTCATGGCTCCTGCGGTCATTTCGCTGTTCTTGACGGATGGCCCCACTGCCTCCCTCGCTCAGGATTTGCTGCGCACAGTTGCCTGGAGTGTCGTGATACTGGGTGCAGCCAACGTAGTTGTCGGCGCGATGCGCGCTAGCGGTACGGTTTTGTGGCCCGCGATGCTTGGCATGGTATCGATCCTGGGAGTGGAGGTTCCGTTCGCCTATTGGCTGCACAGTCGCATCGGAATTTCCGGGATATGGTGGGCTTACACCGTGGGATTCGGGTCCATGCTGCTGCTCCAGTCGATGTACTTCAACTGGAGCTGGCGTCGTCAGCGCATCGAGCGGCTCGTGTAGCGGACGAAAGCGCTCGTGACTCGAGAGCGCCGAATGGCATGCCGCGGACGCAGGGCGGGGCGGTTTGTGGAATTAGTTGTTTGCCAAAAGGAGATTCTTCGATGGCACGCTCCATAGTCAGCTGATTCATCGGAAGTGCTCCTTCACGTTCAGGTCGAGTCGTGTATATGAGCGGCCGCAGCCCTAGTCGCCGTCGCTTCGTGACTGCACAACGGACGCTCGCGAATCCATACGCAATGACCGAGTTTGGCCGTTCTGGGACATCGACCCATCCGGGCAGCGGATTCGAGTATGGCATGGTGGGACCGGCTGCTACCGACCAACAGGAGCCACTCGGGAGCGGCCGCCGCTCCGGCGAACGGCCGCGGGGATCCACCCGGCTTGGCGCGCGGTGCCGAAACGGCACGGTCTTGCACGTCGTACGACGCACTTCTGCAATGGGGCGGCGCTATACTTCGCGGCGATGCGTCCAGCGCATCCCCACCCCGCACCGAGAGAACCCGCTCCATGACCGAAGCCACCGCCCTGACACCCGATGAACTCCAAGAGCTTGACGATCTGCTGGACGACCTGCGTCAGCGCGCTGAGGAAATCCCGCAATGGGAGTTCTGCGATGGCTTTCTCACGGCCTTGGTCTGCACGCGCCGCCGCATCCCCGCTGCCGACTACCTGCCCATGCTGCTGGGCGACGGCGCGGCGCTCGATGTGGCCGAGGGCAGCCCGCTGCCGTTGCTGCCCGCGTTCCATGAAGCGGCCCAGCAGACCCGCTTTATGGAGCTGTGGCAGCGCCGGTGGAACGAGGTGGAGCACCAGCTCGACCAGCCCGTGGAGACGCTGGAGGACGAACGCACCTTCCATCCCGAGGCCATGGACATCCGCGGCGCCATCTTGAGCTTGCCCCAGGAAGAGCGCGCCGAGATGGATGGGCGGGAAATCCCGTCGTTTGGCCAGGTGTGGGCGCTGGGCTTCATGTTCGCGGTGGAGAACTGGCCCGAGGACTGGGCCGCCCCGCGCGACAAGGAGGCCGCCCAGTGGCTGGACAACGCGCTCGACAGCATCGTCGCCCTGACCGAGGACGACACCGGCCAGCCCGAGGTCTGCATGTACAGCGAGGATGGCCCGCCCAGCACCAGCCAGGCGCGCGTGGAAACCTTCGGCGAGGCGATCTGGGCTGTCTACGACCTGCGCCAGATCTGGAAAAGCCTGGGTCCGCGCGTGGAGGCCGTGGTGAAGGGCGACCAGCCCGGCCGCAACGACCCGTGCCCTTGTGGCAGCGGCAAGAAGTTCAAGAAGTGCCACGGCAGATAAGGGAAAAGCGCTTTCTCGCAGCTTATAGCTGCTTGCTTGCACCTTGTTTTTCGACTGGCGTGCCGGCGTGCCATCGCTGATGAGGCACGCATCGGCCTCAGCCGGGTGACTTAGGGGCAAGGCAGCGGGCTTTCGCAGTAGACTCGCCGCTCACCAAATGCTGTTGCACCTTAAAAACGTGTCGTTGGGCGCCACGAACTCTTTCGTGCATGGAGCCATCCATTCGTTGGCGCCGCACCGCAGATGAATTTCCCATGCGGTGCCGGCCGGCAACCCGGCCATCACCAAGCCGATCAGTGCCATTCAGCCAGAATTTGCCAACTGTCTGCCCGAACTGCTCAGGCGAGTCGCATGAGGGTGGCTGGTCGCCGCCGCCCAACGTCGAGCGACCAGTGGCCAGCCGGCGACTTGCTCGCGGCCGGTTTCCCGCCTCAAAAGGACGGGGCGACGCCGCCGCAGACTATGACCGTGACAATGTCAGGTCTGGACGTGCCATCGCGTTGCCTCCGTGCGGTGAATCGCAAAGTCGACAGCATGGCCAACCCCGACATTTCTATCTGGCTGTAGCCCGACATTAGCATGTAGCCGCTACACAATCAAAAACATAATGTATATACAGACGGCGCAATAAAAAGACCCGGAGAGCCGCACCTAGCAAGGCTTTCCGGGTCAGATACCATAGTGGACAAAAAGTACAACACGCAGTCCACAGGGTCGATGAAATTCCGTACAGCAAGCCGCCACGTATTCGCTTCCGAATTCGAGGCCATTACCGCAGGTTTCCCAGAAGATGTTATAGCACGTTGGACGGGTAGACACGTCAGAACTATCCGCCGATGGAAAGCCGGACACCGCCCAGTCCCCCGATGGGCTTATGACCTCGTTTTGTATAGAACAAAACAGCTTGAGTTATTCTAGGCGCCAAAACGAGGGGGAACGATGGGTATCTACGACCGCGACTGGTGGCGAGATCGCTATAACCAGCGAACCGCGCACAACGAGAAACGCGACGCGAAATGGCGCAAACCAGAGCAGCAGCCACAACAGCCAACGCCTGCGCCACACATCCAAGCCAGACCGCGACGCTGGTCTACCACGAGACCGTCCCCAGCCGGGGCGATCATCCTATGGGGTGCCATCTTTTCTGTGATACTCATCATCGTCAAGCAACTGGCTCGATAGCCGGTGGCATTGGACCGAAAAACCTTGGCCCCGTGGCGAACCAGAATGAGTTGCCCTTGACACTGATGTGAGCAACTAGATCATCGAGCCCGGCAACGCCTTGCAGATACTCGAGAACTGGCCGCGCAGCGTCATACATCGACGGATGATCGATCCACGTGCCCCAATCCTGCTTTTCCGGCACCACAATGCCCCGTGATGTCCAATACCGCTTGTCGTTCAGTTCGCGCCCCGACACATCTTTTGCGATGTACTTCGAGATATAGGCCGCCAGCCGGTGCGATTCCCACCGCTTACCATTACCTCGCTGCGAATCCGACCGGCCCGGGTTCGACACGTGGCAATAACCGTTGCCCTTGCCGCCGACGACGCGCAGCCATACAGCGATAATCAGACGCTTGGCTACCTTGCCCTGGCAGGCTACGTGCAAATGCCATGCGCCACGCTTCTGACGCTCAGGCACCGCAACGTAGTGGAACTCACCATGCAGACGCATCCGACGAAAGAACTCTTTGCACAGAGGATAGAACCGCTCGATTTCTTGGATGTTCTCGCGTGTGGTGAGCGTGATCATGCTATTCGCGCAGATCTGCTTGCACCGCAATCGAATCTGCTGAGTGGCCCGACGCACGGAGATATCCTCATTCCGTTCGCGATGCTCAGACTCACCTCGTTTTGTGCCTAGCTGCTGACCGCGCAACCGTGCATCGTTGATACGACGCCATGCAGTGGTCGGGAAGCCATTGATCTCGACCTGACCGTTGGTCATATGCCGCACCCGAACCGTGATCCCTTCACGGAATACCTCGCCGGTTTCCCAATCCTGACCTACAATTGCCTCGTCCATAGCTTCGCTCTATCAAGTTACGTTTGTGGACCGCGCCCGGAACAGTTGCCGCTGTTGCCGGGCTTTTCTTTGGGGCTACGCTATACCCCGGTGGTGTGTGTTTTCTTATGTGTTATTGATATGAATAGCGCGCGCCGCCGCGCCGCGCGCCGGCCTGCGGCCGGCACCCGTCACGCCGCCCCACGCTTGAGGCTCCGCCGCACCACTTCCATTTGATCTTTGAGAGAGGGAAGGGTAGGGGCCAGAGAGCCACCGGCAGCCACGAGACGCGCCCCAGCGCGATTCATTTGCGCCTGTTGACGTGCGAGTACCTCAAACAGCTTTTGACGCTTCTGTGGGCTTTTCTCACGGGCGTACACCGCCGCAACCAATTGCCGATCCTTGATGGACCACGAGCCAACCGAAGGCTGCCAGAACTTGCGCATCCAGTTGAGCGCACGCCAGCCGATAGGAACCACCTCAGGATGTTTCCAGCCCTCAAGGTGCCAGTGCGAGAGATAGCAGAACGTGCCATGCGGATAGGATTCCTGAAAGACCTGCGTGGTGTCGTACGCCTTGTGTATGTTCCCGCCGCGGAACACCCATCGATCAGCAACCATCCCCGCGGGATCGCAACCAAGGCGCATCACACCGATATGGAAGCGGGGAAACTGCCCCTTGAACTGCCCCGCCGTGATAAGCCGCGTCGCCGCAGACACACCGGGAATCTTGATCTTGTCCAAGCGATGGAAGCGCACGCAGTACTCAATGAAGGACTCGCGCAATTGCTTGTCCACCTGATTGATGTGCTGCATCAGGTAGAACACATCCCAGCCGAACTTTCGACCGTGCGCGAGCCAGTCAAGCACCGGAGCGCGTGACGCATCCTGAAACGAACGCGAGTTCAGCCACGTTCCCATTTCATCCAGCACCAGCAGCCCGTTTTCGTTCTCATCAAAGCCGTCAAGAATCTGCGGATCGGTCGTGCCGATGCACTGGCCATAGGTCTTGCTCTTGGGGTCCGTCTCAACGATGGGATCGAACTTGATCTTCGGATTGCCCGAGCCGAGCGAGAACAGATCGTGGGCACTAGGCTTGTCGCGTAGCCGAATGACAAATGCCCGCGAGTGAGCGGGCATAAGGTGATCCATGTGGATATTCAGATTCGTTGCGACACGTTGACCAGCGCGCAGCCGAGCTTGAATCTGTCGCACCGCGCCGGAACTCTTGCCGGTGCCTTTCTTGCCTGTCAGAGCGTAATCGCTCATCACTCCCCCTTTGAGAACGCGAGCAGCACGCCGACAGCAATCAGGAACAGGCTCAGCAGCAACAGCCCGCCGCCGAGCGTTTGATACGGGACACACCATGACGTGCCTGTCTGCTGATCGATCATGAAAAGCCCTCTGTTCAGCTTGCACGCCTTTGCCGCGTCGAGCAGGTAGTTCGCCAGCACGACGCACACTGCCGCCACGCACGCCACCCGTATCGCAAGCACCGCTTTCGTTCTCTCTTGCATGATTGCCCCCCTCACCCTTCACACCATCTTTATCAGTTGATCCAGAATTTTTTTCTTCCAGACATACAGCGACGCCCCAGTAGCAACCGCGATCCAGCACGAAATCGAAATCATCGTGACGCCGTTGAAAACCAGCCCCCAGCCCATGCGAAAGAATGGCCCGAGCGTGGACCCACCGGGCGTAGATGGCACGCACGAACTGATGCACGTCATCACCAGCGAGTAAGTGCCCCACAGCAGCCCCAGCGTAATCACTGTGATTGCCAACACCCACGCTTTCTTGATGTCGAAGAACTTGAGAAAGACTTTCACGAGAAAGTCGAACAGCATCAGCAGCAGACCGGAGAGGATTGGCATGGTTACACCTTCACAGCTTCACGAACGACCTGTACGGAATCGATCAGCACGAACAGCGCGACCCCGAACCCCATCACATCCTTGAGCATGTAGTAGTACGTGCAGATGTCCACCGGCAACGAGCCACCCACGACCCCCGGCACAGTCGGGTTCTCGCACTGCTCGCTTGCGAATGTGGGAAAGACGTTGAACAGCGTGAAGATGTGCACGGAGTCGTGTTTGCGCTCGACTTCCGACAACGAATCATTCGCCGCCTGCTGCGTGATGCTCAGCCGCGAATCCATATCCGATGACCGTTGCTGCAACGCTGTATCGACATCGGATTGCGTTTTGGTGCCAGTCTCATCCATCTTGCACGCAGGCTTACCGGGCAGCCCGCACGTATCGATATCCACCTTTTGCGGCACAGTCTGGCCGCCTTGCGGCGATGCATCCGTTTTCGTTGTTTGCTGCGTGACAGTGCCGTCTGGCGCAGTAGTGGTAGTGGTGCACGTGACGCCGACAGACGCAGGCTTATCCTTTTGCGATCCGGCATCCGCATTCGCGGAAGCAGCGTAGGTGCACGAACGATCAACCTTGGTTGTACCCGTCGGCGTGGTCGTACTAGTTGTGGGATCAGCCACGGTCACCGTTGACGGCGCAGCAACCGCTGCGAGCTGTGCCAGCGCATCCGCCCACTGTTGATTCTGCGTGGTCTGATCTTCAAAGCCCCAGACCTTTTCTTGCAGGAAGGGTTTCGCCTGGAATGCGCCTTTCCACGCGGTTTCAATATTGGCATCCGATGCTGGCACTAGCGAGCCCGGAGGATCGACGTAGCTGGACTGACGCTGAATCAGCCCCCATCCGCCTTCAGAGAGCGGGTTATCAGCAGCATTTCGCGAGTAGCAGTATGCCCGTGTGCCGCCATTCAGAACGATGTACTTCAGAAGCGGATACTTCCCGTTCGCGATGTTCGGCGCAGCTCTACATGCTGCCTCCGCCGAGCAACTGTAAGACGTACACGAAGCGCCGCCCGCAGTCATCCACCCCGTAGAGCCCCAATCGACATTAGAACCATTCGGCTTGTTTGCCTCTCGCGTGCACCACGTGCCATCGGCACACTTTTCGAGTCCATAGGCCAGCAACTCAGTCCCAGCCAGCGCGATGATCCCCGGCACGGTTGACGCCCTCGCATACTTCGCCAACGTCGCCAGATCAATCAGGCGCTTTTCCGTGACCGCGAAGGAGCCCACGACCTTGCCCGCGTTAATGATGCTCATCGTCGTCGGGCTCGACATTTGCAGACCGGCAGCAGAGCCCGCGACGATGCGAGACATGGTGCGTTGATAGGCATAGTCCACCACCGCGCCGCCAGCCGCTTGCGCGTGTGCCTGAATGGGCAGCAGTAAAGACGCAAGCACGGAGACGGTCATCAGCACCGGAGCCAGCAGCAGATCGAACACGATCCGAGGCAGGGAGAGGATGCGAGGGAGAAGGCCCGAGGGGGCAGGAATGCGCCGCAGTATCGCAAGCAGGAGAGAGGAGGGTAGTGGACGCATAAGCAAAGAGGAAACCGTTTGTCCCAAACGATTTCCCCTTTCCTTATGCTGGCGGGCTCTAGCAGCAGGGAAACCGTGAAGCCCCGCCTACGACTGGTAAGCGAATTGTGCCAATTCACTTACCACTCGCAGGCTAGCCCTGTCAGCAGTGCGAGCGGCGCAGAACCGCAGGCAGGTGAAAGGCTGGTAGTGATCGCGTGAGGAAAGAGGAAACCGTTTGTGCCAAACGATTTCCCCTTCCCTCACGCTGTCCGACGCCCTCAGCAGGTGGACCGTTTCGCCTACGACCGGGAAGCGAATTGTTCCAATTCACTTCCCAGCCGCAGGCGGGAGCCGGTGGCGGTACTGCCCGCGCCGCAGGAGGCGTGTGGATATATGGACAGCCCTTCGGGTTCGCCGCTCTTCGGCCTATGGACAACTGGTGGAAAACGATACTGCCGTTTCCCACCAGTTGCCCACAGGCACGCGGCCTGACCACATATCCACAAGCCCTACGAGCTAGGGGAGATATATCTCCCGTTCACCCCCAACCCCCGCTTGCAGACAGGTCGTGCAGGCTCTTGCCGCCGTCCACGCACCAGTCGCCCGGTGCACACCTGTAGCGATGCGCCTGAGGGTCGAGGACCGTGCCGCACGCGCTGAGGCAGAGCAGGAGGCCCCCGAGCAGTGCGACACGGTAGGTCCGCATGGCTTACTTCGCCTTGCCGAACGCTTTCTTCATCATGGCGATGCCCCACCATGCGCCCGCCGCGAGCACGGCCACCGACAGAGCGGCACCGGTGTAGCTCTTGACCTTGTCGCTCAGACCGTTGATCGCGTCGAGACCGGCGTCACCCGATGCCTGGGCGAAGGCTTGGTTGGCAACCAGCGCCGTACCAATGGCTACCGCACCGAGGCGGGCCGACTTCTGTTTGGCCGAGATGGCCAGTTGCTTCAGCTTGTGCATATGCACTCCCGAGAAAAGACGGTGGAGACGGTCCACCAGCCGTACAGCTTTCAATCCAGCACCTCAAATGCCCGTTGTGCCGTCTTGATCCAGAAGCCCGAGGCGTATCCCATCCCCCACGCGATCAGGCAGTACAGAATGACTTGCGTCATAACGACCCCGTTATGTCTCGCCAGAGCTTGACCAGCAGAACCAGCGCGAGCCTGTATGCGACCGCTACCAGTGCCACCGGCCAGAGCATCGACCACAAGCTACCTAAGACGTCCACCGATGAACCCCGCCGCGAACATCAGGCACACCACACAGCCGAGAATCAGCGCATCCAGAGACAACCCGTACATCATGACCCCCACACATTCCCGAGCAGCGACGATGCGAGGACATCCGCTGCCCACCAACCCAGTTGGATCGCCGTGACCACCGCGACCACCGCGACCACCGTAAGCACCGTCACCATTGCGAGCATCACCATTCCCCCATCAAGCCGCCGAGTTCTTCCAGCCCGACACGGCACGCCAAGCGACCGTCCCACTGGTAGTACTTGCCGCCCATCTCAAACGAAATCCACCCGTCCTGATGCCAGCCCAGCGATTTCAGGAACACCGCACGCCTCGTTTCCGCCGTTTCCATATCCGACCCCTCGTTTACGAAAAATTGGCCGTGCTGTTCCGGCCTGTCACTCGCAATTCATCGCTGCGAGACACGAGGGGTTTTCTTACGCCGCCGCCGATGCCGGAGCCTTGCCGTTTGCCGCCGGACGACCGAACGGCACCAGCGCCACGACGCGGAAATCGAGATTGCCGTTACCGTCCGCGAACGGCACGAGTTCCATGATGTATTCACCCGGCTGGGTGTTCTTCATGTGCTCGGGCACCTTCAGGCGAGCCACGAACACGTCCTCAACCATCTTGCCGTCCTCTTCGCGGGCCGACGTGATCAGCATTTGAGCCGAGTAGGTAGTGCCCGACTTGCCATCGAACGACCAATCCTTACGGTTAATCACAAAAATTTGCGCCTTGAATTTCATGAGATTCCCCTCGCTACATTTGGAAACCCGGACCCACCGGGCAACGGTTTACACCTTGGGCATTTGGCCCTACACTTCGACTCAACTTGAGTGAGTCATTCACTCAATCTGAGTGTGATCTAAGTATAGCAGGAGGACTCAAAATGAGTGTAAAAGAGGCGATTGAATTTATTAAACTCCGAGGGGGGTTTAATAGCTATCGTGCACTTGCAGAGGCCGCTGGCGTGGACCTCCGCAGGGTGGACAACGCTGTAGGCCGTGGGTCCGCCTTGACAGCAACCGAAGAAATCGCCCTGGGCAGCGCCGCAGGGATGAAGCCGCTTGAGGCGATCAAGTTGCTCGAAACAGCGTACAACCCAGCCAACGAGTCGATGTACTCGAAGCTCCAGAAGCTTTTTAAACCTGCCCGCCGCGCCATGACCTTGCGCTTCGCCTGACGAAGCGTGCGCTGTGGGCTGACTGATTCCAAGCGGATCGGTCGGCCCATCAAATACATATAATGTATATTATGTTAAATGGATGATGGGGCAACTATTTGATTGAGGAAGCTGCATATGGTCGCGACATTAGGCAAGCCTGGCGGGTGGGCTTAGGTTGATGTCCCATTGGTAACTGACAATCAGAAGCTGGCAGTTACTGAGACCAATGCGACCCGTGGATCAGCTTGAGCCAGCCCTCCGTAGGCATCAACGGCGGCCCATCCTCGTCTTCCCAGAACGTTGCGAATAGCAAGACGCACTGTCGCGGGGTAGCGCGCGCCACTCACGCGATATCGCATTCCCAGGTCCCAGCGAGTCCACGATGGCACAAGCTGAGTATTCGCCGCATCCACATACTGCGCACCGTTGCTAGAGACGGCAGTGACCAGCGTCAGGCCTGGAATCTGGCGGACGTCCCATTCCGCGCCAAGATTGAGTTGCCACGATGGCACGCCGACCGGGGTCTTTCCAGACAGCGTTGGACTCCCCGAGATCGTCGCGTCGAGCCACATCGCACCGGCGTTGACGCGCACGCCTGGCAGCAACTCGTGTCGTACGCCAAGTTCCAGTCCGCGGTTACGCTGCTCGCCGTCGACCGCAAAACTCGCCCCACTCATCACGCCAACAGGCCTGCTGATCTGGAAAGCGCTGATGGTCGCTTCAAGGTCCTGCCGCGCGAGCCTGACCCCGGCCTCGTACTGGGTAGAACGGTAAGGTGCCATCACCTCCCCTGCGTTTGCCGCGCTTGTCGGCGCGACACCTCCTTTGCTGAGTCCGTCAATGCGGTGCGCGTAGAGTGATACGGCCTGGTTCGGCTTGAACACGATACCGAGCAGAGGGGCTAACGCACCCGCGTCGTAGTGCTCGATCACAACGCCTTCCGGGTTGAAGTTGTCGGAACGAATGCGCTGATAGCGAAATCCGGCCGTCAACTGCAAGGACTCATCCCTTGTCGATACCGTGTCGACAAGGGACAACCCTGTCAGGTACGTCGACGACACCTTGGGCACGCTGGCGGGATCGGCAATCGACTGGGGAGGTAGCGGCACCGGATCGTAGAGATTGGTAAGCGACGTGATCGCAGAGCTCACGAGTCCGCGATTGAGCCGGTCCCTGTAGCCGCTGGCCGACAGTACAATACGATGCGTCATCGGGCCGATGGCAACCCGCCATCGCATACCGGCTTCGGCGCTAGTGCGTGCCACGTCGAATCGGTAGTTCGTATCGGATACGGATACGTCTCCCGCCTCGTTGATGATCGTCGGCGTGATGGCGAAAACGCGCGCCACGCGTGTGCGGCCACCTCCGACGTGGGCGAACACCTGCGTGTTCTCGTCAACGTCGTAGGCAACCCGCGCCAATGTCGCGCCATCATGGATTTCCGAAGACTCCCATGGCTGAGATATGTTGCGATGGCCGTCCGGCGCCGCTGGCACGTCGATACCCGCAACGATATGCAGCAGCCGGAACGGCGCCGATATCCGCTCATACTGGGCGATGACATCGAGGCTCGCGCGCAACTGACTGCCGCGATAGTCGAAAGCCAGCGCCCCTGAGCCGGCATCGCGATGCTGGTTGTCCAGAGCGGTATCACCACCGCGGTAGCCACCATTGAAGCGAATGCCGAACGCACGGTCGCCGCCGAGCCGCCTGCCCACATCGATGTTCGCGCCAAACTGGGACAACGAGCCATAGTCCGCAGCAGCCTCGGTCACGTCCGCGTCCCCTGCCCTCTTCGGCGCGATGTTGATGGCGCCGCCCACGCTGCCGCCAGGTGACATGCCGTAGAGCAGTGTGGCGGGGCCCTTGATCAGCTCCACCCGCTCGACGTACCCCGTCGCAACGCGATAGTTGGACGCGATGCCGTAGACGCCATCGAACGCAATTTCACCGAAGTTACCGTTGCTGTACGGAAATCCGCGAATCGTGAAGGCGTCGAGAATGCCGCCCGGCTTGCTGACCGAGCGAACCGAAGCATCGTTATCCACGACATCGGCCACGCTATGCGCCTGCTGGTCCCGGATCTCGCGCGCGTCGAAAACCCGGGTACTGACTGGCGAGTCCATGCCGCCTATGCTTCCCAGGGCTCCCAGATTCACCTTGCCGGCGATTCCATGACCGGCTTCCGCGCCCTGCGACACATCGGTGCGATAGGCCTGGCCGACTACGGTCACCGTGGGTAATGTCTGCGCGGCTTCCGCCTGCGTGTCGGCGGCAGAGGTCTTGCGAATCAGATACCCTCCATCGCGCAAGTCGACGGCGTAATAGCCAGTCTCGTGGAGCAGGATCCCGATGCCGTCGGCAATCGTATGCAGCCCCGTCAGCCCCGCGCTGTGCAGCTTCCGCAGCGCGTCGGCATCGAAGGCCAGGTCCATCTTCGATGCCGTGGCGAACTGTATGAGCGCCGCGTCCAGCGGACCGGGTGGTATCGAGTAAGTGCGAGCCTCGGCCGCCGCCCCTTGCACGGAACCAGCGGCCGGACAGTCCCGGGCATCCAGGATGATTGCCGTCGCGAGAGCGATCCCGAGCAGGATTTGGCGGCAGCCTATCTGCATGGGCCCTGCATCAGAAGTCCACCGTCACCGAGCCGAGGAACGTGCGCGGCGCGCCCTGCGAGATCGTGCTGTAGGAAGCCACGCCCGACCAGTAATGCTTGTCGAAGGCATTGATGACCGTGGCCCGGAACGTGGTGGTCTTGCCCGACACCTTCGTCCGGTAGCGAGCCCCAAAGTCGACGGTGGTCCACGACGGCACCGACTGCGTGTTGGCCTGGTTGACGTAGGTGCGGCCCGTGTAATTGAGCGCGCCAGTCAATGTCAGGCCCTGCAGCCACGGCAGGTCCCATTCGGCGCCAAGATTGGCCATGAAGTCCGGTACGCCCACCGGCCGGTTGCCCTGCGTCGCAGTGCTATTGGTCTTGGTCAGCTTGCCGTCCAGCCAGGTAATGCCGCCCAGCAGCCGAACACGCCGCACCACTTCGCCAGAGACAGTCAGTTCCAGCCCCTGATTTCGTTGTTCGCTGTCCACAGCGTAAACCGTGCCGAACAACTGGCCGCTCGGCTTGGTCATGCGGAAGGCTGCCAGCGTGGCCATGATGGATCCGGCATCGACCTTGACGCCGACCTCTTGCTGCCTCGTCTTGTAGGGGGCGAATACCTGACCTGCATTCGAAGCAGTGGCCGGTGCGATATCACCCTTGCTCAGCCCCTCGACATAGTTCGCATAGAAGGAAACATTGCGCCATGGCCTGAAGACGATGCCGGCCAGCGGCGTCACAGCGTTCTCGTCATACGAGGACGACTTTGCGCCGGTTGCGGTGTTGTAGTTGTTCGACTCGACCTGTTGATACCGCAAGCCAAGCGTCAAGGCCACGCGATCATCCATGGTGCTGACCGTGTCGACCAGGGCTACGCCGGAGAGCGTGGAATCCGACACCTTGGGAACAAAGCTCGGCGGCGCGATCGACTGCTCGGGGCCCACCACCGGGTTGTAGATATTCGAACGGACCGGCGTTCCCGCGACGTTGGCGTTGGCAATACGATCCGAGTAGAGATTGGCCTGCAATGCAAGTGCATGCTTGACCGGACCGGTGTCGAACTTCGCGCGCACGCCGGTATCGAACGACATCCGGTTGATCTGAAACCTCCAGTTTTGCACTGCGGCGGAAGTATCGCCTGCCGCGTTGAGGATTGTCGGGGTCTGGTCCGAGAGGCGGGACACGTCGGACCGCGTCCCGCCGGCATCGGCATAGACAGTGACGTTGTCCGCCACGTCATATTCGACGCGCAACAGCGTCGAGACGTCGTTGGACTTCCACCATCCCCAAGGCTGCGTGACGTTACGCCGACCATCGGGTGCCGCCGGCACTTCGATGCCAGGAGCCACCAGAAACGGGCGCGTCGGCGCATCGATCCACTGGTACTGCTCGATCAGGTCGAGCGATGCCCGCAGACGGTCGCCGTGATAGTCAAGCGATACGGCCGCCACCTCGCTGCGTGACTTCTGGTTGTCCAGCGGCGTGGGCCCCTGGCGGTGCAAGCCATTGAAGCGAACGCCCCACTCCTTGTCGTTGCCCCAGCGACGGCTCAAGTCAACGGCCCCGCCCACTTGGGCGTCCGATGCATAGTCGAGCGTGAAGCGTGTCAGGTCCGTGGCACCCGCCCGCTTGGGAACGAGGTTCACCACGCCCCCCACACCGCTGTTGGGCGACATCCCGTAGAGCATCGCGGCCGGCCCCTTGAGGACCTCGACGCGCTCCATGTATTCAGGAAAGAGATGGTAGTTCGGCGAAACGCCATACACGCCGTCGAACGCGACTTCCGACAGGTTGCCTTCATTGATCGGGAAGCCGCGAATCATGAACGAGTCGGTGACACCGCCAGTCTGGCCGGTGAAACGAATCGAAGGGTCCGCGTTGAGCACGTCGGCCAGGGTCACGGCCTGTTGATCCTCGATGCGCTGGGCCGTGTAGCTGGTGGTGGAGAACGGGGTATCCAGGCTGCCACGGTTGCCGAGCATCCCGAGGCGGCCGCCGCGCGCGGTTTGCCCGCCCGCATAGGCTGCCGGGAGATCGGTGGAATCACTGGCGGCCACGGCGCTCACCGTCACTGCGGGAAGGGTGGTTTCCGGAGCCTTGTCCGTGGAAGTCTGCGCGATGGCGTTGATCGACATGGCACCCGAGCCGACGGCAAGGCAGAGCATCGCCTGATGGAGTGCGGCAGCAAGTGGCTTGGGCGAAGGGAGGCATGCGGACTGGGTGCTGGTGCGGGATGACAGATGGCGGGATCGGTGTGACGACATGGTTGCGAAGTCCAGAGCGGATTGAAGAGGGTTCCTACAATCCAAGCCGGACAGGTCGTCCAATCCCCTCAATTCATCTCGATTTTTTTTACATCACCCTGTCTCAGGCATGCACCCTGGGCCCGACGCGAACCCAGTAGCGCGTGAAGTACGACACCCGGATTGGCAGCGCCTTCTCCAGAAAACGCAGCGTGCGATCCGTATCGTCGATGCGGTACGCACCCGAGATGACCAGATCCGCCACGGCGGGATCGCAATCGATGCGCCCGTGGCGATAGCGGGCCAGCTCCGCAAGCACGTCGGCCAGGCGCATGTTGCTGCCGGATAGCAGCCCGTTGGCCCAGCTGTCGGGCGACAGCGCGGCGGCATCGCTCAATGCGCTCGTGTCCTGCGTCATCGTCCAGGTCGTGCCCGGTGTGGCAACGGCTTGCGATGGCGCTTTGCCGTCGTGCAGCGCGACCGCGCCCTGCTGCACGCTGACACACGCGCGATCCGCTTCGAGCCGCACCGCGAAACGTGTTCCGAGCGCGCGCATCGCGCCGAACGGCGTTTGCACACGGAATGGCCGCGCTGCGTCGCCGTCGTGCCCAGTCGTGACCAGAATCTCGCCACGCCGAAGCAACACGTCGCGATGTTGGCCATCGAAGCGAATATCGAGGGCGGTCTCGGTGTTGAGCACGACGACCGTGCCATCTTCCAGCGCCAGCCTGCGTTGCTCGCCCACGCCGGTATGCACGTCGGCGGCCCAGCTTCTCCATGGCGATTCGCGATAGGCCATGGACAACCCAAACGCCGATACGCCACCCAGAGCCAGCAACTTGATCGCCTGGCGGCGCCCTGCCTGGCGGCGGCCGCGAATGGTCTCGGCGTTGCGGAGCGTCTCCACAGCCAGCGTCGCCGGCACACGGGGGAATCCATCGCGTAGTGATTGGATGCGTTGCCATGCCAGCCGGTGCCGGGGATCCGCGCCCTCCCAGACCAGAAAGCGCTGGCGCATCTCGTCGCTGGGTTCATTGAACAGCAGGCGGATGGCCCAATCAATGGCCGCATCAATGACTTCTGACGGCAAATCGGCTTGCGAACTGGACATCTTTGCGCCCTGTGCTTGTGCCGGTTGCTAAGCGCCGAACTGCAACGCGTAGCATCGGCGCAGCGCCTGGCTGATGTACCGCTCGACGGTCGCCAGCGACATGCCAATGCGCTCCGCGATCTGCGGGCAAGTCAGGCCGTCGAGCTGCGCCAGCAGGAATGCCGTGCGCGCGTTCGGCTTCAGCGTATCGAGCATCTGATCGATCTCGATCAACGTCTGCAGGAAGTGCAGACGGCTTTCGGGCGATGGCGTATGTGCTTCCGGCAATTGAGCCAGCGTCTCCAGCCATGCTTGCTCAAGTTCCCGCCGCCGCCAGAAATCGATGACCAGCCCATTGGCAATGGTGCCCAGGTAGGTGCGCGGCTCACGGATCTCGACGACTTTCCTGTGAAGCACCCTGACGAATACATCCTGGGCGATGTCCGCCGCATCGCATGCATTGCCGATCTTTCGCAACAGCCAGCCTTGCAGCCATGCGTGATGCCGGCTGTAAAGGACATCGACCTGCGAACGGGTACCTGGATCCATCACGACTACCTCATCTCACCGCAGCGGGTGTCATCAGGTCTTCCAGGACATACGCCGCCAACTGACGGCGCCCCGCTATGGACGAGCTGATTGAGATCCCAAGCCTGATAGGCAGGAAAAACGGCAAGTAGAAGAGGCAACCTGGTGAACATAGACACTGCGGCGGGCACCGCCGTGCTGCACGGCGGTTCAGGAATTTCGGATTCGCATCAGATGCAAATGTAACTTATTCTCACTTACGAAGAAAGAACGTTACTAGAGACACCGCCACATGTGTCGCATACGGCATATGAAATGCCTGGGACGTGACCAAACAAATGCTGCGCCAAGGCGAAACAGCACTGGCCACCGAATCGTCATACGTCGTCAAGAATTGGACACGGCACCGCATTGGCGTGGTGAAGCCAATGGTCTACGCGCGCCTGATCGGCAGCGAAAAGACGTTTCAGGGCAAGACCCTGCCCCGCGATATCGTGCCAACTGGCAAACCCCTGGAATTTCGCGCGATCTTCAACGATGCGCCGCTTCCCGGCGCGGATGTGAGGCGTTCGCACGCGAGGTCGTGCACGACCTCCGCGTCTTATTGTTGGAAAGGCCATCACGGGCCACTGGCGGCCATGGGCTGGGACCTCTCCGCCAAACATCGGAACGTGTCCGATAAACCGCGCGTGATCCGACGGTGTTCAGTCGAGCTGGATATGGGCGTCCTGCACGATCTTGGCCCACTTGGGCATATCACCCGAGACCACCGCCGCCAGTTCCTGCGGCGCCGACCCGACCGGTTGCAGGCCCATACCCGCCAGCTTCTGGCTGATTTCAGGCAGCTTGACGATACGCGCCACCTCGGCGGCCATACGGCTGGTCACGTCTTTCGGCGCATTGGCGGGCAGGAACAGCGCAAACCATCCGCTAGGCTCAAATCCCGGCAAGCCCTGCTCCGCGAACGTCGGCACGTTCGGAATCGCCTTGTAGCGCAGGGTACCGGTAATGCCCAGGATCTTGAATTTGCCGCTGGTCAGGTACGGATACGCCGATGTCACATCGACGAAAGCCGAATCCACCTGGCCGCCGAGCAGATCGTTGAGCAAGGGCGCAGCCCCCTTGTACGGAATATGTGTCAGTTCGACGCCGGTCTGCTGCCGTAGGAGCTCGCCGTGCAGATGCGACGAAGTCCCGTTGCCGTATGAACCGTAACTGAGCTTGCCGGCCTTGGCCAGCGCGATGAATTCACGTAGCGTGCTGGCCGGAACGCGGTTGGGCACGACAAACAGGTCGGACGATTTGGCAATCAGCGAGACCGGCGTGAAATCCTTGTTCACGTCATACGGCATACGCTTGTAAAGGCTGGGCGACTGGATCAGCGCGGTGATGGCCAGCAGCACCGTGTAGCCATCGGGCGCGGCCTTGGCCACGGTATCGTTGCCCAGCATGCCACTGGCGCCGGGCTTGTTGTCGACGACCACGGGCTGGCCCCAGGCTTCGGCCAGCCGCTGGCCGATCATGCGGCCCACAGTATCGGTGCCGCCGCCGGCCGGATACGGCACGACCAGCCGGATCGGCTTGCTCGGGTAGCTGGGCTGGGCCAGTGCCTGGCCAACGCCGCCCAGCATGGCGGCGCCCGCCAGGGTGCCGGCTTGCGCCAGCCAGGTTCGTCTGCTCGTTTGCATGAAGCTGTCTCTCTCAAGAACTGGATTCGGTACGCCGGATACGTCGGATACGCCGGATACGCCGGATACACCGGCCTCCCCCCCTATGCCCGCATGGCGTCTTCCTGCAGCGCCCGCCACTGGATCTTGCCGGTGGCCGATTTGGGCAGCGCGTCCACGAACTCGACGATGCGCGGCACCTTGTAGGCCGCCAAACGCTCGCGGCACCAGGCCATGATGCGTTCCGCATCGGCCTCCGGCGTGCCGCGCGATTCGGGGCGCAGCGCCACCACGGCCTTGACCGTTTCGCCGCGATGCTCATCGCGCGCGGCGATCACGCAGGCCTCGTGGATGGCCGGGTGGCCGTAGAGCAGGTTTTCCACCTCGGCCGGCCAGACCTTGAAGCCGGACGCGTTGATCATGCGCTTGAGGCGGTCGCGCATGAAGAAATAGCCTTCTTCATCCATGAAACCGAGGTCGCCGGTGCGTAGAAAGCGCTTGCCGGCGATTTCGATGAAGGATTCCGCATTGGCCTGCGGGTTGTTCCAGTAGCCCTGCATCACCTGACCGCCGTGGACGACGATCTCGCCGATCTCGCCCTGCGGCAGTTCGGCGAGCGATTCGGGGTCCACCACGCGGGCATCCACGCCGAAGGTGGCAATGCCCAGGCACTCACGCTTGGGCTTCTGGCGCGGGTTGGACAGCAGGAACGACGCGGTCTCGGTCATGCCATAGGCCTCGACGTACGGCAGGCCGAAGCGTTCCTGCAACATATTGGCCACCGCGTCGGGCATGGCCGCGCCACCGCCACCCAGAAAAGCCAGGCTGGAAAGGTCACGCCGGGCCACATCGGGCTGCGCGAAAAAGTCCACCAGCATGGCCGGCGGCGCGCCCCAGGCCGAGACGCGGTAGCGCTCGATCAGATCGGCGGCAAGCGCGCGGTCCCAGCGCGGCATCAGCACCACGGTGGCACCCAGGTAGATCGGCGAATGCATGCAGTTCTGCATGCCGAGCAGGTGGAACATCGGCGCCACCGCGAGCACCACCGATTCCGGCGAACTGCTGCGCCAGACTTGCGAGCCCACCGCGGAACTCATCATGGTGCCGTGGGTATGCATGCAGCCCTTGGGATTGCCCGTGGTGCCGGAGGTATATGCCAGCATGCAAAGCGTGTTGTAGCCAGCCTCGTGCGCGCGCGGACGCTGGCCAGCATTGCGCGCGGTGTCCCAGTCCACTGGCATGGCGCCACCTGGGGCCGCGCGCGACGCGGGAGCAGGCTCGCGCAGCCAGGCCGGAACCGGCAGGCCACCATCGTCGCGCAGCATCCCCGCGTAGTGGTACGTGATCACATGACGCAGCGCCTTGCCATGCAGCGACGCGACGCGCTCATACAATTCGCTGCCGCAGAACGCGGCCACCGCCCCGCTATCGGCAACCACATGCTCCAGTTCGGCTTCCAGCCACATCGGATTGGCTGGCACGACCACCGCCTCGGCACGCAGGATGGCGTAGTACGCCACGATGAACTGCGGGGCGTTCTGGCTGTAAAGCACTACCCTATCCCCGGGCTGAATGCCGCAGCTTTGCTGCAGATAGCCGGCCATCCGTTCGACGTCATCCAGCAGTTCCGCATAGGTGATCGCGGTGCCGAAATACTGGATCGCCGTCTTGCCGGGATAGCGCCGCGCGGCCACTTCCAGGTTGTGGAACAGGCTGGTCTGCGGCACATGCAGCGTGCCAGGCAGGCCGGCAGGCCAGGCGGGAGAACGGTAAGGCTGGGATGTACTGGCGGACTTCATGTCAGGCAAAGGCTCAATCAAGACGAATGTTGTGGGTACGGATCACTTTGCCCCAGCGGGCATAGTCGGCCTGCACGGTCTGCGTAAAGGCATCGGGCGTGCTGCCGGTCAGGATCACGCCCATGTCGTTCATGCGCATACGCACCGCGGGGTCTGCCAACACCTTGTTGACGTCGGCAGAGAACTTCTCGACGATCGGCCGCGGCGTGGCGGCTGGCAGCAGCAGGCCGAACCAGCCCAGCGAATCCATCCCGGAAACGCCGCTCTCCTTGAAGGTCGGCACATCAGGCAGTTGGGGCGAGCGCGACGCGCCGGTCACGGCAAGCGCGCGCAGACGCCCGGACGCGGCGTGGGGCTTGGCGCCCATTACCGAGATCACCGCGGATGGCACCTGGCCACCGAGCAAGTCGTTCAACTCCGGCGCCTCGCCCTTGTAGGAGACGTGGATCATGTCTAGGTTGGCGGATTCGTTGAATATCTCGCCGTAGAGATGGCCGCTCGAGCCTGTGCCAAACGATCCGAAGGAGTACTGCTTGGGCTTGGCACGGACCAGCGCGATGAATTCCTTCAGGCTGGTGGCCGGCACTGCACTACTGTTGATGGCAAACACCAGGTTGGTGGTACCAAGCTCGGATACCGCCGCGAAGTCCTTGACTGGGTCAAAGGGCGCCTTGGTGTAGAGGCTCGGCGCCTGCACGAGCGTGGTGATGGTCAGCAGCGCGGTGTAGCCGTCCGGCTCCGCACGGGCCACGGCATCGGCGCCGATCATGCCGCTGGCACCGGGGCGGTTCTCCACCACGACCGGGCGCTTCCAGGCCTTACCGAGGCCATCGGCAATCGCCCGCGCCAGCACGTCGGTAGCCCCGCCTGCCGGGAACGGCACCACAAGGCGCACGGATTTCGACGGGAAAGCCCCTTGGGCCATGGCGGTACCGGCGCCAGACAGGCCAGCAAAGGCACCTGCCAGCGCCAGCGCTCCGGTGCCAAGACGCAGCAATGCACTCCGGCGATTTGCCAGCATGTGGTTGTCTCCTTTCTTGTTGTCCTTTTTTCCCGGGTCGCTGCCGAGTCCGGCGATGCCGGCGATGCCGGCGGCGATCCGCCCGGCTCCGGACTTCTGCATAGTGAGAGAGTGCGTGATCCGGCACGGTCTGGACAATGACCAGACAACCCAAAATCATTGGCCGAATCGTTCAGACGGAAGGCAGGCTTTGGCAAATCCCGATTGTGTGGCGCGAACCGGGCGCGGTAAGGTCCGCATCAGCCCGGCATGCCGCCATTGCGCGCGGCAGGGTTCCGGAGCTGCCCTACACGACGAGGAGACTCATGCACATCGTTGCCACTCCCGCTCACCGGCACCCCGTGCCGGGCAAGCAGCGCAGCACCGTTGTACCGGGTCCGGCATTGGCTGGCACTACTGGCACTACCGGCACCATCATCGCCCCGCTTGCGGCAACGGCAACGCCAGCCCGCCATACCATCGCCATCCATCATGTCGACCAGATCCTGCTCGGGGTGCGCCGACTGGGATTCGACATCGATGCCCTGCTGCGGCGCGCCGCGATCTCTCCGGCGCTGCTGGCGTCGCCGAACGCGCGCGTGACCCAGGACCAGTACGCCGCGCTGATCCGTACGCTGCGCCGCACCACGCGCGACGAACTGTGGGGCCTGCTTAGCCGCCCCGTGCCTCCGGGCGTCTTCGCCCAGGCGGCCGGCGCAATGATCCATAGCGCCACCCTGGAAGAAGCCATCCAGGCCGGGTTGCGCCGGTACCGGCTGCATATCGACGAATTCACGCCACGGCTGCACCTCAGCCCCGATGGCAAGACCGCTTCCCTGATATTGCACGGGCATGCGCCGGCCTCGCCGTGCCAGATCTTCGCCAAGTCGACCTTCGCGTTCCATGCTTACGGCCTGATCAACTGGCTGGTGGCACGGCGTGTACCCCTGTCGCGCGTCGATCTGGGTTCGGGCCCGCCCCAGGCGCTGACCGACACCGAGCGCATCTTCAATACGACGGTCCGATACGGGCAGTCCTGCACGGCCCTGCACTTCGATGCCGCCTGGCTGCGGCTGCCAGTGATGCAGGATCCCGCTGGCCTGCGCGAATTCCTGCTTGAGACCCCGCACAAGCTGCTGGTGCGTTATCGCGACAATAGCTGCCTGGCGGAACGCATCCGGCTGCACCTGCGCTCCCACCTGGATGACGAGCTGCCGTCGCTGGAGCAGATGGCGCAGATGCTGCGCCTGACACCGCAAACCCTGAGCCGTCGCTTGCGCGATGAAGGCCGCGGTTACCAGAACATCAAGGACAACCTGCGCCGCGACGCGGCGATCGGCATGCTCGAGCACTCATGCCTGTCGCTGCAACAGGTGGCGCTGAGGCTGGGCTTTTCCGAGCTGAGCACCTTCCACCGCGCATTCAAGAAATGGACCGGCGTCGCGCCCGGCGAGTACCGGCAGCGCGGCATGCAACCTATCTCGCCCATCCAGGACGATAGCCCTCGGCAAAGTGCCTGATTTCCTTGCTGAACTCGGCACAGACATGCGTCATCAGGTCCATCGAGCGATAGACCAGGTAGACGTTGAAGTCCGGCAGTTCGTCTTCCATCGCTAGCACCTCCAGCGAACCGGGGTCCATGCGCAATGGCCCGCCAGTGCCCCGGAAAACGAAGTCCGACCACATGCTGATAAGGTCGGTCTTGGTGGCCAGCTGCAGCCCCAGTAGATTGGATGCGCTCTGCACGACCCGGCGCGGTATTTCCAGTCGGTGCAATCGCATCAGGCTTGATATCGGGCTGCCGGGGTCATCGAGCGGGTCCAGCACCAGCCAGTCGGCATCCAGCAGCGGACGCAGCCGGCGGACACGCCGTAGTGGATGGCCCGGCCGCACGGCCAGACGCATCGGCACCGAGAACAAGGACTCCCACTGGAGTCCGCCCGCTCCCGGCCCGCTATTGGTGGAGATCAGCCCGAGATCAAGCCGCCCCTCCCGCAGCCCCTCCTGAATCTGCTGCGGGCGCTGCTCGAAGCCACGCAAGGCGACATTGGGAAAGCGCTTGCGCAACGCCGCCATGGCATCGGGCAGCGGGCCACTGGAGGCCACGGCGGTAAACCCGATATTGAGTTCGGCTTCCGCATGGCCGCGTATGGATTCGATGTCTTCCAGCGCGTGACGCAGTTCCTGTTCGACCACGGTCGCGCGCTTGACCAGCGCCATCCCGTACGCGGTCAGGCTCACGCCGCGCACGGAGCGGGACAGCAGCGTGACGCCAAGCTCTCGCTCCAGTTCAGCGATGGCCTTGGATAGCGCGGGCTGCGAAATATGCAGCCCGCGTGACGCCTCGTGGATGCTGCCGTGCTGCGCCACGGCCAGCAGAATGCGCAGTTGATGTAGCTTCACGTTCGCCTGGTCTCCCCTCTTCTCCGCGCCCGCTGCGGCGTCCCGACCGGACCATGCCCGCATCAGGTGCGCATCAGGTGCTTCGCGCGCCTGTGCGGTGCACCATGCGTCCGGTCGCTCGCGCCAGCACTTCCGGGCTTTCCCCGATAGCCGGTGAACACTGGTTATGACGGTGATTCTATTTGGTTATCGGGATGAATATTTGCGATTTTGTAGGTTCGCGACTTCCCCGAATACTTCATCGCCAAGGGTTCCTGCACAGAAGCCCGTCCCCCACCCTCGGAGACCACCGATGAATGACGTCACCCTGCAGCCGGCTCTTTCCCCCGCACCGGCTGCTGCCGAGCCACGACGAACCAGCCAGGCCCGGCTGATCGCCGCCTGCTCCATCGGCAACGCGCTGGAAATGTATGACTTCACCGTCTACAGCTTCTTCGCGCTCATGATCGGCAAGCTGTTCTTCCCCTCCGAGAGCGCCTACGGTTCGCTGCTGCTGGCCGTGGCAACGTTCGGTATCGGCTTTGTGATGCGGCCGCTGGGCGGCTTCGTGATCGGCAACTATGCCGACCGCCACGGGCGCAAGGCTGCCATGACGCTGACCATCGGCCTGATGGTGGTTGGAACGCTTTGTCTGGCGGTGGCCCCGACGTACGCCACGGCGGGCCTGCTTGGCCCGCTGATCATTCTGGCGGGGCGTCTGCTCCAGGGCTTCTCGCTGGGCGGCGAGATCGGTGCCTCCACCGCCATGCTGATGGAGGCTGGCGGTATCCGCGGGCGTGGATTTCGTGTGAGCTGGCAGCTTGGCAGCCAGGGCATCGCCGCCCTGTGCGGCGCGCTGACAGCGGCGGTGCTGTACGGCAGCCTGTCGCCAGAAGCGCTGCAGAGCTGGGGATGGCGCGTGCCATTCTTCCTGGGCTTGCTGATTGCGCCTGTTGGCTTTTACATCCGATCGCATCTGGACGAAACGCACACGGCCGAGACCCATGCGCCAAGCCCGCTCGGCACGCTGTTCCGCGAGCACGGCACCCTGGTGGCCAAAGGCGTCCTCACCATCATCGGCGGCACCGTCGGCACGTATCTGGTGATCTATTTCATGCCGACCTACATGATCCGGGAACTGCACCTCCCGGCCTCGCTATCGCTACTGGCAGGGTGCGTCACGGGTCTGACCAGCTTTGCCGCGTCGCTCTGCTCCGGCTGGCTGGCCGACCGCCTCCAGCGCCGCAAGCCGCTGGTGGTCGCCGCCATCCTGTTCACCGTGGTGGCCCTCTATCCGGCCTTCTGGCTGATGACGCACTACCCCAGCGTGCCGCTGGTGCTGTCGCTCTCCGCGCTGCTGACCGCGAGCCTGTATCTGGGAACGACGCCACTGCTGCTCATGATGATGGAGATGCTGCCGATCAAGGTACGGGCCAGCGGCCTGTCGGTGATCTACGCCATCGGCGTCACGGTGTTCGGCGGCTCGTGCCAGTTCGTCGTCACCTGGCTGCTGGCCCGCACCGGCAATCCGCTGTCCCCGGCGTTCTACATGATGGCCTGCAGCGCCGTGACACTGCTGACCGTGCTGACCCTGCGCGAAGTGCGCGAAACCCACTGACCTGCCAGCATCCGCCAGCACCCGCTAGCCCCTTTCCCCGCAAGGAACCCTGACATGACCAAAGCACCCACGCTCCAGCCCTTTCAACTGCTGCCCCATCTGCTGCCTCCGGTCGACATCGACGCCGAGACCTTCGTCAACATCCGTCGTCAGATTCACGCCCAACCCGAACTCGGCTTCGAAGTCGGCGCCACCAGTACGCTGGTGACGCACCTGCTGCAGAGCTGGGGCTATGACGTCCACACGGGTATCGGCAAGAGCGGGGTGGTAGGCCAGTTGAAACTGGGCAACGGCGCGCGCCGGCTGGGCATTCGCGCCGACATGGACGCGCTGCCCATTGTCGAAGCCACCGGCCTGCCCTATGCCAGCCGCAACCACGGCAAGATGCACGCCTGCGGACACGACGGGCATACCGCGATCCTGCTGGCTGCGGCGAAAGCGCTGGCCGACAGCCGCAGCTTCGACGGCACACTCAACCTGATTTTCCAGCCTGACGAAGAGAACCTCTGCGGCGCGCGCGCGATGATCGAAGACGGGCTCTTCGAGCGCTTCCCCTGCGACGCGGTTTTTGCGCTCCACAATATGCCGGGCGTGCCGGCGGGCAGTTTCCGTGTGTTGCCGGGGCCGGTCAGCCTGTCTTCCGACGTGGCCGACATCACCATCAAGGGCGTGGGCGGGCATGGGGCGATGCCGCACCGCGCGCGTGATCCGATTGCAGCATCCGCAGCGATCGTGACGGCACTGCAAACCGTGGTAGCCCGCAATGTGGCGCCAGACGACACTGCCGTCGTGTCGATCGGTTTCATTCGTGGCGGCGCCACCCACAACGTGATCCCCGAATCGGTAACTCTGGGCGTCAACGTGCGCGCGGCGCGCGCGGAAACCCGGGCGATGGTGGAGCAGCGCATCCGCGAGATTGTCAGCCTGACCGCGCAGGCCCACGGCGTCGAGGCACACATCGACTACCGCCAGCTCACCCCGCCCATGGTCAATACCGAAGCCGAAACCCGACTGGCGCAGCGGATCTGCACCGATCTCGTGGGGGCGGAGAACGTCGTCACGCAAGCCCCGAAGGGACTCAACGGCAGCGAGGATTTCGCCTGGATGCTCAATGAAGTCCCGGGCTGCTACCTGATCCTCGGCAACGGCGAAGGCGAATTCGGCGGCTGCATGGTGCATAACCCCGGCTACGACTTCAACGATCAGGTGCTGCCGCTTGGCGCCGCCTGCTGGGTACGGCTGGCGCAGGCGTACCTGACAGCCTGACGGCCTGACTGCCTGAGCCCCGACCGGCCGCCACCGGCCGCCCCGTCGGCGGCTAGTCCTTCGCCAGCTTTGCCGGACGCATGGTCGCGCTTTCCAGCAACTGTTCGTGGACGAAGGAGCGCAGCAGCAGCGCCTCGCGTTCGCCATAGCCGTCAAACGCCACGCCGACGCTATGGTACGGTGCGGCGGCGCCAGCATTCGGGTCCTGCCGCGTCCAGCCCTCCAACGAGAAGGTCGACTTGATCCCCCCGGTGCGGAGCGTGAACGCCAGCCGCACCTGCAAGCCCGGCGCGGTCAGCGCGTCGTTGGCCGTGGAAACCGACACGCCGCCGGTACTCAGGTCCGTGATCAGCACGGTCTGAGGGGCTTCGGCCCCGTCCACACGGGACATTCGTCCCGCCAGCCGGACCGGCACACGGATGCTGCCACGCATTTCACGGGCATCGACATGGCTGATGTCCGTCAGCATCCAATAAGGGAACGGCGTGCGCGAAGTCGCCCGGACACGTGCCGAAAAGCTGTGGATGCTGGTGCCCGTGAAACCGCGGACCAGCACCAGATCGCCGTCGCAGGGCTCCGCAGACATGCCGGCCAGGCCGGGCCACGCCACGAACACGGCGTCATCGTTGAAACCGATCAAGCGGCTCACCCAGGCGCGTTCCAGATCGCCCGGTCGCTTGACGTGCAGCAGCGTGCCGACCAGCAGCCCGTAACCGCCGGCCCATGGGGGCGATGGCTCGTCCGGCCTGAGCGGCGCCATGTCGTCCGCCCAGAAACAACGTCCCGCCTGCAGCACGAGCGCAACTTCGTCCCCGGTCTGGAAGACGGTTCCCTCATCCGCCACGGGAAAGCCCAGTTCATCGACCAACGCCGACTTCAGTGGCTGTCCCAGCTCGATCTCATTTGCCAGAATTTCCCTTCGCATTGCAGTCTGCCCTTGATTCTTCCCTGTCTTCCCTGGTCGTGCCTGTTGGCCCTTACTCTACCGCCGTATCTGTTGCAAGCGTTCGAGTGCCCTGTTCGAATTACCAATCAATCACCTTTGGACAAGCGTCAATGTGCGCTGTTATATTGCCTGAGCCGATTTTGTCTCGGTTTCATGCATGTGAGCGACGCTATCCATGACCTCTGAACTGTCCACGTCTACAACCGGTCCCCGGTATTCCGCTCGCCAGTTTCCTGAATTTGCTGATACATCAGCCCATCGGCTTCCCGAGTGATGCGGATGCCCGGTGCTTTTTCCCCGAAAACCGTTGCCCGGCTTGGGCTTCGGGCTCGCATGGCCATTATCGGCACGTTGACTTGTCTACTTGAAGGATGCGCCGGAGCGCCTTCGGTCGGCCTGTTTGGCGCTTATTTTCCATTGTGGCTGTTAAGCGCCGTCATCGGTATTTTCGGCGCCGTGGTTTCGTACCGCGTGTTCGTGAAAACCGGTTGGGCGGAAACTGTTCGTTCCCAATTAATTGTCAATACAGCAATTGGCCTGATCATCGCCGAGATCGTCTGGCTGATCGGTACGGGGCATCTCCTATGAAAATGGCCGGCGTTCAAAAGGGGCCGCTGCGCGGCCGGGTCATTACCCTGGCCATCGTGCTGGTGGCCGTGTTGCTTTCCGTCTATGCCTATGAGCGCACCGTGCACCATCCGTCGTCGGACGATGCCACGCTCGACGCCGATGTCGTTCATGTGGCCTCGCCGGTAGGCGGACGCATCGCCCGCATCGCCGTCACCGAGAACCAGCACGTAGCCAAGGGCGACGTGCTATTCGAAATCGACCCTGTGCCTTACAAGCTGGCGGTGGACCAGGCGCGGGCAGACCTCGAACTCGCGCAGGCGGGCCTCGGCACGCGGCGGCGCACGATCGTCAGCGAACGCGCGGCCGCGTCGATCGCCTCCGAGCAGACCACGCGCGCGGCGCAAAACTACGCCTTGACGGCACGCACGGTGGAACGCCTGCGCCCGCTGGCCGCCGATGGCTACGTGCCAAAGCAGCAGCTCGACCAGGCCCAGGTGGCGCAGCATGACGCGGCGGTCTCGCTCAAGCAGGCGAACGTCCAGCACTCGGCATCCACGCAAGCCATCGGCAACGACGACGACGCCATCGCCGCGGTCCACGCCCGGGAAGCCGCGCTCGCAATCGCCCAGCGCGCGTTGCAGGACACCGTAGTCCATGCCCCGCAGGAAGGCCGCGTCACCGGGCTCTCCGTGCTGGCCGGTGAAGTCGTGATTCCAAACCAGTCGCTGTTCCTGCTCGTTCATACCGGCGAATGGTTTGCCGTGGCGAACTTCCGGGAGACATCGCTAGCCGATATTCATATCGGCGACTGCGCCACGGTCTACTCGATGATCGACCGGCGCAAGGCGATACGCGGCACCGTGACCGGCATCGGCGCGGGCATCACCGATACGGAACGGCTCAACCTGCCGCGCTCGCTGCCCTACGTGCAGGCCTCGGTGAACTGGGTACGCGTCGCCAAGCGTTTCCCGGTTCGCATCCGGCTCGAAGATCCGCCCGAGACGCTGGCCCGCGCCGGCGCCAGCGCAAACGTCGAGATCCGGCATGGCGCAGCCTGCCGCTGACAAGCTGCGCCTCGGCCTGGGCGACATCGGCGCCCTGCTCGCGCCGACGCCCGGCCGGGCGGCCGCCACCACCCGTATCACCGTGGCGAGCGTGCTGACGGTGCTCGTCACCGCCATCTACGGCACGCCGGAAGCCGCTATCTCTGCCTACGTCATCTTCTTCATCAACCGGGAAGATCGCACCGTCAGCATCGTGATGAGTGTGGCAGCGTTGGTGCTGGTCAGCCTGATCATTGGCCTGGTGATCGTGCTGGCCAACTTCAGTGTCGACGATTCGCTGCGGCGGCTGGCCTTCATGGCCGTCCTGTCGGCCGCGCTGCTGTTTCTCACGTCGGCCAGCAAGCTTCGGCCGATCGGCGCCATCGTGGCAATGATCATCGGCTTCGGGCTCGATGAACTCGGACTGGTCCCGGGCGGAGAGGCCGCCACGCGCGCCCTGCTCTACGCGTGGCTGATGGTAGCGATTCCGATTGGCGTGAATGTAGCGGTCAATCTCGTGATGGGACCTTCGCCACGCCGGTTGGCGGGCGACCGGCTCGCCCATTGCCTGCGCATGGCTGCTGCCAGCCTGCGACAGGAGGACGCCGCCCCGGCCATGCTCGTCCCGCTGCTGCGCGACGGCACGCAACCCGTCGGCATGTGGCTGAAGCTGGCGAAGATCGAGGGGCTGTCCCGCGCCGAAGACCTTGCGGCGCTGCGACGGGCCGCCGCGTCGACCACGGCCATTCTGATCGCCGCCGACATGGCGCTCCGGCAGCCGAACGCCCGCTTGCCGGCCGCCTTCCGCACCCCGATTGCGGACACGCTCGATCAGATGGCGGCGATGCTCCAGGCGGGCGGCTACCCGGTGGAAATCACGCTGGCGCTTCCCGCGCTCGAATCGCTCGCGCCAGTGCAGCAGGCCATCGCCGTGGAACTGCGTGACGCCATCGTCGGCTTCACCGATGCGGATGCACCGAGCGCACAGGCCAACGCGGCCCTCGCCGAGGCCCCCAACGCAACGGAAGAGAAAAAAGGCGGATTCCTCAGCGCGGATGCCTTCACGAATCCCGAGCACATCCGCTACGCGCTCAAGACCACCGGCGCGGCAATGTTCTGCTACGTGCTCTACCAGCAACTGAACTGGCCCGGCATCCATACCTGCTTCATCACGGTCTACCTGGTATCGCTGTCGACCGCGGCCGAAACGGTCGAAAAGCTCTCGCTGCGGCTGGCTGGCTGCCTGATCGGCGCGCTGATCGGCACTGCCGCGCTGGTCTATGTCGTACCGTCGATCGATTCCGTCGGTGGGCTCCTGATGCTGGTCTTCGCGGGCACATGGGTGGCCGCCTGGGTCGCGCAGGGGTCGCCCCGTATCTCCTATGCGGGCTTCCAGATCGCGTTCGCGTTCTACCTCTGCGTGATTCAGGGAGCCGGACCCGGCTACGACCTGACGATTGCGCGGGACCGGACCATCGGCATCGTGATCGGCAATCTGGTGACATTCCTGGTCTTCACGCGCATCTGGCCGGTCAGCATTTCAGGGCGGATCGAAGCCGCGCTCCATGACATGGTGCGGCAATGGCGGCAACTAATTGCCACGCCGCGGCGCGAAGCACAGCGGCAAAACGCCGCCGCCGCGTTGGCGCTGCATGGCGCCATCACGCAGGACCTGATCCTGGCCAGATATGAGCCGGCATTGGTCGGCCCCGGCACTGACTGGATCGAGGCCCGCCAGCGCCATCTGGCAACGCTGGACGCCGTAGCCGGTCCGCTTTTTCTGCTGGCGGAGCGATTTCCGGGCGATCCGGAGGTCGATCGACGTCTGCAGGCCGTTCGCATGGATGGCCACGCGCCCGTAACAAGCGCGGCCCCGCTTTCTCCGCAGCATTCCCCGCGCGACGCGCTGCTCGCCCTGGTTGACCGGCATCTCGCCGCTCCGCGCCAGGACGATCCGCCGGCCGCCGCCACCGGATCACCGTTGCATGCCTAGAACAGGATTACCGATTTTCCCGCTGATGCTGCTCGGCGCCAGCCTTGCCGGTTGCGCGACGGCGTCGCTCGACCTTGCGCCGGAGCAGCCCGATCGTCCGTGGCAGCCTACGACCACGGCATCCGGAGAACTCGTGCCGGGCAAGCCCTCCGCAACGGCCAACACCGGCAAGCCGGCCGACTACCGGCTGCCAGCCAATTCGGCGCTGGCGTCGATCACACCGCCAGCGGCACTCGATCCGGCGCATCCCTACACGTTGCCCGAGCTGATCGACATGGCCGAATCGGCGAATCCGATCACACGCGTGGCCTGGAACGATGCACGCAACGCCGCGCTGGCTGCGGGGATCGCGAAGAGTAGCTATCTGCCGCAGATCTCCGCTTCCGCGCTGGGCGGCTACCAGAACGGGCACGGTTCGGTATCGGGCGCGCTCGGATCAGTCGGCACGAATTCGTCGGGCCACGGCGGCGTGGGCGTGCTGTCGCTGCAATGGCTGCTGTTCGATTTCGGCGAGCGCGCGGGCATTGTCGAAGCCGCCGAACAGACTTCGCTCGCGGCAAATATCGCGTTCACGGCCGCCCACCAGCGCATCATCCACGACGTCAGCGTGGCGTTCTACCGCTATCAGGCAGCGCGCACCCGCGCGGGCACCGTGCAGCAGGCCATGGAAAACGCGGACGCCGTGCTGGCAGCCGCCAAGTCCCGCTTTCAGCGCGGTATCGGCACCGTTGTGGAAGTTGCCCAGGCCACACAGAATCGCGCGCAGACCAACCTGGCGATGGTGCAGGCGCGGGGCGCGGAGACCGATGCCTACCTGGCGCTGGTCACCGCGATCGGCATCTCGCCATTGTCGAAGCCGCGTATCGCCGAGATGCCAGTCCGTCCGCTGTCGCCGGCGCTGCAAAGCTCCGTCGAGCAGATCGTGGAATCAGCCATCGCGCGGCGACCCGACGTGCTGGGCGCCTACGCAATCGAGCGGGCCAGCCAGGCCAAGGTCAAGGCGGCCGAAGCCGAATTCCTGCCCAAGGTGTTCATGTCGGCGTTCACGTCGTATGCGTCGGGCGGGTCTTCGATTACGGCGATCCCTTCGGTGGCCCAGCAGGCGCCAACCGTGAACCTGAATGGCTACCGCTATGGCGCCAGCGTGTTCCTCGGCATTACCGTGCCGATCTACGACGGCGGGCTGCGATCGGCGGTGCTGACGCAAGCGCGCAACGACGCCGACAGCGCGTCGACCAAACTCACGCGGGCCAAGGAAGAATCGGTGCGACAAGTCGTGGTCAGTCAGAGCGCGCTCGAAACCAGCCTTGCGGCATACGAAGCCGCCAAGGCCCTGGCCGACGCCGCCCAGATCACGTACGACGCCGCGTTCGCGGCCTACCGCAAGGGCGTCGGCACGGTCACGGATGCCAACCTGGCCCAGAACCAGCTACTGCTGGCGCGGAATGCATCGGCCGACGCTTACAGTGGCGCGCTATCGGCGGCAGCCGCGCTGGCCCTGGCCACGGGAGCGGTCGGCGCGACACCTGAGCCGGGCGGCTGGGCACCGCGCTGAGCGCTGACTACGCGCCCGCCAAGGGCTGCTCCGGTCCGATCATGACCACGAGACTGCCTACGTGGATGACGGACTCCTCGCCGATCCGGATGTCACCACCAAAAATCACGGCATTGGAGCGCAGGCGGTCGATGCGGACATCCAGCGTCAGTACCGTGTCGTAGGGAATGGTCCGATGCACGGTAACGTCGCGCATCAGCCCGACCAGCACCTGCGCCGGCGAGGCGTTGTCCTGGCTCAGGCAAAACAGCGTGACGCCGGCCTGGCCGAACGACTCGATCGCCAGTGAGGCCGGATATGCGGCGGGCGGGTGCGCCCCCAGAATCGGGGATTCACGGTTGATGACCTTCGTGGCCAGGATGTGCTCACGCGGAGTGAAGCTGCGCACGGTGTCCAGCAGCAGGAATGGGTAGCGATGCGGCAGCAGGCGGGCGATGTCGGGATGCGTCAGCGCCGGTGCCTCGCTGGCAACGTCACATTCGAGCGGCGCCGAAACCGGCTCCGCGTTCGGCACGCACACGATCGTGGCTTGCACACGCGCATTGCCCTGAACGTGCGCCACGGCAAGACACGTAATCTGATCGCCGTCGCGCTCGACGATGGACACATCAAGTTCGACGACATCTCCGGGCACGACCACGCCGAGGTACTGAACCCGTTTCACGCGCCGCGCCCAGGCCTCCTGGCCGAACGCCTGACCGGCCAGCGCCGCGGCCATGATCAACATGCGATCGAGCATCAACGCGCCGGGGTAAACGGGATTGCCTGGGTAGTGGCCCAGCGCGAACAGATCGGTACCGCTGACAAACAGCCGGTCGCGCAGCGCAGTGGCCGCGCAGGGAATCTCGGAATGCGACATGAGGAGGCTCGACAAGCAGGCGGAATGATCCGTCAGGCTAGAGCACCGAAGCAGCCCGCCGTTTGCGTTGACGCAATCTGATGCAATCTGGGCGATGCCCCGGGGGCCAGGCTTGGGAATACCGCTGTCCGCGTTCGAGCCATCCGTCACATGGCCGGCACGTGTCTGTTAGCCGTCACTGGAACGCGTCGTCCATCTGCCTGGCACGCTTCACATCGTCGCCATGTAGATACAGTGACGTGGTCGAGACCGACGCATGGCGCAGGTTGTCTCGCACCGTGGTCAGTTCCGCGCCGCGCGCCAGCGCATGGGTGGCGTGCGTATGGCGCAGCCAGTGTGGGCTGGCGCGGCGCAGCTTTTCGGCGGTGGCCGGGCGTTCGGCTTCGAGCTGGTCGGCGGCGGTGCCGAAGAAGCGCTTGATCACCATCCACAATCGCGCGCCGGTGATGCCGCCGGCTTCGTCGGAACCTAGATTGCCGACGATCGGCGTCGTCGGGTCCCAGAGGGCGCGTGTCACCGGCAAGCCCCGCTCAACCAGATAGCGGTCAAGCGCGTTGCGGGCCATCGTCGGCAGCGCCACCCTGCCCGCCTTCGCGCCCTTGCCCACCAGCCGCAACCAGTGATCGCCGTGCACGTCGGTTTCGACATTGCGCAGCGTGGCGCCGACCAGTTCGCTCGCCCGCAGCCCGGTCGCGTATGTGAAATCGAGGATAAAGCGCAGCCGTTGCGCGGCGGAGGCTTCCCAACCGTATGACCACTCCAGGCCATCCGCGATGCTGCGCGTCAGCAGCCATTCCCCTTCGGAGAACGCGTGCGATACATCGAGCGCGGCCGTCTTGGCGCCGCCCCGCACCTTGATGCCGGCGAACGGGTTGGCCAGCACGTAGCGTTGCTGCACCAGCCAGCGAAACAGCGCCCCAAGCACCTGCAGGCTGTAGGCTGCCGAGCGTGGCGAAAGCCCGTCAGCAAACGGCTTCCAATCCGTGGCGCCACGCGGCCGGGCGGGCCCTACCCAGCGTTCGCGCGGCGCGGGTTGGCGCAGGAAGTTCCGGTAGGCCGTGGCGTCCTCGGTGGTCAGCGACGACAGCGGCCGCCCGCGCTCGATGATCGCCCAGAGGATCAGCCTCTCGGCTTCCTTGCGATAGGCGCGCAGCGTAGACGGCGATTCGTGCAACCCCAGCCACGCTTGCACAGCCGCGTAGTCGTTGTCCGCGTTCAGCGTGGAGGTCTCGCGCGGCGCGCGGAACTGGCCGAGCGAGCCGTCCACCTCATGCGGCAGTCGCCCCATCTTCTCCCAGGGCACGATCACGCCGCGCGGCTCGGCTTCGATTAGCGCCCGCGCGCGAGCCGTGAGTTGCGGATGGCCGGCGAAGAACGCCTCGATTCGCCTGGCGCCCGCCACTCCCAGCCCGGAAATGCCGCGCCACCACTGGCGCCGGCGGGGGATTCGCACAGTGAGGTCAGCCAGCGTGTGAATGTCGCAAGCGCGCAGGGCCTCCACGGCAGTCGGTGCCAGCCACAGGCCGATATCGTCGGAAATCGCCGGTGCTGGAGGCGGCAAGCCACGGAGTGTTTCGATTGCGTGGTCTGCTTCCCTACCCTTCGCCGCCCGTTCGGCGGCCGGGAATTCGAACAATTGCGCAAGATCTTCACGCAGCCGGTAGCGCGCATAGGCGGCAAGCTGCCGGCGAATCTTGCTCACCATCCCGCGCGAGGACTGGCCCGTGGCCCGCGCATCGTCCAGATACCGAGAGACCGCGTCACGCGTGGAAAGTCCCGCATGCCAGGCTCGCAGGGCGGCCAGGGCAGCGGCGTCGGGAAAGTCCATGTGCGTGGCGGTCGGGCGATTCGTCATGGCGGAATCTTAACATTTACCCATGCCATTGCGATAACTTTTCTTATCGCAATAGCTTGATCATGGAAGCAAACCCATGGCTGGTGATCTGCGTCGGAGGCGCCGCAACGCTATCGTCTTCCACTGTCCAGCCTTCCGCCTGCACCAAGTGATGAATGTCGGCCCTGCGGTATAGCGTGATCACCTTGAGGGGGTATTGGCGACAATATCTCCCACGATAAAAATCGCCCGATATCGTATTAATAGACCGAAATAAGAAAATGAAATACCAAGGCGTCAATAATCAATCGCCACCCCGATTTGGTAACAACGATCTCTACTGAGTCCGAAACTGCGTTCCTGCTGCATTCGCATCCTCCTGATTCACCCATGACGCACGCTTGACGCTGCCGGAGCCCAGATTGCTTGTACTCCGGGCACGAAACCGGTATAGCGCTTGCTCGATGGATATTGGGCACACGCGTGGCGCCACCCCCATGTTTCATCGCATAATTACGAATACAGATTCTGGCTGGAGCAGCAAGTCGCCCGCCACCGACCACGAATCCAGGACAGGAGTTGGGAATGGGGCCGGAAGCCGTGACGGGCACCGATGACAATGGCGACCGGCGAATCGCCGAAAACGAAGCACGGCTGGCGGGAATCATCCGCTCGTCGATGGAAGCCATCATCTCGGTGGACGAAGAACAGCGCGTGGTGCTGTTCAACCCGATGGCGGAAAAGCTGTTTGGCTTGCCGGCGGAACAGGCCATGGGCCGCCCCCTTGGCGATTTCATCCCTGCCCGTTTCCGCACTGCCCATGCGGCGCACGTCACGCGTTTTGGCGTGACCGGTGTTTCCGACCGGCAGATGGGGCGCCAGCTCACGCTGCACGCCCTGCGTCAGGACGGAACCGAATTCCCGATCGAAGCGTCGATCTCGCAGACCTCCGATGGTGCCGGACACAAGCTTTTTACGGTCATGCTGCGCGACGTCACCGCTCGCGTGCGTGCCGAGACTGCGCTGCAGCGGTCCCGCGAGGAACTCCAGGCGCTGTCGGACAGCATCCTGGCAGCGCGCGAGGACGAAAAGCGACGCGTCGCGCGCGAGCTTCACGACGATCTGGGCCAGCGCCTGAGCGCGCTGAAAATGGATCTGGTGATGCTGGAGACCGACTTGCGTACCGACTGCGGCGCTGTGCGTGCGCTCGGACAGGTCAGCGCCATGCACACTGTCATCGACGAAACCATCGCCGCCGTGCGCAGGATTTCATCCGATCTGCGGCCCGCGTTGCTCGATGAACTGGGCCTCGCTGCCGCGCTGGACTGGCTGGCCAAGGATTTCAGCCGGCGCTACGCGATTCCGGTGAGCACGCGGACCCCCGAGGAGATCGACGTCACCGAACAAGCCGCCACCGCTGTGTTCCGGATCGTCCAGGAGGCGCTCAACAACGTCGTGCATCATGCGGACGCCAGCGAGGCCTGGGTAACGCTGACGCACCAGAACCCGAACCAGAACCACGATCACGACCAGTACGTGCTGCGCGTGCACGATGACGGGCGCGGCTGGAACGGCCAGCCGAAGGACGGCGCGCGACGCTCGTTCGGCCTGCTTGGCATCCGGGAACGGGCACGCCTGCTGGGTGGCACGGTGTCCATCGAACATTCGCCCGGCGAGGGCTTCGAACTCGTCGTCACGTTTCCGGGTCATCCGGATTGCAAGGAGACCCAGGCATGATTCGCGTGATCATTGCAGACGATCACACTGTGGTGCGCAACGGATTGCGCCATATCCTCGAACGCACCAGCGACTTCGAGGTGGTTGGCGAAGCAGCCCGCGGTACCGAGGTGCCACAACTCGTGCGCGAGCTGTCGCCGCATGTCATCCTGCTGGACCTGTCGATGCCCGGCCGGAACGGGCTGGAACTGATCCGGCAGCTGCGGACCGATCATCCGGCACTACGAATCCTCGTGCTGACGATGCACGCGGAGGAACAGTATGTGGTCCGCGCCTTCCGTGCCGGCGCGGCTGGCTACCTGACCAAGGAAAGCGCGGCGACAGAACTGGTGGAGGCGCTGAGGAAGGTGGCCGCGGGCGGCACCTACGTCAGCCCCGCCATGGCCGAAAAGCTGGCGCTGGGCCTGCAGGAAAAGCCCGATGCGCCGCACGAGGGCCTGTCGGATCGTGAACTCGAGGTCTTCCGGCGCATCGTCGACGGCGAGTCGCTCACGCAGATCGCTGCCGCGCTGTGCGTCAGCGCCAAGACGGTCAGCACCTACAAGATGCGCCTGATGGAAAAACTCCAGCTTCGCAGCGACGCCGCGCTGGTCCGCTATGCGATCGAGGCGAGGCTGTTCGGCGACGAAGACAAGCTATAGCGTCGTGGCCCCCAGCCACAGCCCCGTCGTTCAGGCCGCCTCGCCGCGAATCAGCAGCACCGGCTTGCTGGTCTTGGCCACCACACCTTCAGAGACGCTACCCATGATCATGCGGCGCACACCGCGTCGGCCGCGCGTACCCATCACGATCACATCGGCTGGCCAGCGGTCGGCATAGCCGACGATCGCGCCGGCGATGTCACCGGGTACCGCCGACTTCTCTGCCAGTTCGGTTTGAAACCGCACGCCAGCGTCCTGGAGACGGCGAGCGGCGGCAGCCAGGGCCTTCTTGCCGAAGTCCGTCAGCCCATTCAGGATGTCCTGCGGATTGACGAAACCTGCCTCAAGGAACACTTCGCCCTCGTCCACCACGAACAGGACCTTCACCTCCGCGCCCATGCCCTTGGCCAGCCCGGCTGCCTGCGCAATGGCCAGGTCGGAAGACGGGCTGCCATCCACGGCAACCAGGATGCGTTCATACATATCGGTCTCCTCAGTCCGGGCCACGTGCCCTCACTGACCCAGCATAGGACGTGCCAAGGCTCCATGGTTGATGTATCGCAAGACGACCCGAGCCCACCGAATCAGGCGCTCTTGATCTGTCGCAACCATACGCGGCACATCACGCATACATTTGAGACCCAAATGGCGCCGAAGCGCCTTGCTTTTTCAGGAGACCACATGGACATCTCGGCGATCATGGTCCACGTCGATGCCTCGCAATCAGTGGAGGCCCGGCTCTGTCATGCCGTGGCGCTGGCCGGATCGTTTAACGCCACGCTGATCGGCCTGCTCTCGCTAAGCGCGGACGAGCCAGCGTGGGTCTACCGCACTGCGGACGGCCGCCGCGAGCGCCAGGCCTACGAGCCGGATCTTGGCGCCGCATGTGAAGCCGCCCGGGAAGCCTTCGATATCGCCACCGAAGCCGCGACGTTTGCCGTCGACTGGCGCGTCGGCGAGGGCGCACCCACCGACGCCATCCAGTGCGAAGGCCGGCTGGCCGACCTGCTGATCGTCGGCCAGCCGGACCGATTGAACACCGACGGCGAGGTAGCCCGGCACTTCGTCGAGACGGCCATTCTTTCGAGTGGCCGCCCGGTGCTGGTCATTCCTCAAGGGCCGCTGCCGGACGCCTCCACCTTCCCCTATAGCTCGATCGTGGTGGCCTGGAACGGTACCCGCGAATCCGCGCGTGCGCTGCATGACGCGCTGCCGTTGCTCAAGCGCGCCACCCAGGTCGACGTGGTGTCCTGCATTCCTCCGCACGCGCGCCGCAAGGCCGAGCTCTCCCCGCCCGCCTACGCGGCAAACTGGCTGGCTCGGCATGGCGTGCACGCGGGCATGGTCGAGATGGTGCTGGAACGATCGGCCGATATTGGCGAGTCACTGCTTGCCATCGCCGGCCAGCGCCGGGCCGACCTGCTGGTTTGTGGCGCATATGGCCGGGGACTGCTGCGCGAGGAATTGCTGGGTGGCGTGACGGACACCGTGCTGCGCCACGCCACGATTCCCACCCTCTTTTCCTACTAGCCGCGCCGACACCCCTTGCTCGGGCGCTCAGTCGAGCGCTTAGTCGGGCGCTTAGTCGAGCCTATAGATACCCCGGTACTCGGGCATCGTGACATCCCAATGCAGCGAATGCTCGATGCGCTGGCGTAGCGCATCGGCGGCACCGGGCTCGCCGTGGACGATGAACGTCTGCCGTGGCGGCGTCCCGATGGCACTCATCCAGTCCATCAGCCCATCCGCATCGGCATGTGCCGAGAAATGGCGGATCTGTTCGACTGAAGCACGCAGCTCGACTTCGCGCCCGTGCATACGCAATGTGCGCTGGCCGGACGCCAACGCCGCCCCCCGCGTTCCCGCCGCCTGGAACCCCACCAGCAGGAAAGTGCTGCGCGGGTCCTGCCCGAACGACTCAAGGTGATGCACCACGCGCCCGCCCGTCAGCATTCCGCTACCGGCCAGGATGATCTTCGGCTGATCCAGCCGGTTGATGCGGATCGACTCCTCCATGCTCCGGGTCGGAATCGCCACCGAACAAGCAGCCGCGCACGTTTCGGGGTCGAGGCGCAGTTCGTCCGTGTGCTCGCTGAGAATCCGCGTGGCTTCGATGGCCATCGGGCTGTTCAGATAGATGGGCACATCGGGAAAGCGCCGTCGCTGGCGCAGGCGGTAGAGGCAATACAGCAGCAACTGGGCGCGCCCAACCGCAAAGACGGGAATGATCACGCTGCCGCCCCGGGCAACGGTCTTGCGGATGATATCGGCCAGCAGTTCGATGGGATCGCCCTCCGGGTGCAGGCGGTCACCGTAAGTCGATTCCACGATGAGGTAATCCGCCGCGGTGGGCGGCTCCGGCGGCCGCATCAGCATGTCGTCCTGCGGGCCGAGGTCGCCGGAGAACAGGATGCGCCGGCCCTTGGCATGGATCGTCACGCTGGACGAGCCAAGAATATGGCCCGCGCGATGAAACTCCGCTTCCACACCGCGTGCGATTGTCACCCGCTTGCTGTAAGGCGCGGGCTTCAGATATTCCAGCGCATGCATGGCATCCGCCACGGTATAGAGCGGCAGCGCCGGTTGATGACGCGAATACCCCTTGCGGTTGGCATAGTTGGCGTCTTCTTCCGCCAGATGGGCGCTGTCCGGCAGCAGCAGGCCGCAAAGCTCCGACGTTCCCGTCGTACAGTGCACGCGCCCCTTGTAACCGCGTTTCACCAACAGGGGCAGATAGCCGCTGTGGTCGATATGCGCATGTGTCAACACCACGGCATCGAGACTGTCCGGGCTGATCGGAAAGCGATCCCAGTTACGTAGCCGCAGGGCCTTGTAGCCCTGAAACAGTCCGCAGTCGATCAGCACCCGCGCTTCTCCGGTGTCGAGCAGAAAGCGCGAACCGGTCACGGTGTCCGTTGCCCCAAGGAACTGGATGTGCATGGTCTGTGATGTTGGTGTTGGCGTCGTCAGTGGCGGTGTTGTCAGTATTGCCGTAGCCGTTCACTGGCTTTGAAACGATGGCAAAACAGTACGTATCACGCGCTTCAATGCGACATCAGCAGCGGCACCGGTGCGTTGCGCAGCAGCGTGCGCGTGGTTCCGCCCATCACGAGTTCGCCGAGCCGCGAGTGGCCGTAGCCGCCGGTCACCAGCAGATCGGCTGCCTCGTTGCGCGTCACGCGCATCAGGCTGTCAGCTGGCGACGCGGCCTCGTCGATACGCAGCGAAGCGCTGACGCCGTGATCGGCCAGCCAGCGCACGGCCTCGGCCGCGCCATGCTCGTTCGGCCCCGCGCCGCTGAGCACCACCTGCAGGATCACACGCGATGCCAGTGCCAGCAGCGGCAACGCATCTCTCATAGCGCGCGCGGCTTCGCGCCGCCCGTCCCAGGCCACCACGACGGTGCCGCCCGGCACCAGGCTGCCGCCAGGTGGCATCACCAGAATCGGACGGCCAGAGTTCAGCAGCACATACTCGGCGGAAGTGGCCATCAGCGCCGGCGTATCTTGCGCCAGCGACGGCGGCGCCGGCAGAATCAGATCGCTGCTGACACCGCGCGAGGTCAGCGCCCAGCCCGCCTCCTGCTCGACCACCACGTGTGAAATCTCGATGCCCCGCCCACGTCGCGCCACTGCCGCATCGAGCGCAGCGGCATCGGCCTGTTTCAGGTTGCGCAGCATGTCGGCGCGCATCTGCTGATAACGCGCGGTCTCCTCGCCGGCGCTCCGGAATGGATCCAGCAAGGTGCCAGTGGCGGTCAGTCCGACGACCCGGGCGGTGAACAGCGACGCCAGCGTCAGCGCGGCATCCAGACGCGCATCGCGCGCCGGATCAGCGGCAAGATCGACGAGAATGGTCTTGAAATCCATGGGGGCTCCAGGCAAGGGGGCGATCGGGCGGCAAGAATGGATACCGTCTTGTGCACTTTAATCGCCAAAGATGCTCCGCGCTTGCCTCAAGTCAAATACATGACGGCCAGGAAACCAAACATTGTCGGTACAAGTCGCGGCAATCAACCGTCTGAAGGAGGACTCAATCGAAGGCGAACTACCTTGCCTCGGCTATCGGGAGCACCTGTGCTGCACGTAGGTAATGCCCGACCTGTCAGGTAACCCTTACACGCGCACTCCAGACCCTGACACAGGTATCAGCCGACGCTGATTTCAGCCTTTCCGATCACAAGGCATACTTCCGCGCAGATGGGGAGTTATTCAGATCAAAGAACCTTGATTTGGCGGTGAACGCCTGACGGCCCCAGGGGAGAGCATCATGTATGAAGTGGTAGAGGGGGCAACCGTCGAAGCAGGAATGGATGGGGAATGCACCGGACATGCGCACGCGCCGAGCACGACGCGGCATTTCCAGGCGCGCTGCATGGATTGCGGCCTGCGCCGCCTCTGCATCGCCTCGTCTCTCGAACCGGAGGAGCTTCCGCAACTGGAAGCCGTGGTCAGCCACTGGCGCATGGTGCATCGTGGCGAATACCTGTACCGCTCCGGCGACAAATTCCAGAACCTCTACACCGTCCGGTCGGGATCGCTGAAGACCGTGGCCACCCACGCTGGCGGCCATGAGCACGTCACCGGCTTCTTCCTGCCGGGAGAAACGGTCGGCCTTGGGGCGATTGGCGAAGGCGAGTATGACTGCGACGCGATTGCGCTCGAAGACAGTGCCGTCTGCGTGCTGCCGTTCTCACCGCTCGAAGGACTGTGCCGCGACGTCAAGAGCGTGCAACAGCATTTCCACCGGATGCTGAGCCGCGAGATCCTGCGCGAGTCCAAGCAGATGATCCTGCTGTCGGGCATGACTTCGGAACAGCGTGTAGCGGCATTCCTGATCAACGTGTCGTGTCGCCTGCAGGAACGCGGCTATGCTTCGCGCGACTTCACGCTGCGCATGACCCGCGAGGAAATCGGCAGCTACCTCGGCATCAAGCTCGAAACGGTCAGCCGCACGTTCTCCCGCTTCCAGCGCGAAGGCCTGATCCGCGTGGATGGCAAGCGCATCGAACTGTTCGATATCGAGGCGCTCGCGGCCATCTGAGCCGCTGGCACCAGCGCCTGCTACTCACGGGCCTCCCGCCGCACCGCCTGCGGCGGCACGCCGAACCCCCGCAGGAACGCCTCGCGCATATGGCGCCGGTCTCGAAAGCCGGCCTCCCGCGCCACGACTTCCAACGGGTGGCGACTCTGTTCGATCATCAGCCGCGCCGCTTCCAGCCTCAGATTCTCGATCGCCTTGGCCGGCGACTGCCCGGTCTCCGCGGTGAACACGCGGCTGAACTGGCGTGGGCTCAGATGCACCGTCTCCGCCAGTTCCTCCACCGTCAGTGCCTGGCTCAGGTTCTTGCGCGCGTAATCCAGCGCACTCTGGATACGGTCGGATTTCGGCGCCATATCCAGTAGCTCCGAGTGCTGTGACTGTCCACCCGAGCGCCGCTGGTGCATCACCAGCTTGTGGGCGACCGACCGCGCGATGTCCGCGCCCAGATCCTTCTCGACCATGGCAAGCGCCAGATCCAGGCCGGCCGTCATGCCCGCCGACGTCCAGATCGCGCCATCGACGATGTAGATGCGATCGTCCTCCACCTTGATGTCCGGATGGAGCCGTTTCATGTCGCGCGCGAAGGCCCAGTGCGTGGTCGCGCGTCGGCCATCGAGCAGACCGGCTTCCGCCAGAATGAACGCCCCCGTGCAAATCGACGCCGTCCGGCGCGCGCGCGGCACCGCCTTGCTCACGAACGCCAGTACCGGTGCGGGTGTTGGCTGCGCGACTGGGTCGCCAACGCCGGCCAGCACCCAGGTATCGACGGCCACGCGCGCGCTTGCCGCGTGCGTCTCTACCGTCATCCCCAGCGAAGACACGACCGGACCACCGTCGATCGAGTAATTCCTGATGCGATAGAAAGGCTCGCCGGCCACGAGATTCGCGTACTCGAAGACGCTCTGCGTCGCCAGCGCCATCACCTGAAAACCGTCCGTCAGCAGGAAGCCGATGTTGTGCATGATTGGCCTCGTCGCACCCATGTCCTAAAACATGACCATAATCGTCATTTCTGCCATGGTCAAGTCGCTTTACGATGCAATGCATGGATTCAACGCATCCCGATTTTCGAATCCCCATCGCACGACATCGCAAGGAGAACACCATGACGCAAACTCATCTCGGCACGGCCCTGGTTACCGGCGCATCCTCGGGCATCGGCGCCATCTACGCAGACCGTCTGGCACGCCGCGGCTATGACCTGATCCTCGTCGCCCGCAATCGCGACAAGCTCGACACCCTGGCCCGGCGCATCACTGACGATACGCAGCGCGTGGTCGAAGTCTTCCCGGCTGATCTCAACGACCGCCAATCGCTCGCACGGGTGGAGGAAAAGCTGCGGCAGGACGCCAGCATCACGCTGCTGGTCAACAACGCAGGCGTCGGCACGCACACGCCACTGCTCGACAGCGATGTCGATGCCATGAACCGGATGATCGACCTCAACGTCACCGCGCTGACGCGCCTGACCTATGCCGCCGTGCCAGGATTCGTCGCGCGCGGCCGTGGCGCGATCATCAATATTTCGTCGATCGTCGGCATCGCGCCCGAAATCCTGAACGGGGTGTACGGCGGCAGCAAGGCGTTCGTGCTGGCATTCAGCCAGTCGCTGCATCACGAACTCGCGGCCAAGGGGCTGCGCGTGCAGGCGGTACTGCCGGGGGCGACCGCCACGGACTTCTGGGAAACCGGTGGCCTGCCGATCGAACATCTCGACAAGGCGATCGTCATGCCGGCTGAAGCGATGGTCGATGCGGCGCTGGTAGGCTTCGATCGTGGCGAGCTGGTGACGATTCCACCGCTGCACGCGATCGAGCAATGGAATGCGTATGAAGGCGCGCGCCAGGCGATGGCGGGCCTGCTATCGACCAACACTCCCGCGCCCCGGTACGCGACGGGACGCTGAGAGGCGGAAGGCAAAGGGTGGAAGGCCCGGGAATTACTGGGTCTCGCCCCGCTCCTTGGCATCTGCGCGGGCCAGCATCGCTTCGCCGAGCGTTGTGCTGCCCTGCTCGGCCAGCGCCGTGCCCGCGCCACGGATGTCGCGCACTTCCTTGTTCTGACTCAGCTTCAACTTGCCTTCCAGTCGCGTGATCTCGATCTCGATACCGACGATCGCCTTGAGCATCGTGTCGACGAAATCCGACGGGGCGTCGGACATCTTCCACGGCCTCGGTTGCGTGGCCTCGTGCGTGCGCGTCAGATGGGCCACGACGCCGCGCACGAAGCGTTCATCGTCGCGAATCGTGATGCGACCGTGCGCGTGCACGACCATGTAGTTCCACGTGGGCACCTGCTTGTGGGCCTCGTGCTTGCTCGGATACCAGTTCGGCGAGATATACGCATCAGCGGCGCGGAAGATCACCAGTACCTCATCACCGTCCGCCACGTCCTGCCAGACCGGGTTGGCGCGGGCAACGTGAGCCTTCAGCATCCCATTCGGCCCTTGCGAGGGATCGAGATGGAAGGGAATGTGATTCGCATCCAGACCGTTCCTGCCATGCGTGACCAGCGTGCCAAATGGATACGCGGTCATCAACGCATGGAGAGCCTCAGGGCGCGATTCTTCGAAATGGGCAGGGACGTACATGAGAGTGCTGGGCGTGGGGGTGTAGGGTTCGGAATGCAGGCATTGTCATCGGAAACTGGAGCCGAGTGTAGCCGCAGTTTGCGGTTATCGCCCACACGCTGATCGAGAACTGCTAGCTCAGCGGAATCGACCCAGACGTTGACCCAGACGTTGACCCAGATGCGGCTTGTTTTTCGGCAGGAGTCGCCGCCAGTTGAGCTTCGCCGTCATAACGGCCAATTGAGGGTGCTTGGACTGCACATCCGGCCCGAAGCTGCGTTCTATGCCCTGCCGCGCCGCGGCGACGCATCGGCAGGGTATCCCAGCAGCCGGCGCAGTTGCAGCGCCGTATCCTCAGCTGCCGATACCGGGAGCAGCGGCACGCCAATCCCGTTGTGCCACTCGACCAGCGCCGCATTGTGATCGTCCGCGAAGCGGTGAATCGCACTCCGGAGCGTCTCCCGGCCAAAGCCGAGTTCCACCTGCAGTTCGCCGTCGCTGACCACGAGGTGACCGGAGTCGGGTAGGTTCAGCAGGAACGGGTCATAGACCAGCACCGACAACATGTCGTTGCGACGGCGCAGTTCGAGCATCAGGTCGCGGGTCTGCGCATCGTTGCCGCTGAAGTCGCTGATGACGATAACCAGATAGTCGTGACGGGCCAGTTGCAGCGCGTGTTGCAACGCCGCGTTCAACTGGCTGGCGCCCTGGCTGGCCGGGGCGTCCGCGCGCAGCGCCTGATTGTGGCGTGCCAATTCGCCAAGCAGGTGAAGCACGCCGTGCTGGCTGCGCTGCGGTGTCAGCGCGGTCACTTCCTTGTCGCCGAAGACGACACCGCCCACGCGGTCCCCCTCTGCCACCATTCGCCACGTGGCCAGCGCGGCCACTTCCGCCGCCGCCACCGATTTCATCGCACGGCGGCTGCCGAAGAACATGTTGATGCGCTGATCCACCACCACCAGCGCCGGGCGTTCCTTTTCCTCGGCATAGACCCGTACGTGCGGTTTGCCAGTTCGCGCCGTCACGCGCCAGTCCATCGTCCGAACGTCGTCCCCGGGCAGGTAGGGGCGCAATTCCTCGAAGGCCAGCCCACGGCCCCGCACGCGTGACCCGTGGAGCCCCGACAGCAGGCTGTGCACGGGCTGGCGCGACAGGAAATGGAAGTCCCGCGCAGCAGCCTCAAGCGCGGCCAGCGATGCCGCATCGACATTGACGCCGGGCGTGGCGCTGGACGGAAGCGTCTTGTGCTGGGCCGGCGAGCGGCCGAGTGCGGCGGTATCGGGTTTCATAACGGAGCCGGATGGCCTCAGGCCACCGCCACCCGCTGCACCAGGCGGTCGATGACCGCGTTTGCGCTGACTCCCGCCGCGTGGGCGTCGTACGAGAGGATCAGCCGGTGCCGGAACACGTCGTGCACCACCGCCTGCACGTCCTCGGGGGTGACGTAGTCGCGCCCGCGCAGCCAGGCCATCGCCCGCGCGACCTTGTCGAGACCAATCGAACCACGCGGGCTCACACCCACCTCGATCCAGCGTTTCAGATCGTCGTCGAGACGCGCGGGCTCGCGCGTGGCCTGCACAAGCGCGACGATATAGCGCTCCACCGGCTCGCTCACCTTGATCTCGTGGATTTGCCGGCGCGCGTCGAACACTGTTGCCGGGGACATGCGAGTTTCGCTACTCCCGGCATCGCCATGATGCGTGTCCGGTTCTTCCTCGGCACGCGCCAGCCGGATGATCTCCGCTTCGGCATCGGCCGCAGGATAGTCAACGTTCACGTGCATCAGAAAGCGGTCCATCTGTGCTTCTGGCAGCGGATAAGTGCCTTCCTGCTCGATGGGGTTCTGCGTGGCCATGACCAGGAACAGCCGTTCCAGCGGGTGCGTATTACCGCCCACGGTGACCTGCCGCTCCTCCATGGCTTCGAGCAACGCGGATTGCACCTTGGCCGGGGAACGGTTGACTTCATCCGCCAGAATCAGGTTCGCGAACAGCGGACCGGGCTGGAAGCGAAATTCGCCCTTGCCGCCTTCGCTGTAATAGATGTCCGAGCCGGTGATGTCGGCGGGCAGCAGGTCTGGCGTGAACTGCACGCGCGACAGCCGCGCGTCGAGATGCTTCGCCAGACTCTTGATGGCACGGGTCTTGGCCAGCCCCGGCAGGCCTTCCACCAGCAGGTGCCCGTCGGCAAGCAGCCCAAGCAACAACCGCTCGATCATGCGTGCCTGGCCGACAATGGTTTCGCCCATACGTGCCTGCAGCGCCAGAAAATCGTCGCGAGCGCTCATTGCGCGCCTCCCGTGAACCAGTTGTAGTACGGATTGCCCGGATCCTCGCGCATCACCTGCGTGATATCGCGCAGCCATTGCTGGCGGTCGCCCCGGTATGCATCGAGCCCGGCGCGATAGAACAGATGCAGGTTGGCCCGCTCGCGCCGGATGGCGACTTGCAGTGCGTCGTCCGCGCCTTGCAGTTGCGGCTCGGACGAGAGGTTCAGCAACTCCTCCAGCACGGGCGGGAACGACTGCTTGCGCACCCAGCCCGAGTATTCGATGCGCGGACGGTCGTCTGTAACGGCGGGCGCGTCGCTGGCAAACCAGTCGAGGCCGGTGCGGTCGGTCACGTAGGTAGCCAGCAAGGCGGCGGGCGATGCCACGCCGACGGACCGCAGCGCGGCGCTGACCCCGGCATCGGCGAAACGCGACTGAATACGCGCCACGTCAAGCGTGACCGGCTGCAATGATCCAACCAACAGCATCTCGTGCAGTTCGGTGGTCCAGAGCGTGGCGTGCGGAAACACACCGAGGAAGCTACGCACCAGCGAGCGGGTGTCCTCGGGATTCTGCGTCGGCAGGGGCAGCCATTGCGCCACAATGCCGCCCGTCTCCAGTCGCTGCGCGGCGAGACGATAGAAATCGCGCGAATACAGGTTCACGACACCGCTGGCCGACGGCGGCGGCGGTTCCAGCGTGATCAGGTCGTAACGCTGGGCGCTTTGCAGCAGCTCGCGCCGACCGTCGCGCAAGCGGATGTCGACGCGCTTGTCGCCAGTCACGCCGTAGTTACCCTGGAAGTTCGGCGCGGCACGCACCACGGCGGGCAGCAACTCGGCCACTACCCGATGCTCGAGCCCCGGATACTGCAGCAGCGCGCCTGCGGTAATACCGGTCCCAAGGCCGATCACCAGGGTCGACCGCGGTGCGCCGTTGTGGATCAGCAGGGGCAGCAGCGCCTGCAGCCGCATATAGCGCAGCGACGTCATCGTATCGCCGGAATTCGATACGCCCTGAATATAGAGCCGCCGGAACGGTTGACGGGCCTTGCCCTGCTCGACCACGGCTACCGTGGCGCCGCGGCTTTCCTCGTAGAAAACAAGTTCACCGCCGCGCGTCTGCGCCAGCAATGCGGCAAGCCGATCGGCCGGCGTCACCACGGCCACGATCAAGGTCACCACGGCCAGCAACGGCACGGCCACCCGTGCGAAGCGGTGCACGCCGGTGCCGAAAGCGGTAGCCAGCAGCGCCACGACGCCGCTTGCCACGGCCAGCACGCCGAGCGTATGGACCACGCCGATCCACGGCACCAGCACGAAGCCGGCCAGCACCGAGCCAGCAATGCCGCCCAGCGTATTCACTGCAAGCACGGCGCCCAGCCCTGAACCGGGGCGCGAGACATCGACGGAGAGTCGCACGACATACGGAAACGCCGCGCCAAGCAGCACCGTCGGCACGAACACGATACAAAATGCCGCCATGCCAAAGCTCGCGCACATGGCGGCAAGCTGGCTGCCGGTGGCGCCGAGCACGCGTTGTGACACCACGGACTGGGCGGCCGGGAGCCATTCACCCAGCCATGCGAACTCGACCAGACCCGCCAGCCCGGCGCCGACGACCAGCGCCGCGAACACACCCCAAGGGTCCCTGGCTCGATCAACCTTGCGTGCCACCAGCGCGCTACCAAGCATGAGGCCCGCCAGATACGTGGCAAGCATCACCGCGAACGCGAATGCGCGCGTGCTCAGGAACTGGACAATGGCTTGCGACCAGACCACCTCGTAGCCAAGCGCGATACCGCCGGCCAGGGCATAAAGCGTGAGCGCCAGTGCGCGCTGCCCAGTCCTTGGCGTTGCCTCGACTTGCGCCTGTGGCACGGTCTGGGTGGTCGCTTTGGGGGCGCGGCGGACCATCCAGTACGCGCCGAGTGCGGCCAGCAGGTTCAGCGCGGCTGCCGCGCAGGCGCTACCCGTGACGCCGAACGCAGGAATCCACACAAACCCCGCGAGCAGCGTGCCCGCAATGGCACCGGCCGTGTTGGCCGCGTAGAACCGGCCGCCGTGGCCGCCGAGTTCGTGCTCGGCGGGCGTCACCGCCCGGAGCAACGCCGGCAGCGTGCCGCCCATTGCGACCGCGGGCAGGCCGACCAGCAGCACCGGAAGCGCCCACGCCACGGCCCCCGCGCGCAACTGCAGCCATGCGAACGGCGCCGCCGCATGAGCCAGCGCCAGCGTCGCGCCAATGCCCAGCAAGGCGATGGCGACTTCGAGCCAGAGGTATAGCCGCCAGGCGGAGGTACTGCGATCGGCGTGACGGCCAACCAGCCAGCCGCCAAGCGCCAGGCCCGCGAAGAACGCGCTGACACCGGTGGTCACCGCCTGCACCTCGACGCCGACCACCAGCGAAAGCTGCTTGATCCACAGCACCTGATAAACCAGGCCCGCGGCGCCGGACAGGATCAGCAGCAACGCGGGCCATCGCCATGCGGTCGACCGCGGCACGGCTGCAGGCTCGGATGCTTGGGCTGGCCGCCGTTTCGCACGCATCCCCTGCCCCAGCTTACGGTCGGCTGCCGTCACGTTTCTTGCCGCGCTTGTTGCCTGTGAAGTCTGCCAATCGAGGGCTCCGCTATTGTTGGTGTTGTGGTTTGTATTGTTCCGTCCGCGCTGGCAAGGCAACCCCAAGGGTCAACTGAAGTGTCAACCGAGGGGGCAGCCTGAAGGGGCATCTCACGGCTTCGCGGCAGGATAGATCTGAGCCCAGTCCTTCTGCATGCTGATGACGGTCCAGCCACGCGTCGTCGCTTCGTCAAGCGCCTTGTCGAGCTTGCCGATCTTCGACTGGCGATCGTAGGCGAACTCGCGCTGGGCATCGTCGTGGTGGACCAGCATGGCCAGGCGCGCGCCGGTGCCGGCCATCGTGTATTGCAGCATCTGCAGGTCGCCGTCGGAGTTGCCCACCGCCAGGATCGGCTGGCGGCCAATCTGGCGATAGATGCCGACCGGCTTGCCCGGGCCATCGTCGATGAAGTCGAGTTTCGGACCACGCATCAGCACCGGCTTGCCGTCGCGGACGTCATAAGTGATGGTCTGGGTCGAGCCAACCACCTGCTCGGGCGGAATCCCGTACACGCGCTCGGTCCAGGGACGCATGAACTCGATCGTGCCGCCGGAGACGATATACGTCTTGAAGCCGTTGGCCCGCAGGTACGACAGCAGTTCCAACTGCGGCTGGTAGACGAGGTCCGTGTAGCGCCGGTTGAGCTTTGGATGCCGCGCCGTATCGATCCATGCGCGAATCGTGCGGTCATACTCGTCGACGGTCATGCCGCTGTTCGCCGCCGTGATCAGGGGCAGCAACCGCTTTTCCTCGCGCATGAGCCCGGCCATGTCATTGGCCATCAGCGCCTTGAACGCCGGATTGTTCTTCCATTCCGGATGTGAAGGCGCTGCCGCCTTGACCTGATCGAGCAGGAAGAAGAACTGGAAATACAGCGGCTGCTCGCTCCACAGCGTGCCGTCGTTGTCGAACACGGCGATTCGTTCAGCCGGGGGCACATAGGTCGGCGAGCCCTGCTGCGTCACGTCGGCCACGAACTTGATGATCGTCTTGCGCGTGGCCCCATCGCGCCAGGACGGCAGTGCCGCCTCGGCATTGACGGCGGTCTGCGCCGATTCCTGCGTGCCGCCAGACTGCGGCGCGCTGGATGCGCATCCACCCAGCGTGGTGGCGGTGGCGCCAATGACAAGGGCCGCGACCGCGGTATTGATCCAGCGTCGCAACCACGGTGCGCGGGCATGTTCCATCAGGTTCTCTCCGGTTCAGTGCGTCTCTTGTATGTCTGCTTTGCGGCTTGCCGCTTCGATGCGTTATTTCTGCACGTTCTGCTGCCCGCCCGCGGCCATTGCCACGGCTGGCTGCTTGCGAACTTCTGCCCAACGGGCGTCATCCATCACGAGCCGGAAGCCGAGGTGCGACATGCTGGTGTACGGGTCGGTACCGCGCCGGGCACTCGGGCGGTAGCTGAGGCAGAAGTCCTCGTTGCAGAGGAACGAGCCACCGCGCGTGACCCGCTTCGGCGCCGACACCGGCACGCCAGGTTCGGTCGGGTCCCACGAATCGGTCGGGCCGGTCGGATTCTGCAGCACTGCCGCCACCGTGGCTTCGCGGCGGAACTGGTCCGCGCGATACCAGTCGGCCACCCACTGCCAGGCGTTGCCGGTCATGTCATAGAGCCCGTAGCCATTGCCCGGGAACGTGCCGACAGCACTGGTGCCAGCCGCGCCGCCCGCCTTGGCGCTGACCACCGGGAACGGCTGCACCTGCTGGCCCTGCCAGACATTCGCCATCTGCCGGCCATCCGGCGCGAACTTGTCACCCCAGGCGTAGGTGGCCTGCTCCAGGCCGCCACGGGCGGCAAACTCCCACTCGGCCTCGGTGGGCAGACGCTTGCCGGCCCACTTGGCGTACGCCTGCGCGTCTTCATACGAGACCTGCACGACGGGATGATTGTCCTTGCCTTCGATGGAACTGCCCGGGCCGGTCGGGTGACGCCAGTCCGCGCCAGGTACGAAGCGCCACCAGCGCCAGTATTCGCGCAGCGGCACCGGGCTGTTGGTGCCGACGAACACCATCCCGCCCGCGACCATCGCACTGTCAGGCGGGCGTGGCGTGCCGGCCGGAAGCTGAACCCTCAGCGTCTCCCAGTCCGGCTTGCGCTCCGCCGTGGTCAGGTAGCCCGTGGCCTCGACGAACTTGCGGAAGTCGGCATTGGTGACGTGGTGCTGATCCATCCAAAAGGCCTTGACCTGTACCTTGTGTGCCGGGCGCTCGTTGGCCTGGGACATCTTGTGGTCACTACCCATCAGGAATTCGCCGCCCGGGACATGCACCATGCCGGCCGGGCCGCTGACGCCGTCGCCCGCGCGAATCGACGCGGGGTCCACGCCCTGCCCATTGTGCCGGCTATACCAGACCGTGCCGGCTGCGCCCGCCCCGGCCATCCCTACGACCAATGTGCCCAGCCACATGCGCCGCCGCCACGATGACGGCGCCGCGCTCGCGGCCGCCGCTCTTTCCTGCTGTTTACGTGCCATCAGTGTTCCTTGCCCGGTGCAATCCTGAACTCGGGCAGTATGAGCATCCTGGCTCGGCGAAGGAATGCAATATTTTATTGACTGATCTGAATGATTTTTTACAAGATTCTTAATAGCGCTCAGACCGGTTATGGGTTGAGCGGTGGCAGCGGGCCACGCAACTCGCGCCAGGCGGCCTTCCAGGCCTTCCGTTGCGTATGCCACCAGGCCGGCATCCGCCCGCGCAGCCCGAACGCCGCCAGGGCGATCACGGCCAGCCCCACCAATCCAGCGAAGACCCTGCCGTCGAGCCAGGCCGGCCACCAGTCCTCCCCACTGAACGGGTCGCCGGTCGGCGCAAGACCCAGGCCCGCCCCAGCTCGGCCCACTTCCACGGTAATGGCCGGGGCCACAGACTCGGAAGGTTTGCCGCTGGCGGGGTCATACCATTTCACGGTCACCGCCGGCAGCGTGTGAGTGCCGCTGGACTCGAACACATAGGTCACGCGCTCCACGCGCCGCCCGCCCGGGGGCTCGCCGGCACCGGCCGCGCCATCGGATAGCTTCGGATCCGCCCTGAACAGCTTCACCCCGCCTGGCGCCTCGAGCACGGGCGGCTGGATCATCATGGCCGGCGCATTGGGCGCGACGATCGTGATCGTCCGGACCACGGCATCGCCTGCGCGCAGGTGAGCATCCTTGCCCGTGACCGGGCGATCGAACTGTTGCGTGATCTGGAGCGGTCCGGCCGGAAGCGTGCCGACATTTGCCTGCACGCCGGATGCCGCGCCCGGCGCACCACTTCCAACCTGCCCGCCGGCATGAATCACCGTGGGTGGCAACGTGACGCTGCCGGAGAGCGGCTTGCCGTCGCCACCCGCATAGGTAAACGGGATCTCCGGCTGCGGCAGCGTGAAATCGCCGGCGCTTTGCGGAGTCAGTACATAGGTCTTGGTGATCGCCGCATAGCTGACGCCGCCCAGCGTCTCGGTTGAGTTGACGGCGCGATCGTCGGGCATCGTGATCACGGCGCCAGCCACCTGAAGCGTCGGGAACACCGGCGCCGACATGAAGAAGTTCGGCGCCAGGATCGTCACCGAGATCTGGACGGACTGCCCAACCACTGCGGGACGCTGAGCACCGTTGCCGCCAACCTCGACGCGAACGATCGGCGCCGGCTCGGCCGCATGGGCCAGTGCCGCCATACAGAACGCGATCAGGGAAAGCAGGCGCGCGATCATGGCTTCCCCTGTTGTCTCTGCAGCGCGAACTTGCGCGCCAGCAGTTCCGTTGGAGACGTCTGAATCGCGCGCATCCACATCTCCGCGTTCTGCTGCGCGAGGCCTTTCTGCATCTTGTCACCGCCGGGAGGGGGCGATGGCGTCGAGGCGTCGTACTGGATCTGATCAGGCTTGATGTCTGGCGCCTCTTCGTCGTGCTTCTCGTTCTGCTTCTGGCGCTCGATCAACTCCTGCATCAGCGCCAGGTTCCGCTGCGCTGGCGCCCAGCCGGGCCGCTGCTGCAGTACCAGCCGGTACTGCGGGATGGCGTCCTGATACTTGCCCTGCTTCGCCAGCGCGTTACCCAGATTGAAATGCCCGTCCGGACTGCTGATGTGCTCGAACTCGCGCGCGGCCTCGGCAAACTTGCCTGCGCGGTACCACGACACGCCGCGCCACATCGGATCGTCGAATTGCGTCGCAGCCTCCGCGAACTTGCCCTGTTCGAACGCCCTCCGCCCCTGCTGGTCGTGCGTGAGCCAGAGATCGGCCATGCGCCATGCTCGCGGGGCGGTGGTGGATTGCGCCCGCAGATCGGCCTGCGGCGCAGCCAGCACCACGGCCGCGCCGATGCCGACGATCCAGCGGATCGTCCAGCCCTTGCGGAACCACAGCAGCGCCAGCAGCGCGATCGGAATCGTCAGGGGCCAGCCCACGTCGTGCCAGCGCACCGTGTCGGGCGATGCGGCCTGTTCCACGTGCTGCCGCACATGGCGCTGCACCCACGCCACGTCGGCATCGCCATCGGGGGTCAGCGTCGCAACGTCGATGTCCGCCGCACGCAGCGCGTGAAGCGTGGCTGAGTCCAGCCCCGGCGCGGTGCCATCGCGACCGCGCAGCGGACCGCCATCCGCTGTCCCGATGGCCAACACCACTACTTGCGTCCGTGCCGAGCGGGCGTAGGCATGAAGCGGCTCGACCGCCGCAGGCTCCACGCCATCGGTCAGCAACAGGATCGTTCCGGGAACGGTCTCCTTCTTCAGCGCTGCGTCGATGATCCGCACGGCCAGCACGGTGTCCTTGCCGGGCACCGGCATGATGCGGGTCTGCAGCGCATCGGCGAACGTCTGCAGCAGCGTCGGGTCATCGGTCAGCGGCAGTACCAGATGGGTCGAGCCTGCATACGCATAGATTGCCGTGCGCCCGCCGTCGCGCCGGGCCAGCAATGCCTTGATCTTGAGTTTGGCTCGCTCGAGCCGGGTCGGGGTCACGTCGATGGCGTCCATCGTCGGCGACAGGTCGACGGCAATGACCAGCGGTGCCTTGTCTGACGGAAACGGCGGCCGTTCGCGCTCCCAGGTCGGCCCCGCCAGCGCGATGGCGCCCAATGCCAGCAGCAAGGCCGACAGATGTACCGGGCGCAGCGCGCGCTTGCGGGTCTCTCCAACCACCAGCGCATTGAGCAGATGGGGCGCGATGACACCCCGCCAGCGTCGGCGAATATCGCCACGACGCCGCACGGCCCAGGGCAGCCAGATCGCCGCCAGCAGCACCAGCAGCCACCAGGGGCGCAGAAAATGGAATTCGGCCAGGGCCTCGAAGTACGCGCTCATGCCGTCGATTCCAACGCAGCCGCCCGCGCCAGCCAGCGCGCGTAGAGCGCCATCGCCAACTGGTAGCACAGCATCAGCAACACGGCGGCGCCAAGCGGCCACATGAACAACTCGCGGCGCGGCTGCCAGGTCAGTGTCTTCTCCCTGTGCGGCGTGACGCGGTCCAGCGTGGCGTAGATGGAGGCCAGGCTGGTTTGGTCAGCGCCAAAGAAGTACCGGCCTCCGGTGGTGCTGGCAATGTGCTTCAGCGCGTCCAGGTCGACCTTCTGCTCGCCGCTCGTGGCTGGGTCCCCGATGCCGACGGTATGGACCACCACGCCGCGCGTCTTCGCGATGTCGGCCGCCTGAGCCGGCGGCATCCGGCTGGCGGTGTCATTGCCGTCGGTCAGCAGAATCATCACCTTCTCCTGCGCGTGACTCTGGTCGAACATCTTGATACCGAGGCCGATGGCGTCACCGAGCGACGTGCTTGCCCCGGCCATGCCGGGCACCATGTCGGCCAGCAGTTCACGCACCAGTGCGTGGTCGAGCGTGAAAGGGGCCAGCGGATACGGGGCATCGCCAAAAACGATCAGCCCGATGCGATCACCGGTCCTGCGCGCCACGAAATCGGCCACCACCTGCCGCACGGCATCGACACGCGGCTCCAGGACGCCCGACGGGGTCTTGAAGTCGCGCGTGTCCATCGACTGTGACAGATCGAGCGCCAGCAGCAGATCGCGCACGGGCTGGGTCCGTTGCAGCGGCGGCTCGAGGTACTGCGGACGGGCCAGCGCGACGACTACCAGGCCCCATGCAATCGGCCCCAGCAGCAACTGGACGAGATTGCGCCGTGGCACGTGCGCCCCGAGCGCGGGCTTCAGGCCAGCGGCACTGGCAACCTCCCCGAAAAACGGCAAGCGGACCGACGCGCTTTCCTCGCGATATGGCGGCAGCCACCACCAGAGCAGCAACGGCAGCGGCAGGAGCGCGAACAGCCAGGGATATTCAAATGTGATCATCGCGCCCATCGTGCCGATAGCCAGCGATCCAGATCCGGCATGCGCCAAGGGTTGCCCGAAGCTGCGCCTCGGGCCACTGGGCCAGGGTAGCCGCGCCGCGATACTCGGCATCGTCGATCAGCGCCGCGAGAGCCGGTACCACATCGCCCGCGCTACCTGCATGGGTGTGCAGAAAATCGCGCCACGCCGGGCCAGACAGGGCCGCCACGGCGTGCCGGGGCCACTGGACCAATGCCAGCCGCTTGAGCAGCTCGGCCAGCGACAAGAGCAGCGTGGCCTGTTCGGCGCTATCCGCCGTCTGCTGCAAGGCAGTCAATTCCCTGAGCGCCGCCCGGCGGAAACGATTGGCGTACCAGCGTCGCGCGGTCCTCCAGGCCAGCCAGAGCACCCCGGCAAGCAGCACGACGCCAACCACGGCCCAGCCCACCGTCTGCGGCATCCACGACGGCGGCGTTGGCGTGACGATATCGATCAGTTCGTTCACGGCCCCACCCGTGTCATGCGAATGCTCCCTCTCGTGCGGATCGCCCGGAATTGGGGCAGGTTACGCTGAGTCGGGGGCTGACCGAAGTAAGATTTTTCGAGCGCCGGGCTGAACGAAATCGACGAAGGCCGGGTTGCCGGCCATCACGCGGCCAGCACGTACATTGACGTCGTGTCCAGGCTCGCATGACCAAGCTGCTGCTGCACGACCTCGAGCGCAACGCCTCGCGCCACTGCGTGCGCACCCGCCGTGTGCCGCATCCAGTGCGCGCTGGCCTGGGCCAGTTGCGCCGCATCATCCTCGCCCCCCGCCAAGGTGGCGGCCTGGGCGAAGTACCGCTTCCAGATCGCGCCGATCTGCGCGACCGACAGCGCATCACCCTCGTCACCAGTCTTGACGCGGCCAATCAGCGGCGTCGCAGCCGGCAGGCTTTCGAATCCGCGCCCAAGCCCACGCGCTGCCAGATGCCCACGCAGGGCATCGATCACCGCCTCGGGAAGTGGAATCTGGCGCGGCTTGGGGCCCGGCACCGCAAGCGTCCAGTGCCCGCTCCACGTCAGATGCCCGACTGTAGCCACCGCCTGCTCCGAGATACGCAGCCCCGAGGCATGTGCCAGATGCAGCATGAAGGTCAACCGAGCGGCACGCGGGTCGTCTGCGGGCAGACTCGACACATGACGCAGCAGGAAGCGCCACTGCGGCTCAGTGAAGCTGCGGGCAACCTGGATGCGAGGGGCGTCCCCGCCAGTCGGGAGGGACAACACCTCGAACGGGTTCGCGCGCGCATGGCCTTGCTCGATCAGACATCCATACAGCGTGCTGAGGATCTTTCGTGCGTGACGGATGCTGGCAGGCGAAAGCGGCCCTTCGAAAGGCCGCCAGTCATGGCGATCGCGCGGCGTGCCGCGCCGGCCCACCCACTGGGCGGACGGTTGCGGATCAGCAAGGAACGCGATGTAGGCGGCGCCATCCTCGGCCGTCACCGTCGCCAGGGACTTGCCTCGCGCGTGCAGGGTCCATAGCAGGAACCGCTCGGCCTGCGTCCGGTAGGCGCGCCAGGTGTGCCCGCCTTCCGGCTGATAGCCGCCCAGCCAGCCCTGAATCGCCCTGACATCGGCGCGCGCACCCGGCGCGCGCAGCGACTCGAGCGGCCCCGGCGCCAATACCGCAGCCATCGCGCCGATATGGACGCCCTGCTCCTGCAACCAGCTCTCCACCTGCCGCGCGGTCCGCGCGCCGATGCCGGGTACGCGCCGGTACCAGCTTTGTCCGCCCGCGCCCACGGCAGCCTGCAATGCGCCCAGTGTCTGCCAGCCGGCATCGGCCAGCTTTGCGGCGATGGCCGGGGCGAGCCAGCCACTCACCGCATCGGCTGCAGTGGGGCGCGTCAGCAGCATCGGCTGGAGCGCGTCAAGCGCCCGCAGCAGCCTGCGCTGGCGGGTCTGCCTGGCTGTGACGGATTCCCCGGCCGGTGCATGAATCAGGGCCAGCCACGCCGACTCGGTGAGCATCCGCTCCTGGCCGCTGCCACCGGATCGCGGACGGGTAGCCAGACGCCTGACGCCTCGCGCCAGCGCTTCTTCGATCCAGAGAAGCTGGGAACGGACCAGGCGCAGATCGAGACCGTTGTCCAGATAGCGGTCGGCCAGACGCCCGAGGTCCAGCCCCTGCAGGTACCCACGGTAGAACGCGAAATCATTGGGGCCAAGCGCGCGGCCGGGGGTGACCGGCGGGCGCTGACGCCGGCGTGCCGGCGGGGCAATACGGGGTACGGCTTGAGGCAAGGCGGTAAGACGTAAACGACAAAGGGCGCGATGATACCGCGAGTCGCGGTGCCATCACGCACCCAGTACCTTGCCAGGCGGGCCCCTTCATCCAAGGGCAACCCGCGAACACGCCGCGCCTCAGAACACCAGCGTCGCGCTCCCCATCACCGTCGCCGTGCTGTCCAGACGGTTCTTGCTGGCGACGGTCGGCACCCAGCGCAGGGAGAGGGACAGCGGTGCCTTGCCGCCGAGTTTGGTGTCGTAGGTCACGATCGGGCCCATGGCGAAGTCACGCCCACGGAATCCGTTCAGGCGATCCGCAATCGGACCGCTGTCGTTGCCCAACTGCTGCACGGTGCCCATCACGATGCCAGCGCCCCACTTGCCGAATTTCTTCACGCCCATCACGTCGAGCGTGAACAGCGGCGCATTCTGATAGTCGGTAGCGGTGTTCCGCGTATAGAACTGGAAAGCCCCCACCGCATTGAATTCGAGCCCGTATTCCGGCATCAGATGCGTAAATGCAATCTGCGGCACGAAGGTCCAGTTGTTCAGGCTCGGGTTAGCCAGCGCATTCTTGTCGTACTGGCCCGTGGGTGCCCACACATTGAAGCTCAGCGCCATATGGCTGGTCTTCGAGAAGTGATAGCCCGCGATGATCGGGCTGAAGTACATGTCGTACAGATTGGAGGCCCGATCCGATGTCCCACGCGAGAAGTTGCCAATACCGGCAGTCGTATGGACCGACATCCAGACGTAGGGCAGCGTAAAGCTCGAGGCAAAATTCCACGCCCCACCGCCGGTATCCCAGACCTTCATCAGCGTGGCCAGCGTGAAGGCGACCTTCGCGTCGAGACCGATCGAGGTCTTGCCGGCGATCGGCACTTCCCGGCCGCCAGTGATCGATCCGTCCATGTAAAGCTGTTGCAAATTTGCAATCCAGACCGGCTCGGACGGGATAACGGCCACATTGGGCGACACACTCGTGCCGGTCACGGGGCGACCCAGTGCGCCTTCCGTGGCGTGACATGCCAGCGGAGCCAGTAGCCCTCCCGCTGCCACGGCAGTCAGGACGGCCGATTGCGCGCGCTTCATTCTTGTTTCCTTTTGACGATGACAATGCGCCCCTCCCGGCGCAGAAGCTGCATCGTCTCAGATTCCTCCCGGGTCCGAATTCAGCTTTCTAATCTCACGAGTTGAATGTTTTCGCTGTCCCGACTCCTCCGGGGGCCCTGAGTCCTGGCGGAATCGCTTTGATCCCCTTGCCCACGTCAACAGCACGGGTAAGCGTCGGTGGTAAGGTGTGCCCATGCGCGTCCCGCATATCGCATATTGCATAGGGACGCCCCGTGCCTTTCCAACTCTCCTGCATTCAGCCCGACCATCATGGCCAGCGCCCTGCTTCTCGAGAACATCCACGCCAGCGCCCAGCAGTTGCTGGGCCGCCACCAGATCGACCTCGCCACCCAGGGCAAGGCCCTGGCCGGCGACGCGCTGCTTGCCGCCGTGCGCGATCACGAACTGCTGGGCATTCGCTCGGCTACCACCCTGACAGCCGAAGCGTTCGCCAAGGCGCAGCGGCTGCTCACGGTCGGCTGCTTCTGCATCGGCACGTCCCAAGTGGACCTGGGCGCGGCTGCCCATGCCGGCATCCCGGTTTTCAATGCGCCGTTTTCGAACACACGTTCCGTGGCCGAGCTGGTCATCGGCCAGGCCATCATGCTGATGCGGCGCATCCCGGAAAAGAGCCGCGCCGCCCACAGCGGCCAATGGCAGAAAACCGCCAAGGGCGCCTTCGAGATCCGGGGCAAGACCATGGCGGTGATCGGCTATGGGAACATCGGCGCGCAGGTCGGCATCCTGGCCGAGGCGATGGGGATGCGCGTGGTGTTCTACGACATCCGCCCCCGCCTGTCGATCGGAGGCGCCATGCCGGTGCACTCGCTCGAAGATGCCCTGTCGCAGGCCGACGTGGTGACGCTGCACGTCCCCGCCACGCCGCAGACACGCAACCTGATGGATGCCAAGGCACTGGCTGCCATGCGACATGGCAGCATCCTGATCAATGCCTCGCGCGGCACCGTGGTGGATATCCCGGCGCTGGCGCAATTGCTGGACAACGGGCAACTGGCCGGCGCGGCCATCGACGTGTTCCCGGAAGAGCCGCGCAGTAACGCCGATCCGTTCGTCTCGCCGCTGCAGGGCAAGCCGAATGTCATCCTGACGCCCCATGTCGGCGGCAGCACCGAGGAGGCGCAGGAGAACATCGGCGTGGAAGTGGCGACCAAGCTGGTCAACTTTCTCGAAACCGGCGCGACCCTGGGCGCGGTGAACCTGCCCCAGATTCAGCCAGCGCCGCAACAGGCTCCAGCCCGCGTGCTCAACATCCACTACAACCGGCCGGGCACGCTGTCGCACTTCAACCAGGCGCTGGCCGAGATCGGCGCGAATATCGTCGCCCAGCAACTGCAGACCGAGGGCGATATTGGCTACGCGATTACCGACATCAGCCTGGTGCCGCCTGCCGGCTGGGCGGAGGCGCTGATGAAGGATGACGCCTTCATTCGCACCCGGGTGATCGTGGCGCCCTGACCGGCGGCTCCATCGCCGCGCTGGTCATCGCGCCTTGCCCGATTTCCGGTGCTCACAGGGCCCGGCCCCGAAATGCGGGCCGGGCCCTTCTTCCGCCAGCGCGTCCTGCGGATTGCGCAACGGACATTCCTTCAGGGACAGACACCCGCATCCGATACAGCCATCGAGCTGATCGCGGAGTTGGGTCAGCGTGCGGATGCGCGCGTCCAGATCCGCGCGCCATACGGCCGAGAGCCGTCGCCAATCCGCAACCGTCGGCGCCTTGTCATCCGGCAGGCGGCTGAACGCTTCGGCAATCACGGACAGCGGCAAGCCCATGCGCTGGGCCACCCGTATGACCGCAAGGCGCCGCAGTATCCCGCGCGGATACCGGCGCTGGTTGCCGGCACTTCGTGTGCTGCAGATCAATCCCTTCGATTCATAGAAATGCAGCGCGGACACCGCGACGCCGCTACGCGCGGCAACTTCACCAACGGTGAGCGGATCGCCGGATCGCAACGGGTGGTCTTCCTGATCTTCGAGGGCGCGTTTCATGGTGGTGGAAAGCTGGTCACGGACGATGCGCCATCGTAGCGTGAAAACTCGCCAACAAACAGCTTGACCTCAAGCGCACTTGAGGTTTGATACTGGCGCGACTTTCCACTGAGGACCTTGCCATGCTGCTCGAACCGCCCCGCGCTCCCTATCTCCAGTTCATGAATCCTCCCGATCTGTACGATCCCAAGCTCAACGGCTATTCGCATGTGGCTGTGGCGACGCGCCCGGCAAGAATCATTTTCGCGGCCGGGCAAGGCGGGGAAGACATGATCGGCGGCTTGCGTGCCGGCTTCCAGGAGCAGGTGAAACAGGCGCTTGCCAACCTGCGCGTCGCGCTGCAGGCCGGCGGCGCCGACATTCCTGATATCGCAAAGATCACCGTGCTCATCGTCGACCATTCGATGGACCGTCTGGCGATCTTCAGCCGCGCGTGGCAAGCCATGCTCGGTGACTGGCCGGCCCCCGCCTGCACGCTAATCCCGGTGCCGCGACTGGCGCTGGACGGCATGTTGTTCGAGATCGAGGCCACCGCTGTATTGCCGGAGTAAGAGGACTGCCACGAAGAGGACTGCCGGGCGCAAGATTCGTACCCCGAGCGAACCGGGCGTGCGTCACCTACAGTAGGTGGAGATGCAACGGAGACGTACGTCATGGAAGCACTGACCACTGCACTGGCGCGGCTAAGCCTCCGTGCCAGGCGGTGCGCGGAATCGTTGGCAGCCGTGGCCGCGGTGGCTACGGAACCTCAGTGGCGTGCCGAGCTGGCGCATCGCGCCAACCTGCAGCATTGCGCGGCCGCGGAACTGGCGGCACGTGCCGGCATCCCTGACGAGGATGCCGACGACCCTCCGGTCAGTCTTCGGGAGATTCCGCCCTTCCTCGCCGGCAAACAGGGTCTGATCGATTTCGCAGCGCAGCAGGCAGCGCGCGCTGCCGCCGCGTACGGCGACTTGCTACGCGAACCACTGGATGACGTAGAGTTGCGCCTGCTGCTGGCGCACTACTATCGTGGCGCAACGGAACTGCAGCGCCTACTCGAACAACGCGCGATGGATGATGTCGAGCGCTCTCATGGCGATGAGCGCGCGGCCCATGCAACGCCTCCGCTACATCGTTAAGGCGCCGGGTGGCGGCAAGGCCGCTGGTTGCAGCGCCGCCTGGGTCTTCGCGGTCAACTCCTGCTGCGGCAAATAGGGACGAATAACCAGCGCCACGTAGTCCTGGTCGTCCGGCGAGACCACCAGATACACCAGCCCCGAGATCACCAGTGCCACCTCGCCGATCTGCTCGGCGATGCGCGCGGCCACGAAGTACTGCAGCAATGTCTGGTCGATGGTCGAGTCGATGGCCTGGGCCGCCGTGGAAATCGTCTGCAGGCATTGCTCGCCGGTCTGGCACACCACAATCACTTCATCGATTGCATAGCCGGTCGGCGCCCCGCGCACCATCACCGAAATTCCCTCGCTGGTCTTGGCCCGATGCCAGCCCGGCTTGGCATGAAAATCCGGCAGGACCATCTTTGCCCCGGCCTCATGGGCAACGGCGTTGAACTGCTGGGCAAAATCGTGAGGACTGATGGCAAGCAACTGCCGTTCGACAGGCGTGGAGGACACGGCCACGGACGCGGCCACGCTCGCGCTGACCAGAATGGCGGCTAGATTCATCGCTACCTCCCTCGCACGCGCGCCAGCAGGAGGCACGGCGCCGCCAGCCGGTCACGATGCACGCCATGTCTGGGCGACAGGCGTTCCTGCCTCTGGCGGGCGGTTGGACGTCCCAGGCGAGACATTGTCCCGATATGTGGTCCCCTTCAGGACCACTATAGGCGGCGGAGACGTCCGGCGATATGCCCCGGCTACTTTCTGGCGGTTTGCATCGCGGCGCTATCGGCACTCTGCGGCGTCACCAGCCGCAGCCCACTGGCAACAGCCGCCGCACCCGCGAATCCTGCGCCGAGTGCCAGCGCAAGCGTCGGGCCGTGGCTGTCGGCAATGCTGTACGACAACGCCACCAGCGCAGCGCCCGTGGCCTGACCAAGCAGCCGTGCCGTGGCCACCACTCCGCTGGCGCCGCCGGCACGCTCGCGCGGCGCGCTTGCCATCAGCGCCTTGAGGTTGGGTGACTGGAAGAAGCCAAAACCAGCGCCACAGATCGCCATGCGGATACCGATATTGAGGACGCTGGCGTCAGCCGGCATCAGCGCCAGCGATGCCATGCCCACGGACATGATCGCCAGACCGATACCGCCGAGCAGCCCCGGCGGATAGCGATCCGAAAGGCGGCCCGCGATCGGCGCCATCAGCGCCACCACGGCGGACCACGGCGTGAGCAGGAACCCGGTTTCCACCGGACTGCGACCCAGGACATGCTCGAAATAGAACGGCAACGACACAAAGGCCAGCCCTTGCGCCGCAAACGAGCAGATTGCCGTCAGCGTCGAGAGCGCGAACATCGGCCGCTTGAACAGATCCACCGGCAACATCGGGGCCGGGTGACCACGCTCGCGGCGCAGCAGCAATATGAACGCAATGACGAACACGATGGCAGCGGCCACCACGTATTCGGCCGGCGCGCGCTGGACGCCTTCGCCCAATGCAAAGATCAGTGAGGCAAACGTGATGACGTTAAGAATTGCCGCCACCGGGTCGAAACCATGGTCGCTACGCTTGGTCTTCGGCAGCGACGGAATGGCGATCGCCAGCGCAAGCAGCCCGATCGGCAGGTTCACCGCGAACAGCCACGGCCACGATCCGAACGACAGGATGACCGATGCCACGGTGGGCCCGACCGCGAAGGACACCCCCACCACCAGCGCATTGAGCCCGACACCTCGGCCAAGGCGGTGAATCGGAAAGATGGCGCTGATCAGGGCAGTGTTCACGCTCATGATCGCCGAGGCGCCGATGCCCTGAAGCGCGCGAGCGGCGGCCAGCGATGGCAGCGACCACGCCATCGCGCAGATCACCGACGAGACGATAAACACCACCACGCCGGCGAGATAGATCCGCCGATGGCCAAGAATGCCGCCGAGCGCCGCGAACGGCAGCAGCGTCGCCACCATGGCCAGCTGGTAAGCGTTGATGATCCACACGGAAGCGGCCGGTGTGCTGTTCAGGTCGGCCGCGATATTGGGCAGCGCCGTGTTCGCGATTGCCGTGTCGAGCGTGGCCAGCGAGACCGCGATCATGATGGCGGCCATGCCGCGCTTCTCGCGCGCGGTCATCGGGGTGTCAAGGGGCGCGGCGGCGGAGGCTGGCTGGCTGGCGTTGTTCTGCACGGTGTCGAACGGGAGCGAGTGTCGGAAACGGCGATTTCGTTGCAACGTCAACTATCGCCAAGTCGCAACAATACGGGAAAACGCCAAGGTCTGCTGGACTCGCTTCAACGCGCGGTTGACTGATGTCTGGCAAGTATCGCCCGTTCAGTCGACTTCTACGCCGTTCTTTCCACGATGTTTTGCGAACTCCGCCGAAACCCAGTCGAGAAACACTCTCACTCGCTGCGACAACTGACGACTCCGGGGATACAGCAGCGATACCGACATCGTCGGTGGGGGAATTTCCGACAACACGCTGACCAACGTGCCTCGGAGCAAATCCTCCTCGACGTGGTAGCGCGGCACCTGAATCAATCCGAGGCCGAGCCGACATGCCGCCACCAGGCTTTCCGCGCCGCTCACCGACACCGGCGCCGGCAGCATGACCTCGCTGCGTACCCCACCGGTCATGAATTCGAGCGGCAGTAGACCACCGGTTAGCGTGGAGCGGAACCCGACCATCCTGTGGTCGCCAAGCGACTCGATCGACACTGGACTGCCATGCCGCGCAAGGTACGGGGGAGCGGCGAGCGTGAGTTGCGCCAGTCGGGCCACGCGTCTGGCCACCATTTCGCTGTCCTGCGGTTCGCCAACGCGGAGCACGCAGTCGATGCCCTCCCGGACGAGATCGACCAAACGATCGCCCTCGCTGATTTGCAGCGTAATGCCCGGGTGCTGTGCCAGAAATGCCGGCAAGGCCGGAAACAGGAAGCGGCGCGCGAGTTGCCCTTGCACGTCGACCCGCAGCACGCCTTTAGGTGAAGTGCCCGCGAATGCCGCCTCTGCCTCCTCGAAATCCGCCAGCAGCCGCAGACAGCGCTGGAAATAGGCTTCGCCGTCGAGCGTCGGGCTCACGTGGCGTGTCGTCCGCTGCAGTAATCGCACGCCAAGCCGCGATTCCAGTTGTTTGACTGCGTCAGTCACCGACGACCGTGGCAAGTCCAGGTCCTTGGCCGCAGCGGTGAAACTGCGCCGCTCCACGATTCGCGTGAACACGCGCATGGCGTCGATCCGGTCCATATTGTTCGGATTTTCGAATATTGATGCCGAATTCTGCCTGTTTATCTAGCATGGCGTAAGGTCTATCGTTCCCTCACCGATTCAGTTCATTCGAGGAAATGCCATGACTACAGACCACTCGCAGCCGTCGCAGGGGGAATCACAAAAGGTCGCCATCGTTACCGGCGCATCACGCGGCATCGGCGCCGCCATTTCGGCGCGGCTGGCCCGCGACGGCTTCGCGGTCGTCATCAACTATGCGAACGGCGCGGACACCGCCGGGGATCTGCGTCGCAAGCTCGAAGCAAGTGGCGGCAGGGCCATGACCTTCCAGGCCGATGTCAGCGATGCCAGCGCGGTCGCCCGCATGTTCGATGCAGCCGAGGCAACGTTCGACGGCGTCGACGTTGTCGTTAACAACGCGGGCGTGATGGTGCTCGACACAATTGCAGCGTCTGACGACGCAGCATTCGAGCGCGTGATGAACATCAATCTGAAAGGGGCTTTCCACACCATGCGCGAGGCTGCCCGCCGCCTGCGCCATGGCGGCCGGATCATCAATCTCTCGTCCAGCGTCATTGGTTTGCGCATGGAGCGCTATGGCATCTACGCGGCCTCGAAGGCGGCGGTGGAAGCGATGACCGCCGTATTGAGCAAGGAGATGCGCGGCCGCGCCATTACCGTCAATGCGGTGGCACCCGGGCCGACCGCCACCGACCTGTTCCTCGACGGCAAATCACCTGAAACGATCGAACGGCTCGCGAAGCTCAATCCGCTCGAACGACTGGGCACACCTGAAGATATAACGGCAACGGTGGCATTCCTGGCCAGCCCCGATGGAGCCTGGATCAATGGCCAGGTGTTACGCGCGAATGGGGGAATGGTCTAGCGGCCGCGCAGGTGCACAGGTGCGCAGTGCCCGTTCAATAGTACGGGCCGTAGCGCATCTGCACGTCATCGACGTGGTTGGTGCGCAAGTTGAAGAGGCACGTATAGCGGAACGACATGCTCTCCTCGGTCCCATCTGGCTCGAACGTGCCCTCGCCGCTCACGCCGGCTTGCGAGGCGGATTGCTGATAGATCCGCTCGCGGTCCGGCATCATCATCACGCTGCCCGGCTGCGGATATCGATTCTTGACGGCGTTAGCGACCATCTTCTCGCAGGCGTTGCCAGCGGCTTCCATCTGCGCCCGACTGACGCCGCCATAGTTTCCGGCAGGAGGCGCCACGCTTGTGGGCGGCGTGCGTTGTGGCGGGGTGGGAGGAGGCATTGGTGTGCTGGTGCAGGCTGCGAGCAACGCGGCCAGGGCCAGGCACGGATAGGAAAGACGTGGCATCAGGTCGTATCCGGAGTCGGCGGAAAAAACCGTCGGAAGACGGGTGCTATGCCTTGGACTCTATGTCAGAAATGCTCTCGGAGCAACCTGGAAGGCACTGGCGCGTCACGCAACCTTGCCGGCTTCCTGCGCCAGAGGGGCTGCCGGGGCTGTCGGAGCCGCCGTTGTCATATGAGAGGTCGCGGACGAAAGCCTCGCGCGCGTGGACTCATCGGCCGCCGGCCCTGCCCTGAGCACATGGCGCCTGCCCATCTGCAGCGGCTCGCCGTTCTCGGTATCCACCAGCATCGGTTCCACCACCTTGCCGGTTTCGCGATCGACGATCTGGACACTGGGCCCTTCCGGCGCGAAGTTGCGATTGCCCCAGGCCAGCAGCGCCAGCAATACCGGGCGGAAATCCCGTCCGCAATCGGTCAGCACGTACTCGTAGCGCGGCGGGCGCTCCGAATACTGGCGCTTTTCCAGCAGGCCTTCCTCGACCAGCCCGTTGAGCCGGCGCGTCAGCATATTCGGCGCGATATCGAGGTTTCGCTGGAACTCGTCGAAGCGCTTCGTGCCATAGAACGCATCGCGCAGAATCAGAATGCTCCACCATTCGCCCACACGCTCGAGGCTGCGGGCGATCGGGCATTGCATATTGCGGAAAGTCTTGCGTTGCATATCGTCCGGACCGTTTGGCGAAAACATGATGATGATACCTACGTTCGGCAACGTCGGACGATCTGGAATGGTGGCAACAAACGCAACGCAACAAACAAAAACGGCGCCGCAACATCCATTGCGGCGCCAGAATACCTGCGCGGAGTGGAGTGCCGCGCAGGCCCTCGCTTTCAGTTGGATCAGAAGATGTGGCGCAGACCCAGTGAAACGCCCAACTGACCGCTGGCATCAGGCGTCTTGTAATAGACCTGCGAGGTCGACGGCAGATACCCCACCGACTGACCGTTCGGCAAATACGAGATGTTGTCCCAGTTCAGCGACGCGTTGCGTGCATACATCACCGCGAAGAAGACATCCGTGCGTTTGGAAAGGTTGTAGTCGGCCAGCGCCAGGTACTGCTGAGGATTCTTCGGGTTGACGTGCTGCCCAGCGATCGTCGCGTCCTTGATGTCGTCGTAGTAGTACGCCGCGGTCAGGCGCAGCGCGGCCGTGGCGTCCCAGGACACGCCGGCCCAGTACATGTTGTCGCGATGCGGCAATAGCGTCGGCGTGCCGGTCGACGGCGCCACCGAGTTGCCCCAGCGATAGCCGGCGACCATCTTCACCAGTCCGAGACGGTAGCTGCCCGCGACCATCGCGCGCATGTCGCGGCCGTAGTCGTTCGAACCCGATGCGCCCGTTGCCTGTGCGGTATTCAACGTCTTGACTTCGTCATAGGCCGCCGCGACACCGAATGGACCAGACTGGTAGGACGCGCCGATACCGTACGCCGAACCGGCCGCGAACGTACCGGTGCGCTCGCCGAACGACCAGTGCGTCATCAGCGAAACCGGGCCGAACGTGCCCTGGTACTGGACCATGTTGTTTTCGCGGAAGTTCGCCCCGGCAATGCCGACCACGGGCTCGAACTCGGGCGCGTACGCCGCCGGCGTGAAGCTACCCATGATCAGGAATGCTGACGTGTACTGGCGGCCAAACGTCAGCTTCCCCCACTGGTTCTGCAGACCCAGGTAAGCCTGACGGCCGAACAGCAGGCCGCCGTTACCCATCTGTCCGTTGTCGGTATTGAACTGGTTCTCCAGCACGAACAGGCTCTGGAGCCCGCCGCCAAGATCTTCGATACCGCGCAGGCCGAAACGCGACTGCGCGATGCCCGACGAGTTCATGAACACGTCCGACCCGCTGCCCGGTGCCAGCACGCCGTTGTTGGTGTTCTGCACGTGGTTGACGTACTGGATGCTCGTCGTCACAACGCCATAGAGCGTCACGGACGATTGTGCCTGCGCCCCTTGCGCAAGCAGGCCGCCGGCGATGGCGGCGAACAGCGTCTTCTTCATGTTTTGGGATCCCCGTCCTCTGGTGTGGTGGCCCATGACTCCGGTTCCTCCGACCCGGTGCCCTGAGGTGCAATCTTGCGATCACGTCACGTCATTTAATCTCTCGTATTAAATTGACAAGGACGAAGGCTAAGGCCATCCGAAGGTTCAGATAGCTAGGACTTTCCCCAACTGGACGGGTATTTGGACGGATTCGAAGCCTCGACAGATGTCGGACATCAGATTTTTCCGTATCCTTGCCGGGCTTTCATTCATCCACCGAGAAGCTCAGGGAACGGCAGGACATTTCTGATGAAGCTCAAGCAAGCGCGCACCATCATCGTCGACGAGCACAAGCCGCCTGCGCACGGCAAGGCTGCCAAGCGTGGCAGCCCCGACGTGGAAGCGACCGACGACAATGGCGACGGCCTGACCGACACGGCAAGAAGGATCCTCGAGATCGCCGAGCGGCTTTTTGCCGAGCAAGGCGTGGAGCAGGTGGCACTACGGCAGATCGTGGTGGAAAGCGGCCAGAAGAACCGCTCCGCCCTGCACTACCACTTCGGGTCACGCGAGGCCCTGGTGAGCCATCTGCTCAACCGCCGCCTGCACGAGATCAACCGGATTCGGAACGGCTATCTCGACGCGCTGGAGCAACGCGGGACGCCAGTCGACATTCACGGCGTGGTGGATGCCACGATTCGCCCGCTGGTCGACGTGGTGCTCCAGACGGACTGGGGCACCAACTACCTGCAGGTATTGGCACAGACCACGTTCAGCCCTGGTCTGCTAAGCAAGGGCCTCGTGGATCGGACCGCGATGAGCGCGCTGTACCGCGTGCGGGAGCATATCTACCAGTTGTTTCCGAACGTGCCGCGCGACGTGATGAAACTGCGCATGGTCTGGTTCATCGACACCGTGGTCTACGCACTGGCCCATTGGGTGCGCGAGCGCGGGAAACGCTCGCGCTCGGAACCGCCGATGGAGGAACTGATTGATTTCTGCGCGGCGGCGATCCAGGGGCCGACGCCCCCCGGTTCCGCCCGAAAGCGCTAGCCGGCCCGAGAGCACTGGCCGGCCCGCAAGGCCAGCCGGCCTCGTCCTCCCGCTGGCATCACTCCCGCCGACTTCAGCCCGTCGCCCTTTCGCTACCCTGCGCAGCGCGTGCCAGCACCGGCACCAGCGCCGCGCCGGTGTGGCTGGCCCGAATGCGGGACAATGCCTCGGGATCCGCCGCGCCAACGATCGTGCCGCCATTCGCGCCACCTTCCGGCCCGAGGTCGATAATCCAGTCGGCCTCGGCGATCACGTCAAGATCGTGCTCGATCACCACCACGCTGTGCCCGCCATCGGTCAGGCGATGCAGCACCTTGATCAGGCGCGCCACGTCAGCCATATGCAGGCCCACCGTCGGTTCGTCGAGCACATACAGCGTGTGTGGCGCTTTCTGGCCGCGGCGCGTGATGTCGTCACGGACCTTCGACAGTTCGGTGACCAGCTTGATGCGCTGCGCCTCACCGCCCGATAACGTGGGCGACGGCTGGCCCAGCGTCAGGTAGCCCAGCCCGACATCCTTCATCAGTTGCAGCGGATGCGCGATCTGCGTGATGGCCGAGAAAAACTCCACCGCCTCGTCGATCTCCATCGTCAACACTTCGCCGATATTCTTGCCACGCCAGGTCACCGCCAGCGTTTCCGGGTTGAAACGCTGCCCATGGCAGACATCGCATGGCACCTTCACGTCCGGCAGGAAACTCATGCCGATCGTCCGAACGCCCTGGCCCTCGCACGCCGGGCAGCGGCCCTCGCCGGTATTGAACGAGAACCGCGACGCGCTATAGCCGCGCGCCTTGGCTTCGAGCGTTTCCGCGAACATCTTGCGGATGGCGTCCCACACGCCGATATAGGTCGCCGGACAGGAGCGCGGCGTCTTGCCGATCGGGGTCTGATCCACTTCGAGCACACGGTCGATCGACTCCCAGCCACTGATCGACTCGCAGCCATGCCACGCGTGCTCGACGCTGAGCGACTTGGTCGCCGTCGGCTTGCCGGCCTTCTCGGCCACGGCCCGAGCGCGGCGCGTGGCCGGCGAGGACATCACCGAACGCCCGACCGCGTCGAGCAGGTTCGTCATCAGCACATCGCGCGCCAGTGTCGACTTGCCGGATCCGGACACACCGGTAATTGTCACCAACCGCGTCAACGGAATCCGCGCGGTGACATCACGCAGGTTGTGCAGGTTGGCACCGTGGACGGTCAGCCATTGCGGCGGATCCGCGGGCTTGCCCGCGCGCGCGGGTGTGACCGGACGGCGCGCCTGCAGCGGATGGATCATCGGATGGGCCAGAAACTGCCCGGTGGTCGAATCCTTGGCCGCCGCCAGCGCTTCCACGCCGCCCTGCGCCACAAGGCTGCCACCGCGCTTGCCTGCGCCCGGGCCGATGTCGATGATGTGATCGGCGCGACGGATGGTGTCTTCGTCGTGCTCCACCACCACCAGCGTATTGCCCTTGTCGCCGAGCTTGCGCAATGCATCGAGCAGAATCTGGTTGTCGCGCGGATGCAGGCCGATCGTCGGCTCATCGAGCACGTAGCAAACGCCCTGCAGATTGCTGCCGAGCTGCGCGGCCAGGCGGATACGCTGGGCCTCGCCGCCAGACAGGCTCGGCGCGGCGCGGTCCAGGCTCAGGTAACCGAGCCCCACCTCCTCCAGGAACTGCAAGCGGCTGGCGATCTCCGTCACCACGTCGCGCGCGATCTCGGCATCGCGCCCCTTCAGGCGCAAACCGTCCACCCAGCGACGGGTATCGGACACCGTCCATTGCGCCACATCGGTAATCGCATTGGTATCGAACGTTACCGCACGCGCCACGGGATTGAGACGCGTCCCGCTGCAATCGGGACACGCCGCGTCACCCACGCCCTCCGGCTCTTGCTCTTCCGACGGCAGGCTCTGCTCACGGCCACGGTCATCGCCACCGAGCACGGTATCGTCAAACGCGGCACGCTGCTCGCGTGTCAGCGCCAGACCCGTGCCCACGCACGTGTTGCACCAGCCATGCTTGCTGTTGTACGAGAACATGCGGGGATCAAGCTCCGGATAGCTTGTGCCGCAGACCGGACAGGCACGCTTGGTCGAAAACACCTTCGTTTCGCCCACGTGCCCGGTGTTCTTGCCTCCCTGCATCGCGTCGTGCAATCCATCGAGCGGGGCCAGCAGATGCATGACCCCCTTGCCGAGTTCGAGTGTCTGCTCCAGCAGCGCGCGCAGTTCCGCCTCATTGTCCGGCGACACGACGATATCGCCCACCGGTAACTCAATCGTGTGCTCGCGGAAGCGGTCCAGGCGTGGCCACGGATCGACCGGCAGGAACTCGCCATCAACGCGCAGATGCGTGTTGCCACGTGCCTTGGCCCACTTGGCCAGATCGGTATAGACACCCTTGCGGTTAACCACCAGCGGCGCCAGCAAGCCCACGTGCTGGCCGCGATGATCGCGCATCAGCTGGGCGACGATCGATGCCGGACTCTGCGAAGTCACGGGCGCGCCGTCGTGCACGCAATGCTGGATGCCGAGCTTGACGTAGAGCAGCCGCAGGAAGTGCCAGACCTCCGACGTGGTGGCCACGGTACTCTTGCGCCCGCCACGCGACAGACGCTGCTCGATCGCCACTGTGGGCGGAATGCCATAGACCGCATCCACTTCGGGCCGCCCGGCCGGCTGCACGATCGAACGCGCATAGGCGTTGAGGGACTCCAGATAGCGGCGTTGTCCTTCGTGGAACAGGATGTCGAACGCGAGCGTCGACTTGCCCGAACCCGATACCCCGGTAATGACATTGAATTTGCCGTGCGGGATATCGACGTTGAGCGACTTGAGGTTGTGCTCGTGGGCATTCACGATACGCACGACGTTTTCGCCCTCAATGGCGCGGCGTGCCCGCGCGGCCTGCACCGCCGCCTGCAGCGGCAGGCCATGTTCCGCGATCTCGGCGCGCTCCGCCGCCAACGTCCCGCCCTCGCCCAGTGCCGCGTCATAGTGGATCAGCGCGCGGCCGGTATGCGATTCGGCACACGCCCGGACGTCGTCCGGGGTCCCCACGCAGACCACCTCGCCGCCGGCGTCGCCACCTTCCGGACCCAAATCGACGATCCAGTCCGAAGCACGGATCACGTCCAGGTTGTGCTCGATGACGATCAGTGAATGGCCGCCGTCGAGCAGCTTGCCGAAAGCCCGCATCAGCTTGGCGATATCGTCGAAGTGCAGCCCGGTGGTGGGCTCGTCGAACATAAACAGGCGCTTCGGCAACACCACCGCCTTGCGGTTCTTGACCGGCTGGGCCTGCGCCGCCTCCGCCAGAAAGCCGGCCAGCTTGAGGCGCTGCGCCTCGCCGCCAGACAGTGTCGGCACGGGCTGCCCCAGCTTGACGTATTCCAGGCCGACGTCCGCAATCGGCGCCAGCACGCGCAACACGGCAGGATCGCTCTCGAACAGGGCCGTGGCTTCGCTGACCGTCAGTTCCAGCACGTCGGCCACGCTCAGCGCGCGTGGCGCCTGACCGCGCGCGGCGCGCTCGATCTTGACTTCCAGCGCCTCAGCGCGATAGCGCGTGCCATCACAATCGGGGCAACGCAGGTAGACATCCGAGAGGAACTGCATCTCGACATGCTCGAACCCTGAACCACCACAGGTCGGGCAACGGCCATCGCCAGAGTTGAAACTGAAGGTGCCAGCCGTATAGCCGCGTTGCAGTGCCAGCGGCGCCTTGGCAAACAACTTCCGGATCTCGTCGAACGCGCCAACGTAGCTGGCCGGGTTCGAGCGAGCGGTCTTGCCGATCGGCGACTGGTCGACGAAGACCACGTCATCGACCTGGTCCGCGCCAACCAGTTCGCGAAACACGCCCGGCGACTCGGTAGCCTTGCCGAAATGGCGTGCCATGGCCGGATACAGGACGTCCTGCAGCAGCGTCGATTTGCCCGAGCCCGACACACCGGTCACGCAGACCAGGCGATTGAGCGGGATCTCGACCGTGACGTCCTTGAGGTTATGCTCGCGCGCGCCTTCCAACCGCAGGCGCGGCGTGGCGGCGTCGATCGGGCGCAATTGCCAGTCCGACGTGTCCGTCACGCGGCGGCGTCCGCCGAGGTAGTCCCCGGTGAGGGTCCGCTCCTTGCGGATGGCCTCCGGCGTTCCATCGAAGATGATCGTGCCGCCACGTTCGCCCGGCCCCGGCCCCATGTCGATCAGGCGATCCGCGGCCAGCATCACGGACGGGTCATGCTCCACCACCACCAGCGTATTGCCGGCGTCGCGCAGGCGATGCATGGCCTCCACGATGCGGTTCAGATCACGCGGATGCAAGCCGATGCTGGGCTCGTCGAGCACGAACAGCGTATTGACGAGCGACGTGCCAAGCGCCGTGGTCAGGTTGATCCGCTGCACTTCCCCGCCCGAAAGCGTGCGGCTCTGGCGGTCCAGCGTCAGATAACCCAGACCCACATCGCACAGGTATTTGAGCCGTGTGCGGACCTCCGCCAGCAGCAACTTGAGCGCATCGTCGAGCAGCGCCGACGGCAGCGTCAGGTCGTCGAAGAAACGGCGGATGCGCGCGATCGGCATCAGCATCAGGTCGTGCACGGTCAGGCCGGGCAGCGCTTCCAGTTGGGAGCGGCTCCAGTCCACGCCGCGCGGGAGGAACCGGTCCGCCGGCGGCAGCACGGCGTTGGCGTTCCCGGCGCTCCCCAGGCGCCACTGCAGCGCCTCGGTTTTCAGGCGGGCACCGCCGCAGGTCTCGCAAGGCGTGTAGCTGCGGTACTTCGACAGCAACACGCGGATATGCATCTTGTAGGCCTTCGACTCGAGGTAGCTGAAGAACCGCATCACGCCGTACCACTGCTTGTTCCACTGCCCGTTCCAGTCGGGGGACCCGTGGATCACCCAGTGCTGTTCGGCCTCGCTGAGCTGGTTCCACGGCAGATCGCGCGGGATGCCGGCCTTGGCCGCGTAGCGCATCAGATCGTCCTGACACTCCTTCCACGCGGGGGTCTGCATCGGCTTGATCGCCCCATCGCGCAGCGACTTGCGGACGTCAGGAATCACCAGCCCCAGATCGACACCGATCACGCGCCCGAATCCACGGCAGGCATCGCACGCGCCATAGGCGGAATTGAACGAGAACAGCGCCGGCTGCGGGTCCGCATAGCGGATATCGCTTTCCGGACAATGCAGCCCGGTCGAGAACTTCCAGACCGGCCCTTCACCCTCGTCCGTCACCACATGCACGCTGACACGGCCGCTGCCACGCTTGAGCGAGGCCTCGATGGCTTCGAGCGCCCGCGCCTTCTCCACGTTGCCAATACGGAAACGGTCCGCCACCACGTCGAGCACCTTGCGGTTTCCGGTCGCCGATTCGACCACGCGCTGGCCGTGCACCCGGGTGTATCCGCTGACCGAGAGCCATTGGGCGACTTCTTCCTCGGTGGCCGATTCCGGCAGCTCGACCGGGAACGTCAGCACCAGCCGGGCATCGGCAAACGGCTGCCCCGCGCTCGTCCGGACCACCAGTTCCGCATAAATCGTCTCTGGCGAGTCATGCCGGACCGGCAACGCGGTCTGCCGGTCGAACAGTTCCGCCGCGCGCGCGAACAGCAGTTTCAGGTGATCGTTGAGCTCGGTCATCGTGCCGACCGTGGACCGCGAGCTACGCACCGGGTTCGTCTGGTCGATCGCGATAGCTGGCGGGACACCATCCACCTTGTCGACCTGCGGCCGATCCATGCGATCCAGGAACTGGCGCGCATAGGCACTGAACGTCTCGACGTAGCGACGCTGGCCCTCGGCGTAGAGCGTGTCGAACACCAGGCTCGACTTTCCCGAACCGGACGGCCCGGTCACCACGGTCATCTGACCCGTGTGCAAGTCGAGATCAACGTCCTTGAGGTTGTGCTGACGGGCGCCGCGAATGCGAATGGTGCCGGAATCTGACAATTTGTCCTCTCTAATCAGATAGTTGGAGGCAGAAATTGAAGGGATATCTCACCTTCGCTGTGCCTCACTGACCGCGTGGTCGGCATAACTATACTGTATAAACGTACAGTTATCCTGACAGGATACGGACAAGATTGTCGAAAACCTCACCGGCCGCAGGCAGACCTCCAGCCCTGCCTCAACCTCGCTTCGGCAGCTTCCAGCCCGGCCGGATGAAGTGGCAGGTATAGCCGTTCGGATACCGCTCCAGGTAGTCCTGGTGTTCCGGCTCGGCATCCCAGAACGGCCCGGCCGGTGCGATTTCGGTCACGACCTTCCCAGGCCAGAGTCCGGACGCATTCACGTCGGCCACGGTGTCTTCCGCCGTCTGCTTTTGTTCGTCGTTCAGGTAAAAGATCGCCGAGCGATAGCTCGTCCCCACATCGTTGCCCTGGCGATTCTTGGTGGTGGGGTCGTGGATCTGGAAGAAGAACTCCAGGATCTGGCGATAGCTGATCTGGCTCGGATCGAAGGCGATCTCGATGCCCTCGGCGTGTGTGCCGTGGTTGCGATAAGTGGCATTCGGCACGTCGCCGCCGGTGTAGCCCACCCGGGTCGACAGCACGCCGGGGTATCGCCGCAGCAGGTCCTGCATCCCCCAGAAGCAGCCGCCGGCAAGGATTGCGGTTTCGATTTGCGTCGTCATACTCTGGTCCTTTGCATCGCGTGGCGTAGAGGCCAGTAATATACGCACACCGCGTCGAATCCGCTCATGGTCACAAAGTCCCCACAGCGCGCGCAGGCTATCGTCACGAGCCTGCGGCGTGACATCGCATCCTGTACCCGATGCGCCGCCGATCTGCCTGCCGGCCCGCGGCCCGTCGTACAGTTCAGCGCCACGTCTCGCATCCTGATCATCGGCCAGGCGCCGGGATCACGGGTACACGCCAGCGGCATTCCGTTTGATGACCCCAGCGGCGACCGCCTGCGTGAATGGACGGGTCTGAGCCACGACGTGTTCTACGATGCATCCCGCGTGGCGATCATGCCGATGGGCTTCTGCTACCCCGGCAAAGGCCCGAGCGGCGACCTGCCACCACGCCGCGAGTGCGCGCCGCTTTGGCACGACGCCATCCTGCGGCTCCTGCCGGAAGACCGTCTGACCCTGCTCGTTGGCAGCTACGCCCAAGCCTATTACCTGCAAGGCAAAGTCGGCGCCACGATGACGGAGATCGTGCGCGATTTCCGCCGCTTCGGCCCCAATCTGTTTCCGCTGCCTCACCCTTCGTGGCGCGTTGTCGGCTGGATGCGCAAGCAGCCCTGGTTCGAAGCCGAATTGCTACCAGCGCTGCAAGCGGCCGTGCGCGCCAGGCTATGAATTTGCGGAATTCGACCTAACCGAGCGGAAGCGCCGTGCTGTACAGCACCTGCTTCAGCGCGAAACTCGAACGAATGCTCGCCACGCCGGGGATGCGAGTGATCTGGTCGATGATCAACCGCTCGAGCGCTTCCACGTCGGGCACTACTACACGCAGCAGATAGTCGGCATCTCCTGACATCAGGTAGCACTCCATCACCTGAGGCAACGCGGCGATTCGCCGCTCGAACGTATCGAGTGTTTCCCGCCGCTGCTTGTCGAGCGACACGGAGATGAACACCACGACTTTCAGGCCCAGCCGACGCGCGTCGAGCAGCGTGACGCGCCGCGAGATCACGCCGATTTTCTCCAGACGCTTCACTCGCGCCAGGCATGGCGAGGGCGAGAGACTGACCCGGCTGGCCAGCTCCACATTGGTCAGGCTGCCATCACGCTGCAGTTCGCCGAGAATCCGGATGTCGGTGGCATCAAGTTCAATGTCCAGCATGTCATGCTTCTAAAGTTTTACCTCTCAGCATTCTATGCCGTATTGAACGATTGCAGCAGTGCGATCCGGTTACTGATGCCGGGCGATGAATCGTAGACTTTTCGCAAACGATCTCTCTCGCTTCGCATGTCCGCTACCGTCCCATCCACCGCTTCGTCCCGCGCTCCGGCGACCACCGGATTCCGGTCTTTTCTGCCATTGATTGGTGCAGTCGTGATTTGGGGCGGTAACTGGCCAGTCATGAAGATGGGACTGGCCCACATCGGCCCGCTCTGGTTCGCCGCCTGCCGGTTCGGCTCAGCCGCGTTGATCAGCTTCCTTGTACTCGGCGCCCTGCGCAGGCTCCGCCTGCCCTCGCGGCAGGAATGGCCGCTGGTGATCGGCGTCGGCCTGCTGCAGATGGGGGCATTCACGGCCTTGGCGTTGTGGGCGCTGCAGTACGTGCCGCCGGGTCGCGCATCGGTGATTGCGTATGCGACCGCCATCTGGGTGATCCCGCTTTCCTCGCTGGTGCTCGGCGAGCGGCCATCGCGCCTGCAATGGCTGGCGACCGCATTCAGTTACGCCGGCATCGCCGTGATCGTCGCGCCGGCGCTCGGCGGCTGGGAACTGCACACGGTGATGGGCCTGACGATGCTGCTCGGGGCATCACTGGCGTGGTCGGTCAGCATCATTCAGTTGCGCGCAAATCGTGCAATCCGGCTCGGCGCGGAGATGATTCCATGGGAATGTGCCGTGGCAACCGTGCCGCTGATTGCCCTCGCCTGGCTGCGAGATGGCGTGCCCGACCTGGGCGCGATGGTCGACATCTGGCCGGTGATCGCCTATACGGGACCGCTCGCCACCGCGCTGACCTTTATCGTCGTGCTGAACGTGACGCAGTCATTGCCGCCGGCCGCCACCTCGATTGCCATGCTTGGTGTTCCGGTGATCGGGCTGGTGCTGTCGACCGTGGCATGGCACGAACAGATCTCGCTCGATCTGTCGATCGGCCTCGCACTGATCGGGATGGGCGTGGTGACCACCGCGCTCGCGCCCCGGCTCGGCAGGCTGGCTGCCCGCTAGGTTCCAGCCAGGATCAGGGTTCGACCGACGGCTCGCGCTTCAGCGTGCGCAGCACGAAAGTCGAGTGGCTGTGTCGCAGGCCGGGAAGCTTGTAGAGCTTGTGGCGCAGGAATTCCTCATAGCCTTCCGTACCTGCCACCGCCACCTTGATCAGGTAGTCGTACTCGCCCGTCAGCAGATGAGCCTCCAGCACTTCAGGCAACTGCGCCAGCGCCTCGCCGAAGCGATTGAACATCTCGTCGTCGTGGCGATCGAGCGTGACTTCGATCAGCACCGTATCAGGCAAGCCCAGCGCCTTCTGGTTCAGCAGCGCGGCATAGCCACTGATTACGCCAGCGTCCTCCAGGGCCTTGACCCGGTTCCAGCAAGGCGTGGCGGACAGGCCGACACGCTCGGCCAGCTTCGCATTGGAGATACGGCCGTCGCGGCGCAACTCGCGCAGGATGCGACGATCGATCTCATCGAGTTTGAGCGGGTTGTTCACGGAAAATCGTCCAGTGAAGATGAAATAACCTCAAATCTACACCAACGAAGATATTCATTCTGAAAATTGGCGGTCCACACAGAAAAATCAGAAGCCAATTTTGCGGGTGCGCTGGTAAATTTACCGAACTGCTTACGCATCACTTACGCCTTGCTTCCGGACCCTGCCATGCCCCTGCCCACCCTCCAGCTCGCCCTCCGCCTCGACCGCGCCGACGTCTTCGGTAGCCTGGAATGGGTGCTTGCCAGCGCCCGTCGCACGGGGCTCGCACTGCGCCAACTTCAGGTCGACAGCGAACGCGGCCACATGGTCAACCTCTGCTGCGAAGCGCCGGCGGCTGACCTGTTGCATCTGTTCGTGCGCCGAGTCGGCTACGGCGTTGAAGTCGAGGTTGTCGACGCCGAGTTCTCTGATGACGTCGACATGCTTCTGGTGGGTGGCGTTGAGGTCGAAGCCGAGGCCGCCCACGCCTGAGCCTGAGCCGCTAGGCCGGCGTCCCCAGCAGTTCAATCCCGTCGAGTTCGGCCGCGCAGATATCGCGCACGATCGACACGAAATCGTCCACATAGGGCCGGTCGGCGATGGCGGCCGGCACCGTCGCGTATAGCTCGCTCCACAGCCCCTTCGTGCCGATGCGTTTGGCCAGCACGTAGTCGTGATCGACGTAGTTCTTCACGCCCCAGTTCGGTAGCGCGGCGACGCCACGCCGGCTGGCCACGAGTTGCAGCACCGCCACCGTAAGCTCCGCGGTGCGCCGCTGCAGACGAATACCGGCCGGCTCCAGCACCTCGCGGATCAGATCGATCCGCTGCTCCGGCACGGGATAGGTAATCAGCGTTTCTCCCGCCAGGTCCTGTGCCTCGATGCGCCGCTTGCTGCGCAGCCGATGCTCGTTGGCCATCACCGCCAGAATCTCGAAGCGGAACAACGGCGCCACGGTCAGCCCCCGCTTTACCGGCGGCTTCGATCCGATCACCATATCCGCCTTGCCGTTGTTCAACAGTGCCAGCGGGTCTGCGTGGAATCCGGCAACCAGATCCACCTCCACCTCGGGCCAGCGGCGACGGAACTCGTCCATCACAGGCATCAGCCAGTCGAAACAGGTGTGGCATTCGAGTACCACGCGCAACTCCCCGCGCGTATCGCCCTTGAGGCGCAGCAGATCGCGCTCGGCCGCGCTGATCGCCGCCAACGCCTCGCGTGCCAGGGCCAGCAGGCGTTCCCCGGCCGGCGTGAAACGCAATCCCTGGCGCGTGCGATCGAACAGCGGCATACCGTAATGCGCCTCGATGGCCTTGATCTGATGGGAGAGCGCCGACTGGCTCACGTGCACGCGTTCAGCGGCCGTTGCCAGCTTGCCCGATTCGGCGATGGCCACGAGCGAGCGGAAATGGCGGACTTCAATCATCGCCCAGTCTCGTTTTTGATATGAATTTCATTCATTCTTTGTTTAGAACTTATCGCTTGATTCATTTTACCCGCAATCCGAAACTGTGCGCCACATCAGACATCGGATTGGGAGTAACGGATGGCACGCACACATATCCTCGGATTTCCGCGCATTGGCGCGCGTCGTGAGCTGAAATTCGCGCAGGAAGCGTTCTGGCGCGGCGAAACGCCCGAAGCCGCCTTGCGCGAAACCGGTGCCACGCTGCGACGTCGCCACTGGCAACTGCAGGCAGATGCCGGCCTGGCGACCGTGGCTGCCGGCGACTTCGCCTGGTATGACCAGATGCTCGGACTGACCGCACTGCTGGGCGCACTGCCGAAGCGTTTCGGCTTCGACGCCGCATCGCTGACGCTGGCCCAGTACTACGAACTGGCACGCGGCAATGCTGCCCAGCCGGCCATGGAAATGACCAAGTGGTTCGATACGAACTACCACTACCTCGTCCCCGAACTCGATGCGGACAGCACGTTCGGTGGCGGCCCCACATGGTTCCTCGATGAAGTCGATGAAGCCCTGGCACTGGGCCTGGCTACGCGCCCCGTCCTGATCGGCCCGGTCACTTACCTGTACCTGTCGAAGTCGCACGTCCCCGGGTTCGATCGCCTCACCTTGCTGCCCAAGGTCGTGCAGGCCTACCGCCGCATCCTGGCGCAACTGCGCGAGCGCGGTATCGAATGGGTGCAGATCGACGAGCCGGTACTGTGCCTCGATATCGACGCCGAGTGGCTCGACGCCATTGATCGCGCTTATGTCGATCTGGCCGATCTGGCCGAGGCGGGTCCGAAGGTCCTGCTGGCTACCTACTTCGACACCGCCGCTCCCCATGCGGCACGGGCCGCCGCGCTGCCGGTGCATGGCTTCCATGTCGATCTGGTGCGCGCGCCCGAGCAACTGGAAACCTGGCTGCAGGTGCTGCCCGCCAACGCGGTGCTGTCGGCAGGTGTGATCGACGGCCGCAACATCTGGCGCGCGGACCTGCGTGCCGTGCTGGCGACGCTCGCCCCGCTTCACGCACAACTCGGCGACCGTCTCTGGATCGCCCCGTCCTGCTCGCTGCTGCACGTGCCCGTATCGCTCGATGCCGAACAACGCCTCGATCCCGAACTGAAATCGTGGCTGGCCTTCGCTACAGAAAAGCTCGAGGAACTGCGCACGCTGGCCGTGGCGCTGAATCAGGGCAAAGCCGCAGCGGCGACGCAGCTCGCGGCATCAGACGCAGCACGCGAATCGCGCCGCACGTCGCGCCGCGTGGTCAACCAGCGGGTACAAGGTCGCCTGGCCGCTGTCACCGCCGACATGGCCGATCGCGCCAGCGCCTTCGATATCCGCATCGAACGCCAGCGCGAGGCGCTGCAACTGCCCGCGCTGCCCACCACCACGATCGGTTCGTTCCCGCAGACCACGGCGATCCGGCAAACCCGCGCGGCATACAAGCGTGGCGAGATCGGCGCGCTGGACTACCTGCAGCGCATCCGTGGCGAGATCGAACTGGCGGTGCGCAAGCAGGAAGCACTTGGCATCGACGTGCTGGTGCATGGCGAGGCCGAGCGTAACGACATGGTCGAGTACTTCGGTGAACAACTCTGCGGCTACGCATTCACCGAGAACGGCTGGGTGCAAAGCTATGGCTCGCGCTGCGTCAAGCCGCCGGTGATCTATGGCGATGTGTATCGCCCCGAGCCGATGACCGTGGACACGGCCCGTTACGCACAGTCGCTGACCGACAAGCCGATGAAGGGCATGTTGACCGGCCCGGTGACAATGCTGCAATGGTCATTCGTGCGCGACGACCAGCCGCGTGCCACCACGGCGCGTCAACTGGCCCTGGCGATCCGCGACGAGGTACGCGATCTGGAAGCGGCCGGCATCCGCATCATCCAGATCGACGAACCGGCACTGCGCGAAGGCCTGCCCCTGCGCCGCGACGACTGGACCGCGTACCTCGAGTGGGCCGTCAATGCCTTCCGGCTGTCGGCCGCCGGCGTATCGGACCAGACCCAGATCCACACCCATATGTGCTACGCGGAGTTCAACGACATCCTGCCGGCCATCGCAGCCATGGATGCCGACGTGATCACGATCGAGACCTCGCGCTCGGCGATGGAATTGCTGGAAGGCTTCGGGGAGTTCGACTACCCGAATGAAATCGGACCGGGCGTCTACGACATCCACTCGCCGCGCGTGCCGACGGTGGAAGCCATCACCCGGCTGCTCGAGCGGGCGTGCGAAGTGATTCCGCCAGAGCGGCTGTGGGTGAACCCGGACTGCGGTCTCAAGACGCGCGGCTGGCCGGAAACGGAAGCGGCGCTGGCGAACATGATCACGGCAACGCGCCAGTTGCGCGGCAAGCTGGCAAGCCAGCCACCCGTGACTTGGAAGCGTGTGACCCAGCCTGCCCCCGGAAGTGCGCGCAGCGCGGCAACGGCGCACGCTCACGGTACTGCATGCGACCCTAACTGCGCGGGACAACTTTCGATATAAGGCAAGAAGGTCCGTTGCGTCGCTGTGTCGCATGGCGCACGGATTCTCCCCTCCGTATCCTTGCGGTCGAGCCAAAATAAGAGCATATCTGGCCCACGTTGAATCCTCGGCGTGGGCCTATCGACCGCAAGCAATGCAACGACGAAAAAAATGGCGCCGCGCAGCGGCGCTTCCTGCCGCCGCACTGTCTGGTGTGGCCTTCGCCCAAACCGTTCCGGCAAGCGTTCCTGCCGAGATTCCAACCCTTCCTCCTGTCACCGCCACGGCTGCCGCGGCGGGTTCGTTGACCGCCCCGGGCATCGCGCAGCAGCGCCAGTCATTGTTCCAGTCGGCTGGATCCGTGGGCTTTGTTGATGCGGACTCCTATAGCAACACGTACGCCAGCGACCTGCGCGATGTGCTCAAGGATGCACCGGGTGTTTACGTACAGGAACGTTACGGCCAGGAGTTGCGGCTGTCGATCCGTGGCTCGGGAATTGCGCGCGGCTACCACACGCGTGGCCTGGAAATCCTGCAGGACGGCGTGCCGACCAACTTTGCCGACGGCAGCGGCGATTTCTACCAGATCGATCCGCTCGGTCTTTCGGCCGCCGAAGTCTACAAGGGCGGCAACGGGCTGGCGTATGGCAGCACCACCCTGGGCGGCGCCATCAACTTCACTACGCCCACCGCGCTGACCGCCGACGCGCCAAACATGGTCCGCCTGGATGGAGGCAGTTTCGGCACCGTGCGCGGCAGTGGCCAGGTGTCACGGCAGATCGGCAACTGGGACTTCCTGGTCAACGCCACGGTCAGCCATTCCGACGGCTATCGCAATCATGAACGCGGCCAGTACGAGCAGCTCAACGCCAATGTCGGCTACCGGTTCAGCCCGGCGGTGGAGACGCGCTTCTACTTTGGCGCCTATATCGTCGATCAGTTGCTGCCCGGCACGCTCTCTCTGAACGATGCGCTGAACAATCCGCGCATGGCATCGCCGAGCGCGCTGGCGGGCGACCAGGCACGCAACACGCGCACCGAGCGCCTGGCCAATGTCACCACCATCAAGCTCGACAGCGGCCAGATCGACTTCACTACCTGGGCGATCCACAAGAGCCTGTATCACCCGATCTTCCAGGTGATCGACCAGGACTACTGGACCTATGGCTTCGCGCCCCGCTACACGGGCGAATTCGCGCTTGGCGGCATGCGTAACCAGTTGATCGCCGGGATGCGATTCTTTGGCGGCAACAACGACGCGCGCCAGTACGTCAACGTCAATGGCAATCGTGGCGCGCAGACGCTGAATTCGGCGCAGGATGCCTACAACTACGAGCTCTATCTCGAAGACCGCCTCTATGTGCTGCCCACCGTGGCGCTGATGGCTGGCGCCAAGGCGTACCGCAACCGCCGCGAGTACAAGGACTATGGTGGCCTGCCTACCAATCCAACGCCGAAGTCGGACGCCACGAGCTACAGCGGCGTGAATCCGAAGTTTGGCGTGCTGTGGGAACCAAAGAAGAACGTCCAGGCGTTCATCGACATCACCCGTAGCGCCGATGTCCCCGATTTCACGGACCTGAACCAGACGATCGGCATGACACAGCAGTTCGTGCCACTGGCCGCCCAGCACGGCTGGACGCTGGAACTCGGCACGCGCGGCCAGCAGGACCGTTTCGGCTGGGATCTGACGCTGTACCGCTCTCTGGTGCGCGACCAGCTGCTGCAGTACACGGTCAGCCCCGACATCCCCGCGTCAACGTTCAACGCGAACAAGACGACCCTGCAAGGCGTGGAGCTTGGCGCGAATGTAGACGTGCTACGCAACGTGTTCGGCAGCGGCGACAAGGTCAATGTGTCCCAACTCTGGAACTACAGTGACTTCCGCTTCGACAACGATCCGGTCTATGGCAACAACCGGATCGCCGGGGTGCCGCAGCACGTGCTGCGCACGACGCTGGCCTATAGCCGAAACTCGCGCCTGCGCGTGGCGGGCACAATCGACTGGGTGCCGACCGGTGCATGGGTGGACTACGCCAACACGCTCAAGGTGCCAAGCTACGTGCTGTTCGGTATCGAGGCGAGCTACGAGTTCGAGCGTGGCGTGACGCTGTTCCTCGATGCCCGCAACCTGACGGACAAACGCTATATCAGCGATTTCAGCACCGTCACGGATGCGCGGACGGCCAATACGTCGGTGTTCTATCCGGGCAGCGGCCGCGCGTTCTACGCGGGGATCAAGTACAAGTTCTAAGGGTAGGCATTGCGCCCACTGCGCTCGGATGAGGGCCTCACCACGCCCTTGCCGGACGTGGCGCGGGAAATCAGTTCACGCGCTGGACGGCGGGCGGCATCCACTTGCCATCGAGCACCACCTGGTCCGGCCAGTAGGCTCGCAGCATCAGATTGAAGGCGTCGGGCGGCGCCGGCAGCCAGTTGGATACCTTGCGCTCGTCGGGCCGTTCGTACTGGATATAGATGTCCAGAGAGCCATCGCGGTTGTAGCGCAGGCGATCACGGCTGCCGATCGCGTAGCGCTGCATCGAGTTGCTAACGAATGCCTGCTTTTCGTTGTACATCGTCAGCGACCAGAAGGCTTTCACCGGCGGCAACTGTGACTTGTCGAAGTGCAGGACGTAGCGGCTGCCACCATCGAACGGGCGGCCCATCGCATCGGCGCGCGCGGTCGGGTAGATCGCATCCTCGGGCAGATTCGCGCCCAGACCGAACATCGCCACCACGGCGCGGCGGCCATAGTCCGTGCCATATACCCCGATATCGCGCTGGACACGCCAGCCCATATTGCCGGCAGCGCTCTTGCGCCCATTGGCCTTGATCATCGTCAGCGCGGCGGATGCACCCTCCTGCACGGCGCGCGCCGTCGACGGCTCCAGCACAGTTGTCTTGAACGGCTGACCGGCCTTGATGCCCATGCGCTGCATCTTCTCGACCATCGCGGTGTCATCGGCTGCGGGCGGGTTGGCGGGCAGCAGCGCGGCCAGACGGGTAAAGAATGCCTGGGCGTCCATCGCCGCCACCTGCTCGGCCGGCGGCGTCTCCGTATCGATCATCGCTGCGCGCGGCACGGGCTGCACTGCGGTACGGCTGCCCTTGCGCCAAGCCGACAGCGGCACCAGGCGGAACTGATCCTGCAGCCGGTGCACGTTCGCATAGTCCTGCTTGCCATTGGTCTGAATCCGACCAATCAGCCAGGCCATATCGGTCGGCGACCGGATCTCCTTCACACCCTTGGGCAACTGCCCCTGCCAGTTCGGGCCGACGATTGCGAAAACCCCGCGCTTCGTACCAGTCGTGCGCTTGCCCGGCGACGCGAAGACATTGGTCCAGGCATCGAGCATCGGCATCAGGTAATAGCGACCGCTGGTATCGGGCACGGACAGCACCATCGGCTCCTTCGACAGGTCCAGCCACGCCGACGAATACAAGGTGTCGGCATTCGGGCTGACAACGTCGGTAAAGGCCGCGTCCGGGAAGGCGCGCTTGTGACCGAATGTATTGACCGGCACCTTGGCCGTCGCCACCTCACGCGTAACGTCCATCAGGACGAGCGGATAGGCGTAGGTGAACACCTCGGCCGAGAGGGTTTTCATCGCTTGGTCGGATGGCGGCTGTTCGACGGCCGAATCGGCTACCGAACGCTCCGACGTGGACGAGCAAGCGGAAAGGAAAACGGCAAGCGCAACTGCGCCCGCCAATCTGCGGATGGATGAATTCATGACCCCGTTTCCCATGGGAATGGCGGCCTTCCGGGCATCAGCAGGGGCGCGAGTTGCTCCGGAGGCGCATCTGATAGGGACGAATAATGTGCTTCCGGGTTGGCGGCTGTCAATGGCCCCGGCGAGTGGTTGCGCGGGGAAACGTACATTGGGGTTGGATGACTGTGCTATCCATCGCCGCCTGCGCTCTCGCAGTTGCTGGCACCTGGATGCCCAGCAACCGAAAATGTTTCGCCGTCTCTGCCTTGCGCCGTGGATTGCCGCAGCGGCCACCGCATACGAGTGGGTCATCGTCTTCAGTCGCGTCGACTGAGCACAATCGAGCCGGACGCACCCTCGCGCAGCAACCCAGAATGAAAAAGGGCTTCCATTTCTGGAAGCCCTTTTAATAGGTGGCGCGGCTGGCAGGATTCGAACCCACGACCCCTTGGTTCGTAGGCATATCACACACCATCAATATTTAGCAAAATCAACTACTTGCAGCGCCAGCCAGCACCTCTCCCGGCAGCACCCGGGCACACTAGTGGCACGGCCACGGTGGATTGGTCACTCCAGACTCGCATTCGAGAACTATTCTCAACTAAGAAAGGCTGCTACTTCTCTATCAACGAATTCAGACGCATTGCAGAAACAAAAGAGAGCATGTTCGTAATCATGATGTCGATTGCTAGCATTGCGCCCATTGCCTGATCTAGGCCCTGACTTCGTGAAAACGAGGTAAGTAGACTCTGCATCGCCGAGCTCCAGGACATCACCCACTTCTCAGCATCCTGCTCCCCCACCAGCATCTTTCCGATCCCTTTACCAAGGGTCTGAATAGCGTTCTTCGGGAGCCCTTCATACATAGCAGCGGCATTGCAGTCAGAAGGCCACGAACAATGCATGATGTAAGTAGAATCTTCCTCTTCACCAGTACCTTGCATCCCATGAGCCAAAATCACGAGAAGATCAACCTCGACATTATTCAACATCGAGAATAACGACTCATCTCGATATTTTTCCCAATGAGCCACCTTTTCCGCGACTTCAGCTACGTAGGTCATCCGTCCAACAAATGACCTAATATGAATGTCCGTCAGCTCTAATGGCGGAGCACGTAGATACTCAACAAGAGTATTTGGAATATCAATATCGTTTGACATATCAGCTCAGTATAGGATCGGTATTTCCATATTAGCCACACGCTCCCATTCAGGTAGCTCCAATGGCAAGGCTGTTGCGCAGTAAAGCTTCACCTTTTTGATAGCCTTCCGCAAGCTATTCTGCTTCCCAATGATCGCGTTTCTATGCCCAGCATCGGCCCCGTTGGTCCCGCCGTTTAGATACTGTGGCAGACGCTTGTATTGAAGGTCGTGATACGCGCTGGATGCTTCTTTCCTAGCTTGTGTGCATCTGGGGTCTTCATCACACGTCAATGCCTCCGTTGCACGAGTCGCTAACTCGCGCAGAGATTTGTCAAATTGCTGCAATAGCGTATTGGGATTCTGTCGGATGCCCGCCCCTTCCTGTAACTCATCCGCTGGGGACGTCGGTGCATTTGATGGCGCTTGGCTTTTCGACGGCCAGGCCGGGACAAGTATGCGCTGCCAACCAGCTTGAGCGATCGCCGAGGGAATCCACGAAGCCAACCACTCTTTCAGCCAAGTCCAAAGACTCGCCCAGGTGCCTTGAACTTGCTCGGTATCCGGCAGGGTCGGACTATTGGTTGCGCGAGGCCCAAACGGATTTGATGTATCGACACTTTGCGGCGCGGTAGTAGGCCGAAGAATCGCCGTCAGTCGGTGAGCTGCATCATACTCGTAGCCTTCGTAATAGCTGCCTGGCCCGCGTACAGCGGTGAGGAATCCATTTGCGTCGTATTCATAATTGGTCACACGTCCATCAGCCTCGTAGGCAGTCCACGACCCGCGTGCGTTGTACTGATAGCGGACACGTTCCCCGTCCGAATTGATGGCTTCAAGCAGCCTACCCGCAGCGTCGTACTGCAACGCACGGCCAACGTTGCCGTCACTATCTGTCAGCGTCAGCAAATTTCCTTGAGCGTCATAGGTAAAGTACCACTGCCCGGTGACTGCATCGCCAACCATCTCCACAGTTGCGCTCACAAGGCCATTGGCGTCGTACGTCCACCCGGTGCTCGTCACCGCTCCGGAAGGAGTCGCACCTAATCCTTGACTACCGTTCGCGTCATTGGTCGGGAACCAGGCATAGCCGCTTGGCTGTCCTTTGGGATCATAAGTAAAGTAGTCGACCCGTCCGGGCGACGCAATCTTAGTTGGTAAGCGCCACGTAGGATGCCACTCCGTTGTTGTGGTCTGCGCATTCGCCGTACCGTACGCTTCAATCCGTTGCGTTTCCCTGCCCTGGGCGTCATAGATGTAGCGCGTTTCCTGATTGCTGAAATCGACGCGGCGAGATACGTTGCCGCTCGCATCGTAGGCTGTAGTTTTCGCAACGTTGCCGCACTCCGGGCAAGGGGCCGAAACGCCGGTGGGACGCAAGACATTACCGGCCAATTCGAGCGAGTAGGTCCGGCTGCTCCCATCGGCTGCCGTGATCACACTCTGACTCTTGCTCAGGTACTGCACCTGCACCTTGTCCACGCCACCCGCATGTTCGGAACTGGTAGCACGACCCTGCGCATCATAGGTCCACGTCGCAAATCGCACGCCTGCTTCATCCGTGATCCCGGTGAGAGCCCCGCTAGACTGAGCGTCTTCATAGTGATAGCTGCGAACCTTGCCATCCGGCCACGTGACAGTAGCAAGCCGCCCGTCGGCATCATATCCATAGCGGGTGATATTGGAGTCAGGAAGCGTGATCGTCGCGATCTTCCCGGTGCTGTCGTAGGTAAAGCTGAGTGATTGACCAAACTGATTCTGTACCTTCACCAGCATGCCAATGCGCGGTGCGATGCTTGTCGACGTAGAACTATCGCTGTACGAGAGGGTAGTTTTCCAACCATTCTGCTCTCGAACTTCTTTCAATACACCGCTAGCATCATAAATTTCGGTGCGATCGGTACTGGCATCGAAATAGTTCCAGGAAACAACGACGCCACGGGTGTCTTTGATAGACACCAACGTGTCCCGTACATCTTTGTTCACCCACTGGTTGTACGCCGACGAAAATACGCGAACGGTACCATCGCCACGCAAGGCAACAGCGGTTGCCGATTCAACGTTGAGTCGACGCTGCCACTGGTGCATCCACCGTAACCCAAATCCATTGACACCATAGGTCAAGTATCTTGATCGATAGACTCGCTGCAAGGCAAGCGGATGGGCGCCAGCCCCTAGGAAATCGATCTCTGATTGAATCTTTGTGCCTGTCCCAGACAGTATCGGATTGCCAACTGGACACGATTGCTCAATCAACTGGTCCTGTGGTACACCCGAAGACCAATAGGTTGCTCCCCCACATCGTAGTACATATGGCTTGCCAAGATCCGGGAGCGAACCATCGGCACAGACTATCTGCGTTTGGTATGGAAAAGCCATATCAAAGTAACCGCCGACAACGCTCCAGCAACCCGGATCTGAGGACTTCCAGATCTGATTTGCTTGACTTGGGCCGGCGAGATATTCCCTACATGCCTCGTCTTTAGTCGCTCTGTACGGATACTGGTAAGTCACTCGATAGGTGACCTCGGAGGTCACTGCATGGGATGGCGATTCCCAAAAAATGCTGCAGATCATGAGAGAACACAGCGCGGAGAGAATAATGAAAATACTTCGCGCGAGCCGTTTAGATCGGGCCCCTTTGAGCATGATTTCTCCTGTGCATTATTGTGCACAGAGAGCAACATTATGTCGCTATCGCCACAAGTACACTGCGGAATAGGATTACGATTGGGCTGATAAAGCTCTTTCGTCGGATTACCCCCTTGCTCCGGCTTTGCCGCACGGCGTAGCATTGTGACGTCACAGGTACAAACCATCCCACCTAAAGCGCAGACCTACTTTTCTACCGGCACCAGCACCTGAAGATTGAGCTTCCGCATCGAGAGTCAGCCGCCACCATATATCGCGCATCGTTCGCACATCTAGGCAAATTGGGCTGATCGGACACAGACATAGCTCCAACTGGAACCTAGAAGCCGGCTATTCAACTTCGAGCGCGCAACATCGACCGCTACTCGCCTGTGACTCCTCCCCCTAACCGGCGGCGGAGCGCGCTCATTTACATTGCCTGACCGTGACTCTGTCGCCTCCACGCGATTGGAGTCATTATGTCTGCGCATTCGAACACGGAAATCCAGGGCGCGGTGGATCGACCGCTGCATCCGCAGGATGCGGCGGCGAACGCCGCGCAATCATCCCGTGTAGTAATACGGGATAAAAGACACCCTATCACCCCCTCCGACGCCCCTACGACCCCGGCATTCCCAGACCGCGCCACGGAGCAAATGGAGCTGGTGACCTACCCGAGCGGGCGCCTCGATTACCGGCTGCACCCACTCCCGGACGAAACCGCTCCTCCCAACGCCGCACATGTGGACTGGCTGGGATTCACGCTCGTACCACCTCCCGGCAAAGCCCTCGAATGGGTTTTTCAAGAGGTGGAGCGGCTGGCCACCCTCGCCGTGACAGAGATTCGCTTGGCTGGCTGGAATGGCTACACACAAAGCGCACGTCTTGGGGATTTCGGCATCGTGGCTTGGGGTGGTCGGCATCAGCGCAACACCGTCCACGTCGAAATCAACGGCACGGGCTGCGCCCGCATCCAGGATTGGCGCGGACTGGCCGCGTGGGGCAACGCGCTCGATGCCAAAATCTCACGCATCGACCTGGCCCACGATGACTTCGAGGGGCGCATTTGCAGTATCGAGCACGTCCTGGCCTGGTATCACGCCAATGGCTTCAACTGCGGGGGCCGCAATGGCAAGCTCAAGCACGCGGGCGACTGGACGGACGGCACCGATGGGCGAACGCTCTACATCGGCACCCGTGCGCACAAGCTGTTGCGCTGCTACGAGAAGGGTAAGCAGCTCGGCCACCCGGATAGTCCCTGGTGCCGTGTCGAGCTGGAACTGCGCGGCAAGAACCACGTGATTCCCTGGGAAACGCTGGACGTGCCAGGCCAATACCTGGCCGGCGCCTACCCCTGCCTTGCATTCCTTTCAGCGGTGCAATCCAAGATCAAGATGTGCCAGAAGGCCGCCGCCATGAGCGTCGACGTTATGACCAGTAACGCCAGTCGCCTGTCCGGCAAAGCCATCAACGTCTTGATGCAACTCCACGATGAAGATGCCGCCACGGTAGTCGAAAAGCTGCGGCGCGATGGCATTCCAAAGCGGCTGGTGCCCTACAGTATCGGCCTGCCCGGCGCAGGGGATCAGGATGCGGACGCTTGATCTCCAGGAGGCTGCCGCCTTCCTCAAGATGCATCCCGAGGAAGTGCGGCGACGAGCCAAGCGCGGGCAGATTCCAGGAGGTAAGGCTGGCCGCGCCTGGGTGTTCATCGACCAGGATCTTGCTGATTATGTGCGCTCCCTCTATGCTCACCCCCGGCAGGCGTTGCAAGTGACATTAGGAAAGGAACCTGATCTATGTCACTTCGCAAACGTGGAACGGTCTGGTGGATCGACTTCGTCGCCCCCAACGGCGAACGAATACGCCGATCTGCTGCGACCGAAAGCAAGACCCTCGCGCAAGAGCTGCACGACAAGCTGAAAGCCGAAGCCTGGCGCATCAGCAAGTTGGGTGAGCGGCCGCAGCGTTCTTGGAATGACGCAGTCGTTCGCTGGCTCAAGGAGCAAGGCCACAAGGCGACGATCGAGACGGACAAGATCCATCTGCGCTGGCTCGATCATTTCCTGGGTGGCAGGCCGCTGGATCAGATCAACCGTGCCCTGGTTGACCGGATCACGCAGACCAAGCTCAACGAGGGAGTTAGCAACGCGACGGCCAACCGCGTGCTGGAAGTCCTGCGTGCCGTGCTGCGCAAGGCGGAGAATGAGTGGGAATGGCTCGATAAGGCGCCGAAGATCCGGATGCTGCCCGAGCCGACCCGCCGCATTCGCTTCCTGGCGCGGGACGAAGCACAACGGCTACTGGCCGCGTTGCCGGAGCACCTGGCAGACATGGCGGCGTTCTCGCTGGCTACTGGCTTGCGCCGGGCCAATGTTACCGGGCTGGAGTGGTCGCAACTGGATCTCTCTCGCTCGGTGGCATGGATACACCCGGACCAGGCCAAGGCCCGCAAGGCGATTGCCGTGCCCCTGAACGCGGAGGCGACGGGCATCCTTCTCAAGCAGGTCGGGAAGCATGCCACACACGTGTTCTCGTTCCGGGGCAAGCCGATCACCCAGGTCAGCACCAAGGCCTGGTATGCGGCGCTGGAACGGGCTGGCATCCAGGACTTCCGCTGGCATGATCTGCGGCATACCTGGGCGAGCTGGCACGTGCAGAACGGCACGCCGTTGTTTGCCTTGCAGGAACTGGGAGGTTGGGAGAGTCCGGAGATGGTGCGGCGGTATGCGCATCTGTCGGCGGAGCACCTGGCGCCCTATGCTGACCGCCTCACGCCCCTGAGGGACTTGGCGGGTTCGGTTCAAGGCACAAGGCTGGCACAAGAGCCAAAATGACGAAGGGCTTCCATTGCTGGAAGCCCTCCTAATAGGTGGCGCGGCTGGCAGGATTCGAACCCACGACCCCTTGGTTCGTAGCCAAGTACTCTATCCAACTGAGCTACAGCCGCACGCGAGGCCCGAATTGTATCGCAATTCGCATCGCGCGCAAGTACTTCGTGAAAATTATTTCTCGAAGACCAGATACTCCCTCGACAGACACTATCGCGACACTGCTGCCGCCATCCCTTACCAGCGGTATCTGGCACCCAGTGTTCCGCCCGCGTTGCGTCCTCCGCGCGCCTTGACCCATAGCTTCAGGCCGGTGGTCGAGTTGCTGTGCGCGCCGACGTTGAAGGACAGTAGACCACGCAGCAGATCGGTGTCGATGCGCGTGCCGTTGATGTTGATGGTGCGTGCGCGATTGTCTTGCCACCAGTCCGCTTCAACGAAGGGGTAGACACCATTCAGGCGCGTGGGCGCGGAGCTATACAGCCGCACGGCCAGCCCGGTGGCATTGGCCTCGCCCGGTGGCGCGTCCCAGTTGCCGGGTACCGGCGCCATGCCAGGACGGTATGCCATCTCGACACGGGACTGCAGGGTGGGACCGGATCTGTTGCGCGACAGCGGCGTATCCATCGCCAGTGCCATGGTGCGCGTGCCGCCATCGACGAACCCGGTTGCCGTTGTCATGTCATCGAGATGCAGCATCGCCGGGCGCGTGCCGGCCCGGTACGTTTCGACCTGGCGATCGATCGGTCCCGCGCTGCCCACGACCTCATGCTCTCCACTGGGCACCGACATCTGCTCCGAAGCCAGCACGTTGACAGGCGCAGGCTGATCAGGATCGTCGTCCATGGCCACCATGCGAGGTGGCTCGAGCGATGGGGATTCCGGTGTGGCGGCTTCCGCAGGCGGCGTGCCCGCGTCGCGTTTGTCCTGGACAATCGACGGCGGCATATCCGCGCCTGGCGGCCCGCTCGCAAGTTCCTCGGCGCAGGCCGCGGCGCTCGCAAGCAGCACGATCAGGAAGCCCAGATGGAGACAGGAATGGTGCCCTGGGTGCGCGGCGACACAGCGCTCCCAGCCGGGACAATGCCCGGCGCCCTCCCCTCTCCCGCACGTGAACAGTACGGACATGGCAACCACCTTGCCGGGCGTTATTGAATCGTGCCCGATCAAACTGGAGCATAGGTCAAAGCCGGCGTGTCAGTTAGACCGTAATGCGGGTTGCCGGACGGGAGCGGCACGCCCTGAGAATTTTGCCTGACAGTGTCAGTCATTCTTCCTGGAGCCGGTCCTCTTAAGCCTCGGGCGGAGAAACGAAAAAAGCCCCGCTTGCGCGGGGCTTTTCTGAATTTGGTGCCCAGAAGAGGACTCGGTCACCCATGCGCGACCCCGGGTTGCGCTTGCAAGCGCAACCTTTTCTCGTCCTCGCGAAAGGCCCTCAAGGGCCTTTCTTTCCGGGCGGAGAAACGAAAAAAGCCCCGCTTGCGCGGGGCTTTTCTGAATTTGGTGCCCAGAAGAGGACTCGAACCTCCACAGTGTTGCCACCGCTAGGACCTGAACCTAGTGCGTCTACCAATTCCGCCATCTGGGCTTCGTTTCGCTGCATTGCTGCTGCGATGCGAAGAAAGAGATTATGCTGAGCAAGACGATCTCTGTCAACACAAAATTCATCGATTCTTCAAAAACTCTCCACACCGTCATGCCCGGTGTAACTGGAAGTCGACTTGAGCCGGTCGACCCGCGAGCGCCAGCATTGCGGTGGCCGGCGCCGTGCGGGCGATGACATTCCCTGCCCGCATTACCAGCAGCCGCGTTGCGCGCAGGCGGAGCGCCTCCACCGGGTCCCGCGCCTGCAGCAGCACCAGATCCGCGCGGCGGCCCGGCGAGATCCCATAGCCTTCGAGACCCAGGATACGTGCCGGCGTTTCTGTCACAGCGGTGAAACACGCGCGCATGGCGTCCTGCCCCGTCATCTGCGCGACGTGCAGACCCATGTGGGCCACCTCTAGCATGTCGCCCGAGCCAAGGCTGTACCAGGGGTCCATCACACAGTCGTGACCGAAGGCCACAGGAATGCCGGCGGCAAGCATCTCGGGCACGCGCGTCATGCCGCGCCGCTTCGGATAGGTATCGTGCCGCCCCTGCAGCGTGATGTTGATCAGCGGATTGGCGATGGCCGATACGCCGGCCTCTCGCATCAGCGGCAGCAGCTTGGAGACGTAGTAATTGTCCATCGAATGCATCGACGTCAGATGCGAACCCGTGACGCGTCCCTGCAAACCCAGCCGTACCGATTCGCTCGCCAGCGTCTCGATATGGCGCGACATCGGGTCGTCGCTTTCGTCGCAATGCATGTCCACGCGCAACCCGCGCTCGGCGGCTTCCTCGCAGAGCATCTTCACCGACGCCGCGCCGTCGGCCATCGTGCGCTCAAAATGCGGAATGCCGCCCACCACATCGACGCCAAGGTCCAGCGCGCGGCGAAGGTTGTTGAGCGCATCCGGTGCGCGCAGCAGACCGTCCTGCGGAAATGCCACGAGTTGCAGATCCAGGTAGGGCCTGACGCGCTCACGCACGTGCAGCAGCGCCTCCGTGGCCAGCAGGCGCGGATCGCACACATCCACGTGGGAACGGATCGCCAGCAGCCCTTTGGAGACGGCCCAGTCGCAATACGCCAGCGCGCGCTCGACGATGGCATCCTGCGTAAGCAGCGGCTTCAGCTCCCCCCACAGCGCGATGCCCTCGAGCAGCGTGCCGGACTGGTTCACGCGCGGCAGGCCGTATGACAGCGTGGAGTCCATATGGAAGTGCGCATCGACGAACGGCGGCGAGACAAGCTGTCCAGCAGCGTCGATCTCCTCGCCCGCCGTTGCCGCGATCCGTGGCTCCACCGCCGCGATCCGCCCGTTGGCAATGCCGATATCGATATCGGTACGTCCGTCAGGCATATTGCAGTGGCGCAGGATGGTGTCGAACATGAGGCGTCCCTTGTGATCCCGGTGGCGGTGACGTGGCAATGGTAGACGAAGACTGCATGGCAACTGCCACGCATGATGCTGGGTCAGGCCAGCGAGGCTTCCTGATCCAGCCCGCAGCCACGGAGCAGCAACGCCACCAGGTGCTCGGTGGCGCGTTCGAAGTCCTCGGTGTCGAGCTGGCTGACGCCCAGCACGGCGCAGACCTGCGCATCGAAGTCTGCGTACGTCTGCGTGGCGGCCCAGATCGTGAAGAAGAGGTGATAGGGGTCGACACGGGCCATCTGACCGTCTTCAATCCATGAGCGAATCACCATGGCCTTGCGCGTCACCAGTTCGCGCAACGCTTCACGCAGCACGCCGCCGATCTCAGGGGCGCCGTGCAGCAACTCGTTGGCGAACACGCGAGACGCGTCCGGATGGCTGGCCGACAGCCGCATCTTGGCGCGGATGTACTGCTCCAGCGCCACGCGCGGCGCATGGTCGGCGCTGATGATATCGGTCTCCGATAGCCAGAGCTGCAACGTGTGCGCCAGCACGGCGCGGTACAGCGCCTGCTTCGTCCGGAAGTAGTAGTGCAGGTTCGACTTCGGCATGCCGGCGTGCAGCGCGATGTCGGCCATCGTGGCCCCGGCGAACCCCGCGCGCGCGAACACGTGTTCCGCGGCGCGCAGGATCTGCGCCTCGTTTTCCTGCCGGATACGGCCTCCCGATTCGCGCACGGGCGGCGCAAGCGCCGGCGCGCCCATCATTTGGTGCCGTAGAGCCGGTCACCGGCGTCGCCGAGACCGGGCACGATATAGCCGTGCTCGTTGAGTTGCTCGTCAATGGCCGCCGTGACGATGCAGACATCAGGGTGCGCTGCCTGCAGCGCGCGTAATCCGGGCCGCGATGCAATCAGGCAGACATACTTCATGGTGGTCACCCCCGCTTCCTTGAGACGATTCAATGCGGCGATGGCCGAGTTGCCCGTAGCCAGCATCGGGTCGACGACGATCACCATCCGCTCGCCGATGTCCTCGGGCATCTTGAAGTAGTACTCGATCGGCTCCAGTGTCTCGGGGTCGCGGTACAGGCCGATATGACCCACGCGAGCAGCCGGCAGCAGTTCCAGCATCCCGTCGAGAAAGCCGTTGCCGGCACGGAGGATCGATACCAGACAGAGCTTCTTGCCGGACAGCACCGGCGACTGCATGGGCGCGATTGGCGTGCGGATCGAGATGATCTCCATCGCCAGGTCGCGCGTGGCCTCGTAGGTCAGGAGCTGGCTGATCTCGCGCACCAGGCGCCGGAAGTTGTCGGTGGTGGTGTCCTCGTTGCGCACGAGTGTGACCTTGTGCTGCACCAGTGGATGATTCACGACCATGACCGAAGGCGACGTGGCCTTATCGGGGTTGACATAGGTCTCCGTGGCCGCAGCCGCGGCTGGCAGATCGTTCATGGTGCGCTCCTTGAGTGACAAACTCTCGTGAAGTTCGGGCAAGGCGGTCCTTGGGCCCGCCACGTCTGGGGCTGCCAGCGAATCGTTTCCGTTGTCTGCTGTCCGTTGTCTACTGCCTGCTTCCGTGCGTTCGATCCATGCGCGACGCGCTAGAACACAGTGCCGTCGCTCTGTATTGCGAACGGCGGCGGCCCGCCCGGTGGACGCCGCTGCGCCGCGACACGCCGCCCCGCCGCCCACGTGCCGCCCTCGAGCACACGCGCCAGCGGAAAGTCCGCTTCGCTCAAACCGAGCGCCTGCCGCACGCCATCAGCGATCAGATCCAGCCCCGTCACGGTCAGCGCGCGCCATTCGACGATCTCCGGCTCATCCACCGCGTGCGCGCGGCTGGCGAACGTGGCATCGCGTGGCACCATCAGTTCGAAGTCGTACAGCAGGCCACCGTTGCGGTACTCGGGCAGACCCGTCAGCGCATCGAGCCCGGTCACGGTCAGCCCCGCATCCTCCAGCGGCTCCAGCAACGAATAGGTCAGCCATTGCGTGAGTTTGTGGAACGGCACCATACCCTCGGGAGCCGCCGGATGCCGCCAGCAATCCCCGAGCGAGATCCCCTGGATCTGCAGCCGGCCTGGCCACACAGGGCCCAGCGCCACCAGCAGCGTGCGCAGCACGAAGCTCGCTTCGATCCGGCCTTCGCGCGCATGCGAGGCCAGATAGTCATACAGGTTGCCGAGCCGTGCCGGGCTGCCAAACACCGCCGGTGTGTCCTGCATCACCTCCCCGAGCCGGCGCAGAAGTCCCGCGCGGCCTTCCAGGCCGACCAGCGGGTTGTGCTGCGCCACCTGGAACGCCGAGGCAATGGTCGAGGCGTCGATGCGGCAAAGGCGGTCGGCGTCGGAACGTAACGGATCGCCTTGCCCGGCGGAGAAGCCGCCACGCGCGAACAGGTCGAAGCTGGCCACGCCGAGCCCCTCCGAACGCGTCAGCATCATGTCGCTGGCCGCATCGCGGTAGCGCCAGTCGGGCCCAGCGCCCGCATCGAGCAGCACGCTCGGGATCACCAGATCTATGCCGATCCGCGCGCGCTCCTCGCGATGTTCGGGGCCCGACATGCCCGCGCGCTCGCACAGGATCTGCCAGCGGTTGATCGTGGCCTGCCCCGGCCCGCCACTTTCAAAATGGCGCCAGCGGCTGTGATACGGCACCTGCAACGTCGGATAGCGGCGGCGAATCGTCGCGGCCACATAGTCGGCGATCGCGTGAACGCGGTCCGGGTGCCACGTGAACAACTCGGATTCCCCCGAGGCCACGAAGTCCGTCACCACCGCGCAACGCGTTCGCACGGCTTCCGCACTGAGCAGCGCAGCCGCGGGATGATCGGGTGGAACGGGGCTATGCCAGCCGCTGCCCATGCCATCGTCGCGTCCTGCTCTGCCTCCTTCCGGAAATTCATTCATTCCTTCAACCCCCTGCCCTTTGCCTGGGCGAGTTCCTTGGCGTCGGGCGGCGTGTACCTGGAGAAATAACCCGCCGCCACCTTCGCATCGATTTCCACGCGCGCATCGGCCGGGATCAGGGACTCGGGAATCGCCACCTGCTCCACCACCTCGATACCCTGCGCCGTCAGCGCGCCGTGCTTCATGTTGCTCATCGAGGCCCAGCGATCGATCCTCCTGATCCCGAGCCAGTGAAATACATCCGGCATCAATTCCTGGAACCGCATGTCCTGCACGCCGGCCACGCATTCGGTACGTTCGAAGTAGGTTTCGGCGCGGTCGCCGCCCACCTGGCGCTTGCGCGCGTTGTAGACCAGGAACTTCGTCACCTCGCCAAGCGCGCGGCCTTCCTTCCGGTTATAGACCACCAAGCCCACGCCACCCTGCTGCGCCATCTCGATACAAACCTCGATACCGTGCGCCAGATACGGGCGGCATGTGCAGATGTCCGACCCGAACACGTCGGAGCCATTGCATTCGTCATGCACGCGGCAGGCGACGCGGGTATCGGGCTGGCCCAGCTTTGTGACATCGCCGAAAAAATAGAGCGTCATGCCGCCGATCGGAGGCAGGAACACCTTCAGATCGGGTCGCGTCACAAGTTCGGGAAACATGCCGCCGGTCTGCTCGAACAGGCTGCGGCGCAGCACGCTCTCCTTGATATTGAAGCGGCGCGCGATACCGGGCAGGTACCAGACCGGGTCCACCGCCGCCTTGGTCACGCGCACGTCGCCATTGGCCTCGAGGATGTCGCCGTCGGGCTTGAGCCGTCCGGCCGAGATCGCGGCCATGAGTTCGGGCATGTTGATATGGGCACGCGTGATGGCGATGGTCGGACGGATGTCCACCCCGGCGGCGATGCGGTCGGCGAAGACGGTGGAGACCAGGTGGCCCCAGGGATCCAGCGACACGATCCTGTCCGGATCGCCCCACTGCGGGTGCGGGCCGATGGCTTCGGCCGGGGATGTATCGGTCAGGTCGGGACGATGCGCGCGCTGCAGGCTGCCCGCCGCCACTGCCAGCGCGCGATAGATCGCATAGGCGCCAGCGTGGGTACCAATAACGTTGCGCTGCGCGGGGTCTGTCAGGCTGGCAATGACCGGCCCCCGCTCGGCCGCCGTGGGTGCGCCCCAGTGAATCGGCTCGGCCGGCTTGTCGCGGCGTGTGTGCGAGGTCAGAACGATATGATCGGACATGGCAGCCTCGTCTCCCCGGATCGAAACCTGACCAGTTGGTCAGGTTTATATATCCATACTAGGCAATGGCCATGCCAACCCTCAACTGGGGTTGTTACCGTGAGTGACATTCCGCACGCACCGGACGGGTGCGGGATGCATGACGAAGGCGGTACATGCTGGTGCGGACGCACCAGCATTGATTTGACGAGGTTGACGCCGGCCGCTCAGGCCTGGGGCTTTTCGCCCCGCGTCCACTTGCGGGTGTGAATCCCTTCCTTGACGAAGTCGATCACCGAGCGCAGCGGGCTGGCAGCCTCCACATAGCGATGGAATACAGCGCCGGCTACGTTGCTGGCGACCCACGCCAGCAACATCCCCAAAGCGTTGAGCATCGGCTGGCCCGGAGCGAAATGGAACACCAAGGCGTTCACTACCAGGCAGACCGGAAAGTGCACGAGGAAGACCGAGTACGAGATCTTGCCGAAGTATGCGGTGACGCGGCCACCCGGCCAATGCTCGAGCCAGCCCCCGCGGCGGGAGATGGCCAGCACCAGCGCCGTGACCAGCGCGACGGCGATACGCAGGCGGAAGTCCATCGTCAGGGCCGCCACGCCAACCGCGCCAAGCGCGATCAGGGCCACCGGAGAACGATCGGGGTTCGACGCCCAGTACGCGAGCGTGCCCATGCCGTAGGCGCCAAAGAAGTAGATCGCCCAGATATCCCAGGTGGCATCACGGTTGAACCAGAACAGCGAGGCCACCGCTAGCGCGGCCACCGTCGGCACGCCCAGCGGCAACGTATCGCGTGACACCGCGCGCGCCAGCCAGAGCGCGAATACCAGCAGCGCGAACAGTTGCAGATCGATCGCGATATACCAGACGCCTGCGGACAGCGCGTCCACATCGAGGATGTTGTGCAGCAGCAGGATGTGCGCGATGACCTGCGTCAGGTGCGGCGCGGCGGGTATCGAGTCGTGATGCATCCACGTCCGCGCGATGGCGGCGCCGATGATCGCGACGAGCATCGCCACGGTGTAGGGCACGACCAGTTTCTGATAGCGGCGCCATACCGTGGAAAGCGGGCTCTGGGCGGTCAGGCGTCCGGCGGGAGCCAGGCTGCGCGCGGCAAGGAATCCGCTGATGACCAGGAACACCTGCACCGCGATGCGCGCGTAGTCAGACAGCCAGCCGATCAGGCCGGGGGCCAGAGATTGGGCGGCATCGGACATCGGCCCATAGAAGGCCAGATGGTGCAACACGATCAGCTGCGAGCTGACCGCCTTCAGCGCGTCTACACACGCCAAACGAGAAGGCCGGGGGCTCATTTGTTATATGTGAGATACAAAGTGGGGCGCATTGTACCTCCATTGTTGCGTTTCAAAATGTGGAGAGTGGGTAACGCATGTAAGCAGGTGTACTGCCCTCATGCGTCGCATCGCTTTCGACTGAACTTCCGCCACTGGCACTAGCTTATGAAAAGAAAGCACAAATTGCCGGTGGCATTTGGAGAAACCGGTCACGTTTCTCATATGCAGACATACAGGTATGGACATGGTTGTCCTATCCCTGCGAGCACTAACCACACCGTTCGGACGAGCTTTCTCGTCTCCATAAAAAATTCGTATGAATGGTATGGAAAAGAAGAATGCACGGACTGTCACCAATATTCTCTCGACAAGCGACCTGAATCGGGCCGAGGTACCCGCTCCTGGCGGTGCCTGCCACCGGATCGAACGAGGCAATGAAACTTCCGGGATTGCGAAGCATGATGAGCGCTTCGATCAATCTTCGCAGAAGTTAAGCTATTTTCTACCGCACTCGCTGACATGATTCGCACTCCGCGTCGCGCCACCCTCGAGCGACGGGTCGCATCTGACCTCCACGGCTTCGCGCTCGGCAAGCCACTCGGGTTAGGTTTTGGAGTATTGACGCCCTTTGGGTCGGCTTGTATAAAAGTTGCCGTACCCGCCACCTTCTGCAAGTGTTTTAGAAAAATAAGACTGTGGCATGGAACAACCTTGATCCGATTTTCCGGCAGACCGATGCCCGCGTGGCACGGCTTCCCAGGGACGCAACAAGGAGACAATTGTGGACGGACTGGAGACATTTCGGCAGGAGGCGCATGCCTGGCTGGAAGCGAACTGCCCGGCGGAGATGCGCCAACCGGTGCGCAACGAGGACGACATCTGCTGGGGCGGGCGCAAGTTCCGCTATCAGTCCGATGCGCAGCGCCTGTGGCTGCAACGCATGGCCGAAAAGGGCTGGACCGTTCCGGAGTGGCCAACCCAATATGGCGGCGGCGGGCTCAGTCCGGCGCAGGCCCGGGTGCTGCGCGCCGAAATGGCCCGATTGAACTGCCGGACGCCGCTGCAGAGCTTCGGCATCTCGATGCTGGGCCCGGCGCTGCTGAAGTACGGCACCGAGGCGCAAAAGCAGGAGCACCTGCCCAAGATCGCACGCGGAGAGATCCGCTGGTGCCAGGGCTACTCGGAGCCCAATGCCGGCTCCGACCTGGCGGCGCTGCAAACGCGCGCTGAAGAGCGTGACGGCCACTTTATCGTCAACGGCCAGAAGATCTGGACTTCGTACGCCGACAAGGCCGACTGGATCTTCTGCCTGGTGCGCACCGACTTCCAGGCGCAGAAGCACACGGGTATCAGTTTCCTGTTGTTCGACATGGAAACCCCCGGGGTCTCCACCCGGCCCATCGTGCTGATCTCAGGCAAATCTCCCTTCTGCGAGACCTTCTTCGACGATGTGAAGGTGCCGTGCCACCAGTTGGTCGGCGAGCCGAACCGTGGATGGGAAATCGCCAAGTATCTGCTGACGCACGAGCGCGAAATGATCAGCGCCATTGGCAGCCGTGGCTTCCGCGAGCCCATGGGTCGCCACGCGGCGAAAGTCATCGGCGTGGATGCGCAACGCCGCCTCGACGATCCGATGCTGCGTGCCCAGATTGCCCAGTTCGAGATTGACGAAGCCGCCTTTGCGGCCGCCGGCGAGCGGGCACGCGACCTGGCCAAGCAAGGCGAGGGAATGGCAGCGTTCTCTTCCGTGCTGAAGTACTACGGCGCAGAACTGAACAAGCGACGCTATGAACTGTTGATGTCCGTCGGCGGCACTGACGCCCTGGAGTGGGAAGGCGAACGCAGCCAGGACGGCGCCCTGGCGCGGAGCTGGCTGCGCACCAAGGCCAATTCGATCGAGGGCGGGACCAGCGAGGTGCAGCTCAACATCGTCGCCAAGCGCCTGCTCGGCCTCCCGGGCGCCTGACGTACCGGCTCGCCCGTACCGCCACGCCTACCGCAGCCCAAAGACATCGAAGCCCTCGAAGCCCAAGGACCGTCAAAGCCGCCATGCCCATCGTATTCGACGACACGCAGGAAATGCTGCGCGACAGCGCCCTCGCCTTCCTGAAGGACAACGCCCCGATTTCCGCGCTGCGCACGCTGCGCGACACGCATGACCCCGTCGGATTCTCCCGGGATCTCTGGCGCCAGGCCACCGAATTGGGATTCACCGGCGTGCTGATCGACGAAGCCTATGGCGGCAGTGGCCTCGGCGTGGTCGAGGCCGGCATCATCGCCGAAGCTATCGGGGCCACGCTTGCGCCGTTGCCGTTCCTTTCCACCTCGGTGCTTGGCGCCTCACTGCTGGGGCTGTTCGGCAGCGACACGCAGCGAAGCGCGCTGCTGCCGGAGATGGCATCGGGCCGCCACCTGACGGCGCTCGCGCTGGACGAGGGGAGCAAACACCGGCCAGAGCGCATCACCCTGCTGGCGCGACGCCATGGCGACGGGTACATGCTCGACGGCAGCAAGGTGTTCGTCGTCGACGGCCATGTGGCCGACACGTTGATCGTCGCAGCGAAAGACGCGCAGGCGGGGCCCGATGGCGACATCTCGCTGTTCCTGGTGCCGCGCGACAACGCCGGCGTCCGCGTCGAACGCTGCGTGATCGCCGATGCCACCAATGCGGCACGCGTCACCTTCGAGGGCGTCCGAGTTCCGGCCTATGCGCTGCTGGGCCGCGCCGGCAACGGCGCCGCGATGCTCGACAAGGTGCTCGACATCGCCCGCGCGGTGCTGTCGTCCGAACTGGTCGGTATTGCAGATGCCACGTTCGCGCGCACGCTCGCCTACCTGAAGGAGCGCAGCCAGTTCGGCAAGCAGATCGGCGAGTTCCAGGCCCTGCAGCATCGTGCCGCACATCTGTTCGCGGAGATCGAACTCGCGCGTGCCGCGGTGCTGCAGTGCCAGCAGCGGCTGGACGCTGGCCGTTCGGATGGGCCGGAGCCGCTAGTTTGCGTCGCCAAGGCCAAGGCCGGCACCACCGCCACCCTGGCAGTGCAGGAGGGCGTGCAGATGCACGGCGGTATCGGCATGACCGACGAACTGGACATCGGGTTCTACATGAAGCGCGCACGCACAGCCCAGGAGTGGTTGGGCGACGCCAACTGGCAGCTCAACCGCTGGGCAGGAATGCGCGGCTACTGATCTGGCCAGCCCTCCCGCCACGACGCTGGCGGGGCACGACGCAACACCGAGGCGAAAGCGATCGCGCGGATGTCGGCATACGCCCATGCCGGCCGATCGCTCACAAGGAGGCAACATGTCTGCGGTATCGACTGTACGCGCCACCCCGGGAACGACATCGGCAGCAACATCGCCGCCCGGAATCCAGCCAGCATCGCTCAGGGGCCTGCCATGAGCGCCTACTTCGTGCGTCGCCTGCTGGCACTGATACCGACGCTGCTCTTCGCCAGCATCATCGTGTTCACCATCGTGCGCCTGGTGCCCGGCGACGTGGTCGATCTCATGCTGAGTCAGAACGACATCAGCGCCGATGCCCTCACCCGCGAGCAACTGGTCCACGCGCTAGGGCTCGACCGTCCTATCTGGGATCAATACCTGCGCTGGGTCACCAATATCGTGCTGCACGGTGATCTGGGGCAGTCCCTTTGGCAAAGCGAGCCGGTCCTGAAAATGGTGATGGCCCGAATCCCGGCCACCTTCTCGCTAGGTGTGCTGGCCCTGTTCGTGGCACTGACGGTGGCGCTGCCCATCGGGATCGTGTCGGCCACCCGCCAGGACAGCGCCGTCGACTACGTGGCGCGGTCGTTCTCCATCCTGATGCTGGCCGTCCCCAGCTTCTGGCTCGGCACGATGGTGATCGTGTTCCCGTCAGTGTGGTGGGGCTGGTCCCCCGACGTGCGCTACATCCCCTTTCTCGAAGACCCGGTGCAGCACGTGAAACAGATGCTGGTGCCAGCCATCGTGCTGGGCATGGCGCTGTCCGCCATCACGATGCGGATGACGCGCACCATGATGCTGGAGGTACTGCGGCAGGACTATATCCGCACAGCCTGGGCCAAGGGACTGAACGAACGACAGGTCATCTTCCGCCATGCGCTGCGCAACGCGTTGATTCCGGTGGTGACCCTCATCGGGCTGCAGGCACCGCTGCTGATCGGTGGCGCCGTCGTCATCGAACAGATCTTCGCGGTACCGGGCATGGGCCTGTTGCTGCTCGATGCCGTGCACCAGCGGGACTATCCGGTCATCACTGGTGTCTTTCTCGTGGTCGGCGTGGCGGTGATGCTGATCAACCTGCTAGTAGACCTGAGCTACGGCCTGTTCGACCCCAAAGTGAGGCACCACTGATGGCACACCCCTCCGTCGATCCACGCGCAGTGTCCCCTTCGCTCGTGACGGCCCAGGCGCCTCCCGCCTCGCGCAGGCGCTCCCGGTTTCCCATGATGCGCCGACTGTTCCGCGACAAACCGCTCGGCGCGGCCGGCGCCGTGATCTGCGCGATCTTCTTGTTCTGCGGCGTCTTTGCCGGCTGGCTGGCGCCATACGGTGTCAACGAGATCAACATGATGGCGCGGCTGCAACCACCGTCATGGGCGCATCTCTTCGGCACCGACAATCTCGGCCGTGACATCTTCTCCCGCTGCCTGTATGGCGCGCAACTGTCGGTGGTGATCGGCCTGTCGGCGGCCACGCTGGCCACGCTGGTTTCCCTCGTGCTTGGCATCCTGTGCGGCTATCTGGGCGGCAAGCTGGACCTGGTGGTGCAGCGAATGGTCGACGCCTGGATGAGTTTTCCGGACCTCATCATCCTGATCGTCGTGGTCTCGGTGCTGGGCCCGGGCAGTTGGCAAATCGTCTGCACGCTGGGTCTGCTGCTCGGTATCGGCGGCTCCAGAATCGTGCGCGGGGCCGTGGTATCGGTGCGCGAGAACATGTACGTGCACGCGGCGCAATCGATCGGCGCCTCCACCAGCCGCATCCTGTGGCGGCACATCCTGCCCAACGTGCTGCCGCCGGTGATCGTCCTGTTCACGACCCGCGTCGGCACCGCGATCCTGGCGGAATCGGGACTGTCATTCCTGGGCCTCGGCGTGCCGCCGCCCGCCCCGACCTGGGGCGGCATGCTGTCGGGCGACGGGCGCACCTTCATGTTCCAGGGGCCGTGGCTCGCGCTTGCGCCAGGCATCTGCCTGACGGTGGTGGTCTACGCCATCAACGTCTATGGCGATGCCATGCGCGACCTGCTCGACCCACGCCTACGCGGCGGCCGCTGAAACGCGCCCGCCAACACCGGCCGGCAATGTGGCCCGCCGAATCACGACTCTTCAGACCCTGTAAGGAGCAAGAGATGGTGCCCATTATCAAGGCGAATGTCGGCAGGACGAACTGGCCACTGATGGCGGCGAAAGCCGTGGCGGCTGCAGCGGCGGCATTGGCCTGCGGCATCGCGGCCGCGCAGGCGGATGCGCCAAAGTACGGTGGCACGCTTGAGGTCGGATCGGTCTACCCCACCATCTCGGCGTTGTCCTGGGATCTGGCGGACTGGAACTGGAAGCAGAACTACGACACCGGTCAGGTCTATGAACAACTGTTTGCCGCGGATCTCTCAAAGTCGCGCCGCAACGGCGGAAAGTACGCCTTCCAGGCCGATGCCTGGCTGCCGCCGGACGCGATCCGGGGCGAGCTGGCCGAAAGCTGGAAGTGGATCGACCCGCTGACGCTCGAGGTCAAACTGCGCAAAAACGTCCGCTTCCCCGCGAAGCCGGGCGTAATGGAAGAACGGGAGCTGACGTCGGAAGATGTGCTGTTCAGCTACGGCCGCATGAACGCAAGCGCCAAGAAGATCCCCAGCTACTACGACTACCTGACCAAGGTCGAAGCACCGGACAAGTACACGGTCATCTTCCGCTTCAAGGAATTCAATGCCGAGTGGGACTATCGCTTCGGCTGGGGCTACTACTCCGGCATCATGCCCAAGGAGGTAGCCACCGCCGGGGCCGCGAACTGGAAGAACGTCACCGGCACCGGCCCGTTCACGCTGAACCAGTTCACGCAGGGCAACTCCACCACCTATGTAAAGAACGCGCAGTACTGGGACACGGACAAAATCGGCGGCAAGGACTACAAGTTGCCGTTCGTCGACAAGATGGTGCTGCGCACCGTCAAGGATGAGGCCACGCGCAACACCATGCTGCGCACCGGCAAGCTCGATGTGCTGGAACTGGTGCGCTGGACTGCCGTGGACGAGCTCAAGAAGAGCGCACCGCAACTCAAATGGTCGAAGTGGCTCTCGTACACCGGCCAGTACCTGGCGCTGCGCGTCGATACCAAGCCGTTCAACGACATCCGCGTGCGCCGCGCTCTCAATATGGCGGTCAACAAGCAGGAGATCGTCAAGCAGTACTACGGCGGCAACGCGGAGCTTTTCGCCTACCCGCAGCATCCCGACTACGGTGGCTACTTCGAGCCGCTGAGCACGATGCCGGATTCGGTGAAGGAGCTGTTCACCTACAACCCCGAGAAGGCGAAGAAGCTGCTGGCGGAGGCCGGCTATCCGAAGGGCTTCAAGTTCAAGGTTCAGGTATGCGCCTGCAACCAGGACCACATGGAGATGCTGCCGCTGATCGGCGCTTACCTGGAACAGGTCGGCGTGAAGATCGAGATCCAGCCGATGGAGTACGGCGCGTACCTGTCCGCGATGACCACGAAGACCAATGCGCCTGGCTACATGATGGCGAATGGCCATACGAATCCGACCACCACGTTGCGCAAGAGCTTCGTGGCCGGACAGGTGTGGAACGCCTCGCAATGGAATGATCCGGCCTTCACGGCCCGCGTCGACCAGGCCTTCCAGATCCGCGACGAAGGCAAGCGCCAGGAGGCGATCCGCGCCATGACCCGCGACATCGTCGCGCAAGCGCCGTACATCTGGCTGCCGACGCCCTACGTATTCACCGCCTGGTGGCCGTGGGTCAAGAACTACGACGGCGAACTGCGCGCTGGCGCCGTGCGTAGCGGCCCGATCTACGCGCGCGCATGGATCGATCAGGAGATGAAGAAGAAGCTTGGCTTCTGATCCGCCGCAAACCCGCCCCTCCAACCACCTGAGCGTAACCATGACAGAGCCCATTCTGCAGGTGAGAGACCTGACCACGCGCTTTCGTACCGACCGGGGCGTGGTCACCGCCGTGGACCGGGTCTCCTTCGACGTGAACGCGGGAGAGACGCTCGCGATCGTCGGAGAATCGGGATCGGGCAAGAGCGTGACCGCGTTGTCGATTCTCGGCCTGATTCCGCAACCGCCGGGCGAGATCGCGTCCGGTGAGATCCGGTTCGAAGGCAAGGATCTGCTCCGTCTCAAGCCCGCCGAGATGCGCGCCATCCGGGGGAACCGGATTGCGATGATCTTTCAGGAGCCGATGTCGTCGATGAATCCGGCGCTCACTGTTGGCAAGCAGATCGCGGAGCCAATTCGCATCCACGAGCACCGCCCCTGGCGCGACGCCTACGACGAGGCCGTCGCGCTACTGGCCCAGGTGCAGATCCCCGAGCCGCGCAGCCGCGTGCAGGCGTATCCGCACCAATTCTCGGGCGGGATGCGGCAGCGCGCGATGATCGCGATGGCGTTGGCCTGCAAGCCGAAGCTGATCATCGCCGACGAGCCGACTACCGCGCTCGACGTCACTGTGCAGGCGCAGATCCTGGACCTGCTGAAGACGCTCGCGCAAAAGTCCGGTACGGCGCTGATCCTGATCACGCATGACCTGGGTGTGGTGGCGCGATACGCGGACCGCGTCGCGGTGATGTACGGCGGCCGCCTGGTGGAGATGGCCTCGGCGGAAGCGCTTTACCGCCACCCAGCCCACCCATACACGCGCGGGTTGATCGCCTGTGTGCCCCGTCTGGATGGCGACACCAGCCAGCCGCTGGTGCCGATCGACGGCCAGCCACCAGATCTGACCGCGCTCGGGCAGGGCTGCGCGTTCCGGCCGCGCTGCAAGCTGGCCAACGAGACATGCGATCAGGCGCCGCCCCCGCTGCGCGAGATCTCCCATCAACACCTCAACGCCTGCTTCCTCCATGACGCATACTGAAACACCGCTTGCGGCGTGCCCCTCGCAGAGCGTCGCGCCCCCAAGCCGCCCCGGCAGCGCATGTCCAGACCCTGCTGTCACCGCGGCTTCGCCGTCCCCGGTCGCTTCAGCCGTGGATCCGATTCTTCGCGTCGAAAACCTGAAGGTGCACTTTCCGGTTACGCAAGGCGTGCTGTTCAAACGCCAGGTTGGCACCGTGAAGGCCGTCGACGGCGTCTCGCTCACGCTCAATCGCGGCGAGACGCTGGGGCTGGTCGGCGAAAGCGGCTGCGGCAAATCCACCACCGGTCTGGCCATCATGAAGATGCTGCCAGCCAGTGACGGCCGCATCCTGTTCGATGGCGAGGACCTGGCTGGCTTCAAGGGTCAGCGGCAGAAGCAGTTCCGGCGCTCCGTGCAGATGGTCTATCAGGACCCGTTCGCATCGCTGAATCCGCGCATGAAGGTCCGTGACCTGATTGCGGAACCGCTCGAGGTACACGGCATGGCCGGCGACCGGCAAGCCGTGCAGACGCGCGTGAGCGAGTTGCTGGACATGGTGGGCCTGCTGCCCTATATGGCGGACCGCTACCCGCACGAGTTCTCCGGCGGCCAGCGTCAGCGCATTGGCATCGCACGCGCGTTGGCGCTGGAGCCGAGCCTGATTGTCTGCGACGAGCCCGTGTCGGCCCTGGACGTCTCGATCCAAGCGCAGGTGGTCAACGTGTTCATGGAGTTGCAGCGCACGCTCGGCCTGTCCTATCTGTTCATCGCGCACGACCTGGCGGTGGTACGGCATATCAGCGATCGCGTTGCCGTGATGTACCTCGGCCGCATCGTGGAGATCGCCACGCGCCGTCAGCTCTACGCCTCTCCGCTGCATCCCTACACCCGGGCGCTGTTGTCGGCCGTGCCGGTCGCCGATGTGGAGACCGAGCGACGGCGCCAGCGAATCGTACTGAAAGGCGAAGTGCCGAGCCCGATGAATCCGCCCTCAGGCTGCCGCTTCCACACGCGCTGCCCGATGGCAATGCCGCAATGCCACAACGACGACCCGCCGTTGCGCGACCGAGGTGACGGGCAGATGGTTGCCTGTCACCTGGCCGAGTGAGTGGGTGGTGGGTGGGCTGTCGGGTGATTGGCCCGCATGGCCGGACTTCAACGCAACAACCCCACCATCATCGGACGCACGAACAGGTCGGCGGCATTGTCGGCGTCGGCATCGCGCACCCAGCGGCGGAGTTCCACGGCCGCATTGATCATGCCATGCACTTGCAGCGCCGCAATCGCCTGGTCCAGTGGGCGCACCGAGCCGTCCTGCATTCCCTGCACCAGGAGGCGGACGAAGCGGGTAGACAGCCGCGCCATGTCACGCATCTTCGCGATCCGCATCTCCTCGGGCAAGGCGCCATAGATCGTCAGCCGCAGCAGCGGTCCCTGGCTGGAGAACTGGTAATGCACCAGCGCGCGCGATACCGCGCAGAGCTTGTCCCACCCCGTGCCGGGCAGGTCGTCGACCAGCGTCTGGGTGTCCCGGATCACCGTGGACATGCGGTCGAAACACGCCGAAATCAGGTCGTCCTTGTTCTCGTTATGGTGATAGAACGCGCCCTTGGTCAGGTTCAGCCTTGCGGAGATCCGGTCCGCAGACGCCCCACGGTATCCCTGCTCGTTCAGCAGTTCCGTGGCGGCTCGCAGGAAGGCCTGCTGCGTCGTCTCCGGCTGCGCAAGCGCCGGGAGCAGCGCCGTCACGTCGCACTCCGCCTGCCACGCCGACTTTGGCCCCGCGATGCCATTCAGGACGATGTCCGCCAGCGTTTGCGCGATCTTTGGATAGTCATCGGTTTCATATCGATCGATCCAGCCGGCAGCTCCGCTGGTCAGCGACCACAGCAGGTGCGCGCGGGCACCCAGCGCGCTGCGCTGAGTGGGATCACTGGGCAAGGCGTCGCACAGCAACCCACGGACGCGCCGGAACATGTCGTTAAAGGCGGCGAAGGCGACCTCCACATGGCTCTCGGGCAAGGCGCGAATCTCGCGCAGGCTCATCAGTTCGGGCTTCTCGCCCACTGCGGTCCGCGCCAGCCGTGCCACGAACAGCGTGATGAAGGCCCGGGCGCGTTCGCTGGGGCTATCCGCTTGCGCTGCCCTATCGACGAGACCGCTCGTCTCCGCGATGGCGCGCATCAGGCAGGCCAGGACCAGATCCTCTTTTTTTCGGTAGTAGTACGTGACGCTGTTGGTGCTGAGCCCCACCTGTTGCCCGACGTCGGCCAGGGTCGTGCCGCGCACCCCCTTGCGGTTGAACAGTGCCGCAGCAGTATCGAGAATGACTTCGCGCTTTTCGACGTAACGGCGGGTCTGCCGAGCTTCCGATTGGTCCGTGAGCATAAGCGGTTGGGCACGCAGGGGGCGCGGGCCTGCAGGTTGGGTGCTGCGGATTATATGTGAGTGACTCGTGGGCGAAGAGCGGTTCCGCGCCGGTCGAGGATCGGCACATACTTTCCGGTTATCGAACACATGGTATGTACGCTCTTGATTGATAGCATTAAGTTTTCTGATACGCGATGTATTTTTAGAAATCGTGGTTTGCAGGAAGCCAGTGGTGCTGCTACGCTTGCCGAGCCACATCCGCCCCCGGCGTCAAGGCGTCGCCCGCATCGCGCGCCGCCTTGCCCCACACCCATCACGACCTCCCGTGCAGAGAGACTTCTCATGAGCGACATTGTCAACTACGAACTTCGCGGCCCGGTTGCCGTGCTTTCGATGAACAAGGGGCCGGTCAACGGTCTTGGCGCGGCACTGCGCACGGCCATCGCCGATGCGGTGGATCGGGCCAACGCGGACCCGGCCGTGCAGGCCATCGTGCTGACCGGTACGCCCCGCGCATTCTCAGCCGGTGCCGACATCACCGAGTTCGGAACGCCCAACGCCTCGCGCGAGCCCAATCTGCGCGTCGTGATCGACCAGATCGAGGGCGGCGCCAAGCCGGTGGTTGCCGCGATCGCCGGGCAGTGCCTGGGCGGTGGACTGGAACTGGCGTTGGGTTGCCACTTTCGCGTTGCGCTGCCGGACGCCCAGTTGGGCTTTCCGGAAGTCAAGATTGGCCTGCTGCCCGGTGGCGGCGGCACGCAGCGCATGCCGCGCCTGATCGGCCTGGAGCCGGCCGTCAACATGGTGACCCTCGGCAACCCGGCTCCCGCCAAGAGTTTCGCGGGCACGCCGCTGATCGACCGTGTGGCCGATGGCGACGTGGTTGCCGCCGCGGTGGCATTCGCCCAGGAGCTCATCGCAGCGAAGACGCCACCGCGCCGCACCCGCGCACTGAGCGTCAGCCACCCGCAAGGCGAGTCTTTCCTGCAGTTCGCCCGCAACAGCGTGGCGCAACAAGCCAAGGGACAGATCGCACCGATGAAGGCGCTGGAAGCCGTGGCCGCATCGTTGACCAAGTCTTTCGACGAAGGAATGCGCGTGGAGCGCGAAGGCTTCATGAGCCTGATGGCCTCGCCGGAGTCGCGCGCGCTGCGCCATATCTTCAAGGCGGAGCATGCTGCGTCGAAGATCGCCGATCTGCCGGCCGGCACGCCGCTGCGCGAGATCAGGAAGGTTGGCGTGATCGGTGCCGGCACCATGGGCGGCGGCATCACGATGAACTTCCTTAACGCCGGGATTCCCGTCGTACTGCTGGAGATGAAGCAGGAAGCGCTGGACAAGGGGCTGGCAACCATCCGCCGCAACTACGAAAACTCGATGAAAAAGGGCAAGCTCAAGCCCGAGCAGGTCGAGCAGCGCATGGGGCTGATCACCGGCACGCTGAGCTATGCAGACCTGTCCGATGTGGACCTGGTCATCGAGGCCGTGTTCGAGAACATGGACGTCAAGAAGACCGTGTTCGAAACGCTGGACAAGACATGCAAGGCCGGCGCCATCCTGGCGTCGAACACGTCGTACCTGAATCTCGACCGCATCGCTTCGTTCACCAAGCGGCCGACCGACGTGATCGGCCTGCACTTCTTCAGCCCGGCCAACGTGATGCGCCTGCTGGAAATCGTGCGCGGCGCGCAGACCGCGCCCGACGTGCTGGCCACCTGCATGGCGCTGGCGAAGAAGATCAAGAAGATCGCCGTGGTCTCCGGCGTGTGCGACGGCTTTATCGGCAATCGCATGCTGGCGCGCTACGGAGCCGCCGCCGGCGCGTTGATCAACGCCGGCGCGCTACCGCAGCAGATCGACGGGGCGCTGCAAAAATTCGGCATGGCCATGGGCCCATACCGCATGGGCGATCTGGCGGGCCTGGACATCGGCTATGCCACGCGCAAGCGCAAGGCTGCCGAGGCCGGCGTACCGCTTCGTCCGTCGGTGGCCGACAAGCTGGCCGAGGCCGGCCGCTTGGGCCAGAAGACCGGCGCCGGCTGGTATCGCTATGAAGCCGGCAATCGCGACCCGATCCCGGACCCGGCCACTGAAGCCCTGATCGCCGAATTCCGCAGCGCCCAGGGCATCACGCCGCGCGCTATCAGCGATGAAGAGGTAGTGGAGCGCTGTATCTTCGCCCTCGTCAACGAAGGCGCACGCATTCTGGAGGAAGGCATCGCCGCACGTGCCTCCGATCTGGACGTGGTCTATCTCAACGGCTACGGCTTCCCCCGACTGCGCGGCGGCCCGATGCTGTACGCCGACATGGTGGGCCTGCCCAACGTCGTGCGGAGCCTGCGCCGCTTCGCCGCCGAACCGGGCGCCGACCCGGCCTGGCAGCCTGCGCCGCTGCTGGTGCGCCTGGCCGAAGCGGGCAAGAGCTTCGATTGATCCTGCCGATTTGGGTCGGTCCTGCCGATCCGGTCGATCCGGCGCGACAGGCAGCGTTGAGTGCCGAAGCGGGGGGGCAACGCCCTTTCCGCTTCGGCGCCCGGCATTAGCTTATGAAAAAGAAATTCTTCTAACGGGAACGGCCCGGGTATACCCTCGCACTCTTTCATTGCCTGACCCCGAACATGCCGTCGATTGTGTCTGTTTCGTCTCTTCAACGCCTGCTGGCAGGTATCGCCCTGGCTGCCGCGCTGGTGCCGGCCGCCCACGCCCAGAATCCCCAGAGCCCGGTCCTTGATCGCATTCGCGACAGCGGAACGATCACGCTTGGCTACCGCGAATCCGCCCTGCCGTTCTCGTTCGGCGACGACAAGGGACAGCCGGCCGGCTATGCCGTCGACCTCTGCCTGCGCGTGGCAGAAGCCGCCAAGGAGAAGCTCGGGCTCAAGACCATCAAGGTGCGCTGGCTGCCGCTGACGCCGCAGAACCGGGTTCCGGCCGTGGTCAACGGCCTGGTCGATCTCGACTGCGCACCGAATACCAATACGCTGGAGCGCCAGAAGCAGGTAGCGTTCAGCGTGTCGCACTATGTGTCGACCGTCCGCATGCTCGTGCGCGCCGACTCGGGTATCAAGTCGTTCGATGACCTGCGTGGCAAGACCGTGGTGACCAGCGCCGGCTCCACCGGTGACCGCCATGTGCGCCGCCTGAAGGCCGAGTACGGCTACCGCGATGTCTACGCGAAGGACCACGGCGAATCGTTCCTGCTGCTGGAGACCGGCCGCGCGCAAGCGTTCGTCATGGATGACGTGCTGCTGGCCGGCCTGCGCGCGAAGTCCAAGGATCCGTCGCAGTATGTGATCGTCGGCCCGGCGCTGTCGGTCGAACAGAACGCGTTGATGCTGTCGAAAGCCGATCCGGAATGGAAGCGTCTGGTCGACCAGACGCTGGCCAAGACCTTCACCAGCCCGGACGTCGCGGCCATGCAGAAGCGCTGGTTCCAGCAGCCGATCGGCACGCGCGGCACCAATCTGGCGCTGGCCCCGTCGACGGAAGTCCTGCAGGCGTGGAAGCACCCCTCCGACGTTGTGACGGAATAAGCGCATTCCGGGGGGCTCCCCCCGGAAAACCCCTGAGTTGACGGCCCAACCGGCCTTGGACACACTGGCTTGAGCGCGTCTTTACCTCCCGGTAACCCGTGCATCAAGCGAAATAACGCGAACCGCCGGAAAGCGGCATCACTCAGGAGAATTCCATGAACAAGCTTATCGCCACCGCTATCGCGCTGGGTCTGGCCACTGCCTCCGTGGCTGCCGTCGCGCAAGACAAGAAGCAGTTCGACCCGTACTCGCAAGGCGCGAAGGCCGGGCAGAAGTTCGATACCTATAGCGAGGGCGCCAAGTCAGGGGACAAGTTCGACCCGTATTCGCAGGGCGCGAACAAGAGCACGCGTGCCGACCTGACCGATCAGTCGACCCAGTCGACCGACACGACCAAGAAGTCGAGCAAGAGCAGCAAGAAGTCGACCAAGAAGCCGACAGCCTCGAACAACTGAGCACCCCGCGCACGGGGCCGAATCGGGTCCGTGCAAGTAAAAAGCCTCGCAGATGCGAGGCTTTTTTTGTGCCATTCGGCGACCGTTCAGCGACCATTCAGCGGCGCACGGCGAAGCGGGACGAAACGACCTGCTTCGCGCCGCGCGCGCCTTACTTGCGCTTGAGCTGGGAGATATCGCGCACTGCGCCGCGATCCGCCGAAGTAGCGAGCGCAGCGTACGCCTGCAATGCCTGGGACACTACGCGCACACGATCCACCGGCTCCCACGCCTTGTCACCGCGTGCCTCCATGGCTTCGCGACGGCGCGCCAGGATTTCGTCCGACACCGCCAGGTGCATCTTGCGCTGCGGAATGTCGATCTCGATGAGATCGCCGTCCTCCACCAGGCCGATCGTGCCGCCTTCGGCGGCTTCCGGCGAGGCATGTCCGATGACCAGCCCGGACGACCCACCGGAGAACCGACCGTCGGTAAACAGCGCACAGGTCTTGCCCAGGCCCTTCGACTTCAGGTACGACGTGGGATAGAGCATTTCCTGCATGCCCGGGCCACCCTTGGGACCTTCGTAACGAATCACGACAACGTCACCAGCCACGACCTTGTCGCCCAGAATGGCGTCGACGGCTTCGTCCTGGCTTTCGAAGACACGGGCGCGCCCGGAGAAGACCCATTGCGATTCGTCCACGCCAGCGGTCTTGACGATGCAGCCCTTCTCCGCGAGGTTGCCGTAGAGCACGGCGAGACCGCCGTCCTTCGAATACGCGTTCTGCTTGTTCCGGATGCAGCCGGTCTTTCGGTCGGTATCCAGTGACTCGAAGGTGGCCGCCTGGCTGAACGCGACGGTCGTCGGAATGCCGCCCGGCGCAGCGCGGAAGAACTTCTGCGCGTCCTCGCCCGCACCACCGACAACATCCCACTGGGAAATGGCATTGCCAAGCGTGCCGCTATGCACGTTGCCGCACGACAGATCCAGCAACTCGGCACGCGCCAGCTCGCCGAGAATGCCAAGGATGCCGCCCGCGCGATGCACGTCTTCGATGTGGTACTTGTCGGTGGCCGGTGCGGCCTTGCACAGGCACGGCACCTTCCGCGAGATTCGATCGATGTCGGACATCGTGAAATCGACACCGGCTTCCTGGGCTGCCGCCAGCAGGTGCAGCACGGTATTGGTCGAACCGCCCATGGCCACGTCCAGTGCCATGGCATTCTCGAATGCCGACTTGGTGGCGATGTTGCGCGGCAGGACCGATGCGTCCTCTTCCTGGTAGTAGCGGCGGCACAGGTCCACGACCAGGCGGCCCGCCTGTTCGAACAGGCCCTTGCGCCATGCGTGCGTGGCAACGATCGTGCCGTTGCCCGGCAACGCCAGGCCAATCGCCTCGGTCAGGCAATTCATCGAGTTCGCCGTGAACATCCCCGAGCAGGAACCGCATGTCGGGCAGGCGCTGCGCTCCACTTCGGCCACTTCAGCGTCGCTGACCTTCGGGTCCGCGGCCTTGATCATGGCGTCGATCAGGTCGATCTTTGCGATCACCTGGCCGTCCGTTGGGGACTTGACCTTGCCGGCCTCCATCGGGCCGCCGGAGACGAACACCACGGGAATGTTCAGCCGCATCGCGGCCATCAGCATGCCCGGGGTGATCTTGTCGCAATTGGAAATACAGACCATGGCGTCGGCGCAATGCGCGTTGACCATGTATTCCACCGAGTCGGCGATCAGCTCGCGCGAGGGCAGCGAATAGAGCATGCCGCCGTGGCCCATGGCGATCCCATCGTCCACCGCGATCGTGTTGAATTCCTTGGCCACGCCGCCGGCCGCTTCGATCTCCTTCGCAACCAGCGCGCCGAGGTCGCGCAAATGGACATGGCCCGGCACGAACTGGGTAAACGAGTTCACCACGGCGATGATGGGCTTGCCGAAATCGCCATCCTTCATCCCGGTGGCGCGCCACAAGGCGCGAGCACCCGCCATGTTCCGGCCGTGCGTCGAAGTTCGTGATCGGTACTCAGGCATCTCTTTCCTCGGATCTTGCAGTTGTGGGGTTGTAATTGGACACAGGCCAGCCAGGGCGCCGGTATGCGGCGGCCGGGCAAGCCATGGCCGCCAGCCGCACATTTGCGCATGGCGGAAAGGCGAAATAATGCGGGAGCACCGGTGAGACGTCCAATATATTTTTTCGCCACAACAAGGTCGAAAAAAATATCAATGGACGAGCGTCCAGACAGACCGGACTTGGGTGGCAGGCAGATAAGACGTCGCCGCCATCAAGGATGGCGGGCATTGCCAGTGCAATCAGTCAGTGGTCACGGAAGCGCCCGCGACCGTTTCAATGACCGTGTCGATGTCAATGGGAGTCCTCATCCCCGGTCAGCTCCAGCGCCGTGACATTGACCTTCTGCACCTTGTTGTTCTGGCGGATCTCCGTGCGTAGCACGAACGCCTCGGTCGGGCAGTACCAGTCAGTCACGTGCAGGACGCTCGGTTCGAGTTGCAGCAGTTCGTCGCCGATCATCAACGGCCCGAGCGACGTGCGCTTCTCATAGGTAATCGGCATGCATTCCTTGCGGCCGAGCACCGTGTCGATCATCTGTTTGCGGCCCACGTGGCGCGAGCCGACGATGATCGAGGCGTGCTGCGCCTGCATGGTGCCGACCATGTCGTCGGACCCAAGCGGGTAGATCTTGAGGTCGACGGCGGACTGGAAGGTCTCGCCTTCCAGCGTCGTGTTCTCGCGAATCGTCATGCCGGCGTAGTTGAAAACCCCGCTGCCTGTAAACGACGCCCCACCGAACATCCGGGCGTATCGGGCCTGGGCGTTGATCGTGGCATTCCGGCTGTCGATCCGGGTACGGGTGGAGTTTCGGTCGATATTGATCTCGTGGACCTGATCCATCACCACCGGCGGCCCCATGAGGGCGGAAAGCGCCGACTTCGATCTTACTTCGAGCTGGGCACTACAGCCCCGCGCGGTGCGCATGACGTCACGCAGCGTCATTGTGATGGACATCGGCATGGTGCCATCGCCTTCCATCTGGACGCGAGCGCCGGACCGGAACCAGGGCGCGTCGCAGAGCTGGGGACCGACGGGCGCCGCCTCGGCGGCGGATGCGCCATCGGTCACAGGCGCGGCCATCGGCTCGGCCGAATCCGCCAGTGCATTACCAAGCACTGCTAACAGCAAGATCGATAGCAAGGCCGATTTCATCGAGGTCACCCAGGTTCGAGCGTCGGCATCCTCCCGCGCAGCCGGCCGACGAGTCATGAGTATTGCGCGAAATGCCCTTGAAAGAAATGGCCGGACTCATGTCTGATACATGGCCGATCCGGCCGAAACCACGACCCCGGTGTGCTGTCGTGCTACCATTGCGCGCCCGTGCCCCTCGCGGCCGGGCCCAGGCGATGCCGGGCGCTCGGGAGCCCGATCGGTATTGCCGGTTCCTGGGGCTTATTCAAAGCCTGTTGTCCACCAAGTCGGGTCTTGTCGCGTTGTGGGGAGTTCGCCACACGCCGGCCGTCGTATCGCGTCCGGCTTCCGGCCATTTCAGGAGATTTATGCGTAGTTCCTCGCCCTCGCGTCACGACGGGCTGCCCCCGGGCATGATCGCCCCAGTGGTGCTGGTCGTCATCGCGGTATTGCTGGTCTGGTTCGGCACGCTCGATGCCCGCCACCTGCTACGCCCGGACGAGGGCCGATACGCAGAAATCTCGCGCGAAATGTTCGCCACGGGCGACTGGGTGACGATTCGCTATAACGCACTCAAGTACTTCGAGAAGCCCCCCTTCCATATGTGGGTGACGACGATCGGCTACGAGCTGTTCGGCGTCGGAGACTGGCAAGCCCGGCTCGCCGTGGCGCTGTCCGGCCTTGCTGGTCTCGTGGTCACCATGATGGCCGTAATCCGTTGGTATGGCGCGCGTGCCGGGCTGCTGGCCGGGCTGGCGTTGCTGGCCATGCCGATGTGGAGCGTCACCGGCCATTTCAATTCGCTGGACATGACCCTCTCGGGTGCGCTGGCGTGCGTGCTGGCCTTCATGCTGCTGGCCCAGCACCCCGATGCGTCGCCTGCGGCCCGCCGTGGCTGGATGCTGGCCTGCTGGGCGGCCATGGGGGTGGCGATCCTGACCAAGGGTCTGGTGGGCATCGCCCTGCCCGGCCTGGTGCTGGTGGTCTACACCCTCGTGACACGCAACCTTGCCCTGTGGGGCCGCCTGCACCTGGTGAGCGGCATCCTCGCCATGCTCGTGGTCACCGTGCCCTGGTTCTGGCTGATTTCCTCGCGCAACCCCGAGTTTCCGCATTTCTTCTTTATCCACGAGCACTGGGACCGCTATACCTCGACCGTGCATTCGCGCAAGGGATCGATCTGGTATTTCGTACCGCTGCTGCTGGCCGGGACGCTGCCCTGGCTGGGCCTGACCCCGCGCATGTGGACCGCGGTGAGCGAGCGCGCTGGCGCGGTGCGCGGCATGGGCGCCAAGCCGTTCCAGCCCGCCCTGCTGGCATTCATCTGGTTCGCGGCGATCTTCGTGTTCTTCAGCCTGTCCGGCTCGAAGCTGCCCGGCTATATCGTGCCGGTGTTCCCGGCGCTGGCCATCCTGGTCGCCGTGGCGCTGGAACAGATCAACGAACGGTCGTGGCTGCGGCAGATCAATGCGGTCACGGTGCTGTCGGTGGCCGGCATCATCGCTTCGCCGTTCGTCGCCACGCTCGGCAACGAGACCAACCCCAATGCCGTGTTCCGCGTCTTCGCCATCTACGTTGGTGTGGCGTTCGCCGTACTTCTGGTCGGAATGATGCTGGCGCGCCGCCTGCTGCGCGCCTATGGTCTGCTGCCAAGCATCACCGCCTTCTCGCTCGCCTTCTTCCTGACCTGCACCATTGCCCTCATGGGCCACGAAGTGATGGGGCGCCGGGCATCAGGCGTCGACCTGGTGCCGGCCATCAAGGCCGTGCTCAAGGACGACATGCCGCTCTATGGCGTGGGTGTTCTGGATCACACGCTGCCGTTCTACCTGGGCCACACGCTGGTCATGGTGGCGGCCCCGGACGAACTCGAATTCGGCACCCAGCAGGAGCCGGACAAGTGGATTCCCACCATGGACGGCTTCATCGCCAAGTGGCGTGACGGCCAGCCGGCCCTCGGCATCATGTCTCCGGACACCTACGATAGTCTGGCGGCCAACCACCTGCCGATGTACGTGGTGGCTCGCGACGTGCGCCGCGTGGTAGTCAGCAATTTCCCGCCGCCGGCCGCGCCGGCACCGTCGCCCAAGGACTCCAGAACCGCGCCATGACGCTATCGACCTTCGCCTTCATCTTTACCGGCGTGCTGCTCAACGCCTGCGCGCAGCTACTGCTCAAGGCCGGTGTCAACGCCGTGGGCGCGATCACGATCGATCGCGCCACGCTGTTCACCACGGCTTTCCGCGTGCTGACCCAATGGCCGGTCATCGGCGGCCTGACCCTGTACGTGGTAAGCGTGGCGGTATGGATTGTCGGCCTGTCCCGTGTGGACGTGTCGATTGCCTACCCGATGCTCTCGCTCGGCTACGTGGTCAACGCCCTGGCGGCGTGGTGGCTGTTCGGTGAGATGATTGGCCCCTTGCGCGTCGCCGGCATCCTGCTGATACTGGCTGGCGTTTTCCTGATTGCCCGCTCCTGACGATCATGACTGCTTCCGCTCCGCAGGATTTCCTGCCGTTCGTCCGCCCAAATATTGACGATGCCACCATTGCCGAAGTCGGCAAGGTGCTGGCATCCGGCTGGATCACGTCCGGACCCAAGGTGCAGGCGTTCGAGGCCACGCTGTCCGACCTGTTCGGCGGCCGCCCCGTGCGCACGTTCTCCAACGGCTCGGCAACGATGGAAATCGCGCTGCGCATCGCCGACATCGGCCCCGGCGACGAAGTCATCACCACCCCGATCACCTGGGTCGCCACGGCGAACGTGGTCCTGACGGTCGGCGCCCGTCCGGTCTTCGTCGATATCGATCCGCGCACGCGCAATATCGACCTGGATGCCGTAGAGGCCGCCATCACGCCGCGCACGCGAGCCATCATTCCGGTCTACCTGTCTGGACTGCCGGTCGATATGGACCGCCTCTACGCCATCGCGAAGCGCCACAACCTGCGAGTGATCGAAGATGCGGCGCAGGCCATCGACTCGCGCTGGCGCGGCCAGCGCATCGGCGCATTTGGCGATCTGGTCAGCTTCAGCTTCCAGGCCAACAAAAACATCACCACGATCGAGGGCGGCTGCCTCGTCATGAACTCGCCCGAGGAAGCGCAGCGCGCGGAGCGCCTGCGGCTGCAAGGCGTGATCCGCACCGGCATGGACGGCATGGACGTCGAGGAGCCGGGCGGCAAGTTCAACCTGACCGACGTCAACGCTGCCATTGGGCTGGCCCAGCTCCAGCATCTGGACGCGATCACCGCACGCCGCGCCGAACTGGCCGAGACCTATTTCCGCTGCGCCGCCAACGCCGGACTGGCCGATCTCGGTATCGAACTGCCGCTGCCGCGCGACCCGGACGTGGCTACCACCAACTGGCACATGTTCCAGGTGGTGCTGCCGACCGACCGCCTGCGTGGCGGCGCCGCGGAAGCGCGCAAGCACGTCATGGAGTCGATGCGCGAGTCAGGCATCGGCACTGGCGTGCATTACCCACCGGTTCACCTGTTTACTTACTTCCGCTCCCTGGGCTGGCGCGAAGGAATGCTGCCGCATGCCGAGCGCATTGGCCGCGGCATCGTCACGCTGCCGATGTTCCCCGCCATGCAGACAGCCGACGTGGAGCGGGTTTGCGCAACTCTAAGCGAAACATGCAAACGCCTCTCTCTCTAAGCTCCGTCGAGGTCTCGGTCGTCATCCCCGTCTACAACGAGGAGGGTGGCCTGCAGGCGCTGTTCGACCGCGTCTATCCGGCGCTGGACAGCCTGGGCGAATCCTACGAGGTCATCTTCGTCAATGACGGCAGCGTCGACCGCTCGCCGCAGATGCTGGCCGCGCAGTTCCACAAGCGCCCGGACGTGACCCGGGTCATCCTGTTCAACGGCAACTTTGGCCAGCACATGGCCATCCTGGCCGGCTTCGAGCACACGCGCGGACGCATCGTGATCACGCTCGACGCCGACCTGCAGAACCCGCCCGAGGAAATCCCCCGGCTGGTGGCCGAGATGCGCAAGGGCCATGACTACGTCGGCACGATTCGCCGCCAGCGTAACGACTCCGCGTTCCGCCGCTACGCGTCGCGCGCGATGAACCGCCTGCGCGAGAAGATCACGAAGATCAAGATGACGGACCAGGGCTGCATGTTGCGCGCCTACGATCGCAACGTCATCGACACGATCAATGCGTGCCGCGAAGTCAACACGTTCATTCCCGCGCTGGCCTACACGTTCTCGTCGAACCCGGTGGAGATCGAGGTTGGCCACGAGCAGCGCCACGCTGGCGAGTCAAAGTATTCGCTCTACCAACTGATCCGCCTGAACTTCGACTTGGTCACCGGCTTCTCGATCGTGCCGCTGCAATGGTTCTCGGCGATCGGCACGGTGCTGTCGATCTCTTCGGCCGGACTGTTCGTGATCCTGCTGATTCGCCGCTTCCTGCTCGGCTCTGAAGTCCAGGGTGTGTTCACGCTGTTCGCACTCAACTTCTTCCTGGTCGGCATCATGCTGTTCGGCATCGGCCTGCTGGGTGAGTACGTCGGCCGGATCTATCAGGAAGTGCGCGACCGCCCGCGCTACCGCATCCAGGCGGTGCTTGAGCGTGACCCGCGTGACCCGAAGACCGACAACGCAGCGGAGGCCTCGTGCGCGCAGTAGTCTTTGCCTACCATAACGTCGGTGACCGCTGCCTGCGCGTGCTGCACGCGCGCGGTGTGGACGTGGCGCTGGTCGTCACGCACCGCGACCGACCCGACGAGAACATCTGGTTCCGCCGCGTGGCCGACACGGCCGCTGAACTGAACCTGTCGTTCCTCTATGGCGAGGACCCGACCGACCCGGCATTGGCCGAAGCCGTTCGCGCCGCGAAGCCCGATGTCATCTTCTCGTTCTACTACCGGTCGATGATCCCGGCTGACCTGCTGGCCGTGGCACCGCAGGGCGCCTTCAACATGCATGGTTCGCTGCTGCCGAAGTATCGCGGTCGCGTGCCGGTGAACTGGGCCGTGCTGCGCGGCGAAGAAGAAACCGGCGCCACGCTGCACGCGATGGAAGCCAAGCCCGACGCTGGCTACATCGTCGACCAGACGTCGGTGCCAATCCTGCCGGACGACACGGCCGGCGAGGTCTTCGAGAAGGTCACCGTCGCCGCCGAGCAAACGCTGTGGCGCGCGCTGCCCGCCATGATGGCCGGCCAGACGCCCAAGCGTCCCAATGTGCTCTCCGAGGGCAGCTATTTCTCGGGACGCAAACCCGAGGACGGCCGTATCGATTTCAGCCAACCGGCAGCAGCGGTCTACAATTTGATCCGCGCGGTCGCGCCCCCCTATCCGGGCGCATTCACCGATATCGGCGGTCGTCGCTTCATCGTCGCCCAGGCACGCCGTCTGGAACCGTCGAGCGTGCCGGCGGGCCTGCAGCCTGGCCTGCATGTCGTGGATGGACGTATCGTGGCGGTCGGCGGCGACGGCGGAGCCATCCGCGTGACGCAGTTGCTCGAAGGTCCGAACGCCGACAACGCGAGCCCGGTATCTGTACAAGTATTCCAAAACATCATTACTGCGAAGTCCTAAGAGGAAAACCGATGAAAAAGGTCCTGATTCTTGGCGTCAATGGCTTCATCGGCCACCATCTGACGCGCCGCATCCTGGAAACGACGCAATGGGAGGTCTACGGCATGGATATGTCGTCGGACCGCCTGGGCGATCTGATGAACCACCCACGCATGCACTTCTTCGAGGGTGACATCACCATCAACAAGGAGTGGATCGAGTACAACATCCGCAAGTGCGATGTGGTGCTGCCGCTGGTGGCCATCGCCACGCCGGCGACGTACGTGCGCGAGCCGCTGCGCGTGTTCGAACTGGACTTCGAGGCCAACCTGCCGATCGTGCGCGCCGCGGTGAAGTACGGCAAGCACCTGGTGTTCCCGTCGACCTCGGAGGTGTACGGCATGTGCGCCGACGAAGAGTTCGACCCGGAAGCCTCGCCGCTGATCTACGGCCCGATCAACAAGCCGCGCTGGATCTACGCCTGCTCCAAGCAGCTGATGGACCGCGTGATCCACGCCTACGGGATGCAGGAAGGGCTGAACTACACGCTGTTCCGTCCGTTCAACTGGATCGGCGCGGGGCTGGACTCGATTTTCGAATCGAAGGAAGGTTCGTCGCGGGTGGTCACGCAGTTCCTGGGCCATATCGTGCGTGGCGAGCCGATCAAGCTGGTGGACGGTGGCGCGCAGCAGCGTGCGTTCGCCGATATTTCGGACGGCATCTCGGCGCTGATGCGCATCATCGAGAACAAGGACGGCGTGGCCAACGGCAAGATCTTCAACATTGGCAACCCGGGCAACATCCACTCGGTGCGTGAGCTGGCGGAGATGATGCTGAAGATGGCGGCCGAGTATCCGGAGTACGCCGAGGAAGCGCGCAAGACGAAGATCGTGGAGACGTCGTCGGGCGACTTCTACGGCAAGGGCTATCAGGACGTGCAGCACCGCGTGCCGAAGATCGACAACACGATCGGGGAACTGGGCTGGAAGCCTGAGGTGTCGATGGAGCAGGCGCTGCGCCGCATCTTCGAGGCGTATCGCGACAAGGTGGTCGAGGCACGCACGCTGGTCGACGCCGACAACTGATCGCTTCATGGCACGCATTGCGCTCAAGGTAGACGTGGACACGCTGCGCGGCACGCGCGAAGGCGTGCCCGCGCTGCTGTCCATGCTGTCCGCCGCCGAGGCGGAAGCCACGTTCCTGTTCAGCCTCGGCCCGGATCACACGGGCTGGGCGCTGCGCCGGGTGTTCCGTCCCGGTTTCCTGAAGAAGGTCTCGCGGACTTCCGTGGTGTCGAACTACGGCCTGCGCACGCTGATGTACGGCGTGCTGCTGCCGGGGCCCGACATCGGCCGCAAGGGCGCTGCCGAAATGCGTGCGGCCGCCGCAGCGGGCCACGAGTGCGGCATCCACACCTGGGACCACGTCTACTGGCAGGACAACGTGCGCGAGCGCGATGCGGCCTGGACGCGCCGACAGATGCAGCAATCGTTCGAGCGCTTCACCGATATCTTCGGTGCCGCCCCGACGACGCATGGCGCGGCCGGCTGGCAGATGAACAACGAGGCGTTTCGCCAGATCGACGACTGGGGCATGGTCTACGCGTCCGATGGCCGCGGGACGGCGCCCTACATTCCGACGGTCGATGGCAAGGCCTGCCGCCACGTGCAGATGCCGACCACACTGCCAACGCTCGACGAGCTGATCGGTGTGGACGACCTGACCGAAGACAACGTGCACAAGGCCGTGCTCAAGCTGACCGAGGGCGACGGCGACCACATTTTCACGCTCCATACGGAGCTGGAAGGCGGAAAGCTGGCGCCGGTATTCAAGCGACTGCTGTCAGGCTGGCGCGCGCAAGGTCACCAGCTTGTGTCGATGGCAACGTATTACCAGCACATCGATCGCAGCGACCTGCCGCAAATGCCCGTTACCTGGGGTGAAATCCCGGGCCGAAGCGGCGAACTGATTATTCAGCCCTGATTTCTCGCGCTCCCCATGCAGGGGAGCGCGATCCTCGACTCAGCCACAGGCCGTCAAACGGCCTTGCGCGTCAGCCTCAGCCCGTTGAATACCACCAGCAGGCTCGCACCCATATCGGCAAACACGGCCATCCACATCGTGCCCATGCCCATCAGGGTCAGGACCAGGAACACGGCCTTGATCCCCAGCGCGAGCGTGATGTTCTGCTTCAGGATGGTCGAAGTCTGGCGCGACAGCCGCACGAACGCCGGAATCTTGCGCAGGTCGTCGTCCATCAGCGCCACGTCCGCAGTCTCGATGGCCGTATCCGTACCGGCCGCGCCCATCGCGAAACCAATATCCGCCCGCGCCAGTGCCGGCGCATCGTTGATACCGTCACCGACCATGCCGACGCGGCCGGCGTGGGTGTGCGCCTGATCGGTCAGCGCGGCGATCGCATCGGCCTTGTCCTGCGGCAACTGATTGCCACGTACTTCATCGATACCGACGAGCGCCCCGATGGTCTGGGCCGTGTGCGGATTGTCGCCGGAGAGCATCAACGTCTTCACGCCGAGTTCATGTAGTTGCTCGATGGCCTGGCGGCTGGTTTCGCGCACCGTGTCGGCCACACCGAACAGCATCAGCGCGCGCGGCACTGCAGTGTCCATCGCGGCCAGCAAAACGATGGTCTTGCCTTGCCGCTCGATGGCCTCGAGCCGGGCTTCGAGCGCAGGAGAGCAGGCGCCGAGATCGTGAATCAGGCGATGGTTGCCAAGGCAGTACGCCACACCGTTGACGGTGCCACGCACGCCCTGGCCCGGCAGCGCCGCGAAATCCTGTACCTCGAAACGCGCCACGCCATCGGTTTCGGCCGCGCGGGCCACCGCGAGCGAGACGGGGTGGTCGGAACGCGCCGCGATACTTGCGGCAATCGCCCGAGCTTCTGGCACGTCGTCGACGAGTTGCGCCATATCGGTCTGCGCGGGCTTGCCATGCGTCAGCGTGCCCGTCTTGTCGAGCGCCAGCCAGGACAGTTGGCGCCCCTGCTCCAGGTAGACGCCGCCCTTGATCAGGATGCCGCGCCGCGCCGCAGCGGCCAGTCCGCTAACGATAGTGACCGGGGTCGAGATCACGAGGGCGCAAGGGCAGGCAATCACCAGCAGCACCAGTGCCTTGTAGATCCAGGCAAGCCAGGCTTCGCCCATGAACAGCGGCGGGATCACTGCGACTGCGAGCGCAATCGCAAAGACCACCGGCGTGTAGATGCGCGCGAACTGGTCGACAAAGCGCTGCGTGGGCGCACGGCTGCCCTGCGCGGCTTCCACGGCGTGGATGATGCGGGCCAGCGTCGAATCATCGGCGGGCGCGGTCACCTCGTACTCGAGTTCGCCGGATTGGTTGATCGAACCGGCGAAGAGGCTGTCTCCCACGGACTTGTCGACCGGAACGCTCTCGCCCGTGATCGGGGCCTGATCCAGTGCCGACTGCCCCTTCAGGACGCGGCCGTCGAGTGCCACACGTTCACCAGGGCGCAACCGCACCGTAGCGCCAAGGGGCACCTGACGCGCGTCCACCGGCTGCCAGCTTCCATCGGCCTGTTGCACGGTGGCCTGCTCCGGCGCCATCGCCATTAGCCCGCGCACAGCATTGCGCGCGCGATCCAGCGAGGCTGCCTCGATCCGCTCGGCCAGCGCGAACAGCACCATCACCATGGCCGCCTCAGGCCATTGGCCAATCAGCATCGCGCCCGTGACGGCGATGCTCATCAATGCGTTGATGTTCAGGTTGCCGTTGCGCACGGCGATCCAGCCCTTGCGATAGACGCCAAGACCGGCGAACAGCACGGTGGCCAGCGCCAGCGCGGCGGGCAGGTACGGCGTGGCAATCTGGAACCATTCGGCCACCTCGGCGCCCACGGCCAGCGCACCGGCAGCCGCCAGCGGCCACCACGGCTTGCCAGGCTCGGCGATGGCGGCCTTCGCGCCCGAGTCGGACAGCGGTTCGGCCTTCATCCCGAGCGAATCGATCGCCTTGACCACCGGGTCCAGTGAGTCGAGCGTGTGGTGAACCGTCAGCACACGCTGCATCAGGTTGAAATCGAGCGCCGCCACGCCAGCCATACCGCCGATCTTGTTGCGGATCAGCGTCTCCTCGGTCGGGCAATCCATCGCCTCGATGCGATAGGCCGCCGCACGGGTGCCAGCCGGGGCGGCAACCGGCGTGCTCACCGAAACCGATGCGCCGCAGGCCGAGCCGCAGCACGCATTGGGCTGCGCCGCTTCGGGCGCCGCTTCATGTGCATGATCGTGATCATGCTTGTGGCCATGACCGTGCTCGTGACTGTGGTCGCGGGAATGCGGATGATCGTGGTCATGCCCGCGACCGCGCGCGGCCGAGGATGACGGCAGGACGTTATCAGGGGTGGTGCGAGCCATGTCAAATTCCATTGATTCTTGTTCCCTGTCATTGAAGACCCTTTAGTCGCTACAGGGTCAAGCGCCTGCCGAAAATCTTTGGAGCGGCGCAAACATGACATGAACGTAATGTTTGCCCGCTCGCTAAACGCCTATAATCGCCCCCCATGCGCCGCCTACTGCTTGTATTTCTCGCAATATTGCTGCCGCTCCAGTTCGCCTGGGCCGGCGCGGCGGCCTATTGCGCGCACGAGAAGGCGACCTCGGTCGATGCGAGGCAGTGGCACTTTGGCCACCACACGCACGAGCACAAAGCCGCCGACGGCGACCGGCAAGCGCAAGACGCGAAAGACAGCAAATCGGCCAAGCTCCCGGACGGTGACTGCAATGCCTGTCATTTCCCGGGCTCGCACGGCCTGTTCTCCGAGTTGGCGATGACCGGGGACTACCCGTTCGTCACTGTGCACTATCAGCCACGCGCCAGCGCGTTCGGCTCAATCCCCTCCCCCGTTCCGGACCGCCCTCAGTGGTCCCGTCTCGCCTAGCCGGCGAGACGCGGAGAGCCCCTTTCCAATCCACGCGCCCCTGAACGGCGCGCCAGTCGTCTCGCCGATTTTCTCCCGTTCGTATTGGTGAAACTCGATGAGAAACTTCCTTTCGCCGCCCGGTCTGGCGGCCGTGCTCCTTTGCCTGTCGCTGGGCCCCATCGTCAGTCCTGTCGCATCGGCGCAGGGCACGGCGGCCCCTGCACCGGCCCCGGTATGGGTCCAAGTACCTGCTCAGGAACCGCCCAGCGCCTTGACGCTGGAAGCCGCGCTGGCACTGGCCACCGCGCAGAACCCAACGCTGTCCGCCGCCCGTATCGAACTCGATTCGACCGAAGGCGGCATCACACAGGCACGCGTGATCCCGAACCCCGAGATCGCCGTGCAGATGGAAGACACGCGCGCCGCCACGCGGGCCACCACTGGCCAGGTCAACCTTCCGATCGAACTGGGCGGCAAGCGCAGCGCGCGGATTGGCGCTGCAAACCGCGCGCGACGTGGCCCAGGCACAGCTTGGCACCACGCAGGCCGACCTGCGGGCCGGCGTGATCGGCGCGTTCTTCAACGTGCTGGTCGCGCAGGAGCGCGTGCGGCTGGCGGCCGGTTCGGTCGACATCGCCACGCGCGGTGCGAACGCCGCGGCGCGGCGCGTGGCGGCTGGCAAGATCTCGCCAGTCGAGGAAACCAAGGCACAGGTCGAACTGGCCAACGCGCAGATTGAACGCTCCGAGGCCGACGCCGCACTGGTGGCAGCACGGCAGTCGCTCGCCACGCTATGGGGCAATCCGTCGCCACGCTTCACCGAGGCCGATGGCAACCTCGATGCGTTGCCCGCCCGCCCTCAGGCAACAATGCTGCGCCAATCGCTCGACGGCGCCCCCGCGCTGCTGGCCAGCGAGCGGGAACTCGATCGCCGGCAGGCCGAAATTAACGTCCAGCGCAGTCGTCAGTACCCGGACGTGACGGTGAGCGTCGGCGCCAAGCGCGACAACAGCTCGCCGGAGCGCGGCACCTATCCCGTGCTGGGTGTCGCCATTCCGCTGCCGCTGTTCGACCGCAACCAGGGCAATCTGTACACAGCCATCCGTCAGGCCGACAAGGCCGCCGACGAACTCCGCGCAACACGCCTTCGGTTGGATCACGACCTGCAACAGGCCTCGAGCCAGCTCGAAGTCTCCCGTTCCTCGGCGCTGAGCCTGCGCGAAACCGTGCTGCCGGCCGCCGAGCGCGCCTACCAGGCCGCATCGCAAGGCTTTGAAGCCGGCAAGTTCAATTACCTCGAAGTCCTGGATGCCCAGCGCACGCTGTTCCAGGCACGCATCCGCTACCTCGGTGTGGTCGCCAATAGCTGGCAAGCCGCTACCACGATCGACCGCATCCTCGGCCGCTGACAGGAACCAACATGACCTTGACTCGAAAACAGGCCATCACCATCGCTGGCATCGTGATCGCCGGCCTGATCGCCGCGCTTGCCCTGCTGCTCTCCGGCCGTGGCGACGACCACGCGCACGAGGAGGGCGAAGCCGCGCACGGCCAGCCCGCGTCGAACGCTTCGGCTGAATCCGCGAAGACGCCGCAACAAGCCGAAGAGCCGCCCGGACTGATCGAACTGACGCCGGAACAGATCCGCAACGCCAATCTGGACATCCGCGCCGCCGGCCCGGGCCGCATCCGCAGCGCGGTGGAATTCCCCGGCGAAATCAAGTTCAACGAAGACCGCACCGCGCACGTGGTGCCGCGCGTGGCGGGCGTTGTCGAATCGGTGTCCGCCAACCTTGGCCAGCGTGTGAAGAAAGGCGACCTGCTGGCGGTGTTCGCCAGCACGCAGTTATCGGATCAACGTAGTGAGTTGCTCGCCGCGCAGCGGCGCCTAGAACTGGCGCGCACTACCTACACCCGCGAAAAGAAGCTCTGGGAGGACAAGGTTTCCGCCGAGCAGGACTTCCTTGCGGCACGTACCGCGCTGCAGGAAGCCGAAATCGCCGAGCGCAACGCCGCCCAGAAACTGACCGCCATTGGCGCGAAGCCCAGCGCCCGTGCCATCAACCAGTTCGAGCTGCGCGCCCCCTTCGACGGCATCGTCGTCGAAAAGCACCTGGCACTCGGCGAAGCCGTCGCGGCGGAGACCGCGGTCTTCACGATCTCCGATCTCAACACGGTCTGGGCCGAGTTCGTCATCGCGCCAAAGGACCTCGGGCATGTGAAGCTGGGCGAATCGGTACGTATAGCTTCTGCTGCATTCGATGGCGAGGCGGAAGGCAAGGTCTCCTACGTCGGCGCCCTGCTCGGCCAGCAAACCCGTACCGCCACGGCCCGCGTGACGCTGTCGAACCCCGAGATGGCATGGCGCCCGGGTCTGTTCGTCACCGTCAGCGTGGCCACCGGCGACGCCGAAGCCCCAGTGATCATCGAAGCGGATGCGGTGCAGGTCGAGAACGGCCAGAAGCAGGTATTCGTTGAGGCGCCGGGAGGCTTCCTCGCCCGGGCGATCAAGACGGGCCGCACTGACGGCAAGCGCATCGAGATCGTCGACGGCCTGGCCGCCGGCGATCGCTATGTGGCGGGCAACAGCTTCGTGCTCAAGGCCGAACAGGGCAAGGGCAGCGCCGAGCATTCGCACTGAACGGAGAGTCATTCATGTTCGAACGTATTCTCCGCTTCGCCATCGCGCAGCGATGGCTCGTGATGCTGGCGGTCCTCGGCATGGCCGGGCTCGGCATCTACAACTACAGCCGCCTGCCGATCGACGCCGTCCCGGACATCACCAATGTCCAGGTACAGATCAACACTTCGGCGCCCGGTTACTCGCCGCTTGAAACCGAGCAGCGCGTCACCTATCCGCTTGAGGTCACCATCGCCGGCCTGCCGGGCCTGGAGCAGACCCGTTCGCTGTCGCGCTACGGCCTGTCCCAGATCACGGTGATCTTCAAGGACGGCACGGATATCTACTTCGCGCGCCAACTCGTCAACCAGCGCATCCAGGAAGCCAAGGACAAGCTCCCGGAAGGCGTGGTGCCTGCCATGGGCCCCATTTCCACCGGCCTCGGCGAGATCTACCTGTGGACCGTCGAAGCCGAGCCGGATGCGCGCAAGCCGGATGGCACGCCATACACGCCCACCGACCTGCGGGAGATCCAGGACTGGGTCATCAAGCCACAGTTGCGCAACGTGCCCGGCGTTACCGAAATCAACTCGATCGGCGGCTTCGCCAAGGAATACCTGGTAGCGCCAAGCCCTGAAAAGCTGGCCTCGTACGGCTTCTCGCTGCAGGACGTGGTGCAGGCGCTCGAACGCAACAACACCAATGTCGGCGCCGGCTATATCGAGCGGCGCGGCGAGCAGTACCTGGTGCGCGCGCCCGGGCAGGTCAAGTCGACCGACGACATCGGGGACGTCATCGTGGGCACCGCTCAAGGCTTGCCGATCCGTGTCCGTGATCTTGCCGAAGTGGACCTTGGCCGGGAGCTGCGCACCGGCGCCGCCACCGACAACGGCCGCGAAGTGGTACTGGGTACGGTCTTCATGCTGATCGGCGAAAACAGCCGCGCGGTATCCCAGGCCGTAGATGCGCGCATGGCCGTGATCAACAAGTCCTTGCCGGCAGGCATCAAGGCGGTCACCGTCTACGATCGGACCAATCTCGTCGACAAGGCCATCGCCACCGTCAAGAAGAACCTGCTCGAAGGCGCAGTGCTGGTGATCGCCATCCTGTTCCTGTTCCTCGGCAACCTGCGCGCGGCGCTGATCACCGCCATGGTGATCCCGCTGTCGATGCTGTTCACGTTCACCGGGATGGTGTCATACAAGATCAGCGCGAACCTGATGAGCCTGGGCGCGCTCGACTTCGGCATCATCGTCGACGGCGCCGTGGTGATCGTCGAGAACTGCGTCCGCCGTCTGGCTCATGCGAAAGAGCGCCTGGGACGCCCGCTGACACGCGCCGAACGCTTCGAGGAAGTGTTCGCGGCCGCGAGCGAGGCACGCCGGCCACTGGTTTATGGCCAGCTCATCATCATGATCGTCTACATCCCGATCTTTGCGTTGAGCGGAGTGGAGGGCAAGATGTTCCACCCGATGGCGATGACCGTAGTGCTGGCACTGATTGGCGCGCTGATCCTCTCCGTGACTTTCGTGCCGGCAGCCGTGGCGCTGTTTATTGGCGGCGGCGTCGAGGAAAAGGAAAACCGCATCATGGGCTGGGCTCGCCGCGGATACGAGCCGGTGCTCAAGCGCGCCCTGGCCAATACGCCGGTGGTGCTCGCTGGCGCGGGCATGGCGGTGCTGCTTAGCGGGCTGGTGGCGCTGCGCCTCGGGAGCGAGTTCATCCCCAACCTGAACGAAGGCGATTTCTCGGTACAGGCGCTGCGCATTCCGGGTACGAGTCTGACGCAGTCGGTGGCGATGCAGCAGCAGATCGAAACGCGCCTCAAGGCAACCTTCCCCGAGATCGAGCGCATTTTCGCGCGCACGGGTACCGCGGAGATCGCATCGGATCCGATGCCGCCCAACATCTCGGATGCCTACATCATGCTGAAACCACGCGACAAGTGGCCAGATCCCTCCCGTTCCCGCGAGTCGCTGCGCGCCGCGATCGAAGGCGAACTGGAGAAGATTCCGGGCAATCGCTACGAGTTCTCGCAGCCGATCCAGTTACGCTTCAACGAGCTGATTTCAGGCGTGCGCAGTGACGTGGCGGTCAAGCTGTTCGGCGACGATAACGAGGTGCTTGATACCACGGCGCAGCGCATCGCCAAGGTCCTGCAGACCGTGTCCGGCGCCACAGAGGTCAAGGTCGAACAGACCACGGGTCTACCGGTGCTGACCGTCGACGTCGACCGCGCCCGCGCGGCACGCTACGGGCTGAACATGATCGACGTTCAGGACACCGTCGCCATCGCCGTGGGCGGCCGCGACGCCGGCGTGTTCTACCAGGGCGACCGCCGCTTCAACATTGGCGTGCGCCTGCCGGAAGGCATTCGCGCCGACGTGGAAGCGCTGCGACGTCTGCCTATCCCCCTGCCCAAGGGCACCAACGCGGCAACGAGCTACATTCCGCTCGGCGAGGTCGCCACGCTGACCATTGCGCCAGGTCCGAACCAGATCTCACGGGAAAACGGCAAGCGCCGCATCGTCATCAGCGCCAATGTGCGGGGACGGGATCTCGGCACGTTCGTCCCCGAAGCCGTGGCGGCCATCGACGCGCGCGTGAAGATCCCCACCGGCTACTGGATTGCCTGGGGTGGCACATTCGAGCAGTTGCAGTCGGCGACGGAACGGCTCCAGATCGTCGTGCCCGTGGCGCTGCTGATGGTATTCGTACTGCTGTTCGCCATGTTCGGCAATGTGCGCGACGGGTTGATCGTCTTCACCGGGATTCCGTTTGCATTGACCGGTGGCGTCCTGGCCTTGTGGATGCGCGGTATTCCGTTGTCGATCTCCGCGGCGGTGGGCTTCATCGCGCTCTCCGGTGTGGCGGTGCTCAACGGACTGGTCATGCTCTCGTTTATCCGCTCGCTGCGTGAGGAAGGCCGATCGCTCGACGATGCCGTGTTCAACGGCGCGCTGACGCGGCTGCGCCCGGTGCTGATGACGGCGCTCGTGGCATCGCTCGGATTCGTGCCGATGGCGATTGCCACGGGCACTGGCGCAGAGGTGCAGCGGCCACTGGCCACGGTCGTGATCGGCGGGATATTGTCATCCACCGCGCTGACGCTGCTGGTACTACCGGTGCTGTATCGCTGGGCCCACGGGCGATTGGCGAGCCGCTGACATGACTGCCCCCTCTTCCGCGAACGCGGGAGAGGGGGCAGGAGAAAACCGGAGAAATGGAAAGAGGCGGAAAGAGGCGGGTGACGACGGCTTGGCCGCTCACCCGCAATACGTCATCGCGTCAGTGTTCGCAGTTGACCATCCACGTCATGCCGAACCGGTCGACGAGCATCCCGAACCCCTCGGCCCAGAATGTCTTCTGGTAAGGCATGAACACCTGACCACCTTCGGCCAGCGCATTGAATATCCGCTGACCCTCTGCATTCGGCACGTCGCCCACCGACATCATGAAGCCGGAGAACGCGGGGGTCTGCCCCTCCCGGCCATCCGATGCCATGAACTGGCTGTCTCCCACCTGGATATTCGCGTGCATGACTTTCTCGGCCCAGGCGGGCGATGGCTTGGGCTGCCCTTCGGGTGCGTCCTTGTAGCGCATCATAAACGTCACTTTGGCGCCCATCACCTTGCCGTAGAACGTCATTGCCTCGTCAAATCGGCCGCCAAAATCGAGATACGGTTGCACCTGCATGTCGGTCTCCTTACGTGGAGCGGGCATATCCCGCGAGCCGACTATTATGCGCCTGCCCTACTGACAGCTTTGTCAGGAAAGTCGAGTTCGAACGTGGTTTGTCCGTCCACGCTGCGCACGGACACGCTGCCGCCATGCAGCCGCATGATGGTGTCGACAATGGCAAGGCCGAGGCCGGTGGATTTGGCCGAGTCGCGACGTGACGGATCGCCGCGATAGAAGCGTGCGAAAAGGTGCGGCAGCGCCTCCGGCGCGATCCCGGGGCCGCCGTTCACCACGCTGATGGCGGTATGGCCGGGCTGTCCACGTGACACGGCCAGTTGCACCGTGCTGCCCGCAGGCGCGTGACGCAGGGCGTTGTCCAGCAGATTGATGATGGCGCGCCGCAGCAACGGCTGGTCCGCAGTCACCGTGGCCGCGCCGGCGACGGACAGCGTCAGATCGCGGTCGGCGGCCACAGCTTCGAAATACTCCGCCACCTTGTCCAGTTCCGCCCGCGCATCGAGCGGACGCGCCCCGAGTGCAACCTGTGCGTTGTCGGCGCGCGCCAGGAACAGCATGTTTTCGATCATGCGCGACAAGCGCTCGTACTCCTCGAGATTCGACTCGAGCAACGATTCATACTCCGCCGCCGTGCGTCGCTGGGCCAGCGTGACCTGCGTCTGGCCCACGAGGTTACTGATCGGCGTGCGGAAGTCGTGCGCCAGATCGGCCGAGAACGTGGAAAGCCGCGTGAAGCTGTCCTGCAGGTGCGCGAGCATACCGTTGAATGCGCCCGCCAGATCGCGCAGTTCCTCCGGTGCGCTGCCCACGTCGAGGCGCGTCGCCAGCCGGCTCGTGGTCACGGCCGCCGCATCGCTCGCCATCCGCCGCAAGGGCCGCAAGCCACGCCGTGCCAGCAGGAAACCGAGGGCCGCCGCCACGATCGCACCGCACAGCACCGCCACGAGCAACCGGCTGTGATACTCGCGCATCAGCGCCACGCGATAGCCCGCATCGCTGAGCACGACGATCTCCACAGTCTGACCGGAGTCGCCAATCTGGCCCAACGCGACGATGCCGCGTGACGGCACGCCATTGCGTGGATACCAGGTCTGCAATTGGGTCGTATCGGGCGCCGTGGCGAGCGGCAGCACGCGCAGATCTGGAACCCGTTCATTACGCGGGTTGAGCGTGACCAGCGGATCGCCGCCCAACGTGCGGACCACGAGCACCAGCCCTTCGTGCCCCATGGCGATATCGGCAAATCGGTGTGTGTCCGCGCGAATTTCGGCCTCACTGCCAACTTCACGCAGCAGATGCCGCACCAGCAGCACCTCGCCTACCAGCTCGCCTTCATCGCGCGCCTGCAACTGGTTACCCAGCGAACTCGACAGATACGTTGCCACGCCAACCAGCACCGCCGCCGTGGTCAGCCCATAGGCCAGCGCCAGCCGCGTGGTAAGCGATGCCGGCATTGCGGCCTGCAGCTTCGACAGCAACCGCATCATGCCTCGTCGAATTCGTCGAGCACGTAGCCCATGCCACGGCGGGTATGGATCAGCTTGTTCGGGAACGGGTCATCCACCTTGGCACGCAGGCGTCGGATCGACACGTCCACGACGTTGGTGTTGCTGTCGAAGTTCATATCCCAGACCTGCGACGCAATCAGCGAGCGTGACAATACCTCGCCACGGCGCCGCGCCAGCAATTGCAGCAGCGCGAACTCCTTCGAGGTGAGGTCGATTTTCTGCCCCGCGCGGGTCACGCGGCGGCGGATGGTGTCGATCTGCAGGTCGGCCACCTCGATGAATTCGCTCTCGCGCAGCGGGCCACGCCGCAGGATCGTCCGGATACGCGCCACCAGTTCGGCAAACGCGAACGGCTTGACCATATAGTCGTCTGCGCCCAGTTCCAGCCCCTTGAGCCGATCGGACAATTCGTCACGCGCGGTCAGGCATAGCACGGGCGTGTCCTTGTCCCGGCGCAGTTCGCGCAATACCTGCCAGCCATCCATGCCGGGCAGCATCACGTCGAGCACGATCAGGTCATAGTGCTGCTCGCGTGCGTGGGCCAGCCCATCCACGCCGTCGCGGGCCAGATCGGCCACGAAGCCCGACTCGGTGAGTCCCTTGAGCAGATAATCACCGGCCTTCGGCTCGTCTTCGACAATCAGGATGCGCATGTTGGTTCACTTCCAAGCCGGCTTGGTACCGGCCCATTATTCGAGGTTCTGGATATAGACCGAGACACTAGCGGAGCTTTGCCACGAATTGGCGAACATTGCACGAATGTCATCTTGATATAGCCATTTTGCAACCGTTAGAGGCAGTACAATGCTGCAACTGCTCAACACAGGCAGTTCTAGCCCCTCGCAAGCCCCCAATTTCCTCGATGAAACGCCCGTTCTCCGGTCTCCTGTTGTGCCTTGCCTCACTCGCGCTGCCTGTCCAGGGCGCGGCTGCGGCTGATATGGCGGCCTGCGAATTGACGGAAGCAATCGGCCTGTCGATGCCCGAGCGGCACGCGGCGATCAAGATTGAAGCGGAAGCGGAGATTGGCCCGTTGAATGGCCTCAATGGAATGCAGGCCCAATGCGAGATAGGCCAGATGGGCCAGATGGGCCCCGCGCGAGGGCTGGAGGATGACCTGCCAGTCTGGCAGGATGCGCGACCCGCCGTTGATGCGCCGAATCACCCCGGCAAGCAACCGGGCGCCGCCGCCAGCAATGCGATGCTGTTGCAGGAATTACCACCCGCGGCGATGCAGTACCAGCGTCATGCGCAGCCGCTGGCTATTACCGCCTTCACATCCCTGCCGAACCTGACTGCCGAGCGTTGCTGACGCATCCGGCCAGCCAATGATGCCGATACACCAGGCGCCCATGCGCCCAGTGGGGTATCGCATTGCTACTCGACGCGATAGAAGTCGATCGACTGCCCGGCATTGACCGCGCGTTGCAGCCAATCAGGGTATTCCCCATTACCGTCCCAGGTTTGCCCCATGGCGTTGCGGTACATCACACGCGGCGGCACTTCCGGCGTCGGCGTTGCGGCTTTCGCAACGGCGTCGGCCTGATCGGCAACTTCGATATGCGCATCGGCAAAACAGCCTGCCTCGACCAGGTCTTCGAACGTCAGGCCATGACGCTCCATCTGTTCGTGGACCCACACCACCGCGGCTTGTTTGGCTGACTCAGACTCGGACATGACTCATCGTGCGCGCCTGTCGACATGGCTGGACAGGCTGGAGAAAGGAAATTCTTGGGGGACGGCCCGCGCAGCGTGCATTGCGAACCAGATTGAGATTCTACAGGTTGTTTGGCGTGGATTTGTCGCCAAGGCCGAATTCATTGTCCGGTCGGCACCCTGTCCGGCAATCGTATCGCATTGCCTCGGACAAATGACATCAATGTCATTCAAGGGTCATGTTCGCGTCGGGACCCGCCCTCTAGACTGCATTCCAAGGTCGCGCAACGACCGATCAGACTCTCCAGCAAGCCGTGAACAACCCGTAACCCATATCACGAAGAGGATTCCAAGATGCGAACCATCAAGCAAGCCCTGCTCTACACTGCCCTGACCGCCACCCTCGCCAGCGCCGCCGGCTTGGCCAACGCCGCGCCGCGCAGCGCAGATCCGTTCACCGACGGCGCGCGCGTCACCAATCGCGATGGCCTGGTCGAGCGCACTGGCACACGCGATCCGTACACCGATGGTGGCCGCGCCATCCACGATCCGCGCAGCCCGTACACAGACGGCGGCTTCAGCGCAACGGGCAAGCGCGACGTGTTCACCGACGGGGCCTGATACAGGATGTCGCTCGATGCGTGACGTGTCATGACACGCTCACGCATCGACATCGGCCAGCGCCAGCTCCGTGAATTGCGCCGCAGGCATCGGCCTGCCAAGCAGATAGCCCTGCAACGCATCACACCCCAGACCTGCCAGGAACGACCGCTGAGCGGTCGTTTCCACGCCCTCAGCCACTACCTGCAAATTCAGCGTTCGGCCCAGCGCAACAATGGCCGATACGATCGCGGCATCCTCGCTGTCCTCCGCGAGATCACGCACGAATCCCCGGTCGATCTTCAATTCGCTCGCTGGGATGCGCTTCAGATGCAGCAGACTTGAATATCCAGTACCGAAATCGTCGATCGCAATCCGCACGCCCATCTCGTCGAGTTGGGTCATGATCGCGAGCGTGGTCTCCACATCGCGCATGGCGGTGGTTTCCGTAATCTCGAGCGTCAATCGTCCAGGCTCGACCTTATGCCGCGCCAACGCCTCGGCTACCGAGTCGACCATGCCCGCATGGCAGAACTGCAGTGCGGAAAGGTTGACCGCCATCGACCAGTGCGCGTGCCCCATGTCGTGCCATAACGCCAATTGCCGGCACGCCTCGTTGAGTACCCACGTCCCGATCGGCACGATCGCCCCGGTCTTCTCTGCCAGCGTGATGAACTGGTCCGGCATCAGCAGGCCCTGCACGGGATGATTCCAGCGCAGCAGCGCCTCGGCGCCTACCAGCACATTGTCAGCAGCCGAAAACTTCGGTTGATAGTGCAACTGCAATTGGCCGTTTCTCAGGGCCGCGCGCAAGTCCTGGATCAGCATCTGCTGCGCCCGCGCCTGATGGTTCATCGACCGCTCGAAGAAGTAGCTCGCGTTCCGGCCTGATGCCTTCGCGTGGTACATCGCGGCGTCGGCATTGGTCATCAGCGCGTCCTGATCCTGTCCGTCGACGGGGTAGATCGCAATGCCGATGCTGCCTGAGACGTGCACCAAGTGGCCTGCCACATTTGCGGGCTCGCGCAGCGCGTCGATCAGCTTCCCGGCGACGACACCCGCATCCTCGGGTTCGTCGACGTGCACCAGCAGCACGAACTCATCGCCACCGACACGCGCGATCGTATCCTCCGACGAGACCGATGCCCGCAGCCGACTGGCGATCTCCACCAACAATCCGTCGCCGACCTGGTGGCCGTAGGTGTCGTTGACACCTTTGAATCCATCCAGATCGACGAAAAGCACGGCAAAACGGCCATGGTGCCGGGCCGCTGCCTGAATCGCCAGCGTGAAACGGTCTTCCAGCAGCACGCGGTTCGGCAGATGGGTGAGCTTGTCGTGTAGCGCCAGGAATTCCAGCTCTTCGTTCGCGACGCCCAGCGCGTCGGCCAGCACCGCCGTGCGCATTTCCAGGCGCATGTCGAGCACCGAGGTAATCAGCGCCACGGCCAGGACGCAGATCGTGATCACGAGAATGGGCAGCGCCAGCGTATTGCCCTGCAGCCCGCCGCCCGCTGCGCCACACACACTGCCGATAGGAAACCTCGCCGCGGCCATGCCGGTGTAGTGCATCGCCGCGACGGCGCCGCCCATCACCAGTGCCGCTCCAAAGCGCAGTTGATGCACGCGCGGCATGTGCCGCCGCAATCGGAAGGCAATCCAGAGCGCCGCCCCGGATGCCCCCACGGCGATCAGGATCGACAATAGAAACAACCACGGGTCGTACTGAATGCCCGGTTGCATGCGCAATGCCGCCATGCCCGTGTAATGCATGCTGGCTACGGCCCCGCCGAGCACCAGCGCGCCAAGCGCCAGCCGCCTGCGCGGCAGATGCTCCAGGCAGACGAGCCGCAGCGCGAATGCCGAGGCAACAACGGCGATCAGCAGCGAGACAGCCGTGATGGCGGGGTCGTAGCCCAGCGGAATCGGCAGGCTGAACGACAACATGCCCAGGAAGTGCATCGACTAGATGCCAAGCCCCATGGCCACTGCCCCGCCGGCCAGCCACAGCCGCGCATAGCGGCCGCTCGCGGTGGAGATGCGCCCTGCCATGTCCAGCGCGGTATAGGAAGCGAGAACGGCGACAATGACCGAAAACAGGACGAGTAACGCGTCGTAACTGGCGGGAAACATGGTGGGGGCGATGACTTCGAATGGGGCGATGACTTCGAGGTGGCGGCATTCTGACATCGACCGCCACTGCCCGCAAACGACCTATACTCTTGCCTCTCTTCGAAGTCACGGAGCAAAGTCATGCGGGTTGCATTCCTCGGGCTCGGCGTCATGGGCTACCCCATGGCCGGCCATCTGGCCGCCAAGGGCCATGACGTCACCGTTTACAACCGTACGGCAGCCAAGGCGGAGCGCTGGGTCCAGGCCTTTGGCAAGCACGGTGGCAAACAGGCAGCGACGCCGGCGCTGGCCGCAGTCGACTGTGACATCGTTTGTGCCTGTGTTGGCAATGACGATGACCTGCGCGCGGTCATGACGGGGCCAGATGGCGCGTTCCAGCACGCGGCGCCAGGCACTATCTTCGTCGACCACACCACCGCCAGCGCCAGCGTAGCGCGCGAACTGCACGAGGCCGCACGCGAGCGCGGCTGCCATTTCATCGATGCACCCGTTTCGGGCGGACAGGCTGGCGCCGAACAGGGCATCCTGACTATCATGTGCGGGGGCGACCCGGAAGCGTTCCAGCGCGCCGAGCCCGTCATCGCCGCCTATGCCCGCGCCGTCACCCGCATCGGAGAGAGCGGGGCCGGCCAGTTGGCCAAGATGGTCAACCAGATCAGCGTCGCCGGCCTGCTGCAGGCGCTTTCCGAAGCCATCGCGTTTGGCGAGCACGCCGGGCTGGACATGCGCGTGGTGCTCGACGTCATCAGCAAGGGCGCGGCGTCATCGTGGCAGATGGAAAACCGTGGCCCGACGATGCTCCAGAGCAAATTCGACTTCGGTTTCGCCGTGGACTGGATGCGCAAGGACCTGGGCCTGTGCCTGGACGAAGCCCGCCGCAATGGCGCCACGCTGCCGGTCACATCGCTAGTCGACCAGTTCTATGCAGACCTGCAACAAATGGGAAGCTCGCGAGACGACACCTCGTCGCTGATCAAGCGCTTGCGTCGCTCGTGACCCGTGCTCCGGCGCGCGGTGCCTGCCGTATCGAGACAGGAATAGACTGCCCGTCCGACCATCCGACCGTCCGACAAACACCTACATCGCTTTCAGCACGCGCCCGAATGGTGAGCGGCCGGCCCGCACCTATGCTTGATGCGTGATGGAGGTTTCCGCTTCCTGGTCGGCGGGCAGGGTCGGTCAGGACGGCGCGGCATCGTCCGTAGATGGGATGGACATGCCGCCACGCGCCGCACCATGGCGCCAGTTGCTGTTCTCCGCTTGCGGCAGCCATCAACGATAGCAATACATCGTCATCGCGGCATGGCACTGCGGGTTGATGCGACGGGCGGCATGATGCGGTACGTGGGAGTCACACCATCGCCAAGCCCTGGTGCGTCGCGCACCAGGGCTTCTTCATTTCTACGTCCGCCTGATTTTCGGCCTTGGTCTCAAGCTCAGTAGGACTTCGGCAATCCCAGCACCCGCTCGGCAATATGGCACATGATCAGCTGCGCGCTGACCGGTGCGATACGAGGGATATAGGATTCGCGCAGATAGCGTTCGACGTGGTATTCGCGGGCATAGCCCATGCCACCCAGCGTCAGCACAGCGGTCTGACAGGCCTGGTGCGCAGCCTCGGCGGCCAGGTACTTCGCCGCATTCGCCTCCGCGCCGCACGGCTTTCCATTGTCGTAGAGCCAGGCGGCCTTCCACACCATCATGTCGGCCGCTTCCAGCGCCATCCACGCCTGGGCCAGCGGATGCTGAATCCCCTGGTTCTGGCCGATCGGCCGCCCGAACACCGTGCGCTCGCGCGCGTAGCGCGTGGCCGCCTCCAGCGCGGCACGGCCAAGGCCTACCGATTCCGCGGCGATCAGAATGCGTTCGGGGTTCAGGCCATGCAGGATGTACTCAAAGCCACGGCCCTCCTCGCCGATACGATCCTCCGCGGGCACCATCAGGCCGTCGATGAACAGCATGTTCGAATCGACCGCGCCCCGCCCCATCTTGTCGATCTCGCGTACCTCGATGTGGTTCCGATCCAGCGTCGTGTAGAACAGGCTCAAACCCTGGGTCGGCTTGGCCACCGCATCTAGCGGCGTGGTACGCGCCAGCAGCAGCATGCGCGATGCCACCTGCGCCGTCGAAATCCAGATCTTGCGGCCGTCCACGCGATAGGCGCTGCCATCGGCTGTGCGCACGGCCTGCGTCTTCAGGTGCGTGGTATCCAGCCCGGCGTCAGGCTCGGTCACGGCAAAACATGCCTTGTCGCGCCCCGCGATCAGCGGCGGCAACGCGGCGGCCTGCTGGGCCTCGGTGCCGAACACCACCACCGGGTTCAGGCCGAACACGTTCATATGGATCGACGACGCCCCGGAGAAGCCTGCACCCGACGCCGAGACCGTCTGCATGATCAGCGCCGCTTCGGTGATCCCCAGCCCCGCGCCGCCGAACCGTTCGGGCATGGCGATGCCCAGCCAGCCCGCATCGGCCATCGCCTGATGGAAAGCCTCGGGAAACTTGTGCTCGCGGTCGAGTTCAGCCCAGTACTCGGGCCCAAAATCGCTGCAAAGCTGCGTCACGGCCTCGACGATCGCGTTCTGCTCAGGTGTCCTTTCGAAGTTCATCTATGTGTCCTCTTATTCCGGCTGGATGCCGGCGTCCTTCACCAGCTTGTTCCACTTCACCAGTTCGCTGCCCACAAAGCCCGCGAACTGCTGTGGCGTCTGCCCGAAGGCTTCAAAACCAAGCGCTTCAAACTTGGGCGCCACTTCCTTGCTCGCGGCGATCTTCGACAGCTCGCGGTTCAACCGGTCGACGATCGGCTGCGGCGTCTTTGCCGGCGCGAAGACGCCATTCCACGAGGTGATGTCGAACCCCTTCAACTCGGGTGCATCCCCGATCGGAGGCAGGTCCGGCAACAGCCGGCTGCGCTGCGCCGTGGTCACCGCCAGCGCCCGCATCCGGCCCGCCTTGACGTTGGCGATACCAGCGGCGACGTCGACGAACATCATCGGCACCTGACCCGCAATCACGTCGGTCATGGCCGGCGGGGTGCTCTTGTATGGCACGTGCAGCAGATCGATCTGAGCCATACGGGCCAGCGTGGCGCCTGACACGATGCCGGTGCTGTTGCCGCTGGCGTATGACATGCCCGGATGCGACTTCGCATAGGCAATCAGCTCCCCGACGGTCTTGACCGGCAACTTCGGATTGATGACCAGCATGAACGGCAGGTTCCCCATGCGCGCGACCGGCGTGAAATCCTTGATCGGGTCGTACGGCAGCTTCTTCATCAGCGAAGGGTTGGCCGAATGCGTCGTGTTCGTTGTCATGAACAGCGTATAGCCGTCGGGAGCGGCCTGCGCGACGATTTCCGCCGCGATCGAGCCGTTCGCCCCCGGACGATTGTCGACGATCACGTTTTGATTCAACGCATCGCCCAACTCCTTTGCCGTAATGCGCGCGACCGCATCGGTACCGCTTCCCGCCGCGAACGGCACAACCAGGCGGATCGGTCGGCTTGGATAGGCGTCATTGGCGCTCGCCGGCAGCGAAATCGCGGCAGCAGGCAACGCCAGGATGGCAGCGGCCAGCGTGCGCCGAATGCGGAAATTGGGCATGGTGTCTCCTCGGTTTTCTTGTCGGCGGCGGGCGCCGCCACGCTTCGATGCGTACTGTGTGCTCACTCGGGCCGGATCACGCGATCGGGCGACTCTTCATATGGCGGGGCATAGACGACGAGCAGCTTGACCGGTTCGTCGCTGATCACCGTGAAGACGTGCATCGCGTCGGCCGGAAAGAAGCAGCAGTCGCCAGGACCAAGCTCCTGCGCGTGGCCATTGACCTCGGCACGCGCGCGCCCTTCCAGGACGTAACAGACCTGCTCGATGCCGGGATGCGCATGGGGCAATGCGCCCTTCCCCCGTTCAATGGTGCCGTGGATGACTTCAAGCTGCGTGGCGCCGACGTTTTCGCGGCCGATGATGCGGCGATTCAGGGTGCCGACGTGATTGGCGGGGTGATATCCGGCGACGTCCTCGGTGCGGACGAAGTAGACGGGTGATGCGGTCATGGGTGGGCTGTCTCCAACTTTGAGCCCGGCCGAGCACAGTCCACGTCGGCCAGACTCTATTTTCATGTTTGTGAAACAGATTTTATTCCTATGAAAAATACCGTCAACTAGGGATTGCTCCGGATCCGACGTCTCAGCGCCCGCGTGACCGCGCAAACCGGGGGCAGCCACTATCCCTATTCGACAGGATCAAATTCCTCCCTTGGCCTGCCTGCGCGCCGTGCACTAGACTGCTCTCACAAAAAAAGCATGACCGTTCAGTTTTATTCGCTTGGTGCATCCGCGCCATGAGCCATCGTCATGACGCTTGCATCCGGGTCGACCTCGAAGTGCAACCGGAAGGAGACAATGCATGGAATCGAAGAACGTTCCGCACGTGGCCGAACTACTGCGCGACGCGCCGAAAAACTGGGGCAAATGGGGAGCTGACGACGAAGTCGGCTCGCTCAACTACCTGACCCAGGCCGAAGTGCTGCGCGGAGTGGCAGCCGTACGCTCGGGCAAGACCTTCACGCTGCAGATCCAGATGGGCAACCCGAAGGGGGATCCGGTCTGGCCCGGCCGCTCGCAGGCACGTCGTCTGAACGTGATGGACAAGGGCCACTACCTGTGCGGCAAGGCGCCGATCTTCCCGGGGCAAGGCGAGTACGCGGACGACATGATGATCATGTACCTGCAAGGCTCCACCCAGTACGATGCCCTCGGCCATGTCTGGTACGGCGACCAGCTCTGGAACGGCTATGACGCCAAGTCGACCATCGGCGGCATGGAAAAAGCCAGCGTGCTGCCCATCGCCGAACGCGGCATCGTCGGCCGTGGCGTGCTGATCGACATGGCGCGCCATCGCGGCAAGGCCGTGCTCGATCCCGGTGAGACCTTCACCCACCTCGACCTGCTGGCCGCAGCCGAAATGCAGGGCGTGCGTATCGAGAAGCATGACATCGTCATCATCCGCACCGGCTGGATCGGCTCCTTCTACGAGCGCGATCAGGCTGAGTTCTACAAGAATTTCATCGAGCCGGGTCTGACCTACAGCCCCGAACTGGTGGAGTGGTTCCACAAGATGGAAATCCCGAATCTGGTCACCGACACCATCGCCAACGAGGTCACAGTGGACCCGGTCTCGGGCGTGGCGCTGCCACTGCACAATGCGTTGATGCGCAACCTCGGCGTGACGCTGACGGAAATCGCGCAGCTTGACCCGCTGGCCACGGATTGCGCCGACGACGGTCAGTGGAGTTTCCTCTATACCGCCGCGCCGCTGAAGGTCGTGAACGGTAGCGGAGCACCGGTCAATCCGGTCGTCATCAAGTAGGCGGAGGCAGGGGTTCTTCCACCCATGCGTCCGCCTGCTTGATGACCGCGGACGCACCCTGCCACGCGCGGCGGCACGCATGGTGTGCCGCCGTTCCACTTTCCGGAGACACCATGACGCCCTATGACCGCAAGCCCTGGCTGTCGAGCTACGAGCCGGGCAAGCCCCACGCGATCACGCCCGAGTTCACCGACGCGCTGAGCCTGTTCCGTGCCGCGGTAGCGCGCGCGCCGTCGCTGCCAGCCATTCTCTACTTCGACGGCAGCCTGAGCTACGCCGAACTCGACACGCAATCCGACGCGCTCGCCTGCGCGTGGCAAGACCGCGGCATCACGCGCGGAGAACGCGTGGCCATTTACCTGCAGAACATCCCGCAGTTCGTCATCGCTCTGGTGGCGACGTGGAAGCTGGGCGCCATTGCCGTGCCCGTCAACCCGATGAACCGCGCGCGCGAACTGCGCGTGATCCTGGCGGATTCGGGCGCTCGCCTGCTGGTTTGCTCCGAGACTCTGTACGTCGATATCGTCCGCCCCCTGCTTGCCGAAGAAGCCAATGCGGAAAACGGCGTGCTGCCTCTGGTGATGACGACATCCGAACTGGAGTACCAACGGCGCCACGACCCACGGCTGTTCGCCAATACGAGCCGACAGGAGACACCGGGCGCGGAATCCCTGTCGGCAGTGATCGCAGCCAACGCCGGCCGCCATCCTCCGCCAGCGGCGCTGGGGCCGAACGACATCGCCATGCTGGTGTACACCTCCGGCACCACCGGCGTGCCCAAGGGCGCGATGAACACCCACGGCAACGTAGCCTTCAACGCCCAGGTCTACCGCGACTGGATCACGCTGGGCGAAGGCGAGCCCATCCTCGGCGTCGCGCCCCTGTTTCATATCACCGGGCTGATCGGCCATATCGGCGCCGCCTTCATGTGCGCCGCCCCGCTGGTGCTGGCCTGTCGCTTCGAACCGGGCGTGATGCTCGACACGCTGCGCGAACATCGCCCCGCCTTCACCATCGGCGCCATCACCGTGTTCATCGCGCTGATGAACCACCCGAACGCCACGCGCGATTGCTTCGCGTCGCTGACCAAGATCTACTCCGGCGGCGCGCCGATTCCGCCCAGCGTGGTGGAGGCCTTTCGCGAGCGCTTCGGTCACTACATCCACAACGGCTACGGCCTGACCGAGACCAACTCGCCAACGCACGTGGTGCCGCGCGGGGTCGAGGCGCCTGTGGACCCGGCCTCCGGCACCCTTGCCGTGGGCGTGCCGGCCTACAACGTCGAGTCCTATATTGGCGACGACGAAGGCAAGCCGATGGCGGTTGGCGAAGTCGGCGAGATCATTTCGCGTGGGCCGATGATCGTGCCGGGATACTGGAACAAGCCGCAGGAGAGCGCCAAGGCCATCGTCGATGGTTACTTCCGCACGGGGGATGTCGGGTTCATGGACGAACGCGGCTGGTTCTACCTCGTGGACCGCAAGAAGGACATGATCAACGCCAGCGGCTACAAGGTCTGGCCACGCGAGGTGGAGGACGTGCTGTACACCCATCCCGCCGTGCGGGAGGCCGCCGTGGTTGGCGTACCTGATGCCTACCGTGGCGAGACGGTGAAAGCCGTGGTCAGCCTCAAGCCCGGGACGAACGTCACGCCGGAAGAACTGGCGGAGTACTGCAAGGCCCGGATGGCGGCGTACAAGTATCCCCGCGTGGTGATGATCATGGACGAGCTTCCCAAGACCGTTACCGGGAAGATCTTGCGACGGGAGTTGCGGGGGTAATCATCGGGTTTTGGCTTTGGTCTTGGACGGTGCTACTCGATCGCCATCGGGTAGCACGCCGTCTGAATCCATGCATCGGCCACCGACCCCCTGGATAATCCCTCATCCTTGCGTGGATCGAGAGCGCCAGGGGCGCTCCTCGCCGTAGACTTGGGGCGTTCCGACTGCCGAGCGTCCGCATGAACCGCCTGATCTCAAGCCTTTGTCTGCTAGCAATCCTCACGCTGCCTGGATGCGGGAGCGTCGAGCCAGCCAAAGAGCCCGAAGCACCCGTCGACGCGGGTAAGCTGGCTGCCGGCGGCCCCACCGTCACTATCGAAGAGGCATACAGCCTTCTCGGAGGTATGCCGTCCGCGGCCTGCACCGGCACGACGTGCGTCCTGACAGCGCCGGGACGGGATACCTATCGGTGCGCGGACGGCGTCTGCACGAAAGGAAACGCACCGACCCGCTGAAGTCCGGCGCGGAGCAGCGGTACGACTGAAGAGAACCGCAGGCAAGGTTTGCCAGGCGAATCGGTGCTCGCTGACCCTTAGAACCCGCCGCCACGCTTCTGCTCGTGCTCTCGTTGGCAGGCCGTGCACCGTTTGGCCGTCGGGTATGCCTGCAGTCGCTCGAATGGAATCGGCTCCTCGCACTCGCGGCAGATCGCATAGGAGCCGAGCGTCATCCTGCCGCGCGCGGCCGCGATGTCTTCCAGTTCCACGCGGTAATGCTCGCGCATCGCATCGGCCTGCCGCTGACCGATCTCCCGATCCGCGACGTCCGTTTTGTCGCCCGGATCCTGCCGCTCCAGCGGCGCTCGCGGCGTGGCGCCGGTACCCAGTGCGGCACGCGCGCGGGCTTCTTCTACGTCGAGCATTGCGGCCAAGGTGGCAAATTGTGCGGAAGTCAGTGCATTCATGGAGGGGCTCCTTGTAGGGTGTGAGAAGCAAAATGCCCAAGGGGCATCTTTTCAAGATATGCCTCGACATGCGTATCCATCTGCTCCCAGATCAAGAATGACGGCGGTATCCGGTGACACTGGTGACATATTGCCAGCGCCGCGACTGCCTGGCAGGCATCGCGGAGGCATGAAGGGGCGCTATCCGCCCGTTACGCACGCATGCAGCCTGCTCCGTCAGAAAAACCTGACAATCCACGCGATACGACTGACGACACTCTCAGTGCACCCTGCTTTCGCGAGCGATCGGCGGACGCGATACTCGCCCGATGATTTCGCGTACCAACACCGACCGACTGACTGTGTATCTGGTCGAAAGAACGCCGTCTGTCAGGCGCAGGCAGTTGCGCCTGCTGGCGTCCCTGGACGGTCTACGTGTGGCCGGCGCCGGACACGATGCGCAAGCCCATCAAACGGAACTGGTAGACCTCCAGCCGGACGTCGTGCTGATCGGCCTGAACGCCACGGAGAACACACCTCTGCCGCGAATCCGCGCGCTCGCGATCGCCTTGCCGGCCAGCACGCTGATCGTGCTGGCCAACGAGGGCACACCGCAGATGCGCCGCGCGTGCCTGATGGCTGGCGTGGCCCACTGCTTCGACAAGACGCTCGAGATTGTGGAACTACGCAACCTGCTGCTCGCCATGGCGAGCACGGCACGGCAACACCGGCAACGATAACCCCCTGAATTCCTACTGACCGCAAGGACGCCCATCATGCACCAGCACATTCTTGTCGCCGTCGACGATAGCCCCTGCGCGCGTCGCGCCCTGAACGAAGCCGTCGGCCTTGCCAGCGCGTTTCACGCAAAGCTCGAGATCCTGCACGTCATCGACTACAGCTTCCTGCAGTACGACTTCGGCTATGGCGATTTCACCGAGCTACGCCCACAGTTGACGGCAGCCGGCGAATCGCTTCTCAAGGAAGCTGGCGAGATCGCCGGGGCCGCCGGGCTCGAGCATCACGAAACCCTGATCGACGATCTGGCGACGATGGGCAACATCGCGGACCGCGTCAACGGTTACGCGCGAACGTGCGGCGCCGATATCGTCGTCATCGGCACGCATGGCCGGCACGGCTTGAAGCGCATGCTGCTTGGCAGCGTCGCCGAAAGCCTGGCACGCGATTGCCCGGCCCCCGTTGTCCTGGTGCGTGACGACTCCCCCGCCAGGACCGCTGAACGTCCGGTCGCCCAGAAGTAAGGCTGTGGGAACCCGCGGGACGGGACTCACCACCCCTCCCGCGCTTCCAGCAAGGCCATTTCGATGACCTCCCGGATCTGGCGGGCCAGACCATCCATCCGCTCCGCCGGCACGCCCCCGTATCCGAGCACCAGGCCGTTGTAGTCCGGTGCCGAGCCCGGCAGACAGAACCTCGACAGCGGGCGCAGCACCAGCCCTTGCGCGCGGCCGATGCGGCTGACTTCGGTATCGGCCACCGGCACGTCCAGTCGGGCGGAAAGGTGCATGCCGCCCGCGCCTCCCGAAACCGTCACCAGCCCGTGCAGATGGCGCGTCATCGCATCGTGCAGCGCGGCACGCCGGGCGGCGTAGAGTTGCCGCATCCGCCTGAGGTGGCGCGTGAAATGCCCTGCCTCGATAAACGATGCCAGCGCGAGTTGCTCGGCCACTCGTCCGCGCAGCATGAGCGCGCCGGCCGTACGGTGGATCACCGGCGCCAATGCCGGCGGAACCACCATGAAACCGATCCGCAGCGCCGGGAACACCGTCAACCGGACCTTGCCCGCGGCCACGACATCGCTCGGCCTGCTCGGGGTGCCGGTGTTCGGCGTGGCGTGTTCGGCCATCGCGCTCGGCGAACCCATCTCGCTGCAGCTCATCGTGGCGATGGGGTTGATTCTGGGTGGGATCGGGGTAGGGACGATGGGCGGGGGAAGACAAAGGGGGTGATGTCCCCCCCTTTGTCCCCGGCGCCGTCAGTCGACCTTCACGTTCAGTTCACCCACGACACCCGCCCATTTGGCCAGTTCCGCCTGGATAAACCGCCCGAGATCGGCCGGGGAACTGGCGACGGGCGTCGCGCCCTCGCCATTGAAGCGCTGCACCAGCTTTGGCGAGGCCATTGCCTTGCCAATTGCCTTGTTCAGCGAATCGATGATCGGCTGCGGCGTATTGCGCGGGGCCAGCAGCGCGTTCCAGGTATTGATCTCGAAGTTGCCATACCCCGGTACTTCACGCATGGCGGGAACATCCGGCAGTTGCGCGGACCGGTCCCGGGTGGTCACTGCAATGGCCCGCAGTCGGCCGGCCTTGACCTGAGGCAACGCGCCAGGCAACGTCGCGAAGCTCATCTGCGTCTCGCCGGCAATCACCGACGTATTGGCAAGCGCGCCGCCGCGATACGGCACATGCACAAGCTTGGCACCTGCACCCTGGGCGAACATGGCGCCTGCGAGGTGCACCGGCGATCCGTTCCCGCTCGACGCATAGTTCAGCTCACCCGGTTTCTTCCGGGCCAGCGCCACCAGATCGGGCACCGATTTCACCGGCAGGTTCGGGGTCGTGATCAGCACCAGCGGGATCGATGCCACCATGCTGATGGGCGCAAATCCGTTGACCGGATCGTAGCCAAGCGATTTCTTGTACAGGGCCGGGTTGATGCCGTGGCTCGACACCGTCGCCATGAACAGCGTGTAGCCATCGGGCGCGGATTGCTGCACGTACGCGGCGGCGGCATTGCCGGCCGCGCCGGGCCTGTTCTCGATGATCACCGATTGCTTCAGCTCGGCAGCCAGTTGCTCGGCCAGGGCCCGTGCCAGGATGTCCGTGGTGCCGCCAGCCGCGTAGCCCACGACGATCTTGACGGGCTGCTGCGGATACTGCGCAGCAGCATTCTGCGCCGTGCCCAACCCGCCCACGATCATCGCCGCTGCGAGAGCAAGAATCGGCCTCTTGTTCATACATGTCTCCTGTAGTTTTATATGTTCGCCACGTCCGGCGCGGCGATACTGCCGGGAGCCGTGGTCTCCCGGGACGCGCGCTACTTCCCGGTGAAAACCGGGCTGCGTTTTTCAGCGAAGGCGCGCTTGCCTTCGCGATAGTCGTCGCTGGCGAAACACTGCATGACCAGTTGCTGCATGGCCGCGATGTCGACTTCCGGACCAAGCTGCTGCAACTGGCGGATCATGCGTTTGCCGGCGCGCAGCGTCAGCGGCGCATTCGCGGCGATCTGGTCGAGGCGGACCTGGAGCGCGGCATCGAGGTCCGCCGCATCCGGTGTATCGGTCACGTGATGGATCAGTCCGAGGGCCTTGGCTTCGGCAGCCGCGTAGCGGTTCGCGGTCAGGAAGATCTCGAGCGCATTGGCCGCCCCGACCGTGGTCACCAGGTTGCGGATAGCGGTCAGCCGGTACCCGAGCCCGAGCTTGCCAGCCGGAATCGCGAAGGTGCTGTCGGCCGATGCGATCCGGATATCGCAGCACAGCGCGATGTTCATCCCACCGCCGATGCAATAGCCCTTGATGCGTGCCAGCGTGGGCTTGGCATAGTCGTAGAGCGCGAGTTGCGCGGCCTCTGCAACCTGCTCGTAGGCCGCCACGGCTTCGTCGCCCGAGCGCAGCTTGTCGAACTGGGAAATGTTGGCGCCGCTCACGAAAGCGCGTTCGCCAGCGCCGGTGAGCACGACCGCGCGGATGTCGTCGTCCCGCTCGAATGCTGCCAGCGCCTTGGGCACCGCCGCCCACATGTCGAAGGAGACGGCGTTGTGCCGCCCGGGATCGTTGAAGGTGATCCAGCCTGTGTTGCCCCGCTTCTCCACGAGCAGGGCATCGGTAATTTCGCCTTCCAGAATGCGTGTGCTGTTCATGTTGCCTTTCTTGGCCGTCTGGCCCGGTGTCGTTCGATTCCGTTGGTCAAATGCCGGCGCATGGCCGTGCGTGCCGCTTCCGCATCGCCAGCTGCGATGGCATCGAAGATGGCGTGGTGTTCGTTTTCGACTTCCGCGATACGCGCCGTCCCCGTCGATCCGGTTCGCAGCGTACGCACGGCGTCGTGCAATACATGGCTCAGATGCGCCATCAACCGGATGAAGTACGGGTTGTTGGTGGCGTTACCCACGGCAAGGTGGAAATCGAGCGCGCTATCCGTGCCCTTCTCCAGGTCCCCGCCCGATTCGTCGACCTTCGCCAGCGCGACGCGCAATGCCTCGAGTTGCGTATCAGTGCGATACATCGCCGCCAGCGCCGCCGCGCCCGATTCGATCTCGACCCGCAACTGGAAGACATGCTCGAGCGCATCCTTCTCCATCAGTTCATCGGTGACGATCTCGAAATTGCGCTGCCCGATACCGTGAGCCACGAACGAGCCGGTGCCGCGCCGCGTTTCCACGTAGCCCGACAGTTTCAGCCGGGCAATGGCCTCCCGCACGACGTTGCGGCTCACGTCGAACGCCGTGGCCAGTTCGTGCTCCGTGGGCAACCGCTGGCCATGCGCCAGCGAGCCGTTGAGAATGCGCTGGCGAATCTGGTGCGCGATCTCGTCGGGCAGGTTGTCTGGCCGGCGCAGGCTCGTGAATCCGCGGGCTTCGGTATCGAATGGGGCCTTCATCTGAATCTCCGTCATGTCTTGCGCCCCCGTGTCGGGGACATTCATGCCGGATATATTAGCGCCCAATCAGATGACACCCTGCGCGGCGAGCGCCTCGACCTTCGCCGCGTCCAGACCAAGCAAGGCGCGATAGACGTCAAGGTTGTGTTCCCCGCTTTCCGGAGCCGGCGCCAGTTTCCCCATCGGCGTGCGGCTCAGCGTCACCGCCTGGCCTACGACCGAAATCGGCCCGAGCGTCGGATGATCGATGGGCTGGCTCATGCGCAGATGCTCCACCTGCGGATCGGCGAATGCTTCCTTCATATTGAGAATCGGGCCGCATGGCACGCCTTCCTCGTTCATGCGCGCGATCCATTCCTGCGTCGTGCGGGTACGGGTGCGTTCGGCAATCTCCGCGCCCAGTGCCGCGCGATGGCGCGCGCGCAGCGGCACGGTCCGGAACCGCTCGTCCTGCACCAGTTCGGGCGCGCCCAGTACGTTGCAAAGGCGGGCGAAGATGTCGTTGCCCATGGCGGCGATGTTCATGTGACCGTCCGCCGTGGGGAAGACGCCGGTCGGGCTGCTGGTTGGGTGATCGTTGCCGCTCTGGCCCGGCACTTCGCCATTCATCAGCCAGCGCATTGCCTGGAAATCCATCATCCACAGTTGCGACTGCAGCAGCGAGGTCTGTACCCATTGCCCCTGCCCTGACACCTCGCGCTCCAGCAATGCCACCATCACGCCGATCGCGCAGAACAGGCCCGCGGTCAGATCGGCAACCGGTATGCCCGCGCGCATCGGTCCCCGCCCGGGTTCGCCGGTCACGGACATCATCCCCGAGATGCCCTGCGCGATCTGGTCCAGGCCCGGGCGGTCGTGATACGGCCCATCCTGGCCGAAGCCGGAAACGCTGCCGTAGACAATGCGCGGATTCACCTTGCGCAGCGACTCGTAGTCGATGCCGAGCTTGAATTTCACCGAGGGACGGTAGTTCTCCACCACCACGTCTGCCTTGCGCACGAGGTCAAGGAACAACGCGCGACCTTCGGGATGCTTGAGGTTCAGCGTGATGCTCTGCTTGTTGCGATGCGTGTTCTGGTAGTCGGCCACCTGCGCCGAGCCACCGGGCCGGTCGTCGGGCGCCAGCCCCGGCTCTTCGATCTTGATGACGTTCGCGCCCCAGTCAGCAAACTGACGCACGGCAGCCGGGCCCGAACGCACGCGCGTCAGGTCCAGCACGGTGAAGCGGGAAAGCGGTCCAGATCCCACAGTTGTCTCCAATGTCTTTGCTCGGCGTTCGCGGATTGCCGATGTTGTTAAGTAGGATGTTGGACATCCTATCTATAAAACAAGAGGGAGCAAACGGGGTTAACCCGCTCATGGCTGGTTTGCAGATCGAATCAGGAAAGAGAATGCAAAGATGGCCGAGGCGCGCCCGGCCGTCTCGGCGTCAGGACGCCTAAGCCTCGAGCCCCTCGGCCACCAGGCTGGCAAACACCTCCGTCAGCCGCGAACTGGCGAGATGGCCCGCATGAGCCAAGCGCACCTCCACCGCGATCGCCGGCACCAGCGGCACCACCATCAGGGCCTGGCCGAACACGCGCGCGGCGTACGGATTGACGATACCGATGCCTGCGCCCTCGGCCGCAAGACGACAGATCGTGCTCGAATAAGTGGTTTGCAGCGTCGCGGCCGGTTCCGCCCCGGCTTCTTGCAGCGCCTGCCAGAGCGCGACACTGAGTTCGTCGTCCGCGTTCAGGGTCAGCAGCCGCTGGCCCGACAGGTCCGCCGCGCGAATCCGCCGCCGCGATGCCATGACGTGCCCGGGATGCATCACGCATACGGCGGGTGACCGGTGCATGACGCGGATATCGAACTGGGGATGGTCGAGCCGCCCCGTGGCCAGCACCAGATCGAATCGTCCGTGCAGCAGCCCTTCGCCAAGCTGGTGGCTGCCGACGGTCTGCAGGTCCACCGATACATCGGGATGCCGCTCGATAAAGCGCGCCACGATACCGGGCATCGGCCCCAGACCAAGCGTCGGCGTGCAGCCGAGCCGAAGCAGGCCCGTACCGGAACGGCGCAGCAGATGGACCTCCTGCCCGATACGCGCCAACCCCTGGAAATGCCCCTGTACGGTTTCGAACAGCCGCTGCGCCTCGGGCGTGGGCCGCAGCCTGCCCTTTTCCATATCGAACAGTTTCAGGTCGGTACCGGTCTGCATCTGCGCCAGCACCCGGCTCACCGACGGCTGCGTGGTGTGCAGCATGGCGGCGGCGGCCGTTGTCGTGCCGCTCAGCATCACTGCGCGAAAGACCTCGATTTCACGGAAACTTGGCGCGCGCGGCATATGGACTGGCTTCGATGGGGGGTCACCGAGTGTATATCAGCGGCGTATAGGGTCCGCGCAAATTTGAATTATCCGGCATGGCTGCCCGCGCCTACACTCCTGCCATCGTAGACACGCACAGAACATCCCGGAGACATCGAATGCCACGCTTTTCCCGTTGCCTGCCCCTCATTGCCGCGCTGCTGGGCACGGTCGTGCCGGCCATCGCGCATGCCGCATACCCCGACCACGCACTGCGCCTGATCGTGCCATTCAGTGCGGGCGGCAGCTCGGACCTGCAGGCGCGGATGCTGGCGGACAAGCTTGGCAAGCTGTACGGCCAGCCGGTGGTCGTGGAGAACCGCCCCGGCGCGGGCGGTCATATCGGCGGCAAGGCCGTAGCCGACGCCGCACCCGACGGCTACACGCTGCTGCTTGGCTCCATCGGCCTGCACGCCACCTATGGCACGTATCCGAAACTGAACTACGACCCGTCGAAAGACCTGAAGGTGGTGACGGTGCTCGCGGAGATGCCGCACGTCGTTCTGGTCAACCCGAGCATCCAGGTAACGAACCTCAAGCAACTCGTCGACGCGGCGGCAAAGCGCCCGGATGGCATGACGTTCGGCTCGGCCGGCGTCGGATCGTCAGTGCACATGATTGGCGAACTGTTCAAGGTCACCACCGGCGCGCATCTGACCCATGTGCCGTACAAGGGAAGCTCCGCGGCCATCGCCGACCTGCTGGGCGGGCAGATCGACATGATGTTCGAGAACCCGCCGACTACGCTCGGGTACATCCGCTCGGGCAAGTTGCGCGCGCTGGCCGTGACCGGCAAGACCCGGCTGGCGGCCTTGCCGCAGGTGCCAACGGCCGCCGAGGCCGGCGTGCCGAACTTCGTTGCCACATCCTGGACCACTGTCGCGGTCAGCGCGAAAGTGCCCGACGCGATCGCCGACAAGCTCAATGCCGACATCCGCTCGATCGTCGCATCGCAGGAATTCCGCTCGGCGCTCGCCGAACAGGGCATGACGCCGGTTGGCAACACCCGCGACGCCGCCACGACATTCATTGCCGGCGAGAAAGCCCGCTGGGACCAGGTCATCGCCAAAGCCCGGCTGACGGCCCAATAATCGACAGCCCAATAACCACAACGCCAACCTCATACCGATTCCACGCCCATCAAGCCGGCTGACCATGCATCACGACAAGATCGAACACCATCCCCTGCCGTGCCGACGGCTGGGTGACGGCAAGCTCCACCACTTCTTCGGCTACTACAACAAGAGCACCTGGGATCGCACCGACCGCTACGTGCTGGCGCAGCGCGTGCCGATGGCCGACGCGGACCTGCATCCCGGCCTCATCGCAGAGATCGGCTTCTTCGATACCCAGGACGACGACCGCTTCCAGAAGGTCGGCCAGACCACCGCATGGAACTGGCAGATGGGCGCTCAACTGCAGTGGCTCGATGGCGCGCCCGGCAGGCAGTTGATCTACAACTGCCGCACCGACGACGAATCCGCCTTCTATCCGTGCCTCGGCGCGGTCATCCATGACGTCGCCAGCGGTGTTTCGCGCCCGCTGCCGATGCCGGTCTACGTGGTGGCGCCGGACAGCCGCTACGCGCTGTGCGTCGATTACCGCAGGCTTTACGTCACGCACCAGACCATCGGCTACAGCGACGAGGCTTCGCTGCGGGCCCTCCCCCAACTGGATCTGGCCCCCGCGAGCGATGGCATCCATGTGATGGACCTTGCGACCGGCATGTCCCGGCTGATCGTCAGCTACGACGCACTGCGCAACTTCCATCCGGTCCCATCGATGGACAAGGCAATCCACTGGGTCAGCCATATCGAAATCAATCCGTCGTCGTCGCGCGTGCTGTTCCTGCACCGCTGGACGGAGCGGGTCGAGGACGAGACCTGCTTCCTGCATCGGCTGATCACCGTGAACCCTGATGGCACCGATATGCGGCTGCTCGAATGCTCGGACCACCCGCTGCCGCAACTGGCGGCAGATTTCGATCCGAATGCGGTGGGTACCTTCGACTACGAGAAATCGGAGTACCAGATCTCGCATCCGCTGTGGAAGGACGACACCCACATCATCGTCTGGGGCCCGCACGCCGGCAGCATCCACTATCACCTGTACGAGGACCGCGCGGACGGCGAGGTCATGGTGATCGGGGCCGACGTCCTGACCGAGAACGGCCATATGACGTTCTCCCGCACGCATCCCGACTGGCTGCTCAGTGATACCTACCCAGACGCGCAGACCAATGAGCGCATCCTGTTTCTGTATCACGTGCCCAGTGGCGTGCGCCACGACATCGGTTCGTTCTACACGAGCCCGACGCTGAAGAAGGAAAACCGCTGCGACCTGCACCCGCGCTGGAGCCGCGATGGCAAGCGCGTGTGCATTGACTCGATCCACGACGGCAACCGGCAGATGTATGCGCTGGATGTCGCCTCGCTGGTCGATCCCGCGTAAGCATCGGCCGAAAGCATTGCCCAAAACGGGGGTAACGGCGGTAACGGGGGTATTTCGGCCACTTGTCCGCTACACTGCGGCGCAATGCCGTCGATCCAGCCCCCGCGCCATGCGCCTGCGTCACCTTGAAATCTTCCATGCGGTCATGCGTACCGGCTCGCTGAGCCGGGCCGCCGAACTGCTCTTCATCTCCCAGCCCGCGGCCAGCAAGGTGCTGGCCCACGCGGAACGCGACCTCGGCTTCAAGCTGTTCACCCGCGCGCACGGCCGGCTGCTGCCCACGCGCGAGGCGCAACTGCTGCACGCCGAAACGGTGCATCTGTTCGCCAACCTGGAGAACGTGCGCCAGCTCGCGCGCAACCTGCGACGCCATCCCGAGGGCCATCTGCGCATTGGCTGCCTGCCCAGCCTGGGCCTGAGCCTGATCCCGCAGGCGGTGCGAGAGTTTCGCCAGCGCTGCCCCGGCGTCTCGCTGGAAATCGAGACACGGCATGGCGACGAACTGCAAGGCCTGGTGATGTCGCGCGAACTCGACATCGCCGTGGTCTTCGACCCGGCCCCGCGCCCGGGCGTGACATCGAGCGCGCTGGGGCAAGCGGAGGTCGTCTACCTCGGCCCCGCCTCGAACGCGCCGCCGCAGGGGCCGGTGCAACTGGCCGCGCTCGACGATCAGCACTGGATCGGCATCGGCAACAGCGACCCGCTGGGTGGCCTGATCGCTCAGGCCTTCCGCGATCTCGGGCTGGAGGAGCGCACGCCGATGATCGAGGCGCGTACCTACTACGTGGCCGCCGCGCTGGCGGAATGCGGCGTCGGCTACGCTCTGGTCGACCATTTCACGGCTCAGTTCTCGCAGCGCGCGAGCGGCGAGGAATTGCTGATCCGCCCGCTGGAACCCGCCCTGTCGGTGGGCGTGGCCGCGATCTACGCGGACGGCGCTGCGTCCTCGCACGCCCACGACACCCTGCTGGCGATCCTCGGATCCCAGTTCGAGGCGGCGCTGCCGGACCGGTCCGAATAACCTCAGGTTATAGGGTATGCGCTAAAGGTCATTTGAACGCTACCCCGCTCTCGTCAACACTGTCGCCTTGCCCGCAGCTGCGGGCGGCAGGTCATTTTCAAGGTTGGGGAGAGAAACATGCGGGTATGCGTACTGGGTGGCGGAGTGGTTGGCGTCGCGAGCGCCTACTATCTGGCGCGCGAGGGGCATACCGTCACCCTGCTGGAAGCGCGCGACGAACTGGCCCAGGAAACCAGCCTGGCCAATGGCGCGCAACTCAGCTACAGCTACGTGGCGCCGCTGGCCGACCCGGCCGTGCTCCCCAAGCTGCCGGGATGGCTGCTCGACCGCAACTCGCCCCTGCGTTTCGTTCCTCGCCTTGATTGGCGCCAGTGGACCTGGTGCCTCGAGTTCCTGCGTGCCTGCCGCACCGGCGTGGCCAAGAAAGTCACCGCGCAGTTGCTCGGGCTGGGCCAGCTCAGCCGCGATGGCGTGCATGAACTGGTAGAGCGCGAGGCGCTGCACTTCAACTATCAGCGCAATGGCAAGCTGGTGGTGTATCGCGATCCGGTTGCCTTCGACGGTGCCCGGCAGCAACTGGCGTATCAGGCCTCGCTCGGCAGCCGCCAGCAGGCGCTGGACGCCGCGGCCTGCGTGGCGCTCGAACCGGCCTTGGCCTCGTTGGAGCACAAGCTGGCCGGCGGCATCCACACCCCTAGCGAGGAAGCTGGTGACTGCCACGCTTTCACCGTTGGCCTGGCCGCGGCCGCCACGCGCCGTTTCGGCGCGAGCTTCCGCTGCGGCACGCGGGTGACGGGGCTGCGGCACGCAGGGCGACGCGTGGTTGCCGCGCGCACCGATGCGGGTGACATCGAGGCCGATGCCTTCGTGGTCGCTGCCGGCATGCAAAGCGTGCCGATGCTGGCGCCGCTTGGCGTGACGTTGCCACTGTATCCGCTGACTGGCTACAGCCTGACCGCGCCGACGCAACCGGGCCACCATCATCCCCCTGCCATCAGCGTGACGGACCTGCACTACAAGGTGGTCTACGCCCGTCTGGGCGAGCGGTTGCGCATCGCCGGCATGGTCGACCTGATTGGCCGCCATCCGCGTGCCGATGCACGTCGCGTCGCCCTGCTCGCCCGGCAGGCGCGCGAAACGTTCCCGGACGGCGCGAACTTCGACGCGGCAACCTCGTGGTGCGGCGGCCGGCCGGCCACGCCCGACAGCAAGCCGCTGATCGGCGCCACGCCGTACGACAACCTGTGGCTCAACACCGGTCATGGCGCGTTGGGCTTCACGCTGGCCTGCGGCAGCGCCGCGCTGCTCGCCGACGCCATGGCCGGCCGCCCCTCGTCGCTGGATGCATCGGCGTTCGCGCTGATGCGCTGACGCGCTGACACCGGGCCAACATCGCTTCCCCTCACACCGATACCCGCAACACACCATGAAACAGATCATCGATACCGGCCTGCCTCGATCCGCTGCTCCCGTCGAATGGGCGGTACTGGGCAACGGCATCCTGTTCACCACGCAGATCCCGACCGGCGCCGACGGCAACGTGGTGGAAGGCGGCATGGAAGCGCAGGCGCGCCAGACGCTGCAGAACCTGAAGCAGACGCTGGATGCGGCCGGTGGTAGCCTTGCCGACCTGACCCAGGTCATCGTCTATGTGACCGACCGTGCCGATCTCGCCGTCTTCAACCGGGTCTATGCGGAGATGATTCCGGCACCCTATCCCAACCGCGCGGCCATCGTGACCGTGGGTTTCGGGCGGCCCGAGATGCTGGTCGAGATCCTCGCCTACGCGGCACTCGGCTGAGTCACCCCCGCGCCAACGCTTATCTCCGAAGGACTGATCCCATGCCATCCTGCGACCTGTTGTTCACCAACGCCACGTTGATCGATGGTACCGGCGCCACACGTCGTACCGGCGCGCTGGCCGTGACGGACGGACGCATTGTCGCGCTCGGTGACTGCTCCGGCTGGCAGGCCGCGCATACGGTCGACGCAACCGGCCATGTGCTGGCGCCCGGCTTCATCGACGTGCACACGCACGATGACAGCGCCCTGCTCAGCACGCCTGCAATGCCGGCCAAGACCAGCCAGGGCGTGACGAGCGTGATTGCCGGCAACTGCGGCATCAGCATCGCGCCGCTAACGCCTACCCACGGCCTGCCGCAGCCGCTGATGCTGCTGGGCGAGGTCTCGGACTACCGCTTTCCCTCCGTCGCCGACTACCGGCGCGCGCTGGAGGCCTCGCCACCCAGCGTCAACGTTGGTCTGCTGGTGGGCCACAGCACGCTGCGCGCGGGCGCGATGACCGATACCACGCGTGCCGCCACCGCCGAGGAAATCGAGGCGATGGCCGCGATGCTCGACCAGGCGCTGACCGATGGCGGCCTGGGCATGAGCACCGGCCTCAGCTATCCGGCAAGCCGCGCAGCGCCAACCGCCGAAGTGGTGGCCCTGGCGCGCGTGACCGCGCGTCACCCGGGCGCGATCTACACCACCCATATGCGCAGCGAGCGCGACCAGGTCATCGAGGCCGTTGGCGAAACGCTGGAGATCGGCCGCGAAGCCGCGCTACCCGTCGTGATCTCGCACCACAAATGCATCGGGCGCAAGAACTTCGGCAAGACCACCGTCACCCTGAGCCTGATCGACAAGGCGCTGGCCACCCAGGACGTATCCCTCGACGTCTACCCCTACACGGCCAGCTCCACGGTGCTGCTGCCCGAGTTCGTCGGCGAGGCGGAACGGATCATCGTCACGAGTTCGCAGCCGTATCCCGAGCAGGCACGCCGGGACCTGTCGGCCATCGCCGCCGACTGGAATGTATCGCTGGAGGAAGCTGCCGCCCGGCTCGGACCGGCCACCGCGATCTATTTCCAGATGGATGAGGGCGACCTGCGCCGCGTGCTCTCTCACCCGCGCACGATGATCGGCTCGGATGGCATTCCCGGCCCTTACCCGCACCCACGGCTCTGGGGCAGCTTTCCGCGCGTGCTCGGCCACTACGCCCGCGAACTGGGCCTGTTGACGCTCGAAGACGCCGTGCGCCGCATGACGTCGCTGCCAGCCTCGGTCTTTGGTCTGCCCGGGCGTGGGGTGCTGGAAGTGGGCTACGCCGCCGATCTGGTGCTGTTCGATCCCGAACAGGTGATCGACCGCGCCGACTACACGCAGCCGTGCGAGCCGTCGGCCGGCATCGAAGCGGTCTATGTCAACGGCGTGCAGGTCTGGGGCCCGGATGGCGCCACCGGCGCTGCCGCCGGACAGTTCCTGCGCCATTGAGCCGGACGACCCGACTACCGGCCCGCCGCCCCCGACAACATCCATCCTGACAAGAATCACGAGGAGACCCAACTTGAAACGCAGACACTTCCTTCTGGCGCCCGTCCTCGGCGCCATCGCGCTGGGCACCGCCACGCTGGCGCACGCCGCCTATCCCGACCGGCCGATCACACTGGTCATCCCCTTTTCCGCCGGGGGGCCAACCGACGTCGTGGGACGTATCGTTGCCAGCAAGGCTTCGGAGATCCTGGGCCAGCAGATTGTGGTCGACAACCGCGTCGGCGCGGCCGGCACGATCGGCATGAATGCCGTGGCGCGCGCCAAGGCCGATGGCTACACGCTCGGCCTCGCCACGGTCAGCACGCACGGCACCGCGCCGCATCTGCTGGCCAAGCCGCCCTATGACCCGGTCAAGGACTTCACGCCGGTCGTCAATCTGGTCAGCAGCCCCAACATCCTCAGCGTGCACCCCGGCTTCCCGGCCCGCACGCTGAAGGAGTTCGTGGACTACACGAAGAAGCACCCCGGCAAGGAAAGCTACGCCAACGCCGGTGCCGGAGGCATCAACGACCTCGGCATGGCCTGGTTCCTGCAACTCAACGACGCCAACATGATCAGCGTGCCCTACAAGGGCTCGGCGCCGGCGCTCAACGATGCGATCGGCGGCAACGTCAAGGTCATCTTCGACAACTTCCCGTCGTCCCTGCCATTCATCAAGGCGGGCAAGCTGCGCGCGCTCGCCATCACCGGCACGCAACGCAACGACAAGCTGCCCGACGTCCCGACCTTCGCAGAGCAGGGCTACAAGGACTATGACGTCAGCGCCTGGTATGGCGTGGTAGCGCCGGCAAAGTTGCCGCCGGAGGTTCGCACCCGCCTGGTGGAGGCCTTCCAGGCGGCGCTGGCCGATGCCAACACGCGGCAGCGCCTTGTCGATGCCGGCGCCTTCCCGGTCTCGGTCGGGCCGGATGCCTTTGCCCGCCAGATCCGTCAGGAATACGAGCGTTGGGGCACGGTGATCCGCAAGGCTGGCATCACGCCGCAGTAAGCCTCGCAAACATCGCAGGCACAGGGACGGGAGCGGGCAGCGCCGGCAGAGGCCTGCCCGTCCAGCAATACAAGACAACACAAAGATAAGACGAGAGCAGGCAGGAGCCGGCACATGACATCAGTAGCAAGCAAAGCCCCCACTTCCTCAGACCTGCAGCCGAGTCGGCGCATCGCGGCGATCGCGGTGTTCGTGGCGGGTCTGGCAATCGCCCTGTACACGCACCTGGCCATGCCCGGCGAGACGAGCCTCTGGGGCCTGACGCCCGTGCTCGTGTTCGCCATCATCGCGCTGCTCGGCGTTGACATCGTGCTGTCGACCATCGCCGCCATCGTGCTCGGCGCGATCATGACCGGCACGACGCCGGTGGGCATGGGAAAACTGCTGGCCGACTCGCTCGGCTCCTTTATCGCGGTTGTCGGCCTGATCATCGTGCTGGGCGCCGGCGTGGGCGAAGTGGCCTCGCGCACGGGCGCCGCCGAGCAACTGGTGCGCGCCATTGTGCGGCGTATCGGCTTGTCCAATCAGGTACGCGTGCGCCTCGGCATCATGGTCACCTCCACGCTGATCTGCGGCGCGCTGGGCACGCTGGCCGGCGGTAACGCCATCATTGCCGCCGTGGTGATCCCGATCGCCGCGGCGGTGCGCCTGTCGCCGCCGGCGGTGGCCGCGCTGTTCCAGACCGCGGGTTCCGCCGGCCTGGTGCTCGGACCGTTCACGCCCAACGTCGTGACCGTGCTGGGGCTGACCGGCCTGAGCTACCCGGAATACCTGATGGTGGCCGGCATCCCGATGGCGGCGGCCACGCTCGCCAGCGGCTGGTTCATGTCGGGCCGCATCCAGAAGATGACCGAGGCCGAGCACCAGTACGACGAAGCCAAGAACGGCATCGCCGCGTTCGACCTGTCCGCCACGCCACCGCGCACGGCAGTACGCGCCGCATGGGCGTTCTGCCTGACCATCATCGGGCTGGCCACGGCCGGCGTGATCGTCAAGGCCGGCTTTGCCTTCGCCATCATCGTCATGGTGTCGCTGGCCGCCACCACCGGCCTGGCCGGCGGCATGGGTCCGCGTGCCATCCTCCAGGCGATGTATGCCGGCGCGGGCAAGCTGATCTGGATCTTCTTCCTGTTCTGGCTGTTCAACCCCGTGCTGGTGCTGGTGGACAAGCTCAACGCCTACCACGCACTGCTCGACATCGCCAGCCCGCACCTGGCAGGCATCGGCGGCGCCATGCTGTGCGTGATCATTCTGTGGTTCAACGTGATTGGACACATCCCCGGCGCGGCAGTCGCGCAGATGACCTTCACGGCCAAGATCTTCGGCCCGCTGCTGGCCGCCGCCGGCGTCGGCCCCGCGGCCACGACCGCCGTGATCCTCGGCAGCTCGCAGATTGACTGGTTCGGCCCCTTCCCTACCTCCGACATGTTCGGACAGATGGGCCTGGCCCGTTCGACCCAGCTAAAGTACATGCTCTACAACGGCTGGGCGGTGATCATCGTGAATCTCTGTCTGTTCTCTGGGCTGTTCTTCTTGCTGGTCTGAGGAGGCGATATGGAACTCGTGGCATTTCCGCTAGGTAGCCGGATTCCCGATGCGGCCGCGCTTCGCGCGCGGGTAGAAACCGCGCTGGCACCGCTGCTGGCCGGCACGCAGGCACGCGTCGCGATCAGCCTGCGGCTTGCCGATGGCAAGGTGGTGCTGGAGCGCGAGGCCGAGCGCGTGCAGCCATCGGCCAGCATCATCAAGCTGCCGATCCTGTTCACGCTGCTGGAACAGGTGGCGCAGGGTCATCTGCAGCTTGAGCAACGCTTCTCTCTGGACGGACTCGAGCGCGTGGGCGGTACTGGCATCCTCAGCCAGTTGCCGAGTGTCCAGAGCCTGACGCTGGCGGAACTGGCGCGGCTGATGATCGTGCTGAGCGACAACCTGGCGACCAATGCGCTGATCGAATTGCTCGGCTTCGAGGGCGTGAACGACTGGTGCGATCGCGCGGGACTCGGGCAGACGCGGCTGCAGCGTCGCATGATGGACGCCGCCGCGCGCGCCGCAGGGCTGGACAACTTCACGAGCGCCAGCGACGCTGCGGCCTCGCTGTGCAGGCTGCTGCGTGATGGATCGTTGCCAGCCCCGCTGCGTGACTTCGCACTGGGGCTGCTGGCCGATCAGCGCGAGCGCGCCCATTTCGGCGCGGCGCTGCCAGCCGATGCCATGCTGGCCAACAAGACCGGACAGTTGCCCGGCCTTCGTCACGACGCCGGCATTCTGACCGTAGGCGCCTACAGCGTCGTGCTGGCCGTACTGGCCGACGGTTTCACCGACGCGCGCACCGCGCAGACGCTGCACGGTGGCGATGGCGCGCAATGGCTGGCCGAAGCGGCGCGGATCGTGGCGCAGGCGCTTGCCGCGCAGCAAGACGAGAACGGAGCGGAATGATGCGGATAAAAGTCGCTGCCATCCAGATCGACAGCCGGCAGGACCGCGAGGCCAACCTGGCGGCACTCGAACACTGGATTCTTGCCGCCGCGGCGGACGGCGCGAAACTGATCGTCACACCGGAGTACAGCGATGTCCGCGGCGATGCCAACGCGCTACAGGCGGCCGCCAGCGCGGTTCCGGGCCCAGTCTCCGAGCACATCGCCTCGCTGGCGCAACGCACCGGTTGCTGGATTCATCTGGGCTCGATGCATGAACGCCTGCCAGGCGAGACCCGCCTCGGCAATAGCGGCATCACGTTCGCGCCAGATGGCGGCATTGCCGCACGCTATCGCAAGGTGCACCTGTACGACGCCGTGGTGAATGGCAAACCCTATCGCGAGTCAGCCGACTTCGCGCCGGGGGACGGCCTGCATACCGTGGACGCTGCCGGCCTGACCCTGGGTCTGAGCATCTGCTACGACCTGCGCTTCGGCGAGTTGTACCGGACCCTGCGCGCACGCGGCGCCAACGTGCTGCTGGTGCCCGCCGCTTTCAACGTGCACACCGGACGCGACCACTGGGAGACGCTGCTGCGGGCCCGCGCCATCGAAAACCAGTGCTACGTGATAGCCGCCGCGCAGATCGGCGGCCCGGGACCCGCCCTGCCCTGCCTGGGGCGCAGCATGATCATTGACCCCTGGGGCACCGTGCTGGCCTGTATGCCCGACACCACCGGCTTCATCACCGCCGAACTCGATACAGAGCGCGTGGCCGGCCTGCGCGAGGCGCTACCGGCATGGGAGCATCGCCGCACGGACCTGTATTTCGGCGGCATTCAAAACTCAGGCTGAGCCCTGGCCCCGCGTCCAAGAGACGCTATCAAAATGGGGCGAAGCGGCTCTGGCTGGACGCGCGGCCGCAGACAGTACAGGTACGCCAGAATCGTTCTGATGTGTCTCTAGGCCCGCGCGCACTTGATGACGGTGTCCAGCGTGCGCGTGGTGATGTCCTTCCCGAACGAGCGCTCGAGCAGCGTCATGAATACCGGTCCTTTCTTCGGATCCGGCAAATATGCACTGAAGACTTCCGCCGCGCTCGCCTTGATGATGCTGGCGCCGTCGCGCTCGATTGGCAGTGTGATTTCGGGCGCCACCGGACTGCGGAGAAAGGTGACGACCCGCTTGGCCCCGGGCGCCAGGTCAAACTCGGCAAATGGATCGGCCTCGATCAGGTCCCGGAGATAGCCGGCGGGCCGAATGAACGTGCCGAAGCTATGACCCAACTCGGCGTGCATGGCCTTCTCGGCGCGTCGCTCCAGCGCTGTGGTGGACGCCAAACGCGCGTCGAACACGACGTTCCCGCTGGACAACAACGTCCGAACCTCGGAGAAGCCCGCCGCTTCGAAGCAATGCTTGAGCTCGGGCATCCGGGCGTTCATCGGACTGACACCGCGAAGAAAGGCGACGTATCGGGGCATGGTGATCTCTTGATGGCTGCCGGGCAGCCGCTCACGATTGGCGTGACACGCAGTCTACGCCCACCAGGCCCACTTCCGGCGGCGTCGCGCCACTAAAGGCGCGGGACATCGCCCATTGCATGCGATGCCCGCCGAGTATCAGATCAATTGTCGGATCAGTCGACGAATCAGTCGACCTGCGCGCCGGAAACTTTCACCGCTTCGGCCCAACGCTTGCTCTCGCTATCGATGAATGCCGAGAACTCCTTCGGTCCTTCGTTGACCGCGTCGCCGCCCAGGTCCTCGATGCTGGCACGCGTGGCGGGCTCCGCCACGATGCGCGTCACGTCCTCGTTGATCTTCTGACGCAGGCCGGGCGGCGTGGTCGCCGGGCTGAAGAGACCGAACCACGTGGCCGCCTGGAACGGCAGGCCAGCCTGCGTAAACGTCGGCACGTTCGGCAACGTCGGGCTGCGCTTCGAATGGGCCAGCGCAATCGCGCGGAGCTTGCCGGATTTGATATGCGGCAGCGCCGATGACAGCGTGACGAACGCCATCTGCACCTGCCCGCCCATCAGGTCGGACAGCATCGGCGCATCGCCCTTGTAGGGGACATGCGTCAGCTCCAGACCAGCCTTCGACTTGAACAGCGCGCCCGCCAGATGCTGCGGTGAACCGTTACCGGGCGAGGCATACGTCGCGCCCGGATGGCTGCGCGCGTACGCCAGCAGTTCGGGGAGATCCTTGGCGGGGACGGTCGGTCCGACCACGAGCACCAGCGGGACAATCGCCGACAGGTTGATCGGGGCGAAGTCCTTGACCGGGTCGTAGGGAAGGGACCGATACAGGCTACCGCTGATGGTATGGGCCGCGGTCGTCATGTAGAGGGTGTAGCCATCGCCCGGAGACTTCGCCACGAAGCCCGCGCCGAGCACAGTCCCAGCGCCGGGCTTGTTCACGACGACGACGGGCTGCTTCCACACTTCGCCCAGGCGCTTGCCGATCAGCCTGGCAATGATGTCGGTGGCGCCACCGGCGGCGTACGGCACCACGATCGACACCGGCTTGGTCGGAAATGCCGGGGCGTCCGCCGCATTCGCGGCTCCAGTGCCCGAAACGGAAAGCACGCCAAGACAGGCGAGCAAGCCTGCGACCCGATTGCGAATATTCATCCTAAGTCTCCTAACTGCTTCTTGCGGTGGGCGATGGGTATCGCCTGTTCAAAAACAACTGGAACGCCACTCAGCCATGGAGCCCGCGATCCAGCCGTCTTGTTCCGTCGAACGGAATATTTATTCTTCTGAACAGAATTCTAGCCGAATAATGGATCAGAAGTCGTCCACTACGGGAGCGCGCCAAGCTAAAATTTGCGGCCGCCACGAGGCAACGTGCCTTTGCGGCAGAACCGGTATTCTGTTGAGCCCATGGCAGCCAGTCGGCAGCCAGCGCTATGTAGCCCGCCGACCCTGTCTTTTCACTTCTTCCACTTCAGACATGTTGCAAACTCCTCCCGACGCGGCTGCAGGTCAAACCGACGGTGTTGCGGCAGTCGACCGCGCATTTGCCATCGCTGTTGCGCTGGCCCAGGCTGGCGCGCCGCAGACCCTTGCCGACCTGGCACGGGCGACCGGCATGTACAAGAGCACGCTGCTACGTCTGCTGGCCTCGCTCGAACGGAGCAGCCTGGTCGTGCAACGGCCCGACAAGCGCTACACGCTTGGCTCGCTGGCCTTCCTGTTCGGGCGCGCCTTCGAGGCAAGTCACGGATTGCAGGAGGCCATCTATCCGGTCATGGAATGGCTGGTGTCTAAAGGGACCGAAAGCCCGTCGTTCCATGTGCCGCACGGTCCGGACAACCGCATTTGCCTGCTGCGCATCGACTCCTCCCACTCCACGCTCGACCGCGTGCGCGTCGGAGACGTCCTACCCCTGCGCAAGGGCGCGCCCGGCAAGGTACTGATTGCCTACGGCGCCGGAGCGCCCGCCACCGCGGACACCCCGGTGGTGTTCACCTCGTTCGGCGAGCGCGATCCGCTGTGCGGCGCCATCTCCAGTCCCGTATTCGGGCCTGGCAATACGCTGCTCGGCGCCCTCTCCCTGTCCGGTCCGCTCGAGCGCTTCTCCGAACTCGCCGTGAACCGCATGACGGACCTGCTGCTCGAGGCGGCCAGCAGGGCAACCCAGGCACTCGGTGGCCGCTGGCCGGACGATGCCGCTCCGGATGCGCCAAAAGCCGCGAAGCGCCGCGCCTGATCGGCACGCTCTGGCCACGTTTTTGCGTCGTGGCCAGAGCCCCCTCGCCAGCGACTTCCGCCGCTTTCGTCCCCGAGTTACTTGCCTTCGAATACCAGGCTGATGGCCGGTGCGTACTTGTCGCCGTGGCCAGCCTCGATGGCCTGATCGAGACAGTTCATCAGGTTCTTCGCGCCAGTGGCTTCCACACCCAATTGGTCAGCCAGGGCTACGGCATAGCTGATGTCCTTGCGCGCGTAGGTCACCGGGAATGCGCGCTCCGGAAAGACCTGGGGCGCAATCGCCTTCATGCCGTGATTGCGCAGCGCGAAGCTGTCGGCCGAACCAATGGAAAGCGCCTCGAAAAGCCCCTGCGGCGAAAGACCGGCTCGCACGCCGATCGCACGCGCTTCAGACAGTGCGAGCACGGTCTCGTAGAGCACCATGTTGTTGAGGATCTTCACGACCTGCCCCGCGCCCACGCCACCGGCATGGACGACATCCGAGGCGAACATGCGGATGAACGGGGCAACCAGCGCGAACAGCGCGTCGTCAGCGCCCACCGGCACCGCCAGCGTGCCGGCTTCGGCCGCTGCACGCGTGCGCATGACCGGCGCATCGGCAAACTTCATGCCCCTGGCCGCCATGGCCTCCGCAGCCTTGCGTGCCGTGTTCATCGTGGACGTGCTCAGGTCGACGATGATCTGACCGGCGCGGCCACCGGCCAGCAGGCCGTTTTCGCCCAGCACCACCGATTCGACCACCTCGCCGGAGGGCAGCGACAGGAAGACGATGTCCGCCTGCGCAGAGACCTCCGCCATCGTCGCGGCGCGCACGCCGCATGCGGCCAGACGCGCCAGCGGCGCGGCATCCCGGTCGCACGCGAGGACGGTCGCTCCGCTCTTCTGCGCCAGGTGGCGGCACATAGGCTCGCCCATGACGCCAACACCGATAAATCCAATAGTCTTGATTGCCTGCATGATTTGATGCGCTCCTGATCTGGAAACTGGTAGACGTCAGGCCAGGGCCCCGTCGGACGGGAAGTTCTTCTCGTCCATGCTCCAGTAGATGCCTTTGCTTTGCTGGTAGAGGCGCACACCGTTGACGCCTTTCTCCCGCCCGATGCCGCTGTCCTTGAAGCCGCCGAACGGCGTGGCGATCGACAACTGTTTGTACGTATTGATCCAGACCAGTCCGGTCTCCAGCGCCCGCGCCACGCGCCATGCACGCTGGTAGTTTGCCGTCCAGATGCCGGAGGCAAGACCGAAGGCCGAGTCGTTGGCCTGCGCGATCAGGTCATCCTCGTCGCCGAAAGGCAGGACGCAAAGCACTGGCCCGAAGATTTCCTGCTGCACCGCAGTCGCGCTATTGGACAACCCACCGATCACGGTCGGCTCGAAGAACGCGCCAGCCTGCAGCGCCGCCTCGGGCGGCCGGCGGCCGCCAGCGAGAATCTGGCCGCCTTCCTCGCGCGCGATGCTGACGAAGCGTTCGACGCGATCGCGATGCGCGAAGCCCGCGAGCGGGCCCAGTTGCGAGCCCGCGACGTCTGGCAGGCCAACACGCAACGCGCGGGCGCGTTCGACCAGCAAACCCACGGCCTTGTCGTAGATCGAACGCTGCACGAAGAGCCGCGACCCTGCGACGCACGACTGGCCGCTGCCTTCGAAAATGCCATCGACCACGCCATTGATCGCGGCGTCGATGTTCGCGTCCTCGAAAATGATGTGCGGAGACTTGCCACCAAGTTCGAGCGCTACGGGGATGAGCCGCTGCGCGGCGATGCCGGCGATGCTGCGCCCGGTGGCCGTGCCGCCCGTGAACGACACCATGCGGACATCAGGATGCTCGACGAGCGCCGTACCGGTCTCCCTGCCGTCGCCGGTGACGACGTTGAGCAGGCCCTTGGGCAAGCCCGCCTCGAACGCCACCTGCGCCAGCAGCAACGCGCCCGACGGCGTGACTTCAGAGGGTTTCAGAATCACCGCGTTGCCGGCGGCCAGGGCCGGGGCCACCTTTTGCGCTTCCATCGTCAACGGGGAATTCCACGGCGTGATCGCGGCGACGACGCCATAGGGTTCATAGGCCGTCATCGACAGATAGTTGCCGCGCGACGGCGTCACTTCCGACCCGAGGGTTTCGCAGGCACTGGCATAGAAGCGGAAGGTCGAGGCCGCGGAAAGGGCCTGGGCCCGGCACTCCGACCAGACCTTGCCGTTCTCAAGCATCTGCAGCCGCGCGAACTCGTCGGCGCGCGCTGTCATGGCATCGGCAATCCGCATCAGGATGCCGGCCCGCACGTGGGGCAGCATCTTGCGCCACGCCGGATCATTGACCGCCCGCTTGGCGGACGCGACGGCAGCCGCCACATGCTCGGCCGTGGCAAAGGCGACCTGCCAGTTGACCTCGCCCGTGGCCGGATTGACGGAATCGAAAGTGCGCGCGGGGGTGAAAACACTGACGCCGTCGACCCAAAGAGCGCGGGTCTGGTCTGATTGATCCTGCATTTGCGTGACTCCAATGATTGTGAAATCCAGGAGTACGGCACGCCGGATGACGGTGCTGACGAGAATGTCTCGAAGCCGCTGCTCACAACCGGCGTGACGTTGCGCCGCAATGGACATGTGCGGTCGCGTCTCCTTTTTGCAGACTCCCTTTTCGTTCTATCTACAAGAACGTTAATTCTGCTAAAGAGAATTATGAGGGAGCAAGGCTGAGGACGTCAACCACGCCAGGAAATGCCAAGGGGCAAGGCGCGACAGCCGAAAAGACAACCGGCGCCCGGGCGCGGCCAATCTGGTCGCGCCCGGGCGCCGGTACCGCTGCGTCAGGCCGTGAAGGCCAGGCAGCGAAAGTCGGATACCGAAAGTCGAGTAGCGAAGGTCGAGTAGCGAAGGTCAGGCAGCGAAAAACCGGCGCTCCGCTTCCGCGGGCATCGCCATGCCCGTGACACGGGCTTTCTCCAGCACCTCCCAGAAATAACGGTAGGTGGCACGGTCATGCAGTTCGCCCTTGTACTGGATCGGTCCCCAGTCGGCATCCTGCGCGGCGAGCAGGATGCCGGCGGCGTCCTCCACCTCAGCAAAGTCCGGGCGCATTGCGCTGACGATCGGCAGGATCTGCGCGGGATAGATGCTCCACATGCGCAGGAAGCCGAACTGATTGCGCGCACGGCTGGCGTCGGCGCCAATCACGTCGGCGTCCTTGAGGTTCAGGCAGACGTTGTGCGCAGGCACGATGCCATTGGTCAGCGCCGCAGCCACCATGTCGGCTTTGGCGCGTGCCAGCAGCGCGTGCTCGAACTGGCCGGGGCTGCGCATCGCCGCAGCGGGAATCGCGCCGTGATGGCCACTGACAAAGTCCATCAGGCCGAAGTCCAGCACCTCAATGTCCGGCAGTCCGGCGATCGGGAACACGTCGCGCAGCGCGCCGTGGGTTTCGATCAGCACGTGCACCGGCACCGGCCGCTCCAGCCCGGCACGTTGCGCGGTCTCGCGGATAAACGCGATGACCTCCGCCACCTGCTCATGACGCGTGGCCTTGGGCACGGTGATATAGGCCAGCCGGCCGCCAGCCTGCCCGACGATGATCTCCACGTCCTGACGCCAGGCCGGGTGCGACGGATCATGAATCCGCGCGCCGGCGCGCCCGAAGCGATTGCGGTCGGAGGCGATCATCCTCGCTACCATTTCCGCGTGCTCGCGTTCCTGCCCCGTGGCGGCGCCGTCCTCGCAGTCGCAGGTCACGTCGAATACCGGACCGTACTCCGCTTGCAGGTCCATGGCCTTGCCGATCAGCTTTTCGCTACCGGCAAAGTGCTCGCAGGCGGCCAGCGCGGGAAAGGCTTTCTCGCCGGCAAACAGGGCATCTCTCGGGTGTGTCGCGGTTGTCATGCTTTGTCTCTCGTGTGTGTCGTGTGTCGTGTTCTTGATGGGTCGGACGGACCGGGGACTACCCCGCTCCTTGTCGTTACCGCCTTGTCGTTGCCACCTCGGCATTGGCGCCCGGGCATTACCGCCTTGGGATGGCGATGGTGTAGTCCAGGTCCAGCACCACGCTGGATGGATGCGCGGTCCGGCTCTCGCCGGGCGCGGGGAACGCGATGGATGCCGCGCTGACGTTCTTCACGCCGATCATGCGCAGCCGCAGCCCGCCGAGATGGCCCTGCCCCAGGTCGAGCTTCTCGATCACCTGCGTCGCGCAGGCAATGGTGTCGCCAGCATAGGTCGGATTCACGTGGCTGCCGCCGTTGATGGCGAGAATCGACAGCGCGTTCTCCAGTCCGTCGTACGACAGCGCGCGGCATACCGAAATGATGTGGCCACCATAGACCAACCGCCGTCCACCGCCGGCCGCCATGGCATGACCGTCGAAGTGCGCGCGGGCCGTGTTCTGGTACAGGCGCGTGGCGATGCTGTGGTCGCTGTCGTTGATCGTCATCGCGCCCGGGTGCTCGATGCGCTCGCCCACTGCGTAGTCGTCCCACAGGTCCGCAAAGCCGGTCATCGCCGTGATCTCGCGAACGCGCGCGGTGTAGTCGTCGCGACGCATCCATGCGCTCGGCACCACCGCCTGCGTGGCCGGCACCACCGCTTCCGCGCACGCCGCACCGTGGTCCCGCTTGTGCACCATCACCCAGCGCACCCAGCTCAGCACCTCGCGGCCGTGCTGGTTACGCGCCATGGATCGCACGTAGACCACGCCGCTCTTGCGGCTGGTGTTCTCCTTCAGGCCGATAACCTCGGATTCCACCGCCAGCGTGTCGCCCGGATACACGTGGGCGAGAAAGCGCACCTCCGCATAGCCCAGGTTGGCCACCGCATTGAGCGAGATATCCGGCACGGTCTTGCCGAACGCCGTGTTGAACACCAGCAGGTCTTCCAGCGGCCGTCGCTCCATCCCCAGATCGCGTGCATTGGTCTCGGCCGTGCACAGCGCCGCCCGGCTGCCGGTCAGGCCGATGTACAGACTCCGGTCGCCTTCGGTCAGCGTGCGCGGCGTGGCATGCCTGATCTTCATGCCGACCCGGAAGTCCTCGAAATAGTTACCGCTGCGGCACTTCTCCATATCCATTCCGTTTTATTTGTACGCACATAATTGCAACGAAAGTCGCGAGTGTCAACCGGGATCTTTGCCGCCAAGGCCGCGTACAGGCCGTCAGACCGCACATATATCGCACTTACCTCCGTAGCAGCCTCAACAGTTTCGCTTGCAAAAGTCCGGATACCCTGATTACTATGTCCGTACATATAAGCGAACCAATGCGAAAGTGAGGAGTCGTCGATGCAAAAACTGACCGAAGAGCGGCGCATGATTCAGGAGGCAGCGCGCCAGTTCACGATGGAGCGCGTGCTGCCGATCGCCAACAGGCTGGACCCTGAAAAAGGCCAGATCCCGCGCGACCTGATCGACGAAATGGCCGAGCTTGGCTACTTCGGCATCCTGATCCCCGAGGAGTACGGTGGCCTTGGGCTGGGCGCCTACGAGTACTGCCTCGTGGCCGAGCAGCTTTCGCGTGGCTGGATGAGCGTGGGCAGCCTGATTGCCCGCGGCAATGGCCTGATCGGCGCGCTGAAGGGCCTGGCGCCCGAGAAGAAGGCCGAGTACCTGCCGCGCATGGCGCGTGGCGAATTCCTGGGTGCGTTCTCGCTGTCCGAGCCGAATGCCGGATCGGACGTGGCCAACATCTCCTGCCGCGCCGTGCGCGATGGCGACGACTGGCTCATCACCGGCAACAAGTACTGGTGCACGTTCGCCGACCAGTCCGACTTCATCCTGGTGATCTGCCGCACCGATCCTGTGATCGACCCGAAGGCGCGCCACAAGGGCTTATCCGCATTCCTGGTGGAAAAGCCGCGCGGCGAGCTGCCCGAAGGCGTGAAAGGCAGCGTCATCCCGAAAATCGGCTACCACGGCTGGACCACCTGGGAACTGGCGTTCGACAACTGCCGCGTGCCGCACTCGAGCATGGTGGGCGAGGAAGGCAAAGCGTTCTACTTGACCACCGCCGGACTGGAAACGGCGCGCGCCCACACGGCGGCCCGCTCGATCGGGCTAGCCCAGGGCAGCCTCGAGGATTCGATCCAGTACGCGAAGGACCGCGCCCAGTTCGGCGCCCCGATCGGCAACTTCCAGGCCATCCGCTTCAAGCTGGCCGACATGGCGACGCAGATCGAAGCATCCCGCGCCCTGCTCTACACCGTGTGCGAAAAGATCGACGAAGGCGTGCGCGCCGACACCGAGGCGTCGATGGTCAAGCTGTTCGCCAGCGAGATGTGCGAGCGCGTGACCAGCGAAGGGCTGCAGATCCATGGCGGCGCCGGCTACACCACGCACTTCGCGGCCGAGCGCTACTGGCGCGATGCGCGTCTGACCAAGATTTTCGAAGGCACCTCCGAGATCCAGATGCGCATCATCTCCGATGCCATGCTGGGCAAGGTTGCAGCCTGATCTCCGGGGCAAGCGATGACTTCGAACATGCCTGCCACCGGCATTACCGCCCGCGCCGCCAGCATCGCGGTTGACCGAGCCCTGCGCTTTCCGGCCGCCGCGCTCGACGTGGCGCGGTTGTCCGTCTACGACTGCCTGGCTGTAGCGATCGCGGGGGCCGGCGAACCGGTCAGCGTGGCTGTGCGCGAGCTGGTCAGCCGCGAAGGCGGCACCGCGCAAGCGAGCGCAATCGGCCTGGCGGCGCGCATTCCCGCCCGCGCGGCCGCGATGCTGAACGGCACGGCCGCGCACGCGCTCGACTACGACGATACGCACTTCGACTTCGTCGGCCATCCCACCGTTGCCGTGCTGCCCGCCGCATTGGCCGTGGCCGAACAGCAGCAGGCCAGCGGCAAGGATCTGCTGGAAGCGTTCCTGACCGGGGTGGAAGTCACCTGCCGCGTCGGCGGCTGGCTGGGACGCCCGCACTACAACGCCGGGTTCCACCAGACCGCCACGTCGGGCGCTTTCGGCGCCGCCGCAGCCGCCGCGCGGCTGCTGGATCTCGATGCGGAACGCGCGGCCCACGCGCTAGGTCTCGCGGCCACGCGCGCGTCGGGACTGAAGTGCCAGTTTGGCACGATGGCCAAGCCGTTCCATGCAGGCATGGCGGCGTCCACGGGCGTGGAGTCAGCCACCCTCGCAGCCCTGGGATTCGTCGCCCGCCCTGACGCCATTGAATGCGCCGGCGGTTTCGCCACCACACATGGCGCCGGACAGGGCTGCCTCGACAATTCGTTTGACGGGCTACCCGAAGCCTTCCGCTTCGTCGACGTCCAGTACAAGTTCCATGCGTGCTGCCACGGCACGCATCCTGCGCTGGAGGCATTGCACGGCCTGCGCGAACAGCATCGTCTGACGGGCGGCGACATCGAGCACGTCACGCTGGCCATCGCGCCTCAATGGCTGCCGGTCTGCTGCATCGCGCAACCCACAACCGGCCTGGAGGCCAAGTTCAGCCTCGCGCTGACCGGGGCAATGGTACTGGCCGGTGTGGACACGGCATCTCTGGCGTCGTTTTCCGATGCCTGCTGCCAGGACCCCGCATTGACCGACCTCGCACGACGCATCGAGATCCGTCCCGACCCTGCGATTACCGACACCGCCTGTCATGCGACGGTGCTGACCCGGAGCGGCGCGACACTGTCCCGCCACGTCGATCTCAGCACCCCGGTGCCCTACGACACCAAGGCCACCAAGCTCAATGCCAAGGCCGGCGCCTTGCTGGGCCAGACCCGTGCAGAAGCACTCTGGACCTTCGTAGCCGCGCTGGACACGCTGCCAGCCGCCGTTCTCTACCCGCGCCTGCATGACTGGTTCGCCGATGCCGCCGCCTGATACCCCACACATCGGAGCCCCACGCATGCAAACCCACGCAGACACCCAGACCCATCCCCCCGGCGCCCTTGCCGGCCTGCGCGTGGTCGACCTCACGCAGATGCTCGCCGGACCGTTCTGCACCCAGGTGCTGGCCGATCACGGCGCGGACGTGATCAAGGTGGAAGCGATGACCGGTGACGGCACCCGCATCACCGGCCCGTTCTGTGACGACGACACGCTGCGCGACTTCGGCGGCTACTTCCAAAGCGTCAATCGCAACAAGCGGTCGATCGCGGTGGACCTCAAGAGCAGCACTGGGCGCGAGATCCTGCGCAAGCTGATAGACAGCGCCGACGTCGTGGTCGAGAACTTTCGCGCCGGCGTCATGGAGCGCCTTGGCCTGTCCTACGAAACCCTGCGCGAAACCAATCCGCGTCTGGTCTATGGCACGGTACGCGGCTTCGGCGACCCACGCAGCGGCGAAAGCCCCTACGCGCAGTGGCCTGCCTACGACGTCGTGTCGCAGGCGATGGGCGGCATGATGGGCATCACCGGCCCCGACCGGGACACTGCTACGAAGATCGGCCCGGGCGTCGGCGATACGATACCTGCGCTGATGCTCTGCATTGGCATTCTCTCCGCCGTGCACCGCGCGCGCGACACCGGGCACGGTCAGTTCGTCGACGTAGCCATGACCGATGCGGTACTGGCCATGTGCGAGCGCATCGTCTACCAGACGTCCTACACCGGCGTGGTGCCAGCGCCCGAAGGCAACCGCCACCCGTTGCTTTGCCCCTTCGGCCTGTTCCGCTCGCGCGACGGCCAGGTCTCGATTGCCTGCGCCACCGACGCATTCTGGGAAAAGCTGGCGATCGCCATCGGCCGCCCGGACATGGCCACCGACGAGGCGTTCGCCACCAATGCAGCCCGCGTGCAGCACCAGCAGCAGGTCATCGACGCGATCGAAGCATTCACCACCGTGCGCACGAAGGAAGAGATCGCTGCCGTTCTCGGCGGCAAGGTGCCATTCGGCCCGGTCTACACCGCCGCGGAGATCTTCGCTGACCCGCACTATGCGGTACGCGAGATGCTGGTCGAAGTCGAACAGCCCGGCTCGGCCAGACCGGTGAAGATCGCCGGCGTGCCCATCAAGCTGAGCGACACCCCTGGCGCGGTACGTCGGCGCGCGCCGCTGCTGGGCGAGCACACCGAGGAAATCCTGCTGGCCACCGGCTACACCGAACGGGACATCAAGGGCCTGCGGGAGACAAAAGCCGTTCGCTAGAAAACACAGGACAACCAAAAACAAGCAACAAAGGAGACAGGACATGAACTTCGCGAGAACCGCACTGACGACCTTGCTATTGACGCTTGCCGTCATGCATCCCGCCGCTGCCGCCGACTACCCGGAGAAACCGGTCAAGGTGCTGGTGGGTTTTCCGGCGGGGCAGACTACTGACGTGATTGCCCGCAAGCTGGCGCAGCAACTCTCGACGTCGCTCAAGCAATCGTTCTACGTCGAGAACAAGCCGGGCGTGGGTGCCGGGCTCGCTGCGGAAGAAGTCGCGCGCGCAAAGCCAGACGGCTACACGCTGCTGGCAACCTCGAGCGGGCCGATGGCCGTCAACGGCTGGATCTACAAGAACCAGCGCTACGACAGCGTGCGCGACTTCGAGCCGCTGGCACTGATCGGAGTCTTTCCGCTGGTGCTGGTCGTCAATCCGAACTCGCAGTTCAAGACTGTGGCGGACCTGGTCGCCTATGCCAGGCTCCATCCCGGCAAGGTGAACTACGCATCCGGCGGGAACGGCGTCACCAATCATCTGGTGATGGAAATGTTCAAGCAAACGGCAGGCATCAACCTCGCCCACGTCCCTTACAAGGGCGGCGTCGCCGCGATGACCGACGTGGTCGGCGGGCAGGTGGAGGTGATGTTCGAAGTGGTGTCGATTGCGGAGCCGCTGATTCGCGGCGGAAAGCTGAGACCGCTTGCCGTGGCCAGCGAACAGCGGGTGTCGACGCTGCCGAACGTGCCCACGATCGCCGAATCAGGCTTTCCGGGCTTCCGTGGCAACCCATGGATCGGCGTCGTGGCGCCGAAGAACTTGCCCAAACCGGTTGCGGACAAGCTGTCAGCGGAGATCATCCGCATCTCGAAGACCCCGGAGTGGACCAGGGCGATGGGTGAACTGGGCGCGATTCCTGAAACGATGGGGCCTGCCGACTTCAACCGCTTCGTGCGCGCCGAAGTCACGCGCTGGGGCAACGCGGTCAAGGCTGCCAACGTCAAGGTGGATTGACGGGGCTGCATCCGCCGTCACGCAGGACAGCGGTGGCAAGTCACGCGCCAGCGTGCCTGCCGCGCCTGAGCTGAAACGACACCGACACCCGGTCGGCCGGATACACCGTATCGGTGATCTCCAAAATCCGGCCGGCCGAATCCTTGTACTGACGCACCAGTCGCATACCCGCCGTGCCAGCCTCCACACCGAGTTGATCGGCCAGGGGGCCCTCGATCAGCGTGGCGGTGATCGTTTGCCGGATCTCGGCAATCGCGATCGCATACTCGCGCTCGATCAGCGCGCTGACCAGCACCTGGGGGCTATTCCGAATCGTGTCGACCAGCCCCGCCAGCGTGGCCTCGATATAGATATCCGCAACCGCGACCGGGGTCTGGCCCTTGCGCGCATCCACTCGCGTGCCGGACAGCAGCACCCATGCGCTGCCGATCGGCGCTTCCAGCCGCCGCGCCTGCGCGCGGTCCAGCGTGACATCGCGCACCGCCTCGATCGCCCGCACTTCGGTGGCGGCCACACGCACCAGATCCTCGGCCGTCCCGAACGACTGCGTATACGACGCCCCCGGGTTGGCGGATTCGACGATGGTCCCCACCGCTTTCTTGCGCGAGATATAGCCCAGATCCTGCAGCATCCGCAGCGACGCCCGCACCGTATGGCGGCTGACGCCATGCAACTCGGCCAGTTCGTGCTCGGTCGGCAACAGACTGCCCACCACATGGCGGCCTTCGGATATCTCGCGAATCAGCGTGCTCGCCAGTTCGGCGTAGCGCGTGGGGGCGGGTGACTCGGTCTTGCTGTCCTTCTGGGCGGTTGCCATTGCGATGGATGTCTGGATCTGGATGCCGCCGCATTGTACGGCCTGGCACGGGTGTTGGCTGCGATTGCCGGCCGCGTCCGGCCAACGTCTTGCCGCGCCTGCCTGCGCGGTGATTCTCATACGCCGTGCAGCTGCGAATCTGCCCCAAACTTATCTCCGATCTTGTACGCACATAGTACACGACGATCAACAATGATCACCCGGCTTTCCGCTTCCTATCTCATCTCCGCAATCCCTCGATTTTTGCGCCACCCATCTTGGGTGGGCAGGCGCGTCAGATCTTGCGCACCCCCCATCAGTAGCCGCTACTATGTACGTACATATAAATTTATAAAAACGCTGCCATGGATGCAGCGGATAGCAAGGAGACAAGGATGAAGAGAGGCTTCATAGCCGCCATGCTTTGCGTGGCTGCTGGCGTGGCGGGCGCGTCCGGGATCTACCCGGCCCGCCCGGTCAAACTGATCGTCGGCTACTCGGCAGGTGGCCCGGTCGACAGCGCCGCGCGAATCTACGCGCAGCATCTGGGCACCGTGCTTGGGCAGGTTGTGGTGGTGGAAAACCGTGGCGGCGCGGGCGGTGCCATCGCCGCGACCATGATCACCAAGGCCAGTCCCGATGGCTACACGCTGTTCTTCGTCGGCAGCCCAACCCTGACGATGGCGCCGATGGCGCAGAAGTCCGCCACATACAAGCCGCTCAAGGACTTCACGCTGGTCGGTCTGCTCAACACCTATACCAACGCACTACTGGTGGCGGAAGACTCGCCGCTCAAGAACGTGCAGGACCTGGTCGCCTACGCGAAGACGCACCCTGACGGGCTCGCATTCGGCTCCGCTGGCGTGGGCGCCTCCAACCATCTGGCCGCCGAACTGCTCGCGCAGCGTGGCGGCGTCAGGTTTCTCCACGTCCCCTACAAAGGCAACTCGCCGGCCATCGCAGACCTGATCGGCGGAAAGATCGGCTTCATGTTCGACGTCACCGGCAGCGCGGTCGGCTACGTGCAAGGCGGCAAGGTGCGGGCGCTGGCGGTCTCCTCCGCGACGCGCAACCCCGCCCTGCCCGGCGTGCCGACAGTCGCCGAATCGGGCCTGAAAGGCTTTGACGTGAGCGGCTGGTTCGGCCTGATCGGCCCGCCGGGTATGCCACAGCCGGTCATCGACCGCCTGGTCGGGGCCAACCGCGAAGTCGGCCGCAATGCGGCGTACCTGGAGAGCCTGGCACGCGGCGGCTATGCCCCCAGCATCAGCGGCCCCACGGAGTTCACCGATCGCCTCAGGCAGGACCTGACGCTTTGGAGCGACGTGATCAGGAAAGCCAACATCGAGCCGCAATAAGCCTGCCGACTCGGCACCCAATCTCACCAACATTCAGGAGCAACACAATGCAAGGAATCATGGAAGGCAAGGTAGCGCTGGTCACGGGCGCGGGTGGTGGTATCGGACGCGGTATCGCGCTGGCCCTCGGGGCCGCTGGCGCCCGGGTGGTCGTCAACGACCTCGGGGTATCGATGAGCGGCGAAGGCGGCGATGCCGGCCCCGCGCAGCGCGTGGCCGAGGAAATCCGCGCGGCCGGCGGCCAGGCGGTGGCGAATACTGACAGCGTGTCCACGTGGAACGGCGCTCACAACATCATCCAGTGCGCGCTAGACACCTTCGGCCGCATCGACGCCGTGGTCAACAACGCTGGCAACCTGCGTGACCGCATGTTCTTCAAAATGAACGAGGAAGAATGGCGCTCGGTGATCGACGTGCATCTGCACGGCACGTTCTTCGTCAGCCGCGCTGCCGCCAACCATTTCAAGGACCAGGAAGGCGGCGCGTATGTGCACATGACGTCGACCTCCGGCCTGATCGGCAACTTTGGCCAGGCCAACTACGCCGCGGCCAAGCTCGGCATCGTCGCACTGTCCAAGTCGATCGCGCTGGACATGCAACGCTTCAACGTGCGCTCGAACTGCATCGCGCCGTTTGCCTGGAGCCGCATGACCAGCTCGATCCCAGCCGAGACGCCCGACGAGAAAGCCCGCGTGGCCAAGCTGCAAAGGATGGAGGCCGGCAAGATCGCGCCGATGGCCGTATTCCTGGCGAGCGACGCGGCGCGCGATGTCAGCGGCCAGATCTTCGCCGTGCGCGCCAACGAGATCATGCTGATGAGCCATTCGCGCCCGATCCGCTCGGTGCACATGGGCGAAGGCTGGACACCCGAGGCCATCGGCGAAGTCGCCGTGCCGGCCATGCGCAACAGCTTCTACAAGCTCGAACGCTCCGCCGACGTGATCGGCTGGGACCCGATCTGAGGGGCCGCGCATGAGCATCAAGGGCAAGGCCTATATCGTCGGGGCCTACGAGCACCCGACGCGCAAGGCGCCGGACAAATCCGTCGCGCAGCTTCACGCCGAATGCGCCAGAGGGGCACTGGAAGACGCCGGACTCTCCCTGTCCGACGTGGACGGCTACTTCTGCGCGGGCGACGCACCGGGTCTCGGCGCGACCAACATGATCGACTACCTCGGGCTGCGCGTGCGGCATGTGGATTCGACCGACACGGGCGGGTCCGCCTATCTGGTCCACGTATCGCACGCCGCGCAGGCGATTGCCGCCGGCAAATGCAATGTCGCGCTGATCACGCTGGCGGGCCGTCCACGCTCCGAAGGCTCCAGCGGCACGCAGGCACGCAACTGGGGCGCCAACCTGCCCGACGCGCCATTCGAGGCGCCGTTCCACCCGGTCACCGTGAACCTGTACGCGATGGTCGCCATGCGCCATATGCACGAGTACGACACCACGCCGGAACAGCTCGCGTGGATCAAGGTGGCCGCGTCCCATCACGCGCAGCACAACCCCCACGCGATGCTGCGCGACGTGGTCACAGTGGAAGACGTACTGAACTCTCCGCTGATCTCCGACCCCTTGCGCAAGCTTGATTGCTGCGTGGTGTCCGACGGTGGTGGCGCCCTGATCGTGGCACGCCCGGAGATCGCCGCGAAGCTGAAACGCCCCAAGGTACGCATCCTGGGCGCCGGCGAACACGTGAAGGGTCAGCTTGGCGGTCAGGTGGACCTGAGCTGGTCCGCCGCCCGCGTATCGGGTGCGGCAGCGTTCGCCGAAGCAGGCATCACGCCCGCAGACATCAAGTACGCGTCCATCTACGACAGCTTCACCATCACTGTGCTGATGCAGCTCGAAGACCTGGGCTTCTGCAAGAAAGGCGAAGGCGGCCGCTTCGTGGCCGACGGCAACCTGATTTCGGGCGTGGGCCGGCTGCCGTTCAACACCGACGGCGGCGGGCTCTGCAACAACCATCCGGCCAATCGCGGCGGCATCACCAAGGTCATCGAGGCCGTGCGCCAGTTGCGTGGCGAGGCCCATCCCGCTGTGCAGGTGAAGCACTGCGACCTGGCGCTGGCCCAGGGCACCGGCGGCTACCTCGGCAGCCGCCATGGCAGCGCCACGCTGATTCTCGAACGGGAGCAATGAGATGACCACCCCGTATATCGCCGCCCCGTTCCCAGCCCCGGAGGAACGCCCCGACAACGCACGCTTCTGGCAGGCCGCCCGCGAGGGACGGCTGTTGGTCAAGGTCTGCGAATCGTGTGGCAAGCCGCACTGGTATCCGCGCGTGCTGTGCCCATTCTGCATGGGCGACACCGCATGGAAGGAGGCCAGCGGCCTTGGCACCGTCTACGCGTTCAGCGTGACCCGCCGCGCAGGCCCGAATCCGTTCTGCATTGCCTACGTGACGCTGGAGGAAGGCGTGACGATGATGACCCATATCGTCGACTGCGACCTCGACACCGTGCGGATCGGCCAGCCGGTGCGCGTCAGGTTCTCGCCCAGCGAGGATGGCGCGCCGGTTCCAACCTTCGCGCCCGCGTGAAACGCCCCCCATTTCCGGAGTGAATCGTGAATCCAGTCGCCTCGCCAGTCATATCGCTCAGCACCCTGCTCAACCCGCGCTCCGTCGCGATCATCGGCGCCTCGGATGATCCCGCGCGCATCGGCGGCCGTCCCATCCACGCCATGCGCAAGCTCGGCTATGCCGGACGCATCCTGCCGGTGAACCCGAACCGGCGCGAGGTGCAGGGTCTGCCCGCCTACGCCTCCGTTGCGGATTTGCCAGAGGTGCCTGATGTCGCGGTGGTGGCCGTGCCGGCGGCGCAGGTGCTCGATACCGTCACCGCCCTGGGCGAGCGCGGCACCCGCGCCGCCATTCTGTTCAGCGCTGGCTTTGCCGAGATCGGCGGCGACGGCGTCACGCGTCAGGCGGAACTGCTGGCCGCCGCGCGTCGCAGCGGGCTGCGTCTGCTCGGCCCGAACGCGCTCGGGCTAATCAATGTGCGCACCGGCTTCGTCGGCAGCTTTGCCTCAAGCATTTCTCTGGGGCCCATTCAGGCGGGCCATGTCGGCATCGTCAGCCAATCTGGCGCCTATGGCGGGCATCTGGTGATGGCGGCCCAGTCCGCCGGCGTTGGGCTGTCCAGCATCGTGATGACCGGCAACGAGGCCGACATCACGTTGGGCGAGGTTGTCCAATTGATGGTGGATGACCCGCATACACGCGTGATCGCGCTCTATTCGGAAGGCATCAACGACGGCAACGGCCTGGTGGCGGCGCTGCAGGCGGCGCGCCGCGCGCGCAAACCGGTGGTGATGATGAAGGTTGGGCGCAGCGAGGTCGGCGGCGCCGCCGCGCGGTCGCACACGGCGTCCATCGCTGGCGACGACGCCGTAATCGATGCCGTGCTGGCCGAGCTTGGCGTGGTGCGCGCTCGCAGCACAGAGGAAATGCTCGACATCGTGCGGCTGGCCACGCGTGGCATCTATCCGTCCGACAACACGCTGGGGGTGATCACGGTCAGCGGAGGCGCGGGTGTCATCGCGTCGGATGCCGCCGAGGACCTGGGCCTGCCAATGCCGGAGATGCCGGCGTCCACCCAGGCCCGCCTACTGAAGCTGCTGCCGATCTGCTCGCCGCGTAACCCGGTGGATACCACGGCGCAAATCGTCAACGACCTGTCGCTGATCGAGCCGTTCGCGGAGGCCATGGTGGGCGAAGGTGGCTACCGCTCGGTCCTCGGCTTTTTCACCTATGCCGGCGCCACGCCGGCGGTGGCGCCACGCCTGCGCGAGCAACTGGCGCGCGTGCGAGAGCGGTATCCGGACCGGCTCTACGTACTGGTGCTGCAGGGGCCGCGCGATGTGCTGAATACCTATGAGGAAGCCGGCTTCACGGTGTTCGAGGACCCTACCCGCGCCGTCGTCGCGCTGGCTGCGATGGGCCGCTTCGGGCATGCCTTCGCGCAGCCCGAAACTACGCCCCTGCCGGCAGCGCAGCCGGTCGCGCTGCCCACGCAAACGCCGAGCGAAGCCGAAGCCAAGGCCATGCTCGACGCCGCCGGCATCCCTGCCGTGCCCGAACGCGCGTGCGCCGTGGTCGAGGCGGCCGTGATCGCCGCGCGCGAGCTGGGCTTCCCGGTGGTGATGAAGATCCTGTCGCCAGACATCCTGCACAAGTCAGAAATCGGTGGCGTGCTGCTCGACGTGCGCAACGAAGCGGCGGTACGCGGCGGCTTTGCCACGTTGATGCAACGCGCCCGCGACGCGGCACCCGACGCCCGGATCGATGGCGTGCTGGTCGCACGGCAGGTCAGCGGCGGGGTGGAATGCATCATGGGCATCAAGCAGGACCCCGCCTTTGGCCCCATCGCGATGTTCGGCCTCGGTGGCGTGTTCGTTGAAGTGCTCCGCGACGTGGTCTTCCACCGCTGCCCGTTCGGTGAGGACGTGGCCGAACGCATGATTCGCTCGATCCAGAGCGCGCCGCTGCTGCTGGGCGCGCGCGGCCGCCCGGTGGCGGATATCCCCGCGCTTGCCCAAGCGTTGTCGCGGCTGTCGATCTTCGCGGCCGCCGCTGGCCCGCGCCTGCAGGCCGTGGACGTCAACCCCGTATTCGCCATGCCGGCAGGACAAGGCGCATTCGCCGCCGACGCCGTCATCGACGTAACCCCACCCCAATCCTCATCAGGAGACCTTGCATCATGACCTTCGACATCCCCAGCGAGTGGGTGGAATTCGGCGACGCGCTGATCCGCTTTGTCGACCGTGAAGTCGTCGCGCTCGAGAAGGAGCATCGCACCCTGCTGGCTAGCGAACGCACGGTCTATACCGCCGACGGGCGCTATGCCCCGGAGGTGCTGGCGCTACGCCGCCAGGTACGCATGCGATCGGCCGAACTGGGCTTCTACACCGCGCTGTCCGCCGAAGCGCTCGGCGGTGGCGGGCTGGGGCCGCAGGCCGCCGTCTACATCCAGGAGCGCCTGAACGCCCACTGCGGCCCCGAGCGCCATCTGGTGCAGACCGTGGTGCTGCCCTCCCCATTCACGAATGGGCTGTCGCCGGTACTGAAGCATCTTCATCCGTCGGTCTTCGACACCGTGCAGCCAGAACTGGCCAGCGGCGACAAGACGATGTGCTTCGGGCTTTCCGAACCGGATGCCGGCTCGGACGTCTTTGGCATGCGCACACGCGCTACGCGCGATGGCGACCACTGGGTGCTCAACGGCACCAAGCAATGGATCACCAACGCGCCCTATGCGGACTACGCGATGGTCTTCGCCGTCACCGACGAAGAGAAAGCCCGCGCCCACAAGGGCGGCATCACCGGCTTCTTCCTGCCCACCCGCACACCGGGGTTCTCGGTACCGAGCGTGATTCCGACGATGGGACACCTGGGCGCCGACATCGGCATCATCTCGCTGGAAAACGTGCGCGTGCCGGACACCCACCGCCTCGGGCCGGTCGACCGTGGCCTGTCCGTGGCGCTCGACGGCGTCAACGCCGGTCGCCTGAGCATGGCCGCCAGTTGCCTCGGCCTGGCCGAGTGGGCGCTGGAACAGGCCGTGGCCTACGCCAAGGTCCGCAAGACCTTTGGGCAGCCTATCGGCGACCACCAGGCCGTGCAGATCATGCTAGCCGAATGCGCGATGGACATCTACGCCACCAAATCGATGGTCCGCCACTGCGCCTGGCTGGTGGACAACGATCTGCCCGCCACAAAGGAGGTCTCCATCATCAAGGCATCGTCCACGGAGATGGCCGGGCGTGTCTTCGACCGGGCAATGCAGATTCACGGCGGCATGGGTCTGACCAACGAACTGCGACTCGAGGCCGGCTACCGCTTCGTGCGCACGATGCGCATTCCCGATGGCACCTCCGAGATCCAGCGGCGCACCATCGCGCGGCGTCTGCTCGACGGCGACACGGCTTTCTGACCGGCGACGCGCGCGACTGCCCCAATACAAGACAAAAGACACCAAGGAGACTGCCATGCGAACCAGCGACACCAAGGACACCAAGAACGCCGAGGACACCAGAGCCTGGCCCTTCACCCTCCACCGCTGCACGCCGACGATCGGCGCCGAAGTCAGCGGCGTGGACCTGGGCAACCTCGACGACACCACCTACCGCGCGCTGCGACAGGCGTTGCTCGAACACAAGGTGCTGTTCTTCCGCGATCAGGACATCACCCCCGCCCAGCATGTTGCCGCCGCGCGGCGCTTCGGCGAACTGGAGGTCCACCCGATGATCGGCCACCACCCCGATCATCCGGAGCTGGTCGTGTTCGGGCGCGGCGGCGACAAGCGCGGCCGGGAGAACCTGTATCACTCCGACGTGTCGTGGCGCGAACTCCCGTCGATGGGTTCGATGCTGCGTTGCGTGGAGTGTCCCGAGATCGGGGGCGACACCATCTGGGTCAACATGGCAGCCGCGTACGCGGCCTTGCCGGAGGACGTGAAGACGCGCATCGCCGAACTCCGGGCCGTGCACGACGCCATGCCGACCTTCGGCCAGAGCATGGATGGCGAGCGCTACGACGAAATGCGTGCCAAGTATCCGCCGATGGTTCATCCGGTCGTGCGCACCCACCCGGAAACGGGCGAGAAGATCCTTTACGTCAACGAGGGCTTCACCACTCATTTCGCCAATTACGCGCGGATGCAGCCGTACCGCATCGGCTCGGATTTCCGCATGGCGGAGATGGACCTGATGCAGTACCTGTTCCGGCAGGCCGCCGCGCCCGAGTACCAGGTGCGGTTGCGCTGGCGCGCCAACACCGTGGCGCTCTGGGACAACCGGTCCACCCAGCACTACGCCGTACAGGACTACTTCCCCGCCGTGCGCCACATGAACCGCGCGACGATCATCGGCGACCGTCCGGCGTAGACCCGGCTACCGACACACACGGCGTCACGGTACTGACCCTGATAGGGCAATCCCGCCCATTCGATTTGGCGGGTTCTCGCATTCCGGATGTCCGCTACCTTGGCGACAAGGGATCCACCGCACATCCGGGACACAGAAAGGAGACACGCAATGTTCATCAAACGACTGCTCGTCGCGGGCATCATGGCCTGGAGCGCGGCCAGCCCTGCGCAGACCTATCCGTCGCGGCCCATCACGTTCGTGGTGCCGGGTCCGCCCGGCGGCGCAACCGACGTCATGGCCCGCGCGCTGGCCGAAGACATGGGCAAGCGTCTTGGACAGACCATCATCGTCGACAACAAGCCCGGTGGCGGTGGCGTGATCGCAGTGCAGGCCGTCACACGCGCCGCACCCGACGGCTACACCCTGCTGCTCACGCATTCGACGCCGCTGATCAACACGCCCTACCTGTACGCGAATGTCCCGTACAACGTGCGCCGCGACCTGGCCTTTATCTCCGAGCTGTGCGTCGGCAAGCTCGTGCTGGCCGTGGGCCGCGACGTGCCAGTCAAGACCGTGCCCGAGTTTCTGGACTGGGCGGCAAAGAACAAGGGCAAGGTCAGCTTCGGCTCGTATGGGGTGGGCAGCTTTCCCCATCTGGTGGGCGCGCACCTGAACCAGACCCGTCACCTGGACATGATCCACGTGGCCTACAAGGGCGAGGCCCCGATGGTGCAGGACATGCTTGCCGGCAATATCGCCTGGGCCATCGGCTCGGTCACCACACTCGGGCCGCAGATCAAGAGCGGTCGCCTGCGCGCGCTGGCCGTCATGGGCGATAACCGCATCAAGGAAATGCCCGACGTGCCGACCATGACCGAGGCCGGCATGAAGGACCAGGAGATGCGTCCGCCGGCATGGATCGGCCTGTTCGCGCGCTCGGGCACGCCGGCCGCCATCCTGTCGCGCGTCGAGGCAGAAGCGCGCGCGTCGATCCAGTCCCCCGCCATGCGCGCGCGGCTCGACTCGCTGGCGCTGGAACCGGTCGGCAACAGCCCCGAGGAATTCCGCCGCTCGTTCGAAACGGCGGAGCCCATCATGGCCCGCCTGATCAAGAGCAGCGGGGCGACGGCGGAGTAATCACGTCGGAGACATCGCGGCCGAGTCATCGCGACCATCTCCGGCGGACCCGGAAAACAAAAACGGACGGCGCCAAATATGGCGACCGTCCGTTTCTGCGTGATGCGTTGGTAGGCTCGATTGGACTCGAACCAACGACCCCCACCATGTCAAGGTGGTGCTCTAACCAGCTGAGCTACGAGCCTGTTGAAGGGAGCGCATTGTATAGACACTGCCACTCTTGCGCAAGCATTTCCTTCGGCCGATATTGAAATCGGCGATCGGCCCGCGCGAGCGGCTGTGGCAACCGCTCCTGCAACCGCTCCTGCAACGGCTCAATCCGGCGCCGACAGCGGTTCAACGCTCAAGCCAGCTTCTCCTTCAGGAACGCCACCATATACGGTGTGGCGGCGGCCGCGACAGTCGCCGCCGTGCCGGGGTCGAGCCCCATTTTCTCGCCGAGCGATTCGGCCACGCGGCCGGTCAGGATGCCTTCACCGCCCTCGGTCAGCGACTTGAAGAATCCATCGCCATGCACCAGTCCCGCCGCGAACGCCGCGAAGAAACTCTTGCCTGCGTGATCGCCCAGGAGGCCACCACCCTGCTCTTCAACGTGGGCGTGAGCGGTCTCCGCGACCTGCCCGAGCATCTGCTGGGCATCGGCCGGATTGACCCCCTGATCGGCCAGCGCCTGGGCCGCCTGGGTGCCGTGATCGGAAGCCAGGAATTCAGAAACGAGTTGCTGCATATCCATGAAACGCTCTCCTTCGAATAGCCACCACGGCGCCGGGCAGAGGCGCGCGGCGGACCCGCCGGCGCAGCCCGTGGTGGATTCAGCATAGTGCGCAACGCGTGTGTCCGGAGAACGTCGGCGCGGACAAATTCGGAGTACAGTCCCCGTCAGGCTCCGGCCACGCGGGCAGATACCGAGCCTGAAGGAGGGTTGTCATGGATGACACTGGTAACGACAGGGCCGTCACCGTCACGGTGCAGGACAACGGGCCCTACCGCATCAAGGGGCCGATCACCATCGTGACACCGGCCGGCGTACCGTTCACGTTCGAGGGGGATCAGGTCTGGCTATGTCGCTGTGGCCATTCCGAGAACAAGCCGTTCTGCGATGGTTCGCACAAGCGCGCGGGATTCGCGAGCGTGCCCCAACCGAAACCCTGAGACACGAAGACCCTGAGACACGAAGACCCTGAGACGCGAAGACCCTGAGCCCTGGTGTACCGGGGACTTCACATCGGCCCGGGGAGCGTCTTCAGCCCGACCCATAGCACGCAGATGACGACGTTGATGGGCACGCTCAGCACGCCCGGCACGTAGAAGAACGCCGACAGCACTGGCGCGCTCAGCATGAGTTCTATCGAACCGCCGAGCAGGCAAAACAGCGCACCACACCAGACCCAGCGGCGCAGATAGGTCAGCAGCCAGTGCGCGTGCGCCTGATTGAAGCGCCACGCGGCCGAGCGCTCGCGCAGATCGCCTCGACTGGCGTCCTTGAACAGCCAGTCGAAGAAAAAGTACCGGTATAGCAGGGTGCGAAAAGCAAGCTCTTGCATGGTTTGCTCGGGACGTGCCAGCGCCGTGACCATGAGCTTACCCCTGCCAGATCCTCGGCCACCGGTCTTCCCCGGACTTTTTTCCTGGACGTTCATGGCGATGCGCAATCCATGGCAATCGTCCACGAATTGAAAACAATCCGTCCGGATGGTATCTTCCGGGTCCATGAGTGAAGCCCATCGCCGCCCCAAACAACCGCTCCTGATACGCGACCGCCTGCTCTCCGCCACCATCGACCTGCTGGTCGAGGAAGGCATCGGCGCCGTCACCCTTAACTCTGTCGCCACGCGCGCGGGTGTATCGAAGGGTGGCCTTCAGCATCACTTCTCAAGCAAGCAGGAACTGCTGGAAGCCCTGTCTGCCAAGGTGCTCCAGCATTTCACCGGCCAGGTTGCCACGCTGGCCGAATCCGATACCGATGCCCAGGGACGCAATACACGAGCCTATCTGCGCGCCTCCGCCGATGGCTTCGCCGAATCCGGCGAACGCGAGCTGTGGAAGGCCGCGATGATGCTCATCATGGCGCGTCCCGAGTTCCGCACGCCCTACCAGGAATGGGAATCCGGCAGCCTGAATACGGACCTCGCGCAATGCGAGGACCCCATCGGCCTGCTCCTGTGCCGGCTGGCGGCTGACGGGCTCTGGCTGGCCGATCTTCTTGGCCATCGCGCCATTCCCCCGGCTCAACGGGCTGAGCTGGTTCGCCGGCTCGAGCAATTGACGCACTGCCGTCCTCAACAAGCATGACCAGAAAAACAATCCCCGCATCGGAACTCGATGCTGCGATCGTCCGCGCACGCGACGCATTGCTGGACCGCCAGCACCCCGACGGCCACTGGTGTTTCGAACTCGAATGCGATGCCACCATCACGGCCGAGTACATCCTGATGATGCACTTCGTCGACGAGATCGACACCGCGCTGCAGGCCCGCATGGCGAAGTACCTGCGCGCGGTGCAACGGCTCGACGGCCATGGCGCATGGGACCTCTACTTCGGCGGCGATCTCGATATCTCCTGCAGCGTCAAGGCCTACTTCGCGTTGAAGGCGGCGGGCGATCCGCCGGATGCGCCGCATATGGTCAGGGCGCGCGAAGCCATCCTGGCGCGCGGCGGCGCGGCGAAGTCGAACGTGTTCACGCGCATCCTGCTGGCGACCTTCGGCGAGATCCCTTGGCGGGGCACGCCGTTCATGCCGGTGGAATTCGTGCTGTTTCCGCGCTGGGCGCCGATCCACATGGACAAGGTGGCCTACTGGGCGCGTACCACGATGGTGCCGCTGCTGGTGCTGTGCTCGATACGCGCCGCCGCGAAGAATCCGCTTGGCGTGCACGTGCAGGAACTGTTCGTCACGCCGCCCGAACTGGAACGCGAATACTTCCCGCGCAAGCGTGGGCTGCAGCAAGCGTTTCTGGTCGCGGACCGCGTGGTTCGCCATCTCGAACCGCTGATTCCGCGTGCATTGCGCCGCCGCGCGATCCAGCGCGCGGTGGAATGGTCCGAAGCCCGCATGAACGGTGAAGACGGCTTCGGCGGCATCTTCCCGCCGATGGTGTACAGCTACGAGATGATGGTGCTGCTCGACTACCCGGAGGATCATCCGTTGCGGGTGGAGTGCAAGGCCGCGCTGAAGAAGCTCGTGGTCCATCGCGACGATGGTTCGTCGTATTGCCAGCCCTGCCTGTCGCCGGTGTGGGACACGGCCTGGAGCGTGATGGCGCTCGAGCAGGCACCCTCTGACGCACGCACCGAAACCGCCATCGCCCGCGCCTATGACTGGCTCACCGATCGTCAGGTGCTGGACCTGCGCGGCGACTGGGAAAACAATGCTGCGCCCAACACGCCGCCTGGCGGCTGGGCATTCCAGTACGAGAACCCGTACTACCCGGACATCGACGATTCGGCCGTCGTCCTGGCGATGCTTCACGCGCGTGGCAAGCGCACCGGCCAGCCCGGGCGCTACGAGATGCCCGTCGCGCGTTGTCTGGACTGGATCATCGGCCTGCAGTCGCGCAACGGCGGCTTTGGCGCGTTCGATGCGAACTGCGATCGCGACTTTCTCAATGCGATCCCGTTCGCCGATCACGGCGCTCTGCTCGATCCGCCAACCGAGGACGTCTCCGGCCGCGTGCTGCTGGCACTTGGCATCACCGAGCGTCCGCAGGACGCTACCGCACGCGAGCGCTGCATCCAGTACCTGCGCGACACGCAGCAGCCCGATGGCAGTTGGTGGGGACGCTGGGGCACCAACTACATCTACGGCACCTGGAGCGTGCTGGCGGGCCTGGGGCTCGCCGGTGTCGATCGCAAGCTGCCGATGGTGCGCAACGGCCTGCAATGGCTGCGCGGCAAGCAGAACGCCGACGGCGGCTGGGGCGAGACGAACGACAGCTATGCCCGCCCGGAACTGGCCGGCAAGCACGAAGACGGCAGCATGGCCGAGCAAACGGCGTGGGCCATGCTCGGACAGATGGCCGTCGGCGAAGGCGATGCGGATTCGGTGCATCGTGGCGCCGCGTATCTGCTCGATGCGCAGAACGAAGATGGCTTCTGGATGCACCCGTATCACAACGCACCGGGCTTCCCGCGCATCTTCCACCTGAAGTACCACGGGTACACAGCGTACTTCCCGCTGTGGGCGCTTGGCCGATACCGGCGGCTTGCGGCCGCGCGCGCGTCGGCTATGCAAACGGCGAAAGCCGAATCCGCCGAGTCCATGATGGTGCACTGATCGGGAAAGCACGCTAGGCGGCGCGGGCTGGAAAGTGCTACTGTCGCCCCATCCCCCGCTCCCGCCAGCCAGGCATGTCAGAACGCCCGACGTATGAGGTACCCGCCGCAACGCCGGGCGCCACACCGAACACGCAGTGGCTGCGCGTAGCGCCCGCGCTATTCCTGCTGCTCTGGTCCGGCGGATTCGTCTTTCTGAAGCTCGGCCTGCGCCACGCCGATCCGCTGACCTTTCTGGCGTTGCGCTATGCATGCGTGGTCGGCCTGCTGATCGTCCCCTGCCTCTGGATCCGCCCTGCGTTCCCGCCGGGCATCAAGCCCTGGCTGCATCTGGGCATGGTGGGCCTGCTGATTCAGGCCGGCTATTTCTCGTTCACCTATCTGAGTCTCAAGCACGGCATGTCGGCCGGCGCGGTTGCGCTCGTCACGTCACAGCAACCAATCCTGATCGGGCTGCTCGCGCCAGCCATCGCCGGCGAACGCGTGGACCGGGTGCGATGGCTTGGGCTGGCACTTGGCGTGACCGGCGCAGCTATCGTCATCACATCCCGTTCATCCATCGACGTGGCCACCCCTGCCGGGCTGATATTCGCCTTGCTCGCGCTATTGGCGATGACAGGTGGCACGTTGTGGGAAAAGCGCTTCGGCACGACCGTGCATCCGGTGGCCTCGAATCTCGTGCAGTACGCCGTCGGGCTAGCCATCACCGCGCCACTGGCCTATGCGCTCGAACCGATGCATGTGGCATGGACGCCGGAGCTGTTCGGATCGCTGGCCTACCTGGTGATTGGCAATTCGATCATCGCCATTTCGCTGCTGCTGGCGATGATCCGGCATGGCGAGGCCTCGCGGGTATCGGCGCTGTTCTTCCTCGTGCCACCGATGACGGCGGTGGTCGCCTTCGCGGTGCTTGGCGAGTCGATTCCGCTCGCGGCATGGCCGGGGATGGCCATGGCCGCAATCGGGCTCTATTTGGTAATGGGCAGGCGGAGTTGATAGACCCGAAGACGCCCATCAGTGCGGGCCAGCCGCGTATCGTCCGCGCAGTGCCTTGATGACGCGCCGCTCCGCCAGCACCACGACGTAGTCCAGAATCCGCGCATCGGACGATAGTGAGCACCAGGCGTCCCAGAATTCCCGCTCGACCAGTTTCCTGGGTGCGCCATAAAGCTCCGCAATCCGGTCGATCGCGTGTTCGCCCGATGCCGGGCGACGCATCGAGCCACCTCCCGACGCGGAGGGAATTGCAGGGCTTGAACGATCTGGCTCGGTTCCAGGTGCGAGATACATGGCAGGGCCTTCACGGTGAGGAGTTTGTCGAGTGTAGACGCTATAGCAGGCATTCCAAGTACAGCCAACGTACTGCATATGGCCTAGTACCCGTGATAGTCCCCTACGCCGATTGCCCTTTGATTCGACGCAAGGAATTGTCGTATTTTGCTTTCCTGCGGTGGGCATCCTGCGCCACCGTTAGTCTTTGGGCCAATAGAGATCGCCCTCGTCACACGCTAAGGTGTAAAACGCTAACCACGGGAGAACCGCATGAGATATCTGGCAAGCCTGATCATGATTTCCGCGACACTTTGCACTGCCCCGGCCTGGGCGCAGTCGGCCTCCGGGGCGGCGGCGCAGGGCAACAATGACGCCATCGTCAAGATGCGCGGAGAGGTTAACGCGGCACGCAAGGAATACAACCGGAAGGTTGCCGAAGCGAAGAAGGTCTACAACGAGGCCAAGGCGGCTGCGGCCAAGGAGCGCGATGCGGCGATCGCGGCTGCTCACGCTGCCGCCGGCCAGAAGTAACGACGTGCGCGCCCAGGCGCGCGAAGTCCCGCCAGACCCGGTTGCCGGGCCACCTTGCCAACCCAAGGTGGTCCAGCAATCGCACTTTCATGCCCAGTGGCCGTTCGCGCCACGACGCTTCTCCCGTTGCCCCTAACATTGCGCTGCTGGCGCCGCCAGATCACGCGCGGGCTTCTATCATGCAGTTGTAGATGTGGCCTTGAACGCCGCATTACTATCGTCGGCGCCGGCGCGGGAGGAATGCGTGCATGGACCTGCTGCAAGTTCATCACCTGTCCAAGTCTTTCGGCGGCCGGCCGGTCCTCGACGATATCGGCTTCAATGTCGGATCGGGACAATTCTTCACGCTCGTGGGGCCTTCGGGATGCGGCAAGACCACCCTGCTTCGGCTGCTCGGCGGTTTCTCCGAGCCTGATAGCGGCGAGGTACTGTTCGATGGCAAGAGCCTTCAGGGCGTGCCACCCGAGCATCGCCCCATGCACACGGTCTTCCAGAGCTACGCGCTTTTCCCGCACATGACCGTGGCCGCCAATATCGCTTTTCCGCTGCGGATGCAAAAGTTACCACGCCACGAAATCGACGGGCGCCTGGGCAGCCTGATCGAAAACGTCCGTCTGCAAGGCTTCGAGCGCTACTACCCGCACGAGCTTTCCGGCGGACAGCGTCAACGCGTGGCCATCGCCAGAGCACTGGCCGCGCGTCCCCGGCTACTCCTGCTCGACGAACCGCTGTCCGCGCTCGATGCGGCGCTGCAAACCCAGATGCTTCATGAGTTGATCGCGTTGCAGCAGCAACTGGGCGTGGCGTTCATCTACGTCACGCACGATCAGACCCACGCACTGGCGCTCTCGCAACGCATCGCGGTGATGCATGAAGGCCACATCGTCCAGCTCGACACACCCGAAGCGATCTACCGTGCACCGGCCACGACATTCGTGGCTGGGTTCATCGGGTCCTGCAATCTGCTGGACGCCACCGTCGCGGAATCCAACGCGGCGCGCTTGCGTGTGCGCATTGCCGGCGTGGGCGAGCGTGATATGCCCGCGGGGCAAGCGCTGGCGATCGGCAGCCGTGGCACCGTCGCGATCCGGCCAGAGGAAATCCAGTTGCGGCCACGTGGCGCATCGCCGGGGGGCAACGCCAGCGCGCCGATGCTCGAAGGCGCCGTCGTCGACCGGCTGTACCAGGGCGATGTCACGCTGTACACAGTCGAGCTTGCCAGCGGGCACCGTCTGCAAACGATGGTCGCCAACGCGGGGCCGGTGACCGACGGGCAGTTTACGCGGGGCGATCGCGTCGAGCTCGACTGGCCCGGCAACGCCGGCGTGTTTCTAAGCCGGTGAGGCAAAGAGACGGCCATGATCACGCGCGCGGATCGGCTGGCCCGCTGGCTTGTCTGTGGCATCCCCATCGCCTCCCTGCTCGTATTCTTCGGCATTCCATCGGCCATCATGATCGTGGCGGCATTCCGGACACCGGCGGAGTCCGGCGGATTGCTGCCGCTGATCCCGCCTGACCAGGGTCTGACCACCGCCGCGGCCATCACCATGATCAGGCACTGGCCGGACCTGTTCACGCTCGACAACCTCCGCGAGTTGATCCAGGAACCACTCTATGCCGGGCTGTTTCTCAAATCAGCCGGCTACGCCGCGCTGACCACCGCGATCTGCCTGGTGGCTGCCTACCCGCTGGCATGGTGGATTGCCCGCAGCGACAAGCGACGGCGCGACCTGCTGCTGATCCTTGTGATCCTGCCGTTCTGGTCGAACTTCCTGATCCGGATCTACGCGTGGATGATCATCCTGAGTCCACGCGGATACCTGATGCATGGCGTCAACAGCTTCATCGGCTGGATGGGCTTCGCCCCGGTCGAAGCGCTCTACACCCCCGCTGCCGTCATCCTCGTGCTGGTCTACGTGCACCTGCCGTTCTTCATCCTGCCGCTCTATGCCAGCCTGGAAAAGCAGGACCCCCTGCTGCTCGATGCCGCGCGCGACCTGGGCGCGAATGGCTGGCATTGCTTCTGGCAGGTGATCTGGCCGCTTTCGCTGCCTGGCGTCTACGCGGGCATCGCGCTCGTCTTCACACCGTGTCTGGGGATCTTTGCCGTGCCCGAACTGGTGGGCGGCACGCGATCGATCCTGATCGGCAACCTGATCAAGCAGCAGTTCCTCGATAGCCGAGACTGGCCGCTGGGGTCGGCGCTATCGCTGGCGCTGGTGGGCATCGTGCTGGCGTTGATCGGACTGGCAACGCTGGCGGCACGCGTGAAGGGCACGGCGCGTGCCGCCTCGCAGCGGGGTACGCACAAGTCCGCCCATCGTCCAGCGCAACCCGCGCCGGCCGCCGTGGCCACTGGCAGGAGATCGTCATGAATCGCCCCCGTTGGCCTGTGTGGGTGGCCTGCCTGGGCTGCGCGGTCTATGCGTTCCTGTACCTGCCGTTGCTGATCGTCGTGGCCTACTCGTTCAATGACTCACGCCTGAACGCGGAATGGGACGGCTTCACGCTGCACTGGTATGACGTGCTGGCAAGCGATCCGGACATGCTGGGTGCGGCGTGGAACTCGTTGATGATCGGCGCGATCGCGGCAGGCACGTCATGCGTGCTCGGCACGCTCGCCGCCATCGCGCTGCACCGCTACCGGCCGCCATTGCTGGCTACGCTGGTGCTCGCGCCGATCGCGATGCCCGAGGTATTGATGGGGGTGTCGCTGCTGTTGTTCTTTGTTGCCGTGAATATCGATCTCGGCCTGACAGCCGTGGCGCTGTCGCATATCACGTTCTGCGTCGGCTTCGTTGCCGTGGTGGTGCGTGCCCGGCTCGAAGGGCTCGACGAGAGCCTGATCGACGCCGCCCGCGATCTCGGCGCCTCACCGCTTCAGGCCGGGTGGCATGTCATGCTGCCGCTGATGCTGCCGGGCGTCCTCGCGGGCGCGTTGCTGGCCTTCACCCTGTCGATGGACGACTTCGTCGTGACCTTCTTCACGGCGGGACCCGGCCAACCGACACTGCCGCTGCAGATCTACTCGATGATCCGGATCGCGGTCACGCCGGAAGTGAATGCGATCTCGTCCATCCTCATGATGCTGACACTGGCCGTGTCGCTCACGGCCTATCGCGTTTCGCGCGACGTCTGGAGGGCGCAACTATGAGTCATCGCATATGGACGAAGGTGCGCCATCTGCTGGTGGGCCTGACGCTGATGGGGTGCTTCGGCCTGGCCATGGCCACGGAAGACCTGAACGTATTCACCTGGAACAACGCGCTGTCGCCCGAGACGATTGCCCGATTCGAGTCCGAATGCGCCTGCCACGTGAACCTGACGTACTTCGGTTCGATGGAGGAAGCGCTGGCCAAGCTCGCGGGCGGCGCGCAAGGGTTCGACGTGATATGTCCGAGCAACTACGGCATTCCGGCGCTGATCCGCCTGGGGCTGCTCCGGCCGCTGGACAAGCACGCCATCCCGAATCTTCGCAATATCGACCCGGCGTTCCTGAACACGCCGCTTGACCCGGGCAACGTCTATTCCCTGCCCTACGATTTCACGATCACGCTGGTCGGCTACAACGCCACGCGCCTGCACGATCTGGGGCTCGATGCGTCGTCATGGTCGCTGGTTTTCGACCCGCACATGCTGGAGAAGCTGCGGGGCCGTGTCACCGTGCTGGACGACCCCCGCGAAGTCATCGCGGCTGCGTTGCGCTACAAGGGCCACTCCGGTAATTCGACGGACCCTGCGCAACTGCGCGAAGCCGAGGCGGCCATCCGCGCCGCGCTGCCCTACTGGGCGGCGTTCAACAGCCAGAGCTATATCCGCGAGCTTACGGTCGGCAATATCTGGGTGGTGCTCGGCTATTCGAGCGATGTCTATCAGGCCGGGTTGGACGCGCGCAACACCCACCGGGCTTTCTCGATCACCTCGTCACTGCAGCGCGAGGGCAATGGCATGACCGCCGACAGTTTTGTGGTCACAAAGACGGCGCCGCATCCCGCGCTGGCATACAGGTTCATCAACTTCATGTTGCGCCCCGAAAATGCCGCCGAGATCACCAATGCCATCGGCGCGGGCAATCCAAATGCCGCGGCGCGCGCGTTCATCCGGCCAGACCTGCTGGCCGACCCGGTCATCACGCCGGGCGCCACGCAGCGGCAGCGGCTCGAACAGTTGAACGACCTCGACAGCGGCACGCGGCGGGCGTGGAATCGCGCGTGGACCGACCTCAAGGTCGGCCACTAGCGATTCGATCGGGCAAGGATGGGGATGGGAAATTACGCGGAAGTGGTGCTTTGGCCGGCGGCCACTTCCTCGGCCAGCGGAATGTCGCCACGCACCACCAAGACGGGTACGGAAGCGTGGCGCACCAGGGTTTCGGCCACGCTGCCAAGCACAACGCGCTGCAGCCCGCTCTTGCCGTGGGTGCCGATGACCACCAGGTCAGGCTTGCTGTCCTGGATGTCATGGATCAGCCGGTTCGCAACGTCGCCGAGCGTGGACTTATCGTCGAGCAGCCGCTCGGTGAACTTGATCCCGGCGCGCTCGGCGTGGTGCCGGGCCTTGACGAGCAGCGCATTGCCGGCCGCCACGCGATGCTGGTGCTCCTCCTCCAGTTCTCCACCATGCGCGCGCACCCTAAGGAAACCGTAGTCGATGACATGGATGATCTCGAGATTTGAACCGGTGGCGCGGGCCAGCCGGACGGCTTCGTCCAGCGCGCGGGACGAGCAGTGGCTATCGTCGATCGGGACCATGATGTTGCGATACATGTGGGGCTCCTTTTGGAATGGCAGTCCCCGCCGGGATGGCGGAGATTCTCACACGTCACTCTAAGCGGGGAGGTTGTTGTTGCTTTGATGTAGCGCAAACTCGCTCCAGATCTTAAATCTAGCCGACTCCGGGAACCTGCGCTTGCGGCACTGCAGCCACCCAGCCAGTCACATCGACCGGACATTCGGGCCCGTGCTACAGTCCGCCGGGTATCAGACGCCACATTCAGACGCCCCAAAACTCCGCCCGCCATGCCAGAGCGCCCCGCCCCTTCCGCTGCCAAACCGTCGTCGATGAACGTCAAGACGGCGCTGCGCGTCATCGAAATCATCGAAACGTTCGCACGCGAGCGCCGGGCGTTGTCGCTGTCGGAACTGGCCCGCCTGCTGGCCGTGCCGGCGTCGAGCTGTCTGGCGCTGATCCGCACGCTGACCTCGCTCGGCTATCTCTACGAAACCGCGCGCCGCCAAGGCTACTACCCCACCGGCCGCCTGCTGGCGATGGCGCAGCAGATTGCTCGCCACGATCCGGTGCTGGATCGCGTGCACGGCACGATGAGCGAGTTGCGTGACGCCACCGGCGAAACCATCGTCATCGGCAAACTGCATGAAGGGCAGGCGGTGGTGTATCTGGATGTGCTTGAATCACCACATGCGATTCGATACATCGCCACGGCGGGCGAGCGCCGCGAGCTTCATGCCAATTCGATCGGCAAGGCCCTGCTGGCGGCGATGGACGAGGCCGAACGCGCGACGCTGCTCGCGCACCTGCCCTTCCAGGCGTTCACCTCGCGCACGCTGACCACGCCCGCCGCGCTGGAGGCGGATCTGCAGCAGGCGCGCGAACGCGGCGCTTACGTGAACCTGAGCGAGTCGATGCCCGACGTGGGGGCGCTGGCATGGCCGGTGCGGCTGTCCGGCGAGTGCTACGCAATTTCGATTGCGGGTCCGGTCTACCGGATCGAACCGCACCTCGACCGCTATGCGCCAATGCTGCGCGCCGCCTGTGCGGCACTGGAAAAAACCTGAGCGGAATCAGTCGGCGGCGTCGCGCTCGCGCAGCCGCCAACCGGTGGCATCCGGCAAGCCCAGTCCGTCCACGGGCGCGGAAGCCGCCAACGCCAGCACGGCGTCATCGCGCCGCCAGGTCACCGCATTGGCCTGGGATATCGGCGCCGGCAGCGCCTCCACCACATGTCCCATCATGGTCTGGAACAGGTTGCCACCGTGGCACTTGATCCACGCTTCCTTCAGGGTCCAGAGTTGAAAAAACGCCACGAGACGCGCGTGGGCATCGCTCTCGCGAAGCAGTTCGGGTAGCGCGGCACGCTCGGCCTCCGTCGTGGTGGCTTCGATCAACGTGTCCAGATGCTTGCGCGGCTGCAGATGCTCGATGTCGATGCCAACCGGCACATCGGCCACCGCGCAGGCCAGGTGATCGCCGGAATGGGCAATCGACACGAATACCGGCACGCCCACCGCTCCGCTCGTATGTATCGCCAGTGGCGGCGAATCCTCCGCGGCCGACAGCGCCCACTCGGACGCATCGCCGCCGAATGTCACCGCCAGCAGCCGGCGCGCCAGCCACCGGCCGGCGGCGAACTGCTCCGCCCGCGCCTCGGCCCGCATCGTCGCCAGCCGCCCCAGTTCTTCCTGCGACATCCAACGGCTCACGGGCGGCGCCATTGCCGCGAAGGCCATCACAGATCCGGTACGCAGTGCGAGCGGCATGTCAGTGGAAGGGTTCGAATGCGTCGAAAAGGATCGAAAAGGATCGAAAAAGGCCGAAAGGGTCAGGAACGACTCAGTCGTTCCAGCGGCGCAAGACCAGCGACGTATTGATGCCGCCGAACGCGAAATTGTTGCTCATCACGTACTCGGTGTCGATAGCACGCCCCTCGCCCACGATGTAGTCGAGCTGCGCGCAGCGGGGATCGGGGTTCTCCAGATTGATCGTCGGCGCAAACCAGCCATCGCGCATCATCTCGATCGTCATCCACGCCTCGAGCGCACCACACGCGCCCAGCGTATGGCCGACGTAGCTCTTGAGCGAACTGATTGGCATTCGGGCGCCAAACACGGCGTGCGTGGCCTGTGATTCGGCGATATCGCCCTGATCGGTAGCCGTGCCATGCGCGTTCACGTAGCCGATTCGATCCGGCGAGACGCCGGCATCGTCCAGCGCCATCCGCATGGCCAGGGCCATCGTGCCGGCATCGGCCTGGGTCACATGCACGCCATCGCTGTTGGTGCCATAGCCAACGATCTCGGCCAGGATCGGGGCGCCGCGCTGGCGCGCGTGCTCCAGTTCCTCCAGTACCAGCGTGCAAGCGCCCTCGCCCAGCACCAGGCCATCGCGCGCGGCATCGAACGGTCGTGGCGTCGCCGTGGGCGCATCGTTGCGCGTGCTGGTGGCGAACAGCGTATCGAAGACGGCCGCCTCCGTGGCGTCAAGCTCTTCGGCGCCGCCGGCCACCATCGCCACCTGACGGCCCATGCGGATCGTCTCGTATGCGTAGCCAATGCCGTGGCTGCCTGACGTGCAGGCGCTCGACGTGGTCAGGATGCGGCCCTTGATGCCGAAGAACACGCCGATGTTTACGGCGGCCGTATGCGACATCATGCGGATGTACGTGGTGGCGTTGACGCCCTCGGTGGTGCGGTCGCTCATCATCCGCGCGAAGTCCTGCGCGGCGGACGGCGTGCCGGTCGAGGACCCGTACGCGATCCCCATCTGTCCGCCGGTCACCAGCGGATGTCCGGCCAGCCCGGCACCGGCCAGCGCCGATTCGGTCGCCAGCACGGCCATCTGCGACACGCGGCCCATGGTCCGCATGAGTTTGCGCGTGTAGTGCGGCGGCAGCGTGAACGGCGGCACCGGCGCCGCGATGTGCGTGTTGAGGCCACGGATCTCGCGCCAGTCTGGCACGACCACTATCGCATTGCGACCGGCGGCCAGGCGCTCGCGCACCGTCGCCCAGTCGTTGCCGATCGCGCTGACCGCGCCCGCTCCCGTGACCACCACCCGCTTCATCCGAACATGCCTCCGTTCACCGAAATCACCTGGCGCGTAATGTACCCGGCATCGGGCGAAAGCAGGAACGCCACCGTGGCCGCCACCTCGTCCGGGGTGCCCATGCGGCGGGCGGGAATCATCTTCATGGCTTCCTCGCGCACGTGTTCCTCGATCATTTCCGTGTCGATCAGCCCCGGCGCCACGCAGTTGACCGTGATCTGGCGCTTGGCCAGTTCGATCGCCAGTGCCTTGGTGGCGCCGATCACCCCAGCCTTGGCAGCGCTGTAGTTGGTCTGCCCGCGATTGCCCACGATCCCGGACGCCGACGACAGCGTGACGATCCGGCCCGGCCGACGCCGCTGCACCATCGGCAGCACCACGGGATTGAGCACGTTGAAGAACGCATCGAGGTTGGTGTGAATCACCTCGTCCCACTCCTCGCCGCTCATGGCCGGAAACGCTGCATCGCGGGCCAGCCCGGCGTTGCAGACCACTCCGTAGTAGCAGCCGTGATGGTCGATATCGGCCAGCAATGCGCTGGCCGCGGCCTCGCGTTGCCCGACATCGAAACACAGCACGCGCGCATTTCGGCCGAACGCGCGCACGGCGTCGGCCACCGATTCGGCTTCGTTGCGACGCGCGCGGCAGTGGATCACCACGTCATAGCCATCGCGCGCAAGACGCAGCGCAATGGCGCGGCCGATGCCGCGCGATGATCCCGTGACGAGCACGGTCTGGGTTGTCATGTCTGCTGCCCCTCGAGGAAGGCCTGCGCGTCCGCAGGCCGATATACCGAAACCGTTGCCCGAGCCACCTCCTGGCCGCCCATGTCCAGCGTGCAGGCGAACAGCGACAGGCCGTCATCACCCGTCATCTCCAGCCGGGCACGAATGGTCAGCACGCTGCCCACCGGAAACGCGGGCACGTCACTGGCATAGCGGCGCGAGCCCAGCAGGAAACCCGGGCCGGGCTTGCATCCCTTGCCGCGAGCCTGCATACCCGCCCATGCCGCGATCGTCTGCGCCATGTACTCGATGCCAATCCATGCGGGCATCCCAGCGTCATCGACGAACAACTGCGTCGACCTGACTGTCGCGCGCGCCACGCACTGGGTGTCATCGGCTGCCAGCAGTTCGTCGATCAGACGCATCGCGCCGTCATGCGGCACCAGCTCGCCAACGGGCGGCAAGGTCGATATCGGTGCGGGTGTGCGCATCTTTAGCCCTCCCCCATCACCAATACGCAATTGCTCCCCCCAAACGCAAATGAATTGCTCACCGCATGCCGCACCGGCCGGCCCAGGGATTCGTCAGCGCCCACCACATGCAGCGGCGGCATCGCGGGGTCGGCGATGCCATCCCACCAGTGCGGCGGCAGGCGACCCCGGGGGTTGTCCGTCAGCGTCAGGTACAGCAGTGCGGCTTCCACCGCGCCGGCGGCCCCAAGCGTGTGCCCGGTCTGCGACTTGGTGGAACTGACCGGCACACCGGCGCCGAACAGGTCGGACACCGCACGCGCTTCCATCACGTCGTTCTGCTCGGTGGCGGTTCCGTGCAGGTTCAGATAGTCGATGTCCGCGGGCTTCAGTCCGGCGCGAGCCAGCGCCTGCTGCATGGCCGTCCGCGCGCCGACACCCGATGGGTCGGGTGCGGACATATGGTGGGCATCCGAAGTCTCGCCCCAGCCGGTCAGCCGCACGGGCCCGGCCTCGCGGGACATCAGGAACAACCCCGCGCCCTCTCCCAGATTGATGCCACGCCGGTTCGCCGACAGCGGGTTGCACCGCTCGGCGCTCACCGAATCGAGCGAAAGGAAACCGGAAATCGTAAACGTGCACAGCGTGTCGACACCACCGGCGATTGCCACGTCGACGATGCCGTGCTCGATCAGGCGGGCCGCGGCCGACATGGCCTTGGCGCTGGACGAGCACGCCGTGGAAATCGTGTAGGCAGGCCCGCCGACGCCGAGCCGCCAGGCCAGATACCGGGCCGGCGAGCCAAGCTCCTGCTGGGCGTAGTGGAACTGCTCGGGCCACGTGCCCTCTTTCGCGTGCGTGCGCACGGCAAGCTCGCCCTCGTAGATGCCGGACGTGCTGGTACCGAGCACGATCGCCACCCGCATCGGGCCCACCCGCGCGATGGCCGCATCCACCGCCGGACGCAAGCCGGCAAGCGTGCGCTCCAGCATGGCGTTGTTGCGGCTGGCCAGTTCCAGCGCGGTGCCCGCCGGAAGGTCGGTGGCCGCCATGGGCTCTGCAACGGTGCCCAGATGCAGCGGACTGCCCGGCGTATAGCGTTCGGTGACCTCGCCACCAAACGGACAGTCACTGCGCCACAGCGCGGCACGCACGGCGTCGCTGCCGCTACCGAGCGCGCATATCACGTTCATTGCGTTCAGATAGATCGTCATGGCGTCTTTCCTTCTTCCTGCAACGTGCGAATGGTCAGCCGATAGCCGTCACGCCGCTGCGTGAACAGCGTGGTGGTGGCATCCGGATAGCGCACTTCGGCCACGACCTCATCGCCGTACCGCAGCACACGCATGGCCGGCGTGGCATCGACGTGCCAGCCATCGGGCAGCGCCGCCTGAATCGCTTCGACAGGCCAGAGCGACAGTTGCAGGTCGCTCAGGATGCGCTCGGGCATCAGTTCCCGTGGGGCCCACGGGGCCCGCGTCACACGCAGGTCCCGGCCATCCCAATCGATACGCGCCAGCACCTGGCCACCTGCCACGGCGGCCAGCCGCGTATGGGCGGCATCGGCTTCCAGCATCGCGATCATGTCACGTGTCTGCTCGCCCTGCGGCGATGGGAACTGCACTGTGATCTGCTGCTGCAGGCTCAGCGTCCTGCCCAGCGAGGCCGGCGGCAGGCGCAACAGCGGCACCTCGGCCCGCGTCGGGGCGACGGTGGCGCAACCGGCCAGCACCGCTAGCGCGGCCAACGCAGCCAGCGTCGCCAGCGCGGCGGGCAGCCTCAATCGTCGCAAAATTGCTCCAGCACGCTCAGCCGACGGCGCGACTCCGTCACGAATGGATTGTTCAGATCCCAGGCATAGCCTGCCAGGATCGACGAGATCATGTCGCGAATGTCGGTGGGCGCGTTGGGATGGAAGATAAGCTTCTGGAAGCTGCCTTCGTACCATGCTTCGACAAAGGCACGGAAGCAGTCAACGCCTGCTTTCAGCGGCCTGGCGTACTCGGTTTCCCAGTCCACGGATTCGCCGGCCAACGCGCGCGCCACGCAGGCGGTGGCGAGGCTGGCCGACTTGAATGCGATCGTCACGCCCGACGAAAACACGGGGTCGAGAAATTCGCCGGCATTGCCAAGCAGTGCGTAGCCATTGCCCCAGAGCGACCGGACGTTGGCCGAATAGCCGACGATCTGGCGGGCCGGCGTGTCCCACTCGGCATCCTTCAGCAGCTTCGCGAGGCCCGGCTCCTCGGCCACGAGTTGCCTGAGGCGAGTCATTTCATCGCCTTCGTACCGGTCGAGGAACGACTTCTCGGCCACCACGCCCTGCGAGCAACGCCCGTTGGAGAACGGGATGGTCCAGTACCAGACATCGACGTGTTCCGGATGCACGCTGACGCGGATCTTGTTGCGATCGAAGCTGCCCCCCGGAATCCTGTCGGCCACGTGCGTGAAGATGGCGGCGCGCACCGGAAAATTCGACGGCGACTCCAGGTCGAGCAGGCGCGGCAAAACCCGGCCAAAGCCAGAGGCGTCCAGCAGGAAGCGTGATTCCACCTGATACACGTTGCCATCCGGATCGCGCACGGTGACAACCGGCGCGGCACCGCTGACGTCCACCGCTTCCACGACATGGCGAAAGCGCACCTCGGCGCCCTGCTTCTGCGCCTCGCGAATCAGCACATCGTCGAAATGGGCGCGCTGCACCTGGTAGGTGGTGCCCCATCCCGGCGAGAATTTCTCGCGAAAATCGAAATCGGTATAGCGGTCGCCCCGCGCGAAGGCCGCCCCGTTCTTGTACTGGAAGCCCGCCTCCACCACGGCCTGCAGCATACCGGCCTCCTCGATGTAGGCCATGCTCTGGGGCAGCAGGCTCTCGCCGATCGAGAAACGCGGGAACGTTTCCTTTTCGATCACCAGCACGCCGATGCCGCGCTTGCGCAGCAATCCGGCCGCCACGGAACCCGCCGGGCCCGCGCCGACGATCAGTACGTCCACTGTCTCTTTCTTCATTGAGATCCTTCCTGACTGATTTGATGCGATGACGTTCCGGGCAGCGGCCTGAACCACGGCGACATCACCCAGACCGCACCCACGCCCGACAGCATCGTCGCCCCGAACGCATGAAGCGCGGGAGTCGACGACAACGCAAGCAGCCCGAAGGCCAGCAACGTGCTGGCCGCCCCGAGCACGATGGCGGTCCAGGACACGCCATCGCCCGGGTGTTCGAGCAGGAAAATTCCATAGTCGACGCCCACACCCAGCAGCAGCGCCAGCGCGAGCACCGAGAACAATTGCAGTGGCACGCCGGTCCAGCCCAGCACGGCCACACTGAACGCCGCCGCCAGCAGCGTCGGCACGAGGGCGCGCCAGCCCGAGCGGCCATAACGCCACCAGAGCAGCAGTGCCACGCCCACGGCGCCTGCCAGCAGGAACCAGCTCATCAACACCCGGTAGTGATGGAGCAGGAACGAGATATCGGCCACGCGATCGACCCACTCCGCGCCGGGCACCTGCCGCACCGACGCCGCGATACCGTCAATCGCCGACACGTGGTCCAGGCCGCGCAACAGCATCACGCTGGCGAAACCATTGCCCTCGCGGCCAAGCCACAGGTGCCGCAGCGTTTCCGATACCGGATTCGCCAGCCACGCGGGCAGCGTCAGCACGGCGTCACCAGCACGCGCGGACGGAGCGGGCGGCGCGATCGAGCCGCCCACTGCGCTGGCCACGCGTGCGCGGATCGCCGCCTCCTGCCGATCGGCCAGCGCGGCATCGGCTTGCTGACGGCCGGCGGACGGCACCCAGTCCGAGATCGCAATGAAGCCGGCCAGATCGCCGCGCCGGATCGCATCGGCCAACCCGGCCTTGATCGCCTCCTCGCGCGCGAGCACCTCGTCCGGCGTCGCGCCACGCACGAGGATGAACTGCGCCGGGCTTGGCGTGCCCAGCAACTGCCCTGCCGTGCGTTGCGCCTCGATCAGCGCGGGCGGCGAACTCTGCAGTTGCCGGATGTCGTCGGCAACGCGCACCTGCCAGATGCCGGTCACGATGAACAGCATCAACACGCCAAGCGCCAGCCAGGTACGCCGGTCATTGCGTGCGTACGGCCAGCGCGCCAGGCTATCGGCAAGCCAGGTGGAAAGACGCGTCGGACGCAGGTTGCCCCGATCGAGCAAAGGGAACCAGAACAGCACGGTCAGGAAGGCCGTGATCAGGCCAACCGCGGAGAACAGCGCCATCTGGCGCAGCCCGGGGAACGGTGCGATGCCAAGCGCGAGATAGGCCACCACGCTCGTAGACAACGCCAGCGCCAGTCCCGGCGCCAGGAAGCGCATCACGGCAGGCGGCGTCGCACGCGGCATGGCCTGGCGCGTCACGAAGTAGTGGATGCCGAAGTCCTCGGCCACCCCGACCAGACTGGCGCCGAACACCAGTGTGATTAGGTGGACGCGGTCGAAGACGATCGCCGTGGCGGAGATTGCTGCCGCCGTCCCGATCAGCAGTGACAGCCCCACCAGCACGATGGGCCGCAGCGAACGGAAGGCCAGCCACACCAGCAGCAGCACCGCGGCCAGCGAACCCCATCCGATCACGTTCATTTCCCAGTTGGCCTGCGCGGCCGCGGCTTCGGCGTGCAGCGGGATGCCGGCCGTCACCACGCGCACGCCGTCGTCGCCCTGACGCGCCGCCGCTTCCGCCGCATGGAGCAGGTCGCCGTAGTCGGTGCTGCCATTGGCGGAAAACGCGGGCTTGGTGATCCGATAGGTCAACAGCACCCAATCCTTGCCTTCGCCGGTCACCGTTGCCAGACCATCGCGCTCATGTACGCGGGTCACCGCCGCGCGAGACAGCCACCAGTTCTGCCACAGCCCGAGCGGGTCGGACGCCCAATCGGTCAGGCGCGGTCCGGTGGAAAACTGGTAGAGCCGCGTCAGCGCCTGCTGCGCGAGCATATCGGCATTGGTCGTCCGCAATGCCTCGCGCTGCGCGTCGGTCAGAAGCCCGTCGCGCCACGGCCGGTAGAACGCCAGCGCCGCATCGAAATCGAACGCGGCAATCTTGTCGACGGGCTTCAGCAACGCGCTGCCGCCGGACGTGGCCTGCGAGAAGCGCTGCGCCGCCGCGCGCGTGCGGGCCCAGTCCGAGCCCCCCACCAACACGACTATCTCGCGCGACACACCGTCGGTCAGCTGCCGCAGCACGCGATCGGCCGTGGCGGTGCGCTCGCTGGTCGGCAGCAGCGCCATCACGTCGGTGTCGAGCCGCGATGCACGCCAGAACTGCACCTGGTGCGCGATCAGCGCAATCACGAGCAGCAGCCAGCCAATCGCCAGCAGGCGCTCGCGGCGGGTCAGCCCGCCCTGCATCGCGGCCCCGTGGGCCAGTTCATTCAAAACGTTGTTCCTCCGAAGGACTGAGTTTTTCCGCTCCGGCGGGGTCGATCATCCTGACGACGGTGCTGTCGCCGCTGGCTTCCTCGAGCCTGACGTCGCGGACGTAGCGGTCTCCGGCCAGATCGATCCGCGTGAACGCGCGGCGCACACCCGCATCGGTCGGTGTCAGGGTCAGCGTCCAGCCCGACTTGCCGACGAGCTTGCCGGTCACGCTAAAGCGCGTGGACAGACTGCGCAGGTCGCCGCGCAGGATCGCGATCATCGACTCCCCGACCAGCCGCATGGCGGGCTGGGCATCGGCCTGCATTTCCTGCTGCACCTTGCCGTCCGCGCCCCGCATCACCAGCTTCTCTGGCGTGACCAGCAGGCTCGACGCGAACGGTTCGCGCGTGGCCCACACTACGCCCCGGCCTCGCGCCATCACGAAGTCACCCCGCGAGATCAACGGGTTGCTGAAGCCGGCCAGGCGGCGCGTCTGCTCGAACTGACCATGGATGACCGGCGCATCGGACAACCGCGCCGACACGGCCGCGGAAAGATCCTCGGCGTGTGCCGGTACGACGCTCATCGCCGCCATCGTCACCAGCGCAAACATCGCCTGCAGAGCCCGGCGGCGCATCATGGCTCGACTCCAAGCCGTTGCAGTAGCACCGGCGGACTGACGTACTGCATCTCCTGGGTGGCCATATCCACCGCCACCTGGATGGAGTATCCCTTGGTCAGCCGCGCGCCGGACAGCGCGTCGCGCATCTCGTAGTCGATTCGGAGCCGGTTTTCCCATTCCGCGAACGTGGCACGCACGATCACAGGCTGGCCATATCGCAACGGGCGAACGTACTTGACGCGCACGTCGACGATCGGCCAGGCATAGCCCGATGCTGACATCTGCGGATAGTCGTAGTCGATCTGCTGCAGCAACGCGCAGCGTGCCAGCTCGAAGTAACGGAGATAGTTGCCGTGCCAGACCACGTTCATCGGATCGAGATCGTGGAACGCCGGCGTCAGCGTGATTTCATGACTCAGGATTCTTGGCATCGCGCTCCTGTGCGGGCTGCTGCATGTCACGGCGGCCGATGCTGATCGGATCGTCCGCCCAGAAATCATAGAAATTGAACCAGTCATACGGTGAACGCGCCACGAGGTCCTCCAGCCAGCGGGAGTAGGTTGCGGCCAGCGTCTGCAGACGTGCCTCGCGTGTGGCGCGCGGTAGCGTCACGACGCGTTCCAGCTCGGTGAAGCGGATCAGGTGCCCGCGCCCCTCCCGCACGCAACCCATCGCGTACAGCGGGCATTTCAGCAGGCTCGCCAGCACATAGGGGCCTATCGGGAAGCGTGCGGGCTGACCGAGGAACGGCACCCGCACAGCCCGGCCACCGTGCGCGGGCGCGCGATCGCCGGCAATCGCCACGAATTCACCGGCCTCCACGCGCGCGGACAGTTCGAGCGCCGTGGCCGGAGAGATATCGTCGATCTGGTAGAGCTGCAGCATCGAGTCCGGGTCCAACCGCGCCAGAATGCGATTGAAGCGCTCGGCATGGGCGCTGTGGACCAGCACGGTCAGCCGCAGCCCGTTCAACCGGTTGGCCATCGCCCGGCAAAGCTCCAGACAGCCGACGTGAGCCGTCATGATGATGCCGCCCCGCCCGCTCGCGATCTGCCGGAGCAGCACGTCGCCGCCTTCCTTGGAAACATGCTCGAAGCGATACCGTCCGCCAATGGCCAGCAGCTTGTCGAGCATCGTGTCGCCAAACGAAAACAGATGCCGTAGCGACTGGCGCCACGTGGGCTGCGTGCCGATGGCGCCTGTTGCCGCCTCGACTCGCGCGAGATACTCCATCGAAGACCGGCGCGCCAGCGGATACGCCAGCCAGAAGTAGACGACCACGGGGTACATCACCACGCGGAACAGCAGCCGGCCGAACGCGCGGTACAGGCCGTAGAGTAACCAGATGCCCCAGACGCAGGTGGCTTCGCCAATGGCGCTCCAGTGCGGCGTGCGGCGGCGCGGCGCGGCGCCCGGTGTTTCGGGGTGCAAGGTGCTCATGCGGGGCGCACCTTGCGCCACAACAGACGCGGCATTCGCCACAACATGCCGAAGAACAGGCGGGTCAGCATCCCCGTCATCAGCAGGTTGTCCTGGATAAGACGGAAATGCGAGACGCCATCGCTGGGATACGTGACCCGCGTCGGAACGTTGACGACCGGCACGCCGCGCCAGTACAGGCGCACGATCACCTCGGTGTCGAACTCCATGTGGTGGCCGAGCCGCACGTCCTGCATCAGCGCTGTCACCGCGTCGAGCGGATAGACGCGCAAGCCGCACATCGAGTCGCGGATCTCGAACGAGAGCGTGTTGATCCACACCAGGATGTGCGTGAGATACCGGAAATAGAAGCGGTGGCGCGGCACCGTCTGGTCATACACCGGGCAGCCCGCGATGACCGCCGTCGGGTTCTCGCGTGCCAGCGTGAAGAAACGCGCGATGTCGTCGGCATTGTGCTGCCCGTCGGCATCGATCTGCAGCGCGTGCGTATAGCCGAGCTTCGCGGCCTCCTGGAACCCGGCCATCATCGCCGCGCCCTTGCCCCGGTTTTGCGGCAGGCGGATCAGGATCACGCGCTCCCCATGGGCATCGGCAAGGTCGCGCAGCACCTGGCTGCACGCCGGGCCGCTGCCGTCATCGACCAGCAGGCAAGGCCACGGATGCCTCAGGATGGCCTCGACCATGGCTCCGATGGCATGTTCGTGGTCAAAGACCGGAACCAGCACGATGGGACGAAAAACGGCGGTCATGAAACTGCGGGGTGAAAAACGATCTTGCCGCTCGCGTGCGAGCCGGCATCGGAGGTTAGTCGAAAGGCCAGCGTGCATGACGCCGGCTGCCAGTCGAGCGCCATGCGCACCGCTGCGCCGGGACGCATCACAGCCTGGAATTTGAGCACATCCAGCCTGGCAAAACGTTGACGTGGCGGGACCGCCAGGCGTTGCGGCGCCAGCGCCATGACCCAGTCGACCTGAGCGACGCCCGGCACGACCGGTGCGCCCGGAAAGTGGCCATCGAAGATTGCGAGGTCTTCGGCGATGTCCAGCTCGGCCGTGGCCGACGTATCGTCGGCCTCCACCCAGCGCGCCACCGGAATACTGTGACGCAGCAGTTCGCGCAGCATCGCCTCGGTGGTCTTGCCCTGGGCGTTGCACGGCAACGCCTGCGGGAACGCCCAGCGCCGCGGCAACGCCAGCCGGTCAACGCCGTCGGCCAGCGCACGGCGCAGCGCGGCAATCAGCGCATGACGGCCCTTGCCGTCAAGCATCGATTGGCCGGCTTCCTGCAGCACGATGGCCGCGCCCACGCGCGTGCCGATAGCGGTCTCGATCAGCAATACGCGGGCTTCGCGCACCAGCGGCGACGCCTGCAACCGCTGCTCGATCGCGCTCAGCGACACCCGTTTTTCCTCGATCTTGACGATGCGGTCCGCCCGACCGGCCAGCACGAATGCGCCATCTCCAGTCGGCAGCACCCGGTCGGCGCACACCTGCCAGTCATCGTCGGCGAGGTGGGCCGAGCGCACCGCGAGGAACCCTTCTTGCAGCCGCCACGCCACACCGGGCAGCGGCGTCCAGCGGTCGTCCCCTGCCGCGCGCTGACGCCACGCGACGCCACCGGTCTCGGAACTTCCAAATACTTCGATCGGCGAGACACCGGTATGGCGCAGCACATCCGACGCACCCTCGGGCGGCAACGGACCGCCAGACGAAAACACCGCCCGCACCACGCCGCGCGTGGCGGCCCAGTCCAGCGCTTCCGGCATCCGCTTCAGATGCGCCGGACTGCTGACCAGGACCACCGGTGTCCGGTCTTCGGCACAGGACGCAACCAGCTCTTCGTGGAACGCCATGCGTGCCACCGGCATCGACCGGCCCACCGCCAGCGGCCACAGGATCGTGAACAACAGGCCGTAGATATGTTGATGCGAAACCGTAGTCAACAGACGGCTTTCTCGCGGCATCGTCGGGCCAAACGCCTGTTCGAGCGCGTGGACCTCGGCCTCTAGTTGCGCCAACCGCTTGGGCGCGGCCTCCGGCGCACCGGTGGAGCCGGACGTGAACAACGTGATCCAGGTTTCTCGCGCGTCCAGGCGGGGCCATTGCAGCGGAGACTCCGTGGCAGACGGTTGCAGGCCCTGCGGAAGATCGCCGGCCATGCCATCGACCTGCTCGCGCAGCGCGGCAAGCGTATCGGGCCTCGCATCGCCGGGCAGCACCACATGCTTGCCCGCGTGCCAGGCGCCGAACAGCGCAGCGGCAAACTCGGCCGGGCTGTCGACGAACAATGCCCAGCGCGCGCCGGGCGCCGCCAGGAACGCGTGTCGCCATGCCGTTGCCCGCGCGACCAAGGCGCGAGCATCGTCTCGGGCAACCAGCGCCGCCATCGTTGCACTGACGCCGTTCGGACGGTCATCCATGATGGCCCTCCGCATGACGGCGCTTCACGCGCTGGCGCACCAGCCACTCCACCGCGAACATCGCGCCGATCAATCCGTAGGCAATGCCGCCGTTGTAGATCGCCCAGGCACGGTCGCTACCGGCCAGGGCCGTGATCGCGGCAATCGTGCCATTGACGACGAAGAACACGCACCAAGCCTGTGTGACCCGGCGCGTATAGGCCACGCCGCTCGGCGGCAAGTCCGGTTCGCGCAGGCGCGCAAGGCGTTCGATCAGCGTGGGAGGATGGCGCAGGCTCCAGCCAAAGACGGCGAGCATGGCCACGTTGACGAGGACGGGGTAGAGCTTCAGCGGCAATTCATGATCGGAGGCGAGCACCGCAATTGCCAGCGCGGCCGCCAGCAGCGCCGTGACGCGCCAGCCGGTCTGGCGGCTGGTGGCGGCGCGCAGCAGCGCGAGCACGACCAGCGCCAGCGCCATCACGCGCGGCGAGTAGTGCTGCAAGCCGAAGTAGATCACGAGCGGGTAAGCCATCGTCAGCAGCCCCAGCCCCCATTTGCGCCATGCCATGTGCTTGTCAGGCGGTGGCCGGCGAGTCGATCAGCGATGCCAGGGTCCGCACCACGTCGCCCACCGTCTTCACCGATTTGAACTGCTCCGCCCGGATCGGCCGGCTCATCAGCGGTTTCATTTTCACCAGCAGGTCCACGGCGTCGATGCTGTCGATATCGAGATCGTCATACAGGCGCGCATCGAGCGTGATGCGGGCGGGGTCGATCTCGAACATCTGTTCGAGCACCCCGGCCACGCGTGTGAAGATTTCGTCGTGCGTCATGCTTGTGGCTCCGTGTTCCCCGATTCAAACCATCCAGACCATCATCCGCGCGTCACGCGGTGGCCTGGCCGCGCTGCGACGCAATATAGGCGGCCAGCGTCGCGACGCTGGCGAACCGGGCGCGGACTTCGTCCTTCTCGCCCTTCATAGTGATTCCATAGCGCTTCTGCAGCGCCAGGCCGAGTTCCAGCGCGTCGATGGAATCGAGCCCCAGCCCTTCCACGAAGAGCGGCGCGTCGGTCTCGATATCTTCCGCCTTGATATCTTCCAGAGACAGCGAGGTAATAATGAGTTCCTTGATTTCCTGCTCAAGCGACTTCACGGCGGATCTCCCGAGAAAAATAGTCAGATAGTGAATGATTCAACCGGCGTACGGCCTTTACGGGCTCCAGGCCTTGCGGCACCCACTGGGCGACGCTGACATCGGCATGAACGTCGATGACAAAGCGCGGCCGCCGCCGTGGGACGTGGTACCACTTCTCGCCTTTAGTCAGCGTAGGCGGTACGCAGCGGATCACCACCGGTGTCAGCGCAATATCGCCGCGTACGGCCACGTTGGCCGCGCCGCGCTGCAATTGCAGCGGCGCGCCGGGCCGCGTGCGGGTGCCTTCCGGAAAGATGATCAGGCTGCTGCCGGCGCGGAGTGATGCGATGCAGTCGTCGACCATCGCCACGCCACCGCTGTCGTTGCGTACCCAGCCGGTGGCCTGCACGGCCCCCCGCGTGAATGGATTCCGCGCCAGCGCCCCCTTCACGACGCAGTTCGCGTCGGGTGTCAGCGCCAGCAGGAAGACCGCATCGATCAGCGACGGATGATTGGCCACGATCAGCAGGCCGGGCCGGCGCAGCCGATCCGCATTGCGGATTTCGTAGTCCAGCACACCCAGAGTGCGCATCAGCCACAGGAATCCCCAAAGCGTGGAATGAATCACGCGGCGACAGGCCCGCTGCGCCCTGGCACGCGCCCAGAGCATCAGCGAGAGCAGCGGGAATACCAGAACGCCCAGCACCAGGCCCCCGATGCCGAAGATCGCAAAGCAGAATGCCGTGGCGACAACGCGCCACGCGCGGCCGAGGCGGTCAAACATGGCGACCCCACTTCCAGATCGCATGATCCGTGCGATGCAACAGTTGCGACTTGCCGGCCCCTGCGTCACTGGACAGGACGAAATGCAATACCTCCAGGCCGTGTGGCAGCAGCGGCTTGCCCTGACCGTCCACGGGGCCGTCCCCCGACTTGTCGGTCACCTCGATCGCGGGATCGGCCAACTCGAGCGTCCACACTGGCGCTCCTGCACGCGGCAAGCCCACGCGCCACGCCCACCCATACAGGCACTGCGGTTCGTCGGCATACGTCAGGTACGGCTCGGGAAGCGGCGTGTCATAGCAGACCAGCAGAACCTCGTCGGCACCATCGGCCAGCAAGCTGCAGGCCTCGACGATGGCGGCCTCGACGGTGTCCTTCCCACCGGACAACGCCTGGATATTGGATGCCGCGCTCCGGTCGATGGAAAACATCGCCCCGATCGCGTTGTGCACGGACAGACCGAACGCCGTGGGCGACAGCGGTTCGCCGGCGGCAAGCTCGCTCAGCATCGAAAAAGCGCGGCGCGAATCCCCGTGACGCGACGCGAAGACGGCCGGCATTACGCCTGCGTCATTGGCGGCGATCTCGTAGGCGGGATGTAGCGCGGCACGTCCTGTGGCATTGACACGGCGACGCAACATCGGCGCCATCGCGGCAAGCGCGGGCAGATCAGCACCTTCCGGCAGCCATGGGGCTCGGCTCCATGCCAGCCAGTCGGCGTGTGTCTGCAACGCCGGCGCACATGCCGCCCATGCGCGGATCTCGAATTCAAGTGTCATGCCTTGCGCGTGGGAGGATTGTGACCCGGTCCGCCGCCAGATTCTGATAGGTTGGATATCTGGTCGGCGGCGCATTCTCTCATGCTCCTGCGCGCACTGGCTGTGCCAGAAAAGTAACGGAATTTCGGAAATGTAACAGGGCGGATGCAGCACTTTCTTGCCGCTCCGCCCTGTTGACTTGCCGTGGCCGCCGTAGCAGCCGTCGCGGTACTTAGCGCGCCGGCAGGATTTTACCTGTTACCTCGCCGAAGCCGACGCGATACCCTTCGCCCTGACACCAGCCCGTCATGGTCACGGTATCGCCATCCTCGAGGAAACCGCGCTTCGCGCCATCAGCCAAGGTGACGGGTTCCGCACCATTACGCGTGGTTTCCAGCAGGCTGCCGCACGAATCCGACGTAGTGCCGCTGATCGTGCCGGAGCCCATCAGGTCGCCAATGCGCACATTGCAGCCCGATACCGTGTGGTGGGCCAGTTGCTGCGCCATGGTCCAGTACATCGCCTTGAAGTTGGTGCGGCACACCGTGCTGGCCGCCGTGGCGCCGGCTGGTTGCAGCGCCACTTCCAGGTCGATGTCGTAGGCGTTTTGCCCTTGCTGCTGCAGATACGGCAACGGCTCCGGCGATTGCGCCGGGTTTTCGCGGCGGAACGGCTCCAGCGCGTCCATCGTCACCACCCACGGCGAAATTGAGGTGCCGAAGGACTTGCTGTTGAACGGACCGAGCGGCACGTACTCCCACTGCTGGATATCGCGGGCGCTCCAGTCGTTGAGGATCACCAGACCGAACATATGGGCCGGGGCATCGCCTGTGCTCACCGGCTCGCCGAGGTTCGAGGGCTTGCCGACGATAAAGGCCATCTCGAGCTCGTAATCAAGCTTGCGGCAGGGGCTGAAGATCGGGCGTGCCTCGTTCGGCAGCTTGATCTGGCCATTGGGACGATGCAGCGCGGTGCCGCTGACGACCACCGAACTCGCACGGCCGTTATAGCCGATCGGGATTTCGAGCCAGTTTGGCAGCAGCGCGTTTTCGGGATCGCGGAACATGCGGCCAACGTTGGTGGCGTGTTCGCGCGACGAATAGAAGTCCGTATAGCCGGGAATATCCACCGGCAAATGCAGCGTGGCGGCCGACATCGGCACGAGTGCCTTGTCGCGCAGCGCCACGTTGCCGGAGAGCCGCTGGTCATCGGCGGACAGCAGCGCGGTCAGGCGCGCGCGCACGTCGGTCCAGACCGGCTTGCCCAGCGCGATAAAGCGGTTGAGGCTCGACGCTGCAAACGCGCCCTTGGCCGCCGTCGGCATCAGGCCGGCATCGTCCAGCGCAGCCAGATCGACGATCTGGTTGCCGATCGCCACGCCCACGCGTGCCGCGCCGCCCGTGGTCGAAAAGATGCCATACGGCAGGTTCTGCAGTGGGAAATGGGTCTGGCCGTCGTTCGCGGAATCGACCCAGCTAGTCTTGGGGGCAGTCATTATCTTGTTACTCCTATTGGTGCGAGAGTCGCGTCAGATCAACGCACGTTCGGGTTGAAATGCTTCTTCAGGCCTTGCCAGCAGGTGTAGTAATCGTGCTGGAGCAGCGCCGACTCGGCAGCGTGCCGCGTCGGACGGATCACGCCCGGGGTTTCGAACATGAATGCCATCGTGTCCGTGATGTGGTGCGGCTTGCTGGTGTCAGAGGCGGACGCACGCTCGAAGGTCTCCGCATCAGGGCCGTGACCGCTCATGCAGTTGTGCAAGCTCGCTCCGCCCGGCACAAAGCCTTCGGCCTTGGCGTCATACTCGCCCGCGATCAAACCCATGAATTCGCTGGCGATATTGCGGTGGAACCAGGGCGGACGGAACGTGTCTTCCGCAGCCAGCCAGCGCGGGCCGAAGATCACGAAGTCGATCGTGTCCACGCCCGGCGTATCCGACGGCGATTGCAGCACCAGGAAAATCGACGGGTCCGGATGGTCGTAGCTGATCGAGCCGATCGTGTTGAAGAGGCGCAGATCGTACTTGTACGGCACATAGTTGCCGTGCCACGCCACCACATCGAGCGGCGAGTGGCCAATGTCGGCACGCCACAGATTGCCCTGGAAACGGGCGACCAGTTCGAAGTCGCCTTCGCGATCCTCGTAGCTGGCGACCGGCGTCAGGAAATCACGCGGGTTGGCCAGCCCGTTGGAGCCGATTACGCCGAGGTCGGGCAGCTTGAACATCGCGCCGTAGTTTTCGCAGATATAGCCACGCGCCGCGCCGTCGGGCAGTTCCACGCGGAAACGCACGCCGCGCGGGATCACCACGATCTCCTGCGGCTCCACCGCCAGGCGCCCCATCTCGGTGACGATCAGCAGACGGCCCTCCTGCGGCACGATCAGCATTTCGCCATCGGCGTTGTAGAAGAAGCGGTCCCGCATCGACGCGTTGGCCAGATACAGATGGATCCCGCACCCGGACAGCGCTTCCGGACCGCCGTTACCAGCCATCGTGACGATGCCATCGACGAAGTCGGTGGGAACGGTCGGCATGGCCGGCGCACTCCAGCGCATCTGATTGGGCGATGGCGCCACTTCGTCGAACCGGCTCAGCCAACGATCCTGCTCGATCAACGTGAACGGCTTGTGCATGGCTGCCGGGCGAATGCGATACAGCCACGAACGGCGATTGTGGGCGCGCGGCGCGGTGAACGCGGTGCCCGATAGCTGTTCGGCATACAGGCCATACGGCGCGCGCTGCGGCGAGTTGCGTCCTACCGGCAACGCGCCGGGCAACGCCTCCGTGGCGAACTCATTGGCAAAACCGGACATGTACTCCGCCACGGCGGTGTCGGCCACATTGAGTTGGGTCTGGGTCATGAAGTCTTCCTCTCACTTTGCTCGTACCTGCGACGCGGCGAGCATCCTGGGCGGCAAGGAGACTGGCTGCTGGCGAACGCCAGGCCCGTCCTGTGACGATGTCTCCGCTTTATCTTCGATTTACGTATTATGAAATCGATTTACCAAATCGTAATCATCGTCTTGCGCAATGTCAAACCACAATTACGATAGGCGACAGCGCGCGAGCAAACGCGCAGTTGCACGGATGTGCCGCGAAAGCAGGACAGACAGAGAAGAAAGTCTTTCGGAAAGGGGCTGCCAATCACGCCGGAGAATCGGCGAGGCAGAATGCCGGCTGCATGGACGACAGCGGCGATGGCTGCGCCCAGGCCAGCCAGGAGGAAAAGGTCATCGCGCCCAAACGCAGGGGCGACTGGACCTCGGCACGGCGAACAAACGTTCGCCGTGCCGAGAAATCCGGAGCCCTACCGGGCTCAGACGGGCTTGTGACCTTCGGGCGTCGAGCCCGAACCGAACCCGCCAGGGGCCGGCGCGGCAGGCGCGGTGGTTGCCGGGCCCGCCATGGATGCGGCTGTTACGCCGCCATTACGGCTGGCAATGAATGCGTTCACGTCTGCCGCAAGATGCTGCGGAGCAAGTACGACCTCGAGGCCCAGTGCCTCACAGGCCGCGAGGAACGTGGACATACGCGGATCGGCTTGTCCCGATTCCGCCCGTAGATAAGCTTCCCGGGATATCCCGGCCTTACGGGCGACGTCCTCCTGCTTGAGCTTGCGCGCTCGACGCAACGCCCGCAGTTGCCGGAACGGTTCGCTAGCGCCTCTTGGCACGGCTGTACTGTTCATGTCGGTCTCCAGTCACCAGTGAAAAAAAAGTGCGCGGACGTGCATTCGAGTATAGAGCACGTAAAGCGTTCCGTAAGGTCTTCTGGAACACTTTTGCAGATTTCCTATGATGGCTCGCTCCGTTCTTCCAGACTCTCATCCAAAAGACGGATAGAGCACAACTTCCTCCTCCCGCCACACACATAACGGGACCGCCTGTTTTGCGTTGACGTCACATCAGTATCGTCAATGTGTGGCACAAGGCAAGTTGACAAACCGACCGGTCGTGCTATTCTCAAACCCATGCAAAAAGGCCAACTCACTCGCACCGCCATCATCGAGCAGGCATTCCGATCCGCGACGCAGGTCGGGTTCGAACAGTTGTCGCTCGCGACCCTGGCGGCGGACACGAGTATGTCCAAGAGCGGGTTGTACGCGCACTTCAAATCGAAGGAGGCGCTGCAGGAAGCCGTGCTCGAACACGCGATGGAGCGATTTGGCGAGATCGTGATCAACCCTGCCATGCGGCAGCGCCGTGGCGCGCCTCGATTGCTGGCGCTGTTCGATGGCTACCTGGCATGGCTGGGCGGCACGGTTGTGGAGGGCCGCTGTATTTTCATGGCCCTCTCCCAGGAGTACGCAAATCGCCCCGGAGTCATACGCGACAAGGTTGTGCAGGCATTCAAGGATTGGCACAGCACGATCGTGCGCGTGATTGGCGATGCGGTGGATGAAGGTGTATTACGCGCCGATACCGACGCGCACCAGTTTGCGTTCGAAATGGAAGGTATCGGCATGTCCTTCCAGTCGTCATTCAAGCTGATGGGCCGTGCCAGCGCCGAAACGATGGCGCGGCGCGCCTTTGCAAGACTGGTCAATGACCTGAAAGAGAATCGCGCCGAACCGCTCGTTGCGACACGCTAAGGCGGAAACAGCAGCGTTCGAGCATCCGCACGATAAGTATCGGTGATGGAAGCGCGGTGTATCCAACGGCATTTTTGCCACTTTTTCTTGCCCAAAAAATAGCACGACTGGTCGGTCGTGACGTACAAAAAACTTCAGGAATCACAGGGTCTTGCTGCCGGCCTGACCGGTTGAAGCATCCGCAGGAGGAGTTTGTCGTGTCGCAAGTGCTGTCATCGTCAACCCAAACCCGCCCCGCCCGTGCATCCGCACCCGGCGAGACGGCCTCCAATCGCCGACGCGCCGGCGCCACACTTTTCCGTTTGGCCGGAGCGATAAGTCATGCCAGCCGACGTCTGAGCTGGCAGGCCGGCAGCCTGATTTTCCCCGTGGCGACATCCCGGGCGCTGGAGCGCCTGTGGTTCAGCCCACCCCGCGCGCGATCCACGCCCGACGGTCTGCGCTTGCTCGACAGCGCCCGCGCAGAATGGGCACTGGTCACCGGCCAGGGCGCCAGCCGGCGCGTGCGCGTCTATCGCTGGGGCAGCAAGGGACCCGTGGTTCTGCTTGCGCACGGCTGGGGCGGCGAAGCCGGCCAGTGGCACGCCGTGGTCAGCGGCTTGCTGGCGGCGGGTATGCGCGTGGTGGCATTTGACGCGCTATCGCATGGAGCCTCGGACGCAGGCGCGCGCGGGCAGGATCAAAGCTCGATTATCGAGATGGCCCGATCGCTGCTGGCCGTTGCCTGGCACGTCGGCCCGGTCCATGCGGTGGTAGCCCACTCAATGGGCGGCGCGGCCACGGCCCATGCAATCCGCGAAGGCTTGCCCGTGCGCGGCGTGGTCATGCTCGGCTCTCCCGCCGACATGCACAGCGCCTGCTCCACCCTCGCCTGGCAACTTGGCGTGGCGCCACACGTGCAGGCCCGCATGGAGCGTCGCAGCGAACAGTGGCTGGGCACGCAGTGGTCCACGTTCAACGTGCCCGACGTGGGACGCACGCGACCGGTACCACCCGCGCTGGTGATTCATGATCGCGAGGACAAGGAAGTCCGTTGGGAGGACGGTGCGGCAATCGCAGGCGCATGGCCAGCCGCGCGGCTGGTAACAACCCAGGGCCTCGGGCATCGCCGGATCCTGCGTGACGCTACCGTGATTGGCCACATTGCCGGCTTCGTGAACGATCTGCAGGCGATACCACCCGTGCATCGCATGACAAGCGCGCGGACGTCGCCGGCGACCACCATCTGATCTCGCCCCGACTGCAAGCAAAGCAAAAGGGGCGGGCCTCGCGAGAGGCCCGCCCCTTCATATTGGTGTCGCGCGCTGCCTGGCAGTTAATTGCAGATATACCGCTATCAGAAGCCGGAGAGCACAAGTTTGCCGATCGTTCGCCCGCCTTCGAGCAGCGCATGGGCGCGACGCAGATTGGCCGCATTGATGGTGCCGAGGTTGTCACCCACCGTAGTCCGCAGCTTGCCGGCATCGATCAACCGCGCCACCTCATTCAGCAGCCGGTGTTGCGCAATTATGTCCGGCGTCTGGAACATCGCCCGCGTGAACATTAATTCCCAGACAAAGCCGGCGCTCTTGTTCTTGAGCGCCGAAATGGCCAGGGGGCCGGTATTCTCCACGATCGTGCAGATCGTTCCCTGCGGGGCGATAGCCTCGGCCATGGCGTTGAAATGGCGATCGGTGTCGTTGAAGCAGAGGACGAAGTCCACATGCGCGAAACCCAGCGCGCGCAGTTGGGCCGGGATGTCGCCGTGATGATCAATCGTATGGTCGGCCCCAAGCCCGCGGCACCAGGCTTCAGATTCCGGCCGGGACGCCGTGGCAATCACCGTCAAGCCAGCCAGAACCTTGGCAAGCTGGATGCCGATCGACCCTACCCCACCCGCGCCACCAATAATCAACACCGATTTTCCGGCGTCCTCGCCTTTCGGCGAGATACGCAGGCGATCGAACATCGCTTCCCAGGCCGTGATGGCTGTCAGCGGCAAGGCTGCCGCTTGCGGGAAATCGAGCGAAGCCGGCTTATGGCCGACGATCCGTTCGTCTACCAGGTGGTACTCGCTATTCGCGCCCGGGCGCGTAATGCTGCCGGCGTAGAACACGGGATCGCCTACCTTGAACAGCGTGACATCCGCGCCGACAGCCACGACGGTGCCAGCGGCATCCCAGCCCAACACGCGCGGCGCATCCTCGACCTTGTCTTTCGGCGCCCGGACCTTGGTGTCCACGGGATTCACCGAGATTGCCTCCACCTTGACCAGCAGGTCATGGCCGCTGGCCTCGGGCTGGGCGATCTCGACATCGACGAGCGACTGCGGATCGCTGATGGGCAGGTAACGGGTCAGACCAATGGCTTTCATGGCGGCATCCTTTGAAGGGAGAGATAAGCGGATGCTAGTCGCAAACGATCCCGACGATTAGCCGGAAGATCCCGCAATCACTTTCCCGCATATCGGGAAAATAGAACGACAAAAAAGCCCGCACGAGGCGGGCCAAGGTTTTACAGCGCACTCACTCAGGTCAGGTCCTCCGGTACAGGACGGTATCCCATCGGCGCGCCCGCGCTATCCTGGACAAATCTCCTCGCATGGGCTTCACGCATCGGCTTGAGTACGAAGATTGCCATCAGGGCCGAAACCGCTGCCATGCCGGACGCCAGCATGAACACTGCATACCAGTCGCCCGTTGCCGCCGTAATGACACTGGAGAACGGCACCAGCAGTGCGGCGGTGCCTTTCGCAGTGTAGAGCAGCCCTGCATTGGTCGCGGCGAACTTCGGTCCGAAGGTATCGCCGCACGTCGCCGGGAACAGACTATAGATTTCGCCCCAGGCGAAGAACACGATGCCGGTCAGGATCACAAACGCCGTTGGGTTCTGCCCATACTTGGCCAGCAGCAGGATGCCGACGGCTTCGACCGCGAACGCCAGGAACATGGTGTTCTCGCGACCAATGTTGTCGGAAATCCAGCCGAAAAACGGGCGTGTCAGACCATTTAGCACACGGTCGATGGTCAGCGCGAAGGTCAACGCTGGCAGGGTCAGACCAAGGATGGAGACCGGCGAGTCGTGCAGACCGAAGTCCTTGGCGATGGGCCCAAGCTGCGCCGTTGCCATCAGTCCGCCCGCCGCCATCATCACGAACATGGCGTACATGACCCAGAAAATCGGCGAGGACAGCACCTGGCGCGGCGTGGCGTTGTAGGTGGCCGCAGCCTTCAGCGTACTCTTTACATCCGAGAGGATCTTGGCCGACGGCGGATAGAGCAACATGCCGAGCATCACCACAACGATCCCCTGCCCGAGCCCAAACCACAGGAACGTGGCCTCGTAGCCGCTGGACTTGATCATGTTGGCAATTGGCACCACGGTGGCGGCGGAACCCGCGCCGAAACCGGCGGCCGTCAGTCCCGCCGCTAGCCCTCGACGATTCGGGAACCACTTGAGCGCATTGCCCACGCAGGTCCCGTAGACTGCCCCGGCCCCGACGCCACCCACCGCTGCCGCGAAGTACAGCATCGGCAACGATGAGGCCACCGAGTTCAACGCCCAGGCCACCGCGCAAAGCAGGCCGCCACAAACAACCACCGGGCGTGGCCCGTACTTGTCGACCAGATACCCTTCGATGGGCACCAGCCAGGTCTCCGTGACCACGAAGATCGTGAATGCCACCTGGATCGCGGTGCGACCCCAGTGGTACTTCTCGTCAATCGGATTGACGAACAACGTCCAGCCGTACTGCATGTTGGCAATCATCGCCATGCAGATCACACCGAACACGAGCTGCGTCCATGGCGATGCAAACCATGACGTCGGCGCGCTTCCGTTCTGCTGAGGTTCCATGGTGTCTCCTTCTGGCAACCTTGGTCGCCGTTGTGGATGGGCATCTGCGGAGATGCCTCTGGTGTATCGCGTCGCTTCACCCTGCTGATCTCGAACAGCTGAGCCGTTCTAGTGCTATACGGTATGTGATATATCAACTGTGTCAAGGCGATTTGGATGCCTGCCTGACCTATCGTGCAGACATTCTTGACGACGGTTTTCGAGGGGCTGGATCAATGGTGCGCAGGGTGCATCAAACGCACTGCCCTACCCCGGCAAGCCTCATTCCGGATCAATGACTTAGGTACAAATCCGGCATCAATGCACGACCGGAAAAAGCCGGCGCGAAATGTTGCGGCGCACGTCGTGAATCGACCGCCCTAGGGAAAGTCCCAAGCGGCGAATCAGACAGGCAACGGATGAGTGGCGGGTGGTTCAGAACACCACCGCATGAACCCGAAAGGGAATCGGGAAGATCGGAGACCGATTCGACAGGCTTGCGTGGAAGCGTCTGAACGAAACGAAGCGGAAACAAGGGAGGAACGGCCGTGGGGAAACTGCTCGGTACTGCTGGACATCAGGAGTTGCCGGCCGTCACAAGGCTCCTGCTGGTAAAACTCGCCTGGGAGTATCAGGCGTGCGCGAGTTGCGGCTGCACCGATGTGGAGGTGCTCGGCGTTGCGCGGCCCGCACCGTCAATTTCCTGCGTGGACCCGAGTCCGGCGAAACGACCATGGTCTTGCGCCGTGGCCAGCAGGCGCATCGGCAGGCGCGTTGCCAACAGGTAGGTCACGGCGACACCCGTCGCGATCAAACCGAGGGCGATGGCGGAAAGCAGTACGGCGTTCATGAAAACTCCTAAGTGAGATAGATCAAGGAGTCCTCAGTATATGCTGCACTGCGGCGTCTGTAAATATTTTGTATGTGATATATCAATAGACGTGTCGCTCTAAAAGCAACAACGCACCCCGTAGGGTGCGTTGCGCATCTCAAATTGAACGTCCGTCGCATCAAAAGTTGATCGGAATACGCCTGCGGCAGTGCCGCACGTGAATTCGATTCAATGCCCTACCCCACTTTCTTCAGCAACCCCTGATTGCCGTAATCGCCACGCTCGTACTCCTGGGCACGCAGGTTGTCCCACACCGCCGCCGCATTTGGCTTGAGCGACCGGGCCTTGCGGCGCACGAGCATGACGTTCGAGGTCACCTGCGGACGCAACGGGCGCAGCACTGCCGAGGGCGCAATACCAGCGGCCTGCGCCCGCGATGGCACCACACCGATCCCTAGCCCCATCGCCACCATGCCGAATACCGCAGCAAAGTGGCCCAGTACCTGCAACGAGCCCGGGCGTACGCGATAGGCGGCCAGCGCGCGCTCCACCGCGGGCTGGATGCCGGAACTCTGATCGAGCGTCAGCACCGATGCATCGCCCAGTTCGCCCCACCCCAGTGACTCCCGCGCGGCCAGAGGATGCCCCGCCGGCAGCACGGCCTGGAAAGGATCCACGCACAGGGGTTCACAGTAAAGATCGTCGCAAGGCGCCGGATTGCTGGCGATGCCGAAATCGACCTCTCCGCTACGCACACGCTGCAGCACGCATTCATGCGAGCAGTCGCGCAGCGTGATGCCGATGCCGGGCCACGCCTTGCGGCAGCCAGCCACCCACATCGGCAGCGTCATCGATGACAACACCGGATCGGTGGCGATCTGCACCGTGCCTTCACACGGTTTGCCGGTGCCGTGGCTATCGCGCAGTGTCTGTTCGACTTCCTCGACCAGATGGCAGATCCGTTGCGACAGCATCTCGCCCGCATCGGTCAACTCCACCTGGCGCGTGGTGCGATCGAACAGCCGCTGGTCGATCTCCTCTTCCAGTTCGCGCACGCTCCGGCTGATAGCCGACTGTGTCAGCCCAAGCTCGGCCGCAGCACGCGTGAAGCTCTTTTGGCGAGCCACCGCAGCGAAAGCCTTCAACTGGGGAAGCGATACATTCATGCTGCCGCTCCTTTCCGCATTCGCCGGACCGGTTATTCACCCTTGCCGGTCGAGAACCCGGCCATGTATGTCGCGTGATCGCTGACCGGCTGCGCCATCGCGTGGCCGGTGATGAAGCGGCGACGCATCGGCTGCAGCACGAACTTGGCGGAAAGCCCGGCCGCCACGGTCATTACGGCCGCCACCGTGAACACCAGGTTCCAGCCACCGTGGTGGGACAGCACGGACGCCAGCGGCACCAGCAGCGCGGCGGTGCCCTTCGCCGTGTAGAGCGTGCCGGCGTTGGCCGCGGCAAACTTGCTGCCAAACGTATCGGCGCAGAGCGCCGGGAAGATCGAAAAGATCTCGCCCCAGAACAGGAAGGTCAGCGCGGCGAAGAGCATGAACCAGTAGGGGTCATGGCCCAGTTCGAGGAGCCCGATCAGCGACAGTCCTTCACCAATGAAGATCACGAACATCGTGTTCTCGCGGCCGATGCGGTCGGAAATAAAGCCGCACAGCGGACGCGTGAGCCCGTTGCAAAGATTGTCAATCGACAGCGTCATCGTCAGCAGCGGCAGTGTCATGCCAAGCATCGTGACCGGCATCGAGGCAAACCCGAAGTCCTTGGCAATCGGCCCAAGCTGCGCGGTAGCCATGATGCCGCCCGCGGCCACCGCCACGAACGAGGCATAGATCACCCAGAAGACCGGCGTGCGCACCATCTGGCCCGGCGTGAACTCAACCGGGTTGGTCAGGATGGCCTTGTTCGCCACCACGCCCTTGGGCGGCTGCGGCTTCACCAGCAGCAGCGCCATCGCGAAGATCAGCACACCCTGCAGGATGCCGAATGTGAAGAAGGCGTGCTCATAGCCGGACTTCTGGATCATGTTGGCAATGGGAATCACCGTCAGCGCCGAGCCCGCGCCGAAGCCCGCAGCGGTCAGTCCTGCCGCCAGGCCGCGCTTGTCCGGGAACCACTTCAGCGCATTGCCGACGCACGTGCCATAGACACCGCCGGCGCCAATCCCCGCGATCACGGCAGCCGTGTACAGCATCGGCAGGGTCGTGGCGTACGAGTTCATCACCCACGCCAGTCCGGCACAGATCGCGCCGCCGGCCACCACGGGGCGGGGCCCGAACTTGTCGACGAGCCAGCCTTCCAGCGGCACGAGCCAGGTTTCGGTGACGATGAAAATGGAAAATGCAACCTGGATCGCCGATTCGCCCCAGTGGTGCCGGGCATTCATGGGGGTGACGAACAATGTCCAGCCATACTGGAGGTTGGCCACCAGCCCCATGCAGATCACGCCGATGAAGAGCTGGAACCAGCGGTTGCGAAGCAGCCCGCCGTTGAAGTTGCCCACGGCGGGGCCTGCCGCGTTGGTGTGCGCCATGTCGTGTCTCCTTGCATTAGTGTCTTTCGCGCTCTGGTGGCGCGACTGCTGGGCTGGCCTTGTGGACGCCCGACTTTTTCACTACTGAATGAGCGCGCCTGACATTGCGGCACGTTGCATCTGTGGATTGATGCTACTTCAAACTTAGATCAGCACAGCATAAAGTTTTTTATTATGATCATTGACGATCATTTATAGATTGCAGGATATCGTGCGATGAAGAACGCGACGCTTCGCCAGCTGAAAGTGTTCGAAACGGTGGCCCGCCATCTGAGCTTCTCACGCGCGGCGGAGGAGCTTCATCTCACGCAACCTGCTGTTTCCACACAGGTTCGACAGCTCGAACTCCATGTCGGCCTGCCCCTCTTCGAGCAGCTTGGAAAGCGCATCTACCTGACGCCGGCCGGCACCGAGATGCTGCATTACAGCCGATGCATCATCCAGCAGTTCCGCGAGGCCGAAGACGCGATGGCGCAGCTTAAGGGTATATCCGGGGGCCGCCTCAACGTCGCGGTTATCAGTGCCGGTGACTACTTCTTCCCCCGCCTGCTGGCCGAGTTCATGAACCGGCACGAATCGGTCACGCTCAATCTTGCCGTGCACAATCGCGAGGAACTGCTGCATCAGCTAGCCGGCAACCTGACCGATCTGGCGGTGATGGTTCGCCCGCCGGAAGGCATGGATACGATCGCCGAAGCATTCGCCCCCCACCCCTACGTGATTGTCGCCGCGCCGAACCATCCGCTGGTGGACCAGCGCAATATCCCGCTGGCTGACCTGGCCGAGGAAGCATTCGTCTCGCGCGAGAAAGGCTCGGACACCTGGAATTCGATGCAGGAAGGCTTCGCGGGCCGCTTGTCGAACCTGCGCATCGCGATGGAGATCAAGAGCACCGAGACCATCAAGCAGGCGGTAATCGCGAACATGGGCATCGCCTTCCTGTCAGCCCACACGGTGGGCCTGGAACTTCAGGCCGGCAAGCTGGCCGTGCTCGACATCCAGGGCTTCCCGGTGATGCTCAACTGGTACGTGGTGCACCGCAAAAACAAGCGCCTGCCACCCGTGGCCCTGGCATTCAAGCATTTCCTCATGGAAGAAGGCGCCACGCTGATCCAGCAGATCACTGGCGTGGAGGGGCTGATTCGCCCGCGCGCCATCCATAAATGATTGCTTATGATTTTGCGATGAAACTTTAATTATCGTAAATCGATCGTCCCATCTAAGCTGCAGGCATCAAACCGGCATCAAGCCGCCCCACCTGCCATGCAAGGAGACGATCATGAACCAACTCCAGCCCGCCGCACCGATTACCGCCCCGGCAGTCAGCGAGAAGGGCCAGCCTGATCGCGAAATGCAGCTCGCCGCGTACAACGCCGCGTTCGCCGAACTCGGGCTGCGCTTCCGCTGGGACATGCAGATGTTCGACTGGCTCTGCGGCATCGAATGCGAGAAGACCCGCGTCACGCGCTATATCGAAGACTTCCACGCGCACCTGTTGAAGGCCTACGAGGCATCGTTCCTGAGCGAACTCATCTTCGATAAGAAGAGCGAGTACATGCGGGCAATGGCAGGCGCCGGCGTCAACTGATCACGTCAGCGGACTGCTCACGCATTCCCAGCAGGGAATCCATCCACGCAAAGGGGCGCGGATCGTAGGCCGTCAGTGGAGGCAGAATGTCCCCCTTCTCGAACTCGCGCCTGGAGCCCGAGATGCTTGCGGCACCTCTGACGCACCACAGTCCGCGTTGCGGACACTGCTCGCCCGTACTCGCCTCAGTACCGAGTGGCAGCGGCTTCCGCTCCGGCGCCGAGGTCGCCGTCTGCGCGGTCTTTGCTGAAGTGGTCAGCGGCAGGCCGGTGGCCGGATCAAGATTCCTGGCCTGGCTCAGGCGGTTGATGAGTTCGTCCGATGGCTTTTCCAGTGGGACCGCGGCATCCTGTTCTTTCTGCCACTGGAAGGTGCCATCCCAGGGCGGCAGCTTCGCAGGAGGCAGTGGCACGATCTGATCGATGTCCGGCACTTTGGGGTTGCGGCCGTCGTTGCGTATCAGGAACCGCCAGATCAGCTCGTAGCGCCGCGACCGTTCGGGATCGTTTGGAAGGGCGAGGTAATAGAGTTTCTCAGTTGGCGGAGGCCCCTGAAAGCCATGTTCAAGAAATGAGACCGATGTGGTGTCTCCCGCCATAACGCCCTTCTGGAAAGCGGCAATGGATTCCGCATATTGGCGATCGCCCTTCAGGCTGATGCCCAGAATCCCGGCGGCTTTGCCAAAGCCTTGATCGGTCGCACACTGGTACATTTGCCTGGCGATATCGGGGGCCTTGTCCCACGGTTCCAGCAAGTCCCCTACGTAGAACTGCGCATCGGCATTGCCCAGATCGGCAGCCTTGCGGAAGTAGCGCAGCGCCATCTCCTTGTCCT